>ERZ1034377.7-NODE-7-length-202447-cov-6.358052_pt1 | contig 202447 bp, 175 predicted proteins | sample MGYA00520584_ERZ1034377 | MGnify/ENA primary metagenome ERZ1034377 (study PRJEB33736, sample SAMEA104288464) | Azolla filiculoides | biome: Urban; feature: water surface; material: ditch water | place: Netherlands | collected 2014 ... | reverse complement strand
AGGCAGGCATCGATTTCCGCCTGGGTCAGGCGGTAGTCCTCACGGTCCCAGCCGTCGAACCTGATCGACAGTTCGCGCACCGCATCATCGCCACGCTTCTCGATATCGGCAAGCGTTGCCTCGACAACCTCCCGAACCTTCCGGTCATTCTCCGCAACGCTCGACGCTTCAATGCCTGTCTTGAGCCACCTGGCCATGATGTTCCTCCACCCAGATCAACATACCGCTGCACATGCAGCCTTTGGGGGCTGAATACCCTTAATTGGTCGTTTGTTCAATAATGGGGTTTTGGATACTCGCTATCGAAACTACGGATAGTTCGACGCGTTGCAATCCGTTGCAATCGCGATAAATTCCGCTAACTGGACGAATGACCAAACAAGCATCGGGAGGCAGGTATGAAAACCGTCATTGTGGGGGCCGGAGGCTTTGTCGGGTCCCGGCTCGCAGGTGTGATGCTTGCCGAAACGCCGGGGCTTGAGGAGCTTGTTCTGATCGATCACGTTCCAGCCTCAGGCTATCAGGATCCCAGGGTTACGACATTCACCGGCGACTTTTCCGATCCGGCACTGATGGAGCTCGCCTTCGATGGCGCCGATAGCGTCATCCTGCTGGCTGCCATTCTTGGCGGGGCGGCTGAAGCAAACTATGCGCTTGCGCGCAAGGTGAACGTCGATGCAACACTCAATCTCTTCGAACACCTGCGCGACCGCAGTCCGAGGACGCGTGTCGTGTTTGCCTCGACCATCGCGGTCTATGGCAAGCCCATGCCGGAAATTGTGACGGACGAAACACCGACTGGCCCAGCGATGGTCTATGGCGCGCAGAAGCTGATGATGGAGGTGGCGCTCAGCAATTTTTCCACGCGCGGATGGCTTGACGGGTTGTCGCTACGGCCTTCCGGGGTGATGGCGCGCGACGGCGCGGACGCGCGGTTGAAATCGGCGTTCATGAGCCGTGTTTTCTTTGCCGTGATGCGGGGCGAGGACATTATCCTGCCGGTTCATCCGCATTCGCGCACGTGGCTTACGTCGGTCGATGCTGTTGCCCGCAATTTTGCCCATGGGGCAACGCTGGCCCCCGAACGGCTCGGCAAGACGCGCGCCTTCACGCTGCCGGCACTTTGCCTGACATTCGAGGAACTGGTGGCTGCGCTTTATCGACGCTTCCCGGACAGTCGCGCCAAGGTTACCTATGAGCCTGAGGACGACCTCGTTGCGCTCTTCGGATCCTATCCACCCGTGCAGACGGATGCAGCCGATGCCCTCGGGTTTCTTCGAGACCGGGATGCTGATGACCTGGTGGCAAAGTCTATTGATTGAGTTGCCGGGCTGATCATTCAGCCCGACAGTATCTCAACAATTTGCAGAGGCGCGTGTATCAACGATAGGGTTGCGCAATTGCCTTCATCGACGCGCCCATCAAGGCTGCCTGTTCCTGCATCGGGCGACCTGTCATTTCCAGCTGCCCGATCTGGAGCGAGTTGTTGACGACAAGTGAGGCGCGCGGAATGCGTCGCGTATTGTAGTTTTGCAATGCCTCGTCCACCGACGTGCTTGCCAGAAGCTCATCAGCCAGCACGATCGCATCCTCGACGGCAGCACCTGCGCCCGACGCAAGGTGCGGCGTGGTTGCGTGCGCGGCATCGCCAAGCAGCGCAATCCGGCCCTTCGTCCAGGTATCGGTGAGCAGAATGCTTTCCAGCGGACGATAAATGATCGGCGTATCGGCCGAAACCGTCTCGCGCAGAGCGGCGGGCGCGTCGCCAAAGCCGTCCATGAGCCCACGCAGGAGCGCCGGCAATTCATCCTGATTGCGCCACGGATTGCCGGGGACATGTTCGAGCAGATACATGTACATCTTGTCGGGCGAGCAGAGCGTGAAGCCGAGCTTGATGCCCTCGCTCAGATACATGCGGCCGCGATCCCAGCCTTCCGGAATGTCGAAGACGGCGCGCCAGCACGCCTGCCCGGTGAATGAAGGCTTGGGCGCGTCCGGGAAGATCATGCCGCGCACCTTCGAAAACAGGCCGTCCGCGCCGATCACGAGGTCGTAGTCTCCCTCGCTGCCATCGGTGAAAACGACGTGTACCGAGCTGCCGCGATCATCAAGGCTTTCGACGGTCAGGCCGGTGCGGACCGCCGTACCAACGTCCAGAACCTTGCGCTTCATGATGGCATGCAGGGCCGGGCGAAGGATGCCGCCTTCCGCCGGGACCTCCGGTGAAAACAGCCGGGGCGACTGCATCTGCTGGATGATATGGCCATCTTTCGTGCAGAGGGTGATGCCATCGTAGCAATTGCCTTCCGCCATGATTTCCTTGGAAAGGCCGAGGTCACCCAGTGCGCGCAAGGTCAGCACCGATAGTGTGACGCCGGTTCCGTAGACGCCCCAGTTGGCATCACTGTCGATGAGGTCCACCGCAATGCCCGCTTCCCGCATTCGGATCGCGGCGGCCATGCCGCCAACGCCACCACCAATGACCAATACCGAGCTTACAGATGCTGAAGTCATGCGTATTTCCTCCCATGTTGCCCGACTTGTACAGTCGCCCAATCATTCGGAAAAATGGATTGCTGAGATAGTATTTATCTGTCGCGTCAATACTTGGCGCGATGCGTTTCCATCACCACGCGGTGGCGCCACCATCGATCGAGATGTCTGCTCCGGTCACGTAGCGCGACTCGTCCGATCCGAGATAGATGGCGAGCCAGCCGATGTCTTCCGGATTGCCGATCGCGTCGATCATCAGCTTGCCCTTGACTGCTTTCATCATCTCGGGATTGCCAAGGTGGCGCTCCGTTTCCTCGGTCAGCGTGAAACCGGGTGCGATGGAGTTGGCGCGAATGCCATGCTTGCCGCCTTCCATGGCAAGCTGGCGGGTCATCGACAGGACACCGCCCTTTCCGGCGCAATGGGCGAGCGCCGGTGATGTGTCCAATGCCACATGGGCATTGGCGGACGAGAAGTTGATCACCGAGCCGCCCTTTGCCTTCAGGAGAGGCCAGATGGCCTGGGTGACAAGAAAGACAGTGTCGAGTTCGCCGGCGAGTGTCTTTCGCCATTCGACAAAGGTCATGGTCTCGATCCAGTTGAAGACAACAATGGCTGCCGCGTTGACGAGAATCTGCACATCGCCAAGATGTTGGCGCGCGGCGGTCGCAACGGCTGCAGCGCCGCTTTCCTGCGTCAGGTCGCTGGCAACCGTGTGGAGGTTCGCCAATCCGGCGGTGCGTGCCTCTGAGGCCAGCGTCGAAAGTGCCTCTTCATTGATGTCGCATGCCAGTACATGCGCGCCCTGGGCTGCCAGCATGAGGGCGACACCTTTGCCGATACCGCGCCCGGCACCTGTGACGACGGCACGCTTGCCGCCGAGCCTGTTGCCATTCCATGCGCCGATCCGCGCCGCACCATAATCCATGTCGTCCTCCCTTGATGCATGTCACAGCTATTCTCTACGCATCCCTGCGCGCGCCGTGAAAGGGATTTGGTCGATAGGACCTATCGGCGGCGTCAGGCGTCGGCGGTTGCGATGCGTTTGACCAGCTGGTTGCGCACCCAGGTCAGGCATTCGTCGTTCTCGTTATAGAGATGCCACTGCAGCGCTTCCTGAATGGGCGGTATTTCTACCGGCGGCGTCAGGAGCTTCAGGGGCAGGATCTGGGCGAAGGTTTCCGCCATGCGGCGATGCATCAGCGCCAGCCGGTTCGTGCCGACGATCAGGTAGGGGATCGACGAATAGGACGATGTCGAGACATCGATATGGCGGTCGGCGCCGAAGCGCTGTGTAAACCATTCCTCGAAGCTCGGCCCGTTCTCGGTGAAGTTTACGGCGACGTGGCGCATCTTGAGAAAATCATCGATCGAGATCGAGTCGCCCTCGATCTGGTCATTGCCGGTCCATGCGACCGCCCGGTAAGTGTCGGAGAAAAGCGGAACTGTCGGGTGGTCGGAGGATAGATAAAGGTCGGGCATCGCAACAAACTCGACTTCGCCGCGTTCCAGCCGCTCGCGCGGGTTTTCCCGCGGGGTCAGAAGGTGGAAGCTCAGATCCGGGGCCAGAGGCTGGATGATCTTGAGGGCAGGGGCGAGCGCTACGGTGATCATGTAGTCCGAGGCGATGATGCGAACGTCGCGCCGCGCCGTGGTCGGATCGAAATCGGGGCGCTTGATGATCGTCCCTTCGACCTGCAGGAGAACGTTCCTGACTGCCGGCAAAAGTTCGATGGCACGCGGCGTCATGACCATGTTGCGGCCGAGTTGTACGAGAAGCTCATCCTCGAAATATTCGCGCAGTCTTGTCAGCGCGCCGGATGTCGCCGATTGGCTGAGGCACAGCTTTTCGGCCGCCCGCGAAACGTTGCGCTCGGTCAGCAGACAATCGAGCGCCACCAGCAGGTTCATGTCCAGACCCTTGAAACGCACGATATCCTCCTATCGGTTTCACGGATTGCGCCTAATCCTCCTATCGACGCTACAGTAGCGTTAGCGGTGTTGCGATGACATTTCAAGATTGACGGACGCCATTTTCGGATATTTATTTGGTTGATCGACCAAATAAATAATCGGACCCAAAGCCGATCACGGAGGAAAAAATGCCAGAGCCGATTCTTGCTGATGCCGTCCCGCACCATTTTTGTGTCAGCGTGGGTGACCGCGAGGCGGCGATCGATTGGTGGCGCGACCTGTTCGGGTTCGCCTGCGAATTCACATTTGAAATTCCGCACATCGGCGCGAAGGGCGCATTTCTTCGAAAAGGGTCGATGCGAATAGAGATCTTTGAAATCGCAGGCTCGTCGGCCACGCCGCAGGATCGCCGATTGCCAAACACTGACTTGCAGACCCAGGGGACAAAGCATTTCTGCTTTGCCGTCGACAATGTGCAGGTCGCTCTCGATGCGGTTCACGCGGCCGGTGTCAGGATTGCGGGGGTCATGCGCGATCGCAAGGACGGCATGCGGGCTGAGGACGATCCACGTCTTCGCGAAGGGATCAAGCCCGCATCGGCCTTTTTTATCACCGATCCCTGGGGTACATTGATCGAAATTCTCGACAGGGCCGATTTCGCGGCCTGAAAGGCCAGCGTCTCGCACCCATGACATCAGATCGCATCAACGAGCTCATGGCCTATCTCGATCGCCGGGATGCCGGGTTTGATCGTGAGCGACTGCGTCTTCTTGCCCGTGAAATTCAGGCTACTGGACATGAGCGAGACGACCCCGTTCGCGAGATCATGTCCCGACTGGGAGATCGCTGGAGTTCGCTGATTATCTTCATTCTCGCCACCGGGCGCTATCGGCATGCTGCACTCCGGCGCATCATTGCCGTGGTGTCGGCAGAGGCGGAGATTTCACAGCGCATGCTGACCTTGCGGTTGCGCGCGCTGGAGCGGGATGGGCTTGTGCTGCGCGATGTGGAAGCCACCGTCCCGCCCACTGTCTGCTACGCTCTGAGCCCGCTCGGCCATCAGCTTGCCGAGCGGCTGGACGGGATGATCCGCTGGATCAAGGAAATCGAACCGGTGATCCAGGCGGCGCGAGCGACGTTCGAAAGCACCTGAAAATCACGGTGTTTCCAGCGCCTTGAGGCCCGCCAGCGAAAATTTGAGCAGCAGGCGGTAAGAAGCATCGAGATCGTCGCCCTTGTACCTGCCCATCGACAGCGTATCGACGCGCCTGTTTTTCGAAACGGTCTGCAGCATCAGCACCAGAATGAATGAAAAGCCGCGCACGAGATTTTCCTCGGCGACCCCGGGCAACAGCAGTTTCAGTTGCGCAATAAAGAGATTGGCCGTTTCGTCAAAGTTCTCGCGCAGGTGGTCCAGCCAGCGGTCGTTCGATGCCAGTTTTGCCAATAGCATCAAATATGCCTGCCAGCCGTCGTCTTCGCTTTGCATCTGTTCGAAGAGTGGGCGCATGAATGTGTCGAGCAGGCTCTCGACAGTCATTCCCCCCTGGTCGACGAGCGCTGCAAGGCGCTCCCGGCGAATGCGGTTGAGGACATCGGCACGCCGGGCGATGACTTCGGTGAACAGATTTTCCTTGGTGCCGAAGTGATAGCTCGCCAGCGCCAGCGTCACGTCGGCGGCATTGGTGATATCGCGCAGCGAAACTGCATCGAAGGAATGCTGTCCGAACAGCTTCTCTGCTGCCGCGACGATCTTCTCGCGAGTCTGGTCGCCATTCGACCGTGTCTGTATGGGCTGCCCGCCGCGCTTTTTCATGTGCCCCCGATCCGAACCGCTCATTCGTTCCCAATGTGTTCAAGCAGGTTGCAATTCTGAAATCAACCGTGGGAACTATCGATGAAACAGATAGCTGCTTTCTGTATTTACAAGCTTTACCTTAATTGGTTGACTGTATAAATAACAAAATGGAGAAGGCAAGCGCAATGTCGATGCAAGGAGGCGGAGCCTGAGGGGTTCCAGCATCGGCGCTTGCCAGAGGTCAAACGGGAGGAAAGCGCATGAAGGACAAATTTATTTCGGCCGCCGGATTCAGACGGCGCGACGTGCTCAAGGGCATGGGTCAGGTTGCCGCGGTTGCAGGCGCCTCCAGTCTTCCGGTGTTCAACATCGCCCGCGCTGCCGAGGAAAAGATCAAGATCGGTTTTGTCGTGCCGCTTTCCGGCATTCGCGCATCATTTGGCGCATCCACCAATTTTACCATCGATGCAGCGCGCCAGGTGCTCAAGGATGGTATCGATGTCGGCGGCAAGAAATATGCCGTCGAGTTCATCGTCAAGGACAACCAGTCAACGCCCACCCGCTCGCTGCAGGTCGGCAATGAGCTTCTGCTGCAGGACAAGCCGGATATCATTCTGGTCTCCGACGCGGAAGGCGGCACGGCGATTGCCAATCTCTCCGATGCGCGCGGCGTGCCGCAGATTTCTTCACAAGGTCCATGGCAGGGCTGGGCCTTCCAGCGGCGGTATGATCCGGCCAAGGGTTTTCCCTTCACGTTCCATTTCTTCTGGGGCGCCGACGAACTCGGCAAGGCCTATGCCGCGATGTGGGATACGCTGGCGACCAACAAGAAGGTCGGCACGATGTATGCCGATAACGACGGCGGTCGTGCGATGAGCGATCCGCAGCACGGTTTCCCGCCAGCCTTCAAGGCTGCCGGCTATGACGTTACGGAAACCGGCTTGTTCCGGATGGATACCGATGACTTCTCGACCCAGATTGCCGCTTTCAAGGCTGCTGGCGTTGAAATCGTTGCCGGTCATGCATTTGAAAATCATCTCGCGACCTTCTGGAACCAGGCGGTTCAGGCTGGTTTCAAGCCGAAGATCTGCACGATCGCTGCCGGTCTCCTGTTCCCGTCGTCCGTCAACAATCTCGGCGACCGTGGCAATGGCATGTCGACGGAAGTCTGGTGGACGCCATCCTTCCCCTTCAAGTCGTCTCTGACAGGTCAGTCGGCCCAGGAAATCGCCGACGCCTACACGGCTGCCAGTGGCAACCAGTGGACCCAGCCACTCGGATACGATCACGCCCTGATCGAACTCGGCATTGCAGCGCTCAAGGCGTCCGGCAATCCGAAGGACAAGAAGAAGGTGCGCGATGGTATCGCCGGCCTGACCCTTGATACGGTCGTCGGCAAGGTTGATTTCAAGGGCTCTCCGCTGAAGAATATCGGTGTCACGCACATTGCCGCAGGGCAGTGGCAGAAGTCGGATAGCGGCAAGTTCAAGTATGACCTGAAGGTCGTGGCAAATGCGACCAACCCGGCTGTTCCGGTCGGTGGCAAGCTTGAGCCGCTGAGCTTCTGAAGCTCGGATCATGACACGGGCAGGGGCGCTTGAAAAAGTTGCCCTTGCCGCAAACACATTCAAACCCGGGTGAAACCTTGAGCCTCCTTGACGTCAGAAATCTGAGCAAGCGCTTCGGCCAGATTGTGGTCGCCGACAAGATCGACCTGTCGATCGAGATGGGTGAATGCATTGGCGTGATCGGCCCGAACGGCGCTGGCAAGAGCTCTCTTTTCGGTTTGATTTCAGGGGCGCTTGCGGCGGACGCCGGGAGTATTTCGCTCGCAGGCGAAGATATCACGACCATGGCTGCCCACAAGCGCGTCCATCGCGGGATCGGCCGGGCCTTTCAGATCCCGCAGCCCTTTTCGGGTCTGACTGTTTACGAAAATGTGCTGGCTGCCGCGAGTTTTGGCGCCGGAAAATCAGGTCGGCAGGCGCGTCAGCAGGCACTGACCGTTCTCGATCGCACAGGGCTTGCCGAGCTCGGCGACACGCTAGCCGGCAGTCTCACGCTTTTGAACCGCAAGCGGCTCGAACTGGCCAAGGCGCTTGCCGTCGACGCCAAGCTTCTGATGCTCGACGAAATCGGTGCCGGCCTGACCGAGCGCGAAGTGTCGCGTCTGGTCGAGACCGTTGCCGGGCTGAAGCAGGATCACGCGATCATCTGGATCGAGCACATCGCGCATGCGCTCAAGTCCGTGGCGGACCGGATCGTCGTCCTGCATTTTGGCCGCAAACTGCTCGACGGTGACCCCGAAGAGGTGATGGCAAGTGCCGTGGTGAAGGAAATCTACATGGGGCTCGGGGTCGATGAAGCTCGTTGAAGTCGAGGCCCTTGAGGTCTTCTACAATGACATGCAGGCCCTGTTTGGCGTGTCCTTTTCGCTGGCGGAGCGCGAGTGCCTTGCGCTGGTGGGTGCAAATGGTGCGGGCAAGTCCACCATCCTGCGGACGCTGACAGGTCTCAACCGCAAGCTCAAGGGTCGCATTTCCTTTGACGGTGCCGACATCTCCAGAACATCTGCCGAGACCATCGCGCGGGCCGGAATAGCCATGGTTCCGGAAGGACGCATGCTCTTCGCCTCTCTGACGGTCGAGGAAAACCTCTTGATGGGTACGCGCACGAAACGCGCGGGCAACTGGACGCTGAAGCGCGTCTACGATCTCTTTCCGGTTCTTCTGGAGCGCCGAAACCAGATGGCGACGACGCTGTCCGGCGGGCAGCAACAGATGGTTGCGATCGGCCGCGCGCTGATGTCCAATCCGCGCGTGCTGCTGTGCGATGAGATTTCGCTGGGTCTCGCGCCGGTGGTGATTTCGCAGATCTACGAGTCCTTTTCCATCATTCGCGGCGAAGGCATGGCGCTCGTGGTTGTCGAGCAGGATATCAAGCGAGCGCTCTCCGTCGCGGACCGCATGATCTGCCTTCTAAAGGGGCAGGTGACCCTGGAAGGGGATGCCCGCTCGATAGACATGGACCGGCTGACAGCCGCCTATTTCGGGGAATAGCCGATGAACTACGTCGAAACGCTCATCAACGGCATCCTTCTCGGCGGGCTTTATGGCATTTTGGGCCTGGGCCTTGCCCTCGTATTCGGCGTTATGCGCGTCATTAACGTTGCCCATGGCGAGTTCATCGTCGGGTCCGCTTTCTCGGCCCTGATGATCACCTCCTTCTTTCCGGGCATTGATCCACTGATTGCTGTCATCCCCGTTGCGGCTGCGGCTTTCGTGGTTGGTTATCTCTTCCAGACAATCCTTCTCAACAAGGTCGTGCGCAGTGGCGACATGCTGGCCCCGATGCTCGTCACCTTCGGCGTTTCGATCGTGGTTAGAAATCTGATGCTCGCCGAATTCGGCTCAAACCCTATGGCGCTTGATGCCGGAAGGCTTGCCCAAATGTCCTTTGCCGTGATGGGTATCCATATCGGGGTGCTTCCGCTGATGACGTTGGCCATCTCGATCGTCCTCTTCGGCCTGCTGCAATATATGATCAATCGCACGAGCTTCGGCCAGACGGTCCGCGCCACGGCCGACAATCCGGATATCGTTCGCCTGATGGGTGTGGATCCTCGCAGGATTTATGCTGTGGTCATGGGGTTGGCTTTCGTCATGGCGTCCGTTGCAGGAGTGCTCCTGGCCATGCGTACCTCGTTTTCGGCGTCGTCCGGCGTCGATCGAATCCTGATTGCCTTCGAAGTCGTCGTGCTGGGCGGGCTCGGCTCTTTCTGGGGTGCGCTGATTGCCGGTGTGCTGCTTGGTGTCGTGCAGCTCATGAGCTTTCAGTTCGATGCGAATTCGGGATTGCTCTACGCCCACCTGCTTTTTCTCGCCTTCCTGATCGTTCGGCCGAATGGCCTGCTCGGAGCCAAGTGATGACCAGCAACCTTGCCCGCGCAATACCCTTCATCCTTTTCGTGACATTCCTGTGTGCTGCTCCGTTCCTGTTTGACGACGGCACGCTGCATCTGGCGACAGAAATGTTCGTGGTCATCGTCATCGCTTCGATGTGGAACTTCCTTGCCGGCTATGCCGGGCTGATGTCTCTTGGTCACCAGATGTATTTCGGCGCTGGCGGCTATGTGTTGTTCATGTTCGCCAATGTGACGGGTCTCCATCCCTATGTCGGCATTCTCGCCGCATTTGGTTTCGGGGCACTCGCGGCGGCCGTGGTTGCGCCGATCCTGTTTCGCCTCCGGGATGCCTATTTCGCAATCGCCAGTTGGGTCGTTGCCGAGGCCGTCTCCATTGCCGTGCAGAAGACCGATGCGCTTGGTGGCATCACCGGCGTTTCGCTGGTGGACTCGAGTTCCATCGATTTCGACCGGTTTGAAACGCAGATGTTCCTGATCGGCGGCGGTATGGTCCTCGCCACGCTTCTGGGTTTCGTGTGGCTGCTGCGTTCAAAGCCCGGCCTCGCTTTCATGTGCGTCCGCGACAATGAACTGGCAGCCAAATCCATCGGTATCGATGTCTGGCCAAGCCGGTTCCTGGCCTACGTTCTTTCCGCTGCAGGCTGTGCAGCAGCTGGTGCCGTCAGCCTTCTGGGCGGCCTTGTCGTGCAGCCGGGCAATGCATTCTCACCCGACTGGACCGTGATCATGACGTTCGTGGTGGTGGTTGGCGGCATCGGAACGCTCGAGGGTCCGATCCTCGGAACGATCATCTACTACATCCTGCGCCAGCTTCTGACGGTTGTCTTTCCACTGTCGGGCACCTGGTATCTCGTGGCCATGGGGTCGGTCGCTGTTGCAACCATGCTTTACAGCCCCAAGGGGCTTTGGCCCATCCTGCGTGATCGCGTTGGTCTCGACTGGCTGACCGTGCGCCGCTCCATTTGAAGGAACAGTCCATGACAAAATCGCTCGATGGCAAAGTTGCCATCATCACGGGTGGTGCCGGCGGTATCGGTTCGGCAACAGCGACCCTCCTCAGTGAGCGCGGTGCGCGCGTTGTCGTCGCCGATATTGACCTTGCGCGCGCCGAGGCTGTCGCAGCGCCGCTTGCTGACGCGCTCGGCGTGCATGTTGACCTGGCCGATGAGGCCAGCATCAAGGCGATGTTTGCAGCGACGCTGAAACGCTTTGGTCGTCTGGATATCATCGACAACAATGCCGCCCTTCTGACCGAGGATGTTGCCCGCCGCGACGGCAACATGGCGATGATGGAGACCGAACTCTGGGACCAGACCTTCACCGTCAACACGCGTGGAACCATGATCTGCTGCCGCGAAGCACTGAGGATCATGGAAGCGCAAAGGTCGGGCGTGATCATCAATACGGCCTCCAACCTTGCTCTGCAGGGCAATGTTATCCAGGCTGCCTATAGTGCCTCGAAGGCTGCGGTCATTCAGATGACTCGCTCGATTGCCACCTCCCACGGCAAGCTTGGCATCCGCTGTAACACAGTTCTCCCGGGTCTGACCGGGTCGAAGGCGGCGCTCGAGCACCTGCCCCAGCGGCTGCGGGAGATCGTCGAGGAGGAAACCCTCACGCCCTACCTTGGCCAACCTCTCGATATCGCAAACATGGTCGCGTTCCTGGCCTCCGACGAGGCGCGTTACATCACGGGCCAGATGTTCGTCGTGGACGGCGGGACATCCGTCCATATCCCCGGCTTTGCCCGACTTGCCGAAATGTTCGCTGGCCACTGAGCCCGCGCAAAAAGGAGTACCGCCATGGAACGTGCTCGTTTCGATGAATACATCCGTCGCTTCAACGAACGTGACCCCACCGCCTTTGACGACTTCATCACCCCGGACATGGAGATGTTGAACGGTGCCCTGCGTTTTACCGGTGTCGCCGGCATGCGTGATCATTACGAAAACAAGATCTGGCCCTTCTTCGAAGAGCGGCTGAATGTCATCCGCTTTGTCAGCAGCGATACCGTTCTGGCCGTGCAGTTGTGGACCGAATTCATCGCCTTCGACAAGGCCGATACCCTGTTCGGGCCCGTCGAGAAAGGTGAGCGCTTCGATTACCGCGGCCTCATCATGTATGACGTCAATTTCGAAGGCCGTTTCACCTCGATTACCGTTTCCTACAACAGTTTCACCAACACCAAGCTTTCCGGTGAGGTCATCGAGATGGGTATGCCCCATTGAGCGGGAGGTCCGATATGATCCAGTCCCTGCCGCCGATCGAGCGCGTCGTCACAGGACATGACGAGCATGGCAAGGCCATTGTCATTTCTCAGGGCCCGCTGCCGTCGGTCCATCAGCTTGCCGCCATTCCGGGGACGGTGTTTCACGAGGTCTGGTCGACGCAAGGCATGCCGGTCGTTGTCGGCAACACGCCTGACCCGACCCTGGGCAACCTCATGCTGCCGCCTCCCAAGCGGGGTACGCGGATGCGCTTTGTCGATATCCCGCCGGACACCGAGGACTTTTTGAAGAACGGCGCCGGCCGCATGAAGGATGCCTTCAACGCGATCGGCGATGCGGCAGCCTCGACCGTCAAGGCGGGTTCGCCGCATCCCCTTATGCACCGGACCGAGTCCGTCGACTATGGCATCCTCATTTCCGGCGAGATCGTGCTGATCCTCGATGAAGGCGAGGCGGTGCTCAAGCCTGGTTCCGTTGTCATCCAGCGTGGGACGAACCATGCCTGGGCCAATCGAACCAACGAGACCGCCCGCATGCTCTTCATCCTGATCGATGGGCAGTATGAGCCGCAACTCGCTGCGAAGCTCGGGGATCATGCATGAGCGACTACCGCGCGCTGTTCGGCATGACAGGGAAAACAGCGCTTATCACCGGCGCATGCGGCGGCCTTGGCACGGCTCTGGTCGATCTATTTTACTCGGCCGGTGCGCGCCTCATTCTTTCGGATGTGGCCGAGCCGCCTCTCTCCGAGAGGCTTGCTGCGCTAGGCTCCGCGGATAAGGGTCATGCCGTGTTGGCGCTTGATCTTTCAGATCTCGGCGCGGTGCGGGCCGGTATGGCCCAGCTCGTGGCTGGAGGCCTCATCCCGGATTGCGTGGTTCTCAATGCGGGAATGCAGGGCCCGGCGGGACCCATCGCCGATGTCAGCGAAGATGACTGGAACCGGGTGATGACGGTCAATCTTGCGAGCGCGCACGCTGTCTGCTCAGCGCTCCTGCCGGCGATGGCCGAGCGTGGCGGCGGATCGATTGTCTTTATGGCTTCGATTGCTGGACTGCGCGGCAACAAGGCGATCGGTCTTTATGGTTTGACCAAGGCGGCGTTGTCGCAACTGGCCCGGAACATTGCTGTCGAATGGGGACCGAAGAATATCCGCGCCAATGCGATTGCGCCGGGTCTTACTCGGACTCCCCTCGCGCGGGAGCTGATGGCGGATGAGGCTTTCATGACGCGCCGCATGGCGATGACGCCGCTGCGCCGTGTCGGCGAGCCTGAAGAGATTGCAGCCACTGCGCTTTATCTCTCCAGCGCGGCCGGTGCATTCGTGACCGGCCAGACGATTGTCGTCGATGGCGGCACACTGATCAGCGATGGCGGGTGAACCGAGCGGCTTGACACGTCAGGGTGGCATACTTGCAAGCAGGCGTCTGACGGCATACCTTATTTGTCGTGCGATGATGCAATTCGGAGCAGGCTTCCATGAGCGAGACCGTTACGGCTACAGGTCAGGTGACAATCCCGAAGGACGTGCGCGACCAGCTTGGCCTCGTCCCGGGCAGCAAGGTCGAGTTCCGCCGCCGCCCGGATGGTGTCATCGAGCTTGCGCGCGACGACGCTGCACGCGAGCCGAGCCGGTTTGCGCAGTTTCGCGGTATGCTGGGGCCAGGTCTCAGCACAGACGAGGTCATGGAAATGACGCGCGGTGATGATTGACCCTCGTCGATACGAATGTTCTCCTGGATGTATTGACTGACGACCCAGTCTGGTACGCATGGTCCTCTGCCCAAATTGATGCAGTTGCCGTAAGAGGCAGTATATCCATCAATGATATTGTCTACGCGGAACTTGCCGTGCGCTTTGAAAGCCTGGATGAATTGGACGGCTTCGTTGCTAGAGCTGCTCTCACTCATAGACCCATTCCCAAATCGGCTCTGTTTCTCGCGGGCAAGGCATTTGGTGCTTATCGCAAGCGCGGCGGACATCGCAGCGGTGTCCTGCCCGATTTCTTTATCGGCGCGCATGCTTCAGTCGAAAAGATGCCGCTTCTGACCCGTGATGCCCGCCGGTATCGGACCTATTTCCCGGACGTCGAACTTTTGACGCCCGAAAAATAGCGGATCTGCTCAACGCTGCTGGGACTTCGCAAATATGAACGGCAGCAGCTTGAATACGTTCCTGAAGCCGAGGATTTTCAGCCCCGCACGCGCTTCCTCGGGTGTCAACCTGGCGACCATCGGCATCGCGCCGAAAATCTTGCCGCGAATGACCAGCTGGCCGTCCTCGAGATCGATCTTGCGGACCGTCATGAGCTCTTTGCCCTGGGCGTCATAGACCTTCATACGCGTGCTCCCATGACCTTGTCGTAGTCGATGTTGAGGTCGTCCATCATCCGGATGGCGGTCGCGCGACCAGCGCCAAAGACGCCGCCACCCGGGTGCATGAAGGGGCCAACCAGATAAAGGCCTTCAATGCCGGGTACGGCATATTGGCCGTAATCCGGCGTCGGCCGATGAGCGACGGTCTGGTACATGTAGGGCGCGCAGCCATGGATATCGCCGCGCAGGAATGAATTGGGGCTGGTGCGCTCCATGTCGAGAGGCGACATGACCATGTTGCCAACGATGTTGTCATCCTCGAGCCCATTGAAGAACTGCCGGAAATAGGCAAGGCTCTTCTCGCGTTCAGCCTCCTTGATTTCGTCCCAGAGGTTGGGATTGCCTTCAATATCATAGGGCGCGAACGTCACGCCATAGAATGTGCCGCCGCCATCCGGCGCACGTGTATTGTCGTCAAGCGATACGTCTGAACCGGCACAAAGCCGGGTTTCGGGCATGTGGCCGCGACGCATGGCGTCGAAGGATGCGCGAAGATCGTTCATGCGGTCGGAGGTCATCAATTCCGTCATGACAGCCTTGTCGGCGTCGCCGCCCACTTTCAAACGCGCCTTCTTCTTCAACGCATAGTGGCTCAGCATGATGGAAAAGAATGATTGCGTGATCCGCTGGGCGCGGCGGTCGACCTGTTCCGGGATGCCGGAAACGAAGCGACCAAGCACCTTCGGGTGGATCCCTGCGATGACACCGTCCCTGGCGGTGAAGCTTTCACCTGTCGAGAGCTCAACGCCGGTGGCCTTGCCGCCTGATGTGATGATGCGCGTCACTTCCGCATTTACGCGCACCTCGCCGCCGAAATGTTCGATGGCCTGCACGGTTGTTCTGGTGAGTTGACCGGACCCGCCGACCGGGCGAGCAACGCCGAATTTGTGGATGATGCCGGGCATGAGAAAAACACCCATGCCCGTGCCGAGATCATCCGGAGCCTGCAGGTTTTCGGTGACGAGCCGTACGAGATGCAGCTGCAGCCGTTCACTCTCGAAGTATTGTGCTGCGATGTCGGCCGCGGAGCGGCTCATGAAATCGAGAATTTCGCGACCTTCGTCGGTCTGGTCCATCATGGCCATGAAGGCGCCCATGGGGAAGGGTGGCGCATAGAGGCCCGACATGAACATCGGGAGAAACTCCATCGATTTCTGCGCAAACTTGCGATAGGCCTCGGCATCGCGGGGCGAGAATTCGGCGATACCCGCGCACGTCTTGTCCAGATCACGGTAGGTGAGAATTGCACTGCCGTCGGTGAACACAGTCGCGTGTGACACGTCGGAATAGAAATATTTCAGGCCGAATTTCGAGAACAGACCGAGCTCGTCATCGGTAATCATCGGATTGCCCTGAAGCATGATATGCACGTTCGAGTGCTCATCGTGCCAGAAGCCGGGCGCAATCAACTCGCGGGTGGAAACCCCGCCGCCGACATGGCCCTTTCGCTCCAACACCAGAACCTTCTTGCCGGCCTTGGCCATATAGGCCGCTGCGGTCAGGCCATTGTGCCCGCCGCCCACCGAAATGATGTCATACTGGTTTCCCACGCCGTCCTCCCTTGCGTGCAACGCTTTATTTTCGCGTGACCCTATCCAAGGGAAAACACGTTTGGAAGACGGAACATTTTTGTTCCCATCCTCTCAACCAATTGACAATGCAGCCAAAACATTATTTGGTTGATTGTACAATTAAATAACAGTTCCGGAGGATTCCAAAGGTGTCGAACCCCCTCAAAGGCTTTACGGTCAACCGCGCAGACATTGGTTTCATAGGCCGCGATCTGCAGCGTCCGGAATGTATTCTGGCCGAGCGTGACGGGACCCTGTGGTCGGCGGATGCACGCGGTGGTGTTGTGCGCATTGCCCCTGACGGCAGCCAGGACCTGATCGTGCAGACCGGACTTGAAGCGGTCGGAGGTGGCTCGTTCGAAGACCGCTACGTCAACACGCAAGGGAGTCTTCCCAACGGACTTGCCTTTGATGCTGAGGGCAATTTCCTGATCGCCAATTTTGGCACTGACAGGCTCGAGTTCATGCGTCGCGATGGGGAAAGTCGCGTACTTCTTGACAACATCGAGGGTAGGCCTCTCGGCAAGGCCAATTTCGTGACGCGCGACAGCAAGGGGCGCCTTTGGCTCACCGTCACCACCCAGACCATCCCTTGGACGGATCACGTGAAGACAAACAGCCGCGACGGCTACATCGCACTGATCGACGAGCGGGGCGCGCGCATTGTCGCCGACAATCTCTGCGGCACGAATGAACTGCGTTTCGATGCGAGGGAGGAATGCCTCTATGTTGCCGAAACGACGTCACGCAACATCACGCGCTTCCGAGTGGAAGCCAGCGGCGAACTGACCAACCGGGAGATTTATGGTCCAAGCAATGTCGGCGGCTTCTGTGACGGCATTGCCTTTGACACACATGGCAATCTCTGGTCAACGCTCATCATGGCGGACAGGCTCATCGCAATCACGCCGGAGGGTGACCTGCTGACGCTGCTTGACGACGGCAACGCTGAAAAGACGGCAGCGCTGGATCGGGCTTGGGAGGAAGGTCGCGTGACACCCGACCTGATGGCAGCTGCGACCGGCACGCTCTGCCCATGGATGGCGAGCCTGACCTTTGGAGGTCCGGACCTCAAAACCGTCTATCTGGGTTCGCTGCGGGGTGACCGGATCCCTTATTTCCGCAGCCCGGTTGCGGGTCTGCCGCTGATTTACTGGTGAGAACGTCGGAGGCAGGGTTATGCGCTGTCTTCAAACGCCTTCCGGTGCCGGGTAGGGCAGCGAGGGCTGACCCAGGCGGAAGTTTGCTCCCACACCAAGTGCACAAATGTCACCACCAGATCGCCCGGGAAAAGCCTTTCCCGGGCGATCTGGTGCGCCAGCCGGGCGGTGAAGGCGGTTACCCGGCCTTCACGACCTTCTGGTCAATAGCGCCGAACACGGATGAGCCGTCCGCCAGAAATACTTCCATTTTGACCGTATCGCCGAAGGACATGAACGCAGTCTTTGGCTCGCCGAGATCAAGCATTTCGATACCGCGGCGTTCTGCGATGCAGCTGGACCCGATCTCGCGATAGTTGGCGTTCGAAACAGTGCCTGAGCCGATAATCGTGCCGGGCACGAGGTTTCGGGAGTAGGCGGCATGCGCGACGAGATCGTTGAAGCCGAATGACATGTGATAGCCGTTGGCGGCGCCAAACTTGTTGTTGTTCCAGCTTACATTGAGCGGCAGGTCGACGCGTGCGTCGCGCCAGGCGGACCCAAGTTCGTCCGGGGTGACTGCGACCGGGGCCATCGAGCATGGTGGCTTTGCCTGCACCCAGCCAAAACCAGTCTTCATCTCGACGGGAGCGAGTTTGCGCAGGCTCCAGTCGTTGATCTGAACGATCAGGCGGATGTATTTGTGTGCGTCGACGGCCTTTGTACCCGTCGGCACACTGCTGACGATCACCCCGAATTCACCTTCAAAGTCGATGCCGTCATCGGTGGAAGGGAAGGGCACATCTGCCCTCGGCGCGTAGAAGCGGTCAGAGACGCCCTGATACATCAGCGGCCGGCCGGTCTTTTCCTTCTTTGCCATGCCGAAGACCGTATCCATCAGGTCTCCGTGACTGTCGAAGGCAGAACCATCAAGCCATTGCCACGCACGCGGCAGCGGCGAAAGGGCCTCGGCTTGATTGAAAACGACCGCGCCGTCTTCTTCGCCTTTGCAAAGACGTTCATATTGCGCCGTCAGGTCGCCGACAACGGCTTCCCAGGCTTCGAGCGCCGCCTGAAGCGTCGTCGCTGCGCGCGCTGGCACGGCGGTCTTCAGGTCGCGCGAAATGATGTGCAGGCGACCATCGGGAGTTCCGTTGGCGAGGGTGGCGAGTTTCATGATGCATTTCCTCTGTTCAAGTCTTCGGGATGGGCGCGGACACACTTCCGAGTTTAGTCTTCAATGATTGCGACGGCTCGGCACCAGCCGGCGGAGGCCTTCTCCACCTTGACCGGGAAGCACGACACCATGAAGCCGGTGGAAGGCAGCGCCTCGAGGTTCGAGAGCTTTTCCATGTGGCAATAGGCCTGTTCGGCACCGGCCTTGTGGCCTTCCCAGAACAGCGAGTAGTCGCCGGTTTCCTCGATCTTGCGGCGTGTGTGCATGAAGGGCGCATCCCAGCTCCAGCCGTCGATGCCAGTGACCCGCACGCCACGGCTGGTCAGATAAAGCGTTGCCTCGCGGCCCATGCCGCAGCCGCGGATCAGGAAATCATCCTGGCCATAGCGTACGCCGGCGGCAGTGTTGACCAGAACGATATCGAACGGCTGCAGCTCATGGCCAATGCGTTTCAGTTCAGCTTCCACATCTGCAGCCGTGCAGACATAGCCATCCGGCTTGTCGCGGAAGTCGAGCTTGACGCCGCGGCCGAAGCACCATTCCAGCGGGACTTCGTCGATGGTCCAGGCCCGCTCGCCGCCGTTCATGGTGGGATGATAGTGCCATGGCGCATCGAGATGCGTTCCGGCATGCGTGGTCATCACCACTTCCTCCGCAGCACAGCCCTTGCCTTCCAGTTGCTTGTCGACCGGCACACCCGACATTTCCTGGAATTCGAGGGCGCCATAGTCATGGTCGCGATAGGTGATCTTGGGAACGAGGCCCGGCGGATCCGACTTGATGCCGGACTTGAGGGCGACGGAAATATCAATGAACTTGCGGGCCATACCATGCTCCTGAAAATGTCAATTTCGCCGCGCGAAAGGGGTGCTCCCGCGCGGCGTTCCAATCCTGAGGCTTCACTCGCCGGGATAGCGGATCGCGAAAGCCTTCACGTCTATGTCCTTGGTGATCAGGCCGCGATGCTTGGCGACTTCGTTCCAGAAGGCAAAGCTTTTGTCCGGGTCGAGATGGGTCGAAAAATTGGGCCACTTCATATTGGCGACGACCGGCGGCGGCAGTGTCGTATATTTGGCCAGGCTTTCGCGGGCCTCCTTGTCATGAGTCTTGATGAAGGCGACCGCCTCGTCCAGCGCGGCCTGGAAACCTTCAATGTCGGCCTTGTGGGCCGATGCCCAGTCGGTCGTCACCGTGTAGATGCCCGCCGCCGTACCGGCCGGGATGACATCGAAATAGTTGCCGATCAGCGTTCCACCGGCAGCGTCAACGGCACGGCTGGCAAAGGGATCGACGCTTGCAACCCCGTCGACCTGACCCGATTTCAGGATATCGGCGGATTGCGGCAGGGTGATTTCAACGATGTTGATCTTGCTGGAATCGCCGCCATTGTTGTCAACCCATTCGCGCATCACGACATCGAGCAGGCCACCGACGCCGGGCACACCGATCTTCTTGCCGGCGAGGTCCTTGGGGCCGGTGATGCCGCTCGCCTTGGATACGACGAGACCTGCGGCGCTAGGATCGGGGAATACGTTGGTGGACGCAATCGATTGCAGTTCGACACCATTCTCGATCGCCTGGAAGGCAACGACTGGCGTCGGGATGCCGACCTGCGCCGAACCGGACACCAGTGCGGTGACGATGACAGATCCGTTCTGGGCGAGCTTGAGATCGACATCGAGCCCGTGCTTCTCGAAGAAGCCCTGATCCTTGGCGACGAAGGCGGACACGTTGGGCGCAGATGCAGTATACATCAGCGTGATCTTGTCGGCGGCCGACGCCGACAGGGATGACAGGGCAAGAGCCGCCGTCGCAAACAGCATTTTCATCTTTGATGTCTTCATGGTGGTTCCTCCCGGGAAACGCTTGTGTTCAGGCTGCAGGCGCCGGCTGCCAGCGCAGCATGCGGCGCTCCAGCGCGGTCAATGCAATGTTGGTGACAAGGCCGATGAGCCCCAGCATGATCACCCCGGCGAAGATGTCCGCCGCCCTGAAGGCGCGGGCCGCCAGAAGGATGCTGCTGCCAAGGCCTCCCTGCACGGTGATCATTTCTCCCACCACCGTCAGAATGAGTGCGATCGTCAGGCCCAGCCTCAGCCCGCCAATAATGTCGGGCAGGGCGGCGGGCAGGGCGATCTTGTAAATTCGCTCGAACGTGCTGATCCGCAAAACCCGAGCAACCTCGTCGAGGCGCGGATGCACGTTGGAAAAGCCGTGGATCGTGGTGAGCAACATGGGCCAGACCGAACCGAAGGCGATGAGAAGCAGGATCATGTTGTCGGTCATGCCGAAGAAGACGATGGCCACGGGGGCGATTGCGGATGCCGGAAGCGGACGGATCAGTTCAAGCGAGGGAGCGATCCAGACCCGGGCGAAGGGCGACATGCCGATCATCGCGCCAAGCGCGATGCCGATGATGGATGCAAGCAGCCAGCCCAGCAGCATGCGCAGCACGGTTTCGCCCATCTGTGTCAACAGCTTGCCGGACGTGTAGTCCCTCACCAGCGCTGCCCAGGCGCGGTCCGGCCCCGGCAGGAACACTTTCGAGACATAGCCATGGTTGGCGATCCATTGCCAGAGCCCCAGCATGACGACAGTGACCATCAGGCTCGCCAGCATCCAGGCAAGGTTTGCAGAACGCATCATTCCTCGTTCCTCCGCAGTGTGTGGAAGGGGAAGAGCCTGCGCTCGGTCCTGATCAGGCACCAGTTGAGTGTCCAGCCGATCGCGCCGATCCAGAACAGTGTCGCGAACATGTCGGCGGGGCGGAGTGACTGGCCGGCCATCATCAACCGGTAACCGAGACCCTGCGGGTTGGCCGCGATCTCCACCGTGACTGAAACGATGAGCGCGATCCCTGCTGCGAGCCGAAGTGCAACAAACATGCGTGGCAGGACGGCGGGCAGAACGATCTTGGATGTCCGCTGCAGCGTCGTCAGCCGCATGACGCGGGCGACTTCCATCAGACGGGGCGTCATCTGGCGGATCGCGCCTTCGGTGAGCAGCATGACCGGGAAGAAGCAGGCGAATGCGATGATCGCCATTTCCATGGCGTAGCCGAAGCCGAAGACCAGCATGGCAATCGGAAGGATCGCGACGGCGGGAACAGGCCGCAGCACTTCGACCGTGATGCGCGTGAGCCGCGAGATGACGGGAACGAGGCCGAAGACGAAGCCTGTGACAGTGCCCAGTCCTGCGCCAAGCAGCAATCCACCAGCCGCTGCCGTCAGCGTCGTGCGGGTTGCTTCAAGGATCGTGCCATCCGAGAGCCCGGTCACGAACGCCGCGAATATGTCCACGGGTGCCGACAATGTGTCACTGTGAATGCCGAAGACCGACGCCCAGCCCTGCCAAAGGACCAGGAGGGCAAGTGGCAGCGCCATTCCCTTCAGCGCTTTCATCACTCGTACCTCAGCACGAAATCGAAAAGCTTGCGACGGAGCGCGAGAAATTCCGGTTCCTCACGCGTGGTCAGCTGGTTGCGCGGGCGGGCAAGCGGAATATCGATCAATTCGGCAATCCGCCCGGGATTGGGCTCCAGCGCGATCACGCGGTCTGCGAGGTAAATTGCTTCTTCGAGATCGTGGGTGACGAAGAAGGCGGTGACGTTGGAGTCTGCGACGATCGAAAGGATTTCGTCCTGCAGTTTCTGCCGCGTCATGGCGTCGAGCGCGCCAAAGGGTTCGTCCATCAGGATGACGGAGGGGTCTTGCGCCAGACACCGTGCAATCTGCAGGCGCTGCTGCATGCCGCCGGACATTTCGGAAGGGTATTTGTCGGCGTGTCTGGAAAGCCCGACCTTGTCGAGCAGCATCGCAATGCGATCCTTGCGTTCATTGCGCGGTGTGCCGACAGCCTCCAGCGCAAGTGACACGTTGGCCGCTGCCGTACGCCACGGAAGCAACGCATTCGCGTAATCCTGGAAGACGATTGCAATGTCGCTCGCCGGTTCCGTCTGGATTTTGCCGCGATAGTTCACGTCGCCCCGCGAGGCTCTGATCAATCCCGCCAGAATGCGCAGCAGCGTTGTCTTGCCGCAGCCGGATGGGCCGATCACGCAGACAAATTCGCCTTCGCCGATCTCCACGTCGATGTCGCGCAATACTTCATGCGATCCAAAGGTCAGGCCGACCCCTTTTAGGGAAATCAAAGGGTTACGCTTCGCGGGCATGCTGGCCAGCGGTTCGCTCTTCTTCTCGCGGTCAAGATAATGCAGCGATGCGCTCAAAACCTGCTCCTCCTCATGGCTTTTCCAGAAGCCGTGCCCGGCACGGCGATCCAGCTCCTCCAGCCATCTCTGAGGTTGACGCTAGGCAGATGGAGGAGATATGTCCAATGAATAGGAAATATATTTTCTATGATTTCTGGTAATATCAGATGCGTTTCGACAATCTCGACATGAACCTTATCCTGGCGCTGGAAGCGATCCTGCGCCTACGGTCCGTCAGCGCCGCTGCTGAGGAACTGAACCTCACGCAGCCGGCGCTCAGCCGTGCTCTGGGGCGCCTCAGGTTCCATTTCGACGACCAGATCGTGGTGCCTGTCGGGCGCCAGATGGTGCCGACGGAGTTTGGCGAGAACCTTTACGGCCTGGCTCAGCAATTGCTGGAGGAGATGCGTGTCTTCGTCGACATGCGGCCGCATTTCGATCCGGCGACCGCCCGTCGCGACGTAACCATCAACGCCTCCGACTACGTGATCCGGGTCTTTCTGGCGGAAGCGGCGCGGCGGCTCGCAACAATTGCGCCGGGTGTCCGGCTCCGGTTCGTGACCATCGATGGGACGACGGATGCGATGTTTGAGCAAACGGAGGTCGACTTCCGCATCGTGCCGACGATGGCGCTGATGCCCGATCATCCAAGCGGGCGGCTCTTCGAAGACGAGTTCGTCTGCGTTGCATGGGATGGCAATCCGCATATCGAAGATGGTCTGAGTGCGGAGACCTATCTGGGTCTCAAGCATGTGACCACCGCATTCGGTTCACGCGGCCGCGACAGTCACTTCGAACGCGTCTTGAAGGACAACAAGGTCAATATCGAGATCGCCATGTCCATGCCCAATTTCGTTCTTCTGCCCGAATGCGTGGTCGGAACGCCTTATCTGGCGACGATCCATGCAAAAGTGGCGGCGATGCTTCCACCCTCGCTGCCTGTCAGGACCTTCCCTCTGCCGATTGCCATTCCGCCGGTGGTCGAGCACCTGCAATGGCATCATCTGCGTCGGCATGACAGCGCCTCACGCTGGGTTCGTCAGTTTCTGATGACGCTTGCCTCGCAGATGTGACAATCGTCAGGCGATCATGTATCGGCAAGACGTATAGCTTATATTCCCACAATCGATTTTATAAATACCAGCCGCTGTTTTATCACCAGAACAGGGAGGAGCCGGCCGCAAGGACGGTTGTCGGCACAGCATGCTCTGTGTGCCGTAGCGCTCCGCCGTATGAAACCGGGAGTGACAGCGTGTTCAAGTATTTTCCGACCAATTATGTCTGGAACCTGTCGGTCGACCTGTCGATCGAAATGGGCGCTCGCATCGGCGAGATAGAGGAAATGTGCGCCCCCCTGCAGGAGGCCGCCAAGGCCCCCGATGAGGCAGGTACGAAGGCATTTCGCGAGACCTGGGTGAAGATGGCCGACAAACTGGTCGAGCTTGCCGCGGAGGACGAGGCAAGAGGTCGCATCATTTCATCTGGCGACAAGCTCGTCCGTGCCGGAAACTACATGCTGACCGCCGAGCGCTTGCAGGCGCATGGTTCGGAAGGGCGCGTGGCGCTCTATCAGCGCTTCCTCGACACCTTCTACAAGGGCCTGAAGCAATCGAGCGCCGCTGCGCGCCGTGTGGAAATTCCTTATGAAGGCAAACATCTTTCGGCAATCTATGTGCCCGCACATAACGTTGCCGGGCCGCAACCAATCCTCGTTCAGGTCAATGGTCTCGATTCCACCAAGGAGATGAAGTACCTGGTCGGCCTGCCCGAATGGCTGGCCCGCCGCGGTATCGCCTCCCTGATCGTCGACCAGCCTGGAACCGGGGAGGCGCTGCGTCTACACAACTTCACGGCCCGGTTTGATAGCGAACACTGGGCTTCGCGCGTGGTCGACTGGCTGGAAACGCAGGATTATGTCGATGCCAAGCGCATCGGCATGGAGGGCGTCTCGCTCGGCGGTTATTATTGCCCGCGGGCCGTCGCTTTCGAGCCTCGTTTTGCCTGTGGCGTTGTCTGGGGTGCCAACCATGACTGGCGCGATGTTCAAAAGCGCCGCCTGGAGCGCGAAGGCTCTTTCCCCGTGCCGCATTACTGGGCCCATGTGCAGTGGGTCTGGGGCGCAAAGGATCAGGACGACTTCATGCGGATCGCAGAGAATGTCCACCTCGACGGCGTGCTCGATCGCATCAAGGTTCCCTTCCTCGTCACCCATGGCGAGAAGGATAGCCAGATCCCGCTGAAGTGGGCGGAGCGGACCTATGAACAGCTGGTCAACAGCCCGAAGCGGGAACTGAAGATATTCACCGAACGTGAAGGTGGCATCCAGCATTCCAGCTTCGACAATTCGGCCAATGCCGGTGCCTATATTGCTGACTGGGTGGCCGAGGTGCTCGGCGGACGTACGGCAAACTGAGGCCCGCGATGATGAAACTTGTTATCACCGGCAGACGCCGACCCGGACAGTCCCTGAGGGCGCATCGGCGTCACATGAAAGATGTGCACGCGCCCATCGTTCTGGAAAACATTGCCGTTGAGCCTGATCGTGCGCCGCATCGCTACGTGCAGAACCATGTCTTCGATGGCCAGTTTGCGGACGGGGCGGGTCCGCTGTCGGTTGCGCGCGACTTTGTCACCGAGGTCTGGTTTCCCAATCCGGAAACGGCCCGCGCTGCGCGGGAAACCCCGTTCTATCTGGAGCGGCTGCGTGGCGACGAGGCAAACATGGTCGATGAGGCGAGCGTGATCGGAACGCCGGTCGTCGAGCAGCTGGTACGTGGTAGCCCGGCCATCTCGACCTGTCCCATCAAGGTCTTCGCATTTCTGTCGCTGACCGCCGGTGCTGCGAGCCCCGAATTTGAAACAGCCTGGAAGCAGGCTGTCCGCACGAGTGCGCTCGGCGGTGCCCTGCAACATGTCGTAAGCCGCCCGCTTGCCACAACGCCGATCCAATGGATCGATGCCTTCTGGTTGCCGGACGAAGATGCCGCTCAGGATCTCGAAGAGGCCTATCGCGCGGAGGTCATCGCGCCGCTGGAAGCTGCTGGTCTGCTGGCCCCCGGCGGGGCCAATCTGCTGCTTGCCCGTCAATACGTCATTCATGCCGGAGACCGGCAATTCGACATCAGTCATTCGGAGGAAATGCAATGAAGATTATCGGACCCGACTACGTCGTTTTCGGCGTTACGGACCTCAAGGCCTGTGCGCAATATCTGACCGATTTCGGCCTGACGCCCGTCGATGTCGATGAGAACGGTGGCCTCTTTGAAGCGCTCGACGGCACGGGCATCATCATTCGCCCGAAGTCACACCCGGACCTGCCGCCGCCGTTGCCGACCGCCACGATGATGCGCCAGCAGGTTTACGGCGTTGTCGAACAGGCTGATCTCGATGCCATCGCCGAGGAACTGGGCAAGGATCGCAAGGTCTACAAGCTCGCCGACGGCTCCATCGAAATGCTTGATGATGACGGTTTTGCGCTGAAGTTCCAGATCACCAAGCGGCGCAAGCTCGACATGCCCGCCGAGAAGATCAACGCGCCGGGCGCACCGGCCCAGCGCAAGCCCAACGAGATCGGCGTCTGGGAAGATATGCCTGCCGCGCCGCGCACGCTGAGCCACGTCGTCTTCTTTGTTCCCGACATGGCCAAGACACTTGCCTTCTACACCGGCCGTCTCGGTTTTGTCGTGACGGATGAACTCGTCGGCGCTGGTCCCTTCCTGCGTCCGAAGGCGAGTGACGATCACCACACCCACTTCTTCATCCGCACTCCGGAATACATGAAGGGTATCGAGCACCTGGCTTTCCACATGGGAGGCCCGACCGAACTGATGGTCGCTGGCTCGCGGTTCGTACGCAAGGGCTATGAAAGCTTCTGGGGCCCGGGTCGTCACAAGATGGGATCCAACTGGTTCTGGTACTTCAACAGCCCGCTCGGCACGCATTTCGAATACGATGCCGACATGGACAAGCATGATGACGAATGGGTTCCGCGCGCTGAGCAGATGGGACCGGAAGCGTCTCAGATCGTCCTCTTCCAGTATCGCGACAAGTGGTCGCCGGGCCCAGGCCCAGGCAACGATCACTGACGATGGGGGAGAGGTCGGTGGAACTCGTGAGGTTCGATGATCTGGCAGAAGGCGAGGCGCGCGGTTTCGTTGTTGCGGGTCTCAGGCGCAAGGTCGTCGTCGTGCGCAAGCATGGCCATGTCTACGGCTACCTCGACTCCTGCCCGCATTATGCGGGCGGGACCCCGATGGCCTGGAAGACCAACGCCTATCTGGATGATGAGGGCGGGCATATCGCATGCCATTCGCATGGCGCGCTTTTCGACATCGAGACCGGGGCCTGCGTGTTGGGTCCCTGTCTTGGCCAATCGCTGAAAGTGGTTCCGCTCACTGTTCTCGGCAATGGATCGATCCATGCCGATGTGAGTGCCTATGTGGAGGAGGCGGCCTGACCGCAGCAGTCAAGCATACATAGAAACAATCCATTGTTATTGGAGGAGAGACAATGACAACGACAGAGAAGATACCGGGGCGCGCCGCGCTAACCGTTGCCCACGTGGCAGGAATGATCGATCTTGTGGCGCTGCCGGTCTGGGTCGGCACGTTGATTACAGCCTATCAGTTTGATCCGCAGCAGGCCGGTGGGCTTGTGACCCTGTTTCTGGCGGGTGCTGTGGTCGCCAGCGTGCTTTTTGCACCGCGCCTCAATTCCATGAATGGCCGCGTCATGGCGACAGTGGGCTTTGCAGTTGCTGCCGTGACATTCGCCATTGCCTCGTTGCAGACCGGATTTGCCCCCTTGGCCATCTGCCATGCCGTCGCAGGCTTTGCCTCCGCAACCGCGCTGTCGTTCACTCACGGTACGATCGGCCGCAGCCTCAACCCGCACCGGCTCTTTGCCATTGTCGGAACGGCCATCGGCGTCTTTGCGATCGTCTTCCTGGGCGCAACGCCCGGCATCATCGCAGATCATGGTGGCGCGATCCTCTTCCGCATCTTTGCAGTGCTGATGGTGTTTGCGGCGCTTGTGTCGCTCGCGCTGTTTCCGAAGCCTGCGCTTGAGCACGACCCCCATGCGGCCGTAAATACCGCAAACCTCGGCAGGTCGGTCTGGGCGGGCATTATCGGTGTCAGCATGATGGCCGTCAGCCAGTCCATGGTGTTCGGCTTCTTTCAGCAGATGGGCACGGATCGCGGCTATGATGTGAGCGCGATTACAGGCGTGCTGATTGCACTTGGCTTCGTCAACCTGTTCCCGGCGCCGCTGGCAGCTTTCCTCGAGAAGCGCATTCCGGCCGAGCGGGTGGTGCTTGTTGGGCCGCTGCTGCAGGCCATACTGGCGCTGATCATCACGATGAGCACGAGCTTTCCGCCCTATGCCGCTGCCGGCGCCGTCTTCGTGGCGGTCATGATCTTCACCCACACCTTCGCCTTCGGTTTGCTGTCCAAGCTCGACCCCAGCGGGCGCGCTGTTGCGGCGACACCCGCCATGTTGATGGTCGGGGCGGCTGTCGGGCCGATCCTCGCCGGAACACTAGTGAAGTTCCTGGGTTACCCCGCGATCGGGATTGCGGTCTGCATCTGCGCCGCACTCGCTATCGCATTCTTTTCGCAGGCCCGTGCCCAGAAGCTTGAGACAGTCCCGGCCCACTAGCGGAGTGGATTTGACATTTGATGCCGATCTGCAGCGAACGCTCAAATCGACCTCATTTGTGAGTTCATGATCTAGTGTCAGCAAATAAGCGACGCGTATGCGGGCGGTTGCCGGTTCCGGCTGCCGCCCCTGCGCTATGGTCATGCTCGATCGCCTTGGCTATTGTATCTCAGACGGCCAGCGAGGCGGCCGGTAGAGACAGTGATATGAGGCCGGGGCGTGGCGAAAAGCATGCGTTTGAGAGATGAGGCAACGCCGGTTGATGCACGTTACGTAAAGGCCAACATCCCGGCATTTCTCATCCGCAGTCTGGTCGCGACACTCACCGAATTCGGGTGCGAAACCAGGCGCCTGACGGCGGGACTTGGACTTCGCCTCAGCGACCTTGCCGATCCGGCCTGTCGCATTTCGTTCCGGCAGGGACGGGAAATCGTCGTGCGCGCCCTCAGGCTTGCAAAGGGCCGCGCGCTCGGGCTGGAGACGGGGATCCGTGAAAAGATTACCTCCGTAGGTCTCGTCGGCTATGCGATGCTGACGGCCGCCACAGTTGGCGATGCTGTCAAGGTTGGCCTCGACCTGCAAAAGGACACCGGCAGCATGCTGGAATTCACCATGCGTTCTGTCAGGGATGCAGTGCATGTCACCGCATCGAGCCGCTTTCATGATCCCGATATCTACGCCTTCCTCGTTGAGGAGGCTTTTGCGAGTTTCATGGGTATCGGAACCGGTCTGGCAGGTCCGGATTTCAGACCCTTGCGGGTCGATCTTGCCTTTCCCGCGCCACCGCATGCATCGGACTATGCACGCATCTTCAATTGCGAGATCCGTTTCGGCCAATTCGAAAACGCCTTTGTCTGCGCCACGTCCTGGTACGGCATGCCGCTGGCGACAGCCGATCCGCTAACGCACCGCCAATTGCTGGAATTCATGGCATTCAGCCGTCAGCGTGTCGATGCGGCCGACGACATGATCGAATCCGTTGAACGGGTCCTGCGGCGCAATCTGGCCGAGCCGCAACATATTGCCTCCGTCGCGCAATCACTCGGTCTCAGCGAACGCACCTTGCGCCGCCGTCTTGCTGAAAGCGGCGTGTCTTTCCAGTCGCTTATTGATGGTCTGCGCAAGGCGCGCGCACTGGAACTGCTTGCCAATCGAGCTATGCCTGTCGCGGAAGTTGCCTATGCGGTCGGCTTTTCGGACCCGCACAACTTCCGGCGCGCCTTCAAGCGCTGGACAGGTTCGACGCCCGGTCTGGTCCGCGAGGAAATCACTGCGAATTGGCCGAAATAGACCCCTCTTCGGACACATCCGCCGCTTCATCATCCTGAGCCTTGAGCGTATTTTGGTCCTCATGAGAGCCCCCGCGCAGATCAACGTCGTGCCCGGGGATTGGGTGGAGCACGATGCAAGCGTTCGATCAGCATATCCTGGCGATCGATCTGGGAACCAGCGGCTGCAAGGCCGGTCTGGTTGCCCTGACCGGTGAAGTGGCTGCCTGGTCTTTCCGTGCCGTTCCGCTGCTGGTCGTCGATCACATTGGCGCCGAACAACGGCCCGAGGACTGGTGGAAAGCCCTTCTGGGTGCGTGTCAGGATGTCCTTTCGCAGGGCGCGGTTCCGCGCGAGCGCATTGCAGGGATCTGCGCCTCGACGCAAGGCGAGGGTACGATCGCGATCGATCGGGTCGGCAATCCGCTGATGAACGGCGTCACCTGGCTCGACATGCGCGGTGCGCCGCACCTGAAGAACAACATGCGAAGCCCTTTCAAGGTCGCGGGATACGACGCGCTCAAGCTGCAAAGGTGGTTGAGGCTCTGCGGCGGCGCGCCGGCACTCTCCGGCAAGGACCCCGCTGGCCATATGCTTCTGATCCGGGATGCGTTTCCGGCAATCTATGAGAAGACATTCAAGTTCCTCAACGTCCTCGACTACATCAATCTCCGGCTAACGGGTCGGGTTTGTGCGACACAGGATTCGATCCTCACGTCCTGGGTGACGGACAACCGCGACGTCAACAACATCCGGTATGATGACAAGCTGATTGCGGCAAGCGGGATCGAAAGGGAGAAGTTTCCCGATCTCGTGCGCTGCACAGACGTGATCGGCACCCTTCTGCCGAACGTTGCTGCGGAGCTCGGCCTTTCGGAGAAGACACCTGTTGTTGCGGGCGCCATCGACAATTCGGCCGCTGCCATCGGCGCAGGGGCCTATCGCGACTATGAGGCCCATCTCTATATGGGCTCCTCGTCCTGGATCGGGGCGCATGTGCCGTTCAAGAAGACGAGCGTCTTCGACCAGATCGCTTCGATCCCGTGCCCAGCGCCGTCAAAGTATCTGATGATGGCCATGCAATCGAGCGGCGCATCCAACATCGCCTTTCTCAAGGACCGCATGGTGTACCACGACGACGGGCTCTACAAGGGTGAGCCGTCCGCCGATGTCTATCGGGTCCTCGACGAAATCTCCGCCCGCATGCCTGCCGGGGCTGAAGGGATGATTTATCTGCCCTGGCTGTTTGGTGAGCGCAGTCCTGTCGATGACGCCACATTGCGCGCCGGGATTTTCAACATGAGCATGGAGCACAGCCGCGAGACGCTCGTGCGTGCCGTGTTCGAGGGCGTCGCGCTTAACACCCGATGGATGATGAAGCCGGTCGGAAAGTTTCTTGGCCGTCAGCTTTCGGAACTGACGATGATTGGCGGCGGCGCTATGTCGAATTCCTGGTGTCAGATCTTCGCCGATGTCTTGAATCTCAGCATTCGCCAGCCTCGAGATCCTGTGAAGGCCAATGCGAGGGGCGCCGCCTTTATCGCCGCGCATGGTCTGAAACTGCTGGATTTCGCGGAATCTACCAGCCGGGTCGTTATTGACAGGGTGTATGAGCCGAACGCGGCAAACCGCGGGCTCTATGACGATCGCTTCGGTCTGTTCCTGGAACTGCACAAACGCCTCGCGCCGCTCTACCGGCGGCTAAACGGCTCAAAGGGTATTTGAATGGCACGCTTTCTCACAGAGCGCCAAGGCATTGCGGACATGTGCCGCACTCTGGCCGATCAAGGCTATTTCGCTGGAACCGGCGGCAATATCGGGGTTCGTGTCGATGACAGGCTGATGGCCGTGACCCCGTCTGCCACCGACTATTACACCATTGCCGCAGAAGACATCGTGCTTCTCGACATCGCTACGCTCGAGGTGGTGGAGGGCGACAAGGTCCCGACGATCGAAAAGAGCCTTCATGCGAGCATGTTGACGATGTTTCCGGAGCGGCGTGTGAGCATTCATACCCATCAGCCGGTCGCGAGCGCAGTTGCGCTTTCCCATCAGGTGTTGCCATGGCCCGACGGGGCCGATTTGTCGATGCTGGGCGCGCATGTGGCTGTCGTACCCTACCGTCCGTCTGGCACCGGTATGCTGGCGAAAGCCTTCCGCAAGGCGCTGAAGCCGGGCATATTCGCCTATCTGATGGCAAGCCATGGCGTCATTTGTTCGGCAGGCGATCTGGACGGCGCGCTTTCCATGATCCGCAAGATCGATGCTGCCGCCGCTTCGCTGCTGAGCCGACGCGTTGCCGGCCGCGGCGAACTTGATACCAAACTTCAGGCGTTCGTTTTGAAGACGCTCGAACACGCAAATCTCAAGGGAGCTTGAAAAATGAACATGAACACAAGCGCCGATACCGCCGCCAATTCCTATGCCATCAGCGCCTGGCCTGACTACGATGATCTGATGGCGCGCCTGGGCGCTCTTCTGAAGCAGCCCGCACGCGGCATTGCCCGACAGAACATGCCGCAGGTGCTCGACTATTTCGAGCAGAACTGCCGCACCTCAAAGGCACTTTCTGACCGGGCCAAGGATGTCATCCCCGGCGGCGTGCAACACAATCTGGCCTTCAACTATCCCTTTCCGATTGCCGCAGCGAAGGTGGACGGCGCGTACATGTGGGACGAGGACGGAAACCGCTATATCGACTTTCTTCAGGCGGGCGGTCCGACCATTCTGGGTTCCAATTATCAGCCGGTCCGGCAGAAGGTCCATGAAGTCATCGACAATTGCGGTCCCGTGACCGGGCTGCTCCACGAATACGAGATCAAGCTCGCCGAGATCATCCGCAAGTACATGCCGGCGATTGAAATGTTCCGCATGTTGGGTTCCGGCACAGAGGCCGTGATGGGCGCCATCCGTCTTGCGCGCGCCCACACCGGCAAGAAGTGGGTCATCAAGGTTGGCGGCGACTACCACGGATGGTCCGACCAGATGGTCTATGGCATGCGCGTGCCCGGCACGGGCCGTCGCGAGGCCATCGGCATTCCCCGCGGTGCAACGGCGTACACCCAGGAAGTCTTCCCCAATGAACTCGGCACCCTGCGTCGCAAGCTTGCGCTCAATCGGCTGAGAGGCGGGACTGCTGCAATCATCGTCGAGCCGCTTGGACCAGAAAGCGGAACGCGGCCCGTGACGCCAGAATACAATCGCGAACTGCGCAAACTGTGCGATGAATACGGCGCCCTGCTCATCTTCGATGAGGTGGTCACCGGCTTTCGTGTCGGCATGGGCGGCGGCCAGGGCTATTTCGGTGTCAAGCCAGACCTGACCGTCTTCGGCAAGGCAATCACCGGTGGATATCCCATGGCAGGCGGGATCGGCGGATCGAAGGACATCATGATGACCTTGGCGGGCGGAATTGGCGGCCAGGGCGGCAAACGCGCCTTCGTCGGTGGTACGCTCTCGGCAAACCCGCTTTCCTGTGTCGCAGGCTATTACGCGATCGAAGAAATGGCCCGCACCGGCGCGCCTGTTCTGGCCGGTCGCGCCGGCGACCGCCTGACAAAGGGTCTGAAGGAGATCCTCAACCGCCTTGGCCTGCCCTATGTCGTCTACAACATGGGGTCGATCGTGCATCTGCAGACATCCGCCGTACTTCTCATGAGCATGCGCAACCCGATCAAGCTGATGCGCGAAGCCAATGCCCGCAAGCATGTGATGGAAGAAATGGGGGCGGCCTATCTGTCACGCGGCATCCTGACACTCGCCGGAAGCCGGATCTATACGAGCATGGCTGATACCGATGATGTGATCGATGATGCGCTGAACCGCTTCGAAGATGTGTTCAAGCTGGTGTGACGAGTGATGACGAGCAACAGGAAGGATCAGGAAGAGACGTTGCAGCTGGCGGCTTCGCGGCTCGTTGGCAAAGGCCTCCTTAAGCCCGGTGATACGATCTCGCAGCGGATCCCGGAAGAGGGGATGTTCATTTCGCTGACGATTGCCGAGGAACATGATCGGCTGCCGAGTGTTCGATGGACCGAGCTCGCAACCGCTTCGCGCGGCATCCATCATTCGGTTTATGCCGGACGGCCCGATGTTGGTGCAATCGCAGCAGGTCAGTTCACGTGGACGCGATTGCTCAGTCGGCTTGGAACCTCTCTGCCCGCCGTCTTCGACGAACAGGTTCGGCATCTGGGCGTCGAGTGCGCCTGGGTCGCACGGCTATCGACGGATGTTGGTGACTTTCCCGAACTGACCAGCAATGCAAACGCATACAGTCTTGTCGATGTCGGGCTCTGCTTCGGCATGGGGCTGGAACGACTGCTCCTGAATATCGAAATACTGGAGAAGTGCGCGGAAAGCTTCGTGCTGGCCGCAAGTGCCGGATTGCCCGTGCGGCACATACCCTGGTGGGTCAAATTCATTGCAAACGGGCGGTTGATGAAGGATCAGAAGGACGCGGCCGCGCGCCATCTGCGGGGCGAGCGGTCGATCCTGAAGGCTGGCTACTGACGAGAGACCGGCTGCCAAAGCATGCGCCGAAACGTCCGGATAAGGACATTAAAGGGGTATCGATGCACATGGAAGAAACAGTTCTCGTCACAGGCGGCACCGGTTTTGTCGCCAGCCACATCATCCTTCAGCTTCTCGCCGATGGAGCGATTGTGCGTGCCACTGTGCGAAGTCTCAACAACAAGGCGAAAGTCCAACCCCTGCTTGACCTTCAGACACGCTATCCGGGCCGGCTTGAACTGTTTGAAGCCGATCTCCTGAAGGACGGCTCGTTTGACGCCGCGATGGCCGGATGCTCGGTGGTCTACCACGTCGCCTCACCGTTCAAGCTGCCCGAGAAGATCAAGGACGGTCAGACTGAGATGGTCGATCCGGCGCTGAAAGGTTGCCGCAATGTACTCATGTCGATCAACCGGACCCGGAGCGTTGCGCGCGTCGTCATGACTTCGACGATTGGCGCCATTTTCGGTGACTATATCGATGTCTATGCGATGAGAAACCGCACACTCTCCGAGGACTATTTCAACACCACGAGCAACGTGAAGAACAATCCCTACCATTACTCAAAGGTGCTCGCCGAAAAGGAAGCCTGGAAAATGAATGGGAAGCAAAGCCGATGGTCGCTGGTGACGATCAACCCCGGCATGATCCTTGGTCCATCGATCACGCCCGCTTCGGAATCCGGCTCGCTCTTCCTTCTGGACGAGATGTTCAAGGGATATTTCTTTTACGGAATGCCTGACCTGTCACTAGCCTGCGTCGATGTTCGTGAGGTCGCAGCCGCCCATATCCGTGCGGCGAGAAATCCGGACGCGCATGGCCGCTATATCGTCGCCGAGGATCACACCCGGACCTTTGTCGAGATTGCAGGCTTTGCGCGGCGCGTTCACGCGAAGCCCTATCTGCTTCCATCCTGGCAGATCCCCAACGGCGTCGTCCGGGTCATCGGACCGCTCTTCGGGTTGACGCAGGAGTACATGTCGAACCATCTCGGCATCCGGTTCGCGCTCGACAACCGTCGCAGCCAGTCCGAGCTCGGCATCGTTTACCGGCCAATCGGGGATACGATTGCCGATCACTATCGGAGTTGGGCGGCGCCACGCGATGCAGCAAGGCTCTGAGCCCGGCTCAAAGAGCAATGAAATCGCGAAGCAGGATAGCGGTTGCTGCATGCTCTGTTGACGGCGGGTGATCGAGCCGCATGACAAAGTATTTAGAGCTATTTTTTTCCTGCTCCAGCGACCGTCTGACATGTTTTCTATATTTCAGAAATCTAATATTTATATGTAATAATACACATTCGAATTTATTTTGATTACAAAAACGCATGTTACATATTTTAAAAATATATGATTCAATTTTATGTAATTTAATGGATGAAAATATACTGTAATATGTATTCGATGTCTGCGAATTGAGCCCCATTGATAAAGTAATGTCGAATTAGCACATTTGAGGGTCTGAATTAATATTTTGGAAATTAAAGCTTTGCATCGTGCAGTTGTCACACGGAAGATTGTACGTGTTACCTTGGGGGGAGATGCATGGCAGAAGGAAAGGTTACGAACGTCAGCCTGCATGCTGACGGCCTGACCTCTGACAGTCTGTTGGATGCTGCTGTCGCCCGGCTTAGAAGCGCCGACGAGACAGTTCGATCATCTTTGCCCTATGCCACCGCACCAACCCTGAATGCCAGCGCAGGCGGTACGATTTCCGAGCTCATTCTCAATCTGGTTCCGAAACCGGTTTTCGCCAAGGATCGGGAAGGGCGGTATGTTGCAGCCAACGACGCCCTGGCCCGCGAATTCGGCATGACTTCGCGTGCCGAGATTCTCGGCAAGACGGATTTCGATCTACTGCCCGCCCATGTCGCGGAAGCGAATTTTCATATCGAAAAGGCGATCATGGCTGGCGGTGTTCCCGTCAGTGATCCGGCAGACATGCAGTTCGCCCAGAGCGGGGGCACAAGATGGGGGCGCTTGACCAGAACGCCCTTTCTCGATGAAACCGGCGAGGTTTGCGGGCTGATCGGGCACGTGCACGATGTAACCGCACTTCGTGAGGCCGAGCAGGCGCTGAATTCCGAGCGCGCACTCTTCCGCGCGATGATCGACCAGGTGCCCGACTATCTTTTCGTGAAGGATACAAAGAGCCGCTTCGTGGTGGCCAACAACGCTGTCGCGCACGACCTTGGTCGTGAGCCTGCGGAACTGATCGGCAAGACCGACTTCGATCTCCACAAGCCGGAGCATGCAGCCAAATTCTACGCCGACGAACAAAAGGTCATCGCGACTGGTCTTCCTTTCATCGACAACGAAGAAATGATTGTCGATGCTGACGGCAGGGACAAATGGTTCGCATCATCGAAGGTTGCCCTGCGAGACAGCGAAAATCGCATCGTCGGCATCGTTGGGGTGAGCCGTGATATTACCGATCGAAAGATTGCCGAGCAGCGCGTGCACCATATGGCCTTGCATGACGGGCTGACCGGTCTTCCGAACCGGACACTCCTGATGGACCGGCTGGAGCAGAATATCCTCCAGTCGCGGCGCATTGGCGGACGTCTTGCTGCGCTGTTCATCGATATCGATGAGTTCAAGGCGGTCAATGACAGTCTGGGGCACAATGCGGGCGACATTCTTCTGAAAGTCGTGGCTGACAGGATGGTTGCCAGCGTGCGCGAGTCCGATACGGTCGCGCGGCTTGGCGGCGACGAATTCATTATCCTGCTCGTCGACCCGGAAGGTCATGCCGAAGATCCAATCGCGATTGCTGACCGGATCAGGCGTGCGATTGCCGAGCCCATCCTGATTGCCGACAAACCGTTCAGGGTTTCCTGCAGCATCGGCGTCGCTTCCTATCCGAGTGAAGGGGCTGACGCGAATGCGCTGCTGAAGAACGCCGATATCGCGATGTATGAGGCCAAGAAAGCAGGACGGAACGAAATCCGCCTGTATTCCTTCGGCATGGCAACGGCGGCGCGCGAGCGCTGGACATTGCAGGAGAACCTGCGCAGCGCCATCGCAAATGGTGAGCTCACGCTTGTCTACCAGCCGTTGGTTGACCTGAAGACCGGCCGCATTTTCGCCACTGAGGCCCTTGCCCGGTGGAACCATCCGACCCTCGGCGACATATCGCCGGCGCGCTTCATTCCGCTGGCGGAAGAAAGCGGATTGATCGTCGCCCTGGGAGACTGGGCGCTCTTTGAGGCATGCCGACAGAACAGGGCCTGGCAGGATGCGGGTGGGCGACCGATTTCGGTTTGCGTCAATGTGTCCGCTCTCCAGCTCAAAGAGCCCGACTGGGTCGATCGCGTCATCGACACACTGTCGCGGACCGGTCTCGATCCGGCTCATCTCGAGCTTGAATTGACCGAGAGCATGTTGATGGACAATGTCGAAGAGGCAATTGCCGCCATGCGGCGCCTGCAGGCGCTGGGTGTCAATTTCGCCATCGACGATTTCGGCACCGGGTATTCAAGTCTCAGTGCGCTGAAGGATCTCCCTGTGGCCCGGCTCAAGATCGACAGGTCGTTCATTCGCAATCTGCCGAACGATCCGGGTGAGCGGGATATCGCCGCAGCGATCATTTCCCTTGGTCACAAGCTGAACATGAACGTGATCGCCGAGGGCGTTGAAAACGAGGCGCAACTTGCGTTCCTGCGCGAAAATAATTGTGACGAGGCGCAGGGCTATCTGTTCGGCAAGCCCTCCGATGCAGCGACCATTGCCGCAGCGCTTGCGACTGGTCCGAACTCGCCGCTAAATCCGTCCGGAACTTGAAGGGTTCTGCAACTGGAATCCTCGCATCGTTGCCGACGCAAAGCGCGACAACGATTGAATGAGGCTCTCCTGTCTCTCGGGGTTTGAGTGCATGATCACCATCAGATTGCTTTGAAGGGCCTCGACGAGGATGAGGCAAAAGTCGGCAAGTTCTGCGGGGGAGGCGTCCTCAATCACGCGCGCCATGTAGGGCTCGATAAAGCGCGCATTGGCTGCCGTGTCTTCCATGTCGAGCGCTCGAAGCTCCGGCACGGCCCGCAGCGCATCCCAGATTGTTGCCGTCGCAGGCCGGGAACTCAAGTATCTCGCCACATCATGGACGACGCGTCCCACGGCTTCTGGCGCCTGCTCGGCAGTGGCCAGCCCAGACATATGCAGTTCCATTGACTCGGCAATGACGACCTGCAGGTCTGCCAGATGCCGTTCCGCCAGCGCCCGCAGGACGGCCGCATTCGACGGAAAGTAATGGTAGATGGACGCAATGGGCAGGCCGGCCGAGCGGGCCAGTTCCCGCATCTTCAATCCGTCGAACCCGTGCGTCACGACCAGCGTTTCCGCCGCTGCGAGAAGCTGGTCGACACGTTCGCGACTGCGCGCCTGCAGGCCGAGGCTTCGCCGGCTTGAGCGGCCTTCCGGCTGTTCATCGGCTGTCCCGGTTTCAGGAATGGCGGTCTCATCCGACTGATTCAAAAGCTTTTCCTCCATCAGGCTTCCCGCCCGATAAATCGATCAATGCTCGACTATTGACAGATTTCAAAAATCGATCAATGCTCGAATTAAAGAATGTCCAAAATAAATGGTCAAGTGAGCGGGAGCAACGGGACATGGCAGAGACAATCGCAGCAAAATTTCCATCCACGGGGGGCAAAGAGAAAAAGAAGATATCAACCGGACGCGTCGTTGTCCTCGTCATTGCTGCGGCAGCTCCGCTTGCGGCGATGGTCGGCAATACCCCGCTTGGTATTGCGCAGTCGGCGGGCCTTTCCATGCCGATCGCCTATCTTCTGGTCGGCCTGACGCTGTTTGCGTTTGCGGCGGGCTACACTGCTCTCAGCCGGGAAATCGTCAGCCAGGGCGCATTCTACACGCAGGTCGGGCAGGGGCTGGGACGCCCGGCCGGGGTGGTGGCTGCCTATTGCGCAGGTTTTGCCTACGCCGTCTATTCGGTCGGCATGGCCGCCGCATTCGGCTATTTCACCTCGCTGCTTGCGCATGAACTTGGCGCGGATATTTCGTGGATGGCATTTGCCGCCGGTGGGATGGCGATCATAGCTTTCCTCGGCTATCGCTCGCTCGATCTTTCGGCGCGTGTCCTGATGTTCTTCATGCTGGCCGAATTCGCCATTCTCTTCGTGTTCGATATCTGCGTGATCGCGGACAAGGGGCTTGCTGCATTCCCGATGGATGTCTGGAGCCTTTCAAGCCTGACCAACCCGGGCATTGGCGCGATCATTCCCTTTGTCGTCGTGTCCTTCATCGGGTTCGAGGCAGCCGCCCTTTACGGTGAGGAAACGCACGAACCCAGCCGCTCAATCCCCCGTGCGACCTATCTGGCGCTTGGCGTCATCATGATCTTCTACACGCTTTCAGTCTGGATCATCATCGGCGCTGCGGGCTCTGCCGATGCTCAAGCCCTTGCAGCCAAGGAAAGCGGCAACTTCGTCTTCACGCTCGCGCAGAACTACGGTGGGGAAGCACTCGTCGGCGTGATGGGGATCTTCCTCGTCGCATCGTTCCTCGCGAGCTATCTCGCGATCCACAATGCGGCGAGCCGCTATCTGTTCGCGCTTGCTAACGACAAGCTGCTGCCCGGTGTGCTGGCTTCCATCCATCCTGATCATCACGCGCCGCATGTCGGTTCCGTCGCGATGACCATTCTCGAAGTCGTTCTGGTGCTCGGCCTCGGTCTTGCGGGCGCGTCACCCTATGTCGGCATCGCCTCCGGCATGATCGGGCTGGGCACGATCGGCATCATCGCCATGCAGATTGCCTCGGCTCTTGCTGTCTATGGCTTCTTCAAGAGAGCAGGGCGCGGCGGCCTCTGGTCGACACGGATCTTGCCGCTTTTCAGCGCTGCATTGATGACGCTTTTTCTCGTCGCGATCTTCATGAGCTACGGACAGCTGACTGGCAGCGACTACTGGATCGTCAACCACCTGCCGTGGCTGTTCGTCCCGCTGGTCGCTTGCGCGCTCATCTATGCAGGCTGGCTGAAGCAGAACAGGCCCAATGCCTACGCCCAGATTGCCAGCACCTCCTATCGCTTCAACGGCGAGCGCGAGGCACCGGCAGTTGCTGAATACAAGCGCCGCTACTGCATCATCGGGGGTGGCCCGTCAGGCCTGATCATGGCGCGCGCGTTCCTGAAGGAAGGCATTCCGTTTGATTGCTTCGAGCGCCATGCCGATGTCGGTGGCCTGTGGGATCCCAACAACACGGGAACGCCGATCTACGACAGCGCCCATTTCATCTCGTCGAAATGGACCTCGTACTTTTATGGCTTTCCAATGCCGGCGAACTATCCCGACTATCCATCCGCACGCCAGATCCTCGACTATATCCGGTCCTTCGCAGACGCATTCGGTCTGCGCGAACACATCACCTTCAACACCGAGGTCAGGAAGGCGGAGCCGGATGGTCAACGCTGGCGGGTTGAACTCAGCACGGGCGAGGTGCGCACCTACGACGGCGTCATCGCATGCCCGGGTGTGACCTGGCACGCCAGCATGCCGAAGCTTCCTGGTTCGGAGACTTTCAGCGGCGAAATTCGACATTCCGTGACCTACCGTTCACCGGATGAGTTTGCGGGCAAGCGCGTTCTGATCGTAGGCGCAGGCAACTCGGGTGTTGATATCGCCTGTGATGCCGCAAAGCACGGCGCGAAGGCGTTCTTCAGCGTGCGTCGAGGCTATCGTTTCGTACCGAAGCATATCTTTGGCATCCCGACCGACGTGCTGACCAGCGGCAAGGCATTGCCGCCCAAGGGTGCGCCGATTGTCACCGATGTGAACAAGATGCTGGACACCATGAACGGCGACCTGACCCGGCTTGGTCTGCCGAAGCCTGATCATGATGCGCTTGCCAGCCATCCCATCATGAACACGCAGATCCTGCACTATCTCGGGCATGGTGACCTGACGGCCAAGGGCGACATCAAGGGCTTCGATCGCGATGAGGTGATCTTTGCAGACGGATCGCGTGAAAAGGTCGATCTCGTGATGTTCTGCACGGGCTATGAGTACAAGCTGCCGTTCTTTGCTGACGATCTCTTTGAGTGGAAGGGCGGACGTCCGCAGCTCTACCTCAACATCATGCATCGCAAGTTGAGGGGGCTCTACATTCTCGGCTTCACCGAGTTTGCCGACGCTGCCTATCGCCGGTTCGACGAGATGGCACAGCTGATCGTTGCAGATGTCAATGCGACCGAAACCGGTGTGGCGAGGGCGTATCTCGATGATCTGCGCGCGCACGATCGCCCGGACCTTCGCGGTGGAAAGGTCTATCTGGATAGCCCCCGTCATGCCAACTACGTGCACACGCAGACCTTCATGCGCCTGCTTGCGGAACTGCGGCGCAAGCTGGGTTGGCCTGACATCGACGACGCGACCTATGAAGCGTTGAAACGAAAGCCTTCGGCCAATGTCGATGGAAGCGCACGCAAGGCAGCTTTCGCTGCCCAGCAGAAGGAGACCGCAGCATGACGTCATACAAGGGCAAGATTGCCATGATCACAGGCGCTGCCGGTGGTATCGGTTCAGCCGTTGCACGACGCTTCCATGGGCTCGGCTTTCGCCTCATGCTGGTCGATATCGACCTGCCGCGACTTCAGGCCGCTGCGAAAGATTATCCGGATGCGATCCTCAAGGTTCTGGATCAGCGGGACATGGCTTCGCTCAACAGCTTCTGCGACGAGGTGATCCGCGACGGCGCATTCATCGATGTGGCTGTCGTGAATGCCGGCATGCTGGTGATCGGCGATCTCGGCGATATCACGCAGCAGGGCATGCTGGATCAGTTGCAGGTAAACCTCGTCAGTACGTCCATGCTCATTCAGGCCTTGGCGCGCCGGATGACTGCGGCAGGTAAGGGACACATCATGGCAACAGTCTCCATGGGCGGGATTGTCTCGCTGAAGGGGTCGGCAACCTATTCGGCCTCCAAGTTTGGCCTGAGGGGTCTCCTCTGGGGGCTGAAGGATGAACTCAAGCCTCATGGTGTCCAGGTGACCGGCATCTATCCTGCCGGGGTCGATACGCCGATGCTGCGCCATGAAGCAATGCACGGCGGCTCGGCGCTCAACTTCGTTGGCGTTCCCGTCACGGCGGATGATGTTGCAAAGGCTTATGAAAAAGCGCTCGCCAGGCCGAAGCTCGAGGTCTACGTGCCCTATTCGGAAAGCATCACAGGACGCATTGCCGGGGCCTTTCCGTGGATCCTCGGCGGCCTTTACCCCATGCTTGAAAAGATGGGTGAAGGAGGGCGCAAGAAGTTCCTCAAGAGGATCGGCGCTGTTTGAGTAAGCTTATGTCGCGTTTTTGGAGATCCGGGCATACGTCCGGATTTCCTGCAATCTCAGTTGGCAACCATGAGATTGATGCCACGCTGGGCAAAGCCCTTGGCGTCGGCCTCCGAAATTCCGTCATCGGTGATGAAGGAATGGATGACGTCGAGTGAGCCGAGGCGTGTGAATGACGACTTGTTGATCTTGGACGAGTCCGCGACGAGGCAAACGTGAGCGGCAGCCTTGATCATGGCTTCCTTGAGCTGCAGATCGGCAAAGCTCGGATAGGTCAGCCCTGCATCGAGCGCCACACCGGCCGTTGCCAGAAACAGCTTTCCGGCAAAGATATTGCGGAAATAGTCCACCGATTTGTCACCGGACAGCGAAAGGGTCGGCGACTTGAACTGCCCGCCGGGCATATGGACCGCGAAGGATGGCACGGATCCTAGAATGATCGCGATATTCAGCGCGTTGGTAATGATCGTCAGGTTCTTGTGACCGGTCAGCCGCTTGGCGATTTCGGTCGTCGTCGTGCCTGCGTCGAGGATGATCGTTTCGCCATCCTTGACCATGCTGGCAGCAAGTGCGCCGATGCGGCGCTTCTTGTCCATGTTTTCCTGATGGTGAAGTGTCAGCGGATCGGATTGCGGCGTGCCACGATTGAGGAACGCCCCGCCATGCTCACGGATGACGAAGCCTTCGTTTTCCAGCTTCTCGAGATCCTGACGGATTGTTGCATCCGAAACCCCGAATGCCTCGGCAAGCTCGCGTACGCGCGCTGAGCCTTCTTCCTGCATCCATTCGAGGATCCGCCGCCTGCGCGGTTCTGAAAGAAGACCCGTCATCGGGTCGCTCTTTTCTGCGATTGTCTTTGGATCCATGAAACAGTGCTACCAGAATAGGAGTGGACGGCGGATCGTCATGCGAATCCGCCGCCTAGGCATTATATGGCAGCATTCTTCGGGCGTGACAATCTCAACCAGCCTGCTGCTGCAGTACAACACGAGCCTGCAGCTTCTGCTGCACCTGGTCGATCACGACGGCGCCGATGATGACCAGCCCCTTGATCACCGTCTGCCAGAAGGAGGAGACGCCCATCATGATCATGCCGTCGGCCAGGATGCCGATGACGAAGGCGCCGATCAGCGTTCCACCCACCTTGCCGCGACCGCCGGACATGGATGTCCCGCCGAGCACGGCTGCTGCAATGGCATTCAGTTCGAAGGTCTCGCCGGTCGCCGGATGTGCGGCCTGCAGCTGTGAGGCGATGATGAGCCCGACAAGTGCCGCGCAGAAGCCCGAGAACACGTAGACGAAGATCTTGATCTGATCGACATTCACGCCGGAGAGGGCCGCGCCGCGCTCGTTGCCGCCGACGGCATAGATGTGTCGACCAAGCGGCGTGCGTGATGCGAGATAGGCCGCAAGACCTGCCACGACCACGAGGATCCAGATGGAGATCGGGATGGACAGGAAGTTGCCCGCGCCGATGACCGGAAAGCTCGTTGTGTTCCAGTCTTCCCGGCCCGTGAGGTTCGGGAAAGTGCCGCCGTTCGACGACAGGAGGGCTGCGCCGCGCGCGACGTAGAGCGTGCCAAGCGTTGCAATGAATGGTGCGACGTTGAGCTTTGTGATCAGCAACCCGTTGATCACGCCGATGAAGGCGCCGACGAGCAGAACGATGAGACAGATCTCATAGGTGTTGAAGACAACCGTGTAACCGATACCCAGATCGATGCCGTTGAGCAGCAGGTAGCCTGAGACCATTGCGCAAAGGCCAACGATCGAGCCGACCGACAGGTCGATGCCGCCCGCAATAATCACGAACGTCATGCCAATGGCGAGGAACGCATTGAGCGCGACGTGCTTGGAAACGATCAGGACGTTTTCAGCAGACAGGAAATTGGGCGCTGCGAGAGCAAAGAAGGCAAACACCAGAAACAGTGCCACGAGCGTTCTGAGCCGAAGCAGAAGAAGGATGAAGGAAGCGCTGCCCGAGGGCGCGCTAAGAGCTTTCGTATTCATTGGATGGTCGTCCTGGATTGATTGGGCGTTGCGGCGGCGATGACATCTGCGGCGGGAGCCCCCGAAGGGAACTCGCCGGTCAGCCGGCCGTTGGCCATGACAAGGATACGATCGGAAAGTGCGAGCACTTCCTCCAGATCGGAGGTGACAAAGAGAATGCCGAGACCCTGGGCCGCGAGCTTTCGCATGGTGCGAAAGATCTCGGCCTTTGCGCCGATGTCGATGCCGCGCGACGGCTCGTCCATCAAAAGTATCTTGGGCTGTGTCATCAGCGCCTTTCCGATAACAACCTTCTGCTGGTTGCCACCCGAAAGACTTGAGACGGGATGCTCCATGCTGGCGATCTTGATGGTCAGCCGCTTGACGAACTCCGCCGCGCGGGCCGCTTCCTTTGCCAGGCTCAGATGGACAACAGTTGTGAAGTCCTTCAGCGACGAAAGGGTGAGGTTCTCGCGGATCGCCATGATCTGGACGAGGCCGTCACGCTTGCGGTCTTCCGGGATGAGGGCGAGACCCTTTCGGATTCTTCCCGCCACCGTCCGCTCTTTCAGCGGCTTGCCGGAAATGAACATCTTGCCACTTGATTGCGGATGCTGCGCCATGATGCATTCGAGCATCTCGCTGCGTCCGGCGCCCATCAGGCCGTAAAGCCCGACGATCTCGCCAGAGCGCACGCTCAGCGACATGTGGTCGACAGTCCAGCCGCCCGCGACATTCGGCAGGCAGATATCCTCGACCCTGAAGACTTCATCGCCGATCGGGTGGTCTTCCGATTTCGGAAACTCCTTGGAAGCACTGCCGATCATGTTCTCGACGATCCAGGGAATATCGACGCCCTTCATGGATCGTTCGCCGGTAATCACGCCGTCGCGGAGCACGGTAATGTAGTCGCCGATGCGGATCAGCTCTTCCAGGCGATGCGAGATGTAGACGATGCCCACGCCTTGCGTCTTGAGATCGTGGATCACCTTGAAGAGGATTTCCACCTCAGTTGACGAAAGTGCCGATGTCGGTTCGTCGAGGATGAGGATGCGCGCATCTTCGGCGAGAGCCTTGGCGATTTCCACGATCTGCTGCTGGCCGATCCGCAGATTGCCAAGCGGTGTATCAGGATCGATATCCTGCTCGAGACGACGCATCAGCTTGGCCGCTGCCTCGGATTGGGCGCGCCGGTCGATGTGAATTCCACCAAGCGTCTTTTCGTGGCCGACAAAGATGTTCTCGGCAACTGTCAGATTGGGGAACAGATTGAGTTCCTGGAAGACGATGCCGATGCCGTGCCGTGCCGCATCCGACCGGTCGGCAAACACAACCTGTTGACCTTCGAGGGTGATGGTCCCGGCGTTGAGCTTTTCGACGCCGGCAATCACCTTCATCAGGGTCGACTTGCCGGCGCCGTTTTCGCCAACGAGCACGTTGACCGCGCCGAGGCGCAGGTCAAAGTCCACGGATTTCAGAGCCTGGGTTCCGGGATAGAATTTCGAGCCGCCCCTGATCGAGAGGCCGATGGGGTGAGCTTCCGTCATGGCGCGACATCCACCGTGACCGGCATCACCAGGATTGGATCGCTCGCCGAACGCAAGGCGACAACACCCGAGAAGGTGATCGTCTTGCCGGTCAGGTCGCCTCCAAGCGCCGGAATCTTAGCAAGCGCCGCCTCGTTCAGGCTGCGGCCAAGTTTTGCAAACTCGATCTGGTCGCGGAATTGCGAGAAGTCATAGAAGGGGGCGAAATCGCGCAGTGCCGTGCCCTTGACGACAGGTCCGACCTGCAGCACGGCATCTGCCTTGCCGTCACCGTCGGTGTCTATCTTGATGGCGCCAGCCTTGGATTGCCGGTCGACTTCCAGGACCTTGGCATTGCCCTTGACGGCAAAGTTCCACGATCCGCCGGCACCGCCGATCCGCAGACCGCCGAGCTTGCCACCGGCATCATCGAGCCCTGACTTCAGGGCGCTGGAAAGTGCATTGAGATCAACAGCTTTCGACGACACCAGCGGAACGAGCTTGCTGTCGAACGTGTCCTTGATGAGTGATGAAATCTTGTCGGTATCGGCCGCTTCACCCGATTTTCCCGCCATGGTGTTGTAGTCGCTGGTCTTGATCAGCTTGCAACCTGTCACCAACAGGGTCGCAGCGAAAGCGACGGTCAAGAGCGCTTGCTTCTTCATTGTTTAAACCCGAGATCTTGCCAATAAGATGCAGGCCGGCTCCGCAAACACGGAACCGGCCTGCCGCTAGCTGTTCTTACTTCAGAGCAAAAGTCTCAAGCTTGGAAGCATTTTCGCTGTTGATGAGCACGCAGTCCATCAGCTGCTTTTCATCAAGGCCGGTCTTGCCGGTCTTGATGAACTTGTCGGCCTGTTCGACAGCAAGCTGTGCCTGCTGGTAAGCCGGCTGCAGCACGGTTGCCTTGATGCCGTTCTTCAGGATCGAGTCACGCACGTCGTTCGAGCCGTCAAAGCCCACGACGACGACATCCTTGCGGCCGGCGGCCTGGAGAGCTGCGTAAGCGCCCATGGCCATCGTGTCGTTGCCGGAGATGACGCCCTTGATGTCAGGGTTTGCCTGCAGCATGGATTCCATGACCGAGTAGGCCTCGGTCTGCGACCAGTTTGCCGACTGGCGTGCAACCATCTTCAGATCGCCATACTGGTCGATCACGTCATGGTAGCCCTTCGAGCGGATGCCAGCGTTGGTATCGGATTCCTTGCCGACGAGCTCGGCGAACTTGCCCTTTTCGCCCATCAGCTTGACGAACTCTTCAGCGCCAAGCTGCGCGCCCTGATAGTTGTTGGAAACGATCTGGGAAACGGCAACACCCGTTGCGGTGATTTCGCGGTCGATGAGGAAGGACGGGATGCCCTTGTCCTTGGCCTTCTTGACGGCGGCAACCGATGCGTCTGCACCTGCGTTGTCAAGGATGATGGCCTTTACGCCTGCGGCGATGGCCGAGTCGAACAGTTCGTTCTGCTTGTTGGCATCGTCATCATGAACCAGGACCATGGTGTCGTAGCCGAGTTCCTTGGCCTTGGCGGCAGCACCGTCGGCTTCTGCCTTGAAGAACGGATTGTCATGGCTTGGCGTGATGATAGCGATCTTGTCTGCGGCATAAGAAGCTGCAGCCAGTGCGCCGAAGGCGCTGACGGCAACGGCGGACGCAAGAAGATATTTCGCAAATTTCATAAGAACCTCCCTTTGAAAAACCCGCACTCCATCTCGGGTTATGTTCATTCACTATCGAATGATTGCGTTTAATGTCAACTGTTTTTGTTTTTTATATTTTTAAAATCATCAAAAATAGGCTTTTGTAGATATATGCGGCGCAATAATCCCCATATCGCTCTGACTTATTTGGATTAAACATGAAATCGAAAACTTGCTGGAAATAATTTCGTTCTCGGTCTGGACATCAAAACAAAAATAATCGAAAATGAATGAAAATCGTGAGGGGCCAAATCGATTGCCCCTCATCCGTGAGTTGGGAGGAAGTGCATGAGTAGAATAATCCGCAAGCGGATTGCCCTTGGCGTTGTGATTGGCAGCCGCGCGTTTTTCAATGGCGGACCGTGCCGTGCGGCGCGTGATGAGGTGCTTGCGCACCTGGCCGAGCTCGGTGTGGACGCACATATTCTCCCCTTCGATGCGACTGTGAATGGCGCGGTCCAGACGATTCCGGATGCTGATCTTTACGCTTCTTTCTTCCGCTCCAAGCGCGAAGAGATTGATGGACTTGTAATCTGCCTTCCGAACTTCGGCGACGAGATTGCGATTGCCGAGCTTGTGAACCGCGCGGGCCTCAATGTTCCCATCCTGCTGCAGGCGAGCAATGACGAGGTTGACAAGGTCTCGGTTCACGAACGCCGCGATGCCTTCTGCGGCAAGCTTTCGGTGTCGAACAATTTCTATCAGTATGGCGTGCCGTTCACGGAAACCACGTCGCATACCTGCGATGTCTCGAGCGCCGAGTTCAAGTCGGATCTGGAGCGCTTCGCCCGCGTCTGTCGTACAGTGCGTGGCCTCAGGGGCGCGCGCCTTGGCGCAATCGGCGCCCGCACCGGTGCCTTTCAGACGATGCGTTATTCCGAAAAGCTTCTGCAGGCTTCGGGTATCACGGTGATCACGGTCGACCTGTCCGAGATGATGGGGGCGGCTGCCCGCATTGCCGACAATGACAAGGCACTCATCGAAAAGCTGGATCGCATCCGCGCCTACGGGACGATCCCGAAGCACATCAAGGAAGAGCAGATTATTCGCCAGGCCAAGTGGACGCTCGCCGTCAACGGCTGGATCGAGGAGAACGGTTGCGATGCGTCCGCCATCCAGTGCTGGCGCTCGCTGCAGGACAATTTCGGCTGCGCGACCTGCCTGACCATGTCGATGATGGGTGAGGAACTCATGCCGTCTGCCTGCGAGGTCGACATCATGGGCGCTCTCTCGATGTATGCGCTGTCGCTGGCCTCTGGTGTTCCCTCGGCCATTCTCGACTGGAACAACAACTACGCCAACGAAGTCGACAAATGCGTCTGCACCCATTGCGGCAACTATCCGAAGAGCTTCTTCGGCGCGACGCCGGAAATCGGCGAGCTTGACGTTCTGGGCGAGACCATCGGCCGTGAAAAGTGCTTTGGCGCCGTCAAGGGCAAGGTGCGCGCCGGTGACATGACCTATTTCCGCCTCTCGACCGATGACCGTGCCGGCACCATGAAGTGCTATCTCGGCGAAGGCGAGTTTACGGATGATCCATTCCCGATGGACGGCGGCATTGCCGTGACCAAGGTTGCCAACCTCCGCAGCCTGATGCGGTTCGTGTCTCATAACGGCTTCGAGCACCATGTCGCCATGGTGCGCGGTCATCACGCCGATGTCGTGAACGAGGCAGTCTACCGCTATCTGAAGTGGCCGATCTATCATCACAATGCCGCGCCTGAGCCTTCGCTCTCCTTCCCGCCGCGGTTCTGACTCAAGACCAAGAAGCAGTGACAATGACCCTCATCAACGACAAGATCAGCCTTATCAAGGCAAAGGCCCTGTGGATGCGGCGCACCGCATTCCGCATGGTGCATGAAGCGCAGCTTGGGCATCCGGGCGGCGATTTCTCCGCAACCGATATCATGGCGACGCTCTATTTCGGCGTGATGAACTATGACCCTGCCAACCCGAACATGGCCGACAGGGATCGCTTCATCATGTCGAAGGGACATGCGACCGGCGCGCTCTACACGGTGCTTTGTGCCGCCGGGTATTACCCGGAGTCATGGCTTTCAACCTACATGCAGCCGAAGTCCCTGCTCAACGGCCATCCGAACCGGAACTATCTGCCCGGCGTCGAAACGAATACCGGTCCACTCGGTCACGGTTTCCCGGTCGCTCTCGGCATTGCCATTGCGGGCAAGCTTGCAGGCCTCTCCTACCGGACCTTCGTCCTGACCGGCGATGGTGAATTGCAGGAGGGATCGAACTGGGAAGCCGCGATGAGCGCAGGCAACCGCAAGCTCCGCAACCTGACGCTGATTGTCGATCGCAACCGGCTGCAGCAGGGCATGGGAACGGAAGATACCAACGGGCTCGATCCGCTCGACGACAAGTTCCGCGCATTTGGCTGGCACGTCGAAGTCATCGACGGGCACGATCATGAGGCCCTGCTTTCGGTTCTCTCCGCATCGCCGGAGACCCGTGAGAAGCCGCTCTGCGTGATTGCCAACACGATCAAGGGCAAGGGGGTTTCCTTCATGGAAAACCAGGCTAGCTGGCATCACGGTGTGCCGAACAAGGAACAGTTTGAAATTGCCATGAAGGAGCTCGTCTGATGTCGGCGCCAGCACTCAACCCGGTCGGCTTCTCCGACTGCCGCAATGCCTGGGCGTCGACGCTGGAGGCCCTGGCCGCCAAGGACGAGCGCATCGTCGTCGTCGTAAACGATTCCGTCGGGTCCTCGAAACTCGGTGGCTTCCAGAAGAAGTTCCCCGAACGCACCGTCAATGTCGGCATTGCCGAGCAGAACATGGTGGGCGTCAGTGCAGGGCTGGCCAATGGCGGTCGCATTCCATTCGTTTCGGCGGCCTCCTGCTTCCTGACAGGCCGTTCGCTGGAACAGGTGAAAGCGGACATCGTCTACGCCAACTTCAACGTCAAGCTGGTCGGACAGTCCTCGGGCATCGCCTATGGCGAGCTTGGTCCAACGCACCATTCGATCGAGGATTTTGCCTGGCTAAGGCAATTCAACAATCTGATCGTGGTCGCACCTGCCGATAGCTGGGAGACGGCGGAAGCTGTAAAATGGGCTGCCACATATGAAGGCCCGGTCTATCTGAGGCTGAGCCGCATGCCGGTGCCGGAACTCGAGATTCCCAATCGCGTCTTCCAGCCGGGCAAGGCTCAGACTGTGACGGAAGGCACGGATGTGGCAATCATCGCCTGCGGCACGACCGTGCATCTGGCTGTCGATGCAAGCCGAAAGCTCAGGACTGCCGGCATTTCCGCGCGTGTGGTCAACATGCATACGATCAACCCGATCGATGAAGAGGCCGTTGCGGCAGCTGCAAAGCTTGGCGCAATCGTCACTGTCGAGGAAGCGCATGTCCGCGGCGGACTGGGCGGCGCGGTTGCCGAGTTTACAGCTGCCAACAAGCCGGTACCGGTCGAGCGTGTCGGGTTCCCTGGCTTTTGCCCCACCGGGTCGGTCGAATGGCTGTTCGAACAGTTCGGCCTGAGTGCGGATGGTATCGCTGCAGCTGCGCGGCGCGCCCTGAACCGGAAGGCTTGAGGAGCGTCTCTTGGCAGGCAAATACATTCTGGCAATTGACCAGGGCACGACGAACACCAAGGCTATTCTCGTTGATACCGAGGGCAATCCGGTGAGGATTGCCTCGGTGCCCATGACGTCGAGCTATCCTCGTCCGGGCTGGGCCGAGCAATCGGCTGAGGCGATCTGGCAGAGCGTGCGTGATGTGATCGCGCGCGCATCAGCTGATGCGGGACCCGATGAGATCGCAGGTATTGCGATCAGCAACCAACGCGAGACGCTGGTGCTTTTCGACGTTCAGACTGGGGAGCCGATCGCGCCTGCCATACTCTGGCAATGCCGGCGGTCGTCGGATCTCTGTGCTGGTCTGATCGATGCGGGACATGATGAGAAGGTGGTGTCAGCCACCGGTTTGTCGATCAATCCGCTGTTTCCCGCCTCGAAGATTTCCTGGGTTCTGCAGAATGATGCGCATGCGCGGGAACTGGCAGAAGCAGGCAGGCTGCGGGCCTGCACGGTCGATGCCTGGCTCTGCTACAAGCTGACCGGCGAATCCCGTTTTGTCACGGACCATTCGAATGCATCCCGCACGCAGTTGTTCAACATCAATACCTTGACTTGGGACGCAGATATCTGCGCGCTTTTCGGGGTCGATCCGTCACTTCTTCCGACGCCACTGCCATCAGACAGCATTTTTGGCACGACGGCGGCTGGTGCGACCGTGTTGCCCAAGGGGGTGCCGATCCGGGCCGTGATGGGCGACAGCCATGCGGCGCTTTTTGGCCATGGTGTGCGCAAGCCTGGCCTGGTCAAGGCAACCTATGGCACCGGTTCGTCGCTCATGACCCTTACGACTGATCGGGTCACTTCAAGAAATGGACTGTCGAGCACGATTGCCTGGACAGACCGCAATGCGACCTATTATGCGCTCGAGGGCAATATCACGGTTTCAGCGCAGGCGGCGGCCTTCATGTCGGCGCTGATGGGCACTGACAGCGTTGCCGTGCTGTCCGATTTCGCCGAAAGCGTCAACAATTCCATGGGTGTTGTTTTCGTGCCCGCGCTGAGCGGTCTTGGCGCTCCGCACTGGAATGACTACGCGACTGGCACCATTACCGGCATGACGCTTGGAACGACACGAGCCCATCTGGCGCGGGCCACCTTCGAAGCGATCGCGTTGCAGGTCTGTGACGTGTTCACTGCGATGGAACGCGATATCGGAGTTGATCTTCTCGGTATTCTGGCCGACGGAGGGGCTTCATCCAACAGCTTCCTCATGCAGCTGCAATCGGATCTGATGAACCGCACGGTGTCGTGCAGCGCGCGCGCCGAAGTCAGTGCGCTGGGCGTTGCCTATATGGCACTGGCAGGTCTTGGGTATCGTGTCGGCGAGAGCCAGAGCCATGAGCGGGTCTTCAAGCCCCGCAGCGACTGGGATAGCGAACGCGACAGCATCCGCGCGCGATGGGACCAGGCAATCGCCAGCCTGAAATGATGAGCCTATGGCCGCGTGGTCACGCAGCCATTTTGCACACCCACCGCGATATGCACTTGCACGACGTGTCAACGCTTGGCAACGTCCGTGCAGGCGAATTGACCCTAACCAGACCCAGGCAGACACCATGACGAGTATCAGTCTCAACGCTCCCAAGCTCTTTGACCTCACCGGCCGAGTCGCTCTCGTGACCGGAGCCGGCAGCGGCATCGGTCAGGGCATTGCCATTGGCCTTGCACAGTGCGGAGCAGATGTTGCGCTGCTCGATCGGCGAACCGACGATGGTCTGGCGGTTACCGCCGAGGCCGTCGCGAAGGCAGGCCGTCGCAGCATCTCGATTGCTGCCGACGTCACCAGCGGCGAGGCGCTGAATGCCGGTGTTGCGCGCACGGAAGCAGAACTCGGCGCGCTGAACCTGGCGGTCAATGCAGCCGGCATCGCGAACGCCAATCCTGCTGAAACAATGGAAGAAAGCCAGTTCCAGACGATGATGGACATCAACCTCAAGGGGGTGTTCCTGTCTTGCCAGGCGGAGGCGCGCGCCATGCTGCGGCATGGTCGTGGCGCAATCGTCAACATTGCTTCGATGTCTGGCGTGATCGTCAATCGGGGGCTGAACCAGTGTCACTACAACGCCTCCAAGGCAGGCGTGATCCACATGACGAAATCGATGGCGATGGAATGGGTCGGTCGCGGCATCCGCGTCAACACGATCAGCCCCGGCTACACTGCCACCCCGATGAACACCCGGCCGGAAATGGTGCATCAGACCAAGCTTTTCGAGGAACAGACCCCGATGCAGCGCATGGCCACTGTCGATGAAATGGTGGGGCCGGCCGTGTTCCTCCTGTCCGACGCGGCAAGCTTTGTGACAGGCGTCGATCTGTTGGTCGATGGTGGCTTCTGCTGCTGGTAAGTCCGTTCAGTCGCGCGGCACCTGAAATCGCGCCTTGCAAAGCAAAAAGATTTAGAATCAATTTGTTAGATCGCCGTGTATCCAGCGTGATGCAGGTTGCTCTCACCATTAACTCGCCGCCGCAATCCACTTTCCAAGCATGAATGCAGTTTCGCCCGATGAAAAGTCCGGGTGACTTTCTATATCTGGGGGACAATGGAGTGCGTTCATGGCTGCCATCACCCAGGTTGTTTGGTTCAAGCGCGATTTGCGGGTCGCCGATCATGCACCCCTCGCGGAGGCTGCCCTGCGCGGTCCCGTGCTGCCGCTTTACATCGTCGAGCCTGAATTCTGGACGTTGCACGACAGTTCTCGACGCCACTGGCATTTCACCCATGACTGTCTGGAAGAACTGCGGGAAGATCTGGCGGCCCTCGGTGCATCTTTGGTTATTCGGATCGGAGACGCCACAAACGTTCTGGAGGAGTTGCACGGTGAGCTAGGTGCGTTTTCTCTTTGGTCCCACGAGGAAACCGGGAATGGCTGGACCTTTCGACGGGATATTGCCGTATCAGCCTGGTGTCGCAGCAAAGGCGTAAACTGGAGCGAAATCCCCTCCAACGGCACGGTTCGAAGGCTGAAGAGCCGCGATGGCTGGGCGGCGTTGCGTGAGGCCCGCATGCGCGGAGATCTTGTGTCCCTGCCTTTGCCTCTGGTTTCTGCGCCGCCTGTTCAATCGCATGCATTGCCAGCTAAGGACGCTCCGATGTTCGGCGCCCATGACATCGGCGCGGTACAACGGGGAGGGCGAAAGCGGGGCCTGACAGCGCTCAACTCATTTCTGGAAGAGCGCGCGCGCCGCTACATGCAGACCATTTCCAAGCCCGGCATATCAGCCCAGCACTGCTCGCGACTCAGCCCGCATATCACGTTTGGTACGCTTTCGGTCCGAGAGGTCGATCATGCGTCGCATTCGAAGATGCGATCGCTTTCGGACAATCCTGATCCAGCCGCACAAGCCATGTTGCGGAACCTCGGAGCATTTCGTTCCCGCCTGGCATGGCACTGCCATTTCATCCAGAAGCTTGAGCAACAGCCTGAAATCGAGTTCACCTGCATGCACCCAGCGTTCGAAGGCATGCGCGAACCGCATTTCCGCGACGATTATTTTGAGGCTTGGAAAACCGGTCGCACCGGCTATCCGTTAATAGATGCGTGTATGCGGTCGCTGAACGCGACCGGCTGGCTCAATTTCAGAATGCGGGCGATGCTGGTGTCATTCGCGAGTTATCATCTCTGGCTGGATTGGCGTGTCACGGCGCCCGTGCTCGCGCGCCTCTTCACCGACTACGAGCCTGGTATCCACTATTCGCAGTTTCAGATGCAGTCCGGCGTGACCGGCATCAACGCGGTCAGGATGTACAATCCGATCAAGCAGTCGGTTGACCATGATCCGGAGGGCAAGTTCATCCGTCGATGGGTTCCGGAGCTGGCTGAAGTTCCCAACAGCTTTATCCACGAACCCTGGCGGATGGAGAGGACCGTGGACGACTATCCCGGACCGGTCGTCGAGCACGAGGCATCGATAAAGCGGGCGCGCGCGGAGCTTGCCAAACGCTGGAAGGGCGATGGGTTTGCGGACGATACCAAAGCCGTGCGCCAGAAGCTCGGCAGTCGAAGCCCGCCAGTGACCCGGAAAAAGCCGACGACCGAAAACCGGCAATTGAGTTTCGATTTGTAGCAGCAGGAAGAGCCGCAACCATGTCAAGATTTCTCGTGATCGCAGCCGGAAGCGGCATCGGACAGGCGACGGTGTCGCTTCTTAAGGCCGCTGGACATTCGGTCTTCACCACCGCCCGCGATACATCCCGGATCGTGCCCGACGCAGTCCTCGACGCGACTGACTTTGATGCTGTCGACCAGATATTCAAACAGGCGGGTGAGATCGACGGTGTGGTGAATTGTGCCGGGTCACTTCTGCTCAAGCCGGCGCATCTGACAACGAAAGAACACTTTCAGGGTGTTGTTGATGCATCGCTGACGACCGCCTTCGCGACCGTTCGCGCCGCCGGGAAGAACATGTCCAACGGCGGTTCGGTTGTGCTGGTGTCTTCGTCGGCGGCGATGGAAGGCCTTGCCAACCACGAGGCAATCGCGGCTGCAAAGGCTGGTGTGATCGGCCTGACACTCTCTGCCGCTGCAACCTATGCCGGGCAGAACCTTCGATTTAACGCCGTCGCTCCAGGGCTTACCGAAACCCCGCTGACGGCGGCACTGACTGCCAACGAAACATCGCGCAAGTTCTCTCAGGCGATGCATGCGCTCGGTCGTCTGGGCAAGGCCGAGGATGTGGCGCGCGCCATTGTCTTCCTGCTGGACCCTGCAAACGACTGGATCACGGGGCAAGTGTTGGCCGTCGATGGCGGCCTCTCGCGCGTCCGGCCGAAGATGAAAGCCTGATGGCGGCGCTGCGGCTTGTTCTGGGCGACCAGCTTTCGGAAACCATTTCCTCGCTGGAAGGTGTCATGTCGGACGATGTGGTTCTGATCTGCGAGGTCATGGAAGAGGCGTCCTACGTTCCTCATCATCCGAAGAAGATTGCGTTCCTCTTCGCCGCCATGCGCCACTTCGCGCGGGCGCTTTCGGCGCGGGGCGTGACCGTGTGCTATGTCAAGCTGGGCGATCCGGGCAATGCGGGTAGCCTGACGAGCGAGGTGCAGCGTTCGATCGAAGAGCTTGGTGGCGTATCGCGGCTTATCGTGACCGAACCCGGTGAATATCGCGTGCTGCAGATGATGCAGGCTTGGGAAGAACTGCTTGGCATTCCGGTCGATATCCTCGCCGACACGCGCTTTTTGTGCTCCCACGATGAATTTGCGGCCTGGGCGCAGAACAAGCGGCAATTGCGGATGGAGTTTTTCTACCGCGAGATGCGCAAGCGATACCGCCTGCTTCTCGAAAAGGACGGTACGCCGACGGGTGGCGCATGGAATTTCGACAAGGAAAACCGCAAGCCGCCCGCAAAGGGCATGCGCTCGCCGAAGCGTCTATCGCATGAGAAATCCGAAAGTACGCGGGATGTGCTGGCGCTGGTCAAGGCGCGCTTCGGCGATCATTTCGGCAGGCTCGAACCGTTCCATTACGCGATTTCACGGAAAGAGGCTCTGATGGAGCTCGATCACTTCATCGAACATCTTTTGCCGACATTCGGCGATTTTCAGGATGCGATGGTTGCCGGCGAGCCCTATCTCTTCCATTCCCTGATCTCGAGCTATCTCAACGCCGGTCTCCTTCTGCCGCTCGAGATCTGCGAGAAGGCGGAAGCCGCCTACCGCTCGGGGCACGCGCCATTGAATGCGGTCGAGGGCTTCATCCGCCAGATTCTCGGATGGCGCGAATATATCCGGGGCATTTACTGGCATTTCATGCCTGAATACGGGCAGCGCAACGCGCTCAATGCAACGCGCCCGCTGCCTGCTTTTTACTGGGGCGCGGAGACGGCGATGGCATGCGTGGCGGAGGCCGTACGTCATACGCGCGATCATGCCTATTCCCACCATATCCAGAGACTGATGGTGACCGGGAATTTTGCGCTTCTGGCAGGCCTTGATGTCCGGCAGGTTCAGGAATGGTACCTCGCTGTCTATTCCGACGCTTACGAGTGGGTTGAAATGCCCAACACGCTGGGCATGGCGCTGTTCGGGGACGGCGGCATCGTCGCCAGCAAACCTTACGCTGCGAGCGGCAAATATATTCACCGGATGAGCAACTATTGCCAGGGCTGCCGGTATGATCCGGATGAAACGGTTGGCGACAAGGCCTGTCCATTCAATGCGCTTTACTGGGATTTTCTGGTGCGAAACGAGACGCATTTTCGTGGCAATCAGCGCATGCCCTATGTCTTTTCGACCTGGGACAGGTTCGGTCCGGAAAAGCAGGAGGCCATTCGCGCCAAGGCCGACGAATTGCTCGAAACGATCGAAAACGGTCGGTTCTTGTAGGTCGTCCACTGTCCGGCTATTGGGACTGGGATTACGTCCCGAAATGCAAGAAGGCAGGCCATCTACTGGCCTGCCCTTTGTCGTGAGGCGACAGAGATGGATTACTTGCCGAAAGCGCCGAGCTGCGCCATTGCAGCCATCCAGTTTTCCAGATGCCAGGTCTTGACCACCTTGCCATCCTTGATCTGATGGATGTCGATCGTCATGATGCTGATCGGCTTGCCGGTAGCCGGAATGCCGGCGAAGTCGCCGATCTGCTTGCCGGTGAAGAGTGAGCGGACAACGACCTTGTCACCCTGTTCGATAAAGTCCTGCGGCACGATCTGCATGTCGCCGAATATCTTGTCGAAGCCCGCTGCAACCGGCTTGAAGCCTTCAAGGCCGGGACCTTGGCCGAGGTTCATCGGCTCATCAACCCAGTCCTTCGCCAGCGCCTTGTCGAAGAGGCTGGTATCATGCTTGTTGAAGGCTTCGTAGAAGTGCTTGACGATTGCCACCTGGTCGCTTTCAGCGAAAGCCGGGTAGGCGAGGGCCATAAGGGCGGCGCCGAACATGAGCGGCTTTGCAACGCGGGGAAATTTCATTGTTCTCTCCATCAGTTCGAGTGGGTCCTGGTCAGCCCGTCACAGTCTCGCTGCGGGTTGATGGAGAGGAGGTTATTTGTTGCGCATTCGGAAATCATGAGCACAAAATTTGAAGCTGTGTTTCCCATTGAGAAATGATGGGAGACTTGAAATCATCGATCTGGACGACGCTCAATCCTTGAGAATGGCTGCAAAACGGGGCTCGAATGCGCGGCCGATCGGCTCGATTGCAGCACCAAGTGCGACCGCCCACGGGTCGAACATACCCAAGGCCAGACGTGGGCTGTGGCGGTTCACACCAACAGTATTGGAGTCAAGAAGCGGATCGATTTCTGCGGCAAGTCGGCGGGCGAGTTCGATCGGTGCAACGCCGGAGAGGATGATACCTTGCGGGTCAAACAGTGTTTCGGCCATATGCACTGCCCAGCGGAGATCGTTGGCAGCCTCTGCGATCCAGGTTTCCAGCAACGGATCGTTCTTTCCCAGCCGATCGACGACTGACTGGTTCACGTCGAGCGAGCCGGCGTCAAGGCCCAAGTGAGTATAGAGGGATGCCAGCGATGCGCTGTGTTCCAATGGTGCCCGAACGCCGGAGCGCTGCAGGAGCACCATACCGATTTCGCCTGCATTGCCATGAGCACCGGTGTAGAGCTCGCCGCCGAGGATAAGACCGGCACCGATGCCGTAACCAAGATAGATGCAGACGGCATGATCCAGCCCATGTGCGGCGCCCACCATCCGCTCGGCGGTTGCGCAGGCGGCGGCATCGTTCTGCAGGGCCACATCGAGACCGGTGCCCATCGCCAGCGTTTCCAGCAAAGGATAGGCCTGCCAGGCGCCCATCATCCACGGATCGTCATCCACGGGCTCAATGCCAAAGGGACCGGGCATTGCAACCCCAAGGCCGGCTAGCCGCGCTTCCGAACGTGGAGCGATCGCCGAGAGCGATGCACGCACGCGAGCAATCAGGTCGAGGATCAGTCCCGCACCACGCTGGGGACCACCTTCGGGAAGGGCCGCCTGTTCCTTCACAAGCATGGTGCCGATGAGATCGACCGCGACAACGCGCACGAGATGGCGGTCGATCTGCACGCCGATGGCAAAGGCGCCCTCCGCGACAAGCCTGAAGGGTGTCGAGGGTTGGCCACGACCCTTGCGCACGGTTTCACCCGAGGTGACCAGCCCATCCTGCTCCAGAACCTCCATAAGGTTGGAAATGGTCTGTTTGGTCAGCCGCGTGGCGCGGGCAAGATCGGCCCGCGACAAAGGGCCGTTCAGCCTGAGCGCCTCGATGATGACCCGCTTGTTATGCGCGATCGCGCCTTCCAGGTTGGTCCCGCTCTTTGCCTTGATCGGTCGAATTCCATTCATGAGAAAATATCCCCTTGACAGGAGTAGAATATTTTACAAGGATTAAGTCAAGACATTTGACTTAATAAGGGACCGCAGAGTTCCCGGGAACTGAAAGATGTCGCAAGCGGCATCGGCACACCGAAAATCGGTGGCTGCTGAAATCGCGCAATCTTGCCATGGCTGCAAGGCCGATGGTGGCCACGAAAGCCTTTCGAAACTTGGAGGACATGATGTCGAAATCCCCGAAAACTGCGCTCGCGATCGCCGCGGCGATGACCACAGCATTTGCGTCTCATGCGTTTGCGCAGACGAAGATCAATGCGCTCTTCATGGCGCAGGCGGCCTATAGCGAGGCTGACGTGCGCGCAATGACGGATGCCTTCACCAAGGCCAATCCCGATATCACTGTAAACCTCGAATTCGTGCCTTACGAAGGTCTTCACGACAAGACAGTTCTGGCTCAAGGATCGGGCGGCGGTTATGACGTCGTGCTTTTCGATGTGATCTGGCCTGCCGAATACGCGACCAACAAGGTTCTGGTGGACGTTTCTTCGAAGATCACGCCCGAAATGAATTCTGGCGTCCTGCCGGGCGCATGGACCACCGTCAAGTATGACGGCAAGTTCTACGGCATGCCCTGGATCCTGGACACGAAGTACCTTTTCTATAACAAGGAAATCCTTGAAAAGGCTGGGATCAAGAACCCGCCAAAGACCTGGGCCGAACTCAACGATCAGGCCAAGATCATCAAGGACAAGGGTCTCTTGAAGACGCCGATCGCCTGGAGCTGGTCTCAGGCGGAAGCCGCAATCTGCGACTACGCCACGCTCGTTAGCGCCTACAAGGGTGACTTCCTGAAGGATGGCAAGCCGGCTTTCACCGAGGGTGGTGCTCTCGACGCGCTCAAGTACATGGTTGACAGCTACAAGTCAGGCCTGACCAACCCGAACTCCAAGGAATTCCTTGAGGAAGACGTTCGCAAGGTCTTCGAAAACGGCGATGCCGCGTTCGCGCTCAACTGGACCTACATGTACAATATGGCCAACGATCCGAAGGACAGCAAGGTGGCTGGCAAGGTTGGTGTTGTCCCGGCTCCCGGGGTCGAAGGCAAGAGCGATGTGTCTGCAGTCAACGGCTCCATGGGTCTTGGTGTGACGAGCGCCAGCCAGCATCCGGACGAGGCGTGGAAATACATCACCTTCATGACATCGCAGGCGGTGCAGAACCAGTATGCCAAGCTCAGCCTGCCGATCTGGGCGTCGTCCTATGACGATCCTGCCGTCACAAAGGGGCAGGAAGAGCTGATTGCCGCTGCCAAGCTCGGTCTTGCAGCCATGTATCCGCGTCCGACGACCCCGAAGTATCAGGAAATGTCCACTGCTCTGCAGCAGGCCATTCAAGAATCGCTGCTCGGGCAGTCTTCTCCCGAAGACGCCCTGAAGGCGGCAGCCAAGAACAGCGGGCTTTAATGCCTGCAACGGAGGCGGCTCTCGTGCCGCCTCCCTGATCTCAGGATCATACCCTTTCAAGCAAATACATCGAGGCGACAATGTCCAACACCTGGCTGACCACCCGGGCGTGGCTGCTCATGCTTCCGCTTCTGGCGGTGATGATCGCTGTCATCGGGTGGCCGATGATGGATACGGTACATCTGTCCTTCACCGATGCCCGGCTAGTCGGAACCGGCGGTCAGTTCGTCGGATTGCAAAACTATGCCAACATGTTGTCGAGCAGCAATTTCCAGTCGGCACTCGTCAATACGCTCTGGTTTTCGGTGGTCTCGGTAACGGCCGAAATGGTGCTCGGTGTCCTCGCCGGTCTACTTCTTGCTCAGGAATTCTATGGGCGCACCATTCTGCGTGCCCTGATGATCCTGCCGTGGGCGCTGCCGACAATCGTCAATGCCACGCTGTGGCGGCTCATTTACAATCCCGAATATGGGGCTCTCAACGCGGCCCTTACCCAGCTTGGCCTCATTTCGGACTACCGCTCATGGCTCGGTGAGCCGGGAACTGCCATGGCGGCGCTGATCGTCGCCGATTGCTGGAAGAATTTTCCGCTGGTTGCGCTGATTGCGCTTGCTGCCCTGCAGGCCGTGCCACGCGATATCGTGGCGGCATCGCTGGTTGACGGAGCTCCAGCCTGGAAGCGGTTCCGGTTCGTCATTCTGCCCTATCTGGCGGGTCCGTTGATGGTCGCGCTCGTGCTCAGAACCATTGAGGCCTTCAAGGTGTTCGATATCGTCTGGGTCATGACGCGCGGCGGTCCTGCCAATTCCACGCGAACCCTTTCGATCCTCGTCTATCAGGAGGCCTTTTCCTTCCAGAGGGCAGGGTCCGGTGCCTCGCTGGCTCTCATAGTCACATTGATCGTGACCCTGCTCGCCATAGGCTACGGCTTTCTGGTGCGCCGAACCGCCGGGAGTGCCGCGTGATGGAGCGCAAGAGCCTTGGGTTTTCAATCTTCCTGCATGTATGCGCGCTCCTGCTCGCATTGCTCATCCTGGCGCCGCTCGTCTGGCTGTTCATCATGAGCATTTCTCCTGCTGCAGACCTCGCAGCGCGGCCGCTCGTCTGGTGGCCAACGAGTGTAGATTTCTCGCGTTATGCCATCCTCCTGTCGCGCGCAGAAAACAGTGCGGGTGCGGCCTTCACTGCCTCGCTCATCAACAGCGTGCTGGTTGCCGGCATGGCGTCGGTCGCCGCGATCCTGCTCGCCATCCCAGCCGGTTGGGCAGTCTCGAGAACGCCATCGGTCGGCTGGTCGCTGGTTCTGGTCATCGGCACCTATATGTTGCCGCCGGTTGCACTTGCGGTGCCGCTCTACATGGCGCTGGCGCATCTTGGCCTGCTCAACAATGTCTTTGGTCTGGCGCTGGTCTATCTGACGATCCTTGCGCCCTTTACCGCCTGGCTGATGAAATCAGGCATTGATGGCATTCCGCGCGAGATCGAGGCTGCCGCCATGATGGACGGCGCGAGCCTGTTCAAGACGCTGCGGATTATCACCCTGCCGCTCGCGCTGCCGGTCATCGCGACATCGGTCCTGTTTGCCTTCCTCCTGGCATGGGATGAATTCTTCTACGCGCTACTTTTCACCTCGGACCAGCGTGCCAAGACGCTGACGGTTGCCATCGCCGATCTCGCCGGTGGCCGGGTATCCGATTATGGCCTCATTGCAACCGCCGGGGTTCTCGCCGCCCTGCCGCCGGTCTTCGTAGGTCTCCTGATGCAACGTGCGCTCGTTTCCGGGCTCACCAATGGCGGCGTAAAGGGCTGAAATGATGACGCAACACACCCGGCCAGTCGGCCTGCTTGCAATCGACGTGGAAATGGCGCGGCAGCGAAGCGATGCGCGCGCCTCATATGAAGGTGCAAGAAGTGGCGCGCTGGCAATCGCGGCGAGCCTGAAGAGCACTGGAAAACTTCTGCTACTCGGCATGGGTGGGTCGCATGCTGTTGGCCGTGCCGTGGAGCCGCTCTACCGCTCGCTCGGCGTCGAGGCCCTTGCACTTCCTTTGTCGGAGCAACTCGGCCAGCCTTTGCCGGATCGCGACAAGACCGTCATCATGACCTCGCAGTCCGGTGAAAGCGCCGAAGTCGTGCGCTGGTTTTCGGAGGTAGGCAAGACGGCGGACTGTTTTGGCCTGACGCTGGAATCCGGGTCGTTTCTGGCGCGCTCGGCTCCCTGCCTTGTCGGCACAGGTGGCACCGAAAAGGCATTTGCTGCCACGCGCAGCCTGACTATTACCTTTGCGCTCCACATGGCCATTCTCGAGGCCCTCGGAATGGATGTATCGACCGCCATTGCGGCGCTCGACGCGGCTGATGAGCCGGAAGTCGGCTCGGCGCTTGCCGCACTCTCCGGCGTTTCCACTGTGGTGACGTCCGGCCGCAGGCTGCAGGGTCTCGCAGAAGCGCTGGCGCTCGGCCTGACAGAGCTGTCGCGTCTGCCGTGCTTTTCGCTGGAGGGCGGACAATTGCGACATGGACCCATGGAAATGCTCGGCCCCAAGATCGGCGTCGTCCTCTTTCGCGGCAACGATCCGACGGCCGGACTCGTCACCGCGATGGCGCAATCGGTTGTTGAAACCGGTGCGCCGCTCGTCATATTCGACGCTTCGGGATTGCCGACCATTGAAGGTGCCACAACCATCTCGTTTCGTCCGGCAGACGGACTTGCGGCCATTTTTGGCATCCTGCCGGCTGCCCAGCGTTTGATGGTCGGTTTTGCCGAGACCCGTGTCCCGGATGCGGGAACGCCCGTTCGCTCGACCAAGATCACACGGAGCGAATGACATGAGGCCGCTCGCCGTCATCGGCAACGTCAACGTCGACCTGATCATGGGACCCGCAGCACCCTGGCCACAGCCGGGAACGGAGATCATTGTCGATCATCACGAACTGCGCGTCGGCGGGGCAGCCGGCAACACGGCCCTTGCCTGGATGGCGCAGGGCGTGGCGTTTTCCATGGCCGCCAATGTTGGTAGCGACCAGTTTGGACAGTGGCTGGCAGCAGAGTTTGGCGTGAAGGCCGCAAAGTGGCCGGTGCGCCCTGAAGGAACAACGCTGTCTGTGGGCATTACCCATCCGGACGGCGAGCGAACCTTCTTCACCACACAGGGTCATCTTCCGCATTTCTCCCTTGCCGATGTTCATGCAGGGCTTGCCGGAGATGGTCTGAAAGACGGTATCGCGCTGCTTTGCGGATCCTTCCTTACTGATGCGCTGACACGTGACTACGACCGCCTTTTCGACTGGGCGGATACGCACGACACACACCTTGCGCTCGATACCGGCTGGCCACTGGATGGCTGGACCGATCAAAACTGTCAGTCCGCGCGCAGCTGGCTTGCGCGTTCACGCATTGCTCTCATGAATGAAATCGAGACGACGACGCTGACCGGCATTTCCGATCCGTTCGAGGCAGCCCGCGCACTCAGGACGCTGATGCCCGATGGCTCGATTGTGGTCGTCAAGCGCGGCCCCATGGGGGCGATAGGCCTCGGATCATCCGGCGAACTGTTCAGCCAGTTGGCGCCTTCTGTTGATGTCATTGACACGATTGGCGCCGGGGATGTCTTCAATGCAGGCTTTCTTGCTGCACTCGCCAGCGGGCGAGACCTTCCGACCTGCCTCAAGGCGGGCGTGGAGATCGCCTCGCGCGCCATATCGACCTTTCCCAGATCCTACGACCTGCCTGACCCGGAGCCTTTGTCATGAGCGCCCTAACCATCGATAAGATCCGCAAGTCCTATGGCGAGGTCACCACGCTTGATGGCATCGATATTGCTCTCGAAAGCGGCGAGTTCCTGGTGCTTCTGGGGCCTTCGGGATGCGGCAAGTCGACCCTGCTCAACATCATTGCGGGGCTTGCTGAGCCGACCAGCGGCGATGTCCGGATCGGCAACCGTTCGGTGGTTGGCGTCCATCCCAAGGATCGCGATATTGCCATGGTCTTCCAGTCATACGCGCTCTATCCAAACCTGACCGTTGCGCGCAACATCGGTTTCGGGCTGGAAATGCGGAAGGTTCCGCAGGCGGATCGGGATCGTGCAGTGCGCGAGGCGGCGCGCCTGCTGCAGATCGAGCCATTGCTTGATCGCAAGCCCAGCCAGCTCTCCGGTGGGCAGCGACAGCGCGTGGCAATCGGCCGTGCGCTGGTGCGCCATCCACAGGTCTTCCTGTTCGACGAGCCGCTCTCCAATCTCGATGCCAAGCTGCGCATGGAGATGCGGACGGAGTTGAAGCGGCTTCATCAGATGATGAAGACAACGGTCGTCTATGTCACCCATGATCAGATCGAAGCCATGACGCTGGCGACACGGATCGCCGTCATGCGCAACGGGATCATCGAGCAGATCGACACACCGGAGGCGATCTACAATCGCCCCGCCACGCTCTATGTTGCAACCTTCGTTGGTGCGCCGCCCATGAACCTCCTGCAGGCAAGGCGTAATGGTCACCAGCTGCGTATCGATGGAACAGAAATTACGCTGCCACTCCCGCAGGGCGTGGACGGCGCGCTTGTCGACGGTGGTGCCGTCACGATTGGTATCCGCCCGGAGGCTCTGCATCACGCGGGCGATGGGCTTGATATCCCCGTCACGGTCGAAGTGACCGAACTGACTGGCCCGGAGCTGATTGTCACGGCGAAGGTCGGCGATCAGCGCCTGCTCGCGAGCGTTGCCCCGTTTACGCGGCTCGAGGCGGGCGCGACAACGCGATTCACCGTTCGCCCTGAGGCGCTCCACCTCTTTGCAAGCGATACCGGCAGACGCATCAACTAGTGTTTTGCCCGACGAATAGTAGCTCTCTTCGAGAGCCGGAATTCTTCTAGCCACGTATGGTGGCAATTCCATGCGGACCTGCCAGAAAATCGAGCAGGCTGCGCACCTTGGCGGGCAGGTAGCTTCGGTCGGCATAGAGCGCGTATAGCGGGATCGTCTGAGGCGCTATTTCCTCCAGCAGCCGCTGCAGGCGCCCGGCTCTCAAATCGTCACGCACCAATATATCAGGCATGATGGCAATGCCGGCACCCTCGCAGGCCGCCAGATGCAGAAGGGTTTCGTTCGCGCTCTGCATGACGGGTTTGAGATGCAATTCGCGGCCCTGTCCCAGCGGAATACGCCCCTGCGCTGCCACGGGGGTGTAGGCAAGGAAGGGCGCTCCGGTCAGTTGATCAATCGTCATTGGGTTGCCCAGACTTTCCAGAAGCGACGGGCTGGCGACCAGCTGGAAGGAAATCTCGCCGATGCGTCGGGCGATCAGTCCCTCATCGGGTGTTGTCGTGACGCGCAGCGCAAGATCAAAGCCGTCGTCGACAAGGCTGACGGGCTTTCCCGAAAGATCGAGATCGAGGATGACCTGCGGGAAAGCCCGTCTGTACGCTGCAAACAGCTTCGCGAACCCGGGGCTGGCCATCCAGACGGGCAGGGAAATACGCAATGTACCGCGCGGTGAGTGGGTTGCCTGAGACAGTCGCGCTTCGGCTTCGTCTAGCCCCTCGAGCAGAGGGCGGACGGCCGCAAGATAAAGCGTGCCAGCCTCTGTCAGGCTGACGCTCCGGCTGGTGCGATTGAGAAGCCGTGCGCCGACCCTGGCTTCGATATGCTGTACGTGTTTTGACGTCATGGCTGCCGAAAGCCCGAAACGTTCGGCAGTGTCGGTAAAGCTGCGCAATTCGGCGACGGTTGTAAACACGCGAAGGCTTAGTAGTGTGTCCATGGATACAAGCTAGCACATCGATGGCCGATTATCTACTCAGAGTGAAGTTTGCATAAAATTTCGGGCTAATGATCTCAAATTAGGAAAGCTGTATCTCTTTCTCATCCAAGGCGTGCTACGCCTTCATTAAAGGAGAGAGATATGACGATGACCGCTGATACTCCGATGACTGGCCGTGGCTGGTCGATTGCCATCTGGGGAGGCCAGATCGCGCTTGCTGCCCTCTATCTGATGGCCGCTTGGATGCATGGTACGCTTTCCCCCGAAGAAATGGCCAAGATGGGTGCCGTGTGGGCGCTGACCGCCCCGATCGTACTCGTCCGCTCGATCGGTGTGGCTGAGTTCCTTGGTGTACTCGGCCTCATTCTTCCCGCCGCGACGCGGATCAAGCCGGGCCTGACGGTACTGGCGGCCATTGGCCTCCTGGCGATACAGGTTCTCGCCGTTCCCTTCCACATCAGCCGCGGCGAATGGTTCGCGTTGCCTTTCAACCTGATCTATGTCGCGTTAACGCTCTTCGTGATTTGGGGCCGCACCCGCAAAGCTCCCATTTCGGCGCGCTAAGATGAACAGTAACACCCTGCCAGAGGCGCTTGTTACCGATGCGCTGACCCTCGCTGCCCATGGCCAGGCCGAAAGGCTGGCCTGGGGTTCGATTGCCCTCTCCGTCACAGATTTGCCGCGTGCCGTATCCTTCTGGACCCACACACTGGGACTTCTTGCTCGAGATATCCCTGGCGGCGTCGCTTTGGGAACTGAATCTATGACACTTGTGACGCTGCATCCCGGTGCCAGACGGTCCGTAGAGCGACGCGCCACGGGGCTTTATCACGTCGCAATTGGTGTTCCGACACAGGTAGAGTTTTCGCGATTGATGGCGCGGCTCATGGCCTTGCGCGTTCAGGCCTCCCCCGTGGATCATACCATGTCCAAGGCGATCTATCTCAACGATCCGGATGGCCATGGAATCGAGATCGCCTTCGAAACGCCTGAGCGCTTTGGTCGTTTTGCAGAGAACCTTCCGGGGTTCGGCATTTATGATGCCAATGGCAGACTTCGCAGCGGCCGCGACCCGCTCGACATTCGTGCAGAACTCGAGCATGCCCGCAGTGCCGACCTGACAGCGCCGCTCGCAGATGGATCCATCGTCGCGCACCTGCATCTTCAGGTGTCGGCTATCGAGCCGTCGCTCTCCTGGTTCGAGAAGCTCGGTTTTGCGCGGAACCTCCAGTTACCGCAAATGGGCTTTGCCGATATGGGTGCGGGGGCTGCCTATACACATCGCCTCGCCCTCAATATATGGGCAGGCCGCAACGCACCGTCTGCGGCAGCCGACAGCGCAAGGTTGCTTTCCTACACGTTGATGTCTCACGCCGAGCCGCAGAGCCTTGTCGATCCGACGGGCGCGCGGGTCATGGTCGAGCCGTTCACGGACTGCAGGATGGAGCATGTATGATTGGTCTTGGCCCGAGGTCCGATTCAAGACATCGTCAGACGACCGTCTCGCCGCCATCGACCACCAGAATCTGGCCGGTCATGTAGGATGACCGGTCCGAGACGAGAAACAGGATGGGTTCTGCAATTTCCGAAACGTCGGCCCATCGACCCAGCGGGACCTTGTCACGAACATAGCTTTCGATTGCAGATCGGCCACCCATCTGCGCGATGAAGGGCGCATTGAATGGCGTGTCCACCCAGCCTGGACACAGGGCATTGACGCGAATGCCATGCCGGGCGAAATCCCCGGCCATCTGGCGCGTCATCGCGATGACGGCATGCTTTGTTGTCGTGTAGGCGATCATTTCGCGGTCATAGAGAACACCGGATGACGACGACGTATTGAGGATCACGCCGCGACCGGCCTCCCGCATGACCGGCATGACCAGCCTTGAAGCGATGAAATGGGAACGGACATTGAGCTCCCACGAACGATCAAAACCCGAAACCTCCACCGTCTCCAGATCGCCCGCGACCTGCGCACCTGCGTGATTGTGAAGGATATCGACCCGGCCGTGATGCTTGATGATCCCGGACATGGTCTCCTCAAGAGCGGCATCGTCCGTGACATCGACTGCAAAGGCCTCGGCAGAGCCGCCAGCTGCTGCAATCCGTCCGGCCGTGGCTTGCGCTCTTTCCCGGTCGAGATCGAGGATGACGACATGCGCGCCCTCGCGTGCCATGATTTCCGCACCCGCCTGGCCTATCCCCGAGCCTGCGCCCGTGACGATCGCCACCCTGTCCTTGAGGATCATGTCTCAGTCTCCCATGCTGTCTTTTTGTTCGCGCATCATGAAGCGCGCCGTGAAGATCATGATCAGCGACGCGCAAAGGACGAGCGTGGAAATTGCGTTGATTTCCGGTGTCACGCCACGACGAATGGAGGCGAAGACGTAGATCGGCAACGTCGTCTTCGACCCAGCGACGAAAAACGCGATGATGAAATCATCGAAGGAAAAGGTGAAGGCCAGCAGAAATCCCGACACGATCGACGGCAGGATCTGCGGCAGCACAATCTGCCTGAAGGTGGTAAGCGGCGTCGCATAAAGGTCGCTGGACGCTTCTACGATATCGCGGCCAAGAGACGCGATGCGGGCTTTCACGATCATTGTCACCAAAGCCATGGTGAAGAGGCCGTGGGCAGCGATGATGGAGCCATATCCAAGCCCCAGGGTCGGCGGATTTTCACCCGGCCAGATCAGTGCGATCAGCGGGTTGAGGACGCTGAAGGTCTGCACCAGAGCAACCAGGGTCGCGATGCCGATGACGACCCCCGGTACGACGATGGCCGCCGCCAGCAGGCCATCGAAGACAGCGCGGGGCTTCGCCGAAAGACGTTCCAGACCAAGCGCTGCCATCGTACCGAACACGGCCGCGAGCGAAGCGCTGACCAGAGCGATCATGAGGCTGTTTTCGAAGGCTTCCATAAGGAAGGCATTGGATATCGCCTTGCCATACCACTGCGTCGAAAAGCCGGTGAACTGTGATGTCGAACGACCCGCATTGAACGAGAACAGAACGACCAGCGCGATCGGCGCATAAAGAAAGAGGTAAACGGATGTAACGAGTGCGCGCATCAGACGAGATCCACCTGGCGGACGCCGGAAATGCGCCACGCAATGCGCATCGCGACCAAAAGGACAAGAACGACGACGACGACCAGAGTCACCGCGATGGCCGAGCCGAAAGGCCAATTCCGCGATTGCAGGAAGAGGTCGACAAGTGCGTTGCCGATGAAGAAGACCTTGCCGCCGCCCAGCAGCTGCGGAATGAGATATTCGCCGAGAAGCAGGATCGTCACGAGAGAAGTGGCTGTCATCACGCCGGGCAAGGAAAGCGGCAGCGTCACCTTGAAAAAGGTAGAGACCGGATTGGCGCCGAGATCCGCGGATGCTTCCAGGAGACGGCGGTCAAGCTTCTCGAGGCTGACATAGATCGGCATGATCATCAGCGGCAGATAGCCATAGACAATGCCGAGAAGAACGGCTCCGGGCGTGTTGATGAGGCGAACATCCTCGATGCCGGCATAGGCAAGCAGCGCCGGTATGCCGCGCGCACCCAGCAGGTACATCCACGCATAGGTCCGCACGAGAAGGCTTGTCCAGAATGGCACGACCACCAGAGACACAAGAAGCAGGCGGCGGTTGGGATGAACCTTGATCGCCAGATAATAGGCCACCGGGTAGGCAATCAGCAGGCAGGCCGCTGCACCAAGAGGCGCGAGCATCAGCGTATTCACGAAGGCGGCGGCGCGCGAGCCCAGATTGGCAAACTGGGTCAGCGTGAAGGCGGCCTGATAGCCACCTTCAGGTGCACGTTCCCCAAAGGCAAAAACAACGATCGCGATGAAGGGCAGGACAAGACAGATGAACAGCCAAAGCCCGGCCGGGGCGAGAAGCCCTAGCGTCACGAGACTTTTCCGTCGGGTCAGAGACATGGCCATGGCGTGTTGATCTTGCTCGATTTCTTGGAGCGCCTTGCGCACCCGGGGGGATTTTTTGCCCGCCAGTCCAACAGCGGACAGGCGGGCATGATCGGTCGTCGGATCAGGCTGACTTGAAGCGGGCCATCAGTTCGGCGCGGCCCGGATCGGTCAGCGTTGCGGCTGCGCCGAATTCGAGCGGCGTCAGCGACGCTTCGTCCGGATAGACGATCTTGTTGGAGGTGATTTCCTTCGGCAGAAGTGCGATCACGCGGCTGTCCGTCGTCGGCGCACCGTTGGCAATATGCTCCTTGACCGCATTGGCCGGGTCCATCAGGTAGTTGAGAAGCGCATAGCCCGCTGCCTTGTTCGGAGCGGATTTCGGGATCGCGTAGTAGTCGGTCCAGATTTCGCCGCCATCGCTGCCAAGGATGTAGGCGATCTCGGGCATGTCGTGGTTGAGCTGCGCGCCATCGTTGGTCCAGCACATGGTCATCCATGCGTCGGTCGAGCGCATCGAAGGCTGATAGTCGCTGTTGATCGCGAAGAGGTGTGGCTTGACCTTGATCAGCAGTTCCTCGGCCTTGGCCAGTTCATCTGCCTTGAGCGAGTTGAAATCGTAACCGAGGGAAACCAGCGCGCTGCCGATCGTTGTCAGCTGATAGTCGTGGACCATTGTGCGCCCACTGCCTTCGGCCTGCGCAACTGCGAAGAAGTCCTTCCAGGTCGCCATCTTGTTTTTGAGTTTGGACGTGTTGACGGAAAAGCCCGTCGTGCCCCAGTTCTTCGGCACGGCATAGGTCTTGCCGTCGATGCGGCCTTCGGACGTGAAGCGCGGGTTCTCTGTTGTCTGGCTGAAATTGGGCAACTTGGCGAGATCAAGCTCCTCGATCAGGCCGAGCTTGACGTAGGTCGAGATCGTGTAGTTGGTCGGCACGAAGAGCGACCAGCCGGTTGCACCGGCCTGCAGCTTGGCAAGCATCTCTTCATTGGAGCCGAAGACGTTGACTTCAACGGCGACACCCGTTGCCGCGGTGAAGTTCTCGAAAGTCTTCGGATCGTGGTAGTTCGGCCAGGTGGCAATCGACATCTGGGTTCCCAGATCGCCTGCAAATGCGGGTGTCGAGATTGCGCCGGGGAAGCGCGACATCACGGCTGTCGCCAGTCCGAGGCCCGTGACCCCAAGAAAGTGGCGGCGTGAAACGGATCCGCGCTTCAGGCGCATGAATTCGTCCATGAAGCCTTCGGGCGTGATGGGAAGATTGTCCTTGTAATCCTTGCTCATGATGCTGTTCCCTTTTTGTGGTTTATGTATCAGGTGGTCAGATGGCCTTGTCGCCCTCTGCAAAGACATGCGCGGCACCGGGATCGAAATTCACAAACACCCGCTCTCCCGGAGAAACGAGCTCGTTGACCTTGCCGTCGCCGGCGTTCGAGCCATGGCCCTTGTGATCCGATGTCACGATGAAGGAGCCAAGCCCCGCCACGTTGACTGCATATTCCACGGCTGAACCGAGGAAGATGCGGTGGGTGATTTCGCCGGCAAGCGAGGTTCCCCCATTCGCCTTCTCACGCGACAGGCTAACCGCTTCCGGCCGGACGGCGACGGTCACGTTTCCGGAGGCGCCCGGCCTTGCGCGCGGCAGCGCAAGTGCTGTTCCGTCCGCAAGGCGGATCACGCTGCCTCCCGCTTCGAGCGTGCCGCTGAACCGGTTCGTCTTGCCGACGAAGTCAGCGACGAAAAGATCGGCCGGTGCGTCGTAAACCTCCTGCGCCGATGCAATCTGGCGGATTTGGCCCGCACTCATGACGCAAACGAGGTCTGCCATGGACAGGGCTTCTTCCTGATCGTGTGTCACCAGAACGAAGGTAATGCCGAGTTCGCGCTGCAGCGTCTGCAGTTCGATCTGCATGGCCGTGCGCAGCTTCTTGTCGAGGGCGGCAAGCGGCTCATCGAGCAGAAGCACGGAAGGCCGGTTCACGATGGCGCGTGCCAGCGCCACGCGTTGCTGCTGGCCACCGGACATCTCGTGAATGCGCCGCTTGGCAAAGCCGTCGAGCCGGACCATGTCCAGCGCTTCCAGGGTGCGGCGTGTGACTTCCTCGGCGCTGACCTTTGGCCTCTGCTGGCGAAGGCCATAGGCAACGTTGTCAAAGACGTTGAAATGCGGAAACAGTGCGTAGTGCTGAAACACCATGTTGACCGGGCGGCGGTGCGCGGGCACGCCGTTCATCATCTGCCCATCGATCAGCACGTCGCCCGTCGTTGGCTGTTCGAACCCGCCGATCATGCGCAGACATGTCGTCTTGCCGCAGCCGGAGGGGCCTAGCAGCGCCAGGAATGCGCCCTTGGGCACGTTGAGGTTGATGTCCCGGACGGCCGTTACGGTCCCGTAGGACTTGCCCACGGAACGGAACTCGATGTCATTGGGCCTTTCAATCGTCACAGTATGTCCCCGCGGTTGGTTTTCTTCATCGCCGCAGGATCGCAGACCGGAGCCTGCCTCGCTGCAACGCTTGCACCACCTTTATGACGAGGACTGTAACTCTGGCTCGAAATCGCGGTATATACCCCAAGAGAGGTATTTTTGAATACGATCCTGCATGGAAGATATATGCAGGCGATGCGATACGATCGCTGGAATCGGGGTAGAGCTTGAGTATTGATCTTGATCGGCTTTTTGCCGGACTTCTGCCGGTCGTCGGGAAATCCGCGCTCCAGGACGGTGAAATCGGGGACTGTTTTCGCCAGATTGTCGCGTCGCTGGTACACTTCGACCACATCGTGGTCTTTGCCTATCGGGCAGAAGAACGCCCCATCGATCTTTACAGTACCTTCAATGCTGAAGAGCACATGATCTACGTGACGCTCTATCAGGAGGGGCCATATCTGCTCGATCCATTTTATGGTGCCGTCCGGGAGGGGCGTTACGGCCTTTTGCGGATGCGCGAACTTGCGCCCGACCGCTTTTTCTCTTCGGAATATTATCGCAGCTACTATGTGCAGACGGGGCTTGCCGAAGAAATCGGCTATTTCATCCCGGTCGGGCAGGGGATCACCGTCGTCCTGTCGCTGATGCGGAAGGAGGCGACCGGTGTTTTTCCTGCGCGCGAGTTCGCCCTGGTCAAGAAGACGGAAGGGCTGGTTGCAAAACTCGTGCGATCGGGTTGGAGTGATCTGGCATTGCGATTTGATCGTCAGCAAATTGAACTTCAGTCAGGTCAGAGCAAAAGCCGAAAGGGCAAGGTCGCTCAAGGCGTCTGGGATGCGCTCAATCTCACGTCGCGCGAGGCAGCCATTGTCGAGCTTGTGCTGCAAGGCCACTCTTCGGAATCGATCGGGTTGCGGCTCAAGATTTCCACAGGCACCGTCAAGGTTCACCGCCGAAACGTCTACCGCAAACTTGGCATTTCATCGCAGACACAATTGCTTGCGCTCTACATGAATTCCTTCTCCCACAATACGTGACGATGTTGCTGACGATTGCATTGGTTCCGGGGGCATATCGGTCATGGGCCGATATGCCCCCGGATATTTTTCGTCGCGCGTCGGTCTTTCAGTCTGGCTGAGCGTTAAAGGCTTCGAATGCGAGATCCCCGGCATAACGCATCGCGGGCGAGCCGTCGTCGTGCAGGCAAAACAACCTGATCCAGCCGTTGTCCAGCAATTGGCGCAATCCCGCATGGCGCAGCAAGATATCGCGCACCGCCGTTGTCGGGGCTGCGACATGCACAGAGAGCCGCAGCGGTGTGTGGACCCAGTCCCTGCCGTCGTGTACCGACTGCCAGGGAAGTCCTGTTCTCAGCACGCCGCCATTGCCTTCCAGAACGCCGATGCCGCCCACAACATTGTGCAGAAGCTTGTTCCCGGACCCGAAGAGGTCCGGCGCGACCGTGGATCCGTAATATTGCAGGTTGATCCAGCTTGCGACGATCACAGGCGCGGTGAGGATGAGTTCAAGCACCTCGAAGCCCTCGTCCTTCTGCCATTGATAGTCGTGCAGGAAAGCGCGGCCCTCGAGGTTCTGGCCACGCGTCAGCGAGCGCGGCGCGGCGACAAAGGCCGTGCAACCGGCAAGTCCCCACTCCGGGCGGGTCTCAGACCAGTCCCTGCTTCTGCGCGATGCGGTCGTCGCACTGCCACGCGGCATCCGCGCTGCCCTTTCCGCGCGGGCTAGGCGGCTCGCTGCCACCAGCCAGTCGCGCAGCTGTTCCAGATCCGTCTGATGGTTGGAAAGATCCACATCCTCGGCAAAAAGACTGATGTCATCGGTGGTTGTGTCGTGCAGCCCGGCGAGGAACACGGTGTCCTCAGGAATGCTGATACCCTGCGCACGCAGCCCGCTGCGCACGTCGCCAGCGTTCAAGAGATCTGCGAGCAGCCGCGCGTTTACATCCCCGGCATGCCCGCCGCAGGCACCGCATTGCAGCGCGCTGAGAAACGGGTTGTTTGCGCTTGTCGCGCCGTGCCCGGCCAGGAGGACAATCCGCGCGAACGTATGCGTCAGGGACATGGCCTTCAGCACGGACCCTGCAGTCGAGATGCGCTGTTCCAGCGGAACATTGCCGAGAGCCACGGGACGGCCTGGGGTCTTCCCGTGGCCCCTGCGAATGAAGGAGTCGCCGAGAAGCTTTGCTGCATAGACCGGGCCCATGGCTTCAATGAAGGCGAAGGACGAGACGGCTGCCTGCCGGAAGCGTCCGAAGGCCCGCACGGCGCGGGCATTCAGCCGCATCTTCCGGTCGCGCTCTTCATGTACGGCCTCGCAGGTAAACTGGCCCGCAGGCAGGAGAACCGGCAGCCGATGTTCCACGAGATCCGATGCGCCGGGTCTGTGCGCAGTGCCGATCCCGAAAAAGCCGGCGAAGCCCTTGGTCTCGATCGCGGCATCAAGGCTTTCAAGCGCCCGGCGGATGACTTCGGACCGCACGTCGATGCAGAAGGCGGCCTGCACGGCGGGCCTCGTCGTTTTAAGCTCGGATGTTGACCGGCCCTTGTCTGCCTGTGTTTCAAGACTGGAGAGGTATTTCCGGCACTCCGCATTTTCGGCTGCCGCAAGCAACGCTGCATCGACAAGCCGGTCATGGCCAGGAGAAATCGGCGCGCGATAGGCGTCCAGCGTCTCCGCCCATATTTCTGCAAGCTTGCCTTTGTAGAGGCGCAGCAGCGCGCCTTCGAAGGCCAGGCGAATGGCCAGCAGGTCCACGACGCTGTTGTCGATGTCGCCATCGCGCTCGGCTGAGAATTGCAACTGGCGCGCATATTGCGCGTAGCCGCCAAGTCCTAGCAGCAGCTTGTGAAAATAGGTGCCGGGCTTCTCATCGAGGCCGAGACGCGCGGCCAAATCGCCGATCGCATCATGGGATGCAAGCGGCAGCGAAGCAACTTCGGAAGCAAAGCCCCTCAACCCCGCGATTTCCGGCGTCAGGTCGTGCATGGCAAACTGGCGCCAGCAGGCATAGATCCCACCCACCTTTGGGGCAGCCCAGACGGATTGTCCTTCATCGAAATAGCCACTGGCGAAGGCACTGATCCGCTCGATCACGATACGCGGCCAGTCGATCCCGCTGGCAACGGCGGCCAGTCTCGCGACATCGGCAATCGCACTGAGCGGCTGCTTGTCGCTCTGTGCTGCAGCCGCCAGTTCTGCCGGTGTGTGCAGGCCCGGCACGGGGTTTTGTGCCAGTGCGGCAGCCAGATCGCGATCGGTGATGAGGCCATCCGCAATCCTCGTCGCAAACCAGGCCCGGGGCGGTGCAATATCTACTCCGGTCAAGCGGCCGATCAGTTCGGCCGTCTCAGGAAAGGGCATGTCGGACTGCCCAAGGAACGGATTGACCGCCACTGTTGCGTTGAGCGGCCATGCGGGCGCAATTGCGCGGCCGGAGCGATCCGCCAGTTGCCAGAGCTTGTGAATGCGCGAAATGTTGAAATGAGGGATCTGGTTCATGGCTCAGTCCTTCCGTGAAGCAACTGGCGCGAGGGCGAAATGCCCGAGCAGCCGATCGAAAAGCGCGTTGATGTAGAGACCGTTCTGGAGATGCACCCTGAGGCCCGCAGCGGCGGGGTGATAGGCCCAGAGCGGGAAGAGGGACTGCGCAATGGCGACCAGGCCGAAGGTGATGATGGCAAGACCCATCAGCGCCCATTGCAGATCGCTGGGCTCGACAGGAAGCGGCAGGCTCCCCATCGTCAGCTTGTAGGTAAGCCATTGCAGGGCGAAATAGCTGAACGACGCTGAGAGACCATAAAGCGACGTCCGCCATGTCAGGGCGCGTGGTGCCGTACCTGCAAGACCCTGAGCGAGAAGGTAGGCCACACCGAAAATCAGGATGGCGCCCAGCGCAAGAGCCTGCGGCGGCTTATGCCAGAAGCCGAAGGCAAGGCCCGCGATCACATAGATGACAAGGGCCAGCAGAAAGGCGTGCCAGACTGCCCTGCCATTCGGGACGGCGACCGGGCCAGGCCTGCGCACCGAGAGCACGGCCTCGACCGCGCCGCCGGAAGACAGGAATGCGTGTGCCTTGTAGAGCGAGTGGGCGACGATGTGCAGCAGCGCGATCGGGAAGAGCGCAAGGCCGCATTGCAGGATCATGAAGCCCATCTGCGCGACCGTCGACCAGGCGAGCGATGTCTTCACGGCACTTTGCGTCAGCATGACGAGGCCGCCGAAAAGGGCCGTGAATGCACCCACGACAACAAGGGCTGCAAGCGTCACCGGCGACAGCAGCATGACGTCCGAGAAGCGGATCAGCAGAAACCCGCCTGCGTTGACGAGGCCTGCATGAAGGAGGGCAGAGACCGGTGTCGGCGTCTCCATTACTTCCGTCAGCCAGCCATGTGTAGGAAACTGGGCGGACTTCAGGAGCGCTGCCAGCGCGATCAGCGCGGTCGCCATGCCTATGCCGTCGGGATGTACGCCCGCCCGCGCATCCGTCAGGATCGTTGCGATGTCGGCTGTCTGGTATTGAACGCTCAGGATGAGAGCGGCAAGGCAAAGCGCACTGTCGGCGATTCGGGACAGGATGAACTTCTTTCGCGCTGCGCGCCGGGCTGCCTGCCGCTCCGGGTAGAAGACGAGAAGCTGATGGAGGCAAAGGCTGGTCCCGATGAAGCTTGCGACGAAGAGCGGCAGTGAACCTGCGGTAACGAACAGGCAGACCGCTGCAAGCGTCAGGTTCATCCACGTCGTGAAATGCCCCTGCCGTGCCTCACCATCGAGATAGGTTGCGCTGTAGCGCAGAACGATCCATCCGATGAAAGTGACCAGCAGCAGCATGACGATGGAGGGCAGGTCGACACGGATGCTGAGCGGGAAGGCGTTAGCGTCCAAGGTCACACTTGTGCCCGGACCGTTGATCACAAGACATGCAAGACTTGCGACCGCCACGGCGAAGGCGGCGAAGGCCAGCCACTGCCCGATGGACAGGATGCGGCCCGGACGTTGGTCGGGCCCGGCCGCAGCCATGGCGGCCGAGAGGCAATATATCAGCGGTGCGAAGAGAGGGACAGAATAGGTCACGGCCGGCGTCTCCAGATGGGCGATACATCGTCCACCTAGCAGTGCGCGCGGGCCAAATAAAATTCATTGTTATTGAGAAATCGTTCTATTAAATAGATCATATGGCTGACATGAATTATCATCATCTGCGCTATTTTCATGCCGTGGCGCATGACGGCAACCTGACACGTACGGCCGACAGGCTCAATCTGTCGCAGTCGGCATTGTCCATACAGATCAAGCAGTTGGAAGAGCGGTTGGGGCATACGCTTTTCGAGCGTCGCGGTCGCCAATTGCTGCTGACAGAAGCAGGGCGTATCGCGCTCGACCATGCGGACCGCATCTTTTCCGCAGGCGATGAATTAATGGAAACCCTGAAGCGGGCAGGCATGACGCGACGTCAGATTCGCATCGGCGCGCTGTCCACCTTGTCGCGAAACTTCCAGATGGAGTTTCTTCGCCCGATCATCGGTCGCGCCGATATCGAAGTCATCCTGCGTTCCGGTCGCACAGCCGACCTTCTGGCCGAGCTCGAGAGCCTCAATCTCGACATCGTTCTGCTCAACCAGTCGCCACCCGCCGACGCCGCAACGCCGCTGGTCTCCCATCTTGTCGGAACACAGGGCGTCAGCCTCGTTGCGCAGCCCGAAGTCGCTCATGCGAAGGAGCCGCTGGCGGTGCGGTTGTCAAAATATCCGCTGATCCTCCCGACGGCGGAGAGCGGCGTGCGGCAGCAGTTTGACGCACTTGCCGCGAGGCTCCATGTGAAGCCGCAAATCGTTGCCGAAGTCGAGGACATGGCGATGATGCGTCTCCTTGCGCGGGAGGGCATCGGCCTTGCCGTTTTACCGCCCATCGTTGTCAAGGGCGAGCTCGAACTTGGGACACTCACGGAGCTTGCGACCCTGCCGAATGTGCGCGAGAGCTTCTATGCCGTGACTATTGCACGGCGGTTTCCCAACCCGATGGTTTCCGTTCTCATCGAAGGTTCTGTTCCCGAACGCTTGCACCCCGAATAGACAAACTCATTTATGAGTTCATGACCTGAAGCCACTTACCGCGATTGTACGAAGCGCGTTACGCGGGCCTGCAGGCCGATGCGCGAGACCTTGCATTGCGATCATCGGCCTTCGCATTTGCACAATCAGGAAAATTTTGAGAAAACGTTTTCTCTTATTGACTCCTGGCATGAGAAAAGGTTTTCTCGCGCCAACAGGAGATGGGAGGCGGCACTGGCAAACGAAGCAAAAGGGATGCGAACGACGATCCATGATCTGGCCAAGGCGGCAGGGGTCAGCGTTTCGACCGTATCCAAGGCGTTGAACGATACAGGCCGTATGGCGGAGGACACGAGGGCGCGGATCAAGCGCATCGCGAACGAAATTGGTTTTCGGCCGAATGCACTTGCTCGCGGTCTGTTGTCGCGGCGGTCGTTCACGATCGGGCTTCTGACGAACGATACCTACGGTCGCTTCAGCCTGCCGCTGATGGCCGGTGTGTCCGAGGCTCTGGTCGACAAGGGCGTTTCTGTTTTCCTGTGCGCGATCGAGGATGATCCGTCGCTGGGTCGTGTCCATGTTGAGGCCATGCTCGACAAACAGGTCGATGGGATCATCGCAACGGGCAAGCGTACGGACAGGGCCTTGCCTGTGGATTTGTCCGGCCTTCCGGTGCCTGTCGTCTACGCGTTTACCGAGGGGCCGGAGAACAGCATCCGCTTCGCATCCGATGATGGGCAGGGCGCGGCTCGGGCTGTCGAACACCTTTTGTCACTGGGTCGCCGGCGTCTGGTCCATATTACCGGGCCCGAGACCTTCATTGCGGCGCTTGATCGTGCCGATGCCTTTCGCCGGCACGCAGGGCCCGACGCCAAGGTGATGCACGGGAACTGGACCGAGCCCTGGGGGCGCGAGGCTGTGCTGACACTCTGGGAGAGTGGCGAACACCCGGACGGGATTTTTTGCGGCAACGACATGATTGCACGCGGCGTGATCGATGGTCTGCGTGAACTTGGCGTGACGGTACCCGGCGACGTTTCCGTTGTCGGCTTCGACAACTGGGAAATCCTGGCGGGCCAATCGCGTCCGCCCCTGACTACCATCGATATGAACCTGAAGGAACTCGGTCGGCAGGCCGGGCTCACGGTTCTGGCCTTGGGAGAGGGCCAGAAATTCGAGCCGGGATTGCGCAAGCTGCCTTGCACCCTTGTGGTGCGCGGCTCCTGCGGTGGTTTTCCGGAGACCTGAATATCAAAGCTTAAGGGCCGTGGAGGGCCCGATTGGGAGGAAATGTCATGAAACGACTTCTCGTTACGACTGCGCTTGCGACCATGCTGGTGGCTCCGGCTGCCTGGGCCGACACCATCCAGATGTGGGTTCGTTCCGGCATTGGCGACAGCTTCAAGGAAACAGTCAAGGCGTTCAACGCCGGCCACACCGACAAGGTGGAGCTGACCGAGGTTCCGTTCTCGGAACTGGTGCAGAAATATGCCACCGCGATCGCCGGTGGGCAGGCGCCGGACGCGCTTTCGCTTGACCTGATCTATACGCCGTCCTTCGCAGCTTCCGGCCAGCTGGAAGACCTGACCGACTGGGCAAAGTCGCTGCCCTACTTCAGCTCGCTTTCACCCTCGCATGTTCGCCTCGGCACGTACAACGGCAAGATCTACGGCATGCCGCTGTCGGTCGAAACGTCAATTTTTGCCTGGAACAAGGACCTCTACAAGAAGGCCGGCCTCGATCCGGACAAGGCTCCGACGACCTGGGAGGAGATTACCGCCAACGCAGAAAAGATCCGTGCGCTCGGCAATGATACCTACGGCTTTTATTTCTCAGGCGGCAGTTGCGGCGGGTGCATGATCTTCACCTTTACGCCACTGACTTGGGGTGCGGGCGCCGACATCCTCACCGAGGACGGCAAGAAGGCGACGCTCGATACGCCGCAGATGCGCAAGGCTGTCGAAATCTACCGCAACATGGTCAAGAAGGATCTCGTGCCCCCGGGTGCCGCGACCGACAACGGCGCCAACTTCCTGAGCATCACGAGCGGCAAGATCGGTCAGCAGTCGCTGGGTGCGTTCTCGATCGGTACTTTGGTAACACAGCATCCCGACATCAATTTCGGGGTGACGCTGATCCCGAGTGTTGACGGCAAGCCTTCGTCCTTTGCCGGCGGCGACAATTTTGTCATCACCAAGGGCACCAAGAAGATCGATGCCGTCAAGGGCTTCCTCGAATATGTCTATTCGCTGGAAGGGCAGAAGATCATGGCCAAGTACGGTAGCCTGCCGACGCGTGGCGATCTCGCCAAGGACGTGCTCGCCGGGCTTGATCCGCGCATGCAGGTGGGGGTTGACGCCATCGCAGTCGCCAAGACGCCCTACACCGTGCAGTTCAACGATCTGATCAACAGTGCAAACGGCCCTTGGGCTGCCTTTACACACGCCTCCATCTACGGCGACGAAGATCAGGCATTCTCGCAGGCTCAGTCTCAGATGCAGCAGATCATCGACGACGCACAGTAATAAAAAGCTCCCGGGACGAAATCCGTCTCGTCGGGGGCCGGGCCCTGGGGTCCAGTTCCCGAACCCTTTCCAACGAATGCGAGTTGCCTCAACATGTCAGTGACCTCGATACAGGAGAAAAAGAAGCCAAGACGGCCAGACAGGCGCCGCCGCCAGGCCATCAAGGGCTTTCTCTTCATCGCGCCGGCCATGATCCTGGTGACTGTGTTTTTCGTGTTTCCGGTTCTCTTCACTGCCTGGATGAGCCTGCACAAATGGCCGCTCCTCGGCGAACCGCAGTGGATCGGGCTGCGCAATTACACACGCATGTTTTCAGACCAGCGCTTCTATGACGCGCTCGGCTTCACCGGCTACTACACGGTGATGGTGACCATCGTGATTTTCGCCTTCGCCTTTCCGATGGCCATGCTGGTGGAACAGAAGCGCCGCGCCGTGCCAGTCTATCGCACCCTGTTCTTTCTACCGGTTGTCGTTGGTCTGGCATCGGCGTCGCTTCTGTGGACCTGGCTCTCCAACATCGACAGCGGCTTCTTCTCGCCGCTGATGGAACGGCTTGGCCTCACAACGGGCCGGGTCAACCTGCTCGCGACCTTCGACCTTGCGTTCTGGACCATCATTGCCATGGTCATCTGGAAGATCGCCGGCTTCACCATGATCATTCTCCTGACCGGTTTGCAGTCCATCCCGAGCGAACTCGTGGAGGCGAGCCGGATCGACGGCGCCAAGCGCTGGCAGCGGCTGCGCTTCCTGACCCTGCCGCTCATGCGCAAGACACTCGCGCTTGCGCTCGTGCTTTCGGTGACGGGATCGATCCTCGCCTTCGACCAATTCTACATCATGACCAGCGGTGGACCTCAGAACCGCATGATTTCGATCGTCTATTACATCGTCAACCAGTCGTTCGTGTCGTTCAATCTTGGCTATGGTGCTGCACTTTCGATTGCGGTCCTTGTCATCCTGGTCGTGTTGAGCGTGGCCCAGCTATGGCTGCTTCGTGACAAGGGGGACGCAGCATGAAAACTGCTCGTGCGCGTTTCGAACGCCGGCGATTGGGCGGGGCCTTCGCCTTCCATGGCAGCGCCTCGGTCCTGTCGCTGCTCTTTCTAACGCCTTTCATCGTTGCCTTCCTGGGCTCGTTTCGCCGTGGCCAGGAGGCGTCCAGCCCGCCAATTCCTCCTTGGCCCACCAACGGGTTTTCGCTGGATGCCTACCGCACGCTCGACACATTCGGTTCCGGCATCCTGCAGCATACGCTGAACTCGCTCATCGTGTCGCTGGCGACGGTGGTGCTGACCGTGCTGGTCAGCCTGCTGGCAGGCTATGGGTTCTCGCGTTACCGGTTTCCGTTGAAGAACGTTCTTTTCATTCTTCTCATGGCGACGCTGATGATCCCGTTCCAGTCGATCCTCACGCCGCTTTTCATCATGCTTGCCAGGATGGGCCTCAACAATTCGCTGGTCGGATTGATCCTCGTCTATGTCACGCTGCAACTGCCGTTTTCGGTTTTCATGATGCGCAACGCATTCGATGCGGTGCCGAAGGAGATCGAGGATGCTGCCCGGGTCGACGGGATCGGCGATATCCGCCTGCTGACGCGGGTGCTCCTGCCGCTTGTGATGCCTGGTGTTGCGACGGTTGCGATCTTTGCATTTCTCAACGCCTGGAACGAGTTTCTGGCAGCGCTCATCCTCTTGTCCAGCAACGACAAATACACGCTGCCCGTTCTGATGACGGCCGTGCGGGTCGGTCGGCTGGGGTCTATCAACTGGGGTGCGGTTCAGGCTGGCGTGGTCGTCATGATCATTCCCTGCCTCATCGTCTTCCTGCTCCTGCAACGCTACTACATGCGCGGCCTGACGGCTGGCGCGGTCAAATGACAAAGGAAACCGACATGACGTTGACCTCGAAGCAGTTTCGCCCCGTTTCCGTTCCCGCCGTGTCAGTGGGCGGCTTCTGGGGCAAGTGGCAGGATGCCGTCTGCGATTCCACGGCCTCCATCCTGCTCGATCGCTGCATATCGGCCGGCATGCTGCAGGCCATCGACACCAGCCAGTCCAGCCCCGGCGTCGTCATCCCCTTCCACAGCATGAGCCCGACTAAGCCGGAGACGGAACAGAAGGCGCGCGTTTCGACGCAGATGTTCTGGGATAGCGACTTCGCAAAGTCGATCGAAACCATAGCCTACGCGCTCTATCGCAAGCCGAATCCGGAGCTTGAAAGGCGGGTGGACGAGATCATCGATCTTTATGGTACGTTGCAGCAGGATGACGGCTACGTGAACTCCTGGTTCCAGCGGATCCAGCCGGGTCGTCGCTGGACCAATCTGCGCGATCATCACGAACTCTACTGCGCCGGCCACATGATCGAGGCTGCAGTTGCCTATTTCCAGGCGACGGGAAAGCGCAAATTTCTCGATATCATGTGCCGCTACGTGGATTACATGCTGACGGTCTTCGGTCACGCCGAAGGCGAATTGCCGGGTTATTGCGGCCACCCCGAGATCGAACTGGCGCTTGTGAAGCTTGCCCGCGTCACAGGGAACGCCATGTACATGGACCTGTCGAAGTTCTTTGTCGATGAGCGCGGTACGCAGCCGCATTTCTTCGATGACGAGGCGCGCCGCGACGGCCGCGACCCGAAGGACTATGTGTTCGGCAACTATGAATACAGCCAGTCGCACTTGCCGGTGCGCGAGCAGACGAAGGTCGTCGGGCACGCGGTCAGAGCCATGTATCTCTATTCGGGGATGGCGGACCTTGCGACGGAATATCGCGACGACAGCCTGACATCCGCGCTGGAGACCCTTTGGGATGATGTCACGACAAAGCAGATGTACGTGACAGGCGGCATCGGCCCTTCGGCGAGCAACGAGGGCTTCACCGACTATTATGACCTGCCGAACGAAACGGCCTACGCGGAGACTTGCGCTTCGGTCGCGCTGGTCTTCTGGGCAAGCCGCATGCTGGGCCGAGGGCCCAACCGGCGCTTTGCCGATATCATGGAGCAGGCGCTCTATAACGGCGCGCTGACGGGCCTGTCACGAGACGGCAAGACCTTCTTCTATGACAACCCGCTGGAATCGACAGGCAAACATCACCGCTGGACATGGCATCATTGCCCATGCTGCCCACCGAACATTGCGCGCCTCGTCGCATCGGTCGGCTCATACATGTATGCCGCAAGCGATGACGAAATCGCCGTGCATCTCTATTGCGAGAACGCTGCACGCTTCACGCTGGCGAGCGGTGCCAAGGTCGAACTGAGCCAGAAGACGGCTTTTCCCTATGAGGGCAATATCGACATATCGCTCGGTCTCGCCGCATCGGCGCGCTTTGCGCTTTCTCTGCGCATCCCCGGTTGGGCCGAAGGCGCCAAGGTCAAGGTAAACGGAGTTCCGGTGGATGCCGCTGCTCTCGAAGTCGATGGATATGTCCGCATCGAAAGGGAGTGGCAGAATGGCGACGCTGTGATGCTTGAGCTTCCGCTGGCACTCAGGGCGCAGTTCGCCCATCCCAAGGTTCGGCAGGATGCGGGCCGGGTGGCACTCATGCGAGGACCGTTGGTCTATTGCGCCGAAGAGGTCGACAATGGCTCCGATCTCAATGCCTTGACCGTGGGACGAGCCCCGGCCGTAGCTGGCACGGCGGTCTTGAGCGATCTCAACGATGCTCTCGCACTCGATATTGAGGTGCAACGGAGCGATTTCGAAGACTGGGGCAACGCGCTTTACCGAACGACGCCTCCGAAAACCGAAGCGGCCAAGCTGAGACTCGTTCCCTATCACCTCTGGGACAACCGGACGCCGGGCGCCATGCTGGTCTGGTTCCGGTCCGAATGACGGAGACGGGTATGAACGTTATGACGCAAGGCGGCGCTGGTGTGGCTCTGCGCAACGTGCGCAAGAGTTTTGGTGCGCTCGACGTGATTCCTGGCATTGACCTCGAGGTCAAGGGTGGCGAATTCATCGTCTTCGTCGGGCCTTCAGGCTGCGGTAAATCCACGCTCCTGCGCATGATTGCCGGTCTCGAGGATGTCAGCGACGGTGAGATCGCGATCGGATCCCGGGATGTGACCTATCTCGATCCCTCGGAACGGGGGATCGCCATGGTGTTCCAGTCCTATGCGCTTTATCCGCACATGACGGTGCGCGAAAATCTCGGCTTTGGTCTCAGGATGGCAGGCACCGCTGCTCATGAGGTTCTTCGCAGGGTTGATGCGGCCGCGGGAATTCTCAAGATCACCCATCTCATGGATCGCCGGCCGGGTCAGCTTTCCGGCGGTCAGCGGCAGCGCGTCGCCATCGGTCGCGCCATCGTGCGTGAGCCGGATGTCTTCCTGTTCGATGAACCTCTGTCCAACCTCGATGCCGAACTGCGTGTTTCCATGCGGGTCGAAATTGCAAAGCTTCATCGAACGCTTGGCAACACGATGATCTATGTCACCCACGACCAGACCGAGGCGATGACGCTGGCAAGTCGGATCGTCATCCTGCGCGATGGCCGTATCGAACAGGTTGGGACCCCGCGCGAAGTCTATGAGGATCCAGCCAACGTCTTTGTTGCCGGGTTCATCGGCTCGCCGCGCATCAATCTGATCCAGGGCACATGGCGCGAAGGTGGACAGGCACAGTTTGTCGATCTGGTCATACAGCCCGCCCTGCAGGGTCGACCGTGCAATCCGGGTGAGGTGATCACGATTGGGATGCGTGCAGAAAATCTCGTCGTTCACGATACGCCTGTTGCGGGTTTTCATGCCGTCATCGACTTTGCCGAATATCTGGGTGGGACCCGGTATCTCTACTGCACGCTGACCGATGGTCAAACAGTCGTGCTGGAGGAGCGCAGCGGCCGCGAATTTGAAAGCGGTCAGGCAATCACGATCGCGATTGCCGGAGACCGGAGTTTCTTTTTTGATGCGGATGGAAATCGCCTGAAACCCATGGTCTGATTGCACGGGTTCAAAAAACGAGAAACTCTCCCGGCAGTGGCTTGACACCGGCGAATGCCTGTATTTTATTCAAGCCTGCAGATTAGGCATTCGCCGGCTGCAGCACATGACTTCGATAGTCGCCGGGCAGTTTCGCCTCATGACGCCTCATCATTCGATGAGACTATGCGTCATGGGGTTTTTCATTTTTGGGGTTCCAGTGCGCAACGCAGTAAAGATCGGCATCCTCTATTCGACGACCGGGCCCTACGCGGCCATGGGTCGCGATGCGCGTGACGGAGCCCAGCTTGCCATTGAGGAGCTTGGTGCTGCAGGCATGGCGGTAGAGCCTGTCTTTGTCGACCCGCATGCCGATCTTGGCGCCTATCTCGACGGGGCGCGCCACATCTTGCGCGATGCGGGCTGCCGCCACATCGTGGGAACCATCACCTCTGCCGCTCGTAAAGAAGTCATCCCGCTTGTCGAGAAATACGATGGTCTTCTCTGGTACATGTGCCCCTATGAAGGCTTCGAGGCCAACGAAAACGTCGTCTATATCGGCGGATGCCCTAACCAGCATCTGCTGCCGCTCTTTGACTACCTGATCCCGCGCTTCGGCTCGCGCCCCTATCTCGTGGGTGCAAACTATGTCTGGGGCTGGGAGATGAACCGCCTTGCCCGCGAGCTGATCACCAATGCCGGCGGAACCGTACTCGGCGAGCGCTACCTTCCGCTTGAGGAGACCGCTGTCGAGCGCATTCTCTCCGATATCGAGCAGCGTCGCCCGAGCTTTGTGCTCAACAATCTGATTGGTCCTTCGAGCTATGCCTTTCTGGAAGGCATGCGACGTCTGGCTGAGCGCGATCCGGCTTTCCTGCCAGAAAACTGCCCCGTGGTCAGTTGTGACCTGATGGAATGCGAGCTGGAAGACATCAAGCCCGGCGCGGCTCTGGGACAGCTTTGCGCAGCATCCTATTTCGATAGTGTCGAGACGCCGGAAAACAGCGAATTCAAGTCTCGGGTTGCTGCCCGTTTCGGTGCCGGACGGCGTGTGTCGAGCATTTTTGCAAGCGCATACAGCGCAGTCAAACTCTGTGCCGAGGCGGTGCTTGCTGCCGGCAGCGATGATCCGGAGGCGGTTCGGCGCGAGCTTTATGGCGCCTCGTGGCCGAGCCTGCTCGGGCCGCTGTCGATCGATGCTGAAACGAACCACGCAGCGCTGCCTTTCCATCTTGGTCAGATCAATACCGAGAACGGTTTCGACGTAATCGCATCGCGGCCGGCGCTTGCGGCTGACCCCTATCTCACTGGCAAGCGTTCTGCACCCTCGCCCAAATTGCGGGTGGTCTCATGAGAGAGACACCGAATTTTGCCGGATGGAGCGTTACGGTCCTGCATCGCGAGGATAGCAATACTGAACGTCTTTTGCGGCAGCTGCGACTTCTCGGTCTCAAGGCGACCATGCAGTGGAAGCCGATCACGACGTCTCATCTGCCCGATATGGTGATCGTGGACGCCGACCAGGGCTTTGATGATCTTCTGCCCTGGGGCGGAGACTTGCCGACCATTCCCGTGGCGGCACTCTTGGGCTCTGAAGCACCGGGCCGGATCGCATGGGCGCTGAAGCAGGGGGCAAGCGCGATCATCGCCAAGCCCGTTGCGGCGTCTGCTGTCTATCCGGCACTTGTCATGGCGCTTTCGATTCATGAAGAGCGCAAGGCCGCCGCCGCACACGCCGTCCATCTGGAAGAACGTCTTCGGCTCCGCCCGATCGTACATGCGGCCGTGCGCAAGATCGCCGAACGGCATCAGGTCGATGACGATCGAGCCTACGGGATCCTTCGTCGTTCGGCCATGAGCCGGCGCATGCCAATGGAGCAGTTGGCCGCATCGATCCTTGGCGGTGTCGAGCCGCTGCCGGAGGCGAGCTGATGCATGTGTTGAAAGCGTTGTTGCGTCAGCCGGCCGCGGTGTTCGGTCTTGTTGTTGTTATACTCGTCGTCGTGATGGCCATTGCCGCGCCTGAGATCGCGCCGTTCCGGCCGGATGAACAGATCGCCGAGGGATTGTCGCTGGAGGGGGCGCCGCTGCCGCCCGGCGGCGCGTTCCTCCTCGGCACGGACACGCTCGGCCGTGACCTCTTTTCCCGCCTTCTCTTCGGCGCGCGCACGTCGCTGATCATTGGCCTCGTCGCAAACGGCGTTGCGGTGGCGATCGGTCTCTTCGTCGGCATTGTGGCGGGCTATATCCGCGGCATTGTCGGTAACCTGATGATGCGCTTTACCGACCTGATGATGGCCTTTCCGGCGCTGCTACTGGCGATCGTACTTGCGGCGCTCCTGAAGCCGAGCCTCTGGATCGTGGCGCTGGTCATCGCAATGGTGAACTGGGTGCAGGTCGCGCGCATCGTCTACACGGAAACGCGGGGATTGGTGGAGCGCGACTTCATCATGGCGGAGCGTTCGCTGGGTGCAGGACATTTCCGTATTCTCGTCCAGCACATTCTGCCGCATCTCATGCCGACGGCAATCGTCTGGGGCACATTAGGCATCGCGACGACGGTGCTTCTGGAAGCAACGCTGTCCTTTCTCGGCATTGGCGTTCAGCCGCCGGATGCGTCCTGGGGCAACATCATCTTCGACAACCAGACCTATTTCCAGGATGCGCCGTGGCTGGTCTTCATCCCCGGTGCAATCATCCTGCTGACAGCTCTTTCCTTTAATCTCGTCGGTGACGCGCTGCGCGACATTCTGGATCCGACGCAGCGTGGGAGGGGCTGACCATGGCATTTGTCGTTGCCCGCCGCCTCATTCAGGCGTTCCTCATCCTGCTTGGCGTTGCTGCCATAACCTTCCTGCTGCTGTACGCGCTGCCCGCCGACCCGGCGGTCCTGATCGCAGGCCGCAGCGCGACCCCGCAAATGGTCGCCAATGTGCGCCACGAGCTGGGGCTTGATCAGCCGCTTGTCATGCAGTTCCTCCATTATCTCGGCGGTCTTGCCGAGGGTGATCTCGGACGTTCCTACACGCAGCGCACGGCCGTGCTGCCGCTGATTCTTGCCCGGCTGCCGGCAACGCTCATCCTCATGGCCGCCGGTATCCTCGTAGAGGTTGTGCTGGGGCTGACCTTCGGCATTATCGCCGCAGTGCGGCGTGGCGGATTCGTCGACCGGACGGTGATGATGCTGTCCTTCGTCGGCGTGTCGTCGCCCCAGTTCGTGGTGGCGCTGCTGCTGCTCTATGTTTTCGCAGCCAAGCTGGGCTGGTTCCCGATGTCCGGTTTCGGCACCTTTGGTCACATCGTCCTTCCGGCCACGACGCTCGGCGTGCTCGGCGCCGGCTGGTATGCCCGCATGGTCCGGTCCGCGATGATCGACGTTTTGAACCACGATTATGTCCGCACCGCGCGTGCCAAGGGCCTCTCAGGCCGTCGCGTCATTTTCCGCCATGTGCTGCCCAACGCAATCCTGCCGATCATTGCCATGGTCGGCATCGATATCGGTCAGTTCATGAGTGGTGTCGTCGTCGTCGAGGCCGTCTATGGCTGGCCGGGGATTGGCCAGCTGGCATGGCAGGCGATCCAGCAGGTCGACGTGCCCATCATTATGGGTGTGACGCTGGTCTCTGCTTTCGCAATCGTTGTCGGCAACCTGCTTGCCGATGTCATCGCACCTTTCATCGATCCGCGTATCCGCGCGCAATAACCAGGCAAACCACAGAGGAGAATTTCATGACCAACGGACTTCTGAAACGGGCAGCCTTGACCGCCTTGCTGGCAACCAGTGCACTGGTGCCTGCCTACATGGCCCATGCCGAGGATGAAGCAGCAGCAGGTGCGAAGATCATCGTCACCTACAAGGACGATATCGCCACGCTTGACCCTGCCATCGGCTACGACTGGCAAAACTGGTCGATGATCAACGCGATGTTCTCGCGTCTGGTCGACTATCCGGCCGGGACCTCGGTCATCAAGCCTTCTCTTGCCGAGAGCTACACGGTGTCCGACGACGGCAAGACCTATACGTTCAAGCTGCACACCGATGTCAAATTTACAAATGGCCGACCGCTGGTCGCCTCGGATGTGAAGTACTCCATCGAACGCACCATCAATCCGAAGACCCAAAGCCCGGGCGCGAGCTTCTACCACTCGATCGTCGGATATGACGCAATGGTGGGCGGCAAGGCAGACGCGCTCGATGGAGTGAAGGTAATCGACGATCATACGGTCGAATTTACGCTGACGCAGCCGGACGCGACCTTCCTCAATGATCTGGCGCTCAATTTCGCCTCCATCGTTCCGAAGGAAGCCGTCGAGGCGGCTGGCGGCGATTTCGGCAAGAAGCCGATCGGTTCGGGTGCTTTTACACTCAAGGAATGGACTGTCGGCCAGCGCCTCGTCTTCGAAAAGAACCCTGACTACTTCGTCAAGGGACGCCCGCGCATCGATGGCTACACGGTCGAGATCGGCCAGGAGCCGCTTGTCGCGCTGCTGCGTCTGCAGAAGGGTGAAATCGACATCGCGGGCGATGGCATTCCGCCGGCCAAGTACCTGGAAATGAAGAATTCCAAGGACTTTGAAGGCATGATCGTTGATCGCCAGCAGCTGGAAACCAGCTATGTCACGCTCAACACGCAGGTGAAGCCGTTCGACAACGTCAAGGTCCGTCAGGCCGTCAATATGGCGATCAACAAGGATCGCATCGTGCGCATCATCAATGGCCGCGCCGTGCCTGCCAACCAGGTCCTGCCCCCGATGATGCCGGGCTATGATAAGGACTACAAGGGCTACCCCTATGATGTCGAGAAGGCCAAGGCGCTCCTCGCCGACGCGGGGTTGAAGGATGGCTTCTCGACCGAGCTCTATACCTCCAACACCGATCCGCAGCCGCGCATCGCGCAGGCGATCCAGCAGGATCTGGCCGCCATCGGCATCAAGGCCGAGATCAAGTCTCTGGCCAATCCGAACGTGATTGCCGCAGGCGGCACGCAGGGTCAGGCGGCCATGGTCTGGTCGGGCGGTCTTGGCTGGATCGCCGACTATCCGGATCCGTCGGACTTCTATGGGCCGATCCTGTCCTGCGGCAGCGCGGTTGCCGGTGGCTGGAACTGGTCGTGGTATTGCAACAAGGACATGGAGCCGCGTGCACAGGCAGCTGACGCTCTGCCGCTGCCGGCCAAGGCAGAAGAGCGCAATGCGCAGTGGGGCAAGATCTTCACGGAAATCCAGGAGAAGGATGCGCCGTGGATTCCGGTTTTCAACGAGCGTCGCGTCGTGGCCAAGTCGAAGCGTATGGGTGGTGAGGACCAGATCTACATCGATCCGACCCGCGTCATCGACTACGACGCCATCTACGTGAAGAAGTAAGCCGACCGGTCGCCATCCGCATCACTCCCCGGGATCAGACCCGGGGAGTTTCCATCCCTGGGAGAGAAACGTCATGTGCATTGCATGCACCCACACCATTCACCGCGCGCAGCACAATTTCGGCTGGAACCGCGACTTTCCGCCGGCCATCGTCGCAAAGCCCGGCGAGACCATTCACTTCGAATGCCTGGATTCCTCCGGCGGCCAGCTGGGTGAGGGATCGACGCTTGAAACGCTGAACGGTCTCGATTTCGGCAAGATCAATCCGGTTTCCGGCCCTGTTTATGTCGAGGGCGCGGAGCCCGGCGACGCATTGAAGGTGACGCTTCGACGGTTCATCCCGTCGGGTATTGGCTGGACCGCCAATATTCCCGGCTTCGGTCTTCTGGCGGACCAGTTCAAGGAGCCGGCGCTCCATATGTGGAAATATGATGCGAGCAGCCTGGCACCGGCGCTTTACGGCCCCGGTGGCCGCGTTCCGCTGAAGCCTTTTGCAGGCACCATCGGTGTTGCGCCTGCCGAGCCGGGCCTGCATTCCGTGGTTCCACCGCGCCGCGTTGGCGGCAACATGGATATTCGCGACTTGAGTGCGGGCGTCACTCTCTATCTTCCCATCGAAGTCGAGGGCGCGCTGTTCTCGATCGGTGACACGCACGCTGCACAAGGTGACGGCGAAGTCTGCGGGACGGCCATCGAAAGCCAGATGAACGTTGAGCTTACCCTTGATCTCGTGAAAGGCGCCAACCTCAAGACGCCGCGCTTCACCACCACTGAGCCGGTGACCCGTCATCTGGACGGGGCAGGTTATGAGGTGACGACCGGGATTGGTCCCGACCTGATGACTGGCGCGCGGGAAAGCGTGATGCGCATGATCGACCTCCTTTGCGCCGAACATGGCATGAACCCGACGGATGCCTATCTCCTCTGCTCGGTCTGCGGTGATCTCCGCATCAGCGAGATCGTCGATATGCCGAACTGGGTCGTATCCTTCTACTTCCCGAGGATCGTGTTCGCGTGATGGATGCTGCTTCCGCCCCCGCGCCGGTTTTGTCCGTACGCGAGCTATGTGTCGATGCACGGACGCCCGAGGGGCGGCGGCGGGTACTCGATCGTGTCAGTTTCGATCTCAAGGCAGGTGAGACGCTTTGTATCGCCGGCGAATCCGGATCGGGCAAGTCTGTCACATCGCTGGCCGTCATGGGGCTTCTGCCGAAGGCCTCGCTGCAGGTGGCCTCCGGGCAGATCCTCTTTGGTGAGCGTGATCTCGTCAGGCTCTCGGACCGGCAGATGCGCCAGATCCGGGGTGGAGAGATCGCCATGGTCTTCCAGGAGCCGATGACCTCGCTCAACCCCGTTATGACCATCGGTGCGCAACTCACCGAGGCAATCCGCGAGCATCAGGGCACGGAGGGTAATCTGGTCGAAAAGACCGCGCTTTCCATGCTCGATGCGGTGCAGATCAGCGAGCCGGTACGGCGCCTGAAGCAATTTCCGCACGAACTCTCCGGCGGGATGCGCCAACGCGTGATGATCGCCATGGCGCTGTCATGTCGCCCGAAAGTGCTGATTGCCGACGAACCAACCACTGCGCTCGACGTGACCGTGCAGGCGCAAATCCTGACGTTGATGCGCGAACTCAAGCAGGAATTCGGCACATCGATCATCCTTATCACCCACGACATGGGCGTGGTGGCTGAAATGGCCGATCAGGTTGTCGTCATGCAGGGCGGCAAGGTGGTCGAAGAGGGTGGATCGATTGCCATCTTCCGGCGTCCCCAGCAGGCCTACACCCAGCAACTTCTTGCCGCCGTGCCGCGACTCGGTGCGTTTTCAGGCACCGATGGACCGCCCCGCGTGACGGCGCCTTCGCTTGCGGATGCGAAGGCCGACAGAACGCCTGTGCTGAATGTGCGGAACCTGAGCGTCACCTATGGTCGCGCCGGTGGCCTGTTTTTCAGGGGCAAGGCTGCAGCCCCGACGGTGAATGACATTTCGTTTGATATTCTGCCGGGCAAGACGCTGGGTCTCGTGGGCGAAAGCGGCTCTGGCAAATCGACCACCGGCAAGGCAGTGCTGGGTCTCATTCCCTTTGGCGGCAGCGTCATGATTGACGGGCAGGAGATTGCCGGTCTTGGCCACCGCGCCATGCAGCCGGTGCGCCGTGCGGCACAGATGATCTTTCAGGATCCTTATGCCTCGCTTGACCCGCGCATGAGCGTGGGCAGCGCAATCGCCGAGCCGCTGGTCATTCATGGCCTTGGTGGCAAGTCCGAGCGGCAGGACAAGGTTGCCGATCTCCTCCGGCGCGTGGGCCTCACGCCGGATGCCGCGACCCGCTACCCGCATGAATTCTCCGGCGGTCAGCGCCAGCGCATCTGCATTGCCCGCGCGCTCGCACTCAATCCCAAGCTCATCGTCGCCGACGAAAGCGTGGCCGCGCTCGATGTTTCGGTGCGCGCACGCGTTCTGGATCTCATGCTGGAGCTGCAGGAGACGATGGGTCTTGCCTATCTCTTCATCTCGCACGATATGGCTGTGGTCGAACGCATGGCGCACCATGTCGCGGTCATGCGCGGCGGACGGATCGTCGAAACGGGGACGCGCCGGGACATCTTCGATGCTCCGAAAGATGCCTACACGCAGGCGCTGATGGCGGCCGTTCCAATCCCGGATCCAGAATTTTACCAGCGCGCGGCAAGCCAGCGCTCAATATAATCACGACCCACCCGAGGGCAGGTCATGATGCATAGGCTGTCTGGATTTCGCTATCGGATGTTGTTCACGATATCCATGAACCGCTTCACGCGTGCCGGTTCAACCTTGTTCCAGGTGTTCCCTTCGTATTTGAAATGGGTGCCAATCACGACACCGCTGGCGCAAGACAGGATATCGGTCACGTTATCCTTGTTGACGCCGGTGTTTGCAAAGACCGGAACATCGGTGACAACCTCGCAGACCTTGCGCAGTCCGGACTGGTCGACGGGCTGGCCCGTGAGCGGTCCGGAAACGAGGATTGCGTCCGCCAGGGACGAAAACACGGCGCTCTTCGCGCGCAACTCGATCGGTCGCTGGTCGAGTGAGTGTGCAAATTCCGCATTGATGTTGAAAAGCATCTTCATGTCCGTGCGGCCGAGCCTTGCGCGCAGACGTGCAGGCGTGGCGCAATCCGGCGCCCAGACGCCCATATCTGACGCGAAGACACCGGTGAATATCTCGCGCACGAAACTCGCGCCGGTCGCTGCACCGATGGCCACGCTCGCCGTCGGATCCCACAGGTAGTTAACGCCGAACGGAACCTTCAGTTCGGTCTTTGCCGCCTGAACGATCGCGGTCATCGCCGCGATGCCTTCCGGTGGTGCCTTCAGCTCATAGGGTCGGTCGTTCTCGTTGCCGAACATGATCGCATCGACGCCGCCTTCCTGCAGGGCGCGGATGTCCTCCATGACATCATCGATCAGTTTCGATACGCCACCCTTGGCGTCATAATTGGGAGAGCCGGGCAGGGCGCCGATGTGCGCCATCGCAATGATGACCTTCTTCTTGGCACCAAAAAAATCAAAAACCATCGAATGCTCCGGATTGGGCGTTTGGGAATACGGTGTCCTGGTTGCCGCGTCGTTCAGTTGGCGCCTGCCACCATCACTTCCACCTTCGCTGCCTCAAGGGCGGCGGCAAGCTTCGGCGGTGGTGGCGCGTTGGTAATCAGCAGATCGAATTGGTCGAGCGGTGCAATGTGCACCAGCGACATGCAGTCGAATTTCGCAGCGTCGCACAGAACAACCTTCTTCGTGGACCGGCGAAGGTAAACGCGCTTCATCTCGGTATCGTCAAAGGAATAGTCATAGATGCCATCCGGCGTCAGGCCCGAAACGCCGACAAAGGCGATGTCGAACCAGAGTGCCTCGAATTGGGCAATGGCCGTGGCATTTGAAATCGACAGTTCGTCATTGCGCATGCGCCCGCCCGGCAGATAGACCTCGGCGAGACCCTCGCCCAATTGCGTCGCATTGCGCACGCTGTTGGTGAAGAATTTCACATGCTGCTGCCCAGCCAGCAGTCGCGCCAGAAGAAATGTGGTTGTACCGACATCCAGAGCCACGGTTCTGAGCCCCGCGGCAACCTGCGCCGCCGCCTCGGCGATCAGACGCTTCGGCAGGGCATTTTTGGCAAGCCGCGCCTGAAACGTCGGTTCATTGAGGCGAGATGTCGTGGCTGAAAGTCCCGGCTCAACGATTGCCGTGAGCTCGGTGCTGACGGCACCGCCATGCGTGCGCGCCAGCCGCCCTTCCTTTTCAAGCTCAGTCAGGTCGCGCCGCACCGTCATTTCAGAAACACCGAGCTGCGCGGCGATCTCGGTCACTGATACAGCACCCGTTTCGGCCAGCGCATCCAGTATGAATGCGTGCCGCGTGCGTGCCAGAACCTTTGTCTTTTCTACCGCCAGTGTTTCGACGTCGTGACCTGCGATCATTGTCTGTCTTTCGTCCATGGAAGGCCAGATTGCACCTCGTTTTCAAGTGCTGCCGAGCCTTGCACCTCCCGTTGCATAAACAGTGCTTAGCCTAGAAAGCGAACAAATTCAAACATAAATTTCGATTGATTTGTAAGTTTTTGTTGCTATATGATCGCGATGTTGTTTTGACGGAGACGGAATTCGTGGGACATCCCAAATTTGCGGAACTCAATGGTTTAAAGGCAATTGTGACTGGTGGAGCCAGCGGAATCGGGCGGGCAATTGCACACGCGCTGGCCGCAGAAGGTGTTCAAATCACCATTTGTGACATCAATCCGGAAGCCGCGAACACAGTCGCACAATCGATTGGTGGTCAAGCCCTCGAAATCGATGTTCGCAAGCGCGCATCCGTCGAGAAGACGTTTGCAGAAGCCCGGCGGGTCATGGGGGGTTGCGACATTCTCATCGCCAATGCCGGTGTCTCGACGATGCAGCACGCACTCGAACTCACGGACGAAGAATGGGACTTCAATTTTGACGTCAATACGCGAGGTATTTTCCTCTCGAACCAGATCGCTGCGCGATCTTTCGTGGCACAAGGGCATGGCGTGATCGTTAATACCGCCTCTCTCGCTGCCAAGGTCGGCGCGCCGCTGCTTGCCCATTATTCCGCCAGCAAGTTTGCCGTTCTCGGATGGACGCAGGCGCTTGCGCGGGAGCTCGCCGCCAAGGGCATCCGGGTCAATGCCGTTTGCCCCGGCTTTGTAAAGACGGGCATGCAGGAGCGTGAAATTGCCTGGGAAGCCGAATTGCGCGGCGTCAGTCACGAACGTGTTGTTGAAGATTATATTTCCCAGACGCCTCTGGGCAGGCTGGAAACGCCTGAAGATGTTGCGGACGTGGTCGTTTTCCTGTGTTCGAACTCCGCCCGCTTCATGACCGGCCAGGGCATCAATGTCACTGGCGGCGTCTATATGACCTGACCGCAAGCCGGTTTTCCTCGGCCAAATAAATATCGGAGAGAATATGGCGTCCATCGTCTTTGAGGGTGTGGAGAAGCGTTATCCGGATGGATACGCAGCCATCCAGAACCTCGATCTGACCATCGAAGATGGGGAATTCCTTGTTCTCGTCGGGCCGAGCGGCTGTGGCAAATCCACGGCGCTGCGCATGATTGCAGGTCTCGAGGAGATCACCGGCGGTCGCCTCATGATCGGTGATGTCGTGGCCAATGGGCTGGCGCCTCGCGATCGGGACATCGCCATGGTGTTCCAGTCCTACGCGCTTTATCCGCACATGACTGTTGCTGAGAATATAGGCTTTGGTCTTTCGGTGAGAGGGGTCGACAAGGCAGAGATTGATCGCAAAGTCAGGGACACCGCGCGCCTGCTCGAACTTGATCCCTACCTGTCCCGAAAGCCGGGACAGTTGTCGGGCGGTCAGCGTCAACGGGTTGCCATGGGTCGGGCGCTGGTTCGCGCGCCGAAGGCTTTTCTGATGGACGAACCTTTGAGCAATCTCGATGCCCGATTGCGCGGTCAGATGCGCGCGGAAATCGCACGGCTGCAGAAGCTGAGCGGGATCACCACAGTTTACGTTACGCACGACCAGATCGAAGCGATGACGATGGGTGATCGCGTCGCCGTAATGCGGGCTGGATTGCTCCAGCAACTCGATACGCCGCGTGCGCTCTACGACACGCCTGCGAACCTGTTTGTCGCGGGGTTTATCGGTACGCCCGCGATGAATTTTCTCAAGGCTAGTCTCGAGAAGGGCGTGAATGGGCTGATTGCAGCGGCAGGAGGCTTCAGTCTGCCTGTGCCCGAGGGGGTCCTCGGACAACGCCCGGCTCTCATCGAGCATCTGGGCAAGGATATTGTGGTCGGTATCCGGGCTGAAGCGCTGACCATCGCAGATGAACTCCATGGGTCGACAGGAGCGGTCACTGGAACAATTGCCTTCATTGAGGATTTTGGTGCCACGAAGCTCGTGCACCTCGACATCGGGGGTGCCGGAAAGCTGGAGGAGATCGCTGCCGAGGCCGATGAGGTTTCGCTCTCCGGCCCGCGGCTGCGTGCTTCCATCCCTGCCACGTATCCGCTCCGTTTGGGTGATGTGCTCAACCTCGCTGTCGATCCGCTCCAGATGCATTTCTTTGACGCGCAGACAGAAAACGCGATCCGGGATTGAACACTGAAAGGTCCGATACCCATGCATGTGTTCATCGGCGTTGATATCGGCACGACTTCAACGATTGCAGTGGCAATGTCACGAAGCGGTTTGCCGTTGGCCTCGGCAGCCAGACCATCCCGGCTTGTGTCACCGCAACCCGGCTTCGCCGAAGCCGATCCAGCCCAATGGTGGTCGAACACGCAGGAGGTTCTGCGCGAGATGCTGGCACGGCTGCCCGCCGATGCCGACCTAGCAGGCATCTGTGTGACCGGTATGCTGCCCGCCGTCGTGTTGCTGGACGAGGGGCGCAATGTTCTGCGCCCGAGCATCCAGCAAAGCGATGCCCGCTGTGGTGCCGAGGTTGAGGCCATGAAGAGGGAACTCGATGAGGCGGCGTTTCTCCGGCGCACCGGGCAGGGGCTGACCCAGCAACTTGTTGCGCCGAAGCTTCGATGGCTAAAGGCTCATGAGCCACGGATTCACACACGCATTGCCCACGTTCTTGGCTCCTATGATTTCATCAATATGCAACTCACGGGGCGACTGACAGTCGAGCGGAACTGGGCTCTGGAGGCCGGGTTCGTCGATCTTGCGGATCATCTCGTTGCTCCGGATCTGGTTGCCCTGGGCGGCCTTCGGCCTGATGCCTTGCCTGCACTTGCCGCTTCGCATGACGTTATCGGCGCGGTGACGGCGCAGGCGGCCCAGGCTACGGGCCTGCCGGAAGGACTTCCTGTCTTTGGCGGCGCGGCGGATCATATCGCCTCTGCACTTGCTGCCGGGCTGACGCAGGCGGGCGATGTTCTTCTCAAATTCGGCGGCGCAGGTGATATCATCGCGATTGCAGGAAAGCCGGAGCCGGATCGCAGGCTGTTCCTCGACTATCACCTCGTTCCGGGCCTTTATGCGCCGAATGGCTGCATGGCCTCGTCCGGTTCGCTGCTGCGTTGGCTTGCCGGTCTTCTGGGTGGCTCTGACGGAGATGATGTCCTGAAGCTGCTGGATCAGGAGGCGGCGGACCTGCCGGCTGGTGCAGACGGCGTTCGGGCGCTTCCCTACTTCCTTGGCGAGAAAACACCGATCCACGATCCACTGGCGCGCGGGACGTTCACGGGACTGAGCCTCAGTCATACCCGCGGCCATCTCTGGCGGGCGGCACTGGAGGCAATCGCCTGTGGCTTCCGCCACCATCTGGATGTTCTCGCAGGAAGCGGACGACCGGCAACGCGCCTGCTCGCTTCCGATGGCGGTAGTCGCAGCAGGATCTGGATGCAGATCGTTGCAGATATATGCGGGCAACCGGTGCACGTGCTTTCCGATGCCTTCGGTTCGTCCATCGGGGCAGCCTGGGTCGCGGCCGTTGGCTCGGGCATGGCTGGCTGGGAGGACGTAGCAGCCTCTGTGCGGATTGGCACCGTTCTCGAGCCATCGTCCAGCAGCATCATGGCAAGCGATCGAATTTACGCCGACTATCGCGAACTCTACAGTTCGCTGAAGCCCTTCTTCCAGCGGGGGCAATTGTCATGATCCGCGCCATTGCCTGGGATATTGACGGGACGTTGATCGATAGCGAACCGGTCCATCACAAGGCGTTGGTGGCGGTCTCGCAGCGTCACGGCCTTCACATTGCCGATGATGACACCCGCTTCATCGGGGTCGCGATGGAGGAGGTGTGGGGGGTGCTCGCACCGCAGTACCCGGCGGGTCTCGACCGCTACGAGTGGCTGGCCGAAATCGTTGATGCCTATATCGGGCTCGTCGCCGAACTTATGCCGATCGCCAACGCACCGGAAACTGTCCATGCCCTCGCGGCGGCCGGATTGCCGCAATGCGCCGTTTCCAACTCCGCGCGCAGGATTGTGAGCGCAAACCTGAAATCCATGAAGCTCGATAAGTTGATGCGCTTTGCCATTGCGCGTGAAGACGTCACCCATGGCAAGCCCGATCCAGAGCCCTACGTGCTCGCATGCGAGCGGCTTGGTCTGCCGCCGCGCGACGTTCTGGCAATCGAAGACAGCGCCGTAGGTGCTGCTTCTGCCAGGGCTGCAGGCATGCCAGTCATGCGTCTCGGCGTTGATTTCGTCGATTTTGACGCTGTTCATGATTTTGCTCTGGGGCGGAGGATGCGCGCATGAACGCGTTCTGGCCTTGCAGTCAGCCAAAAGGCCCGAAGGCCGTCGCCCTGGTCGTCATCGACATGCAGGTCGACTTCTGTGCTCCCGGCGGATGGGTGGATCAGTTGGGCGAGGATGTCGGCAACACGCGCTCGGTCATTCCTGCAGTCGCCGAAGCTTTGGCCACTGCCCGCGAAACAGGGCTTGTGATCGTTCACACCCGTGAAGGGCACCAACGCGACCTTTCTGATCTGCCCGCCAACAAGCAATGGCGGACCCGCGTTCACGGTCTCGGGATTGGCGACGAGGGCGTTTCAGGGCGCATTCTCGTGCGCGGCGAACCTGGCTTCGAGATCGTGCCGGAACTGGCGCCGCTGCCTGGCGAGATCGTCATCGACAAGCCGGGCAAGTCCAGCTTTCACGCGACGGACCTGGATGCACGCTTGAAGGCGGCGGGTGTTACCCATCTCGTTGTCATCGGGGTGACATCCGATTGCTGCGTTCAGGCAACCTATCGTGACGGCTTCGAGCGTGGCTACGAATGTGTCGTGCTCGAGGATTGCACAGCGGCGGTCGAGACGCCCAATCATGAAGCGACAATGGATATCCTGAAGGCATTTGGCGGTCGCTGGGGGACCGTGTCCGACCTATCCGGCCTGCGGGCCGCAGCAGGAGAGCTTTGTGGCTGAGCGGTTCTCCATCATAGAATCCGATCCGTATTCGTGGCCGTTCGACGGGCGTTGGAGCGCCGACGACAGCGCGCTCCTTATCCTCGGATTTCAGATCGGAACAATCGCGGCACTCCATGCGGATGCCGAGCTTGCTGTTGCTGGTGAGTTGGCTGACGCCGCACGGTCGGCCGGTCTGCCCGTCATCGCCAGCCGCCGCGGGCGCGACGGTGCCCTCTCGCCAGTCGCCAGCCGCCGCGCCTTGAGAGGCGATCCCCTGTTCGAGGCAGGGTCCGCCGAGTGGCAGATCGCGGATGCGCTCGGCGTTGCCGATGGGGACACACCGATCTTCGATTACGCCGGCGACAATGCCTTCTATTCGACCGGGTTGGAGGCGTGGCTGCGCACGCGTGGCATCCGGAACCTCGTGCTGGCAGGCCTGCCGACAGAGGGGCTTTTGCACGCAACCCAGCGAGCGGCGAACGATATGGGGTTCGAATGCATGGCCATATCCGATGCCTGCAAGGGAACTACCGAGGCTCGGCATAATGGCCAGCTGCGCATCACAGCCTTCGGTAACGGGCTTTTCGGCACCGTCGCCAGATCGAACCAATTCCTGGCCGCGCTGCGTGCGCCTGCCTGATAGCAAGAGGATCACAATGTCTGAGTTTTCCTGGTCGGCTGAGACCGGCAGCCTTGATTTTGAGACGCTGAAAACCGGGTTTTCGACCGGTGCCCTGACCCCGAAAATGGTTGTGAACGCGATCTATGACCGGATCGAGGCGCGTGGCGAAGACCATGTCTGGATTCATCTTGTTCCCCGCTCGGAGGCGTTGAAGGCAGCCGATGCGCTTGAGGCACAAGGCTATGACGGGCGCCCCTTGTGGGGCATCCCGTTTTCCATCAAGGACTGCAATGACGTCGTCGGCCTGCCAACAACCAATGCCCTGAAGGAGGGCGCTTACATCGCGGAAAGCACGGGTCAGGCAGTGACCCGCCTCTTTGATAGTGGAGCGATCCTGATTGGCAAGACCAATATGGATCAGTTCGGCATCGGGCTGGTCGGCATGCGCACGCCCTATGGGGCCTGCTCGTCGGTGTTCAACGATGAATACATCTCGGGTGGTTCGAGCTCGGGGTCTGCCGTCTCAGTCGCTGCCGGACTGTCCAGCTTTTCGATTGCCAACGATGCCGCCGGCTCTGGTCGCGTGCCCGCTGGCTTCAACAACATTGTGGGCATCAAGCCGACACCGGGCATCGTCAGCAATGCATGCGTTTCGGGTGGCGGTTGCGTGAAGACGATCGAAACGCTTTCGGTCTTTGCGCTTACCGTCGAGGATGGCATGTCGGTCATGCGGGTGATTACCGGCTACGATCCCTCTTATCCGTTTTCGAAGCCCGAAGCCGACCACGTGGCGCTTGACGTTGCGCCCGCGCCCGCAAGGTTCCGCTTTGGAATTCCTGCAGGTGCCGCGCTGCGGTTCTTCGGTGATACCGAGGCCGAACGGCTTTTCCAGGAAGCTGTTGAGCGTCTGGATGCCATGGGTGGAGAACTTGTCGAGGTCGACTTCACGCCGTTCGAGGGAACCCAGCGCATTCTCTACGATGGCCCCTGGATTTCCGAGCGGGCGCTCAGCCTTGACAAGGTGCTTCCGCAATATGGCGAAGCAATCCATCCGGTCACCCGGAAGATTCTGGAAAACAGCGGTCAGTACACCTCGCTGGATACGTTCCGCGCCATTCATCGCATCGCGGAACTGAAATGCGCCACGCGTCCCGTGTGGGACGATATCGACGTCTTGCTGGTGCCGACCACACCGACGATCTATCGGAAAAGCGAGATTCTCGAGGATCCGATCGCGCTCAACGCCCGGCTGGGCATCTATACGAACTTCGTCAATCTCATGGGGCTCTGCGGGATTGCCGTGCCCAATGGCTTTCGCGACGACGGCCTTCCATCCGGTGTCACGTTCCTTGCGCCTGGAATGCAGGAAGCCCGCGCTGCCGCCATTGCCGCAGAATTTCATCGCCGGGCGCACATCGGGCTTGGGATGCACCTCAATCCGTACCCTGCTTATGAAGCCGCGACGGACATACCGGGGGGTCATCGCGAGATTGCGGTCGTCGGCGCGCATTTGACCGGCATGCCCCTGAACCACGAACTGATCGAGCGGGGCGGCGTCTTTCGCAGCAAGGCGCGGACGAGCAACCACTACCGGCTCTATGCACTTGCCGGTACCGTTCCGCCGAAGCCGGGTCTGGTGCGGGACAGGGAACCCGTAGGCCAAGGCATCGAGGTTGAAATCTGGTCGTTGCCGCTTGAGGGTTTTGCCGACTTTGTCGAACGTATTCACGAGCCGCTCGGTATAGGAAAGCTCACGCTTGAGGACGGCCGCAAGGTTTCGGGTTTCCTGTGCGAGGCTGCTGCTCTCGACGGTGCGACTGAAATCACGCAGCATGCTGGCTGGAGGAATTATCTGGCCTGGAAGGCGGCATAGAACCGCCCTCATCAAACAGAAAAGGCGGCCTCTTGCAGGGCCGCCTTCTTTGTTGTCCGGTATGAGGAGTTTAGTTGATCCCCTTGGTCAGCCCCTGCACAAAATAGCGGTTGAGCACCAGTACGATGAGCACGATCGGCACGGTCGAGAAGTGGGCGAGCGCGCCCAGCGTGCCCCACGTGATGTCCTTTGTGCCGTAGGCGGAAAGGAGCGCCACGGAAATCGGCTTGGAATCCAGCCGCGTCAGGAACATGGCGAAGAGAAAGTCGTTCCATGAGAACAGGACACAGAACAGGGCGGACGCAATGATGCCGGAACGTACCGCTGGAAGCGAAACCTTGCAGAACGCGCCGAACTGTCGGCAGCCGTCGGTCAGTGCCGCTTCCTCCAGTTCCCTGGGTAGCCCCCGGAAATAGGAAAACATCATCCAACTCACGAAGGCTGTGTTGAGGACGCAGTTGATGAGAACAACGCTCATCCATGTGCCGATAAGGCCGATATCGCGCATCAGCATGTAGAAGGGGATGAGTGCCGCGACTGCAGGCACCATCCGGATCGTCATGAAGAAATAGGCAACGCCCATGGCTGCGGGGTGGGTGGAGCGCGCCAGCGCATAACCCGCCGGGACCCCAAGAATGAGAGACAGGACCATCGAGCCGCCAGCGATTAAAAGGCTCGATGTGATCAGGCTCGTCACGTCGAAGATGCGAAGGGCATTGCGGAACTGGTCGAGCGTCGGCTCGAAGAAGAGATGCGGGGGTATCGAGAAGATCGCATTGGACGGCTTGTACGCCGTCATGGCGAGCCACAGGAACGGCAGCAGGAAAAACGCAAGCGTCAGGATGAGAAAGGAGCGGCGTGCGGCATCGAAAGCAAGCGAGCGTGTCGTCATCGGCCGTTCGCCTTCTTGTCAAAATGGCGGATCATGAAAATGAAGCCTGCAGCGATCACCGCCACGCATAGCAAGGCGATATTGGCGATGGCAGATGCCTTGCCGATATTGAAGAAGCTCAGTCCTTCCTTGACCGCGTAGACCATCAATGTGTTCGTGGAATTGCCAGGTCCGCCACCAGTGGTGACAAAGACACTGTCAAAGACACGAAACGCATCGATCGTGCGCAGGGTCAGCGCCAGCATGACCGCCGGCAGCATCAGGGGTAGGGTTATGGATCGGAATGTGCGCCAGGCGGTTGCGCCGTCGACGGCTGCTGCTTCAAGGAGATCGCCGGGCAGCGCCTTCAGACCGGCAAGCAGGATAAGGGCCACGAGCGGCGTCCATTCCCAGATGTCGATGAAGATCAGCGTGGCAAGCGCGGTCGAGGGGGTCGCAAACAGTCCCCGCGGATCTGTAATGCCCCAGTCAGCCAGGTAGTAACCGATCATGCCATAATCCGCGAGGAGCAGGCCCTTGAAGATCAGTCCGACGACCAGCGGCGTGATCGTTACAGGAATGAGGATCAACGTCAGGCAGACACGATTGAACCGGTCATCCCGCCAAAGCGCGAGCGCGATGACAAATCCGAACACGAGTTCGATGGCCACGGCAAAAACCGTGAAGATTACCGTGTTGGCAATTGCGCCGCGAAAGTCTGCATCGGCCAGCAGGTTGGCGTAATTCTCCAGTCCGACGAAATGCGTGCGGGCCGGCTTGAGCAGATTGTATTCGTAGAGGCTGTACCAGATGCCCTTCGCGAGCGGGAATACGCCAAGCGCCACGACATAGGCAACAGCGGGCAGCGCCATCGCGAAGAGGAACATCTTGCGTCGCACAGCGAATGAGGTGCCTCTGGTAGTCCTGCCTGGATGCTGCCCGGAGGCGGGCATGGCGTAAGTTGTCATGACCAAATTGCCGGTTTCTCTATGGTTCGATCTGAACGGAAATTGCTGCGCAGCGCAACCCATTCACGCCGGGTCGGTTCACATGCAGTTGGATGCGGGCGCTTTGAGACAAAAAAAGGTCCGCCGCGCGACCAAGGGGCGAGGCGGACCAGGAGGGGAGGATCAAAAGAGTTTTGCTGCCGCTTCCTGGGCGGCATCGAGCGCTGCCTTCGGCTCAGCCGACCCGACAAGCACCGAGTTTACGGCTGTGCCCAGGATATCCTGGATTTCCGGGTATTCCGGAATGCGCGGACGGTAGTCGCCATCGCCATTCTCGAACACTTCGTTCAGAACCGGAAGGAACGGATACTTGGCGTTCAGGTCCTTGTCGGCAACCGTGCTCTTGCGAATATAGCTGCCGGCGCCAGCGAGGTTCATTTCCTTCTGAATTGCAGGGCTGGTCACCCATTTGATGAACGCCCAGGCAGCTTCCTTCTGCTTGTCCTTTGCGTCGGCATTGATGGCCATGCCCCAACCGCCGATGCCGTAGATCTTCGGCAGACCCTTGCCACGCGGGGCAAGCGCGATATCAACCTTGCCGACGACCTTTGAGATCTTCGGATCGTAGTAGCCGGGTGCGCCAACCGACCAGGTCTGCATGGTTGCCGCAATGCCCTGCCGGAAGCTTTCCTCGCGGCCACCCCAGTCATAGTCTGCTGCACCGGGAGGTGCTGCCTTCTTGAACAGGTCACGGTAGACGGTCAGGCTCTTGATGTTCGCTTCCGAGTTGAGTGCCGGCTTGCCGTCCTTGTCGAGGATAGCGCCGCCCATTTCGGCATTATACTGCATCCAGTCCTGGGCAACGGCCGGACCCTTCTGGCCATTGGCGACGAAGCCATATTGCTTCTTGTCGGGATCGGTCAGCTTGTAAGCCGCATCAACAAGGTCTTCCATTGTCTCGGGCGCCTTGAGGCCGGCGGCATCAAACAGGTCCTTGCGATAAGCCAGAACGTTGGCGTAGCCAGCAAAGGGATAGGCAACCTGCTTGCCCTTGTAGTTGCCCAGCGCATCCATCAGTTTGGGGTAGATATCGGCGGTCTCCAGTTCCTTGTCGTCCCGCTTGATAAGATCGGTCAGATCGACCGTATAGCCATTGGCCGCAAACTGGCCGGCCCAGACAATATCCATTGTAATGAGGTCGTAGCCAGCCGTGTGGCCGACAAAATCCGCAGTCGTCTTGGTCAGCAGGGAGCCGTAGTCCATGATGTCGACCTTGACTTCTGCACCCGTAGCTTCCTTGAACTCCGGTGCGATCTGCGCCAGCACGGCGGAAAACTGGTCGTTCATGGACGCGAGATTGAGTGTGACGCCTGCCAGCGGCTTGTCGTCCGCGTGGGCCATTCCGGCCGTCAGGGCAAATGCGCACACCGTGGCAAACTTTTGAAAATTCCCCTTCATGAATGTCATTCGTTTTCTCCTGTTCATGATCGAAGTCACTATACATCAAACAAAAACGCACTCAAGTGCACTTGACAAAAAAGTCTCAACGATCTGAATATAACAAAAAAGAACAATATCGCGCATGATTTGCTTTGTAACTGTGCAGTTTGCCTTGATTTTGCGCAGAATGGTTCTTTGCTTGAAACGCGGGCGTGCCGGTGGCCGATCCCGCGATCCTTCTGAGAGGGGAACGTGTCAGGATCGAACATCGATACCAGCGGTGCAGAGGGTCGGCTTGAGGCTCTGAAAATTCGGCTGGCGGCCGAAATGGAGACGACGGAGGCTTGCAGCCGAACATGGGCTCCACGCCCGGATGCGAGCCCTGAAGGGATTGCGCGCTACAATGTCGTGATCTGTGGCGCCGGCATGTCGGGCCTGGCCATCGCCTTTGGTCTTCACCGCCGCGGCGTGGCGGGCGTATTGGTCATCGACAAGGCGCCGCGTGGGCGGGAGGGTCCGTGGGTCGGCTGCGCGCGCATGAAAACACTGCGCTCTCCAAAATATCTGGCAGGACCTGATTATGGGCTGCCTTCCCTGACCCCCCGCGCATGGTTCGAAGCCGTTCATGGTGCCGATGCCTATGACACGCTCGACAAGATGTCGCGACAGGACTGGATGGCCTACCTGGATTGGTACCGCCAGATGACATCGCCAGAGGTCGAAAACGAGACCAGTCTGGACTCCATTTCGTATGTAGATGGCTGGTTGCGGCTCGGCCTTTCCAGTAATGGCGAAGCCAGTTCGATCGAGTGCCGACGCCTGGTGCTGGCCACCGGAATTGATGGCGGCGGTGCGCCACTGGTTCCCGATTTTGTCCGGGCGCTTCCGAAAGATTATTGGACGCACAGCGCGGAAACGGCCGATGATGGACACCTTAGAGATCGCGATGTCGCCATTCTCGGGTCGGCGACCTCGAGTTTTGACTGGGCCGTGACGGCTCTCGAAAAAGGTGCCCGCAAGGTGACAATGATCGGGCGCTCGCGCAATTTCGGTCGCACTGAAGTTCTCGCGTGGACCAACTTCCCTGGCTTCCTTGGGCATTTTGCCGATCTGCCGGATATCCAGAAATGGCGCTATATCCGGCTTTACAACGCCTTCAAGATCCCACCCACGCAGGATCAGTACGACCGCGCGATCCGCGACCCGCGCTTTGATCTGCAACTCGGTCGCCGCGTGAAATCGGTGGAGGTCAAGGACTCCCGCGTCGTCCTTACCATGGATGACGGGGCGTTGGCCGTCGATCATCTTCTGCTGGGCACTGGCTACACGGTCGATTTCTCCCGCCGCCGCGAACTTCGCGCGCTTGCGCCGCATGTAGCCTTCTGGGCGGATCGCTTCACTCCGCCTGAAGGGGAACATTCCGCTGAGATCGCCGCGCACCCCTATCTCGGCCGCGGGTTTGAGTTGACGCCGCGCGATGCGGGGACACATGGCTGGCTCTCTCGCATTCACCTTTTCAATTGTGCGGCCATCGCAAGCCTTGGTCCCATCAGCAACGGGGTGACCGGGACGAAATATGGCCTGCCGCGCATCGTCGATGCGGTGACAGGCGGCCTTTTCCATGAAGCGGCGGATGATTTTCTCCGTGACCTTTCGCAGTATCGGGAGCATCATTTCGATCCGCGCGGGCATGGCGAAAGTCTGGATGCCCAAGAGGAGTTGTTGTCATGAGCAGCGAAACGACCTCGCCACTGGACCGAATTCTGGAAAGAGCGCGTCAGGACAGTGTGGAGTTTCCCTATCTTCTCGCCAATCATGTCCCGATGGTGCTGATAGCGCTCGACCGCATGGGCGCAAGTCCGGCGCGTCTCGAGGAGTGGTATGAGAACTACCGTGTGACCAACGGACTTGTCGCACCGCCGCCGCCTGTTGCACCCATCGAAACTGAGCGCTGGCAGGAGGCTCTGGGTGACCGGAGCCGGGAGGCCGACTATCGCCGTTTCTTCACGGCGGAGGTTGAGCGGCTCGGCATCGATGGCGCCATCCGACACTATGTTCCGCACCTGACGCAGGGCATTGCGGGTAGCGCGCTTCACCCGCTCATGCGGCTCTCCTATGCGGTTCTCAAGACCGATGCCAGGGAAGCGGGCGCTGCACTCGGTTACTGGGCGGCCTGCCACCTTGCACTGCCTTGCCCAACCGGAAAGGCGCCCGACACCGATGATCCGGCGGTTGTTCTGGCCGCCATGGACGGTGTGGAAGGGGCGCATTGCTACAAGCCTGAAACCGATCTCCTCTGGCACAATATCCGTGAGGTGGGTGCGCTGCCCGAGTTCCCTTCGGTCTATGATCGCTTGCGCGTCGATTGCACCTCACCCAAACGCATGGCCAACACTGCCTTGGGCGTCTTTGCGGCGACGATGGATTTTTCAGCGCTTCACGCGGTGACCGGGCTCCACTGGGCACGTCTGGTCGCCCCTCATCTCGATGCGCCGCTGCCGCTCTACCGGGCGTTCTGGCAGGTCATCACGGCTCTCGTGCCCAAGATCGGCTTTCCCAAGCTTGCCACTTGCGAAGAGTTGCAGGCGATGCGCGAAACAAAGGCACCCGACTGGGAAGACATCAAGGCGGCGGCCGTTGCCTCGAACGACGAACACGACGTCAGCCTCGTGTTTTCGGCTTCCCAGGAAGAGATGGTCTGGGGCGATCCGCTCTACCGCGTTGTCGCCGCGCGCCGCGTGCGGCTCGTCTAGGTCATGAACTCATAAATGAGGTTGATTTTGGTATGGATGAATTTGTTCATATACCAGGCGCAAAGGCGAAGGAAATGTTCCTCATTTTCAAGCCTTTGCAACGTAGTAGATGGACAAATTCACCATATCCTTCGGACGGCAGGCTGGCTTCAAGCTACTTTGTCAGCACTCTCAACCGGGCCACAAAGCCCGCTTTTCGAGCGCTTCCTCGTATCTCTTTGCCAGACCAGCCGCCAAAACAAGCTCATTTATGAGTCCATGACCTAGGGACTCCTGCTCAGGGTTTGCATGGCCCAACCGGGCGTTTGCTCAACGCCGCTAGCGTATGTTCACGAAGTATCAAGCTATGGATAGCATATTCAATATTGTGAATTGAATATTGCGGGCGGCGATGTCGAGCACTGAGAAAATTGTCCTGAACCGGCTTTTCCCGGTGATCATTTACGATGGCGATGGTCTCGTCAGATCCCTCAATCCCGCCGCCGCGAGACTTCTTGGTGCAGAAGCCAGTCAATGCATTGGCAGCAGGAGGTCAGATTTCTGCAAACAGCGCCAGGGTGCGGATGACACCGCCTTCTGGCAAGGCGTTCTGCAAGAGGCTGCAGGCAAGGAAGTCGGTCGATGGGTCGACAAGCGCGGCAAAGACTTGTGGCTGGAATCGCAGTTCGTTTGCGTTGTTGAAGACGGAGCCGACATTTCCGTCCACGAGGTCCTTGCTGATGTAACCGAGCGCCTGCAGACCGAGTTTGCAATGCGCGGCCAGGTGAGCGCCATCGAACTATCGCATGCGGTCGCGCGCTACTCGCCGGAGGGATACATACGCGCGGTCAACGACGAGTTCCTGAAAAGCGTTGGCTACCGGCGCGAGGCGGTGATGGGACATCATCACAGCATGTTCATCGATCCGGTCGAGCGGTCAACTGAGGGCTACAAGGCCTTCTGGGAGAGCTTGGGCGCAGGACAGTTTATGTCTGGCGAATACCGCCGCAAGCATTCCGACGGGCACGACATCTGGTTTCAGGCTGTCTACAGCCCCATCCTTGACCAATCCGGACAGATCCGCGAAATTGTGGAGTACGCGACGGATGTGACCGATGAAAAGCTCCGTCGCGCCGATTACCAGTGGCAGGTCAACGCCATCCATAAGTCGAATGCTGTCATCACCTTCGACATGTATGGCACTATCCTTGACGCCAATCCGCTCTTTCTCGAGGCAACAGGCTACCAGTTGCATGAGATCGAGGGGCGCCACCACAAGATATTCGTCGAGCGCTCCTACGCGCATGGATCTGACTACAACAAGTTCTGGAACGATCTCCGAAAGGGCATGCATCGATCGGGCCTGTTCAAGCGCTATGGCAAAGACGGACGTGAAATCTGGCTGCAGGCGACCTACAATCCCATTTTCGATACCAATGGTACGCCCATCAAAGTCGTCAAATTTGCTTCCATCGTGACTGATGAGAAGCTGCTTCAGGCGGAGCAGCAGGGTCAGATTGCCGCAATCAACCACGCTGAATGCGTGATCTCATTCGAACTCGATGGGACCATCATCGATGCGAATGAGAACTTTCTAAAGGCGACCGGATATCGATTTGCCGAGGTCAGGGGTCGGCATCACAAGATGTTCGTCGAACCAGAGATTGCCGCAAGCACCGCATATACCGATTTCTGGCGCGAACTCGCGCAGGGCGTCTACAAATCCGGTCAGTTCAGGCGATTGCGCAAGGACGGCACCGACATCTGGCTGCAGGCGAGCTACAACCCTATCCGCGATTTGAGCGGTCGTGTGTTCAAGGTGGTCAAATATGCTGCCGACATCACGGACGCCAAGTTGCAGCAGGTCGATAACCAGAGCCAGATAGCGGCGATCCGACGTTCGCAATGCGTTGCGGTTTTTGATCTCGACGGAAAGATCCTTGAGATCAACGACAACCTCCTGCAGTCCCTCGGTTATGAATCTGCGGATGTCATCGGCAAGCATCATAGCATTCTCGTTCCGCGTGACGCGCGCGAGTCGGCCGAATATCGCGAATTGTGGGACACGCTTCGGCGTGGTGAATTCGCCTCGGGCCTGCATCGCCGCGCCGGGCGGGATGGACGCGACGTCTGGTTGCAATGCTCCTACAATCCGATCCTCGACCTGCGCGGAAAGCCGTTCAAGATCGTCAAGATCGCCTCCGACGTCACCAGCAATGTGGCACTTGCCGAGGCATTCGAGGAGGCGAAGAGGCTCGCTGTCCACGATCATGCCACGTCGCTGCCCAACCGTGCGAAGCTGTCCAGCTTTCTGGCGACCCATCTTGCCCATGATGCCGCCAACCTCACGCTTTTCTACATCGATCTGGACAAGTTCAAGAACGTCAACGACGCATACGGTCACATGGCCGGGGACCGGCTTCTCGGCGAGATTGCAGACCGCTTGCGGCGCCTGTTGCGCGAAGACCAGCTTGCGGCGCGCGTTGGAGGTGACGAGTTCGTCATTGCTGCGCCCGGGCTTCCGATGAGCGAGGTTGAACGGTTTGCCGGCAAGGTCATCAACACTCTGGGCGAACCGGTCATCGTCGATGGAAACCAGATCAGTGTCGGGCTATCTCTCGGGATTGCGTTGGCCCCCTGGGATGCCACATCTCCAGACGATCTCCTGCGTGCGGCGGACGCGGCCCTTTATCGGTCCAAGCAACATGGCCGCGGCCAGTACAGCTTCTTTTCGGATGAACTGAACGAGAAGATCCAGCTGCGCAAGAAGCTCTCCGATGACATGCGCCATTCTTTGGCGGCTGGTGAGTTCTTTCTCGAGTATCAGCCCCGCTATGACACCCGGACGCGAGAGATCAAGAGCGCGGAGGCGTTGGTCCGCTGGGCGCATCCAGAGCGCGGCAAGATCAGCCCGGCCGACTTCATTCCGCTAGCAGAACAGAACGGTCTCATCGTGCCTCTTGGCGCCTGGATCCTGACAACCGCTTGCAACACGGCCGCAACGTGGGGTGGGGCGGGCGTTTCGGTCAATCTTTCGCCGGTTCAGTTCCGCGATCCCGAACTTGTCGAGCGCGTTCGCCTCGCGCTGGAGGAAAGCGGGTTGCCAGCGGAAAAGCTGGAGCTGGAAATCACGGAAGGCGTTCTGCTTGACGACGCAGACCACGCCCGCGGTGTGCTTCAGGCATTGAAACAGCTCGGCGTAAAGCTGGCCATGGACGACTTTGGAACCGGCTATTCATCGCTCAGCTATCTGCGAAACTTCCCCTTCGATGTCCTGAAGATCGACCAGAGCTTTATCAAGGATCTGGGAGCCGAATCCAATGCCCGTCCGATCGTCCAGGCAATTCTGGGTCTGGGGCAGGCACTCGGATTGTCGGTGACCGCCGAGGGTGTGGAAACCAATGAGCAGCTGGCGCTGCTGACAATGGATCACTGTAGCGAAGTGCAGGGCTTTCTACTTTCCCGACCGCAGGTCACGGAGAAGATACCGCAACTGCTTGCCGAAAAGCCTGCAGCCGCGCTCGCGCCAGGCGCATCTACGCGGCGTTTTGATCGAAGCGGCATCAAGTCCTAGCGGCTATTTTTAAAGACGACTGACAAGCCTCAAAAACTGTGGAATTAAACTTGACAAAAAATATCATATTTATATTCATGACTAATCCACTCAAGTTTATGAGAGGCCGGCGGCTGGTGGGATGACCCTGCCGGCCGTCCCGACACTTGGGGTGGCTGGAAGGGAAAGACATGTCTTTAAATGCGTTTAACAGGAGCCTCATGGCATGCTCGGCCATGGCTCTGCTGATGACGGGGACGAGTACGCTGGCGCAGGATGGCGCCAACACGGACAACCAGACCGTACTGGAGAAGATCGTCGTCAAGGGCGATCGACTGCGGCAGGAAAAGCTGAAAGGGACGGTTGCCGACACCCCACTCGCGTCGCAAACCACCCACGCGACGATCGCCAGGAAGGATATTCAGACGCTCAACGACCTCGGCAATACGACAGAGCCGGGCGTTAGCTATGTGGCCCGCACCAAAAGCGTCAACATTCGGGGATTGGAGGCCGACCGCATCCTGACGACGATCGACGGGATCGCCATTCCCTATCTCGATGACAACGTGCGTGACGCCGACGGTGGCGTGAACGCCTACGACTTCACCTCGCTTGCCACCGTCGACATCGTACGTGGGGCAGATTCAAGCCGTGCTGGTTCCGGCGCTCTCGGTGGCTCCGTCGTTCTGCGCACGCTGGAGCCTGAAGACTTGATAAAGCCAGGCCAGAACTGGGGTGGCTTCTTCAAATCCGCATTCGATGGTTCAGACAATTCCGTGCTCAATTCGGTTGCCGTCGCCAAGCGCTTCCAGGATGGATCGATCCTCTTTCAGGGAAGCTACAAGGCTGGCCATGAGACGCAGACCGCCGGTTCCCGTGACGTGTCCGGTTCGACGCGGACCGTTGCCGACCCTGCCGTTTATGACAACAGCAATCTCCTGTTCAAGCTCCGGCGCGATCTTGAGGGCGGTCACCAGATTGGTTTGACGGCCGAACGCTACAGCACGGCCAAGGAAACCGACATGAAGTCGGCCTACACCTCAAACTATACGAAATACAACAGCCTGGCCGATACCACGCGTACGCGCTTCTCGCTCGACTACAAATATGCGGCCGATTCCGACGATGCCCTGATCAGCAACGCCTGGGCCTCGCTCTACTACCAGAAGCTCGCCCGCTCCGAGGGATATGATGCCTATCGGTCCACGACCGCACCACTTGGCCGCTACAGCCGCGTCAGCGATACGGATGAGGATGCGTTTGGGGTGATCGGTGCTGTTACGGGTGAGTATGACGCGGGGGCGTTGAAGCACGAAATCACAGTCGGCGCGGATGTGTCCTATTTCACAACCAACCAGTACATCACGGGGGTCGATTCCTGCACCTCCCTGATCGCTGCCTGCGCCTATTACCATAACAATCAGGCAGATACGCCGAACGTCAATGGGACCAAGGTCGGACTTTATGTGGATGATCGGATCGGGGTCGCAGACAGCAATCTGACAATCACACCCGGCATCCGCTTCGATTATTTCAACTATGCGCCGCAGGCAACCGCAGCCTATGCAGCCAACAACGGCTACACTGGCCTTCCTTCAGCGCGTTCCGGCCAGGGCATTTCGCCGAAGCTCAGGGCCGAATATGACGTGACGCCTGAAATGAAGGTCTTTGCCCAGTGGGCCATGGCCTTCAAGGCGCCGACGGTCGGGCAGCTCTACAGCAATTACGACAACGCGCCGCTTTACGAGCAGGTCGGTAATCCCGCCCTGAAACCCGAAACCAGCAACGGTTTCGAACTCGGAACCGATCTCGGTGACGAGGCGTTCGGTGGTCGGCTGACGGGATTCTACAACAGCTATCGCAACTTCATCGATACGCTGCTGGTTCCGCAGGCCGGATATTCCTACGGAGCTTACCGCTACTACAACCGCAACCGCGTCAGGATCTATGGTGTCGAGGCGAAAGTTCACAAGGCCTTTGAAAGCGGCTTCGAGATGCATGGCTCGCTGGTCTATGCCAAGGGTGAAGACCTCGATACCGGCAAGGACCTTGCATCCGTCGCGCCCCTAAAGGCCATTCTGGGCGCGGGCTACTCGACGCAAAGCTGGGGCGTCAACGCGGACTGGATTGGTGTCGCGGCGGTCTCGCAGAACTCGACTGCAACCTTCAAGGCGCCAGGATACGGCATCGTGAACCTGACAGCATACTGGGAGCCGGAGAAGCTCAAGGGGCTGCGTCTTCAGGCAGGCGTCTATAACCTGTTCGACAAGGTCTACTACGACGCACTTGATACCAAGAACGTGACCACGATTACGGCGACAAACCAGGACTTCTATTCCCAGCCACGTCGCTACATCAAATTCTCTGTCACGAAGACGTTCTGACAACCAGCCGTGGCGCGGAACACGTCTGTGTAAAAACATGAATATTTTAATCATGTATTGCGCCAAGGTTATAAGATGACTATAATACTCAAGTATGATTAAGGCGTGCCAAGCCAGCGGCCGGTTGACCCGTCAGCCCCAGAGCCAGCCAGGCACCGACTTCCAAGACAAGATGAACGAAACTGCATCCCGGAAGGATACGGCCGCCGCGCCGACCATCGACCGCCTGTCCGTCTATTCCAGCGACGTGCTTTTCAAGGGCGCGCGCGAGCTTGTGATCGAGCACAACGGCGAATTTTACCGCCTGAAGGTCACGCGGCAGGGAAAGCTGATCCTGAACAAGTGAGAGGACGAAAATGATCTCGGAAAAAGTCACCAGCGAACAGGTGCGGCACTACAAGAAGGAAAATCCGGGCAAGCGCGAACGCGATATCGCGCGCATGCTGGGCATTACCGAAGCTGAGTATGTAGCTGCCTGGGTCGGGCATGGCGCGGTTCCGATCACAACCGATTTTGACCGCGTTTTCCCATTGATGGAGGCGCTGGGCACTGTGACCGCCCTGACGCGCAATGAAAGCGCGGTTCACGAGAAGATCGGTATCTATGACGCCTACAAGACCGGCAAGCATGCCGCCATGATGCTGGGCAGCGTGATCGACATGCGCATGTTCCCGAAGCATTGGGCCCATGGCTTTGCATTTGAATTCGACGCAGGCGACGTGATCAAGCGGAGCTTCCAGTTCTTCGACCGCCACGGCGAGGCCGTTCACAAGATCCACCTTCGCGCGGATAGCAATGTCGACGCCTGGCATTCGATCGTCGCCGAACTTGCCATCGAGGGTGCGGGGCCGGACCTTGCGATTGCGGCCATCGAGCCGGAAGTTTTTGAAAACGACGGCGCAGTGCCCATGGATGAGCTACGCTCGCGCTGGAGCGCGATGACGGACACGCATCAGTTCCCCGGACTTCTCAACAAGCTGAAGCTTTCACGGCGTCGCGCGGTCTCTGCGATCGGCGCCGACTATGCCTGGCAGGTTGAACCCGGCTCGGTTCAGTTGATGCTGGAACGCGCTGCGGCTGAGGCGCTCCCCATCATGTGCTTCGTCGGCAATCGCGGATGCATCCAGATTCATTCCGGCCCGGTCGAGAAGGTTGCGACCATGGGCCCGTGGCTCAATGTCATGGACCGGGACTTCCATCTGCACCTACGGCAGGACCACATTGCCGACATCTGGGTCGTGCGCAAGCCTGTCGACAACGGCCACGTGACGTCCGTCGAGGCCTTCGATGAGCATGGCGGGCTCGTCATTCAGTTCTTTGGCAAGCGCATTGAGGGACAGGATGAACGCGCCATCTGGCGCGAGATCGCCGAAGGCCTGCCGAAGTACAACGCAGTTCGGGCGGCCTGATCATGGGTCTCATGAAGACACTCGGCCTCGGACTTCTCGGGGCCGCCACGATCGCTATGGCGGTTTTCGACCACACCGCGACAGCCGCGGAGCGAAGCGCATCGCGTATCGTTGCAATCGGCGGCTCGGTCACAGAGATCGTCTACGCGCTCGGTGCCGAGGACAGGCTTGTCGGGCGGGATTCGACGAGCACCTATCCGGAGGCCGCACGCAAATTGCCGGACGCGGGATACATTCGCGCGCTGTCTCCGGAGGGCGTTCTCTCGCTCAATCCCGATCTGATCCTGATGCTCGACGGAGCAGGTCCTCCGCCGGCCCTCGACGCGATCAAGGCGGCCGGCGTGCCGACTGCCGTAATCCCTGACGGCTATGACAGGAACGCGGTCGTCAACAAGATAGAGGCCGTGGGCAAGGCGATCGGTGAAGAGACAAAGGCCCACGATCTGGCCGCGCGGGTCGAGGCTTCGCTCAATGCCGCCGTGGCGGCATCCGATGCGGGAGAGCGCAAGGCCCGGGTGCTGTTCATCCTGTCCATGCAGGGCGGAAAGATCATGGCTGCCGGATCGGACAATCATGCGGATGGGATCATTCGCCTCGCCGGGGGCGAGAATGTCCTGTCCGGTATCAAGGGCTACAAGCCCGTGAGCGACGAAGCCGTCATCAAGGCCGCGCCCGACGTCGTCCTGACGATGAGCGGGGGTGGCGACCACACTGTCCAGGACAAGGCTGTTCTGGCAAATGCTGCCATTGCCTCAACGCCGGCCGGCAAGGCGGGCAAGATCATCCGGCTCGACGGCGCCTATCTGCTCGGCTTCGGTCCGCGCACGGCAGACGCCATCGCAACGCTCCACAAGGCGCTCTACCCGGCCTCTGAGGCCAAGCCTGGCACCGGAGAATGACGCAGGTGAGAGTGCTTTCGATCTTGAACGGATCGACGCTTCGGCCGCCTGAACGAAACAGGCAGGCGCGGGGCGTCAATGCGGCTCTGTTGCTGACGGGTCTGGCAGGCCTCGTCATTCTGGTGGCAGGCTTCTCCATGACCGCAGGCGCATCCGATGCTTCGGCCGGTGCAGTCATCATGCACTGGTTCGGGCTTGGAGCCCAGGCAGTCAATGATCGGGATCTGCTCATCATCGAAGCCATTCGCCTGCCGCGCATCGTTCTCGGATTGCTGGTTGGTGCCGCTCTTGCCGTCTCCGGCGTCCTAATGCAGGGCATATTCCGCAATCCGTTGGCCGATCCGGGATTGGCAGGTGTCTCTGCAGCGGCATCCCTCGGGGCGGCAACCGTAATTGTTCTCGGCTCCAGTCTCGCCTTGCCGGTGACATCGCTGCTCGGTCTTCTCTCGCTGCCGGTGGCCGCCTTTTTCAGCAGCCTTGCCGTCACGGTTCTTCTCTATGCGCTCGCGACCCGCAATGGCCGCACTTCCGTGCCTGTCATGCTGCTGGCCGGTGTCGCGATCGCAGCGCTTGCATTTGCTGTGACCGGGTTCCTCGTGCAGATGGCCGATGACCGGCAGCTGCGTGATCTGTCCTTCTGGCAACTGGGTTCGCTTGGCGGGGTCGATTGGCCGAAGATTGCGGTTCTTGCGGCGATCATGGCGCTTGCCTTCTCGACATTGCCGGTCCTCGGCCCGGCATTGAATGCGCTGGCCCTTGGCGAGGCCGCCGCCCATCACATGGGTGTTCCCGTAGAGCGCGTGAAGCGCCTTGCCATCGTCGTCGTTTCGGCCGTGACCGGGGCGTCGGTCGCTCTCAGTGGTGGCATCGGCTTTGTCGGGATCGTGGTGCCGCATATCCTGCGGCTTGCGATCGGCCCCGACCACCGGCTTCTCCTGCCTGCGTCTGCACTGCTGGGCGGCGCGCTTCTCGTCCTTGCTGATACCTTTGCCAGAACCATCGTTGCGCCGGCCGAGCTGCCGATCGGCATCGTCACGGCGCTTGCGGGCTCGCCCTTCTTTCTTTGGCTGCTGATCCACAAGCGGAGTGTTCTCGATGGCTGAGGTGAAAACCGGATCTCTCGAAGCGGAAGCGCTCACCGTGTCTCTTGGCGGCCACGCAGTGCTGCACGAGGTCTCGTTGAGCGCAAGGGCGGGTGAAGTCACCGTGATTGCCGGACCGAACGGCTGCGGAAAGTCGACGCTCATCCGCGCGCTTTGCCGGGAAATTTCGTCGCGCGGCGGTCTGCGGATCAACGGACGCGACATGCGCGGCATGAAAGCCTGGCAGCTTGCCGCGCTGCGCGCGGTCCTGCCGCAGGAAACATCCGTGGCATTTCCCTTCAGGGTCGGGGAGATCGTTGCGCTCGGCTTGCGAGCTGTATCGCATCAAACCCCGCGCGATCTCGTCTCGCACGCCCTCGAAGCTGTCGGGCTTGGCGGCTTTGAAGGCCGGGAGATCAATGCACTGTCCGGCGGAGAGCGGCAAAGGGTGCATCTCGCGCGCGTGCTCACGCAGATCTGGGATCCGGTCGGTCCAGATGGGCCGCGCTGGCTGATCCTGGACGAACCCGTTTCCAGCCTCGATATCCGCTATCAGCTGGGTGTCATGGAGATTGCACGGGACTACGCGCGGCGGGGTGGCGGTGTCATCGCGGTCATGCACGATCTCAATCTGTCCGCGATGTACGCCGACCGCATGGCATTCATGCACAAGGGCAAGGTTGCCGCCTTTGGACCAACCCCAGAGGTCATGCGGGCGGAGGTCCTGAATGCGGTGTTCGATTGTGCGCTCCGTCCCAACCACGTTCCGCCGGAGGGCGATTTCGTCCTGCCCCAGTCTGTCGTGTCCAGCGCAGCGCCGATTGCCATTGCCGCCGAGTAGACCTCATTTTCAAGGAGTTGTCATGAAGACCATTCTGCTTGCCACAGGCCTCGCTGCCTCATTGGCGTCGGCATCGGCGTCCAGAGCCGCAGGCGAGGTGGCAACCCCGCAACCGGCGGCGCTGAGCGTCGAACTGAATGCTCTTGCCGATGCCGGCCCGGCCTGCCGCCTGACGTTCGTCCTGAAAAGCGATCTGCCGGGAACGGTGGAAAAGACCTCCTTCGAATTCGCGTTCTTCGACAAGACCGGCAAGGTAGAACGGCTGACCGCCCTGAATTTCGGAAAGCTGCAGAAGGGCCGCACCTCCGTCAGACAATTCGAGGTTCCCGGCGGGGCATGTGCCAGCTATTCGCGGGTGTTGATCAACGCGGTCAAGAGTTGTGATGGCCAGCCATCCGTTGATGTCTGCGAGCAGGCGCTGGTCACCGGCAACAAGACCGCGATCGACTTCGGCAGGTAGGTCCGGGGGAAAAGGTCATGGAAATGATTGTTGCCCCGGTTCAAGGTGGACGGCGAAGAGTGACCAGCGCGGCTCCTCAGGCTTATGGCCAGGGCCCGGCGCGATGGAGCCTTCTCCAGCGGCGACGATATTCGCTGAGCCCGAGACCGTCGCGGGCTCCGGCGCTCGATTGGCCACCTGTACCTGATGGCGCATTCGTCACACTCTCGCCCGACCCGCGCGAAGTCGAGGAATGCCGGGCAGATCTCGAACATTTGCTTGTCGAGATGAGCAGGGTGACGGCCGAAGACGTGGCAAAGCCCGCAAGCTTCTTTCTGCGCGCAACCCTGCTTGTCTCCCTGTTTTTCCATGTGTTGCTATTCACGGCGCTCTTGCAGGCAAAGACAGACGTGACCGCAGACATTGCCGGTAGCGGTGCCGTGACGGTCATGCTTGTTGGCGACATGGATTTTGATGCCACGTCGGCAGGGAAGATCGAGACGAAGCCTGAGCCTCAACAGAAGCAGGCACAAACGGATGATGTAACGCCACTTGCAACCACGAGCACCGACGCCGAGGTGGTCGAAGAGGTTACGGCGGAGGCAGCAGCGCCAGTTCCGGTCATGCAGGAGGCTGTTTCGGAGCCAATTCCGCCCGCCGACGCGCCCTCGGTTACGTCCTCGGCACCGGAAATCCTGACTTCGGCTCAGGCAGGCGACATCGTTGAGGCCGTGGCGATACCGCAGGAAAGCCTGGAGACCACCGCCGACATTGTCCAGACCACATCGCAGATGACGCAGGTTGAGGAAGCTGAGGTTCAACCGATCCCGCGGCAACAGGCTGTTACAACAAAGGTGACTGAACCACTGCGAAGGCCTGCCAAGAGCATTGCTGTCAAGGCTGATCCGCGCGCTCAGCCGAAGCAGAAATCACTCAGGTCGCCGACCAACGGGAACGCAGGCCAGTCGAACGCCGATGCTCGCAAGGGTGCGGTCTCTTCCGCAGAACAACAGGTATCGTCACAGCCCGGCAATGCTGCCGTCTCCAACTACCCCGGCAAGATCGTTTCGAAACTGCGCAGAGCATTGACGTATCCGCGCAGCGCGTTGGGAGAACGTCAGGCTGGCGAAGCGCGCGTGTCCTTCACTGTCCAGTCCGACGGGCGCGCCACGTCAATACATCTGGCGCGGAGTTCGGGATCGGATGCGCTGGACCAATCGGCACTGGAGGCAGTGCGCCGGGCTTCACCGTTCCCGCCCATTCCTGTGGATGCGGGGCGTACGCAATGGTCGTTCTCCGTGCCCGTTGCATTCACGCGCTAATCGCTGCCGCAAATACATCAATGCGTATATCAAGAGTTGCATTACATGCGCGGACGCTAAAATTCGTGTTAACAATTAACCGCCCCATAAGGTCCTTGCTGCAAGTTCAATGCAATTATTGATTGCTGCGAAACACTTGGGGCGTATCTTGGCAATAGAATCAGATTTGCGAACCGCGAGGCGACAGGCGGGCTCTCGCGTGTTTCAGGCTGGCGGCCAGGATCTCTCCTGCGCACTCCTCCTTGCGTCGAGTTTCGCTTACATTCTTCTCGCGCTGGTGATTTACCCTCATCATTTCAATGTCTTGCTTGTCACCACATTTCGCCAGTCGTTTGGTGCCGTGTTTCTGCTGATGATTATCGCGTTGTCCATGCGCGCAATATGGCTACAGCCGCGGGCGCCATTTCAGATGCTCGTCACGATCGCACGCAAGGAGTGGAACCTTCTACTCCTTGGAAGCCTGACATTTCCCATAGGGTTAACGACATATACAACTTTCAAGATCAACCTGCCGGCGATCGTGCCGTTCTATGCTGACCCCTTCATTGCACAGGTCGATATCTTCCTCCACGGACGAAGACCATGGGACATGGTCTATTTGATCCCGGAACAGAGCGCGTCGTTGATCGACTTCTTTTATACGCGCGTGTGGCCAGGGCTTCTGCTCGCTGTCTATGCCTTGGCATTTGTCATTCTTCGTGGCCCCTCCCTCTTGCGATATCTTTGGTCGCTTCTTTTCGTCTATCTCGTACTCGGAGGTGTCGTTGCGACGGTCTGTGCGTCCGTCGGACCGATCTTCTACAGTGATTTCTATCAGGGCTCTGCAGACTTTCTCACCCTTAAGGAGCGGATACTTGGAAACCCCTACATCGGGGATGTCGCAATCTACAGCCGGTACCTTCTCGAAAACTATCGTTCCGCGGATCTTGCCTTTGGAACCGGCATATCGGCCTTTCCAAGCGTCCATGTCGCAGTCGCTGTTCTCACTGCCTGGATATTCACCAGTGTAAGCCGCGCACTTGCGGTTGTCGGCTGGTTCTATGCTGCGGTAATTGAATTCGGTTCGATTTATACCGGGTGGCACTACGCAGTAGGCGGGTACACGTCAGCCATCGCCGTCAGTCTGTTCTGGCTGGCGATAAGCCGCTTTTACCAGCTGCCCCTGATGCCGCAGCGGCGGTCAGCGCAACGGGTCGATGCTGCGTCCGCAAGCGCAACGGGTCGATGCTGCGTCCGCAAGCGCCTGAAACCCGGGTAGACGCTTAAGGCAATGTCTTGCTAGAGATGCGGGCGGCCGACGGTCGAGTCCTGCTTGACTCCTGCCGCATTGGTCGAGCCAATAGACACTGCATCGAGCATCTAGAGTCGGCGGGGAACGAACAGCCATTGACGACCTTCAACAAACTCCGCCTGGCGCGTCGCAAGCGTGGCGTTGAAGCGTCCGCGATTGATACGCCGGGTATCAGTCCCACCGACATCGCGTCGCATAATTCTCGCGCGGCTCTCGAAATCCTCAGAAGATCCGGCCCGAAGACACGGCTTGAATTATCGACCGCTCTGCAACTCACCGAACCCGCGATTGCAGGCATCATGAGCCGGTTGTCGGATGCCGGGTTTGTGACGCAGCGCAAGCGCGAGGGCGCTGGCCGCTACGTGTCGACCGAATATGTGCTGAAGCCGGAGAGTGCGTTCAGCGCCGGGATAAAGTGGACGGCCAAGGGTGGCACGGCCCTGCTGCTCGATCTGGCGGGATCCATCGTCGCGTTGGAACCCTTTGAAAGAGAGGACCAGGCCTGCCAGGCTGTTGAAGCGCTTCTTTCCGTCGAAGATCGGGCAGGGCGTTGCCGGGGGCTCGCCGTTGTGCTGTCGCCGGAACTGCCGCCGGAGGCCGCTGCCAGGCTGACGCTTCCGCATGGATTGCTCGTGCGTATGATCGAAGATACCGAGGCGGCCGTGATTGCTGAAAGGCTGCTGGGATCTGGCGAGCACGATGGCGGCATTGTGGTCATCATCGTTGGAGACAGCGTTCAGGCCGGCGTGCTCATCGGTGGAAAGCTGTACAAGGGCGAACATGGCCGTGCCGGGAATATTGGCGCCATGCGCACAGGCCCGGACCGGGTCCGGCTGGATGAGGTCCTGAGTTTTGGCCAATACACCGCATTTCTGGCCGGCACGAAAGGCGATGCGTCAACGGCGATCGGCAAGTGGGCCGATATGGCCGCAGCGCATTTGAAGGACGCCATTATCGCGATGGGCGGCTTTCTGTCGCCCGGCCTGATCCTGATCGGGGGCGAGTTGCCGGTTGAAGCACTCGATGCATTGATCGCGCGCGTTAACACGCAGACGCGGGAATTCATTGCGTCCTTTTCAGTGCCGGAGCTTGCGCGCACGCATTTTCCGGACGGCGGCGCCGCCGAAGGCGCGGCCTTCAGTGTTTTCCTCGGTGACATCCTGCCTGATGTGGCACGGATGGCTCCAAGGACTGCCTGACAACCTGTGGAATCGTCAGGCCTGCTGGTGGCTGGCTTGTGGCAATGCGGATGTGAGCGGGACACGCGTCAGCTGGCTCTTTTCGGCCGAAGGCAGGCCAAGGCGCATGGCCAGCGGCATTGCGGCGGCGCCGAGAGCAGCCGCGTCTTCCGAGCACGCCGCGCGATGAAGAAAGGGCGCCTCAACGCCGAGTTTGTTCAGGTCGTCACGAATGTAGACCAACAGTTCATCGATGATCCGGACGGGCAGCCGCCCTCCGACGAGGATTGCTTCCGGATCGACCAGCATGCCGATATTGTCGATGGCTTCGGCGAGCTTGGAACTCGCATGCTTCAGCCATGCTGAAACCAGGTTCCGGCCCCGGATATCCAGATGCGCAAGGTCTTCCGGCGTTGCGACGTCGACGCCTTGCTGACGCAGGTGGTCCATCAGGATGAAGAGCGAAAACATGTCGCCCAGTGGTCTCACCATTCCGCTCATGGGGCCGTCGTCAAAGAGAACGGGAACCCAGCCGATTTCGCCGCTCAACCCGTTGCGGCCCTTGTGGCGCACTCCATCGATAACCATTGCTCCGCCGAGGCAGGCATTGACCAGCACATAGAAGAAGTTCTTGATCTCCGTTCCGAGGCCATAATCGATTTCGCCGGCGGCAGCGGCATTGGCATCGTTGTCGATCAGGATCATGTGATCCGTCAGGCCGCCGAGCGCAGCGCGGACGTCAAATGTGCTCCACGCGCGATAGGCTTCCGGGAAGCCGATGACGGGCACTTCGCCCAGCCAATCGGGGATGGCAAGCCCGATGCCGGCGAGGCGGCCTTCGTCGAAGAGGCGGCGGCGGCGAAATGTCGAAAGCGCATCGCGCATCAGTTCAACGAATTCGTCCGGCAGAATGAAGCGCTTCTCATGGTGTATCCGCCCGCGCAAGGCGCCCGTCGCGTCGATCACAACGATGGTCAGATGGTCGCGGTCGATATTGGCGCCGATGGAATAGAGGCCGTCCGGATTGATTTCGAGCTCGATGGCCGGCTGGCCGCGCAGGCCATGGCGGCGGCGCGCTTCCATGACCAAGCCTTCGTCCAGCAGCCTTTCAACGATCCGTGCAACGGCCTGTTTGGTCAGGCCCGACTGCCGCGCGAGTTCGGCGCGCGATATCGGTGCAGAGCGATGGATGGCCGACAGGATGAGGCCCCTGTTCTGGGAGGCTGCCTGTTCCGGGTTCGAGCCTACAAAATTCAGTGATCCACCCTCCAGAATGGTGCGCACAATTCATGGTTTTACGCACACCATAATATTTCATCCTACAGGGATGTCGGCAAGCCGGAGGCTGTGGATAGGCCTCGGGCTTTGGCTTTCATCGTGTCTGGGCAATGCGCCAGCTCTTCACCTCAAAGGGATTGAGCATGTCGCGCTGAGCGGCCGACGGTTCCTCCATGATCGTAAGAGGACCGGAAACGGACCAGCCTTGTGGAACGCTGACGCCGAATTTTCCGCGCCGGCCGGCCGGCTCATAGACGCGCAAGATTAGGCCTTCGCCGTCCTCGGCTGGCTTGATTGCCGAAATTCCCGCGGGAATTCCGTTCGTCCCGACCGGTTGCCAGAGACCAGCGGCCCGGCCCTTGACGGGCATGGCCAGCAGCGGCTGGTTCAGAGCCTCCGCTTCCTCGCGTACGCGGCCTTCATGCCATGCGCCATCGTGCGGCATGATCGAATAGGTAAACGCCTGAATACCCTCGTCCGCCAGCGGATCGGGGTAGACAGAGGCGCGCAGCAGAGAAATGCCCAGAACATTGCCAGACGTGCTGTGGCCGTACTTTGCGTCGTTGAGGAGCGCTACGCCAAAGCCCGTCTCCGACAGGTCGATGAAGCGATGACCGGCGGCCTCGAACATCGCCGCATCCCAGCTTCGGTTCTTGTGGGTAGGGCGCTCGACAATGCCGTAGGCACATTCGTAGGTCGCCGTCATGCTGCGTACTGTTGTCTCAGTCAGGCTGCGCAAAAAGACCCGGCGATCATGCCAGTCGATTTCCGTCTCGATATCGAGACGTGGTGATCCGGCGACAAGCGAAAGCACCTGCGTGATGGTGGAGTGCCGCCACTTGCGCACGATCCGGATCGCGCCTCGCTCGGGGCTGTCGGCTGCAACTTCCAGCCGTTCGATCTGGGTGATTTCCTCGCCTGCCTCGGCATAGTCGCCCTCGATATCCCAGGCGTCCCAATTGCGCGGCTTCTCCATGAGATAGGCCATGAGGCGGTTGCCGCGGCCGGAAATGGCTTCGCGTGCGCTCGGCTTGTGAACGAGGCTTTCAATCGTGCCATCCTTGGCGAGCGTGACCTTAAGCAGGGCATTTTCGAGCGTTCTGGTGGTCACGGATACTGATGCCGCAGGCTTCAGATCGGCCTTTTTCACGACGGATATCGAGAGGCCCGGAACGGTGTCCGGACCCACCAGATGCGCGCCATCCGGCATGGTCACCGCAAGACGCTGAGCGTCGAGGGACGGATTTACGATGAGGACGGCATCATTCTCGACATCGGCAGGCAGTACGGCTTCGAGCTTCTCGAGCGCGGATTTCTGCAAAGCCTTCGAATGCACGATTGCTTCTGTCAGCTCCGTTTCGGCGTCTTCATAGACCTCGCGGATCGAGGAGCCCGGCAGGATGTCGTGGAACTCGTTCTTGAGCACGACATGCCAGGTTTCCTCCTGCGAGGAGGGCTTCTCTGCACCCAGCAAGTGAGCGAGCGAAGATACCGTCTCGCCGGTGATGAGCGCTCGTTCCGCCTTGCGGTGCAGCCGCTTGACGACGCTCTGGCTTGTCAGCGTGGCGCGATGCAGTTCGAGATAGATTTCGCCCTGCCACACGGGCAGGCTGGTGGCGCGGGCGGTTGCCTGTGCCGCGTTGAAGAAGTCCGCGACATGCGTCCAGCGGGTGGCGGGCAGGGCTGGGAAGTCGGCAAGCTGTTCCTGACGGACGAGCATTTCAGGTGTTACGCCGCCGCCGCCGTCGCCGTGACCGATGGCGAGCAGAGTGGTCTCGTGCTTGTCCTTGCCGCGGAAATGCTTCCACGTCTGATGGACGTCGTGCGGCTGCAATTCACCATTATAGCCGTGTGGTGTGTTGTCGAACGTGTGCGTCAGAACACGGCTGCCATCGAGGCCTTCCCACCAGAAGAGATCAGCCGGGAAGCGGTTCGTCTCCGACCAGTTCACCTTGATCGTGAAGAAGTTCTCAAGCCCGCCCTGCCTGAGAAGCTGAGGCAACGCGCCCGAAAAGCCGAAGCAGTCGGGAAGCCAGCAGACGGTGTGGCGTGCGCCGAACGTCTTTTCGAAATAGCGCTGGCCATAAAGGATCTGGCGCGACAGGCTTTCGCCGGACGGCATCATCGTATCGGGTTCGATCCACATGCCGCCGATGGTTTCCCACTGTCCTGTCTTCACCTTGGCCTGCACGGCCTCGAAAAGCTTCGGATCGTCTTGCGCAATCTGCGCATAGTAATGCGCCGTCGACTGGTTGAAGCGGAAATCCGGAAACTGCTCCATCAGCCCCAGCGCTGTGTGGAACGTGCGGCGCAGCTTGCTGCGCGTTTCACGGTAGGGCCAGAGCCAGGCCAGATCGATATGGGCGTGACCGGTGAGCGCCACGTCACCCTGTGGCGGAAAGCGCTTCTTCAGCGCCTTCAGCTTTTCAACCGTGGTTTCATAGGCGCTGCGCACGCTATCGCGCTGCGCATCGTCGAGCGCGGCCGGGTTGGAAATCATCTCGGGCAGTTTCCAGACCTTCAGCTGCATCGGCGCGCGGGCGGTGCGCGCCATGTAGGCGGCGGTTTCGGTCGGCCAGTCGAGGCTGCGGATAGCCGCTTCACCAGCCGCCAGAAGATGAGGCACAGCCTCATGATCGACCAGCACGGTGATCGCTTCACAGATCTGCTTCAGAAGCAGTGCCAGGCGCTCGACCTCTGTATCAAGCCATATCAGTTCCGATGTCGTGAGCCTCGGATCACGCACCGGTTCGCCAAAAGGCAGACGGGCGACCGATAGCGACGAAATCGAAAAGCCATGCGACGGCAGCGGGAACTCCCGGTGATTGGGGTCGAGGCCATAGGAGCTCTCCGCGCCTGCATCGCTTGTCAGTGTGATGAGGCTTTCGCCGCCAAGGTCAAGGCGCAGCCGAATGTCGGCGAGCGGCCATTCCGAGGGCGCCGCGCCTTGTGCCGCGAACTTGCGCGTGCCTTCGGCGCTCGGCCAAGCTTCGCCAAGCGTGATCGGCTTGCCGTCGACGCTCCAGTTATCGAGCGGGCTGGCGGCGCGAACACGCCAGTAGGTCAGTTCTTCGCAACGGACTGTCAGAAGGTCGAGGCGTTGGGTGAGTGAAAGAGACATGTTTTGCGTTCCTGTTATGCAATCAGCCCTTGACCGCGCCGGCGGTCATCGCGCCGAGGATCAGGCGTTGAAGGGAGAGAAAGGCGACGATGGCCGGCACGACCGAGACGATGCAGGCAGCTGCCAGGACCTGTAGCGAGCTGTCATTCTGGGTTCCGGCATATTGAAAGATCCCGACACCGATCGGCATGAGATTGTCCTTCGTAATCAACAGGAAGGGCACCAGAAACTGGGACCAGCCGGCAATGACGGTGATGATGAAGGCTGACGCGATGCCGGGCGTCGAAAGCGGCAGGATGATGCGCCAGAAAACACTGAAACGATTGCAGCCGTCGATCATCGCTGCTTCGTCGAGGCTTTCCGGGATTCCGTCGATGAAGCCCTTGAGGATCCATGTCGCGGTAGGTACGGCGAGCGCGATATAGACCATCGTCACGCCGAAATGGCTCTCCGTCATGTGAATGGACGCCATGTAGCGGTAAAGGGGGATCATGATCACCAGCGGTGAAATCATCTGGAAGCTCAACAGCCCCATCATCCACGCGCCTTTGCCCTTCAAAGGAAAGCGCGAGAAGGCGTAAGCTGCTGGCAGCGCGACGGCGAGGCAGCCAAGCGCGCTCAGCGTCGAGAGTTTCAGCGCGTTCACCAGATAGGCCGCGAACTGGCTGGACGAGAGAATGGCCGTGAAGTTGTCGAGTGTCGGTTCATGCGGGATGAGCCGCGCGACGCCGAGATAGATTTCCTTGCGTCCGCGCAGCGCCAGCGACAGCAGCCAGATCAGCGGCCATGCGAAGAAAAGCATCATCAAAGCCATGAAGAGATAGCTGAAGACGTCGCCGATGCGGGCCTGGTTTTCAGACTTCATGACCGGCTCTCCATGGGCAGAAATCTGGCATAGATCAGCGCAAGCCCCATAGAAATTGCCAGCATGAGAAGTGACAGGACCGAGCCGGCAGCAAGGTCGTAGTTCCGGAAGACCATGTTGAAGGTGTAGAGCGACAATACCTCGGTTGCCCGGCCAGGCCCGCCGCCGGTCAGTGAAATGACGGCGTCAAACGTGTTGAGAGTCTGGATGGTTATAAGAATGAGGTTCACCATGATGGCGGCGCGCAGTTGCGGCAGGGTGACGTAGAAGAAGCGCTGCAGCGGGTTTGCGCCATCCACGCTCGCGGCCTCGTAGAGGACCGGGTCTATGGCTTTCAAGGCCGCATACATGACGACCATCGAGAAGGCCGTGCCGCGCCAGATATTGGCGACGACGACAGACCACATGACGGTATCGGGATCGGAGAGCCATTGCATCGGCGCCATGCCGAGCAGTCGAAGGATGCTGTTGAGGCCGCCGAAGGGCGCGCCGTTGAACAGCATTTTCCAGACGATGCCGCCGGCAACGCCGGGAACAACCCAGGCAACGAGTGCCGTGGTGCGAAGAAGCATGGTGCCGACGAGACGTCGCTTTTCGCCCCTGACAACGACGAGCGCGACAGCAAGGCCAAGTACCTGCTGGCCGAGAACGCTTGCGCCGGTAAAGACGAAGGTGACCCACAGGATCTCGAAAAGCTCCGGACGCGTCAGCGTGTTGATAAGCGTTGAGACTGTGTAGTGATCACCCTTGCCGAGTAGGGTCATGTCGGTGAAGGCGTAACGGAATACGTCAAACACCGGATAAAGATAAAAGAGGCCAAGGACCGCGATCAGCGGCATCAGCCACAAGGCAGGCGCGCCTTGCCGCGGCTGCGCGGAGACAGCACGGACAGCAGTCAGACCTGGCGTGATGGCTTTGTTCATGGTGTCGTCCGGTCATGGAGCGCCTGATGCGGACAGGGCCGTGGCCCTATCCGTACCTGCTCGGGAGTGATTATTTCAGGCGATCGTAAGCGGTCATCGACGCGGCAAAAGCCTCATCGACTGCCTTTTCGGTGTCTTCCGCTCCGGTCAGAACCTTACCCATCATGATCTGGATCTGGTTCGAGATTTCCGGATAGACCGGCGCACCCGGACGAGCGCGCCCCTTCTGGAGTGCTTCTGCGAAAGCCTTGTTTTCCGGCGTCGAGAAGATCTCGTACTTGCCGTAAAGGTCGGCGCGCGTCGGCAGCTGCCCCTGAACCTCGTTGGCTGGCCCCATGTAGATGTCGCGGGCGATCGAGGCGCAGAACTCGACCTTCTTCGGGTCGGAGGCAAACGATGCCACAGTCCAGCCACCGGTGCCGGTCGAACGCTCGTCATTGGTCGGGCCCGGGAGCGGCGAGAACGTCCACTTGGCAAACTCGGATGCATCCAGCGTCGATTTCAGCTGGCCAAGCTGCCAGTTGCCGCCGACAAAAAGCGCGGTCGTGCCGGCTGCTGCAGCTGCGTTGAAATCGTCATAGTTGCCGATCGTGGCGACGCGCTTGGGGGCTGCGCCGGATTCCACGAGATCGCGGTAGAAGTTGACGGCCTTGACGAACTTCGCCTTGTTCTCGCCTTCGCCGAAGACCGGTTTGCCGTTCTTGTCGACAAGATCGCCGCCCTGAGCCCAGAAGTTGGCAACCCAGTCGAACGTCGTGCCTTCGTAACGGCTGCCGTTGAAGAGAATGCCTTCCATGCCCTTCTTGACCGAGTCGAGACCTGCCTTCTTCAGTTCGTCCCAGTTGGCCGGGGCATTCGGAACGATGTCCTTGTTGCGATAGAGAACACGCAGGTCCGTGCTCCACCACCAGGCATAGATCTGGCCGTCGTCACCGGTGATGCCGTCACGAATGAACGGGAAGAGCTGGCTGATCTCATCCTTCTGGAAGTAGGGAGAGAATGACTTCAGCACGCCGGCCTTCTTGAAAAGCGGCAGCACGAAGGAATCCACGGCGGCGCAATCCGGAGCGGTGCCTGACTTCGCCTGCTCAAGCATGCGCGCCTGTTCCTGGCCGATATCGCCGGTCATCAGCTGCGTTTCGATCTGCCAGTCGGGGTGCTTCTTGATGAAGTCTTCGAAGAGCTTCTTATAGCCCCCGGCCGTCTCGGGCATGTTGTTGGCAGGGCCGTCAGTCGTCATGCGGAAGACGAGCTTGTTCGGTGCGTCGGCCAGCCCGATGCGATTGTTGGTGACGAGATCGTCAGCATTACCTGCAATCGGGACGAGCAAAGCCACGCCGGCCGCGAGCGCGCCGGTCAAGATTTTCAGCATGTAGTGATCCTCCATTTGCGTTAAGCGACCCGGGTCCATCTGCCTCCCGCAGTGGGCTTCCCAGCGCCTTGATTTTAGGTTAAATCACTTTTGTTTTATGTCAAGGGTGTCTGGGAGGCATACTAATGGCACGGGTAGAAGTTGAAAAAATAGTCAAAAATTACGGTGCTTTAGAAGTAATTCACGGGATATCCGCAGACCTGGACGACGGTCAGTTCATGGTTCTTGTTGGCCCATCTGGCTGTGGAAAATCAACTTTGTTGAGAATGATAGCGGGCCTGGAGACCGTGACGGCAGGTCGCATCCTGATCGATGGCAAAGAGGTAAATGGCCTCATGCCGAAGGAGCGCGACATCGCGATGGTGTTTCAGAACTACGCGCTCTATCCACACATGACGGTTGCAGAGAATATGGGCTTTGCCCTGAAGCTCGCGGGTCGGTCTGCAGTCGAAATTGCAGAACGCGTGAAGCGCGCCTCGTCGGTTCTCGACCTTGATCCCTACCTTGCCCGCAAACCCGTAGCCCTTTCGGGTGGTCAGCGGCAGCGCGTCGCCATGGGCCGGGCGATTGTCCGCGCGCCAAAGGTCTTTCTGTTCGATGAACCGCTGTCGAACCTAGATGCAAAGCTACGCGTTCAGATGCGGACCGAAATTCGGGAGCTGCACGACCGGCTGAAGACGACCACGATTTATGTTACGCACGATCAGACGGAGGCGATGACCATGGCCGACCGTATCGTCGTGCTGAACAAGGGGTCGGTCGAACAGATCGGCTCGCCAAGGGATGTTTATGAACGTCCGCGAAACCTTTTTGTCGCCGGCTTCATCGGCTCGCCGCAGATGAATTTTCTTAAAGGTGAAATTGCTACGCGTCTTGGCGCGAACACGATCGGCATTCGGCCGGAGCACATCACGATGACTGCAGATGGCGACGGTTGGCCAGCCCGGATTGTCTCGGCTGAATACCTTGGCAGCGATACATTCTTGCAGACGGAGCTGTCAGACGGAGCCCGGCTCACGGTTCGCGTTGCCGGTGGCGCCGAGTTCGAAGTCGGTGCGTCGGTCAAGCTCTGCCCGGCGAATGCGCACATCCACCGTTTTGACGAGGAGGGTCTGCGGCTCTGATCGAGTTTTGACCCTATAGCCGTTTCAGCTTTGCCTGTTGGCAATGAACTTCGCGGTAACGTCAGCAATCAGCGCGAGGGACGTTGCACCCGGATCCGGATGACCGACACTCTTGTCTGCCAGTGGCCTTGCCCGGCCAAGCCGTGGTCGCATGGGGGCAGTTGCCTGCGCCGCATCCCCCGCGGCTTTCGCCGCCTCTGCAAAGGCATTGGCAATCGACCCGGTCAGAGCGAAGTTCTTTTCGAGCGTTTCTACAAATGGCACGAAGGCGTCGACCAGCGTCTTGTCGCCGGGCTTGGCGCCGCCAAGACGCATCACGTCCTCAAGCGCAAGCCGCGCGCCGCTGACGATCTCGTCGTTCGTAACGGGTGCATCGTCATGGAATGCGCTTCCCCATGTGCGAAGCAAAAGACCCCAGATCGCGCCGGATGTGCCGCCGGCTCTGTCCGCCCAGGCATCTCCGGCCAATCCGAGGGCTGAACGCGCACCGGCACCGATGGCAACAGCCCGGTTGATCGCCTCAAGCGCTGCCGTCGCGCCGCGCCGCATGCCCTGACCGTGGTCGCCGTCTCCGGCGCGGGCATCCATCGCGCCCAAGTCCGCCTCAGCACCTTCCAGTGCCTTGCATATCGTGTCCAGCAGATCGGCAATGCAGGCCGCATCGCGCGCGGATTGTGCCGAAGATGCAGGCTCTGGCGCGCTTTCGGCCTCGTCGACAAGCACGCGCCGCGAAAGCTCCTGCGGTCCGACGCGTCCACGCCGGAAAACGGGTGTGTCGCAGGCGGCGAGCCAATGATGCTCCAGTTCCTCATCGAGCCACATCAGCGTCAGGGAGCAGCCGGCCATGTCGAGGCTCGTGACATATTCGCCTACGGCGGGCGCTACGATCTCGACGCCTTCGGCTGTCAGCGCTGCCTCGACGGCCGTCCACAAGACGAAGAGCTCTTCATATTTCGTGGCGCCAAGGCCGTTCAGAAGAACGGCCGCGCGGGATGCACCGGCGGGACGTTCCGCCAGAATGAGCCCCGTCAGCATGGTCGCGAGTTCCGAGGCGGTGACGATCGCGCTGTCACGAACGCCCGGTTCGCCATGGATGCCAAGGCCAAGCGCCATCTGGCCCTTTTCCACCTCGAAAAGCGGTGTCCTGGCCCCCGGAAGAGTGCAACCGGCAAAGGCAACACCCATGGAAAAGGTGCGGCTGTTGGCGTGACGGGTGATGCGCTCCACCGCATCAATGGAAAGACCTGCCTCGGCTGCCGCACCTGCTATCTTGAAGACTGTGAAATCGCCCGCGATCCCTCGGCGCTGCAATTGGCGTTCCGGCGGGGCGCTTGCGATGTCGTCGGTCACGGTGACGATGCGAACGTCCATGCCTTCCGCCCGCAGCCTTTCCGCCGCGACCCCGAAGTTCAGGACATCGCCCGCGTAGTTGCCAAATCCGAGAATGATGCCACCGGCAAACTCGGCGTTGCGGCAAACGCGCGCGACCGCAGCGGTGGACGGTGATGCGAAGATTTCACCCGCAACGGCGGCATCCGCCATGCCTGGCCCGACATAGCCGGCAAAGGCTGGATAGTGACCCGAGCCGCCGCCTACGATTATCGAGACCTTGCCTTGAGGAACGGCTGTTGCGCGGACAACCCCACCCCGAACGAGGCGTACATGTTCCGGATAAACACGCGCAAAACCAGCGAGCGCAGTGCGGGCAAACATCTCGGGGTCATCGACAATGCGGGTCATTCGCGGCCTCCTCCTGCCACTTCTGTTCTGGATCGAGAGCGTATCAGCAAGACGATGCGGCGATAAGGCGGCAAGTGGTGGTCCTGACCCTAAGCCCCAATCCTCATGCCCTGCGTGGTCAAAAGGCGTGTTTCCAGCGAAGCCATTTCCGCGCTCACGCGTTCCTGGCTCCAGCCAAGCGCCTCGCCTGTAATCTTCGCAATCTCGGCAATTGCGCGCAGCGTGAGCTTGTTTTCGATCGCCAGGGTGGTGCGGCGCATGACGAGGTCCTCAAGATGCACAACGTCTTCATTACGCGCCAGCCAGTCGAATTCACCCGTCGAATAGTCCGCGCAGCCCTCGATCGGCCGGTCGGCGTCATAGGCCGCCAGATGCGTGGCCGCGCTTTCTGCCGTCGTGCCGTAACGGGCGAGCAGATCTGCAACCCGCCTCTGCGGCAGGCCGCTTTGCGCAGCGACCCGGGCAATCCACGCGTTTCGCGCTCTGTCGTCCATCGGATAGTGTCTGCCGCCGCCAATCGGCGCTGCTTCCGTGGACATGCGCCGGGTGCGTCCAAGCCGCTTGAGCGCAAGGTCTGCAGCCTCTTCCGCAAAGCCCCTGAACGTTGTCCACTTGCCGCCAACCAGCGAAATCACCGGGAACGGACGCGAGGCCGTTGGCTCAAGGACCGGCATCGAATGGTCACGGCTGATCAGGCCGGGCTGATCGATATCTGAAGCGGGCAGGGGCCGTATCCCCGAATAGGTGTAGACGATCTGGTTGCGATCAAACCGGAAGCCGGGCAGCAGGGATCGCAGGCTGGCCAGAAAATAGTCGACTTCATCGTCTTCGCATCGCACGTTTTCCGGATCAGAAGCCTTGATGTCGGTCGAGCCGACAAGCGCGAGACCAAGATATTCGAACACAAGGCAGATCCGACCGTCATCGGCCTCGAAATAGATCATGCGCCCATCAAGGCTTTTGACGAGATCGGGATGATCGAGCAGGATATGGGATCCCTTCGTTCCGCCTATCATGCGTGTCTCGCTGCCCAGAACCGTGTTGACGCGGTCGATCCACGGACCCGCAGCGTTGAAAATCAGTGGGGCCGTGGCTTCAAAGGTCGCGCCATCCGGTTTGCGAAAGCGCAAGGTGCCTTCATCCTGGCCGAGAAGTTCGGTGTGGTTATGGGCGTGGCTCCGGGGATTGGCTTCGATACCATCGGTCACGAGTTCGTAGACGAGCCGTTCCGGCCTCAGCACCTTGGCGTCGTAATAGAGCCCGCCTGCGACGATCCTGGGGGTCAGTTGCGGCAGCATTTCAAGCGCCTTGTCACGACCCATGAAGCGATGCCTGGGCATGACCTGGCGTCGAGCACCGTAAAAGTCGTACATCATCAGGCCGATCTTGATCAGCAAGGCCCCCCGGCTGCGCGGTGCCGTCGTCGATCCGGCAAGCGTGCGCAGAGCAGCCCAGGCTCCTTTGATCCAGGAAAATGCCGGGATGAAGGTTTGAAGCGGTTCGACACAATGGGGAGCGTTCCGCAGCAGCAGGTTCCGCTCCAGCGTCGACTGTGCGACAAGCCGGAGCTCTCCGGTCTCCAGATACTTGATGCCCCCGTGAATGAGGCGCGACGGCGCGGCACTTGTTCCCGAACCGAAATCAAAGCGGTCGACCAGCAGGCAGCGCAGGCCATTCATGCTCAGATCGCGGAACAGTCCCGCGCCATTGACCCCCGCACCGAGAATGATGACGTCAAAGTCTTCTACCGCGTCAGAGTTGGCAGAGTGTTGTGTTTTCTTGTCGGGTGCATTGCTCATCGGGCCGCGCCTCCCGAGGTTTCGAGCGCCTGAAGCCGAGGCCAGAAAGGCGCGAGCGTGTTCGCCAGTTCCATGAACAGGTCAAATTTGCGGTTATGAAGCGCGGTTTGTGCAGTATCCGGCATGTAGATCGTTTCAATAGCGTCGAGATCGCGCGGGTCGGCAGTCACCTCGTCATAGACGCCTGCTGCAACGCCTGCGCAAAGCGCCGCGCCCCATGCGGCTGCTTCTGCCGTATCCGACGTTATGATTGGTATTCCCAGGACATCCGCAAAGAGCTGCCCGACCAGCGGATTGCGTGAAATCCCCCCGGTCAGCTTTGCCTTTTGCGGCTGGAAGCCCTGCTGGAGGGCGTTGATATGGATGCGATGATTGTAGGCGATGCCTTCCAGCACGGCCTTCACCATATGGCCGCGCCCGTGCCAGGCGTTGAGGCCGAGGAAGCTTGCCGTCGACTGGCCCGCCATGGGCGACCCGAAGAGATAGGGGTGGAAGAGCACGCCCGACGTTTCGGTCTCGCGATACTCGCGAAACATACGCTCGTGGATGGAGGCACCCGTCGCAGTCTGTTGGGCGATGTCTGCGGCGCACAGTGTTTCGGTGAACCAGTCGTAATTTGCAGTCGACGCAGGTGAGATGGACATGTTGTTCCATTCGCCGGTCGAAATACCGTTGCGGCAAAACCAGCGCCCGTCGATCTTCGGTGCGTCTGAGACGACCTCGTTGATGGAATAGGTTCCCGCGATGATCGCCGCGACACCCATCCGGTAGGCCCCGATGCCGAGCGCCGATGCCGTGACATCATGCAGGCCTGCAGCGACCGGGGTTCCGGCAAGCAGGCCTGTGGCTGCTGCTGCGGCTTCCGTTACGCGGCCAGCGACTGCGGTTGATGCCAACGGCTCAGGCGCCCGGTCGAACAGCCGCTCCAGTCCATAGAGGCCAAACGCATCGCGCGTGTAGCCCTGCGTCCTGACATCGGTGAACGACGTGCTCGCTTCCGTCCTGTCGGTTGCGTAATTTCCTGTCAGGCAATGACAAAGCCAGTCCTTGGCCGCCATGAAATGCCGGATGGCTTCGAACCGCTCGGGCTCATGTGTTCTGATCCAGGCGAGAAGTGCAGAGGGTGCCGATGCATGGGGCCGCTGACCGGTCAGTTCCAGTGCGTGTGCGCCTGTACCCGACGCGTTCCATGCGTCGGCGATTTCGGCGGCGCGTGTATCCAGAGACAGGATTGCGCGACCCAGCGGTTCGCCGGCCTTGTCTATGAGATAGATGCCATCGCCATGCGCCGTTGCAGCGACGGCCAGAATATCGGATGCAGGACGGCCGGAGCGCTCGATCGCTTCGCGGATCGCGCTGCTTGCCGCCTTCCACATGGCGTGCATGTCGCGCTCGACATGACGGGGCGCGGGCATTTCCTGCTCGATGCGTTGCCGTGCAACGGCCAGCGGTGTGCCGTCAATGTCGAATATGACGGCCTTGGTGACCGTCAGGCCGCTGTCGATTCCCAGGAGGCTGGGCATGTCTTCAATCCTCGGGTGGGATCCGGCAAGACATCAACAGACGGCAGGGACGCTCAGACGCCCTCGGCTACCACCACGTTGATGCCTTCGGACCGCATCTGGCTCAGGTATGTAACGGGCGTGTCCTCATCCACGATCACAACGTCGAACTCCGTCAACGCAGCGAAGCGGTGCAGGGCGCGCCGTTCGAATTTGGTATGGTCGGACAGGAGTATACGGCGGGCCGAACTCTCGAACATCGCGCGCTTTGTCTCGACCGTTTCGGGCGACTGGTGAAATACCTGGCCTTCCATGATCGCCGAAAGCGACATGAAAACGGTATCGGCACGCAGCCGTCGAATTTCGTTGCAGGTGATATGTCCCATGAAGGCATTGCACCAATTGTAGAACTGTCCACCGAGACAGATCAGGTTCAGGTCACGGATTTCCTTTACGTTGTTGAGGAGGATCAGCGAATTCGTGATGAGGGTCAGCGGCACCTTGGCGGGAAGCAGGGGCACCATCTGGTGGGCCGTCGTGGAATCGTCCAGGAAGATTGCCTGGCCCGGCTCGACAAAATTCATGGCGGCGCGGGCGATCGCCTTCTTTTCCTTCTCCTGTTTGGTGGCGCGATAGACGTCGCTTGATTCGATCAGGCTTGTCGGTGCTGCCGAGACGATGCCGCGTGTCTTGCGAAACAGGCCACGGCTGACAAGTTCATCGACATCCCTGTGAGCCGTCATCAGGCTGATGCCGAAGCGCTCCGTCAGGTCTTCTATACGGATCGACCCTTCCGCAATCACCGTTTCGGCTATGATCTGCCGACGTGCAATCTGGCGAGCGTGCCGACTGTCGCTTGGCAGTTCTTCCGAAAGCATGTCCTTGATGTCGACTTTTTTGTTCACAAGCGTGTCCGATCCTTGAAATCGAGGTCCATCGACTTGGTAGCGACAAAATCCGGCAAAGGCAAAGTTGATGACAGGCCGCAGGGCCAATGAGAGGGGCGCGCCCTGAAGCGCGCCCCATTGGTCCATTACTCGGAGAGCGTGAACGGTGCAGTGTACTTGTCGATATTGTCCTTGGTGATCATCAGGCAGTCGAAGAGCTGCTTTTCGCTGGCGGCACCCGTCTTGCCCGTCTTGATAAAGCTGTCAGCCTGTTCGACGGCCTTCTTGGAGAATACAGCGACCGGCTGAAGCACGGTGTACTGCATTTCGCCAGCCTTGATGGCCGCAACTGCGTCCGGCGAACCGTCGAAGCCGCCGACCTTGACCTTGTCGAGCTTGCCGGCTTCTTTCAGCGCAGCAATGGCGCCGAGGGCCATTTCGTCATTGCCGGAGATGACGCCGACGATGTCCGGGTTGGCCTGCAGCATGGACTGCATCTTGTCATGACCCTTGGTGCGGTCCCAGTCGGCCACTTCCTTGGCGACCTTCTTGAGATCCGGGTACTGGGTCAGGACGGTTTCATAGCCGTTGGAGCGGGTTGCCGCGTTGTTGTCGGCCGGGTTGCCGAAGAGTTCGGCATAGTTGCCCTTTTCGCCAACGCTCTGCACCCACTGCTGAGCGCCGAGAGCTGCGCCCTGTGCGTTGTTGGACACGAGCTGAGCCTTGGCAAGGCCTTCCTGGTTGATTTCAGCATTGACCAGCAGGACCGGGATGCCAGCGGCAACAGCCTTCTTGACGGCGCCAACCGAACCATCAGCGTTGGCCGGATCGAGAATGATGGCCTTCGACTTGTTGGTGATGGCCGTGTCGATCATGTTGCTTTCGGTGTTGGTATCACCCTTGTGGGCGCTGACCGTTGCCGTATAGCCGAGCTTTTCGGCGGTCGCCTTCGCGACCTGGCCTTCGGTGAGCCAGTAAGGGTTGGACGGGTCGTTGACGATGATCGTGATCAGACCATCGGCCCAGGCGGTGCTTGCCAAAAGCGGCATGGCGGCGGCGGCGGCGAGTAGTACAACTTTTGCTCTCTTGAACATGATCTCACTCCCTTTCAATGAGCTGAGGTTTAAGCCGGGCTTCGGCTATTCTTTACGTGGCTGAGGCCGGTTTCCCCCGATTTGCCAGTCCACGATAAAGCTCTGGATGACTGCGCGGTTCATATGCGCCGTCCATATCTGATGCTGTTCAACAGGACCGCCATGACGATGACGGTCCCGGTAAAGACGGTCTGCCAGTAGGCCGATACGCCGATGATCACGAGGCCGTCCGACAGGAAGCCGATCACGAATGCACCGAGCATCGTGCCGACAACAGTGCCGCGGCCACCTGTGAGCGCCGCGCCGCCGATGACGACCGCCGCGATTGCGGTCAGTTCGTACGTCGTTCCGGCCGTCGGGCCAGCCGAGGTGAGCTGCGAGGAGAGAACAAGGCCGGCGGCCGCAGCGCAGATGCCCGACAGCACATAGACGATGATCTTGACGCGCTTGACCGGCACGCCTGAAAGCTCGGCTGCCCGTTCGTTGCCGCCGGAGGAATAGAGCCACCGGCCAAAAGCTGTGCGCGTCAGCAGGATCGCGCACACGACGGCAAAGGTCGCCAGAACGATGACGCCGATCGGGACGCCGCCAAGCCTGTTGAAGCCCAGCCAGTCAAAGCCGGTATTGCCAAGTTCCGGACGGCCCGAGAGATTGTTGTAGGTGAGACCATTGGTCATCAACAGTGCAACGCCGCGCGCCACATACAGAACGCCAAGCGTCGCGACAAATGCCGGGACCTTCAGATAGGCGATCAGCACGCCGTTCACCGCGCCGACCAACGCACCGAACAGGCATGTGAGGACCACCACGACCCAGACCGAAGGATAGAGGATCACGCCGATCTGCGGTAGCATCACACCCTGCATCAGGAAGCCGGCAATGACGCCAGAAAGGCCAAGCGTGGAGCCGACCGACAGATCGATGCCGCCGTTGAGAATGACGAGCAGCATGCCAATGGCCAGCAGGCCGAAGATGGCCACGTGTGACGCCATGATCAGAAAGTTGCTGATCGTGAAATAGTTGGGTGACATCAGCGAAAACGTCACAACGATCGCAATCAGGGCAAAGAATGCGCGGCCCTCGAACAGGAGCTCAATGAGCCCCTTTTTCGGTTTGGCGGGCTTTGCCGTTTTCTTGCTGTCGGTCGTGGTCGTGACGGACATGTGAAATGCTCCTTTTCCTCTGACTGGCGTCGGTTGTTCAGTGTGTTCCCACCGACTCGCCGGAGGCTGCCATGATTTGTTCTTTGGTGACGTCAGGGCCGAATTCTGCCGAGATGCGGCCACGGCGCATGACGATGATGCGATGGGCGATGCTCAGGCACTCGCCGACTTCAGATGTGGTGTAGACGACGGCCAGGCCCTGCCTGGCGCGCTCGGCCAGGAGCTTGAAGACTTCAGCCTTGGCGCCGATGTCGATGCCGCGGCTGGGCTCGTCGAGCAGGATGACCTCAGGCTCGGTCGCCAGCATTTTCCCGATGACGACCTTTTGCTGATTGCCGCCGGAAAGGGAGCCAATCGGAGCCGTTCCGCCGTCCGTCTTGATATGGACCTTCGCAATCGCCTCGTTGATGAGCGACATTTCCCGCGAAACCGAGGTGAAGACACCGCGCAGGAAAGCACCGATGCTGGCGAGCGAAAGGTTGCGGCCAACCGTCATGGTTTGTACGAGACCGTCGCGCTGGCGATCTTCCGGCACCAGTACAAGACCGCTCGCGATGCAGCTTGCAATTGAATTGCCCGTAACCTCGCGGCCCTTGAGCACGACGCGTCCGGAGGAGGGCTTCAGGCGGCCCGCGACCGTTTCGAGGAGTTCGGTGCGGCCGGCACCCATGAGGCCGTAGATGCACACGACTTCGCCGGATTTGACAGCCAGCGACAGGCGGTCGACGACATTGTAGCCGACGCCCGCAGCATCCGGGACGCTAAGGTCCTCGATGGACAAGGCGACGTCGCCGATCGTGTGGCCCGTAGGCGGAGAGCCAAGATCGAAGTTTTCACCGACCATGTTGCGCACGATCCATTCGAGATCGATATCCTTGCGTTCGGCATAGGCGGTCATGTTGCCATCGCGCAGAACCACGGCATGGTTGGTGATCTGAAGAGCCTCTTCGAGATGGTGCGAGATGTAGACGATCGACACGCCCTTGGCCGTCAGGTCTCGGATAACCTTGAACAGAACCTCGACTTCCGTGGCGCTCAGCGCCGACGTCGGCTCATCCATGATCAGAATGCGCGAATTGACGGAAAGCGCGCGCGCGATCTCGACGATCTGCTGCTGGCCTAGACGCAGGTTCTCGACAGGGGTCAGCGGATCGATGTCTTCTTCGAGTTCCTCCAGCAGCAGGCGTGTCTGGCGTTCTTCCTCCGCGAAATCGACACCCGTTGCAGTCGTGATCTCCCGGCCCATGAAGATGTTGTCGCGCACGTTCATGTTTGGTGCCAGCGACAGCTCCTGGTGGATGATCGAAATTCCGTGTTCGCGTGCTTGGGAGGCCGACGCGAACACGACCGGTTTGCCATCCAGAATGATTTCGCCTGAACTTGGCTGGATAACGCCGGACAAAATCTTCATCAGGGTCGATTTGCCGGCGCCATTCTCCCCGAAAAGCGTCGTGATCTGACCGCGATGGACTTCAAAGTTGACGCCCTTGAGGGCGTGAACGCTGCCATAGGTCTTCGCGATGTTACGCGCTGCCAGCACAACGTCATTGCCGCCATGATCAGGGTTGCGTGCACTCATTTGACCGCGAACCTCACGGGCGTGACGATCCAGTTCTTGGGGTTGATCGAGCGGAAGACACCGATGATGTCGACGGTCTTGCCGCTCAGCGCTTCGGGATCCATGCCCGAAAGAACACCCTTCTTGACTTCGTTGTTCAGCGCGGAACCGGCATCCTGATACTCGATCTGGTTCTTGAACTGCCCAAACTGGATCGTGCCGGTCGCATCGCGCAGATCGGTGCCGTTCAGAGCAGGACCGGTCTGGACACGAACGGTGACTTCCGGCGGAAGACCGGAAACAGCAAACGTGCTCATATTGCCCTTGCGCTCGCCTGCAACGCCGGTGAACTTCACGGCGAAGATCGGTCCGGTCGGAGTGGCAACGCCATATTTCTCTGCTGCGGCCTTCTTGTCGGCGGCAAGCGCGGCTGCGAGTTCGGCGGCGTCGACTGCACGCCCCTCGATGGTTTCCTTGACCTTGGGGAACATTTCGACGCCGAAGGCTTCAGGCGCGAACTTCTGTTCGCGAACATCGTGTTCAGAGCCGATGCGGACGACCTTGGTGTCGTAGGCCATGGCTCCGATGAGAACCACCACTGCTGCGGCCGCAACCCATCGGGTCATGCCCGATTTGCCTGTCGAAGTGGAGATTGCCGTTTCAGTCATTCCATCACCGTTGCCGCTGACTGCTCTACGGATACGGGCGATCGGACAGCCGCCTTTGCAGGGGCGTGCCGGTGGACAGGCATACGCCATGTCATGACAACAGGCATCAAGATGTCCTCCCAAACAGCGCCCCGGCGCCTCCCGCCAGGTTGCTGTGCATCGCACATATCGTATCGCAAGTGCGATATAATAGTGTTATAATGACCGAAATGTATGTTAATTTATCTCAGGGTGTCAACGGGCGTTTCGTGGAATTTTCGCAGACGCGAATCTGAGACGGGGTCATCCGCTGGATGAGATAGGCCGGACACATTTTGAGATCTGCGCGCTGGGACCTGTGTCGATTCTCGCTTCGGTATCTCGCCTGTCGTGACTTTCATTTCTCATGAAGAGATTAAATATACAAATAATACAATAATATATATGCAGAATATCGATCTTACCCTGGTCCGCCTTGGGTAAGGCTCGTCCAGATCGTTTCACTGTTGATACCCGCAATGCGTTTGCTCGTGCTCGTATGCGACCGCCTGCAACGAGGTTGAGATGGCTTGGTAACCGCTGAAAAAAATTTCAACGTGCGAAAAATATTGCATATGTTACGATAGATTTGTGATAAATTCTATGGCATATGGCAGACAACGCTGCAAAAGCGCATGTTTCCTTACCGCCAGAAGTTTGGCGCGGGAGACGTGAAAGTGTTTGACCCTTTCGGGTCACGGGAGGAGTGAATTGTTGGTCCGTTCTTTTCGGGTCGCCGATAATGGGGCCCCGCATCATGCGTGATGGGCAGGAATTGATCATTGGTATTGACGCCGGGACCTCGGTGATGAAGGCGGTTGCCTTTTCGCTGGGCGGGCGCCAGCTCGCATCCGCCTCCATTCGCAATTCTTATGCAAGCGGTGATGATGGATCGGCGACACAGTCGCTGGAACGAACCTGGTCCGATTGCGCCGCAGCGGTCAAATCGCTGCTGGATCAACATCCCGATCTCGCGAGCCGCGTCGTTGCAATTGCAGTGACCGGTCAGGGTGATGGCACCTGGCTTATCGATGGCGCGGGCGCGCCCGTGACGGATGCCTGGCTCTGGCTGGATGCGCGGGCTGCAGCAACGGTCGAGCAGCTTTCCTCGCGGACTGAAGACAGGGCACGGTTCGACGCAACGGGTACTGGCCTCAATACCTGCCAGCAGGGTTCGCAGCTGGCGCACATGCAGCAGCACCATCCGGAACTTCTGAAGCGCGCCGCAACCGCATTTCATTGCAAGGACTGGCTTTATTTCCGGCTGACCGGCGTGCGGGCGACCGATCCTTCTGAGGTCGGGTTTACGTTCGGCAATTTCCGGACGGGAACCTATGATGAAACTGTGATCGAGATTCTTGGCCTTTCCGCTCATCGCCGACTTATGCCCGATGTGCTTGACGGGTCGATCACGGTTCATCCGCTTTCCGATGCCGCGGCAAGGCAGATCGGCCTGAAGCCCGGAACCCCGGTTGCGCTTGGCTATGTGGACATGGCGATGACGGCGCTGGGTGCAGGGGTGCGCAGCGGCCGGCAGAATGCTGCCTGTTCGGCAATCGGATCGACGGGCGTTCATCTCAAGGCGACGCCCATTCCCGATGTCGTGCTCAATGCCGAACGAACAGGTTATGTGATCGATCTGCCGATACCCGGCATCGTGACCCAGGTGCAGACCAATATGGGCGCGACGATCAATCTCGACTGGCTGTTGCAGACGGGCGCAGACCTGCTTCAGGACTTTGGCGTTTCCGTCGCCATCTCCGACATGATCGCGCGCGTCGATGACTGGTTTGCCAAAAGCCGTCCCGGCAATATCGTCTACCATCCTTATATCTCGGAGGCGGGTGAACGCGGCCCGTTCGTGAACGCGCGGGCACGCGCAAGCTTTCATGGCCTGTCCTCGCGGCATCGGTTCCCCGACATGGTGCGTGCAGTCGTTGAGGGGCTCGGCCTTGCGACACGGGATTGTTATGCGGCCATGGGCCCCCTGCCGTCGGAACTGCGCATCAGCGGCGGCGCGGCACGGTCAAAGGCCTTTCGATCGACCTTTGCGGCAGCGCTCGGTGCGCCGGTCCGGGTTTCCACGCGGGAGGAGGCAGGTGCTGCCGGTGCGTCCATGATGGCGGCCGTCGCCATCGGCGCCTATCCCGGAATGGATGATTGCATCGCTGACTGGGTCGAACCCTATCTGGCGGATGCCGAGATGGCGCAGGCTGCTGAGGCGGCCCGTTTTGACACTTTGTTCGAGGCTTACAAGCGCATTCGCCGGGATGCGGTCCCCGTTTGGGACCTGCTTTCCGGGCGGTGAGGCACAATTGCATGAGCGGCCGGTTTCGCCTCTGGCGTGATGCTGGCCGCAAGGAGCGGATATGGCAAGTGAAGAGATTTATGACCTGTTTGTCATCGGTGGCGGGATCAACGGCGCAGGCGTCGCCCGCGATGCGGCAGGCCGCGGCCTGAAGGTCGTCCTGTGCGAGAAGGATGATCTCGCCGAAGGCACATCCTCGCGCTCCGGCAAGCTGGTTCACGGCGGATTGCGATATCTCGAATACTACGAGTTCCGTCTTGTCCGCGAGGCCCTGATTGAGCGCGAGGTTCTTCTGAAGGCCGCGCCGCATATCATCTGGCCGCTGCGTTTCGTCTTGCCGCATAGTCCCGAAGACCGGCCGGCCTGGCTCGTCCGGCTCGGCCTCTTCCTTTACGACCATCTGGGCGGCCGCAAGCGTCTGCCCGGCACGCGCACCCTCGATCTGACGCGTGACCCGGAAGGCATTGCGATCGTTGATCGTTACACCCGAGGTTTCGAATACTCGGATTGCTGGGTGGATGATGCACGCCTCGTCGTCCTGAACGCCTTCGATGCGGCCGCAAAGGGCGCCCGGGTTCTGACCCGCACGCCTGTCGTGTCCGCACGCCGTGAAAACGGCCTCTGGTCGGTCACAACCCGCAATCGCATCACGGGTGAAGAAGAACACTTCCGGGCGCGTTGCGTCGTCAATTGCGCTGGCCCATGGGTCAGCGACGTCATCGGGCGTGTTGCCGGCGCCAATTCGTCGCGCAATGTGCGCCTCGTCAAGGGCAGCCACATTATCGTTCCGAAGTTCTGGGCCGGTGCAAATGCCTATCTGGTCCAGAACCACGATAAGCGCGTGATCTTCATCAACCCCTATGAGGGTGACAAGGCGCTCATCGGCACGACCGATATCGCCTATGAAGGGCGCGCCGAGGACGTGGCCGCCGACGAGGCTGAGATCGATTACCTGCTGAAGGCCGTGAACCGTTACTTCAAGGAAAAGCTGCGCCGCGAGGATGTCCTGCACAGCTTCTCGGGCGTACGTCCGCTCTTTGACGACGGCAAGGGCAATCCGTCCGCCGTCACGCGTGACTATGTCTTCGATCTTGATGAGACCGGCGGAGTGCCGATGCTCAACGTCTTTGGCGGCAAGATCACGACCTTCCGCGAACTGGCCGAGCGGGGCCTCCAAAGGTTGCGCCACGTTTTCCCGAACATGGGCGGTGACTGGACAGAAGGTGCGCCGCTTCCCGGGGGTGATATGCCCCACGCTGACTATGAAAGCTTTGCCAATACCATGCGCGACAGCTATCCCTGGATGCCGCGTGCGCTGGTTCATCACTATGGACGCCTTTATGGGACCTTGACCCGCCGCCTGGTGGGCTCGGCCAACAGCCTCGAAGGGCTGGGGCGTCATTTCGGCGGTCATTTATACGAAGCCGAAGTGCGCTATCTCATCAATCAGGAGTGGGCGCGCGAGGCCGACGACATTCTCTATCGCCGCACCAAGCACTATCTTCACATGACCCCGGCCGAGACCGCCGCCTTCCGCGACTGGTTTGCGGCAGTCCGGCTGGCGGCGTGAGAATGACGATGGCACTCACGCTTTCCCTCAACACCAATCCGCTGGTTAACCGCTTTGCCGATCCGGACGATCTCATCGAGACCACGGCGCGTGACCTCAGGATCCGCGATCTGCAGCTGACACATGAATTCATCAACCCGTCCTGGTCTGCCTCGACCATCCGGCGCCTGACACGCCAGATGTCGTCGGCCATGCAGAGAACCGGTGTCCGCGTCACTTCAGGCATGACGGGCCCCTATGGGCGGCTCAATCATTTTGGTCATCCCGACGCCGAGGTCCGCCGTTACTATATCGACTGGTTCAAGACGTTCGCCGATATCATCGGCGACCTTGGGGGAGTTTCGGTCGGAACCCAGTTCGCGATCTTCACCTACAAGGACTATGACGATCCTGCACGGCGCGAGGAACTGATCAGCATTGCCATCGACTGCTGGTCGGAGGTGGCCGAACACGCCAGGTCTGCCGGACTGAAATACGTCTTCTGGGAGCCGATGAGCGTTGGCCGCGAATTCGGCGAAACGATTTCGGCCTGTCGTCAGCTGCAGGACCGTATTACGCGCTCGAACATGGCGATCCCCATGTGGATGATGGCCGATATCGACCATGGGGACGTGACATCATCCAATCCTGATGATTTTGACCCTTATGCGTGGGCGCAAGCCGTGCCGAAGGTGTCGCCGATCATCCACATCAAGCAAAGCCTGATGGACAAGGGTGGTCACCGGCCGTTCACTGTGGAATTCAACGCCAAGGGCCGCATCCATCCCAAGCCGCTGCTTGAGGCGTTCCGAAAGGGTGGGGCGGTCGACAACGAGATCTGCCTTGAACTTTCCTTCAAGGAACGTGAGCCGAACGACCGGCAGGTGATCCCGCAGATCGCCGAAAGCATCGCCTTCTGGGCGCCGCATATCGATAGCGGCGTTTCCGACCTCAACATCGTGTGAAGGATCGGTTGGCGTGTTGATCAGAACCTCACATCGGTTGCCTTTGCCTAGGTCGCGGTTGTATCGCGTCCCGGGTAAACGATGGAGGCATCCGTGACAATTGATCAAGACGAAAACCTCGCCATTCGGGCAGCCTGGCTCTACTACGTCGGTGGGCTGACCCAGTCCGCCGTCGCCAAGAAGCTCGGCATTCCCTCCGTCAAGGCCCATCGCCTGATCGCGCGTGCCGTGGCCGATGGCGTCGTCAAGGTCTCGATCAGCGGCAAGGTCGCGGAATGCTCGGCGCTCGAAGGTGAATTGTCGGCGCTTTACGGGCTCGACTATTGCGAGGTGACACCGGATACCGGCGAGGAAGGTCTGCCGATCAACACGCTGGGACACGCCGGCGCAACCTTCCTTCAGCGCGAGATCGAGCAAGGTGATGCGCGCGTGATCGGGATCGGCCATGGGCGAACTCTGTCCTCTGCGGTGCATCTACTACCCAGGATTGCCTCCGGCGACGTCCGCTTTGTTTCCCTTCTGGGTGGCCTGACTCGCAACTATGCGGCCAATCCGTTTGATGTGATGCATCGCCTTGCTGAAAAGACGGGACGGCAGGCCTATGTCATGCCGGTGCCGTTCTTTGCGAACTCTGCGGAGGATCGGGATGTGATCCTCGACCAGCGTGGCGTCCGCGAGGTCTTCGAACTCGCCTCCGGTGCAGAGCTCAAGGTGCTCGGCATCGGCACGGTCGACGCGACGTCCTACCTCGTCAAATCCGGCATGCTTGAGGATGAAGAGGCGCGGGAAATCGCTGCGGCAGGTTGCACGGGCGAAATGCTGGGCCAGTTCTTCGACCCACATGGCCGTATCGTCGAAACTTCGTTGAGCAAGCGCACGCTTGCCGCATCCCTTTCAGGCAAGAGCACTGAGCGAACGGTCGCGATCGCAGGGGGGCCGGGAAAACTGGATGCCATCCGCGCGGTCCTGAAAAGCCATCTGCTGACGGGCCTGATTACTGACGAGCGAACAGCGCGACAGCTGATCGCGGTCGATAGGACCCGCTAGAGACGAAAGGCTCCCGGCGCATCTCACGCCGGCGTGGCAACGTCTTCCTCTCAGGGCTCTGTCGGCCACTTTTTGAAAATGGGGTTGAGCCGGAACGCTTGCCCCTGCGAAAGGAGACGAGCTTTGAGCCGAGAAAGACATTTCTGGGTCGGTACCAGCTGGAAGATGAACAAGACGCTCGCCGAAGCGATGGTCTTCGCCGAGGGCCTCAAGGCGGCGGAAGCGGGCCGCCATGCACGCATCCAGTGTTTCGTCATTCCGCCTTTCACCGCCGTGCGACAGGTCAAGGATGTGCTGACCGGAACCTCGGTCAAGGTTGGCGCGCAGAACATGCACTGGGCTGACGATGGCGCATGGACGGGTGAAATCTCTCCCGTCATGCTCAAGGATTGCAATCTCGATATTGTGGAGCTTGGCCACTCCGAACGGCGCGAGCATTTTGGCGAAACCAATGAAACGGTGGGCCTGAAGACGCAGGCCGCCGTTCGCCACGGGCTCATTCCCCTCATCTGCATTGGCGAAACGCTGCAGGACCGCGAAAGCGGCCGCGCCGCAGAGGTTCTGGCCCGCCAGGTCGAAGGCGCACTTGGCAAGCTGGACCAGGCAGGCAGGAAGGCGGAAATTCTGCTGGCCTATGAGCCGGTCTGGGCCATCGGCGAAAAAGGCATTCCGGCCAGCGCCGACTATGCCGACCAACAGCATGCCGGCATCGCTGAGGTCGCAGCCAATATACTCGGACGGCGCATTCCATGCCTCTACGGCGGGTCGGTTAATCCCGGCAACTGCGAATCCCTCATTTCCTGCCCGAACATTGACGGGCTCTTCATCGGTCGCTCGGCCTGGCAGGTCGAGGGCTATCTGGACATCCTGGCGCGTTGCGCCGCCAAAATCTGAGGAGAAACAACATGAAGATTGCAGTCGCCGGTGACAGCGCGGGCGAAGGCCTGTCGAAGATACTCGCCGACCACCTGAAGGATCGCCATGAGGTGCATGAGCTATCCCGCACGGAAATAGGCCCCGATGCCTTCTATGCCGACCTTGCCGATCGGGTCGCTTCGGCTGTGATCGCAGGCGAATATGATCGCGCGATCCTTGTCTGTGGCACGGGCATCGGTGTTTGCATCAGCGCCAACAAGGTTCCGGGAATTCGTGCAGCGCTGACCCACGACACCTATTCGGCGGAGCGTGCGGCGCTCTCCAACAACGCACAGATCATCACGATGGGTGCACGCGTCATTGGCAGCGAGCTTGCCAAGACAATCGCTGACGCATTCCTGGCGCAGACATTCGATGAAAACGGGCGCTCAGCTGGCAATGTAAATGCCATCAACGCCATTGACGCGAAATACAGCGCATCGGCCTGACCACTCAGGCGAGGCGTATCTGCCTGAGCTTGCTGTCAAGGAAAATGGGTGGCGGTAACGGAATGACCCGGGATCGAGTGGAAACACTCTCGTATTGGTCGTTCCCGTCACCCCGCTTTTCTGGTGACGGCTATATTGCGTCGATCAACCTGGGCATGGGCAGCCGGGGAACCCGGTTCCCGGATCGCAGATCTGCGATTGAGTTTGAAGCGACCAACAAGGTCCGAAAGGTTTTCGGCCCCGTGGGCAATGACCTGGCTGATCTGGTCCGATCGCGACACCATGGCTGCATTCTGCATGGTCTTGGATTCGATATCGCCGACCGAGCGATGCATTTCGGAAAGCCCGGCGCTCTGTTCGTTGGCCCAGGTGGTCAACTGGCGCATGTTATCGTCGATCGAAGTTACGAAACGCTCGATTTCCCGCAACGACTCATTGGTCGCACCGACGAGCCGCACGCCCTCCTCGACTTCGCGGTTGGCACCGGCAATGAGGGTTGCAATTTCGCGCGCCGCTTCGGCCGAACGCTGGGCAAGTGCGCGAACTTCCTGCGCCACAACTGCAAAGCCCTTGCCGGCCTCGCCTGCACGTGCTGCCTCGACACCGGCGTTGAGCGCGAGAAGGTTTGTCTGGAAGGCAATCTCGTCAATGACTTCGATGATGGTCGAAATTTCCTTTGATCCGCTTTCGATCCGCTGCATTGCGGCCACGGAGGCCTCCAGCACGCCGGCAGAGGTGGACACCGATCGGCTTGCTCGCTCGACAAGATCACGGGTATCGTTGGTCGATTGAGCCGAGGCGGCCACGATCGATACGACTTGCTCGACTGATTGTGACGTCTGCCGCACGGCCGATGTCTGATCCACGGTGCGCTCGCCCAGTTGAACGGAAGCATTCCGCATTTCGGAGCTGCTCTCGCTCAGAAGACGGGTTTCTTTCAGCACATCGACGAGGGTCGCCTGGAAAGCAGAAATTGACTGGTTGAAGTCGCGACGGAGCGGCTCGAACTCGTCAATGAAAGGTTCGTCAATGGTCTCGCGGATATTGCAGTCTGCGAGCCGCGAAAGGCCCGCGCCAAGTTCCTGAACCACCCGCATCCTCTGGGTAACGTCAGTTGCAAACTTCACAACCTTGAAGACCTGGTTGTTGTCATCCAGAACCGGATTGTAGGACGCCTGAATATAGACGGACTGGCCGGACTTGGTCACACGCTTGAACTGGCCGGCCTTGAACTGCCCAGAGCCAAGGCTCTGCCAAAAGTTCTGATAGTCGGTCGATGCCGTATATCCGCTTTCGCAGAAAATGGAGTGATGTCGTCCCACGATTTCCTGCAGGGAATATCCCAGCAGATCGAGGAAGTTCTGGTTTGCCGTAACGATTTCACCCGTCGGGCTGAATTCAATCACGGCCTGGGTGCGCGACAGTGCAGCAAGCTTACCTTCATCCTCAAGCGCCTTGAGTTTGGCACTCGTAATGTCCGTCGCGAACTTGACCACCTTGTAAGGTTTTCCGCGGCGCATGACCGGGTTGTAGGTCGCTTCGATCCAGATCGGCTTTCCCGACTTGCTGAACCGCTTGAATTGCTTCTGCTGGTAGGCACCGGCGGCCAGCGCTCTCCAGAACTGCCGGTAGTCCTCTGATCCTGCGGTTTCCTTGTCAACGAACATGCTGTGGTGTCGGCCAACGATTTCGGCAGGGCTGTAGCCCATGGTCCGACAGAAATTGTCGTTTGCGCGCAGGATCTTCCCATCGATGTCGAATTCGATGATGGCTTGCGAGAGGTTCAGCGCTTCCAGCAATTCTGAATTGGCGCGGAAATTGGAGAGGGCCATGAAATCAGCCTTTGATGATTTGATGGCCTTACTATTCGCGCTGATCGTTAAATGAAGGTTTAAGGAACCGTTGTGAAACGTTAATTTATCCCGCTATGATCATTATTTAGGCAGTTTTCATGCAACTGGAAGAGGCGGCAGATTTCTCTGCCGCCCCAGCGTGTCATCTAGCCTTCTGCCAGGTTACTTTCGCCTGGGCAGTGTTTATGCGCGAATGCTTTACGTTGGTCGCTGCCGTCTTGTTTCAGGCTGCGTACCGGGATGGCTGCGCGCCGTATTGAGGTTCGCCTCTGGAACCGCCGCGGCTGGCATGGTCGACAACAAACTGGCCCACTGCGTTCTCAAGCGAACCGGCCTCTTCGTTCAACCCGGCACAGGCGTTACTAGTTTCCTCTGCCATGGCGGCATTCTGCTGCGTCACATGGTCCATTTCGTTGACGGACGCGTTGACACCGGCAATGGCTGACGCCTGTTCTCGCGATGCCGTCGCAATATCCTCGATCAAGTCGCCGACCTTCATCACCTGATGGTGAATGTCATCAAGCGATGCTCCGGTGGAGTTGACCAGTTGAACACCCATGCTCACATGATCCGACGATGCCTGGATAAGCGCCTTGATGTCCTTCGCTGCACTTGCCGAGCGGCTCGCAAGGTCACGCACTTCCTGCGCGACGACGGCAAAGCCCTTGCCCGCATCCCCAGCGCGCGCTGCCTCGACGCCCGCGTTCAGGGCCAGCAGGTTTGTCTGGAAGGCAATCGTGTCGATCAGATTGATGATCGATCCGATCTCATTGGAAGACTCGGCGATCTTCTGCATGGCCGAGACTGCCCGTGTGACCACTTCGGCGGATGCTTCGGCGCTCCGGCGGGTGTCGTTCATGACAACAGCGGCATCGGCGGCGCGCTGTGTCGAGCTCTTGACGGCAACCGAGATTTCTTCGATCGCCGCTGCCGCTTCCTCGATGGTCGCAGCCTGACGCTCGGTGCGCCGTGCAAGCTCGGCCGTCGAAACAGCAATCTCCCTGGAGCCTGCCTGGACCGCACTGGCCCCCTTCATGACTTCCGAGATTGATCCGGAGAGGGTCGCGATGCTTGCATTGAAGCGCTGGCGCAGATCCTCGTAAGCGGGGTCGAAGGCGTCATTGATCATGACAGTCAGGTCGCCCTGAGAGAGCCGCATCAGGCCATCGCTCAGAGAGGCAATGACATGCTGGCGGCGAGCATCTTCTTCGGCCTTGGCGGCTGCAACCTGGCGTTCCTGCTCGATTTCGGTCGCGCGGCGCGATTCGTCAGCCTTGCGGTTTGCCTGACGTTCGAGCACGGCGCCCCTGAAGACTTCAACGGCCTTGGCCATCTCGCCGATTTCGTCATGCCGGTTGGTATCCGGAACGGATTGCGAGTAGTCGCCACCTGCAAGATGCGACATGTAGGATGTCATGCGGCTGATCGGATTGCAGGCCCAACGGATAATGAAGATTGAGAAGAGGGCACCGAGAGCCAGAAATCCCGCCATCGCGCCATACATGATGTTTGCGAAGACCTTGCTGCGGTGATCAAGCTGATCGATCCGGGTCTTGAGGACGTCCCGATTGGAATTGACGAGTTGATCAACGACAGCCTTCGTCTGGTCGATGCTTTCCTGCATCGAGTCCGATGTCTTGTCGAACGTCGTCATGATCTTGTTGCCGGCCGGAGTACCGTTGGCGACGTAGGCGCGCGCCATATCCATCCCGGTTGCGTAGTAGGTCTTGTAGCGCGTCTCGAGTTCGTTGGCTTTTGCCACAAGTTCCTGAGAGTTGACGGTCTGGCCAAGATCACGCAGATGCTGGACTTCCGAAGAAAACTCCTTAGCGGCTGCTTCCGCGGTATCATATCCATCAAAGCCCATCAGCGCTCTGGTCGCCGAGATGTCTGTGAACGTTTCCTGCGTGTGAATGATCAGCCGGCGGATGTTCGCTGCAGTCATGCTGAGATCCATGATCTGCGCATTTTCAGTCTGAGATTTGTTGGCCAGGTCGACCAGATCGTCGAGCTGTCCCTTGGACGTCAGAACCGTAATGCCCAGCGTCGCTACACCACCCAAAATCAGTGCCCCTAGTGCACCGGGCATAAGGACACGCAATTTCAACCGGAATGCCATTCTTTCTTCCCCACCAAATGAACCTGTCATTGGAGGCAATTAATCGCATCGTTTCGTTAACAGCTCGTTGAGATTCTGGGGATCCGCGCTGCAAATGCCCAAATTATGAGCAAATATCCTGCATCGCTGATTTGATAATGCTCAAATCGGCAATGCAGGTCGGGCCGCCTCAAGGGTGGTCGAGTTCGGCTAGGCGGGATGTCATGCGTGGATGCTCAGATGCCTACTCAGCAGTCGCGCAGTGAGCGGCCTTCCTCTTGAAGACGCTTGAGCACCTGATATCGCTGATCATGCAGGGCAAGGATGTCTGCCTGGCCCGGATGCACGATTTCCTTTGCGGCGCTCATGGACTGCATGGCGGTTTCCACCGAGGCAGCAATGCCGCCTGCGACAGCACCAAGCATTGCCGAACCCAGAAGGACAGGTTCAGGCGAAGCGGGTGTGATCACGGGGATGCCGCAGGCATCTGCTAGGATCTGCCGGATCAGTGGATGTTCACCGGCGCCACCACTGATGACGATGTTTTCGACCGGAGCTCCTGCCTCGCGCTGCACTTCGATGATCTGGCGCAATCCGTAGCCGATCCCGCAAACCCCGGCGACATAAAGGGCGACCATGTTGTCAAGATCGCGCTCCATCCCGAGGCCTGCAATCACCGCCCGTGCATGTGGGTCCGCAAATGGCGCGCGATTGCCGAGAAACTCGGGAACCACGTGCAGTCCGCGCGCGAGTCCGACTGCCCTCGAGGCAGACCCGGCGCGTTCGATGGCCATGTCGGCGAGAAGCACCGGCAACGCCAAGCCCTTCGATGTCGCCAATGCCCGCGCGTCGGCGGCCGCAGGGTGGAATAGTAGAAGCTGGTCGATTGCTGCGCCCGCCGCGCTCTGCCCACCTTCGTTCAGCCACATGCCGGGGACCATCGCCGAAAAATAGGGGCCCCAGACTCCGGGTACGAAAACAGGATTGCGGGTCGTCGTCATGGTGCATGATGACGTGCCAAAGACGTAGGCGAGATTGCTTGTCGCGCCGTTGCCGACGCCGACCGTTCCAATGCCTCCGGCGTGGGCATCGATCATGCCTGCTGCAACCGGGACACCTTGGGGCAGACTGAAATCGGCTGCCGTTGCCGCGTTCAGACCCTGGCCGCAAACCGTTCCCGGTTCGACAATGTGCTGACCGATGCGCTTGAAGTCTTCGTCCGCCAGAACACCAAGGCCGATCTTGTGGAAATAGTCCGGATCCCACCGTTTCTCGTGGGCGAGATAGGTCCATTTACAAGTCAACGTGCAGGTAGACCGGGCCAGATCGCCGGTGGAGCGCCAGCTCAGATAGTCTGCGAGGTCGAAGAACTGCCAGGCCTGATCGAAAATCTGTGGACGGTTTTCCTTGAGCCACAGGAGCTTCGGGGTTTCCATTTCAGGTGAGATGCGGCCGCCGACGTAGTTGAGGACCGAATGCCCCATGGCATTGATGCGCTCTGCCTGCTCGATTGCCCTGTGATCCATCCAGACAATGATGTTGCGATCGGGATCCTCCGATGGGCCTACGGCGAGTGGACGGCCACCTTCGGCAACCACGACCAGCGAACATGTCGCATCAAATCCGATGCCTGCCGCCGCCGATGGCGGCCGACCCGAACTTGCGACGGCCTCCCTTATGGTGGATGAAACCGCCGACCAGATATCGCGGCTCGATTGCTCGACAATGTTTCCGCTGTGCCGGAAGATGGCAATCTCGCGCTTTGCGACAGCAAGCATGCGACCCTGAAGATCGAAGACGCCTGCCCGAACGCTGCCGGTGCCAACATCGACGCCAATCAGGAAGCGATCGTCGATTTCGCGTGTTTGCGCGCCTGGCTGGTCACTCATCACATTACCCTCTGTCGTGTGCCGGGCGCGATCAAAGATCGACGCTGTTGGGCAGGATCACGAGATCACGGATCGTTACGTTGCGGGGACGAGACAGCATGAAAAGCACGGCCTCTGCGACTTCCTTTGGCTGCATCAGGCTGCCGTTGGCAAGGGCTTCGTCCATCTTCGCCTTCGGCCAGTCGTCGAGAAGGGCGGTAACCACCGGGCCCGGGAGGACCGCGCCGACGCGAACACCATGCTGAGCCACCTGCCTGCGCGTCGAATGAACGAAGGCTTGAACAGCGAACTTGGACGCGGTGTAGATCGGCTCCCACACGACAGGGACGACGCCTGCAATCGAGCTCGTGAAGAGGATGTCGCCGGACTTTTGGGCAATCATGTGCGGCAGGACCGCGTGGACCGATCGAAATGCCGCATTGATATTGAGGTTGAGCATTCTGTCCCACGCATCCGGGTCGCCCTCGGCAACGGGGCCACCGATATAGGCGCCGGCGTTTGCGTGGAAGATGTCGAGCCGACCAGCGGCCTTCAGGATGCCATCCAGCATTCCCGATACCTCACTGGCCTTCAGGAGATCGACAACGACAGGGTAGGCGCCATCGCCGATTTCGTGGCAGAGTTGCTCGAGCTTTTCCTTGGCCCGGTCGACAAGCACCACCTTTGCGCCGGCGGCATGCAGGGTCCTGGCGCATTCGAGGCCAATTCCCGAAGCAGCACCGGTAATTGCCGCGACTTTTCCTTCCATGGACATGGACATGATCATTATCTCCGAATTTGAACTCAGGCGCGGCCGTGGCTCACGCGGGATTGACGGGCAAGCGAGTCAACGATGACAGCGATTGCAAGAACACCACCGGTGATCATGTAGCGCAGCGACGAGCTCAGATTAAGCAAGGTCAGTCCGTTCGAGATCGACTGGATGACAATGATGCCCAGAAGCGCCGAATACGCGCTGCCCCGCCCGCCAAAGAGGCTGGTCCCGCCAATCACGGCCGCTGCAATGGCGTTGAGGTTGACGTCGCCCGTGCCTGCCTGCTGGCTTGACGAGGCAAGCCGCGACGCTGACAGGATGCCGCCGAGCGCGGCAAAGCTCGAGCACAACATGAAGCAGCTGATGTAGATCCGCCGTACATTGATACCCGAACGGCGCGCAGCTTCCTTGTTGCCGCCGACGGCGAACACGGAGCGGCCCCATTGCGTGCGCGTCAGCGCGTAGTTGAGCACGATGACGAGTGCTACGAAAAGACCAAACATCCACGGAACGCCGCGCCCGCGATTGAGGTAAAAGACGGCGAATTCCAGTGCGAGCGTCAGCACGGCTGCACGCACGATCAGCGTCGATAGTGGGCTCGATGACAGGTTGACCGATAGCCTGCGTGTCCTGAGGCGGAGGCCGAGGACAATCATAGCGAGACCGGGCAGCAGAGCCAGAAGATGCGACAGCCATGCGGGCATCACAAGAATCTGGCCGAACCGGACGAGGGGAGACGCATAGGGCAGGTTGATGCTGCCTGTCGGCCCGAGGATGTAGAGTTGCAGCCCGAGCAGAGCCAGCAGACCGGCGAGTGTGGCGATGAAGCTCGGCATGCCAAGCCTGTTGTAAAGCTGCGCGTAGATGGCGCCAACGACAGCGCCGAAGACGACCGCGATCGCAACGGCCGCCAGAATGGGCAGGCCACTATTGACCCACAGGACACCAATCATTGCAGACGCAAGGCCGCTCATGGAACCGACCGACAGATCGATTTCGCCGAGCAGCAGCACACAGACGATGCCGAGCGAGATGATGCCGACTGTCGCGCAGTCAAACAGCATGTTCACCAGGTTGTTGGGCGCGAGATAGACCGGGTTCAGGATGCTGAAGACCGTGGAAATGATGATCAGTCCGAGCGCAACGGGCAGCATGCCGAGATCGCCCGAACGGATGCGGTCGATGGACGTCTTGATCGCACCTATCAGGCTATCGTTGTGACGCACGCGCTCGTCGCTGCGGTCGAGGGCGGCACTTTGTGTCTTGTTCGTGTCAGCACTCATGCGGACAACCCGCCTTTCTCGTGATTTTCATGCGCCTTGCGTTCCTGACGGCGCGAAACGGCGTTCTCGGTCGCACCCGTGATCGCGGCAACCAGTTCCTGATTGGAGGCGTCGGGCGTGAAGATGCCATTGTTGCGGCCAAGCCGCAGCACGACGATGCGATCGGCAACGGCGCGCACGTCTTCCATATTGTGGCTGATGATGATCACGCCGAGACCACGATCGCGCACGCGCTCAATGAGGTTGAGCACTTCGGCGGTCTGCGCGACGCCGAGAGCTGCCGTCGGCTCGTCCAGCATGATGATCTTGGGATTGAGGAGCAGCGATCTGGCGATGGCCACCGTCTGGCGCTGGCCGCCTGACAGGGATGCGATCGGCTCGCGCACAGAGGGAATACGCGCCGCGAGTTCCCTCAGCAGGGTCCAGGCGCGGACTTCCATGGCGACTTCGTCGAGACCCCATGGCGAGAGTTCATGACCAAGGAACAGATTGGCCACAACGTCGAGGTTTTCGCACAACGCCAGATCCTGGAAAACGGTCGCAATACCCAGTTCCAGTGCAGTACCGGGACTGTCGATAGACACCTCGTTGCCGCAAAACTCGACCGTGCCGGAAGAGGGTAGATGAACACCGGCCAGGATCTTGACGAGTGTCGACTTGCCGGCGCCGTTGTCACCGACGAGTGCCACGACCTCACCAGCCTTGACCTCCATGTCAATATCGGTGAGCGCGGAGACCGCCCCGAAGTTCTTCGACACCTTGCTAAGCTTGAGGATGGTCTGGCCCTTTTCGGGCAGCCCGTTTTGTTCTCGCGTCATGGATGTTCCCTCGAAATCAGCTGGAGCGCCCGGCCAGCAAAACGGCCGGGCGCTCCTCGGGAGGAATTAGTTGGTAATTCCGAGCTTCTTGCAACCGTCTGCGTATTCGCCGGTGCAAACCTGATCAGCGGTCTGGATCTTCTTGTCGAAGATTTCAGCCTTGATGTTCTCCTGCGTCACGACGGCAGGCACGAAAAGCTGCGACGGCGTGTTGTAGAGCGTGCTCTTGGCTTCCGGGGCCTCGCCCTTTATCAGCTTGACGGCGACATTGGCAGCAGCTGCGGCCACGATTTCCGAGGGCTTGGAAATGGTGTTGTACTGGTCACCCGAGATGATCAGCTGGAGTGCAGCAATCGTTGCGTCATTACCCGTGACTGGCGGAACCGGCTTCACGCCCGCTGCCTTGAACGCGGCAATCGCGCCGCCGCCCGTGCCGTCATTGGCTGCTACGACACCCTTGATCTGATCGCCGAAGCGCGTGATCTGGCCTGCAGCCCATTCCTGTGCCTTCGGCGGGGCCCATTCCGGTGTGTCAAACTCGGCAAGCGTCTTGTAGCCGGAGTCCTTCAGGCCGCGATGGATACCGTCACGGATGAGGCCCGCGGCAGCGTCTGTCGGCGAGCCGTTGATTTCCAGAACGCCAGAGCCGTCCGGAACGCCGGCCTTCTTCAGGTGATCGACAAGCGACTTGGAAATGGCGTAGCCGATACCTTCGTTGTCGAAGGAGACATAGAAGTCGGCCGGCTTGTCCGGGATCGGACGGTCATAGGCAACGACCTTGACGCCCTGGGAATGTGCGATTTCAACGAGACCGGCTGCGGCTGCAGAATCGACCGGGTCAAGAACGATGACCTTCGCGCCCTGTGCGATCACCGAGTTGAACTGCTGCTGCTGCAGGTTCGCGTCGGCGTTGGCGTTCTGATAGATCACGGTGCAGCTTGCGCAGATCTTCGCCATTTCAGCCTTGAAGCCGGGGAAGTCGTGCTGCTCGTAGCGCGTCGATGCCTGGTCGGGCATCAGGAATGCAACAGTCGCTGCATCCTCGGCGCGGGCCATGCCGGCAAACGAGAGGCCAAGTGCCGCCGATGCCATCAGCAAGTTACGGTATTTCATATTCTCCTCCTTCGTCGCCGGGTCAGTCCGGCCTGGTGATCCCATGAGCCGCCGAATGGGTGCGAAGGGGAAGAGCACTGCGCAGGCACCTCGCCTGCGACACGTCCTCAACTGGAATGCTCCTCCCGCGTCAACCTTATCCGGTCGATCTGCTTCATCGATGTTGCGCAACTGCTCAATCGATGAAGCAAGAATTGCCAGCTTCATCGATTGATGTCAAGCTGTGTCCAAACAGCGGAGGAAAATATTTCGTGAGTCGAGACAGGCAGGCCAAGCGGACCACCATTTATGATCTGGCGCATCTCGCCGGAACATCGGCGAGTGCGGTCAGCGCGGTTCTCAACGGGAATTGGAAAAAGCGACGCATCAGCAGCCAGTTGGCTGAAAAGATTACCCGCATTGCTGAAGAGCAGGGCTATGCGCTGAACATGCAGGCAAGCCTGCTTCGACGCGAAAAATCCAAGATCATCGGCATGATCGTGCCCAAGTACGATAACCGCTATTTCGGCTCGATCGTCGAACTGTTCGAGACGATGGCGCGCGAACGTGGCCTGTTCCCGATCATCACCTGCACGCGACGCGACCCGGCCCTGGAGATTGAGGCGGCGCGCACGATGTTGTCCTATCAATGCGACTGGATGGTCGCGACCGGGGCCACGGATCCGGACCGGATTTCCGAAATCTGCGCTTCTTCCGGGGTTGGCAGCCTGAACCTCGATCTTCCAGGGCGGCTCGCTCCATCGGTCATTTCAGACAATTATGCGGGCGCAAAGGAACTGACGCGACGTGTTCTCCTCAAATGCGAGGCACGTTTTGGCCGCAAAGAGCCGCTGCTGTTCGTCGGTGGTCGCGGCACGGATCACAACACCAGCGAACGCCTGCGCGGATTTCGCGATGCGCATCGCGAACTCGACATTCCCATCGACGAGCAGCATATCCTGGCCTGTGGCTATGCGCCCCAAAAGGCCGAGACCGCGCTCCATGAACTCATGGAAAGGGGCGAGGACCTGCCGGGCGGGATGTTCGTCAATTCAACGATCTCACTCGAAGGTGTGATGCGCTGGATGACAGAGACCGGTCACTACGGCGACAAGCAGCCTGTGATGGGTTGTTTCGACTGGGACCCGTTTGTGGCGCTGTTGGGACACGATATCGAAATGGTCCGGCAGGATGTGCCGGCCATGCTCAAGGAAGTGTTTGATATCATTGACAACGGCAAGGCGAGGGCACCGCTTCTGGAAATCCCGCCTGTATTCATTGGCAACAGTTTCTGAAGATTGCCTGCCGATGCTGTAGCACTTTGGATCCGCTGCATAATTCCTTAAATCGATTCCGGTTTAAGGAATTATGCGTTAGGCTGCGGCCTCGCTCTCGCCGAGATAGAGCCTGTGCATCAAGGCAGGATCCTTGGCCAGAGCACCGCAGTCCCCGTCGTAGACGATCTGGCCGCGCCGAAGCACGTAGGCGCGGTTCCCGATGGCAAGCGCAAGCGTCGCAAACTGCTCAACCAGAACCACGGCCATGCCCGCATCAGCCAACCTTCGGACAGCGGTCATCAGCCGACTGACGATGACGGGCGCAAGGCCTGAGGACATCTCGTCGATCATGATCACCTTGGGGCGGTTCACGATCGATCGAGCAATGACCACCATTTGCTGTTCGCCGCCGGAAAGCATGCCGGACTTCACGGAACGCCGCTGAAGCAGTTCGGGAAAGAGGTCATAGGCCTCCTTGAGATCGGCGTCGGGATGCAAGGCGACCCGCAGGTTTTCTTCTGTCGTCATCTCGGAAAAGACGGTTCGACCCTGCTCTACATGTCCGATACCCGATTTGGTCCTGCTGCCCGGTCGCATTTTCGAAAGCTCGCTGCCGTCCAGCGAAATGGATCCGCTCTTCGAGGGAATGATCCCCGAAATGCTTTCCAGCAGTGTTGTCTTGCCGGCGCCGTTCGAACCCAGCAGCACGCTGATTTCACCGCTGCGGGCAGCGATGTCGACGTTTCGGATGATCGGGATGCCGGATCGCTCGACGTGCAGAGCCTCGACTTTAAGACTGGTCATGCTGCCACCTCCTCAAATTCGATTCCCATATAGGCTTTCTGGACAATCGGCATGGCAAGCACTGTCTCCGGGACGCCGTTGGCAATAACCCTGCCAAAATCAAAGACCGTGATTTTAGCGCAGGCGCTTCTGACCAGATCCATGTCGTGCTCGATGAGAAGAACCGCACTGCCGAATGTTGTCGGGATCGCGGCGATCCGCTCGCCGAGCCGAAGTGCTTCGTCATAGGAAACGCCGGCGGCCGGCTCGTCGAGCAGAATGACCGGAGGCCGGGCGGCAACCACGCCTGCCACGTCGAGCAGACGACGAGTGCCGGCATCGACCGATGAGATCGGCGTCTCGGGCGAGGGGGCGCCGACCCAGGCAAGGAGTGCCTCGATCTCGCTGGCAGAGATGTTACCAGCAGCCAGCTTGATATACTCGCCGACCCGAAGCTCAGGTGCGATGCGGGTCGTTTGCCAGGTGCGGCGAATGCCTGCGCGGGCCCTTTCCGACGCTGACAGCCGGTCTACCGATTGGCCCGCCAGCGTGATTGCGCCTTCATAGCGTGAAAGGAAACCCGCAATCGCGTCGACGAGCGTCGATTTGCCCGCGCCGTTGGGTCCGACCAGCCCGATGACTTTGCCCGCAGGAACGGCAAGATTGACCTTGTCGAGAGCGGTGACGGCCCCATAACGAACCGTCAGATCGCGGATCTCGAGCACGTTGCCCGGCGACGCATGGGCCACCTTTTCCGGCAGTACACTGTTCATCGCCGCCGGAGCGGAAGTGGTTGACTTGCGGCCAAAGCGTCGGGCGATGCGCATCCAGGTTTCGGCAATTGTCTCCCCGGTCGAGAGGGCCTGGACCGCGCCAATCGCGAAGAAGACGTTGCCGATATCCTGCGGCAGGTTAAGCCTGCGCAGCAGTTCCGGAAAGAGTGCAATCAGAAGGCCGCCGATGATCGCGCCCAGCGTGAAATGCGATCCGACCATCGTCGACACGGCAAACAGGGCCAACGATTGCATCATCGAGAAGTTGTCGGAAACAAGTGTGCCCAGATAGCCGGCCAGCAAACCACCCGAAATGCCGGAAATGAAGGCGCTGATGGCAAAGGCGCTGAGCTTGGCGCGGGGAATGGAAATGCCGTGCGCTGCAGCCGCGCGCTCGGAATGGCGCACAGCAAGCCAAGATGCGCCAAGCCGCGACCGGTTGATGAATTCCAGCGCGATCGCGATGACGCCGAAGGTGACCAGGACAAAGACAAAATAGCCGCGATCCGTGTCGAACAGATCAGGCCTTGCAACCTGCGTGAACGTCGTCTGACCCGGAAAGGTGATCGTCGCCAGGATGGTGTCAAACGCTGCCGCAAATCCCAGCGTCACGATTGCGAGATTGATGCCACGCAGACGGAGTGCTGGCAGGCCGATTGCAACCCCCACCGGCACTGCCGCAAGGCCACCGATGATCATCCAGACGATGAGACCACCGGGCGCCGAAATCACATTGAGGTAGCCTGTGACCCATGCGCCAACGCCTGCAAACGACATCTGGCACAAGGAAATCAAGCCGGTGCGGCCGGTCACGAGCCCCAGGCTCTGCAAGGATACGCCGACGATAAAGACGGCAGTGAGCAGGAAGACCCAATATTTGGGGAGCAGCAGGAGAACAAGAATGCCGAGAACGGCGAGTGAAAGGGCCGTTTTGACTGCGGCGCGAATACTAGCGGGCCTCATCCCAGCGGGCTCCTCTCTGCGACCATAGCAGGACTATGAGAATGACAAGAAATGGCACAGTCGATCGATACTGGCTCACGAAGTCGATGGCGCTGACAGCGCCTTCGAGCACGCCGATGAGAACGCCTCCGGCGAGCGCCGCTCGGAAGCTTGCAAAGGCACCGATCAGTGCTGCGGCAAGTGCCGGCACGACCAGAAGACTAAGCGAGGCAAAATCGGGTGATCGCAGCGGTGCGATGATCATCAGCGCGAGCGACGTTACTGCGCCCGTTACGGCCCAGACACCGAGTGCCAGGAGGCGTACACGAATACCGATCAGCTCCGCAGCCATCGGTCGCTGTGAAAGCGCGCGCAACTGAAGGCCCATGCGGGTTCGTCCCAGGAAGGCTTCTGTCAGAAGCGTGAAGACGACCGAAAGGACAAGTGTGGTAAGAGCAGCCCAGGTCACTTCGACACCAGCAAGGCGAAACGCAGAACCCGGAATAATTTCGGGAAAATAATGCGGGTGCTGCCCGCCCGTGATCCGAAGGCCGAGTGCGATGATCCCGACGAGCAGCGCGGCGGTGACCGCAGCTTTTGTTGAGGCATTCGAATTGGCGAACCACGTGGTCATGACGAGACCGACCAGAATGCCGGAGACCGCACCGGCAGCGATACCCAGCAGACAGGCAAAGGCCAGCGGAACGCCGAGGCTAAAGAGGCCCACCATGACGAATGTGCCCGCTGCACCGATCGCCGCACCGGTGAAGTTCACCACCGCCACGAGGCGGAACGTGAAGATCGCGCAGACACCGAGAATGGCATAGGCACCGCCTGCTGAAAGGCCGGCGACCGCGGCCGTAAACAACGAATTCATGTTAACACTCCAAGCGCCAGAGAACGTAAGTCTCGACTTCAGTATCTTTGGGGGCGGGCAGGTTGAACCGTCCTGCCCGCCCCCTTCGACATCAGTCGGCCTTGGCGAGGGTGAACCAGTCAGGGGACTTCACTGTCCACTTGCCATCGACCAACTGCATGATCTTGGAGGCCTGCATCGGCGAGTGAGCCTTCGCATCGCCAAACACATAGGGCGTACCCGCGATCGGATAGCTCAGTTCCTTGCCAGCTTTGAGCGCTGCAGTCAGGGATTCGCGGGTTACCTCACCATCGATGCCGGAAATCGTGTCGACAATAACCTTGGCAGCCATGTAGCCACCCTGCGAGAAAGCGGTTTTCGGCAGGCCTGCCTTGTCCATGGTTGCAGCCCAGTCCTTGTTGGCGGCGCTGTTGGCCTCGGTGTAGGGTTCCCACTCGGTGCCAATGTAGACGGGCTGCTTGCTGTCAGCCAGTGCCTTTGCAACGCCTTCGGTATAGCCGGGGGCGAGGAAGAGCCAGTTGATGCCCGAGATCTTCTGTGCGTCAGCGGTCTTGACCCACTGAACGACGCCCGGCTCGACCTGGTTTGTGAGCACGGCATCACAGCCAGCGTCACGTGCCTTAATCAGGTAGGGCGTCAGGTCGCCCTGTAGCGGCAGGGTCCAGTCGACCAGCGTTATCTTCTTTCCGCTACGCTTCTCCCAGGCCGCAATTGCAGCCGCATAGGCTTCCTGCGTGCCGCCGATGACCGCGATGAATGCGCAGGCTTTCTGTGCGTTCAGCTTCTTCGTTGCATAGTCGAGCATGACGGTTGTCAGCGTGTATGGTCCTACGTTGACGGGTGAGACGCTGGGCGCATTGAAGCAGAGCGGGTCGACGCCGACACCCTGCACCGACAGAACATCGTTCTTGGCATACGTACCGGCATTGACCGCGCAATCGAGCAGGCTGGCGCCGCCAGCGAGTGCATAGACTTCCTTGTTGTCGATAAGGTCGCGCGCGGCCTGCGCAGCCACCTGCGGATCTGCCTTGTCGTCAGCGAGCGTGTATTCGATCTTGCAGCCATTGATCCCGCCGGCTTCATTCAACTGGTCGAAAACGGCTTTTGTCGCCTTCGGGGCGTCCGAGAAATCCACGATGCCCGTGATCGTCGAAACTGCACCGATCTTGATCGGACCGGCAGAGCATGACGGTGCTGCCGACGCCGTTGTATGCGAGAGACCGACAAAGGCCATTGAGGCCAGTGTTGCCAGGAAAAGTTTGGTTTTCATCTTCTAAGCTCCCCTTGTTTAGTCGTTGTCAGTTGAACGTTGCGGTGGCCAATCAGGCCTGATGAACGACGCGTCCTTCGAAGTAGGTGGTTTGAACCTTGGTCTTACCGATCTGGCTCGGCGGGACCTCAAGGACGTTCTGGTCGAGAACGATGAAGTCCGCCGATTTGCCCGGCTCGATCGAACCCGTCACGGAATCGATACCCATCGCGATGGCGGGGTTGATGGTGTAGGCGCGGATGGCGCTGTCGAGATCGATGGCTTCCTCTGCCCAAAGCGAGACGCCCGGGAAGTCGCCGAAGGGGTTCTGTCGGGTCACCATGCCTTCGATGCCGATCCATGGGTTAGGCAATGGCACCACCGGCCAGTCCGATCCACCGGCAATCAGAGCACCGGTCTCCTTGAGTGTGCGGATCGGCCAGAAGTTCGTTGCACGCTCCTCGCCGAGAACATCCTTGTGGCTTTCCAGGAAGGCTGTCGGGAACCACATCATCGGGCAAAGGTCGGCAACGACACCCAGCTTTGCGAACCGTGCGATGTCGTCGGGCCGGATGTAGCTCGCATGCGCGATCTGATGCCGGACTGTTGCCGGACCGTTGAAATGGCGGACAGCCTCGACGGCATCCAGCATCGTCGACACGGCCCGATCTCCGGTGCAATGCACCTTGAGACCCATTCCGAGTTTTTCGGATTTGTCGATCATGCGAATGAGGTCCGGAAGCTCCACCAGCAGGTCGCCCCGATGTCCGTGCGGGTGGGCATCGTCTGCGAGATAGGCTTCGTGAAACGCTGCGGTCCGTGCACCAGGTACGCCATCGAGGAACAGCTTGGTAAAGTCGGGCCGTACGTGCTGCGTGCGATACTGCTCGCGCACTGCCAGCAGTTCGTCTCCGGACATGCCGAAGAGGAAGCCCGGCGGCACCAGCGGCAAGGATCCGACGGACCAGGCCGTCAGTTCACCGGCTCGATCGAGCGCCGCCAGCGTCTGCAGGATCGGCAGTGCAGTTGCCGCCTCCTGAAACCCGGTGATACCGAGGCTGTTGGCAATCTCCACGGCGCGCTTGATGGATGCCCTGCGCATCGGATCCGTGAAGGCCTGATCAACGGCAAGCTCCGCCATGCCAGATGCAGCCTCGATCAGCAGTCCGGTCAGGCGGCCTGTCCGCGGGTCACGACCGAAAGCACCCTGAGCCGGTGCTTTCACATTGTCCGAGATGCCGAGGGCACGCATCGCTGCGGAATTGATCCAGCGGTTGTGCATGGTTTCATCACGAAGCATGACGGGATGCGACGGGCTGACTGCATCGAGCCTGGCGAGCGAGCTTTCCTTGTTGAGCGTCGTGATCATGTCGGCGCCCCAGGCATTGCCGATCACCCACTGACCCGCAGGCGTCTTTTCTGCCTGAGCGCGCACATGTTCACAGATTTCCTCGAGCGAGGCGCTGTAGGAAAACTGCATCTCGTAGAGTGCGCTTTGACCTGCCATGAGGATGTGGTTGTGCACATCAATGACGCCGGGCATGACCATCTGCCTGCCAAGATCAACGACCCGGGTATCGGCTCCACGGGATGCGGCGACCTCTTCTGCCGAGCCAACGACGAGAAACCGACCGCCGCGAATGGCAACAGCTTCAACCCAGCTGCCGCCGGCATTGGCGGTATAGATGCGGCCACCGGTCAGGATAAGATCTGCAGTCACGGTCATGTCATTCCCTGTCTTTGATGTTCGGAAATGGCGGTGTGACCAAGTCTGAGCGTCGGCAAGGCCGATCAGTCAGCGCATCGGTTGTCCATTGATGGATGGACGTTCCTTTGCTTTCCGAATGTTCCCACATGCGCCAGACCCTTTGGGTTCAGGCGTTCCGCTTTCGCGGTTGTTGTCTTTTGTTAGGGAATATCTTATGGGCGACGACAGGGCTTTATATGGTGCATATGCACTATAAAACGACCGGTCTTGCGCGTGCCGAAGCGATTTGACTAGCGTCGCGCCGGATCAGGCGTGCTTGCGATGCGTGTCAGTTCGACTTTGTTATGCACGCCCATCTTCTTGTAGATCGACGTCGTCTGGTTGCGTACCGTGTTTTGAGAAACGTCAAGCTTGTCTGCAATGGCCCGCGAAGTTGCGCCCGCGCAGAGCATTTCTGCAATCTGGCGCTCCTTGGGTGAGAGCAGCTTCCACGGATTATGCGGCTGGATTGAAACGAGCCAGAGTTCGTTTGAATAACGGGCTCTCGAAAAGACCTGCCCATGCCTGCTCGAGAATGTCTCCTGCCGTGCAATTTCCTTAAGGCGCGTGGACGGTTTTTGGCCCCGAGGCAGCGTCGCTGCCAACGCCGAGTGAAAGCCCGTCGACGACAAGAACAGTTCACCATCATGATCGATCAACGCCCATTCGCTATGCGGCTCGACGCGCATGGCGAGATCGAACTGAAGGCTCAGCGAAAGTGCCTGTTCCAGGTGGCGCAGGATCGCGAGAAAGTCCGCCGTCTCCGTCTCCGAAAAGGCCTGACTTTTGTCGAATCGATAGAGCGACATGAAGAAATTGAAGGGCCCCTCGCGCACATTGCAGTGCCCGTTCAACATTTGTGTGACGTTGAATTCGTCGCTGAGTGACCGAAAATGCGGATTGCTGGCTATTTCATTGATGGTCAGGGATTTGGTGAAAAGCTTGAGGCTGCGCCCGGTCCGGACGAAAGGATCATTGACCAGTTGCGAACGCACTGCAGTCTCGAATGCCGCCGGTAATCCGCTGAGATTGGTGTGTACGATGGTAACTTTTCCAGCGCGGAAAAGCGACCAGCCCCACCATGCCGCGTCGAATACTGTGACGTCACGCACGAGGTCGATCATGAATTGCTGGAAGCGAAGCGGGGTATGCGTATTCGCCTTGTCGATCAGTGTCAGTACGAATTCGCTGAGTTCGTAGCGGTTCACGTTCTGACACTGCCTCCCGTTTGGTGTCGCCAGCATCTCGAATGCCGGACCAACTTGCCAATCGATCGTATCTTGCCGAACCGCGGGCGAGCGTCAATCGTTGTGTGAGGAGAAGTCATCAAGCACATACAGGGTCTGTGATGACCCAGATCATGTCGGCCCCGTGCCAACCGAATCGCACGGGGCCTAGTTATCGCTGCCTTCAGTGCAGGCGAATGAGGGCCTTGATGGCCTTGCGTTCATCCATGGCCTGATAGCCCTTGGCGACATCGCCGAGCTCAATTTCAAGGTCAAACACCTTGCCCGGGTTAATCTGACCCGACAGGATCAAATCAAAGAAGTGCGGTAAATAGCGCCGGACAGGCGCGGGGCCGCCTAACAGGTTCTTCTGGGCAAGGAACAACATCTGACCATCGAGCGATACACCATGCGGCACGCCGACGAAGCCGATGGACCCGCCCGGGCGAGCCGCATTGATAGCCTGCATCATGGATTCCTGCGTGCCGACGCATTCAAGCACCGAATCTGCGCCGATGCCGTTTGTCATGGCACGGATCTTTGCCACGCCCTCATCTCCGCGCTCGGTGACGATGTGCGTCGCGCCAAACTCAAGCGCCAGTTCCTGTCGGGATTTGTGACGGCTCATGGCGATGATGGTTTCCGCGCCAAGTTGCTTTGCCGCCAAAACGCCCATCAGCCCTACAGCACCATCGCCAACGACGACTGCCGTACAGCCGGGCTGGACACGCGCGGCGTCTGCAGCATACCAGCCCGTCCCAAGGACATCGGACGCGGCAAGCAGGCTCGGGATCTTGTCTTCGGGTGGCATGGACGACGTTGCAACCAGAGTGCCATCTGCCCAGGCGACGCGCGCAAATGGCGCCTGTCCACCAGACATGAATTCACGATTAACGCAGGATGACGGCCAACCGCCCAGGCAATTGGCGCAGGTGCCGCACGACAGGCAGAACGAGCCGACGACGAACTGGCCCGGCTTGACAGTCTTGACCGCGCTGCCAACCTCGGTCACCACGCCGCAATATTCGTGGCCCATGTTCATGGGCTGGCCAACGGGCTGAAGACCGCGATAGGGCCAAAGGTCGGATCCGCAAATGCATGAGGCAGACAGCTTTATGATAGCGTCGGTCGGGTGGATGATCTTCGGTTCGGCTACTTCCTCGCAGCGAATGTCACCTGGGCTTCGGAGAACGGTGGCGCGCATGGGCCTATTCCTTTCAGAGGGATTTCGAATGACAACGGCGCCCGAGCCGGTTTCGCCCGGCGCATGCGTTGAAACGGAAAACTAGCCGAAGTGGATGACGGTGAGTAGCCCGTATAACCTGCTTACGCTTATCAATAATTGCGCATAATCCATATAAGCGAATGCGCTCTGTGCGATATGTCTCATGCCGTCTTTGCCGGCATGCCATTCTCTGACCCTGAGCACATTGCGCTCTCCGGCGACGAAGGCTAACGAGTTGGGCGACCGTTCTGGAATCATTTGGTTGCCGGTCACCTTGCCAGATGAAAGAGCAGACGCGATGCGAGATGTGCTCCGATGATCAACGCGCCCGAGACATTTCTGAGGCAGCTCTTCGACAAAGCGGTCGAGGTCGCAGATCCCATGCGATCGCTCGGACGCTTCCTGCCGGTGCGACCATCCGGGCGCGTGCTGATCGTCGGGGCGGGCAAGGCGAGCGCACGGATGGCAGAGGCTGTTGAAGCCATCTGGGGACCGTGTCAGGGGCTCGTTATTACGCGCTACGGCTACGGGCGGCCTTGCCGTGGTGTAGAAATCGTCGAGGCATCACATCCCGTCCCGGATCAGGCGGGTGTTGATGCGACCGGGCGCATGCTGGCGCTATTGCGTGGCGCAGGTGAAAACGATTTTGTCCTTGCGCTGATCTCAGGTGGTGCATCGGCCCTGCTTGTTGCGCCATCGGATGGCGTATCGCTTGCGGAAAAGCAGGCTGTGAATGCGGCTTTGCTGGCGTCCGGGGCGCCGGTCGACAAGATGAACACGGTGCGGAAGCATCTGAGCAGGGTCAAGGGCGGGCAGCTTGCTGCCGCAGCCTATCCGGCAAGAATGCTCGCATTGCTGATTTCCGATGTTCCGGGCGATGATCCCGCCTTCATTGGGTCCGGGCCGACGGTCGGCGACCTTACCACGCCACAGAACGCCATCGATATTCTTGACCGATGGCAGATCGATACGCCGCCAAACATCCGCTCCGCCATTCTGACACGCAGCGGCGTGTTGCGCCCCGGGGATGCCAGGCTCTCTCGGGTTGAAAACGTGATCTGTGCCGCTCCAGCGCAATCTCTCTCGGCCGCCGCCGAACTGGCCCAAGCAGCCGGATGCGATGTTCGCTTCCTGGGTGATGCCCTGGAGGGTGAGGCGAGGGAGGTTGCTGCTGAACAGGCGGCGATGGCTCTCGAGATCAAGTCTGCCATGAAGCCGAGCGATCGCCCCGTGCTTCTCCTGTCCGGTGGGGAACTCACGGTAACCCGCCGTGGCAATGGTGTCGGCGGGCCCAATGCTGAATTTGCACTGGCGCTCGCCATCGCGCTCGAAGGCGCAACGGGAATATCAGCCATTGCCTGCGATACCGATGGTGTTGACGGTGCTGCCGAGGTCGCCGGGGCCATTATTGGTCCCGAAACGCTCAATTTTGCTAGGAGCGTCGGGTTGGATCCCGATACGGCCTTGGCCAACAACGATGCGCACAGTTTCTTCGCGGCGATCGGCGGTCAGGTCGTCACCGGTCCTACACTGACAAATGTGAATGACTTCCGGGCGATCCTCATTCAGCCTTGAAATTATCGCCGATCTCGCGCTCACGGGTTCGAATAAGTGAAAGGCACCCTATAGCCGTTCGTATGCGGTTCCATAATTTAGCTTATCTGACTGGCAGCGCAGATGGGAGATCGGATCCGGATCAATTGCTACCGTTTCGACTGGCATTGAGCCAAGTTCACCGGCATAGCCTGTCGCAAAAATACTTCATGTTCTCGCGGCGCATGTTTCGCGATCGCTGGCGGCCGTCATGTCACCGGACCCCATATCGCCGCGAAAGTCCAATTTCCAAAGAGTTAGCCGATACTTTCGAACCAATCCTGGTCGTGGACACCTCCAAACACATTGGATTGCTGGCAGCCTGCATCATCATGCGTGACAGCACAAAATTACCATCAATAGCATAATGCTCCTCTTTTATTCTTGCTGAAACTTTGCATAGTCAGCCATCAGGAGTGAGAAGTCGCATCAATGAAAACCAGTTGCGGAACGTGCAAGGCGAGGCCTTTGCGCGAACGGTGAACTGTTGTTGCGCTGCAAAATCATTGTGGAGAGAAATATGAGTTTCAAGATTGCAATCATCGGCGCAGGCAGTGTGGGCTTCACCCGCAAGCTTTTCTCCGACATTCTGTGCGTGCCGGAATTCGAGAATGTTGAATTCGCGTTGACTGATGTATCGGAGCACAATCTTTCCCTGATTGAAAAAGTATTGAATGTGATCAAGGAAGCCAGCGGTCTGAATGTCCGCATTACGGCGACCACCGATCGCCGAAAAGCAATCGAAGGTGCTCGCTATATTGTTTCATGCGTACGCGTTGGTGGGCTCGAAGCCTATGCGGACGACATTCGAATTCCCCTTCGCTACGGGATCGACCAGTGTGTCGGTGATACGATCTGCGCCGGTGGCATCCTCTACGGCCAGCGCAACATTCCGGTCATCCTCGATTTCTGCAAGGATATTCGTGAAGTCGCAGAGCCAGGCGCGCGCTTCCTGAACTACGCAAATCCGATGGCCATGAACACATGGGCGGCGATCGAATATGGCAAGGTCGATACCATCGGGCTCTGCCACGGCGTACAGCATGGCGGCGAGCAGATTGCCGAAGTGCTGGGCGTGCGCAACGATGAACTGGATTTCATCTGCTCAGGGATCAACCACCAGACGTGGTTTGTCGATGTCCGTGTCAACGGCCGCAAGATCGGCAAGGACGAACTGGTTGCAGCCTTTGAACGGCATCCGGTGATCAGCAAGCAGGAAAAGGTGCGCATCGACGTTCTCAAACGCTTCGGCGTCTATTCCACCGAGAGCAACGGGCATCTTTCGGAATACCTGCCCTGGTATCGCAAGCGTCCCGATGAGATTGCGCGCTGGATCGATATGTCCGACTGGATCCATGGCGAGACGGGTGGCTATCTTCGCTACACGACCGAAAACCGCAACTGGTTTGAAACCGAGTTCCCATCGGTGCTGGAGCGTGCCCGCGAACCCTTCACCAACTACAAGCGCTCCAACGAACACGCGAGCTACATTCTGGAGGCACTTGAGACCGGTCGCGTTTATCGCGGTCACTTCAACCAGAAGAACAATGGCGTGATCACCAATCTTGCGCCGGATGCGATCATCGAATCGCCCGGCTTCGTTGACCGTTTCGGTATCAACATGGCAGCTGGCATAACATTGCCGGAAGCAGCGGCTGCGACCTGCACCGCCTCGATCAATGTCCAGCGCATGTCGGTTCATGCGGCTGTCACGGGCGACGTCGATCTTCTCAAACAGGCCGTCCTGCACGATCCGCTGGTTGGCGCAATCTGCACCACTGAGGAGGTCTGGCAGATGGTCGATGAGATGCTGGTCGCTCAGGCCGCGTGGCTGCCTCAGTTTGCCGATGCCATTCCTGCCGCAAAGGCGCGTCTTGCAAAGGCAACTGTCAAGACACGTGACTGGCAGGGTTCGGCTCGTCGCGAGGTCCGCTCGATTGAAGAGTTGCGGGCAATCAAGCACGCGAGCTGATGTCTACGAGTTTGGCGGTCCTTGTGGGCCGCCTCAAGGCCGGAGTTCAATGCGCCGGCTCATCATGAAGGGCGATTGGGAGATCGCCACTCTTAAAAAGGGGAGTGAAATGACTACACGATATCTAAAGGTAACCGCTGCCTTCATGCTGGGCGCTGCCGCGATGACATTCAGTGTCTCGGCTGCGGAAATGGAGGTTGTTCCGAAGGCTCCGGACTTTCCTGCGCAGACGAAGGTCAAGTATGTCGGCGTCAACGACATTCTCGAATACAAGGCGCTGCCGGAGTATCACGAGCCCGCCTGGGTCACGAAGGATTTCGTCAGCGCGGGCAAGCTGCCGCCGGTAAAGGATCGTCTTCCGAAGGAGCCGATGGTTTACAAGGCCGGCAACATGACGGACGGGATTGGTGTCTATGGCGACACGATGCGTCACGTCATCGGCGGTCGTCCCGAAGGCTGGAATTATGAAGCCGGACAGAACCAGGGCTGGGGCGGTATCGATATCGGCATGTACGAGTGCCTTACGCGCACGGGCCCCCTCTTCCAGGTCAAGGCTGATCAGCTGCAGCCGCTTCCGAACCTCGCCAAGGCCTGGGAATGGTCCCAGGATGGTCACAAGCTCACCATGCACCTGATCGAAGGCGCGAAGTGGTCTGACGGCGTTGATTTCACCTCTGATGACGTGATGTTCTATTGGGACGACAACGTCGTTGATCCCAATGTCACGCCGCTGAATGGAGCGACGCCCGAGACATTCGGCGCCGGCACAACGCTGAAGGCAATCGACAAGTATACGGTTGAATGGACCTTCAAGGACGCTTTCCCGAAGCAGTTTATCTACAACATGGCTTACGGCACGTTCTGCCCTGGTCCGGCGCACGTCCTCAAGCCGCAGCATCCGAAGTATTCCAAGAATACCTATGACCAGTATCGGAACGCATTCCCGCCGACCTACATGAACTTCCCGGTCATGGGTGCGTGGGTTCCGGTTGCCTACCGTCCTGACGACATCATCGTCCTGCGTCGCAACCCCTACTACTGGAAGGTCGACGAAAAGGGCAACCAGCTGCCCTATCTCGATGAAATGCACTACAAGCTGTCCACCTGGGCAGATCGTGACGTGCAGGCTGTCGCAGGCTCCGGCGACTTCTCCAACCTCGAGCAGCCGGAAAACTTCGTCGAGTCGCTGAAGCGCGCCGCCGACAAGAAGGCCCCTGCCCGCCTCGCCTTTGGCCCGCGTCTCATTGGGTACAATCTCGAGATGAACTTCTCGGCCAATGGCTGGGGTGATCCGGACGAGCGCTCCCAGGCTATCCGCGAGCTGAACCGTGACGAGCACTTCCGCAAGGCGGTCACCATGGCAACGAACCGCAAGGAACTGGGCGACTCTCTGGTCAAGGGACCGTTTGTTGCGACCTATCCGGGTGGCATCCTCGAAGGTTCGAACTTCTATGACCGCAACTCGACCATGTTCTATCCCTTCGATCTGGCTGCGGCCAAGAAGGAGCTTGAAAAGGCCGGGCTGAAGGACACGGATGGCGATGGCATCGTCAACTTCCCCGCCGGCAAGTCGGGTGGAAAGGATGTCGAGATCTCGCTCCTCGTCAACAATGATTACACCACCGACAAGAGCCTTGCCGAAGGTGTTATCGCCCAAATGCAGAAGCTGGGTATCCGTGTTGTCCTCAATGCTCAGGCCGGCAAGGACCGCGACGCGGCCAACTACGCAGGCAAGTTCGACTGGATGATCCTGCGTACCGGTGCGGAGCTTGCAGCCGTGGTGCAGAACACGCCGCAGCTTGCAGCAACTGGTCCGCGTACGAGCTGGTTCCATCGCGCCAACAACAAGGACGAACTGGACCTGATGCCCTTCGAAAAGGAACTTGCCGACACGGTCAACAAGTTCGTTGTTTCGAGCGACGCCAAGGAACAGGCCGACCTGATGAAGCAGTACCAGAAGATCTACACGACCAACGTCAACACCGTGGGTCTCGTTGAATATCCTGGCGCGCTCATCATCAACAAGCGGTTCAAGAACGTGCCGGACGGTACCCCGATCTACATGTTCAACTGGGCTGAAGACTCCGTGGTTCGCGAGCGGCTCTATGTGCCGACGGCGGATCAGGGCAATTACGAGCTCTTCAAGGATACTTTGCCAGGCGCTCCGGGGTCCGAAGGACCGGCCAAGTAAGCAATCCTCCCGACCCGCGGCGCATGCTTAAAGACATGGGCCGCGGGATTGGAAACTCTGGAGGTGCTGCAGGGATTTCCAGGCAGCACCTCCCCTTTGAGGAGACATACGAGAATGTTGAGGTTTCTTGCCCTGCGAACGATGTCAGCCATTCCCGTGCTGATCATCCTGAGCGTGGTCACGTTTGCGATCATCCAGGCCCCGCCCGGCAACTATGCCGACTATATCCGCTCGCAGCTGATCAATCTCGGTGGCGCTTCCTATGAGCAGGCTGATCAGCAGGCTCGCGCCTACGCTGTGGCGCACGGTCTCGACAAGCCTATGATCGTTCAATATTTCAACTGGATCAGCGGAATGCTGACGCGTGGGGATTTTGGCGACAGCCTCTACTACAATCGCCCGGTTGGAGAAATCGTGGCCGAACGTTTGCCACGCACAATCCTGCTTGCGATCACATGCCATATCTTTGCGTCGATCCTCGGGATCACCTTCGGTGTTCTGGCGGCAACCCGCCAATACAGCTGGGTCGATACGCTCCTTTCCGGCGTTTCCTTCCTCGGCATGACTGTGCCGCGCTTTCTGATGGCGCTGATCATGGTTTATGTTCTGGTTTTCCATTTCAACGTCAGTGACATCGGCAACTTCTTCTCGCCGCAGTTCGGCGGTGCGCCGTGGTCGTGGGCCAAATTTCTCGATCTTGTCCATCACGTCTGGCCTGTCGTGGCCATCGCGACCCTCGGCGGGCTCGCCTACAACATGCGCGTCATGCGCGGTAACCTGCTCGATACGCTGAATGCGCAATATGTGGAAACAGCGCGCGCCAAGGGGCTGCATGAAAGCGCTGTGATCATACGTCACGCGGTGCCGAATGCGCTGCATCCACTCATCATGTATCAGGGGGTGGTGCTGCCTTACATGCTGACGGGTGAGATCGAGGTCGCAATCATCTTCGCCCTTCCGACCGTTGGACCTGCCATTGTAGGCTCGATGCACGTCGGCGACGTTTACGTCACGGCCACATTCATGCTCGTCCTCGCCGTCACGCTCATCATCGGCAACATTGTCGCCGATCTGCTGCTCGCGATGCTGGATCCGCGCATCCGTCTTGGAGGAGCCGCGTGATGCTGGTCCCTGCCGAAAACACCGTTGACGTCGATGCAAAGAAGGCAAGTGCGACCAGTGAGAGCTATACCGCGCTGGTCTGGCGTCGGCTCAGGCGCTCGCTGACGGGCATGCTGGGCCTTATCATCGTGCTGTTCCTGTTGTTCATGTGCGTGTTCGCGGGCTTTCTTGCGCCGGTCGACCCGATGCTGACGGATAATTCTTTCATGCCGCCGGACAGCATTTCGATCCATGACAAGGATGGTGGCCTCGTCCTGCCGCGTATCTATCCCCTGGTCGATAGCGAGCAACTTGATCCGGTTACCTTCCAGCCGCTGACCGGCCCGGACTATGACAATCCTCGCCAGCTTGGCTTTTTTGTCCGAGGCTTCGAGTACCGCATCCTGGGTCTGATCCCGTCGACCATCCATTTCTTTGGTTCGGTCAATGGCGAGCCAACCCACTTGCTGGGTACCGACAAGCTGGGACGCGATATCCTGTCGCGCGCCATTTACGGTTCGCGCATATCACTGATGATTGCTCTAACCGTGGTTTCCATCGTCACTGTGATCGGAACGACCATTGGCATGATGTCGGGCTATTTTAGTGGCGCGGCCGATGTCTGGATCCAGCGGTTTGTCGAGCTCGTTCTGGCATTCCCGCAACTGCCGCTCTATCTCGCCCTCACCTCCCTGATCCCGGTCACTGCACCGACGAATGTCTTCCTCGCGTTCGTGATTGTGGTGATGTCGGCCCTTGGCTGGGCACAGATGTCACGCGAAGTGCGCGGCAAGACGCTGGCGCTTGCCCGGATCGAATACGTGAAGGCGGCCATCGCGATCGGCGCAACCGACCGACGGATCATATTCCAGCATATCCTGCCGAATGTGATCAGCCATGTGATCGTTGCGGTCACCCTGAACATTCCGAATATCGTGCTTCTGGAATCCTTCCTCGGGTTCCTGGGGTTTGCGGTCAAGCCGCCGCTGATATCCTGGGGACTGATGCTGCAGGACACGGCGACCTATTCCGTCATCGGGTCCTATCCATGGATCCTCGCGCCCGTCGGCTTCGTGCTGGTCACTGTGTTCGCGTTCAATGCGCTGGGCGATGGCCTGCGTGACGCGATCGATCCCTATTGAGTTGGAGTTGCCCATGACCACTGATCAACTGGCGCCCGACACTCGCTTTGATATTGACCGCCACGCCGATGCGCCCGTCATCGACGTGCGCAATGCCGGCGTCACCTTTGTGACCGACCAGGGTGAAGTCACTGCCGTTCGTGACATATCCCTCCAGCTGTATCGCGGCGAAACCATTGCTGTTGTTGGTGAATCCGGCTCCGGAAAATCGGTGACAGCCCGCACGATCATGGGATTGCTGTCCAAGCGTGCGCGGGTCAATCCGGCAGCGCAGGTCCTGCTGGACGGTCAGAATATCCTGAAGTTTTCAAAAGAGCGCCGGCGAAGCCTGCGTGGAAACCGGATCTCCATGATCTTTCAGGAGCCCATGAGTTCACTGAACCCGCTCTATTCCATCGGAACGCAGATCATTGAGGCCTTGCGCGCACACCAGAACATTTCGCGCGCACAGGCCCGCCAGCGCGTTATCGAGCTGTTGACGGAAGTTCAGATCCCGCAGCCTGAATTGCGCGTGGACCAATATCCGCACCAGCTTTCCGGCGGCCAGCGTCAGCGCGTCATGATCGCGATGGCGCTCGCGAACAATCCCGATATCCTGATTGCCGACGAGCCGACGACCGCGCTTGATGTCACGGTGCAGGCGCAGATACTCAACCTGATCCGTGATCTTCAAAAGCGCCATGGGATGGCGGTGATCCTGATTACGCACGACCTCACGGTTGTGCGGAAGTTCTCGGACTATGTCTACGTCATGCAGAAGGGCTTGCTTGTCGAACACAACACGACTGAAGCACTCTTTTCCAATCCTCGCCATGCATACACACGGCATCTGCTGGCCTCCGAACCACGGGGCCGTGCAACACCTCTCGATGGAAATGAGGGACTGATCCTCGAGGGGCGCGATGTGCGTGTCGCCTTTCATCTCAAGACCGGTGGCTTCTTTCGCCATGCGGTCCACGAACTCGTTGCTGTCGACAGCCTTTCCCTGTCGCTGAAACGGCACGAAACGCTCGGCCTTGTGGGCGAATCCGGTTCTGGCAAAACGACCTTCGGCCAGGCGCTGACCCGTCTCATCAACAATAATGGTGGAGAAATCCGGTTTGACGGTCAGTCGATTGAGAATTTTGACCGCGATGCCATGCGGCCTCTGAGATCGCGAATGCAGGTGGTGTTCCAGGACCCGTTTGCATCGCTCAACCCGCGCATGACGGTAGGACAGATCATTGGCGAAGGCCTGGTGGTGAACGGGATCGGTGAAGGTCGGGCCGAGCGCTATGAGCGTGTCAAAAAGGCGTTGCGTGACGCAGGCCTGCCGGACAACATTACAGGGCGCTTTCCGCACGAATTCTCGGGCGGGCAACGGCAGCGTATTGCCATTGCCCGGGCGATTGTGCTTGAACCGGAATTCCTGCTTCTGGACGAGCCAACCTCCGCGCTGGATCTTTCGGTTCAGGCGCAGATCATTGATCTGCTGCGGCGCCTTCAGGATGAGCGCGGCCTCAGCTATCTGTTCATTTCGCATGATCTGAAGGTCGTTCGTGCCCTTTGCCACCGGGTCATCGTCATGCAGCATGGCAAGATCGTCGAGGAAGGCAGCGTCGAAGACGTTCTCAACAATCCGCAGACCGACTATACGCGGCGGCTTGTTCGCGCAGCGTTTGATGTCGCGGCCTGATTCCGCCGCGACAGTCATCGGGTGCGCAGGCTCCTTTGGTTGGGGAATCATCATGGCTGGAAATCTCGTTGCGGGGCTTCAAGTCTTGCGCCCTTGTATTTGATTTCGTTCAGGAACTGATCCAGCCCAGTTCGGAGTTTCGCCCCCTTCTCCACAGTGACAGTTTTCAGAATCCCATCTGCCTAAAGAAAGCGGCTTGCAAATGTTATCGATAACATTTACGAGAATGATCAACATGCATTGAGCGACCCAGCCCAATCTGACAGTCTGGTCCGGTTGCCTGCAATGTGTGAAGTGGAGGAATGCATGCCGAATTTGTTTGATCTTTCGGGCCAGCGCGCTCTGGTGACCGGCTCCAGTCAGGGTATCGGACTTGCCCTTGCGGCAGGCCTTGCCGAACACGGCGCCGATGTCATCGTCAACGGCCGCACGGCTTCCAAGGTTGCCGAAACCTGTGATGCGCTCTCCGCCAGAGGCTACAAGGCGTCTGCTGCCGTCTTTGATGTCACCGACAAGGCTGAAGTGGACGCTGGCATCGAGAAGATCGAAGCGGAAATCGGCCAGATCGATATCCTGATCAACAATGCTGGTATGCAGTTTCGAACGCAGCTTGAGGACTTTCCGGCCGACAAGTTCGAGCTTCTTTTCAAAACGAACGTCACCAGCGTCTTTCTTGTTGGTCAGGCTGTGGCCCGCAAGATGATACCGCGTGGTCGAGGCAAGATTATCAACATCGCGTCCGTGCAAAGTGAACTCGCACGGCCTTCGATTGCGCCCTACACCGCAACCAAGGGTGCGGTGAAGAACCTCACCAAGGGCATGTGCACGGACTGGGCCAAGTACGGATTGCAGATCAACGCAATCGCGCCGGGCTATTTCAAGACCCCGCTCAATCAGGCGCTTGTCGACAGTGCGGAGTTTACGGCCTGGCTTGAAAAGCGGACGCCTGCCGGGCGGTGGGGCGACGTTGACGAACTGGTCGGCGCAGCCGTTTTCCTTGCATCGAAGGCGTCGTCATTCGTCAACGGCGAGACGCTGCATGTCGACGGCGGAATCACTGCAAGTCTCTGATATGAAAAGAATATCCATCATAGTCATGGGTGTCAGCGGCTGTGGCAAATCTTCCATGGGCGAGGCTTTGGCAAAGCGTCTCGGTTTGGAGTTCATCGAGGGTGACGCCCTCCACCCGGCTGAAAATGTCGCGAAGATGTCTCGCGGCATTCCGCTCACGGATGATGACCGCTGGCCCTGGCTGGCGACGGTGGGGCGGGCTTTGGCGAGCCTTCCTGCCGGGGGCGTCGCATCATGCTCTGCCTTGAAGCACGCCTATCGCGATGTTCTCAGGCGCGAAGCGGGAAGCGAACTGGTTTTCGTGCACCTGAAAGGCACTCGTGAACTGCTTGTGGAGCGGATGAACGCGCGCAAGGGGCACTTCATGCCTGCAACGCTTCTCGATAGCCAGCTTGCCGCACTGGAAGCGCCCGGTGCGGATGAGAACGTGATCGAGGTCGATTGCGCGGAGCCTTTGGAGCCTGCGGCGGACCGGGTTGCGGCAATTCTGGCCGCCTCGTAACAACAAAAGGGAGGGCGACATGGCCCAGGTAGAAAACATCGCCGTCATCGGCGCCGGCATCATGGGTTCGGCCATTTCGACCAGATTGCTCTCCGTCGGCCAGTCCGTCACGGTTTTCGATCTGGACCCCGTGAAACTTGCTGCACTGGCGGAAAAAGGCGCGAAAGTCGCCACGAGCATCGCCGATGCTGTCTCTCAATCCGATTTCGTGATCCTTAGCCTCAACCATGCTGATATCGTGCGCAAGGCGGTCTTCGGCCCGCAGGGCGTTTCAAGTGTCGCCTCGCCTGAGAAGCTGCTGATCGACATGTCGTCCATCGACCCCAGGGATACGGCGGAAATGTCCGCGAAACTCGCGTCGGAAACCGGCATGAAATGGGTTGATTGCCCTTTGTCCGGCGGAGCGCCCGGAGCGCTCGGCGGGCGCTTGACGATCATGGCGGGTGGCGCAGTCGAAGATTTCGAGCGCGCCCGCGCCGTCATGCAGCATCTGGCGGCCAACTATAATCTCATGGGTCCGAGCGGTGCCGGTCAGACGGTGAAGCTCATCAATCAACTCTTCTGTGCCGTTGCCTTCCAGGCAGTGGCTGAGGCCGTCAAGCTGGCGGAAGCCGGCGGTGTTGACGCAGCACTCATTCCCGTCGCCTTGAAGGGTGGCCGTGCTGACAATGCGATCATGCAGGAGTTCATGGGGAAGTTTGCGGCTCGCGATTACACGCCGACTGGTCGGATCGACAACATGCTGAAAGATCTGGACTCGCTGCAAGCCTTTGCCATGAAAACGCGGACACCCCTGCCTATGACCGGTCAGGTGGTGGAGATCCATCGCCTCTTGTGCACCATGGGTCTCGGGGGGCGTGACTCGGCCGAAATGATGCGTCTGCTCGACGGCGCGATCATCTGATTTCAACGACAATTTTCGCCAGTTCGGCGAGGAAAATGCAATTCGCAGGTCAAAATGCGACGAATGTCCTTGACGACCGCAAATTGTTATCGATAACATAGCTTCATCGTGAGGCTTTGGGAGGAGCGCAGCGACATGCAAGACAAGCTTCTGGAATTCAGGTCCATCACGAAGGAATTCGGCGGAACCCGCGCTCTGTCCGACGTGTCGCTTGATTTGCGTCCGGGTGAAATCCTGGCTCTGCTCGGCGAAAATGGCGCGGGCAAATCCACGCTTATCAAAACGCTGGCTGGAATTCACAAGCCCGAAGGTGGCGAAATTCGCTTCCGTGGTGAGCCCTATTCCCATCGTCCGCCGCGCCCGAATGAGCGTCAGCCTGTTGCTTTCATCCATCAGGATCTCGGATTGATCGAGTGGATGACGGTGGGTGAAAACGTGGGTCTGGCGCAGGGCTTCTCGCGCCGAACCGGAGTTATCGACTGGAATGGAACGGACCGCCGGGCTGCCGAGGCGCTGAAACTCGTCGGCTGCGAGTTTGATCCGTCGACGCGGGTCTCCAGCCTGACACGTACTGAAAAATCACTGGTCGCCATTGCGCGTGCGCTGGCAGTGGAGGCGGACGTCCTGGTGCTGGATGAGCCGACAGCGAGCTTGCCTGCAGATGAAGTCGAGCGTCTGTTCGATGCCATACGTCCACTCAAGGACCGAGGCGTTGGCATGATCTATGTCTCGCATCGTCTCGACGAAATCTTCCGGATTGCGGACCGCGTTGCCGTATTGCGTGACGGACGTCTGGTTGGCCAGAAGATGGTTAGCGATACCACGCCGGCCGAGCTCGTCGAGATGATCGTCGGGCGCAGCGCCAGCGATCTGTTCGTCAAGGCAGAGGCAAAGGTTTCAGAACCCGTCGTATCCGTGCGGAGCCTGCAATGCACGGGCACCGGCAGCATATCATTCGACATCCGCAAGGGTGAATTGCTGGGTCTTGTCGGCCTGCGTGGTGCCGGCCAGGAGGCCATCGGCCGGGCGCTTTTCGGCGCGGAGGCTTTTTCGGGCGAGATCACCCTTAATGGCGAGGCTCCGGATCTTTCAAGCCCGATCGCGGCGATGAACTCCGGCATTGGCCTGATTGCCCGTGACAGAACGGAAGAGTCGGTCGCGCTTTCGCTCTCCGTGCGCGAGAACACGTTTCTCAACCCTGGCGCCATCAAGCGGAGCCTGTTTTCGTTTCTGTCGCCGCGCAGCGAAGCCGCGCTTGCAGAAGAAATCGGGCGCTCGGTCGGCCTGCGGCCCAATGACCCGGAATTGCCGGTCGAAGCGCTTTCCGGTGGCAACCAGCAGAAGGTGGTTGTCGGGCGGTGGCTGGCCACGGGTCGCAAGCTCCTGATTGCAGAAGACCCGACTGCAGGTGTGGACGTTGGTGCGAAGGCTGACATCTATCGCCTCATTGCCCGTGCGCTTGAAGCCGGGCTCGCGGTTGTCGTTGTTTCGACCGACTTCGAGGAGATCGCACATATCTGCCACCGCGCACTCGTCTTCTCGCGCGGGGTCATCGTGAAGGAATTGGCAGGTGAGGCTTTGACGACGCCCGCTCTCATTACTGCTGCATCGGCGTCGGAAGCTGCTTGAACGGAGAAAGTCCATGCAATCCATCGAATCCACCGCTCTCGAGCCGACCAAAGCTGAAATGCGCGGACTGTCCACGGGGCAAAAATTCGCGCGGCTTCTGCCCGTTTACGGTCTGGTCATCCTGACTGTGCTGCTGATCGTTCTTTTCTCCGTTCTGCTGCCGAACACATTTCCGACGCTGCTGAACCTCCGCTCTATCATTTCCGACAAGGCGATTATCGCGCTGCTCTCGCTGGCTGCCATGATCCCAATGGCGGCAGGCCGTATCGACCTTACGATCGGCTACGGCATCGTGCTTTGGCATATTCTCGCAATCAGCCTGCAGACGATGTTTGGTCTTCCCTGGCCAGTGGCCGTTCTGATCGTTCTGGCTCTCGGAGCGTTCACAGGGTTGCTGAATGGCCTGCTTGTTGAAGTTGCCAAGATCGACAGCTTCATTGCAACGCTCGGCACCGGTACTGTCCTCTACGCACTTGCATTGTGGCATTCGGGCGGCCGTCAGGTCGTGGGCATGCTGCCACAGGGCTTCTATGCGTTGAACGGCACCATGGTCTTCGGACTGCCGATCACCGGCTTCTACGTCCTGGTCGTTGCGCTGGTCATGTGGGTTGCGCTCGAATACCTGCCGATCGGTCGTTATCTCTACGCGATCGGTGCCAATCCGAAGGCTGCCGCGCTGAATGGCATCCCGGTTCGCAAGTTCGTCATGGGTGCGTTCATCACCTCCGGTTTCCTGTCTGCTCTGACCGGCGTGCTGCTCGCATCCAAGCTTCGTATCGGTCAGGCAAGCGTTGGCCTTGAATACCTGCTGCCCGCACTCGTCGGCGCCTTCCTCGGTTCGACGACGATCAAGCCGGGTCGCGTCAATGTCTGGGGCACCATTATTGGTGTGGCGATCCTCGCCGTGGGCATCTCCGGAATTCAGCAATTTGGCGGTTCGTTCTTTGTCGAGCCACTCTTTAACGGCGTCACGTTGCTGATTGCGATCGGCATCGCGGGTTACGCCCAGCGCAAACGCGGTGCGGTCAAGAAGTCCACACCCCGCAAATAGTCATCCAGTTATCTGATTTTTCAAAAGCTCAATGGGAGGAGTAAACATGAAACGCAGAACAATGATGAAGGCCACTGTCGCAGCGCTTGCATTTGCTGTCGCCGGTCCCGTCTTCGCCGATGGCATGGCCGATGCCCAGGCTGTCGTCGACAAGTACGCTTCCAAGGTGTCCAAATGGGATGGGCCGACGTCTGGTCCCAAGGCTGCCGATGGCAAGAGCGTTGTTGTGCTCGCTGCCGACATGAAGAACGGCGGTATCCTCGGCGTCGTCAACGGCATCCAGGAAGCTGCTAAGGCAATCGGCTGGAAGGTCACCGTTCTCGACGGCGCTGGTTCGATTTCGGGTCGTACGGCTGCCTTCGGCCAGGCGATGGCTTTGAAGCCGGATGGCATCATCATCAACGGCTTTGACGCCGTTGAGCAGGGCCCTGCGATGGAACAGGCCAAGGCCGCAAAGATCCCGATGGTTTCCTGGCACGCAGCGCCAAAGGTTGGCCCGGTTCCGGAAGTGGGTGTTTTCGCCAACGTGACGACCGATGCGATGGAAGTGTCGAAGTCTGCGGCTGACTGGGCCTTCATTGATGCCAAGGGCAAGCCCGGCGTTATCATCTTCACCGACTCGACCTATGCGATCGCGATCGCCAAGGCCGACCGCATGAAGAAGGAAATCGAGGACCTCGGCGGCACCGTGCTGGAATATGTCGATACGCCGATTGCCGAAACCTCGCAGCGCATGCCGCAGCTGACGACGTCGCTTCTGCAGAAGTACGGGGACAAGTGGACGCACTCGCTGGCGATCAACGACCTCTATTTCGACTTCATGGGTCCGTCGCTCTCGGCCGCAGGCATCGCCGGTGATGGTCATCCGGTCAACGTTGCAGCTGGCGACGGCTCGGAGAGCGCCTATCAGCGCATTCGTGCGAAGCAATATCAGGCTGTCACGGTTGCCGAACCCCTGAACCTGCAGGGTTGGCAGCTCATTGATGAGCTCAACCGCGCAGTCGCTGGTCAGCCGTGGTCGGGTTACGTCTCCCCGCTCCACGTCGTGACCTCGGCCAACGTCGAATTTGACGGCGGTCCGAAGAACAGCTTCGACCCGGATAACGGCTACCGTGACGAATACAAGAAGATCTGGGGCAAGTAAGCCCCGGCTGATGCCACACACTGCCCGGCGCGTCTGAGCGCCGGGCCTTTCAATCCCAATCTATCACCAGCGCTTGTGCTCGCGTGCTGCACGCGGGGCGGCAGCTTGTGTTTGAAATTCCAGCGAGGTTCAGATGATCATCCGCTACGCGCTCTTTGAGGGCACGATCCATGAGGGCAAGGAAGAGGCGTTTCGCGCCTATGTGAAGGAAAAGCTGGTACCGCTCTGGACACAGTTTCCCGGCGCGACTGAAGTTCGCGTGCTGGATGGCACCGAGCGTGATGACGGCGCACCCGTCTATGCAATGGCGCTCGCGATCCGTTATCCGGATATCGCGACCTGCAAGGCGGCGCTTGAATCGCCCTTCCGCTATGAAAGCCGCGAAGTGACCAAAGGCCTGCTCGAAATGTTCACAGGCCGCGTGCATCATCACGTGTTTGACGCCAACGAATATGCTGTAGGCGGACGTTAGTTCGTTAACAGCGGGCCTAGCCCGCTGTGTCCTGGCAGGGGTCTCCAGCGCTACTTACAGGGCTGAGCATAACCGAGTTTGTAGTGTTCACTGTCGGTTGCAGTCCGCGTGCCCATAGGCGTCTTGACGGAACCCGGCCCGGTTGCGACCAGTGTTCCGCTCTTGCCGTCGGGGTCCAGCTTCACCGTATAGGTCCCCTTCCCCCAGACTTGAATGCCTGACATGACACCCTTGTAGGAATAGGTGCCACCGGTCGCGCTCGTCGGCTGGAAGGAGTTGACGACCCCGCTGCCACTGATTTTAAACGGGGCCTCCAGATCGCAGATGATGCCGGAGCCATCATATTCCCCGCCACCGCCTTGCGCCAAGAAAGCTGCCGAACCGGTGTCGAAGGCAAGCTCTGCCAGCCCGACGCCACGTTTGGAGCGAGCCTCCAGTTTTACGACGCCCTTTTTCTGTTTCTCGTCCGGTGCCTTGTAGTTGAAATCGGCGTCCGCCTTGAGCTTTGTGCCGGCGGGATCAAGCGAGCCTTCGCCTTCTAGCTTGGCGGTTACCGTTCCGCCTGTCGGGGTGCCATCAAGCTTGCTGCGCGGTTTGGCCATGATCTTGAATTGCGTCGACGGCTTTGCGTTGGTTCGCTTTTTCGGGTCAGACGTTGCGTTCAGTATCACGCACTTGCCAGCCTTCACTGCGTCTTCGGCTTGGAAGAGAATGAACATTGCCATCATGTTCGCGAGTTTAAGTTGTTCGTAGGTCACCGCGAGATCATCGGGTGTCGCTTGGCTACTCGCGCGATCAAGTTTGCTCGTCGTCTTTTCGGGAGACCGGCTGACGATATGTGATGTCGTTTCAATAAAGGAGCCCTTGCCTGTTCCGTTGAAGGCGGCATGCTCGACATGCGCGTCTGCTTCCCAATCCGTCTGGAGATTTGAATCATCGTCATAATGCAAAGAGCCATCGACGCTGATGGTAAGATTCGCACCTCCCTTGCCTCCTGGCTTGCCAAGAGATGATTTCGAGACGAATTTCACGGTGACCTTTCCGTCAGCGTCTGGGCAGCGGTCGAATTCAATCTTGGTCGATATCTTGCCGTTCAGCTTATCAGATACTTTGCCTTCAAAGTTGATGTCTAATGCCAACCGACCCTCGGTGACATCCATCGAAATGGCTCCCTCCTTGCTTTTCTGTGCAATTTTGCCGGTGTCCGTCAGACTGTTTGTGACCATTGCGGTCACGACGCCGGTGAACGCCGATGCCGCAATTCCGGTGAAGCCATAGGCGCTTTCTTCTCCAAGAGCCGTTTTGATAAGCTTCGGCATGGACTTGCGTGCGCCCAGTGCATGATCGCGCCACTGCTTCATCAGGGCGTGGAGAGCCGCCTCGGCCTTCGCCTGGCCGCCCAATTCATCCACAAGGCCGCTGGCTTTCATCAAGGACAGATAGAGCGGATACTCGGAGTTGGTTGCCTGCGCGGCGAGCGTGTCGGCATCCGCCGCCGTCAGTTTTTGGGCTTCAGCAAGACCATCATCGGCCTTGTTCTCCTGTGCCCAGATGGCTGTGCCGGTGCTCAGGAGGGCAATTGAAAAAAATGCGATGCCAGCGAATATCGATGATTTGCGATGCACGACGTCCCTCCATGATCGCGAAAGATGCGGCTTTCCGGATATTGGTGTTCAAGGCGGAAAGCGCGCATGAATAGCCCTCGGTTAACGTCCGACGGAGGAAATCTATTCGCGATGATTTGGCATTGTGCGCAGCTGACTTGCGTCCGGCGTCTACAATGCCCGGACGTCAGATCGAGGCGATCAAACCTCGTTTGGCGAGATTGCGCATGAGCGCGCTGACGCCAAAGGTCCATTCAGGGCAGGTGTCGGTTCGCTGGACCCAGTTGACCAGTCGACCGAGCTCGCGACATGAAATTTCGACCCGATCACCCACTTCGTGCGTAAAGCCGAGTCCCGCGCCGCGCCGGTCCTTGACGGGTGCAAACATGGTGCCCAGAAAGAGGACCGCACCATCCGGATACTGGTGATTCCGGTTGCGCATCTGTGACGCGAGGTTCGACGGGGAACGGCTGATCGATGCCATGTCGCTTTCGCCCGACATTTCAAATCCATCGTCGCCGTCAACGCACAATCCCACCTTGAGGGCGGATACGGTTTCCAAGGTGAAATGCTCGTCGAAAATCCGGATGAAAGGACCGATAGCGCACGATGCGTTGTTGTCCTTCGCCTTGCCGAGCAGGAGCGCGGAGCGGCCCTCGACATCGCGCAGGTTCACGTCGTTGCCGAGCGTCACGCCGACGATTCGGCCATCAGAGCGAATTGCCAGCACCACTTCGGGCTCCGGATTGTTCCACTCGGAAATCGGATGAATGCCGACGAGTGCTCCGCAGCCAACTGCTGACATAGGCTGCGACTTCGTAAAAATCTCGGCGTCCGGGCCGATCCCTACTTCGAGATATTGCGACCAGAGCCCCATGTCTTTCAACAGCGCCTTGACCTGTGCGGCTTGCTCCGACCCGGCGGCGACGCCGCGCAGGCTTTCACCCAGAACCGGGGCCAGTCGCTGACGAATTTCCTCGGCGCGACCGCTGTCACCACGTGCCTGCTCTTCAATCACGCGCTCCAGCATGCTTCCTGCGAACGTGACGCCAGCGGCCTTAATCGCCTGTAAATCGATCGGAGCGAGAAGTGTTCCGTGGCTGCCCGACAGAAAATCATCGATCGAGCCGAGGGTCGAAAGATTTGTTTGAGCGGTGAGCCAACGAGCAAGTTCATCGCGTTCGAGCAGAGATGACATGGTTGCGTGCTGTAATGTGAGGTCGAGAATCTCGCCGTTGCGGACCATCACGATGCAGGGCCCCTGCTCTGATTTGCTCCAGACACGCCCGACTAGAACGGCTTCATTCGCGTTGACAGGCAGGATTGTCCGCGCATCGAGTGTGGTTGCTTGAGCCATTTGGTGCAGGTCCTCCCAAACCGGTTCTGATGATTTCCATCTCACTGTTTGTGACCGATCACGGCATCGGTTTCAACAGCTAACGGTTTCGAATCTTTGCTTTTTCGGGGCAGCCCTGCGTATTCCGGGTCGACGCCGTTCGCGTTGCAAAAACATGTCAAATATACAACTATAGATAAATATAAATCGCGTATATGCTCTTTTTAGTTAAACCAGTTTACATATAATATTACTTTTGCTAGCGTTCTTATGGTTGCTCCCGCGGAGGGCGGGAAGAGCACCTTTGGGAGGAAATCATGAAAATTCTGTCCAAGCTCGCGCTTGTCGCGGGCCTCGCTACCCTTTTGTCTACCGCTGCCTACGCAGACGGCCTGAAGGGCAAAACGGTTGGCTTCTCGCAGATCGGTTCTGAGTCCGGCTGGCGTGCAGCTGAAACTTCGGTGACCAAGATGGAAGCCGAAAAGCGTGGCATCAATCTGAAGTTTGCCGATGCCCAGCAGAAGCAGGAAAACCAGATCAAGGCGATCCGCGGCTTCATCGCACAGGGCGTTGACGCCATTCTCGTGGCTCCGGTTGTCGCAACCGGTTGGGACGACGTTCTCAAGGAAGCCAAGGACGCAAAGATCCCGGTCATCCTTCTTGACCGCGGCGTTGATGCCTCGCAGGACCTCTACCTGACCTCGGTCGCCTCTGATCAGGTGAAGGAAGGCAAGGTTGCCGGTGACTGGCTCGTAACGACAGTCGGCGACAAGAAGTGCAACGTCGTCGAACTTCAGGGCACGGTCGGCTCGACGCCCGCCATCAACCGCAAGAAGGGCTTCGAAGAAGCCATTGCCGGCCACGACAACATCAAGATCATCCGCAGCCAGACCGGCGACTTCACCCGCTCCAAGGGCAAGGAAGTCATGGAAGGCTTCCTCAAGGCTGAAAACGGTGGCAAGGATGTCTGCGCCATGTACGCGCACAATGACGACATGGCTGTCGGGGGCATCCAGGCCATCAAGGACGCTGGTCTGAAGCCGGGCAAGGACATCCTCGTCGTGTCGGTTGACTCGGTTCCGGATATCTTCAAGGCCATGATGGCTGGCGAATCCAACGCTTCGGTCGAACTGACGCCGAACATGGCCGGTCCTGCCTTCGACGCACTCGACGCCTACCTGTCGAAGGGAACTGCGCCGCAGAAGTTCATCATCACCGAATCCAAGCTCTACACGCCGGCTGATGATCCGAAGGCAGTCTACGAGTCCAAGAAGGATCTTGGATACTGATCCTGATCAAATCTTGAAGCGTTCCGCCGGGCGGAGGCGTCCGGCGGAACGTTCTTGTCTTTACCCACCAGATAATCAAAAGATGGCGGAATGGGCGCTACCATGGGAGGGGACCAAATGGATGCCGGGGAGACCAGCGCGTTCGTTCTTGAAGCGCGCGGTGTAACAAAGATATTCGGGCAGAACCGCGCCCTTGATGCCGTCAATTTCGGGCTTTTGCCTGGCGAAGTTCATGCGCTGCTGGGCGAGAACGGCGCGGGCAAGTCGACGCTGATCAAGATCCTGACAGGTGCCTATCGGCCGGACGCAGGCGAGGTCATTCTCGATGGCAAGCCGGTGACATTTTCTGATCCGCTGCAGGCACAGTCCCACGGCATCGGTACCGTTTATCAGGAGGTCAACCTCCTGCCCAACCGTTCGGTTGCGGAAAATCTCTATCTCGGCCATCAGCCGACATTCATGGGCTTTGTTCGCAGGTCCCAGATCGAGAAGAATGCACGTACGCTGCTCGCACGCTATGGTCTAGACATCGACGTTCAGGCCGAGCTTGGCACCTATTCTGTTGCAGTTCAGCAGATCGTGGCAATCGCGCGCGCGGTCGAGCTCTCGGGCAAGGTCCTTGTACTTGATGAGCCCACGGCGAGCCTCGACAAGCATGAGGTCGACAAGCTTTTCGAAGTCATTGCCGGCCTCAGGGCGCGCGGCATGGCGATCGTCTTCATCACGCACTTTCTCGATCAGGTCTTTGCAATTTCCGACCGGGTCACGATTTTGCGCAATGGCCGCCTGATCGGCACCGAACCCCTGAGCGGCGTCAGCCGCACCGATGTTGTGCGCATGATGCTGGGCAAGGACATTACCTTTGCGCCGGCCGTTACCGGCATTGAAGAGCAGGAAACCGGCCCGGCCATGGTCGAATTTTCGAGCTGCGGAAAGGCGGGCAAGGTTCGCCCCTTCTCTCTCAAGGTCCACCGAGGAGAAGTCGTCGGCGTTGCAGGTCTCCTGGGATCCGGCCGCACGGAGATGGCGCGCATCATGTTTGGTGCCGACCAGATGGATACCGGTGAAATCCGCATCGATTCCAAGCTGGTTGAACTCAAGAGCCCGGTCCACGCGATCGCCCGAGGCTTCGGCTTCTGCCCTGAAGACCGCAAGGTCGAGGGAATCCTCGGCGACCTGTCCGTCCGGGAAAACATTATCATTGCCCTGCAGGGCAAGCTCGGCTGGTTCCGGGCGCTGAACCGAGACGAGCAGATGGAGATTGCCGGCAAGTTTGCCGAAGATCTCGACATCCGCGCGGCGTCCCTCGACCTGCCGATCAAGCTATTGTCTGGCGGAAACCAGCAGAAGGTCATTCTGGCACGATGGCTTGCGACCGACCCCAGCTTCCTCATTCTGGACGAGCCGACACGTGGGATTGACGTTGGCGCGCATGCCGAGATCGTGCGGACCATCAACCGTCTGCGGGAGGATGGCCTCGCGCTCCTGGTTATCTCGTCCGAACTTGATGAAATCGTTGCCTATTCCTCACGCATCGTCGTCATGCGTGATCGCGAGATGGTCGCAGAACTCAGGGGTGACAATGTGAACCCCTCCGTCATTGTGCAAGCAATTGCCGCCCAGCCCGAGGGAGAGCCGGCATGAAGCTGAAGCGCCTGACCCGTATCATCAATCCCCAGAGCGTGGCTCTGGTGGGTGTTCTTTTCATCAACTGGCTTCTGTTTCCCGGTTTCTTCGATATCACCTGGCAGGACGGCCGGTTTTTCGGCAGCCTTATCGACGTGCTCAATCGCGGCGTTCCGGTTGCCATTCTTGCCATCGGCATGTCGGCGGTGATTGCGACCAAGGGGGTCGACCTTTCGGTTGGCGCGGTCATGGCCATTTCCGGCGCCGTTGCCGCAACGCTCGTTGTCGACGGACACCCGGCCTATATTGCCGTGATTGCCGCGCTTCTGACCGGCGTGATCTGCGGCGTCTGGAACGGCATTCTCGTGGCATTCCTGGAGATTCAGCCGATCGTGGCGACACTGGTGCTGATGGTTGCCGGGCGCGGGATCGCGCAGCTGATTACCGAAGGGACCATTGTCACCTTCTCTGATCCGGTTCTTATCTTCATCGGCACCGGTTCATTCGCCGGGTTCCCTATGCCGGTCATCATTGCTGCAGTGCTTCTGTTGATCGCCGTCTTTGCCGTACGTTCAAGCGCCATCGGCCTTTTCATCGAGGCCGTGGGCGTCAACCGTGCCGCCGCCAGCCTGGCAGGCATTCGTAGCGAGCTTCTCATTGTCGCGGTCTATGGCTTCTCAGGCTTTTGCGCTGCCATCTCCGGTCTGATCGTGGCCGGCGACATCAAGGGCGCAGACGCCAACAATGCCGGCCTTTGGCTGGAACTGGATGCGATTTTGGCGGTTGTCATCGGCGGAACGTCGCTGCTCGGCGGACGCTTTTCGATCGCGATGTCCGTTCTCGGCGCAATCATCATTCAAGCCATGAACACCGGCATTCTGGTCTCCGGGTTCCCGCCTGAATTCAACCTTGTCGTCAAGGCAGGCGTGATCATCCTCATATTCACCATGCAGTCGCCACTGGCGACGCGTATCATCGAATCGCGCCGCACCACGCGCACCCTTTCCGGGAAAAAGCCATGAACCGCAGCCTCCGTCCGCTGGCGGCTACTGCCGTCATATTCGCGCTCGCCTATGCGGCCAGCATCTTTCAGTTTCCCGGCATGTGGTCTACGCGTGTGCTTGGCAACTTCCTGACCGACAACGCGTTTCTGGGGATTACGGCGGTCGGCATGACCTTCGTGATCATTTCCGGCGGCATTGACCTGTCCGTTGGCGCCGTCATCGGTTTTTCGGGTGTTGTCATTGCAGTGCTGATCAGCTGGTTCGGGTTTCACCCGCTGGCTGCCTTCGCCATCGTCCTCATCATCTCGGCTGCTTTCGGCGCTGCCATGGGTGCGGCCATACATTATCTGCAAGTGCCGCCGTTCATTGTTACCCTTGCAGGGATGTTCCTGGCCCGGGGTGCAGCCTCGGTCATCACGCAGGACTCCATTCCCATCAACCACAATTTCTATACGCTGGTCAGCGAGACCTATTGGAAGATGCCGGGTGGCGGCCGTCTGAGCGTCATTGGTTGCCTGATGGTCGCCGTTTTCGTCATCGGTGCGCTTTTGGCTCACCGCACGCGCTTTGGCTCCAATGTTTACGCCCTTGGTGGCAATCCGGTTTCCGCTGCGTTGATGGGTGTGCCCGTCGCCCGCACGACCATCCTGATCTACACCCTGTCTGCGACGCTTTCCGGGCTGGCCGGCATCGTTTTTTCACTCTACACGTCTGCGGGCTATCCGCTGGCCGCCATCGGCGTCGAGCTTGATGCAATTGGCGCTGTCGTGATCGGCGGAACACTCCTGACCGGTGGTTACGGGTTCGTGGCCGGAACGTTCATCGGCGTCATGTTGCAGGGTCTGGTACAAACCTACATTATTTTCGACGGCACTCTTTCTAGCTGGTGGACGAAGATAGTAATAGGGGGATTGCTATTTATCTTCATCGTCCTGCAGAGGCTCGTCTTTTCGGCGTCGGCTTCGAGGTCAAAGGCGTTCTGGAAACTGAAGCATGAGTGAATCCGGCAGCCTGATACGCTCGCGCACAGGGCGGTCGGCTGCGCCGAATTTCCACTCCTTTGTCATAAATGAGCTGGGACTTGGCATCGTATCAGGCAAGTTTCCAACCGGTTCTATCCTGCCACGGGACGCAGAGCTGATCGATATGTACGGCGTCTCGCGCACGGTTCTGCGCGAGGCGCTGAAAACACTTGAGGCCAAGGGCCTTGTCGAAGCACGCCCGAAAGTTGGAACGAGGGTCGCACCCCGCAGCCGCTGGGCGCTTTTCGACCAGCAGGTCCTTCTTTGGTGTTTCGAGGCGGGCTTCGATCGAAACCTGATCGAGAACATGTTTACCGTCCGGCGACTTCTGGAAACCGAGGCGGTTGGTCTTGCCGCCCGACATCGTACGGCCGATCAGGTTCGCATGATGTACTACTGGGTGCAACAGATGAGCATTTCGCGCGGTGTGCCCGAGTCGTTTGCTCTGGCAAACCTTGAGCTGCATCAGCTGTTCATGACCGCATCACAGAACCCGCTGCTTCGTTCCGCACTTGGAATTGTCGAATTTACGCTGGCCGCCGGCATGCCGAAAACCGAGATTGATGACGGGACTTCAGCCTATTACGAAAACGCTTTACAGGCGCAGAGAGCGTTGACCCAATCCGTCGAAAACGGCGATGAACCCGCCGCCAAGATCTATCTGGAGCGTATTCTCGCGATCGAGCTGGACAAGGCACTCGTACAGGCGCGCTAGGACTTTGTCCTATCGCGACGATCTCAGGCATTTGGCCAGTGCGGATGTCTACACCCCCTACCCTGAAAGTGACGTTGTAAGCCGGCTGAGTTACAGCGTCGCCTAGTCGATTGAACCCGACAAGTATCAGATCGCCTTGCGGTAGATCATACGATTGTTGCTGAGTTGGCCGGAGAGCTCGGCGCTGTAGGCTGTCGTCCGGTTGCGACCGCTGTTCTTGGATGCGTAGAGGGCAAGGTCCGAATTCTGATAAAACTCTACGCCGTCAGTCGCCTGATCAGTCGCACTGACACCAAGTGAGATCGTGACCGGTCCAATTGGTGCCGTCGTACCGCGTGGCTGGTCGAATGCAATCTTGGCAACGTCCTGACGCACGAGGTCCGCCAGACGTGTTGCTTCGCCGAGCGACATGTTTTCAACGATCAGTGCGAACTCTTCGCCGCCGGGTCTGGCGACAAAGATGTTGCGGTTGGCAAATTTTGCCAGCGTCTGCGCAACGGCCACAAGCACCTTGTCGCCCACCGGGTGACCATAGGTGTCGTTGAAGCGCTTGAAATGATCGATATCGGCCAGGATCAGCGCGCAACCGCTTTGCTGGCGGTATTTGGACAGCGTCGCTGCGATACGGTCGTCGAAGGCGCGGCGATTGAACAGTCCTGTCAGACTGTCGATATAGGCAAGGCGTTTGTATTCATTGAGCTTTCGGCGCATCTCCTGCAGCGAAGTCGTCGTCGTCTCTGCCTCTGCCACTGCCGACGCGTTCACGCTGATCGCCTGTTGGGTCATTGTCTTGACGTCGGCGATGGCCTTGGCGAGTTCAGCGACCGGCTTTGCGTTCTGGTTTGCAAGGACATCACGCAGGCCGCCCAGCGACGAGCCATGTTCGGACAATGCATCCTTTTCGCGCGCCAGCAGGCCAAGTATGGCCGCAAGGTCTGTCGAGATGTTGTCCTGTGCGACGTCGATCTGCTTGCCGCGCTTCAACTGCCCGATATACTTGTTGAACAGCTCATCCAGCTGGTCCTGAAACGGCTGCGCACCGAGGGCCGCAAGTTCTGCCGAAAGTTTGGGGTTGGACCCGACAACTGCCTCGTAGAACAGTTCGTAGTTGCGGGGCAATGGCGGCACCTTGCGCTGGCGCATGATATCGGTGACCGGGTTTGTGATGACAACCGCGCACATCTGTCCATGTCCCTTTTTAGCAGCGGTTCGCAACGTCCCACCATCGGCGAACCAGGCATTGTTTCAGCATGCAATGCAAAGCTGACAAAACTTTTTGCTGGCAGATCTTTGTCCCCAGGATCGCGCGCCAGAAGCAATGTCACACTCACTAAAGCTAGCGAGTCGTTTTCTGCTAACTTTCACCAATCATTTTTTGGGGAATTCGTTGAGAAATTACTAATATTTCCGTGCGCCGGGATAAATTTGCGTGTCCGCACGACGACAATATGTCGCGTCAGCCGCGACCGGTCAGGCAACCTATCACGATCGTGATGTGTGTCTTGAAGCCAGATACTGTTTCAATTCAGATGTTAGCTGCGTTTTGGCCTGAGCAATTTGGCCGACAACCTCAGAAGATCGTGCCAGGCTGCGATCTTATGCGGCAAGAGCAGTTTGCTGATCGATATAAGTGGCAACAGCAGCCTTTTCGGCGTCTGACAGGCGCAACCCCATTTTCGTCCTGCGCCACAACGCGTCTTCAGCGGTTTTTGCCCACTCTTCACGCATGAGGTAGTTAAGTTCGACCGCATAGAGGTCATCGCCGAAATGCTGGCCAAGGTCATCGATGGTGGCAGCGCTGCCGAGCAGCAGATACGCTCGCGTTCCATAAAGCCGAACCAGACGTTCCGCATGGCGTGGCGTGAGGAAACCGTATTTCTGGCGGAGCTTCGTAACCTCGCTCGCGTAGCCTTGCGCCGGGAAATCACCGCCGGGCAGTTTCGTTCCAGCGGTCCAGGGACCTTTCTTCGCGCCCAGTACGGATTCGATCTTTTCCAGAGCCGACTCCGCGAGGCGCCGATATGTCGTCAGCTTGCCACCGAAGACATTCAGAAGCGGCGAATTGTCAGCCTCGCCCTCCAGCTTCAAGACATAGTCGCGGGTCGCTTCCTGCGCTTGCGATGCACCATCATCAAACAACGGGCGGACTGCCGAATAGGTCCAGACGATATCGTTCCGCGTTACCGGCTCGGCGAAGTACTCGCTGGCTGCCTTGCAAAGATAGTCTGTTTCGGCATCGGTGATGGAGATCTTGCCCAGTTCACCCTTGTAGTCCTGATCGGTCGTGCCGATCAGAGTGAAATCCCGCTCATAGGGGATGGCGAAGAAAATGCGATTGTCGGGATTTTGAAAGAAATACGCGCGCGGGTCGTCGAACTTCTTCCGGATGACAATGTGACTGCCCTGCACAAGGCGAACATGCCGTGCCTCATTGCGTCCAATCGCGCCCCGAATGACTTCATCGACCCAGGGGCCTGCTGCGTTCACGACCATCCGCGTGCGGATGGTTTTCGTTTCGCCTTCGTGAGAGCTTAGGGTCAGGGTCCAGCCTTCTTCCTCACGGCGGGCGGACGTGACCTTCCAGCGCGCGAATATATCGGCGCCGCGCGCCTTGGCGTCCATGGCATTCAGAACGACAAGCCGCGCATCATCGACCCAGCCGTCCGAATATTCAAAGGCCTTGTCGAAAAGCGGCTTCAGCGGGCGTGCCGCCGGATCGCGGCGCATGTCGAGCGTCTTTGTCGCCGGCAGCAGCTTGCGACCGCCAATGTGATCGTAAAGGAAAAGGCCAAGCCGGATCAACCATGCGGGGCGGACGCCACCCTTATGAAAAGGCAGCACGAAACGCAGCGGCCAGATGATATGCGGTGCCATGGCCCAAAGAACTTCACGTTCCTTGAGAGCTTCGCGTACCAACCGGAACTCAAAATATTCGAGGTAACGAAGCCCGCCATGAATAAGTTTCGTCGCGCCAGACGACGTTCCGGAGGCGAAGTCATTCATCTCTGCAAGGCCGACGGTGAAGCCGCGTCCAACCGCATCACGTGCGATGCCGCAGCCGTTGATACCTCCGCCAATTACAAAGACATCATAAAGCTTGCTGTCCGACATCGCGACACCTGACTACGGGTTCTGATAACACAAAACGAAACAAAATACTCTTAAAGCGAATACAAAATGAATGTCAAACGAATTTGAATGATCGTCATGGCTGCGAGAATTCTACCGCGTCTTCAGGAAGGAAGCACGTTTCATGTGAGCAGTCGCATAGTTGGGATAACGTGCCGCTCAGGATGACCTGTGGCGCTTTTCAAAACGCGGCAGCATGGCCGAGAAGTCCATCCCGCGTCCCTCCTCCTGCTCCACGAAACGCGCATAGATCTCTGTTGCGCGCTCGCCCATGGGTGTATCGGCGTCGACGCTCTTGGCAGCCTCTTGCGACAGACGAAGGTCTTTCAGCATCAGTTCGGCTGCAAAGCCTGGTTTGTAGCCGTTGTCTGCGGGTGATTTGGGCCCGACGCCAGGGGCGGGACAGTAGGCATTCATCGACCAAGACGATCCTGAGGATGTTGAAACCACGTCAAACATCTTGGCCCGGTCGAGACCCAGTTTGTCGGCAAGTGCAAAGGCTTCGCAGGTCGCAATCATGGTGGCTCCGAGGATCATGTTGTTGCAGATCTTGGCCGCCTGCCCTGCTCCAGCATCCCCGCAATGAACCGCCTTTTGTCCCATGATTTCAAACAGGGGACGAATGATTTCAAATGCTTGTGCCGGGCCACCGGCCATGAAGGTCAAGGTGCCGGCGGCCGCGCCCGTAATGCCGCCGGAGACTGGTGCATCAACGGCAAGCAAACCAGCCGCCGTGGCCTCCGCGGCGACCATGCGCGCGCTTTCGACGTCGACAGTCGAGCAATCGAGGAAGATTGCACCTTTGGCCATATTCGGAATGACCTCCCGGGCGACGTCGCGCAAAATTGCACCATTCGGCAGCATGGTGATCACAACGTCAGCCGATCTGGCTGCCGAGGCTACTGATTGCGCTGGCGCGAGCCCGTCCGGCACTGCCGCTGCGACATCAAAACCGGTCACCTCATGTCCTGCTTTCGCAAGATTAAGCGCCATGGGCCCGCCCATGTTTCCGAGACCTATGAAACCGATTTTCATCACGCGTCTCCTTCGATCCTCAGTTCGTTCTCGCCGAGATATGCAAGCATGAACGCCACATTTTCCGTTCTTACGTCTGCAATGGCGCTCAGCGACCAATGCGGCTTCCGATCCTTGTCGATCACCTGTGCGCGAATACCCTCGATGAAATCGCCATACTCGTGGGAGCGCCAGGTGAACCGATACTCAAGTGCCGTCGCCTGTCGGACAGTTCGAAATTCTCGTGCCTGCCGGATCACCTCCAATGCGCAACAAAGCGCCAGAGGCGAGCCGCGTGAGATGGCCGCCAATGCCCTTGCGGCAAAGTCGCCGGTCTCCTCGCGCAGCCCTTCTGTAATTTCCCTCAGGTTTGCACCTGAAAAGACGCCATCAACAAATTGGCTGTAGGTTGCTAGCCTTGATGGTTCTGGTGTGATCGCGGCCTTACCAAGGAATTCAATTTGGCCGCTTGCCGCCAACTCTTCCCTAACTCGCGCCCATTCCGCTTCCGGGATGTAAATATCTGCAAAACCTGCGTAAATGGCATCGGCGCCATTCATGCGGTCGCCCGTCAGGCCAAGATACTCACCGAGGCGACCGGGGGCATTTGCAAGGATCAAGGATACCCCTACATCCGGAATGAGCCCGATGCCGCATTCCGGCATGGCAATTTGTGTGCTTGCACCCACGACGCGATGGCTTCCGTGGCAGCCAATTCCGACGCCGCCTCCCATTACAAACCCCTGAAGGAAGGACACGATGGGCTTCGGATATTCTGCGATCTTGGCGTTCAGCCTATATTCGTCGCGCCAGAACTGGCGAACCGGCTCTAGTGCCCCTGCCCTCGCCTGCTCATAAATCAGCGTGATGTCCCCGCCGGCACAAAACGCCTTTTCGCCTGAAGCGTCGATCAAAACGAGATCGATCGTGGTGTCGTCGCGCCAGCTTTCGATCGCGGCTTCGATCGCGAGGCACATATCATGATCGAGTGCATTGAGCGCGGAAGGCCTGTTGAGCGTAATCAGCCCTGCGCGGCCTTCCCGCCTTATGATGACATTCCCGTTCATCTTGCGCTCGCAAGCAGCGCGCGGGCGACAATGACGCGCATGATCTCATTGGTCCCCTCCAGGATCTGATGGACGCGGAGGTCGCGGACAATCTTTTCGATGCCGAAATCTGCAAGATATCCATAGCCGCCGTGCAGTTGGAGGCATTGGTTGGCGACATCAAATGCGGCGTCTGTCACGTAAAGCTTTGACATCGCGCAGTATTTTGTGGCGTCCGGCGACTTCTGGTCGGCAAGCCAGGCGGCCTGCCTGAGGAAGGTCCTGGCGGTCTGGAGCTTGACCTCCATCTCGGCCAAGCGAAACTGAAGCGCCTGAAACTGATCGAGCGTTCGACCGAACGCTTTGCGTTCATTCATATAAGTGATTGTCTTGTCGAATGCGGACTGTGCGCCGCCAAGCGCAGAGGCCGCGATGTTGAGCCGCCCACCGTCCAGTCCGGCCATGGCATAGGAAAATCCGGCACCCTCATCACCAAGCAGTTGATGTTGATCGATATCGCAGTCGTCAAAGCGAACTTCCGTGGTCGGCTGCGCGCGCCATCCCATTTTGTCCTCCAGCGCGCCAAAGGAAATCCCCGCCGTATCGCGATCAACGACTACGGCGCTGATCCCCTTCGGCCCCTCCCCTCCTGTCCGGACCATGACGATGTAGGAGTCGGAGTAACTGCCACCCGAAATGAACGATTTGGTGCCGTTGAGCCGGTATCCGTCGGTTGTCTTCTCTGCGCGCGTCCTGAGGGCTGCCGCGTCCGATCCGGATCCTGGTTCGGTGAGGCAGTAGGAGAAAATGCGCGTCATGGAGCATAGTTCGGGGAGGTAGCGCGCTTTCAACTCTTCGCTACCAAACCGATCGATCATGCCTACGCACATGTTGTGGATCGAAAGAAAGGACGCCACTGAGGGACAACTCATGGAGAGCGCTTCGAAGACCAGTGTCGCGTCAAGGCGCGAAAGACCAGAGCCTCCATGCTCCTCTCCAACATAGATGCCGCCGAGGCCGAGCGCGGCGACCCTTGGCCACAGCGCCTTTGGTATTTCACCATCCCGCTCCCAGTCCCGAGCGAAGGGCGCGATGTTTTCCTCGCCGAACGCACGCGCCATATCGAATATGGCTGCCTGTTCCTCGCTGAGTGCGAAATCCATGCTTCCTCCGATTTCTGGTGCTTGGCGCGCCAACGCTGTTCTCCCGCAGCGCCCTGACTATAGGAAGTGGTGGTCTCGCCGCGCAAGCCGGGCGAAACTAGACTTTCGTTTCAATGGGTCGGCAAATGTACGGGATTGATGCCCCATCGGGCTGGCCGTCTTCCAAATTGCGTCGGGCCTGATTGTCCTGCCAACTCGCAGGAGAAGGACGTGCCTTCAATGCGAAGAAATCGGATGTATGGCCTACGAAACTAAAATCCAATTTCGCTTTCTTCAATCGAATATCTGAATTGTGAAGTCAGACTGTTAGTGAGGCTTGCAATTCAGCATCTGGTGTTCAGCTCGAGGTAACCGGGGCAGATTGGGTGGCAGTGGCGCACGATCGAGCAAGGTTGGCGACATGTTGTAGATATGAGAGCTGCG
>ERZ1034377.4-NODE-4-length-240196-cov-7.383456_pt1 | contig 240196 bp, 243 predicted proteins | sample MGYA00520584_ERZ1034377 | MGnify/ENA primary metagenome ERZ1034377 (study PRJEB33736, sample SAMEA104288464) | Azolla filiculoides | biome: Urban; feature: water surface; material: ditch water | place: Netherlands | collected 2014 ... | reverse complement strand
GGCGCGACGCATCTGATCAAGGTCGCGAGCCAGGTTGCCATTGGCCAGCGCGAGCGGATTGACGTTTTCGGAACCGACTATCCGACCCCGGATGGAACCTGTATCAGGGACTATATCCACGTCAGCGATCTCGTCGCGGCGCATCTCAAGGCGCTGGAGAGAATGCGTGCCGGAGGAGGCTCGCTGGTTGCCAATTGCGGTTACGGACGTGGATTTTCAGTGCTGGATGTGCTCGGCACGATGAAAAAGGTTGTCGGGCACGATTTCAATGTCGGCTTTGGACCCCGCCGCGCAGGCGACGCCGTTTCGATCGTCGCCAATCCCGCCCTTGCCAAGAAGGAACTTGGCTGGATGCCAGCGCATGATGACCTTGAAGGTATCATCGCTTCTGCGCTGGCCTGGGAAGAGCACCTGCGGAAAAAAAATTCGTTTTGATCTCAAGCAGGCCAGTCGAGCCAGTCGCGCATTAGCCGATGGGCAATGGCGCCTTTGGGCGGCGCAGAGCCCGGCTCGCCCATGGTGCGCTTGAGCATCGCTTCAGTCTCGGCACGGTCAAACCAGCGGCAGTCGGCAAGCTCATTGGTGTCGAACGTGATGTCGAGGCTCTGGGCCTGGGCGAAGCAACCGATCATCAGCGAATGCGGAACCGGCCAGGGCTGTGACGCGTAAATCCGGACCTGACCGAGTTCGATGCCGGATTCCTCCTGCGTTTCCCGGCGCACCGCGTTTTCGATCGTTTCGCCCGGCTCGACAAAACCCGCGAGGCAGGAATACATGCCTTCGGGAAACTGGTTGTTGCGGCCGAGCAGGCATCGATCGTTCTCCTCATCGATCACCAGCATGATGACGACCGGGTCCGTCCGCGGGAACAGCATGTTTTCGCACGCTGTGCATACCCGCTTGTAGCCGCCAGACTTCGCTTCCGTCCGGCTGCCGCACTTGCCGCAGAACTGGTGCGTGAGGTTCCAGTGAATGAGCGAGAATCCTTGCGCGGCTTCGCCCAGCATCTCACCTTCCAGAATGCCTTCGCGGTAGATGTTGCGTGCGGTGGACGCCTTGTAGAGATCCGGCAGGTTATCGGGATCGATGTTGACCGGTACCGCGATGCGCGGCTCGCCATTGGGCTTGTAGCCGAGAAGAACGGCGTTATCCGGATCCGGATCCAGCGCCTTCAATTCGTAGGGTGCAAAAAGCGGATCGAGAACCTGACGATCATGCTTCAGCACCATGCGTCCGCCTGCGAAGGCATAGGCGTGCACGCCTTCGGCTGCGAATGCCTTTTCCAGGCAATCGTCCGAACGGTTCTCGGCATCGCGGATCAGCCTGTTTTCGGCAAACGCCGTCAGGCTGGAGGGTTCGATATGCGGCACCTTGAGATCGAAGATGGGACTTTTCATGCGCTCAATGCCTTCATGATGGTTTCAATGGCGGCCTGTCTCGCCGTTTCTGAATAGGGTACCGCCTTGCCGAAACCCCAGACAGGCGCTGGCCAGTTCTCATCCCCTTCATTGCGCGCAATCACATGCACATGCAATTGCCGCACGAGGTTGCCAATCGCCGCAACATTCACCTTCGTGCAGTCCATCACCGATTTGAGTGCGGATGCGACGAGATTGGTCTCGAAGGTCAGCATGGTCTGGTCGAGCGGCGTCAGGTCGAAGATCTCCGATATGTCCGGTCGCTGCGGAACCATGATGAACCAGGTCCAGCGGCTGTCGTTCATCAGCCGCAACTGGCAGAGGCCCAGATTGGCGACGGGAAATGTATCGCCGGCAAGGCGGTGGTCGAGTTCAAATACGGCCAAGGGTGGCCCTCCCGGATGATTTGATTTTTTCTGGATGTTAGAGTTTGTCAGGGAAAAGTGGAGTCCGGTTTTCCCGAAAAGACAAACGAAAGCAATAAAACTGGAGTCTGTCGCGGTTCACCATGAACCGGACAGACTCTATTGGCCATCCACAGTCCGCATCAAGCACGGACCTTTCAGTTTTTTCTCCACACGGCTTGCATTTGCGGACAATATTGCCGATATGTGACCTCGGGAGGCTGGTGGTGGACGGACCACTCGCCAACCGGGTCAGGTCCGGAAGGAAGCAGCCCTAACGAGTTCAGGCACGGGTCATCGTGCTGGCCTCCCACCCTTCTTTTTAAAGTGGACATGCCCGGCTGCCGGGCGACATCAAGGCAACGGCGGGGCCATGAGCGGCGGCGAAACGGACAATCAGCAGCAGGCCACTGGTTACCGGGTTCTAGCCCGCAAATACCGTCCCAAAGATTTCAATGATTTGATGGTCGGCCAGGAGCCGATGGTCAAGACGCTGACCAATGCGTTCGAGACCGGGCGCATCGCGCAGGCCTACATGCTGACCGGCGTTCGCGGTGTCGGCAAGACGACGACGGCACGCATTCTTGCGCGCGCACTGAACTACAAGACTGACAAGATCGACAAGCCGACCATCGACCTGAAAGAGCTTGGGCTTCACTGTCAGGCCATCATGGAAGGCCGGCATCTCGACGTCGTCGAAATGGATGCCGCCTCCCACACCGGGATTGATGACATCCGCGAGATCATCGAGCAGGTGCGCTATCGTCCGGTTTCGGCGCGCTACAAGGTCTATATCATCGACGAAGTGCACATGCTCTCCACGCAGGCCTTCAACGGTCTCTTGAAGACGCTGGAAGAGCCGCCGGAACATGTGAAGTTCATCTTCGCGACCACCGAAATCCGCAAGGTTCCGATCACCGTCCTGTCGCGCTGCCAGCGCTTTGATCTGCGCCGCATTTCGGCGGCCGATCTGGTGCACTTGTTTTCGACCATTGCAGAGAAAGAGGCGATCAAGGCCGAGCCGGAAGCGCTGGCAATGATCGCGCGCGCGGCTGAAGGCTCTGCCCGCGACGGCCTGTCGCTGATGGATCAGGCGATTGCCCATGGCGGCGGCGCCGTCGTCGCGGAGCAGGTGCGGACCATGCTGGGCCTTGCCGACCGGGCCCGCGTCGTCGACCTGTTCGAGACGCTGGCGCGCGGCGACGCGGCCGCAGCGCTCACCGAATTTGCCGGACAGTATGAGGCCGGCGCAAATCCCGTTGCCGTGCTCAATGACCTTGCCGATTTCACGCATCTGGTGACGCGCTTCAAGTTCGCGCCCGAATCCGCCAAGGACCCATCCCTCAGCGAGGCCGAGCGGACACGTGGCGCCGAATTTGCCGGAACGCTTGCCGTTTCGACCCTGTCGCGCATGTGGCAGATGCTCTTGAAGGGCATACCCGAAACCGAGACCGCATCGCGTCAGCAGGCTGCGGCCGAAATGGTGCTGATCCGCATTGCGCACGCCGCCAATCTTCCCTCGCCGGAAGATGCCGCGCGCAGGCTCGCGGACTATGCCAATGGCAGCGCGGTCGATGCGCCTTCTGCCCCGAGACCAAATGGAAACGGCGGCGGGGCTTCGATGCAGGCGAGCCAGATGGCCCGCACTGTTGGCGCAGATGCCATGCCGCGTTCGCCTTCGAGTGGACCGGTTGCGATGCTGCGTGCCGTGCCAAAGCCGGATATGCCGGCCGAGACTGCGGCCCAGCCTGCGGCCTTGGGCAAGACGGAAGAAAAGACCGCGCCGGAACCGCTGGTCCATGTCCGCTCGCTCAAAGACATCGCTGATCTCTGCGGTGTCAATCGTGACGCGAAGCTGAAGGCGCAGTTGCGTAATTTCGTGCATCTGGTTCGCATGGAGCCGGGCCGCCTTGAGATCGCATTGGGTGCGGATGCGCCGCGCGCACTGGTCAATGATCTGTCGACCCGCCTCAAGGAGTGGACCGGCATCAACTGGCTTGTCATCCTCTCGCGTGAAGAGGGTGCCGCGACGCTCGTCCAGCAGGAGGCGGCGGAAAAGGAAACGCGTCTTCTCGATGCCAAGGCCGATCCGGATGTGGCCGCCATTCTCGAACGTTTTCCCGGTGCGCGCATCATGGACGTTCGCGTACGCCAGGAGGAAGCTGAAGAGGCCGAGGACAGCATCGCGCCTGCCGCAGCCGTCACCGAAGATGGTGACGTTTTGCCGGGCGACGACATCGAATTCTAAATCAGACAATCAGAAGGAGCTGGCTATGCGCGACATCATGGGGATGATGGGCAAGGTCAAGGAAATGCAGTCCAAGATGGAAAAGGTCCAGGCTGAAATTGCCGCCATGGACATCGAAGGCAAGTCGGGCGGTGGTCTCGTGACCGTGCACCTCGACGGCAAGGGCGTGCTGACCTCGATCAAGATCGACCCGTCGCTCTTCAAGGAAGATGACGTCGAGATCCTCGAAGACCTGATCGTGGCCGCACACAAGGACGCCAAGGATCGCGGCGAGGCGCAGGCTCAGGCCAAGATGGCCGATCTGACCGCTGGAATTCCTCTGCCGCCGGGGATGAAGTTTCCGTTCTGACTTGGGATACATACGGCAGGGGCTTTAGCCCCTACCCATAGACCTGCATGCAATAGGAACCCGCTTGCGGTGTCGACGCATCCAGAATAATGCGAACGCGCGTAATCGTTCCGTTGGCAGCGGAAACGCCGATCACGCAGGTTCGATCCTCGGGATGAGCTGCCACCTGCTGCCTGACCGGCGTCGCAAGGATCACGCCGTTGATGCCAAACCCGAGCGACTTCTCCTGCGCGGGCACGATGTCCTGGCGCGTGCTTTTCCAGACCAGTTCGCTGCCGCCACCTTGCGGTGAGCCGAACTTAGCCTGAAAATCGGCAAGGCTTCTTCCATGCCATCTGGCGCTTAGATTGTCTGCTACGCGTGAATCCAGATTGCTGCTCTGGCATCCGGCAAGCAGCGCCGCCGAAATGATCGGCATGCAAATCGTGATGATCCGGGTTTTCAGCATCGACGCCTCCGTTCGCCATGGATGATGACGAGCGGAGTTCTAGACTGATTCCGGTTGCGGGAAGCTGGCGATGTGATCACCGTGCAGCCTATTTCCGGCTCTCGACATGCTTCTTGAAGTTGTCGAGGATCGCCTGCCATCCGCTGCGTTGCATCTCTTCCGGATGGGTGTCTTCCGGATCGAATTTCACCGAAACGGTCACACCGTCCCCGTCCTCGACGAAATCGATGCGTGCGTGGCGTCCGCCGAATTCATATTCGATGACCGCATAGGGCACGATCCGCGTATAGGTGCCTGCAAAATCGAAGCCCATCGAGCCATCCTTGGCTTCCATGCGCGACGAGAACTGTCCGCCTTCATGCAGTTCGACTGTGGCCTTCGTCGTGTGCCAGTCGTCGGAGGCTGCGTTCCAGGCAATGATGTCTTCCGGCGTCGTATAGGCATTCCAGACAGCCGCAATGTCGGCGGCGACCTTCGTTTCGACGGTGATGGTCATTGCTCTCTCCCTTGTGATCGTTGACCGATACTAACGCGTCAGGCCCGCATTTTGATCCCTTTGAGGAAGTTCGCAACGTTGAGGCCAATTTCGGGAACCCCATAGCCGCCTTCCATGAGCGTGAGGACCGGTACGCCGTTTGCCGCAATCATGTCACCCATATGGATGTAGTCCGGGGTCGTCAGCTTGAAGAAGCTGATCGGATCCTTCTCGTACGTATCAACCCCGAGCGACACCACGATGGCCTCCGCTCCAAAGGCCTTGATGCGGGACAGCGCGTCCGCGAGAGCGCTCGACCAATGAGCCCACGGCGTACCGGGCGGCATGGGATAGTTGGCGTTGTAGCCTTCGCCAGGACCGTCGCCGGTTTCATCCGCATAGCCCAGAAAGTAAGGAAACGCATCGACCGGGTCGCCATGCAGCGAGGCGAAGAAGATGTCGTCGCGGCGATAGGTGATGTCCTGTGTACCGTTGCCATGGTGGAAATCGACATCCAGAATGGCGACGCGCTTGGCGCCGTGGTCGAGCAGGCGCTGTGCTGCGACCGCCGCATTGTTGATGAAGCAATAGCCCCCATAGGTATCGATCCCGGCATGATGGCCCGGCGGGCGGCAGAGCGCGAAGGCACTGGTATTGCCCTTGTTCAGCCAGTCCGCACCCTCGATCGCGCAGGATTGCGAGGCAAGCGCTGCCTCATAAGACCCCTTGGTGATCGAGGTCTCGACGGAGTTGGCATAGTAGCCGAGTGCGCCGTCGATGTTGCGAGGGACGCGCGACATCTGCGTTCTGCGCACGGGGAGCGTGACCGGGATCGCTTCGCCGTCGAAGCCCTCCGCCGCCCAGCGATCCCAGGCGGTTGCGAGAAATTCGAGATAGCCCCTGTCATGCAATTTCAGGGCAACGGCGAGGTCGTGGTCCTGGGGCGCCGAGACGTCGTTGAAGCCCGCATTGCGAACCGCTTCGAGGATCCATTCTGCCCGGAAGGGCCCTTCGAATGGCTTTACGAGCTCGCCGCCGTGCAACTCGGTTTTCGCGTCGCGTAGCTTGTGCTTTTCCGAATAGATGATCTTCATCCTGGCCTCCCAATCCAAATGAAAAGGGCGGCCACCGGCCGCCCTGATAGTTTATCCGCGAAGCACGCCGCCGGTCGATTTCTCGACATTGGCGATGATGCGTTTCGTCAGCGCATCGAAATCCTCGTCCGTCAGTGTGCGTTCTGCCGGCTGGATCGTGACCTCGATTGCGACCGACTTCTTGTCGACGCCGAGCGATGCACCTTCGAAGATGTCGAACACGTTGACTGCGCCAATCAGCTTGCGGTCGGCGGACGCTGCGGCCCGCTGGATCGCGCCGGCCTCGACAGTCTTGTCGACGACGAATGCAAAGTCGCGGCGCGCGGCCTGGAAGGGCGAGAGTTCCAGAACCGGCTTCGTCTTGGTGGCCTTCTTCTTCGGCTCGGGAATGGCATCGACATAGATTTCGAAGCCGCAGAGCGCGCCGTTGACGTCGAGAATGTCGAGCGCCTTCGGATGGAACTCACCGAACGTACCGAGGATCACCTTGGGGCCCATCTTGATCGTGCCAGAACGGCCGGGATGATACCAGTCCGGACCACCCTTTTCGATCTGCACATTGCCCATGGGCATGCCGCAGGCTTCAAGCACGGCCAGCGCATCTGCCTTTGCGTCGAACACATCCGCCGGCTTGCCGCCGCCAGACTTGCCGTTCGACCACATGCGGCCTGCACCGGCAAGCGTTGCCGAACCGCGGCGAACGCCACCGGCGACACGACGCTGACCGGCAGGCGTATCGCTTTCATAGGTGCCCGACACTTCGAACAGGGCGACATCGCCGTAGCCGCGTGCCGAATTGCGCTGTGCTGCCGCGAGCAGGCCGGGCAGAAGCGAGGGACGCATGTCCGACATATCGGCAGCAATCGGATTTGCAAGCTTGAGGGCAGCGCTGCCGCCGCCGAAAAGCTTGGCATGTGCTTCCGGAATGAACGACCATGTGACAGCTTCCGCCATACCGCGGGCAGCGAGTGCGCGCTTTGCGGCGCGCGTGCGGATCTGCAGCGTTGTGAGGATCTTGCCGTTGACCGAGCCGAAGCTTTCCAGCGGCTCAGCCTTGATCATGTCGACGCCATGGATGCGCAGGACCTCTTCAACGAGGTCCGCCTTGCCATCCACATCCGGGCGCCATGACGGAACGGAGACGTTGAGCACGTCACCCGATCCCTCGACGCCAAAGCCGAGGCGCGTCAGGATGTCCCGGCTTTCCGTGCCATCGACCGTTAGACCCGTCAGGCGCTTGACCTCGGACAGCGGGAATTCGATGACCTTTGCCTTGTAGCCTGCATAGCCGGTGACATTGGCTTCGGCTGCAACGCCGCCGCAGAGTTCCAGAACCAGTTCGGTGGCGCGCTCGAGACCCGGAACCATATATTCCGGATCAATGCCGCGTTCGAAGCGATAGCGCGCATCGGTAATGATCCCGTGTTCACGGCCTGTGCGGGCGATGTTCAGCGGATCCCAGAGTGCGGATTCGATCAGCACGTCGACCGTCGCCTCATCGCAGCCCGAATGTTCGCCGCCCATGATGCCGCCGATGGACTCGACGCCCCTGTCGTCGGCGATGACCACGTTTGCCGGGTTCAGTTCATATTCGCGCGTATCGAGCGCCAGAACCTTTTCGCCAGCCGTCGCGCGGCGGACGACAAGATTGCCCGCGACCTTCTTCGCATCGAATACGTGGAGCGGACGCCCCTGATCGAAGGTCAGATAGTTGGTAATGTCGACGAGAGCGTTGATTGGACGCAGGCCTATGGAGGTCAGGCGCTTCTGCATCCAGGCGGGCGAGGGGCCGTTCCTGACACCGCGCACGAGGCGCAGCGCAAAACCGGGGCAGAGATGCTTGTCGTCGGCCGTAAAGTCGAGCGTCACCTGCGTGGCGGTCTTGCCCTCGACCTTGAAAGCCGGCGCTTTCGGTGCCTTCAGTGTGCCGAGACCAGCAGCGGCGAGATCCCGCGCGATGCCGTAAACGCCGGTGCAATCCGGACGATTCGGCGTCAGGTTGATTTCGATGACCGGATCATCAAGACCGGCATAGGCCGCAAAGGATGTGCCCAGCGGCGCATCGGCGGGAAGGTCGATGATGCCGTTATGGTCATCGGAGATCATGAGCTCCTTCTCGGAGCACATCATGCCGTGGCTTTCGACACCGCGGATCTTGCCGACGCCAAGCGTCACATCAATGCCTGGCACATAGACGCCTGGTTGAGCCAGCGCGCCAACAAGGCCCGCACGCGCATTCGGCGCGCCGCAGACGATCTGGATCAGCTTGCCGTCGCCCTTGTCGACGCCGAGAACCTTCAGGCGGTCAGCTTCCGGGTGTTTCTCGGCGGTGACGATCTTCGCGATGATGAACGGCTTGAAGACAGCGCGATCATCGACGTCCTCGACCTCGAGGCCGATAGCCGTCAGCTTCTCGCAGATCTGATCGAGCGTCGCGTCGGTTTCAAGATGATCCTTGAGCCAGGAGAGTGTGAATTTCATCGTTCCAATCCTCCCTTTACGCGCTCAGGCCGCCGAACAGCGTCGGCATATCGAGCGGGCGGAAGCCGTAATGGTTGATCCAGCGGACATCGGCATTGAAGAAGTCGCGCAGGTCCGGCATGCCGTATTTCAGCATGGCAATGCGGTCGAGGCCCATGCCCCAGGCAAAGCCCTGATATTCATCCGGGTCGATGCCGCCAAAGCGCAGGACGTTCGGATGCACCATGCCGCAGCCGAGGATTTCCATCCAGTCGTTGCCTTCGCCAAACTTCACCTGTGCGCCGGAGCGGTCGCACTGAATGTCCACTTCGAACGACGGTTCGGTGAACGGGAAGAAGGACGGGCGGAAGCGCATTGTCACGCTATCGACCTCGAAGAAGCTCTTGCAGAACTCTTCCAGCACCCAGCGCAGGTTGGCGACATTGGCCTTCTTGTCGATCACCAGGCCCTCGACCTGATGGAACATGGGCGAGTGCGTCGCGTCGCTGTCCTGGCGATAGGTCTTGCCGGGAATGATGATGCGGATCGGCGGCTTTTGCGCCTCCATCGTACGCACCTGGACAGGCGAGGTATGCGTGCGCAGCACCTTGCGCTCGCCGTTCTCGTCAGCCGGGAAGAAGAATGTGTCGTGCATTTCGCGCGCCGGATGGCCGACCGGGAAATTCAGTGCTGTGAAGTTGTAGTAGTCGGTTTCCACATCAGGGCCCTCGGCAATCGAGAAGCCCATGTCGCCGAAGATGGCGGTGATTTCATCGACGATCTGGGTGATCGGATGAATGCGGCCGAGTTCGGCGGGAGACGTGCGGACGGGCAGCGAGACGTCTACGCTTTCAGCCGCAAGACGGGCCGCAATCGCAGCGTCCTTCAGCGCGCTCTTGCGCTCGGAAATCAGGTCGCCGATCTCGTTCTTCAGCACGTTGATGGCGGCGCCGCGTGTCTGGCGCTCTTCCGGGGTCATCGTGCCGAGCGTCTTCAGGAGCTCCGAGATGGACCCCTTCTTGCCCAGCGCGTTCACACGAACGGCTTCAATGGCCGCTTCGTCGGCAGCCGCAGCGATTTCCGCCAGCAGCGAGGATTTCAGGCTTTCAAGATCGGACATGTATCTCACCGTCTTTGATGTTTGCGTCATGCATGCGGGCTTATCCCGCCTTCATGACGCCAAAAACAAGAAAAACCCGCGCCAGCCCTGCCAGCGCGGGTTTCCCAAAATAGGTATTTCTAAAGCTTGGGAAGCGCTGGCTTAGTTGACAGCGCTTTCAAACTCGTTGGCCGTTCCTTCGGTCTTGAGGTACTCAAGAGCCTTCTTGGAAGCAGCAACGAGGCTTGCAAAGGCTTCCGCTTCATGGATTGCCATGTCGGAGAGAACCTTGCGGTCGATCTCGATGCCAGCCTTGTTCAGGCCGTCAATGAAGCGGCCGTAGGTCAGGCCGTGCTCGCGGACAGCGGCGTTGATGCGCTGGATCCACAGAGCGCGGAAGTTACGCTTGTTGACCTTGCGGTCGCGGTAGGCAAACTGCTTCGAACGATCAACAGCAGCCTTTGCGGTGCGGATCGTGTTCTTGCGGCGGCCGTAGAAGCCCTTGGCCTGCTTGATTACCTTCTTGTGCTTGGCGTGCGAGGTGACGCCTCTCTTTACACGTGCCATTTCATGATCTCCTTGATTTCAACAATAACCGTCAGTCTCAGAGACCGTTGGGAAGGTAGTTCTTGATGACCTTCTTGCCATCCGGCTCGGCCAGCACCATGGTGCCGCGTGCGTCGCGGATGAACTTGTTGGAACGCTTGATCATGCCATGGCGCTTGCCAGCGGCAGCTGCCTTGACCTTGCCGGTCGCGGTAACCTTGAACCGCTTCTTGGCAGACGATTTCGTCTTCATCTTGGGCATTTTGCTACTCCATTCTTGGTGTGATTGTGGAACACGCTGACGAGGCTTGTTCCAAGCATTTAGAGCGGCCACGGCATGCCCTGCCGGACCGTTCGGACGCGCGCTTATAACCGCGGATCATGAAAAGCGCAACCGGTGCGCCCTGTGAATCTTCAGGCATCCGGTTTGAGGGCGCAGGCGGGGTGTCTGCGCCCTTCTCATCGGCCTGATTTTACTTGCAGGTTCCGGTCTTGCAAGCCGGCTTCTCGTTGTCATTGCCGCTGTCGGGCATGCCGGCATCGCCATCCATGTCATCATCGGCCATGATGTCGTTGGAGTTCTGGCTCGACGACGAGGCGACGTGATCGTTGCCCTGCTTGCCATCCGTGCCGGTGCCCTTGTGTGCGCTTTCCGATGCCAGGGCGCGGCCGTTGATGGCATGTGAACCGGTGACAAGCGGTGCCGTTGTGACAAGAGCGAGTGCGAAACCTGCCGCGAAAAGGAGCTTCACCGGCTTTGCATTGATCATCGAAGCATTCATGTAATCTGACCTTTCAGAGTGTGACGAACCGCGGGGGAAGCGGTGCCAAAAGCCCCATTGGCTTTCTGTCAGGCAGAATATGCGGCAGGGGCTGACCGCTCCCTGACCTTGGCCGTCATGTTCGCGTCATGTTTCTTGCTACGCCGGGGAGCGCTTTTCGGCGCCAAAGGTCGGCAGCCTCAAACACGCTTCGAGACCGCCAAGCTGCGAACGCGACAGGGACAGTGACCCGCCATAGGCTGCGGCGATATCGGCGGAAATGGCCAGTCCGAGGCCAGATCCCTCTTCACCGCCGCTCATGAATTCACCACGCTGCAGGATCCGCGCGTGATCTTCTGGATCAACCCCCGGCCCGTCGTCCGAAATGCGAATGTCGGTCCAGTCCTTGTCCTGGTCGATATGGATGATGACATTGCCGCGTGCCCACTTGCCTGCATTTTCCAGAAGGTTACCCATCGCCTCGGCAAGGTCAGCCGGATCGGTCGCCACGGCCGTTTCCGGCTCGATCAGGATATGCCAGACGAGACCCTTTTCAGATGTCGCCGGACGAAGGACCTGAACGAGTTTCTGTGCAAGATCGAAGACCCGTGTCGAGGCCATCTGCTCGACACCCAGCCTTGCCGATTGCAGTTGCCGGTCGGCGCGCTGACGAATGAGATCGACCTGCTTCAACGCTGTTTCGCGATCCTCTTCGGGGAGCTTCTGGGCAAGTTGTGCCAGGACCGTCAGAGGAGTCTTGAGGCCATGGGCGAGGTCGCTTGCGCGGGCCCGGGCACGCTCGACGGCGCTTTCGCGTTCCTCCAGGAGAAGGTTGATTTCGCGCACGACCGGCAGAAATTCCGTGGGACCGGTATCGCTGATCGTGTTGAGGTTTCCCGCGCGCACGTCCGCGACCTCGTCCCGGAGACGGTTGAGCGGGCGCAGTCCGATGAAGGACTGGATGAGCGCCGCAGCGAGCAGGAACAGCGCGATGAGCACGATCATCGTGATGAGGACGCTCTGGAAGCTGTTGAGCGACTTCAGCACCTCTTCCTTGGAGAAGCCGCAATAGAGCCAGAACTTATGTGCCTGTTCGCCATTGCCGGCCTCAAGCGTCAGAGGGGTGGCGAGCACCAACATCGGTGCGCCGTCGGGCCCTTCGATTTCCTGAAAACCGAGACGATCCTTCTTGCCTAGCTTCGCCGGCTCGATCACCATGTCCCACAGTGAAGCCGACCTGAGGGTTGGTTGGCCCTCGGCGGATATCTGCCAATAGCGACCACCGGCCGGAATGCTGAACCGCTGGTCCGGCGGAGGATGATCGAGAACGATCTTTCCATCTTCAATGGAAACACTTGCGGCGATCACATTCGTCAGCACCTGCATCTCGGTCTGATAGCGATCTCCGGCATAGCGGAAGAAGATGATCGAGAGCGAAAACCAGATGATAGCCAGCGACACCGTGATGGCGGCTACCGCCCCGAGGGCCAGCCTCAATCTGAGCGATCGGATCATTCGTCCTGATCCGTCACGACATATCCGAAACCGCGCCGCGTCTTGATTGCGTCAGACGACGTCTTTCGGCGAAGCCGCGCAACCATGGCTTCGACAGCATTCTTCGATGTGTCGTCGTCACGGCCCTGAACATGGTTTGCCAGCTCGATCGGAGAAACGACCCTGTTCTTGTTGTCGATCAGGTAGCCGATCATGCGATATTCGAGCGGGCTGATATCGATGGTCGCGCCGTCGAAGATCAGTTGCCGGGTATTTTCGTCGAGCGCCAACCGCCCGACGCTGCGAACGGAATGCGTGGTCGGTCTGCTGCGACGCAGGAGCGCCTTCAGACGGGCCAGAAATTCCTCTTGTCGGAAGGGCTTGGGAAGATAGTCATCCGCACCGGCGTCAAAGCCATCCACGCGCTCCATCCACGAGCCCCGGGCACTCACGATCAGAACCGGCGTGTTGATGCCCGCTTGCCGCCAGCGCTTGAGGATCGAAAGCCCGTCCATTCCCGGCAGGCCAAGATCAAGCACGATGGCTGCAAAGTCGCCCACCTCGCCCAGATCCCAGACCTCCGGTCCGCTGGAGGCATGCGCTACGGCATAGCCTTCTTTCTCCAGCGTCTGCCGCAGGTGGGTCAGGATTGTCTGATCATCCTCGGCGAGCAAAATTCTCATGTCAGGCTTCCGGCTTTCTCAATGGTGGATGACCTCTCGGAGGTGTTGAAGGGTTGCTGCAGGTCCATCTGGATAATCTGTCAGAACAAGCCGGCCGGCTCTGCGGTCATGGCATTGATCCGGACAGTGCGTATGGTTCCATCCTGATCCATCAACTTGATCCGGTAAACCGCTCTGTTCGCGTATCCGAAGAGTTTTACTTCGATGACCGTGCTGTGAGGGGAATGTGTGGCGTCGATCGCTTGCTTCAGGGAGATGATCTGCCCTGCGTTGCGCGCGTTGAGGGCGTCATCATGGGTCAGCAATCCGGAGCGTCGGCGCTCGCTGCCGCCTTGCACATCGGATGGCTTGAAGACCCGGCTCCAGCTTCCGCCAGATGACTCGCGATGATCGGCGTCGGTTGCATTGCCGTGTGCGCCTCCCGGAAAGTGCCCGGGTGGTGGTCCGGGCGGCGGGCTGCCTGCTGGACCTGGGCCTGGACCAGGTCCCGAGATGCCCGGGCCGGGTGGTGCGTCTCCGCCCCCTCTGCCATCATCTGCATGCGCAAAGCCGACAACAAGGCAAAGCAGTGCCGTCGCCGCAATGGCGACAAGAATGCTGCCTGACGGATGTCGGCTCGTCATCATTGCCTCGTTCAGATTCGCTCCGGACAATTTTCGCGTGCACGCACGGTGCGGTCAATCGCCTTTGTAAAACGAATAAAGCCGCCACGCCTTGGGGTGCGTGGCGGCTCAAAACCCTTGGCCTCACGGGCGGCGTTTTGGCCAATGGCGCGAAGACGGGCAGATCTCAGGCTGCATATTGGGGGGCATCGTGGGGTACCGCCCGGCTTCGAGGGCACTATTGCTTCAAAGCTCTGACAGGAGACTGATAGTATCAGTCAGCAAGTTGTCAGAATTCTCGATCCGGCTTTGCCAAGGGGTGCGGCGGCTGCTATCGGTGCAATTCAGACGGCGCATTTCCGCCATCCGTTATTTCACCCGATCCATCGAATGCCCGAAAAGACAGCCATCAATCGACTCACACTGACCGATTTTCGCAACTACGCACATGCGGCGTTGCGATTCGATGGTCGGCACGTGGTTTTGACCGGCGACAATGGATCGGGGAAGACCAATCTCATGGAGGCGGTTTCGTTCCTGTCGCCGGGCCGCGGTTTGCGGCGCGCCGCTTACGCCGATGTGGCGCGCAACGGAGCCTCTGCCGGGTTTACGGTTTTTGCGGCGATCGAAGGCATGAGCGGCGAAGCCGATATCGGCACGGGTACCGAGGCGGGGCCTGAGGCCGGGGTGGTGCGTCGCCTCAGGCTCAACGGTGCACCTGCCGGAGCGATCGAAGAGCTTCTTGATCACCTGCGCGTTCTTTGGCTCACACCCTCGATGGATGGCCTTTTCACCGGCGGCGCCTCCGATAGACGACGCTTTCTCGATCGCCTGGTTCTGTCCATTGATCCGGCGCACGGGCGTCGCGCGACCGATTTCGAACGCGCCATGAAGAGCCGCAATCGGCTTTTGTCGGAAAATCGCTGGGATACGACATGGCTTGACGGCATTGAGGAACAGATGGCCGGGCTTGGCGTTGCCCTGATGCTTGCCCGCCGGGAAATGCTGGGTCTGCTGGCAAGACTGGTTGACGAAGGCGCCCCGGTCGCCGCGTTTCCCGTCCCGGTGCTCGCGCTGTCCGGGTTCCTGGATGATTTCAGCGGGTCGATCGCAGCCGATGCGGAGGATGTCTATCGTCGGTCGCTTGCCGAAAACAGGGGACGCGACGCTGCGGCCGGACGCACACTCGACGGTCCCCACAAGGCTGATCTTCTCGTCCGTCATCGTGAAAAGGACATCGAGGCGGAACGCTGTTCCACAGGTGAACAAAAAGCCCTGCTCGTCGGACTTGTTCTGGCCCATGCGCGCCTGACCGCAGGCATGACGGGTCATGCGCCCGTTCTTCTGCTGGACGAGATCGCCGCCCATCTCGATGAACACCGCCGTGCCATTTTGTTCGATCTGGTGCACGCGATCGGTGGTCAGGCCTTCATGACTGGAACCGATGCCTCCATGTTCTCGGCCTTGGGCGATCGCGCCGAATACTTTACGGTGAACAACGGAACTGTCACCCGACGGAAGGACTGATCATGACGGAGCGGCAATCCGGTGCAACGCTGGGGACTGATGAAATCGCCCGCTACGCACGCCACATCGTGCTTCCGGAAATTGGCGGTGCGGGACAGCAAAAGCTCAAGGCTGCCCGCGTACTGGTCATCGGTGCTGGTGGTCTCGGTGCGCCGGTCATCCAGTATCTTGCAGCCGCAGGCCTCGGCACGATCGGGATCGTTGACGACGATGAAGTCTCGCTTTCGAACCTGCAGCGCCAGATCATCCATCGCACGGAGGATATCGGTGTTGCCAAGACGACCAGCGCGGCCCGCGCGGTTTCCGCGATCAATCCTCATGTAAGTGTCATAACGCACGATATCCGCCTGTCGGAGGATACGATCGATGACATCATGCGGGACTACGATATTGCCATCGATGGCTCGGATAACTTTGCAACGCGGTACCTCACCGCTGATCGCGCGGAGATGCACAAGATCCCGCTGGTGACGGGTGCCGTTGGGCGTTTCGATGGGTCCGTGACCGTGCTGATGCCCTACGCGGCGGGAAAGGATGGCCGGCTGCTGCCGGGCTATCGTGATCTCTTTCCGGAGCCCCCGCCGGAAGGCATGGTTCCGGCTTGTGCGGAAGCCGGCGTGGTGGGTGCTTTGACCGGCGTGATCGGCACCCTGATGGCAATGGAAGTCATCAAGCTCGTGACCGGGGCGGGCGAACCGCTTGTCGGGAGACTGCTTCTCTACGATGGCCTGTCGGCACGCTTCGATACGATCCGTTACAAGCGCTCTGACAGGCCAGATTGAGCATCATCGTTTTCTGCCCAGTGCAGACGGCGATAGTCGAAGCCATAGACAAGCGTCGGCTTGATCACCTCGAAATAGGGAGACAGATCGAAGTCTCGCGGGGTGTAGAGCGAATAGTTGCGGATATGCAGGATTTCCTGCCGCGAATAGGGCGACAAGGCCTGGCTGTGACCCTCCAGGTGTTCGATTTTCGGCAGGATCGGGTACCGGATGCTTTCAAATGCCTGGGCAATCAGTGTCGAACAGATCGCGCGCGTTGGCTCGCCTGATCCCAGTGCAAGCATGCGTCTGCGAAAGCGTACAGGAACAGGCGGCGTCGGCAGGAAATAGCGCAAAAGGTCGAATATATGCTTCATGTCGTATTTCGTCCCGAGGTGCTCGACCATGAAACGGACAAGGGCTGCCCGGTCAGCGGGGGAGAGCCCGACGGGCCGACATATGCGTGTGTTGTAGGACTGGTATTTGGACAGCGGTGAGGCAACGCATCCCTCTCCCAGATTGACCTCAATCAGTTGAGGGCGGTCATGAGGCGGACGTTGCGCCTGTTCAGCGTCAAGCGGCAGCACGTCTCCGGCATAGAAGGCGGCATGCGACCAGGTAGACTGTGTGAGGTATTTGATGGCACCGGAGAGTTTCTGGTCGCCCTCGACAAGCAGGATGTCGCCGGGTTGCAAAGTCCGTGCAAGGGTTTCCGGATCCGATGGTGTATAGGGTTCGTATCCCGATGATGCCGTCTGAAGGCGCTTCGCGAGAAACGCGCCAAGCCGGTCAAGAAGGGTATCTTTTCCTCTCGCCACCATCGCCATGCTGAACGAACCTCCTGCTGCAATTGAGCAATAAAAAGCGTCGATGTCGAGTTACAAGAGGGCAACGAAGCGATTGACTGGTTGCGGCGAGATGGTTATTTAGAATAATTCTAAAAAGGATACATGCATGCTGTCTCGTATTTTTGGTCGCGCCAAGCGCGAGTTCTCGTCCCTCAGTGAAGCCGAAATCCTGGCTTTGGCGATTTCATCCGAAGAGGATGATGCCCGGATCTACCTGGCATATGCGGACAAGCTCAGAGACCAGTTTCCGCAATCCGCCAAGGTTTTCGACGATATGGCGGAAGTCGAGAATACGCATCGCCGCATGCTGATCGACATGTTCGAGAGCCGATTCGGCACGCGCATTCCCTTGATCCGGCGCGAACATGTTCGGGGCTTTTATGAACGTACCCCCGATTGGCTGATGAACACCAAGTCACTCGATGACATGCGCGAGGAGGCCGAGCGCATGGAGCAGGGCGCTTATCGCTTCTATCTGGAAGCGCAGAAGCAGGCCCAGGATACCGGCATCCGCAAGCTGCTGGGTGATCTGGCGATCGCCGAGCAGGGACACAGCGACGTCGCCTCCATGCTCGAAGACCGACACCTGCCAGAGGAAGCAAAGGCCGAAGAGGACGAAAACGCCCGTCGACAGTTCATCCTGACCTATGTTCAGCCGGGTCTGGCGGGCCTGATGGATGGATCCGTTTCAACGCTCGCCCCCATTTTCGCCGCCGCATTTGCAACGGGTGACACATGGCGCACGTTTCTCGTTGGGTTGTCGGCAGCCGTTGGCGCCGGTATCTCCATGGGCTTCACGGAAGCGGCCCACGATGACGGAAAGCTTTCGGGCCGCGGTTCGCCGATCAAGCGAGGCCTTGCTTCAGGCATCATGACAGCGCTTGGCGGCCTCGGCCATGCGCTGCCCTATCTCATTCCGCATTTCCTGACGGCCACGATTACGGCGATCGTCATCGTATTTTTCGAGTTGTGGGCGATCGCCTTTATTCAGAATAAGTACATGGAAACGCCGTTCTTGCGCGCCGCATTCCAGGTCGTCGTGGGCGGCGGTCTCGTGCTGGCAGCCGGCATATTGATTGGCAATGCCTGATGAACCCTCGGGCCCGGCTCTTCACTTCAGTGGCGTTCAGGCGTTGCGCCTCGCCGCAGTCACCAACGCGAGGATCCCGACCGTCGCGCCCAGCATCTGCCAGGTGATCGTCTCGCCGAGCAGCAGGCCCGCCCATAGGAACGACAGGAAGGGCTGGAGCAGTTGCAACTGCCCGGCTGATGCCGTTCCACCTTCGGCAAGCCCAGCGTACCAGAAGACAAACCCGATCAGCATGGAAAAAAGCGAAACATACGCGAGACCCGCCCACGCAGCAGGCGTGACTGCGGAAAAGTCTGCCGGCGCTGTGATCCAGGCCAGCGGCAGCATGATCGGCAAGGCTGCCAGCAGCGCCCAGGAAATGACCTGCCAACCGCCAAGGCGGCGCGTCAGCTGAGCGCCTTCGGCATAACCATAACCGCAGACGGTGATGGCGGCCAGCATCATCAGGTCCGGCCTGGAAACGGAAAGTCCGCCTGATCCCAGCGCATATGCCGCTGTCAGCCCACTTCCCGCAATGGCAAAGATCCAGAAGCGCGGCCTCGGCCTTTCGCCGCCCCGCAGGATGCCGAAAATCGCTGTTGAGAGTGGCAAAAGCCCGACAAAGACTGTGCTGTGCGAAGACGATACCGACTTCAGAGCAAGGCCAGTCAGCAAGGGAAAGCCGACCACAACACCCGCGGCAACCCCCACAAGCGGTAGAATGTCCAATCTCGCCGGACGCGGCGCGCGCATAAGGAGAAGGCATAGCCCGCCAAGTGCCGCAGCAACGACTGCCCGGGCCGCCGTGACGAAAAATGCATCGAGGCTGGCGACTGCAATGCGGGTTGCAGGCAGCGAACCCGAAAAGATGAGAATGCCCAGAAGCGCGAAGACGAGGCCTCTGGTCCGGGTGCTTGTGGTTGGCATCGTCGCCGCAATCTGGTTCATTTTAATGCTCCTTTTTTAAAAGGCTATGCCTGCTGTTGCGCGATTGTCCAAGGAACAGTTGAATACAATTTTCAAAAACTGTACTGATACGATCATCAGTACAGGAGATTGGCATGGCAGCGGGGCAGTGTGAAAAGGTCATGACGCTGATCCGCGAGCGGATTTCCTCGCGCGCGCTTCTGCCGGGAGAAAAGCTGCCTTCCGTTAGGAGCCTTGCGTCGACCACCGGGATTTCCAAGTCGACCGTCGTCGAGGCCTATGACCGGCTTGCCGCCGGAGGCCTGATCGAGGCGCGGCGAGGGGCCGGCTTCTATGTCGGCAGCCAGCCTGTTCCCCATTCTCTAAAGACGGCATCCCGCCCGACGCATCGGGAAGTCGATCCCCTATGGATGTCCCGGCAGGCGCTGGAACCGCGTCCCGGCATGCTCTCCCCGGGATGCGGATGGCTTCCCGAGAGCTGGTTGCCGCAGCATATCATCGCCCGCGCGTTACGCGGGCTTGCCCGCAATGCCGGTCCGCAAGTCCTGGCCTATGCCGAGCCGAAGGGATTTGCCCCGCTACGGACACTCATTGCCCGCCGTCTTGCCGCGCGGGAAGTCAAGGCCGGTGTCGAGGACATCGTGCTTGCAGACTCCGCCACTTCGGCGCTTGATCTGGTTCTGCGATTTCTGACCGAGCCGGGCGACACGATCCTTGTCGATGATCCGTGTTATTTCAACTTTCTGGCGGGCTTGAGGGCAGGCCGATTGCGCGTCGTTTCAGTCCCGTTCAGTCCCGGCGGTCCGGATGTCGAGGCCTTTGCCCATCTGGCCGAAACCGAGCGGCCCCGGCTCTATCTGACCAATGCCGGTCTTCAAAATCCGACTGGCTGGAAGCTCTCGCCTGTCACCGCGCACAAGGTCCTGAAGCTCGCTGAACGGCATGATCTCCTCATCATCGAGGATGAAATCTTTGCCGATATCGAAGCCGAGCCAGCACCACGATACGCAGCCATGGACGGACTGGAGCGCGTCATTGTCATCGGCAGTTTCTCAAAGACGGTTTCGGCGGCCTTTCGCACGGGCTTCGTTGCAATAAGGCCGGATTGGGTCGAGGATTTCACGGACTTCCGCATCGCCAGTCGTTTCGGGGGGAGTCAGCTGACGGAGGCGCTGTTGCACGCCGTCTTGTCCGATGGCGCATACCGCCGACATGTTGATGCGTTGCGCACCCGGCTCGTGGCAAGCGGAGAGGCGGTTGCCGCAGAGTTGCGAGCCTTGGGCTTCGAGATTCTCAATCCCGTTCTCGGCTTCTTTTTCCTCTGGTGCCGCCTGCCGGATAGCCTGGATGCAACAATGGTTTCCAAGATCGCGCTTGAACATGGCCTGGTCCTGGCACCCGGAAACGTCTTCAGCCAATCCGGTCGGGCCACCGACCTGATGCGCTTCAATGTCGCTCAGTCGGATAGCCAGCAGGTTTTCAGGCTCTTGAGAGACGTCATTGCGCAAGCGCGCCGTGCCGGAAACTGAAAGGACCGCTTTTCATGGAAAAGCGGCCCAGTCCACATCATGCCCCCCGCACAATGATGAAAATTACTTGTTGAGCGATCCGACGAGAACGTCCTTGCCCTGCTCGATGCTGACCCACTGCCCGGAATTTGTCGTCGACTGGCGCTTCAGGTATTCGTAAGGCGTGTCGGTCCACAGCTTGACCTCGTTGTTGAGGTTATCAAGCACATAATCACCCTGCGAGGTGCGCACCGTCAGCACGGCATGGCCTTCGCCGTCCGGCTTGCGAACCACGGTGATAAGAAGGTCGTTGACCGGGAAACCCTTCTCGATGAGGATCTTGCGCTTCAGGAGCACGAAGTCTTCGCAATCGCCTGCGTCGACCGGATAGGCCCAGACTTCCTCGCGGCCATAAAGGTCCTGATCCGTCATCGGCACGATCGTGGCGTTGACCCGCGAATTCACTTCCCGAACCATATCCCAGCCATAGGTCGTCAGCTTGGGTGCATTGCTCTCGTCAGACTTGACGGCGCATTCGGCAGCATGGCTCTGGCAGAATTCATAGTGGCCGATCGGCTGCGACGTCAGCGAACCGGTGCGCATGGCATTGGGTGCAAGCTCCACGGCATTTGCCATCGGCGCGAGAACTCCCGCCAAGACAATCGCCATAAGACCGAACCTGAATTCCATGACCGCATCCTTCAATTCTTAACAAAGAGTTAAGAACCCTCGCGGTCAAAGAGTCAATCATGAGGCTCCCTGTCGGGGAGGCATCTTGCCCGTATGGTTAAAATCGAAACGAATTATTAACCATGTTGAACAGGTCTCAACGGTGGGCTTCGGAGAGAAGGCTGTCGAGGGCGCGGCGCATCAGCTCCAGATCCTCCGGCCGCGACAGACGGTGATCTCCATCCTTGACGAGACTGATGACGACATCGTCCGCGGGCAGGTGCTCGACAAGGCGCATGGCGTGGCTCCACGGCACGTCCGGGTCGCGCATGCCCTGCAGGATGTGCACCGGGCAGCCGGTCTGGATGATGCCTTCAAGCACGCGGTTCGCGCGGCCGTCGTCCATCAGGCGCGCCGTGAAGATGTTTGGCTCCGGCGAATATTCCGACCGCTCCTCGAAATAGCCCTTTTCACGCAGGCTCGCCCATTCAGCCTCGCCAAGTGAGGGCTCGATCAGGGCCTCGGTAAAATCGGGCGCGGGCGCGATCAGCAGCAGGCCCGTCACCGTTTTCTCTCCGGCTTTCCTGAGCTCCTGTAGGGCTCGCAGCGCAATCCAGCCGCCCATGGACGAGCCAACCAGCAGAAGCGTCTTGTGAGGTGTCGCACCGATCACCGCGAGCGCTTCTTCAAGCCAGCGGGAGATTGTGCCCTGGGAAAAAGTTCCACCGGATTCTCCGTGCCCGGAATAGTCGAGCCGCAAGCAGGCAAGTCCGTTCGCCTGCGCGTAGGCTGCAAGCTCCGCGGCCTTTGTTCCCCGCATGTCGGAGCGGTAACCGCCGAGCCAGACGATCAGGGGCTTTTCATCTCCGCCCGGCAACAGGCGATACGCAATCGCGCGCGCGTCTGCTCCTTGCCCGACGGTGACAAACTCCGGTGCTGCCTCTTCCATGTCGATCTCCCGAAAAATTCACCCCGCATAGATCAGATTCGACGAAATATGCACAGATGGTGATTTTTCCGGCAAAGCATGCTATTGACTCGTGCGCGCTGAACATCACATTGCGGCAGACGCAAAAGTTTCACGCAGTTTTCGGAAACAACTGAGGAGAATACGACCATTCGCAGACCATTCAAAGCCGACGCCCCCATCAAGGACGGGCCTCGCGCCAACCGGGAAATTCGCCTGCCCCGCATTCAGCTGATCAATGAAGAAGGCGAGAACCTGGGCATCGTGCCCACGGACGAGGCGTTGAAGATGGCGGAAGAGGCGGGGCTCGACCTCGTCGAGATTTCGCCAAATTCCGAACCGCCGGTCTGCAAGATCCTCGACCTCGGCAAGCTGAAATACGCCAACCAGAAGAAGGCGGCTGAAGCGCGCAAGAAGCAGAAGATTGTCGAGATCAAGGAAATCAAGATGCGGCCAAACATCGACACCCATGACTATGAGGTGAAGATGAAGGCTATGTCCCGCTTCTTCGATGAAGGCGACAAGGTCAAGGTGACCCTTCGCTTCCGCGGCCGCGAAATGGCGCATATGGAACTCGGCATGAAGCTGCTGATGCAGGTCAAGGAAGACACCGTCGCCATCGCCAAGGTCGAGGCCGAGCCGAAGCTCGAAGGCCGTCAGATGATGATGGTTCTTGCGCCCAAGTGAGCGCAAATCGATCGCCTGATGAGAAAGCCGTCCTTTTGGGCGGCTTTTTTGTTTGCCGATTTGCTTTCAATTGGCGACAGTCTCATTACAGCACCATGCGCCAAATGCGGCTCATATAGGATGCAGCAGCGATAGATTTGATCCCTCAGGAAAGGAAGACCATGACGAAACTGATCGGCATTTCAGGGAGCCTGCGAAAGGGCTCGCTCAATTCCGCCCTGCTGCGCGCGGCGGCTGGTCTGGCGCCGGAAGGCGCTGAGCTTTCCATCGGCACGATCCGCGGCATTCCGCTTTACGATGGCGATGTCGAGGCTGAAAGCGGTATTCCGGAAGCGGTCAAGACATTGAAAGACCAGATTGTCGCCGCCGATGGCCTGCTTCTCGTCACGCCAGAATACAACAACTCGATGCCGGGCGTGTTCAAGAACGCGCTCGACTGGTTGTCCCGTGGGGCAGGCGGTGCGCGCATCGCTTTCTATGGCAAGCCCATCGCAATCATTGGCGCTTCACCGGGTGGCTTTGGCACGCTCCTCGCCCAGAATGCCTGGTTGCCCGTCATGCGCACCTTTGGTGCGGATCTCTGGAACGGTGGCCGATTGATGGTGTCCCATGCGGAGAGCGTGTTCGATGCCGACCTCAACCTGATCGATGACAAGGTGAAGGAGCAGCTGGCCGGTTTCATGAAGGGTTTTGCGGGACATGTGGCGGCGCGCAAGAGCTGAGCTGCGTCCCATTTGCTTTTGATACGCGACGCGGGTAACCCCACACTCCGTCATGCCGGACTTGATCCGGCATCCAGCAAGCGATGTCCATCGCGCAAGAGACTGTCGCGAGCAGCGAGTTAAGAGTCCTCTCAGCCCGCAGACGCGGGCTGGCTGGATCCCGGATCAAGTCCGGGATGACAGAGGAGAGGTCGGCGCCATTCACCCCCAAACAAAAACCCCCGGCGTTGCCACCGGGGGTCTCGAACTTCGGTCCAAACCCGAACTCAATTGATCATCGGCAGCAGTTTGTTGATCGAGTCCTTGGCGTCGCCGTAATACATGCGGGTGTTTTCCTTGTAGAACAGCGGGTTCTCGATACCGGAATAACCCGTACCCTGTCCGCGCTTCGATACGAACACCTGCTTGGCCTTCCACACTTCCAGAACCGGCATGCCGGCGATGGGCGAGTTCGGGTCTTCCTGTGCGGCCGGGTTGACGATGTCATTGGAGCCGATGACGATGACGACATCCGTGTTCGGGAAATCGTCGTTGATCTCGTCCATTTCCAGAACGATGTCATAGGGCACCTTGGCCTCGGCGAGCAGCACGTTCATATGCCCGGGCAGACGTCCCGCAACCGGGTGGATCGCAAAGCGCACTTCCTTGCCGCTGGCGCGCAGCTTGCGGGTGAGTTCGGACACTGCCCCTTGCGCCTGCGCGACCGCCATGCCGTAGCCGGGCACGATGATGACCGAGTCGGCGTCGTTGAGTGCGGCGGCCACGCCCTCGGCATCGATCGCGACCTGTTCGCCTTCGACTTCCATGGCCGGACCCGAGGCATTGCCGAAGCCGCCGAGGATGACCGACAGGAACTGGCGGTTCATCGCCTTGCACATGATGTAGGAAAGGATCGCGCCCGACGAACCAACGAGGGCACCGGTGACGATCAGAAGGTCATTGCCGAGCAGGAAGCCTGTGGCCGCAGCCGCCCAACCCGAATAGGAGTTGAGCATGGAAACGACGACCGGCATGTCCGCGCCGCCGATGGCCATGACCAGATGCGCACCGATGACAAATGCAATCAGCGTCATCAGGTAAAGCGTCCAGGAGCCCGCCCCGTTCATGTACATGATCAGGAGGAGGAACGAGACCACCACCATGATGATATTGTACATATGACGGCCGGGCAGGATGAGTGCCTTGCCACCAATGCGGCCAGCGAGTTTGCCATAGGCAATGATCGAGCCGGTGAAGGTGACCGCACCGATGAAGACGCCGAGGAAGATTTCCACTTCGTGGATGATCTGTTCCGCATGCGTCGCAAATTCATGTGCGGTCATATCGGAGTTGAGGCCGATCAGAACCGCTGCAAGACCCACGAAGGAGTGGAGCGCGGCGACCAGTTGCGGCATGCCGGTCATTTCGACCCGCTGCGCCAGCACCGTGCCGACGCCAGCGCCGACGATCAGCATGATGATCAGGACGACGGAGAGGCCAACGCCCGGACCGAAGACCGTTGCAATGACAGCGATCGCCATGCCGACGATGCCGTACCACACGGCGCGCTTGGCGCTTTCCTGGCCGGAAAGGCCGCCGAGCGCGAGAATGAAGAGAACCGAGGCCGCGATATAGGCGGCAGTCTGGATACCCATAGACATAATTTAATCCCCCGCCGCTCGATCAGGACTTCTGGAACATGTTCAACATGCGACGTGTCACCATGAACCCGCCGACGATGTTGATGGTCGCAATGGCCACCGAAACTGCGGCAAGCAGCGTCACCAACCATCCGCCTGCGGTAATCTGCAGGAGTGCGCCGATGATGATGATGCCGGAAATCGCGTTGGTGATCGCCATGAGTGGCGTATGCAGCGAATGCGAAACGCCCCAGATGACCTGGAAGCCAACGAAGCAGGCGAGTGCGAACACGATGAAGTGACCCATGAAGGCCTGAGGTGCATAGGCACCTACAAGCAGCATCAAAAGTCCGCCGATGGCAAGAAGCCAGATCTGCTGGCGCGTTGCGGCCTTGAAGGCGGCGGCCTCTGCGGCGCGCTTTTCTTCAGGGGTCGGCTCTTTCACCTTTTCCTTCGGCTTCTGCGCCGCGATCGCCTGGATCTTCGGCGGCGGTGGGGGATAAGTAATTTCGCCCTGATGGGCGACGGTTGCGCCGCGGATCACGTCGTCTTCCATGTTGTGGAAGACGACGCCATCCTTCTTTGGCGTCAGATCCGTCATCATGTGACGGATATTGGTCGAATAGAGCGTCGAGGACTGAGCGGCCATGCGGCTCGGGAAGTCGGTGTAGCCGATGACGGTGACGCCGTTGTCGGAGACGATCTTCTGGTCCGCAACCGTCAGGTCGCAGTTGCCGCCGCGTTCGGCCGCAAGGTCAACGATGACGGAGCCGGGCTTCATCAGCGCGACCATGTCGGCAAGCCAGAGCTTCGGGGCATCGCGGCCCGGGATCAGCGCCGTGGTGATGACGATGTCGATATCCGGTGCGATCTCGCGGAACTTCTTGAGCTGCGCTTCCCGGAATTCCGGCGACGAAGGCGCTGCATAGCCGCCGGTAGCCGCGCCGTCCTGTGCCGGACCCGCAAAGTCGAGGAAAACGAAGTTGGCGCCCATGGATTCGATCTGCTCGGCCACTTCAGGGCGAACGTCGAATGCGTAGGTGATGGCGCCTAGCGAAACGCTCGTCCCGACAGCGGAAAGACCTGCAACGCCCGCGCCGATGACCAGGACCTTTGCCGGCGGGATCTTGCCGGCGGCCGTGACCTGACCGGTAAAGAAGCGGCCAAAATTGTTGCCGGCCTCGATGACGGCGCGGTAACCGGCGATATTGGCCATGGAGGACAATGCGTCCATCTTCTGGGCGCGGCTGATGCGCGGCACCATGTCCATGGCAATCACATTTGCGCCGGTTTCCTTGGCCTGCTCCAGAAGATCCTTGTTCTGGGCGGGGTAGAAAAACGAAATGAGCGTTTTCCCGGACGACAGCTTCGCGACTTCGTCGGCGAGCGGCGGGCGCACCTTGGCAATGATCTCGGCCTGCGCGTAGAGCGCGTCAGCCGTGTCGACGACAGTCACCCCGGCGGCCCGGTAGGCGTCATCGGAAAAGCCCGCGAGTTTGCCCGCGCCGCTTTCGATCACACATTGATGTCCGAGTTTTTGAAGCTGGGTGGCGCTGTCCGGCGTCATGGCGACGCGTGCCTCCCCGTCCAGTCTTTCCCGTGGCGACCCAATCAGCATATCTGTCCTCCGTGCCGAAGAGCGGCGTTTCCGCCAAGTCATTCCGGAATTGCTTGATCACGTTCAATCCGGTTCGATATTCGTTTAAGCAGGGAACGACGCAGCGCGCAACTCCAGCTTTATCGAATTTGGTACGGCAGACAGAGCCCCGAAATTCTATGCTTCATAGCAATAAAAACAATCACTTAAGGTATTTGTGCGATGACCGCACATTTCGTCGGGTATCGATCTCGATCGACGGCGCGAGGGCCATTTCAAAGCGCTTAAAATCAATCTTCAAAAATATGAATCGATTTAATATACTGTAATTATTCAATAAAAATTAGTTAACTGAATTTGAATTAATTTCAGAAAAATAACCTGATTCAAATTAAGATTGCAAAGCTAAAGCGACTTGTAGAACAGCGTCGTGGCGCAATATCGCCCATCGGGAAACAAAGCGTAACGCGGGATGACGCCGACCCGTTCCCAACCGAAATGTTCGTAAATCTTTTCGGCAGGTTCCCCTGTCGCGGTATCCAGAACGAGAAGATTACGTCCCACGCGTACTGCCTCTGCTTCCGCCGCGCTCATGAGCAGGCGTGAGAGGCCGCGTCCTCGTGCGGCCGGTGATACCATGAGTTTCTTGAGATCGGCACGATGTGGCTGGTTCGGCGGTGTCTTGAGCGCCAATTGGACAGAACCCTCGATCCTGCCTTCGACCAGCGCCACGAGAAGTACAAGTTCGCTCCGATAAACGCCTTCCGCAACCTCAGCCCAGTAGAGCGCAGCCTCGGAAGGCGGGTAAGGCGACATGAAGCCCATGGATGCGCCACCTTCCACTGTTTGCGAGAAGAGCAGGCTGAGTTCATCCAGATACTTCAGCGTGTCGTCTTTGTTGAGGCGCCGGATTTCGGTCATGGTTCAAGCCCGTCTGAGCACGACCGCGTAGCGGCAGGCATCCGTTGTTGGATTGTGAAATGTAATCGGGTGCGAAAGTGTCATATACAGGCAATCGCCTGCCTGCATGGCGTGGCTAGCCCCATCGCAATGCATGCTAAGCTCGCCTTCGAGAAGCCAGACATATTGCATCTGAGGGGGCAGTGACGGGACCGGTGGCATGGTGACCCGTGCGCCCGCCGGAAGCTCAACCTCGACGAGATCGGTGTGCATGGGAAAGCCCGGCGGCGAGACTGCACGGCGTCGATAACCCGTTTCAGGATCACGCCAAAGGGCCTGATCCTCCCGCTTTTGCAGGGCGGACGCCTGTGGTGCAGGCCGGGCGAAGAATTCCGAGAGACTTTGGCCGAGTGGCGTAAGTAGCCGCGCGAGCAGCACTGCCGTCGGGCTGGCCTCCGCCCGTTCGATCTTGGAGATCATCGCACGGCTTACGCCGGAGAGTGAGGACAATTGGTCGATCGTCATGGATCGCTGAATGCGGAGCGCTTTCAGCGATTGACCGATCGTGTCTTCAAGGGCGCCATGCGTAATATCCATTATAGGAGATTAGAAATCACCTATAATGGAGTCAAGGTATATTTTGTTGGTTGGTACGCCCTTAGCCGCCGACCTGGGCGACCCAGCCCGGCAGGCTGTAATAGTTGGTAACGCGCGAGACCTTGCCATCGCGGATTTCGAAGAATGCGCCGGCGGGCAGCACATAGGTCTGCCCGTTGGCTTCGGGCAGGCCTTTGTCGGTCTTGAGATAGGTGCCATTGACGATAAATTCGGCGGCAGCGCGTTTGCCGTCGGGGTTGGTCATGATCACGATATCGGTCAGGTTTTCCCTGTAGCAATGGTTCATATGTTCCATGAACCGCGCAAACGCCTGCTTGCCAACCTGTCGTTCACCCTGGTTGATGTCATGCGCGACGTCGTCGGTCAAAAGCGCCAGAAAGGCCTGCATGTCGCCCCGGTTGAAGGCATCGTAGTAGGCGGAGATGAGGTCTGCGGCTTGCATGTGAACTCCCGGTCGTGGATAGTGGTTTGCCTCGGTATAGCGAACTGAAACGCCTCTGGAAACGCTGCGATGTCGAATTTGAATTTGCAGATCAGGACTTATTCAGGTGCGTCTGCACGGCCGTTTTTTGACGATCTGGCGCGTCTGCGCATCGAGGTCTTTCGCGCATTTCCCTACCTCTATGAAGGGTCTCTCGAATACGAGCAGCGCTACCTTTCGACCTATGCGCAGTCGAAGGATTCGCTCTTCGTGCTGGCATTTGATGGGGATGCTGTCGTTGGCGCGTCAACGGGCATGCCGATGGTCGGCGAAACCCGCGAGGTCAAGGCGCCGTTCCTGGTCGGTGGGTTCAATACCGACGAGATTTTCTATTTCGGCGAGTCGATCCTCTTGCCGCAATATCGCGGGCTGGGCCTCGGCGTGCGCTTTTTCGAGGAGCGCGAGAAACACGCCGCCAGCCTGCCGGGCATCAATTACTGCACCTTTTGCGCGGTGGACCGCCCGACTGATCATCCGGCGCGCCCTCTGAATTATGTTTCTCTGGATGACTTCTGGCGCAAGCGCGGCTATTCCCCGAGACCTGATCTGAAGACGACCTTCAGCTGGCAGGATGTCGGCGACGCCGGCGAAACTGACAAGGTCATGTCCTTCTGGATCAAGGAACTTTCATAAAGGCCTACACCACATCATGGTCAAGCTCGCCGCCTGCCAATATGCCATCGAGTTGATCGAAGCATGGGATCACTACGCGCATCATCTGAACAGTCTGGTTGCCGAAGCAGCGCAGCAGGGTGCGTCGATTGCGCTTATGCCGGAATATGCGGGCATGGTGCTCACCGGGCAATTGCGGCCCGAAGTGCGGTCTGATCTCCACGCATCGATTGCCGGTATCCAGCCCTTGATCCCGCGCTGGGTCGAGTTGTGTGCGGAAATCGCCGCAAACCACGACATCATTTTCTGTCCCGGCTCCATTCCCGTCCTCGATCATGATGGTGTCTATCGCAATCGTGCGTTTCTTTTCGGCCCGAGCGGTTTGATTGGAACGCAGGACAAGCAGATCATGACCCGCTTCGAGCGGGAGCAATGGTTCATCGCTGCGGGACAGGATGGCCTGAAGGTGTTCGACACGCCGGCCGGAAAATGCGGCATCCTCATCTGCTACGACAATGAGTTTCCGATGCTGGCGCGCCGGCTTGCAGAAGGTGACGCTGATCTGATCCTGGCGCCATCCTGCACGGATACCCTCGCCGGAAGCTTTCGTGTGCGGATCGGCGCGCAGGCGCGGGCGCTCGAAAACCAGATTGCCGTACTGGCGTCCCCGACCGCAGGCGACGCGCCATGGTCCCCCGCCATGGACGAAAACAAGGGCAGGGCGGCACTTTACGTGCCGCCGGACTATGGCATGCCTCCTTCAGGCGTTTTTGCTGAAAGCCCTTCGGACGACGTGGCGCAATCCAGCTGGCTGATTGCCGACATAAACCTCGCTGAAGTGACGCGGCTGCGCACCGAAGGCCAGGTGGCAATCCGCAGGGATTGGCCCGAGCAGTTTTAGCCTCTTAATAGTCTGGCGCGCCGACCGGAAAGGTAGCGCGCTTCCGCGTCACCGGGATTGAGCGCCAGCGCGCGATCAAAAGCCGCCAGTGCACCGTCAAGATCACCCGTGCGGGCAAGCAGGTCAGCCGTGAGCGCCTGATAGGGCAGAAAGGTGGCAAACCGCGCGGCCTCAAGCCCTGCGATCGCCTGCAGCGCTGCTTCCGGCCCTTCCACTTCAGCCAGCGCCACGGCCCGGTTGATTGTAACGATCGGGTTGTCCTGCAGTTCACAAAGGACGTCATAGGCCATCAAGACCGCCTTCCATGGTGGCGGATCCCGAAGGCTTTTTCTTCCGCACCAAAGCGCATGGATCATCATGCCCAGTATTCGGGGGGCCCGGCCCGGTCAGCGACAAGGCACGACCACAATACTTGCGTGCATCATCAATCAGCTCACGATCCCACCGCGTCGGGTCCTGTTCGGAAAGCGGTATCATCACACCCTCGGGGGAGAGACGCGCCGGTCTTCTTGCCTCGGCAAATCGGATGGTGGCGGCAAGCGCCAGAACCTCGGCCTCGCCCGGAAGCATGTCAGCCAGGAGCGCGGACAGTTTCAGCATCTCTGTCCCGAAATCGGCGTGACGACCTGTACCCGCGGCATCTTGATGTGCCTTCGAATAGGCAATCTCAAGGGTAGAAAGCACAGCGAAAAGCCGTTCGGACCAGTGCTCAGGTGCTGGCACCTCGAAGCGCACGCCTGCTTCCATGATCTTGCGTTTGGCGCGCACCAGACGTTGGGCAAGCGTCGTTTCCGACACCAGGAAAGCATCGGCGATTTCGCTCAGTTCGAGCCCGCACACCAGTCTCAATGTCAGGGCGGCCCTGCTGTCTGGCGCAACAGCCGGATGGCAGCAGACAAAGATGAGTTTCAGCCTTTCATCCGGGATGATGGCGTCATCGCTCGCCAGTCGGTCTTCCTCGCTCGGTTCGACTTCCGGTGCGTCCGGAAGAAGCGTTCGGCGCGTATGCCTGCGCCGCAGAAGGTCGATCGCAGAGCGGTCGGCCGTTCGATAGAGCCAACCCGCAGGGTCCTTTGGGGTGCCGGATACTTCCCAGCTTCGTGCCGCCTTCAGGCAGGCGTCCGCGAAGGCCTCCTCGGCAAGATCGAGATCGCGATAGCGCGCAGCAATCGCACTGCGGATGCGCGCACCGACCTCGCGAAATGTCTTGTCGAGGAGAGCATTCTTCATGTGGCCTCAACGCTTCATGCTGATGCCTGGCGGCTGGGGCATCAAAGGCCGCACCTCGATGGCGCCATCGCGGGCAAGCGGTACGCTGCGGGCTATCTCGATCGCGGCATCCAGATCCTCGGCCTCGACGACATAATAGCCACCGAGCTGTTCACGTGTTTCGGCAAACGGGCCGTCGTGGATCGTCTGCTTTCCGCCATCCGTTCGAACGGTCGTGGCATAGGCCGTTCCCTTGAGGCCGGCACCGCCAAGGCGCGCCTCGCCAATTTCGGCGGAGAATTTGTAATGGCGTGGCCCGAGATCGGCCATGATGGCGCCGTTCTTTTCCGGGCCGCCGAAAATCGCTTCGTTCTCGTAAATCAGAAGAATGTATTGCATGGGTCGCGCCCCTCCTTGAGGCCATTGCGGCTCCGCTTATCGGCACCGTCACGATAAAGACGCAGCGCATCCGACGGAATCGACAATCGCTGAAAAATAATTTTGCTCCCGGTCAACTATGGCAGTCGGGGCATGACCTGCCCCTCCCGCCATGGCTGGACAGGCATGATGAAGAGAAATAGAGTTGATATCAACGCAAAATGATTACGGAGAGAGTTTCAATGGAAAACAAGTCCTGGATGACATGGGTGGGACGCGGCTTGAGCGCGCTCTTTGTTCTCTTCATGCTGGGGGCATCCGTTGCGCCCAAGCTTCTGGGCATGGCTGTTGCTGAAGATACGCTCGCAGCACTCGGCTGGCCGCACGGCTATGCCCTGATGATCGGCCTGATCGAGCTTGCGGGCACACTGCTCTATGTTTTTCCGGCCACCAGCCTGTTGGGTGCTGTCATCATGACCGGGCTCTTCGGCGGTGCGATCGCCACGCAGGTCAGAGCTGAAAGCCCGCTCTTCTCGCACATCCTTTTCAGCTTCTATCTCGCAGCCTTCATGTGGGGCGGTTTGTGGCTCCGCGACGCCAGGATCAGATCGATCCTCCCGGTGCTACGCAAGACGGGCGCGAATTGAGCCTGTTAGGCTGCCGATAACCATACAAACCCTTATATTTCCGCTTTTCCGGGCTGTGGAGCGCTGCTATATGGCCCGGTCATGAGCACAGATTCGAAACGCATCCCTCTCGACCATATCCGCAACTTTTCCATCGTCGCGCATATCGACCATGGAAAATCGACACTGGCTGACCGTCTGATCCAGACGTGTGGCGGCCTGGAAGCGCGCGAAATGTCGGAACAGGTTCTCGATAACATGGATATCGAGAAGGAACGCGGCATCACCATCAAGGCCCAGACGGTGCGTCTGAACTACAAGGCCAACAATGGCGAAGACTATGTGCTGAACCTGATCGACACGCCCGGCCATGTCGACTTCACCTATGAAGTTTCGCGCTCGCTTTCGGCCTGCGAAGGCTCGTTGCTGGTCGTTGACGCATCCCAGGGCGTTGAGGCGCAGACGCTTGCCAACGTCTATCAGGCGATCGACAACAACCACGAGATCGTCACCGTTCTCAACAAGGTTGACCTGCCTGCCGCCGAACCGGACCGCGTCAAGGACCAGATCGAGGAAGTGATTGGGATCGATGCGTCCGAAGCGGTCCTGATTTCGGCCAAGACCGGCCTTGGCATCCCTGATGTTCTCGAAGCGATCGTTCACAAGCTGCCCGCGCCGAAGAGCGAGAAGGGCGCGGACGCGCCGCTGAAGGCGCTTCTCGTCGATAGCTGGTACGACATCTATCTCGGCGTGATCGTTCTGGTGCGCGTCCTCGATGGCGTTCTGAAGAAGGGCATGACCATCCGCATGATGGGGACGGATGCGAAATATCCGGTCGACCGCGTCGGCGTGATCACGCCCAAGATGGTCAATGTCGAGGAACTGGGGCCCGGTGAAATCGGCTTCCTCACCGCATCGATCAAGGAAGTGGCCGACACGCGCGTTGGTGATACCATCACCGAGGACAAGCGCCCGACCGACAAGGCGCTTCCCGGCTTCAAGCCGGCGCAGCCGGTGGTGTTCTGCGGTCTCTTCCCCGTTGATGCGGCAGACTTTGAAGATCTGCGCGCTGCCATGGGCAAGCTTCGCCTCAACGATGCGTCATTTTCGTTTGAAATGGAAAGCTCGGCCGCACTCGGTTTCGGTTTCCGCTGCGGCTTCCTCGGGCTGTTGCATCTCGAAATCATCCAGGAGCGTCTCGAGCGCGAATTCAATCTCGATCTCGTCGCGACTGCCCCGTCGGTCGTCTACCAGATCAAGCTGACCGATGGCACCGAGCGCGAGCTTCACAACCCGGCCGACATGCCCGACGTCGTCAAGATCGACGAAATCCACGAACCGTGGATCAAGGCGACGATCATGACCCCGGACGACTATCTAGGCTCGATCCTTAAGCTCTGCCAGGATCGTCGCGGCATCCAGACTGATCTGTCCTATGTCGGCAGCCGCGCGATGGTCTCCTATGAACTGCCGCTCAACGAAGTCGTGTTCGACTTCTATGACCGCCTGAAGTCGATCTCCAAGGGCTATGCTTCGTTTGACTATCATCTGGCCGATTATCGCGAAGGTGACCTCGTCAAGCTCAATATTCTGGTCAATGGCGATCCGGTTGACGCGTTGTCGATCCTCGTTCACCGCTCGGCGGCCGACCGCCGCGGTCGCGCCATGTGCGAAAAGCTGAAGGAACTCATTCCGCCGCACATGTTCCAGATCCCGATCCAGGCTGCCATCGGCGGCAAGGTGATCGCGCGTGAAACGGTGCGCGCATTGCGCAAGGACGTTACGGCCAAGTGCTACGGCGGCGACGCCACCCGCAAGCGCAAACTTCTGGAAAAGCAGAAGGAAGGCAAGAAGCGCATGCGTCAGTTCGGCAAGGTCGAGATCCCGCAGGAAGCCTTCATCGCCGCGCTCAAGATGGAAGAGAACTGATCGCGACGATCTGTTCGTCTCGATGTAACACCTTGATTCTATGCATGTTCGTTCCGCTCAATCGAATCCGATTGGGCGCCACATGCATTAGCGCATCAACCGTTCAGGCGAGGGCCCTTGTCGGGCCCGACCTTTCTTGCAGCAGGCTCCTTGCGCGTTAGCGCGCCGGGGCCGCATGCCTGTCCGTTGCGATGCAGAAATTCGCGAATGGCTTCCTTGACCAGAACATCGGATCTCACGCCGAGTGACTGTGAGAGCGTGTGCAGGATCCGCCGGTCGCGTTCGTCGAGGTCTATGGCAATACGCATGGGTACCTCCTTGAGTCGTTAAATATAACACAATTCGCACGACAATAAGACGAGCGCCTTGAGCGCCATCAAAGAGCACCATCAAATCGCTTCCGTACAGACTTGAACAATCACCGTGATCATGCCCTATTAGGCCACACACGGGGCGCCATACGCTTGCGCACTACCGTGGGCGTCCAGCCCATGATGAGCCGAACTGTCAGCCGGAAATCCGCGCCGTTCAACCTGCTGACTGACCTCGGCCATCAGATGGTGCATGTCGTGCCACGGATCGACCGCGAGGCCTTTCCCATGGTGTATATGACGGTTAAGGCGGTAGAGTAGAGGGCAGGCAAACGCGTCCTGCAGAGCGCCGCCAGCGCGCGATCATCTGAAGCTTCAGGCCTGTCCCGGATCCTGACAGACATCGATCCAGCCGGCTCCCGTGAGCTCAGCCATGCGCTCCGGGCTGATCCGCACGGCTGCGTTGATGGCACCTGCCGCGGGCACGACCTCGTCGTAGGCGCGCAGTGACGCGTCGCAGAAGATGCGCAGCGGCTTTGAGAGGCCAAACGGGCAAACACCACCCACGGGGTGCGAGGTCTCGGCCTCGACCTCTTCCAGAGGCAGCATGCGCGGCTTGCCGCCGAACGACGCCTTGAATTTCTTGTTATCGATGCGGGCATCGCCGCGTGCGACGATCAGGATGACATCGTCATCGACCCGGAAGGCGAGAGTCTTGGCAATCTGGCCGGGTTCGACACCATGGCCTTCAGCTGCCAGCGCGACGGTGGCGGTGCTTGTTTCCAGTTCGATGACGGCAATGTCCGGCGCCTTTGCGGCGAAGAAGTCCTTGACGGATTGAAGGCTCATGGGAGGCGTTGTACTTCCGCGGATGATATGACTGCGCGGCAATCTTTCCGCTCGCGACCGTCAAGTCAAGCGTTGTGCAGGGGAGAACAAACGGTTGGGGTGCGCCGATCATTCAACCGGCGCATCCTAGTCGCGTCGGTTGACAGCACTTCGTTTCATGTCCTTGGTTGTCATGACGGCAAGTACAGCAGACCGGTTCATGCGCCGCCGGCAAACACATTCCGGTCCAAGGGAACCGGATACTAACCCGAGCTTACTCACTGGATTGAATGGCGATCAGAATACCGGTTGCACCGGCATCTTGCGTTCGGATTCAATGTTGAGAAGAAGGGATATCGCTGCCAGCGTGAAGGTGGCGATAAGCGTCGCGCTCATTCCAAGAACAATCATTGCTCATTCCTCTTATGACATCATTGTCATCTTGCACGGTCACGATAATTCTTATGCCTTGTCCGTAGCTTACCGCTTCTCAAGTCCAAATTTGCAAGCACACAAGAAATACATGATGACATATTGGTATCAGCGACGCGACTTGGCCCTTTAACTTGCATATTGGCAAATGACGGCCGCCGGCTGCTGCAGAATGTTCATCGCGATCCGGGAACCTTATATCACCCGGCAAGTCGAATTTTGCATCGCACAAATATTGTTCGGCGACCAATCCCCGGCAATTCTCCATCGGCATGGCAAAGTTCTGGACAACCCTCTCTTTCCCTTTGCAAGCGCCGAGAGTTGGAACCAAAAGGATGGATGAAATTTCCGCGGAATGGTTTTGACTGCACAGTGTGGTGGGTCTCGAGGCAGAGGCGCCAGGCTTCGGCGCCGATCTCATGCATCTCGCGGGCGGGCGGTTCCGAGAAACGCTTCCAATGCATCTATCAAAAAAATGCCACGCTGATGAGGCGTGGCAAGTCAGGGGATTATCGTGACAAAGGAGGCATGCGAGGGATGGCGCGCGGGAAAACGCGCCATCGGGTAGGTAAACTTTAGAGAGAGATTCGGCCGAAGGAGCGGCTGGCGCGCTCGATGGTGGCAAGGCCGGCGTCCGTCTTGTTGAAGCGACGGATGGCGTCGGTGCGGTCGTCGAGCACGAGATCGCCGCTCTTGGTCTTGGCGATCAGGACAAGGTGTGCTTCGCCGTCAGCGCCGTGGGTCGTGGTAAGGCGAAGGGCACGTGCCGGGAAGCCGTTGGCGATAAGTGCATGGCGCTTGGCGACAGCCAGGCCGTCGCGGTCTGCAGAGGCGACCGACAGTGTTCCGTGGTTCGGGTCGTTGCTCAGGCCGCCGGTGACGACTGCGTCCGTGCGGTTGATCTGACGGTTGACCGTGCTCATCACGGCGAATTGCTTTTCATCCATGGTGATGGCGGCGCGCGACCAGCGGGTGCGGTGCGGCATGCATTCACGCGGATTGCTCTTGCAGAAATCGATGTGAGCCATCGGGGCTGGCGTCTGGACGGAGGCCGACACGAACTCCAGGTTGCCGCCTGTGGCGAGATTGCGCGCCATCATGCCTGGGCCGAATGCGTTTGCCGGCGTCTGCATGGTAGCGATGATGGCGAAAGCGGCGCTTGCTGCGATCTTGATGCCCTTGAACATGGTCTTATCCCCGTTTCCTAAATCGCCCCTTGGGCGCTTCATCACCAGGGAACCGGAGCCTTTTGGCTTCTCTTCTTCCCTGTTGAAGCCAGTTCTACACGGGAGACATTTGTGCCCCTTTAAGGGAATGCATAAAATTTTAGAGGAATGCGATTTTGTGAGAACCGGCGTTTCGAAGTTAGCAAAGAGCGATTGGGGCTTTAGACATTTGTTTTAGTGTATATAATCAATATGGTTTGTAGTGCGTCATAAGCTGGAGAAGTGTGTTTAGCTTCAGATTTCCGAATAAAGTCGCATCGGAAATTGGAAAAGTGTCACCAGGGCATAAGTCGACGGGGGGTATCGATTGAACGAAGTGACAGAATTTGAAGGCGCATCTGGTCAAAAGGCCTTGGCGATTCGCATTGTCAAGGAGTCGTCTCCTGAGACACAACTGGCCTTAAAGATCTGGGTTGAACAGCTCCTAGAAATAAGAACCTCCAAACTATCCCACAAGCAAAAAGCAATAGCAGCGTTTAGCTGCACAAAGGACAGTGGGATCATTCAGCAGGCAATTACGCAAGTGGGAAGAGCGCTCAAAACACACGGATGGGAAAAGCGTTCAAACACGCAGAGGTTAGGTATAGCAGTGGCGGCCACAACGGCTAGCGTATTCGGCGGAGCAAACGCTGGGATAGCTGCACTCGGTGGTGCCGTTGCTGTTCCGCTTTGGATAGTCTTCGGCGCAGGGTCAATGTTTGCGAAAGTGCTCCTTGATGAATTGCTCAAGGCACACATGCCGTCTGCTCAAAACTCAGACGACTGAGATCGTAAGAACCTTACCCATTGGGGCTAGAGCTTTTTCATTGATCTTCTGAAAAAATGGTGCTGCGAGAGAGGATTGAACTCTCGACCTCACCCTTACCAAGGGTGTGCTCTACCACTGAGCTACCGCAGCAATCTTGACTTCCGAAGCGCTGAGGCGCGCCGGGCAAGCGGGACGCCTATTGCCACATGTTCCCCGCCCGCGCAAGCCGCATGACAAAGTTTTTTACCCCTTGTCCATGTCGCCGCTCGATCAATGTGGATTGTGCGATGTGGCACGCGTGCGACGAAACTTGTCCAATCCTTTCATCGGGCGCGGTTTTGCGCTATCAGCGCTCCACCTTTAACACGCATGGCAAAGCGGTAGTGGCAATGGATGATACGAAGAGATCGCGGGAGGCGGCGCGGCTCGCCCGCGAGCGCGAGAAACTGGCGGAAAAGAAGCGACTTGCGCAGTCCCTGCGCGCCAATCTCAACCGGCGCAAGACGCAGGCCCGCGCCCGGCGCGAGGGCGATGAGGACGGGCGCGACGGCCTGCCTGCCAGCTCCAGTACCCATGAAAGCTGACGGCGCTCAACAGCCATAAATCATCCTTAATGCCGATCCACACATGCCTGCCCGCACCGCTTCGCGCAGTTTTCTTGAAGGCGGCTTCGCTTTGGGCTATGGGGACCTCCACATTTTGACAACCGGCGCGAATTCGCGCGCCTGAAAGAGACTGTTTCATGGATCGCATTCGCATAGTTGGCGGCAAGCCGCTGAATGGCATCATTCCGATTTCCGGCGCCAAGAACGCCGCACTGCCGCTGATGATCGCGTCGCTCCTGACCAGCGATACGCTGACGCTGGAAAACGTTCCGCATCTGGCCGACGTTGAACTTCTTCTGCGCATTCTCGGCAACCATGGCGTCGATATTTCCGTCAACGGCCGTCGTGAACATCAGGATGGCTCCTATGCGCGCACCATCCATTTCACCTGCCGCACCATTGCCGACACGACCGCGCCTTATGAACTGGTTTCCAAGATGCGCGCCTCTTTCTGGGTCATCGGTCCGCTGCTGGCGCGTGAGGGCCAGGCCCGCGTTTCGCTGCCCGGCGGCTGCGCCATCGGTACGCGCCCCGTCGATCTCTTCATCGAGGGTCTGACCGCGCTCGGTGCGGAAATGGAAATCGACAGCGGCTACATCAACGCCAAGGCGCCCAAGGGCGGCCTGATCGGCGCGCGCTATACGTTCCCGAAGGTCTCGGTCGGCGCGACCCATGTCATGCTGATGGCGGCTTCTCTGGCTCGTGGCACGACGGTCATCGGCAATGCGGCGCGCGAACCGGAAGTGGTCGATCTTGCCAACTGTCTCAATGCCATGGGCGCGAAGATTTCCGGCGCGGGCACCGCGACAATCACCATCGAAGGTGTGCGTTCGCTTTCAGGCGCGCGTCACCGCGTTCTGCCTGACCGTATCGAAACCGGCACCTATGCCATGGCAGCCGCCATGGCCGGTGGCGATGTCACGCTTGATGGCACCGACGCCAGCATTCTGGATACCGTGCTGGAAACGCTCCGCCGCACGGGCGCCGAAGTGACCGCGCTGCCGAACGGCATCCGTGTCGTCAGCACCGGAGAAAACATCCGCCCCGTTGACGTGGTGACGGATCCCTATCCGGGCTTCCCGACCGACATGCAGGCGCAGTTCATGGGCCTGATGACGCGCTCCACCGGCATTTCGCACATCACGGAAACGATTTTCGAAAACCGCTTCATGCATGTGCAGGAACTGGCGCGCCTCGGCGCAAAGATCACGTTGAACGGCCAGACGGCGCGTGTAGAAGGCGTGTCGAAACTGAAGGGCGCACCGGTCATGGCGACCGACCTGCGCGCATCGGTGTCGCTGGTGATTGCAGGTCTGGCTGCCGAGGGCGAAACGCTGGTCTCGCGCGTGTACCACCTTGATCGCGGCTTCGAGCGTCTGGAAGAAAAGCTAACGCGCTGCGGTGCGCACGTCGAGCGTATCAGCGACTGACCGGATGATGCGGGGCCGTCGCTTGCCGCACATCTTTTTCTGGCAAAACGCTGCGACAGTGCGGGCGGGATAAACCTTTCTCCCGCTTGCCGCCCGTTGTACGGCAGGCTATCGGTTCTTATCTGCGTAGAAAGGCATCCGGACAATCAGGTGGCGGGATGCCGGAAACGCAAAGGTGATAACATGAGTGGATTGAAACTGCTGGCCCTGGACGAAGAAGACCTCAACGTCGTCTCTGCGCATATGCAGGACTCCGTCTTCAAGATCAGCGAAATCGAATTTGACCGCCGCGTCGGACACCTGTCCCTGACGGCAAACCGCTTCGTATGGGAAAGTGCCGACGAGAAGGGCCGACCCTTCGAGCGCCGCAAGGCGGCTCTGGTGTTCAAGCGTGTTTCGGGCGTGAAGTCCGTTGGCGTGGATCGCAACAACCGCGAGGCGGTTCTCGATCTTCTGGCCATCCGCTTCGACGTGACAGGAGAGGGGCCGGAAGGCGCAATCGAGCTGGTTCTGGCAGGCGGTGCTGTCATCCGTCTTGACGTCGAGTGCATTGAAGTGCAACTGGCCGATATCGGCGGTGCTTGGGAAGCCAGGTCACGGCCGCAGCATTCGGTAGACGCCTGACAGGGCAGCGCAAGAGGGACATCGCAATTGGCAATTTGGCTTGATTGGAACGAGGCGGATTTCGAAGCGAGATTTGCCGCATTCCTGACGACGAAGCGGGAAGTGTCCGAGGATGTCGGGCAGACAGTGCGTGCCATCATTGCCGATGTGCGTTCGCGGGGCGATGAGGCGCTTGCCGAACTGACCAGGCGTTTCGATGGGCTTGATTTTGCTGAAACGCCCATGCGCGTCACGGCCGATGAAATCGAAGACGCGATGGCTCTGGTGGAGCCGTCGGTTCTGGATGCCCTGCAACTGGCAGCGGCCCGCATTCGCAGCCATCACGCCCGCCAGATGCCGAAGGACGATATCTACGAAGACGCCATCGGCGTTGGGCTCGGTTCGCGCTGGACGGCGATCGAGGCCGTGGGGCTCTACGTTCCGGGCGGTTCGGCGAGCTATCCAAGCTCGGTTCTGATGAATGCCATTCCGGCCAAGGTTGCCGGTGTGCCGCGCATCGTCATGGTCGTGCCAGCCATGCGCGGCCAGATCAACCCGACCGTTCTGGCGGCAGCGCGGATCGCCGGTGTGGATGAGATCTATCGCATCGGCGGCGCTCAGGCTGTCGCAGCACTCGCCTTTGGCACTGAGACCATTTCGCCGGTCGCCAAGATTGTCGGCCCGGGCAATGCCTATGTTGCTGCCGCCAAGCGTGAGGTCTTTGGAACTGTCGGCATCGACATGATTGCCGGCCCCTCGGAAGTTCTGGTTATCGCCGACAAGAACAATGATCCGGACTGGATTGCCGCAGATCTCCTGGCGCAGGCCGAGCACGACCGCGCGGCCCAATCGATCGTCATAACCGATGATGCGACGTTTGCCCGTGCCGTCAGCGATGCCGTGGAAAGGCAATTGCGGTTGCTTCCGCGCGGCGAAACCGCAGCGGCAAGCTGGCGCGACTTCGGCGGCATCATCATCGTGCCGGACCTTCAGAAGTCCGTGCCGCTGGCCAACCGTATTGCCGCCGAGCATCTCGAACTCGCAGTTGATGATCCCGATCATTTGCTGGACGGCATCCGCAATGCCGGTGCGATCTTCATTGGCCGCCACACACCGGAAGTGATCGGCGACTATGTCGGCGGTTCCAACCACGTCTTGCCGACGGCGCGTTCGGCGCGGTTCTCGTCCGGCCTGTCGGTGCTGGAATTCGTCAAGCGTACCTCGATCCTGAGGCTTGGACCGGAGCAGCTGCGCGCACTTGGACCCTCGGCTATCGCGCTCGCCCGTTCGGAAGGGCTAGACGCCCACGCCAAGTCGGTCGGCATTCGCCTCAACCTGGAGGGCTAGGATGGCGTCCGGCCCGGTCAACCGTCTCTGTGATGTCGTGCTCGATGAAACCATCGGACGCTCGACGCCGGACGTTGAGCACGAACGGGCCGTCGCCATTTTTGACCTGCTTGAGGAAAATACGTTCGAGCCGGAAGGCCACGCAGGTGGCCCCTATAAGCTTTATCTGTCGCTGATCGAGCAGCGTCTGGTCTTCACGATCAAGACCGAGGGCGATGAACCGGTTGCCACGCATATCCTGTCGCTGACACCCTTTCGCCGGATCATCAAGGACTACTTCATGATCTGCGACAGCTATTATCAGGCGATCCGTTCCTCGACGCCGAGCCAGATCGAGGCGATCGACATGGGTCGCCGCGGCATCCACAACGAGGGTTCGCAGACCCTGATGGATCGCCTCAAGGGCAAGATCCGCATCGATTTCGATACGGCACGCCGTCTCTTCACGCTGGTCTGCGTGCTTTACTGGCGCGGGTAAGCCATGGATGACGCGGTGGAAACAGGCGACGCGGAAAAAAGGCCCGGCGCCATTCTTTTCATGTGTGGCATGAACTGCATCCGCTCGCCGATGGCCGAAGCACTCGCACGCAAGATGTTGCCCAAGGGGACCTATGTGGCCTCGGCAGGTGTCAGAACCGGCGAGCGCGATCCGTTCGTGGACGTGGTTCTGGATGAGATGGGTCTGTCGCTCGGGCGTCGCGTCCCGCAGACGCTGGACGACCTCGAGGACGACTACTTCGATCTCATCATCACGCTGGCGCCGGAAGCGCATCATGCGGCCCTTGAATTGACCCGCTCGCTTGCCATCGACGTTGTATACTGGCCAACACCTGACCCCAGCGTCGCGCGTGGAACGCGTGAGCAGATCCTTGAAGCCTACCGGGATGTGCGCGATCATTTGAAGACGCTGATCGAGAAGCGGCTGGTCAAATCCTGAAGAGCGCGCTGTCTCTGTCGTATTTTTATGGTCTTCATTGCGTTTTCCGCAGCAATGAGGTTCACAAGTCGACACACATTGTGTAGTTTCCGCGCAATTTTTCCCCGGTGCCTTCGCGCCGGGACGAACATCTGCAGAAAGATCTGACATAAATGGCAAAAGAAGAAGTTCTCGAATTCCCGGGAATCGTCACCGAACTCCTGCCGAATGCGACATTTCGCGTAAAGCTGGAAAACGAGCATGAAATCATCGCGCACACGGCCGGCCGCATGCGCAAGAACCGCATCCGCGTTCTGGCGGGCGACAAGGTGCTGGTTGAAATGACGCCTTACGACCTGACCAAGGGCCGCATCACCTACCGCTTCCGTTGATCGGGGCTCAGCGGCAACCGCGAAGATCAGTGCATGGCGACTGAACAATCCCTCATCCTGGCTTCTGCCTCGCCCCGGCGTCTGGAACTGTTGAGCCAGATCCGCATCGAGCCAAAGCGGCTTCTGCCCATGGATATCGACGAAACGCCGGCAAAGCGGGAGAACCCGCGTACGCTGGCGCAACGTCTGGCCCGCGAAAAGGCTGAAGCGGCCTTCGCAGTCGTGCGCGCAGATGATGAGATGAAGGGATCCTGGATCCTCGCCGCAGACACCGTGGTCGCTGTCGGCCGCCGCGTTCTTCCCAAGGCCGAGTTCGAGGCTGATGCCTATTCCTGCCTCAACCTTCTCTCCGGTCGCGCGCATTGGGTTTACACCGGTGTGACGCTGATTGCCCCTTCCGGTCATACGCGCAACCGCATCGTCGAGACCAAGGTTCGCTTCAAGCGACTTTCGGGTGGCGAGATTGATTCCTACGTCGCCAGCGGCGAATGGCGCGGCAAGGCTGGCGGCTACGGCATTCAGGGGATTGCAGGCGCCTTCGTACAGAAGATCGTCGGTTCCTATACCAGTGTCGTCGGTCTGCCGCTCAACGAAACGCTTCAACTGCTGCAGGGCGAGGGCTTCGATACCCGCCGTGGCTGGCTGGAGGGCTGAGATGACAGCCAAGGTTGAACCGCTCCGCAAGCCGCGCCCTTGCCCCGAATGTGGCAATCAGTCGGTGCGTGAACACTATCCCTTCTGCTCCGATCGCTGCCGCAATGTTGACCTCGCGCGCTGGCTCAAGGGCTCCTATTCCATTCCCGTAGCGGAAGACGAAGAAATGGCCGAGGAGCAGCGTCGCAGCGACGACTGAGGGCCGTATCACGCCCATTCGACATTGGTTTGCATGAGTTGGTGCGCTTGCCAGCCATCGCTTTGTCTGCATCAAGCAGCCATTCTGGCTTTCTTTCCAAGAGCTTGACCCTGCATCGCATTTTTCTGACAAAAACTGGCAAAAAATGTAGCCGCAGTGCTGGACAGATGCGAGAAGGATGCTATAACCCCGCTCGCTTCCGGGGCAAACCCGGCGCCTTTCGAAAAAGGAAAGTGCGGTCCTTCAAGCGACAAGTGCCCGGATAGCTCAGTTGGTAGAGCAGCGGATTGAAAATCCGCGTGTCGGTGGTTCAAATCCGCCTCCGGGCACCATTAATTTCAAAAAAGAAATCAGAGGCTTAGTTTAAAAATTGCTCGACGTGACGGGTCCGTTTCGTGTTGCAACGCGCTGCAACAGATTGTCGAGCATTTTCAACAAGTGACTGACAGCGCCCGCGAATCCATGCAACATGGAGCCGGGGCTACGGATTTTTGCGGATCGGCAGCTAGCACTTTTGGGCGGGCACGAAATGAATTCAATTGGCTTCCATACGCCGGAACTTCCTGCTCCTCTAGGAATCGACCTTGCTAAGCTTCGAGGCGGTGGGGCCTGTCCTTCTCAATTCTTCGGGGAAACCCATGAGGGATTGAGCGTCTACGTGCGATATCGCAATGGTTGGATAGGAGTTTATATAGGCAACGAGCCCGGAGTTGAAACGTTTGGCGGTGGCCGATGCATTCTGGAGTCTGGAATTGGACCCCCTCTAGACGGTGCCATGTCACTAACTCAGTTTTGTACAAACTTCGGGGTAACGGTCAACGGCCGTATTCCAGATGAGACCGATACCGACGCGCATCGTTACAAAGACCTCACCGGACGGACTACGTATTGGGGTGCAAATCTCAATGAGGTCACCATCGAAACGGCTCGCAATATCCTTGCGAGCGCTTGTTCGTCCCTTCCCAACGCACTTTTGGTGAAGGCCTTGACTGATGACGAGTTCAAGTCAAAGCGATTGGAGCTAACATCGCCGCGACAGGTAGATGTTTTTAATGTGTGGTTGATTGACGGCCCTTCTTCTCTGGCGGAGATCGAGTCAGGTCCTGGTGACTATGTCCTACCGAAGACCGGGCAGCTTACAATCGCGATTCACTACTCCCCTTGGCGTTATCCGGGACCAAGGTACGAAAAGCATGCAGACCGAGCAGAGAGAGAATTGGGTCGGCCTGTCATTGTTGCAGGTGATCGAAAAATGCCAAAAGAATTTGAACTAACGACCGATTTTATAATGCTTCGGACGCATTTTTCGAAAGAAGACCATCTCAAGCGAGATGCACTCACCAAACTTAGTGAGGCAATCTCTGCGCACCTGCCAGTGACGAAACTGGAACGTGTCGAACTGGCGACTGGAAATTCGATTGGCACCTTCGATAGGCCCATCGATCCAGTGATTGTGGACTGGTGCAACTCTGGCCCCGACAGATGGGTAGGAATCGAAGGAGGACGACCTAATACACACTGGATAGGTGTGCGGCCTGCACGGCAGTGACCTAAAAGCGTATTCTGCCGCGTTGTGGAGCGTTGAGTCATTTAATCGGAAGCCGCCTTCCCTCTAAAGACACCAAAACGCCCACTCCCCGTGTCGACGAATGGGCGCTGAGGGCTGATCCGTTATCCGTGATCAGTAGAAATGGTGATGGTGGTGGTTATGGTAGAACCAGCGCGGCGGCGGTGGCGGGCGGCGGTTCGGTACGCAGCGGCCCCAACGGTTCGGATGCCAGCCGGGTCCGCAGCCGAAACGAACCTTGACGATATCGGAGTTGGCCTTGACCGTTTCCGTTGCGACAGGCATCGCGTGAGCTGCAGAAAGCGAGCCTGCAGCCATGCCCAGCGCCAGAATTACTGCTGAAAGTTTCATCGTAATCACCCTCGGGCTTGTTGAATACGGATCCAAATCTAGGGCCCGAAGCCTGAATGAAATATGAATGAAATCAGCGCATTAGATTACAAATTGGCAATGTTGCCTTACTTTTTAAGCCCAAGAGCTCTTGTCCCGACGAGGACATTTGCCCCGCGTTCAGGCCATGTCGAGCGTCCGGCCCGATGTCATGAGATATCTGACGATTTGCATGCGGACCTGTTGGTCGTCGCCCAGCTGTTGCTTCAGCCGCGCAAATTCACGCTTGGCGACGCGGCAGTTCCACGGCGGTAAGGTGCTGTCATCAATGACGAAATGATGGTCGTCAATGGCAGTCATTCTGAAGCCAAGCTCGACAACCGTTTCAACAAAGTCTGCGACGCGTCTTTCAGTCACTGCCGTAATAGATCCAGGTCCGGATGCCCTCAGGCCACTTATCTGTTGAAAAGAGGCTTTCGCATCGCTTGCCGTTTATGTTCAAAAGTTTATCTGATCTAAAAGTGACCAGAAGTGACTTTTGAGGGGGAACCGATCGGTGTGGCCGGAATGAAGGACTATACGCCCCCTAGACAGGCGCGCGCCGCCGAGACCGAGCGCCGCTTTCTTGAAGCCTTTCAGGTCGTCATGAGCCTCAAGGGCTTTGCGCAAACGACAATCGAGGACGTTGCCGAGCATGCCGGTCTCAACCGATCGGCTTTCTTGAAGCGTTTCGGCTCGAAAGAGCAGGCCCTGTTCGCGCTTTATGGGCAATATTGCGCGAAAGCCTCCGATCTCATGCGCGATATTCGCGTGCACGATGTGGGCGTGCTCTCCATCGATGGCGTTCTCATGGCGATGACCGTTCGCTTCGAGGCGCTGCTGCGTGAACATTTTGCAGCCAACCGCGCGATGCACGAGCATTTCATGGCCAATCTGGAGATCCATGATGCAACGCGGCAGCTCTTCCGCGAATGTGTCGCGCTCGTTACGGCTGTGCAGCAGTCTTATCTGCCAGAGGGCACCTATTCGAAGGTTGGCGCCTATTCGGCGGCTCAGCTTCTGGTGACGATCGACTACAATTTTGTCCTGATGGCCATGCCGGGCCTGCCGCGGGAGGCTGAGGATCGGCACCGCCTGATCGTCGATCTTTTGAAGGTCGCACTGAGCCGATAAGGGGCATTTGACCGGTATTACGCTGTGTTAAGGTTAAACTATTGATAAAAATATGGAATTAACCTGATTTTTCAGATTTGGCCCTATAACGGAGAAATCGTATAGCTCCCGAGGGCCCCATGCAGACTGCGCGCAAGTCAATATCTGGTGAAGACTGGTCGGTTCCGACCGGCGCCCTCAACAGTCGCCTTGAAGCGGCTCGCAGCCAGATCGAGGAACGGTTCCTCGACGGTGGGGCAGTCCTGGTTACGGTTCTCGAGACGCTCAGCAAGCTGGTGGAACTCCTCGACAGTATCGGAAACTCGTTCAAGGATGACGAGGCAAAGGCAGCGGCAGAGCGCCTGAAGATGACGGCGCGACTTCTGGATGCTGTTCCCGCGCAGCAGACGGACCGCAAGAAACGCCTTGGAGCCATCAAGGATTTCGGACGTTCGTTTGCAACCCACGTTGACGCCATGGAAGAGGCGCTGCGTTACCTTCGCACATTTGCGATGACTGCGAAGATCGCCGGTGCCAACATACCGGACTTTTCCGAATTTGCCGCGGAAATCATGGAACGCATTCTTTATGCGACCCAGCAGGTGAAAACCCTCGGCCAACAGGTAACACAGCTCGAGGCTCAGATTATCAGGGCGGCTGGCACCGGTGCCAGCACACTGGACGAGCACATGTCGAGCCTGCCGGGCATTGTGTCACGTCTTCGCAAGAACAGTGATGAGATCGACGGCGAACGCAAGCAATTGTCGAAGATTGCAGCACAAGTCGCTGACATGGCCCGCAAGGCGCAGTCCAAGGTTGGGCAGACGCTTTCCGCCATGCAGATCGGTGATATTACCCGTCAGCGCATCGAGCACTGCCAGTCGGCGTTCGAGATCGCCGAGACGCACCTGGCGGACGATCAGTCTGGCGCGTTGAGTGAAGAGCAGGCGCGCGACGTCCTGGTCGTCACTGCGCAACTGGTTCATGCCTTGCTCTCGCAGGCAACCGGCGAATTCGACCGAGATTCCGGCCGTGTTGTCGAGATCATCCGCAGCATGTACGGGGACATCACGAGCCTTATGCGCCTTTATGATGGCATGATGGATGCGGGTGCGGCCAAGTCAGGCGGCAGCACGCTCTCGGCCTTGCATCAGGATCTGGTTGCGGTCCACGGTATTGTCGATGAGATCGGCTCGGCGGCCAACGAGGCAAACGAGCTTGGCCAGACAACAGCCTCCATCGTTTCGGAATTGACCGTCAACGTCGAAACCATCCAGCTCGTCCGCCGCGACATTCAATATATGGCGCTCAACACCATGCTGCGCTGCTCGCGGCTGGGTGACGAAGGCCGCTCGCTCAATGTGGTCAGTGGCGAGCTTCGCTCTTTCTCGACCGTTCTGGATGAACATGCCGAACAGATCCTGCTGAACCTGAAGAAACTTCAGGGTGAGGCGCAGGGCCTGCGCAAGCTCTCGACCGGTCAGGACGCTGATGCGACGGAAAATCTCGCAGATGTCGTGGATGGCGTCATTGCCATGCTCGGCGAAGCCGGTAGCGCTCTGGAAGGCAATCTCGAGGCCTTGCGACATTCCGGGCAGGACATGACGACGAAGGTCATGAATGCGGTCAACCGGCTGGACTTCAAGGCAGGCATTGGCGAGACCCTGTCGCAGTGCCGCGATGAGGTTCACGGATATGCAGCCATTGGGGTGGAGGCAGATGCAATTGCGCAGCCGCTATCCGAAATCGGTCAGAAGATCGCTCGAACATACACGATGATCGCCGAGCGAACGATCCACGCCGAAATCTTCGGTGAGTCTGAGGCGCCCGCCGCAGAAGCGCCCGCACCAGCGGATGATGATCTTCTGGAAGACGCCCTGTTCTGATCCGCGCTCAGCGGGCGATAAAGCTTTTCAAGGAAAAGGCGACCGTTTCAAGCGATATTGCGCAGCTGGCCTTCGCTCGTCTCGGTGGTCTTGCCGGTGTAGGGCAGGACGCGACGAAGGATTTCAATTCCCAAAGCCTGCGCATTCTCGCGCGCCTTGTCGAGATTTGTGATCCGCTCTGCTCGTGCGGAATAGAGTGTCTCGCCTGCGGCAAAAACGTCCCGGTAGGCTGCACGCTCGATGATCGGTGTGGCGAAGACGTGAACACGGCGGCTGGCCAGCAAGTCCTTGACCCCCTGCAGCGAGCGCGTCGTGACCATCGGATTGATGCGTGTCAGTACGACCGAGTGCGGAATGCGGATATTGGCCTTGTCGGCAAGGTAGTGGATCAGCTCGATGACGTTTGCGCCGCCCTCGGCGTCCATCGCCGATCCCTGGATGGGAATGATGACATATTGCGAATAGCCGAGCGCCTGGGCCAGCAGCGGGGTTCGCGCGCCAGGCAGGTCCAGCAGCACGAAATCGCCATTGGCCCTTGCCGCCTTGACGTGACTGGCAAGATTGCTCGCCGTGACATAGGGAACCACGGAAAGCTTCGGCGGAGCAGTCTTGCCCATCTTGCCGAACCATTTCGAAATCCAGAGCTGAGGATCTGCGTCCAGCACCGTGACCGAGAACCCCATCCGCAGGAGTTCGCAGCAGACGATTGCAACGGCGGTGGTCTTGCCGGCGCCGCCCTTGGTGTTTGCGAAAGTGATCATGGTCATGCTGGTTATCCGCGTCCCTGCAAGCGTCGGGTTATGCCCTCAAGGGTGGCCGTTCCCTCGATGTGACGTTGGCACGAACATGGTTAACCAAAGCTAAATAAGCCTTGCCGCAAATAACGAGCGGGCGGGATGCGATCACCTGTCCGCAAGGAAATCAGCGGCGCTTGTCCGCGGCCAAAATCTCACGCGCAATCTGCTCGAGTGGTACGATCCGATCCACGCCACCTTTGGCGACAGCCTCCTTCGGCATTCCGTAGACGACCGACGTTGCTTCATCCTGTGCGATGTTGAACGCGCCGACCTCATGCATCTCGAACATGCCGCGCGCGCCATCGTCGCCCATGCCGGTCATGATGACACCCATCGCATTGGCCCCCGCAGAGCGGGCAGCCGACCGGAAGAGCACGTCAACCGAGGGACGATGCCGCGAGACGAGCGGACCGTCCTTGACCGCGACGACATAGCGTGCGCCCTGCCGCTCCAGCATCATGTGCTTGTCACCGGGCGCAATGAGGACATGGCCGCGCAGCACCGGATCACCGTGAGCTGCCTCCTTGACCTCGACCTCGCAGAGACCGTTCAGTCGTTTCGCAAAGGCGGCGGTAAATTTTTCCGGCATGTGCTGGACAATCACGATCCCTGGCGTATTGGCCGGCAGCGCTTCCAGCAATTCACGCAGCGCCTCCGTCCCGCCGGTTGACGCGCCAATGCAGACCACCATTTCGGTCGTCTTGGCCATGGCTTTCCCGCTCGGCGGGGGCAAAACCGCGTCGGCCGTCAGCTTTGCCGATGTGCCGAGCGACGAGGAAACGGTTGGACGTCGGCGCGTGGTGCCGAGGCGGGCCTGTGCGGCCGCGCGAACGGTTTCGCGGATCCGGGCGCCCGACTCCGCCAAGAAGTCTGCCGCAGCGATCTTCGGCTTGAGAATGATGTCGACAGCGCCCGCTTCAAGGGCCTGCATCAGTGTTTCGGAGCCGGTTTCGGTGAGCGATGAGCACATGACGACAGGCACCGGATGCTGTGACATCAGCTTGCGCAGAAACGTTATCCCGTCCATGCGGGGCATTTCCACATCGAGCGTGATGACGTCGGGCACCTCTTCCTGGATCTTCTTTGCCGCCATGAATGGATCGGCAGCAGCGGCGAGGATCTCGATATCGCCCTCGGCGGTCAGGACCTGCGCGAGTGCCTGGCGCACGCTTGCGGAATCATCGACGATGAGAACACGGATCTTCTTGGCCATGGATGTCAGAGCCTTTTGAATACGGTATTGGCGACCTGTTTGACCGGCAAATCCAGGCCAGTGATGGTTTCAGAGTGACCGACGTAGAGGAAGCCGCCGGAAACGAGGTTGTCGCAGAGGCGTCGAAGCACCTTTTGCTGCGTCGGCTTGTCGAAATAGATCAGCACATTGCGGCAAAAGACGATCTGGACCTTGTCGCCGACATTGTAGCGATCATCCATCAGGTTCAGCCGCGCAAAGCCCACCTTGGAGCGCAGGCGAGGGTGTATGCGCACTTCGTCTCGCTCCGGATCGCGCGACTGCATGACGAAGGCCTTCTGGTATCCCGCATCCACCGGCTCGATCATGCTGGTTGGGTATATGCCGCGGCGGGCCACACGCAGGACCTCGGTCGAAAGGTCTGTCGCAAGAATGCTGTAGTCGACGCCTCTGTTGGCGGACAGGAAGTTCTCGGCAACCATCGCAATCGTGTACGGCTCGGCACCAATCGAGCAGGCAGCACTCCAGATGCGCAGATTGCTGTAGCCTTCGCTGACCAGCATCGGCATCGCATGTGCCAGCATGTGCTCGAAATGTTTGGGCTCGCGAAAGAAGTCCGTCTTGTTGGTGGTGACGGCGTCCATGAGATGGATTGCTTCGCTGTCGAGGCCATCGTGCTTGAAAAGATAGTCGCAATATTCATCAAGATAGGCAAAGCCGGTAACGCGAAGCCGCCGACGCAAGCGTCCCTCCAGCATGGTGCGCTTGCCCGGTGGCATCTTGATGCCGCTATAGTCGTAGATATAGCGGGCGAGCCGGTCGAAGTTCTTCTGGCTCAGGCGATCTTCTTGAACCTGACTTGCTTGCAATGCGGACACGATCACTCTTTCACATGTGGTGTGGAATACGCTCAGCCCCGAAATCAGCACCACTCTGGCTCGGGGGGTACACATAAATGGAAGCGGCGATGCGAACGCCGCTCCGGTTGTCGTATCGAGGCGTTACGCCGATTTTGCAGTCGCGCCACCAAGGGCAAGGGCATCCGTGGCCGAAAACAGGCGCGCCAGATCGATGATTACTACGAAGCCGCCGTTTCGGCGCACGACGCCGGAAATATATTCCGACGGCCATTTGATGCCGATGTCGGGTGCACCCTCGATGGCGTTGTTCTGGAAGGACGCGACTTCGAAAACCCGATCAGCAACGAGGCCCAACGTCAGGATCCGCCCTCCGATGGGGACGTCGATGACCAGAACGCGTGTATGCAGCGTCGTTGTCATCGCCGACATGCCAAGCCTCACCCTGAGGTCGATCACCGGCACGCCCTGGCCTCGCACATCGCGCAAGCCCATCAGGTAACTCGGCCCATGCGGGATGCGGAAAACATCCTCATGGTCGAGAATTTCCCGCACCACCTCGACCGGGACAGCGAAGCATTCGTCGTCCAGACCGAAGGTCACGAATTGGGATTCTGTCGTTGAAGCTGCCATATCAAGCACTTTCCTTGAAGTCGTTGTCGTCGCTGTCAGGCCCGCCCATGGACATGTCGAGGGCAAAGCCCTTCACGCGTGCCTGCTGAGCCGCCACACTGTGGTCGCCACCGGCGGCCTTTCTCTTTGCAGGAGCCTTTGTCGGCTGTGCGGCAACAGGTGCGCGCATCGGAACCCTGGTCTGCGCCGATTTGTGACCACCGACGCTATCGACGCGGAAGAATGCGATGGATGCCTGAAGCTCCTCGGCCTGTGCGGCAAGTTCTTCCGACGTTGCCGACATTTCTTCGGATGCACCGGCGTTCTGCTGGGTCACCTTGTCGAGCTGCTGGATGGCTTCGTTGATCTGGCTCGCGCCGATATCCTGCTCGCGGCAGGCGGCTGAGATTTCGGAGACCAGTTCGGCCGTCTTGCGAATGTCGGGCACGAGACGCGAGAGCATTTCGCCGGCCTCGGTCGCTACCTTCACCGTCTCGCCGGAAAGACCGGAGATTTCGGCTGCGGCCACCTGACTGCGTTCGGCAAGCTTGCGCACTTCCGATGCGACGACCGCAAAGCCGCGGCCATGTTCACCGGCACGTGCTGCCTCGACGGCGGCGTTGAGGGCGAGCAGGTCGGTCTGGCGGGCGATTTCCTGCACGACGGAGATCTTGTCGGCGATCGTACGCATCGCATTCACGGCCTTGTCGACAGCCTGGCCGGAAACCTCGGCGTCCTTGGCGGACTGACGAGCAATCTTTTCAGTCTGGGCTGCGTTGTCGGCGTTCTGCTTGATGTTGGCGGCCATCTCTTCCATCGAGGCGGAGGCCTCTTCGGCAGACGAGGCCTGTTCGGTCGCGCCCTGCGACAGCTGCTCAGAGCCTGCCGAAAGCTGCTGGCTGCCCGAGGAGACATTGTCGGAAGCCGCAAGCGCGTCGCTTACGACACCACGCAGACGCTCGACCATCGACTGCAGGGAAATGCCCAGGGTATCCTTGTCAGACAGAGGCTTGGGAGTGACGGTCAGGTCACCATTGGCAATCTGGTCCGCAACGGTAGCCGTGTTGCGCAGGTTCGAGGTCATGACATTGATGGTGTTGACCAGATCCTTGATTTCGTCGTTCGTGTTGATCTCGACATTCTGGTTGAGGTCGCCGATCGCGATACCTTCAGCAACAGTCTGTATCTTCTTCAGACCCGAGTTGATGCCAAGCGCAATCCAGGTCGCGATCCCGATCGAGAAGATCAGCATGAAGCTGACTGCGCCGATCAATATGTTGCGAGAGGAGGTGTACTGATCGTCAGTGGCCAGATCGGTCTGGTGAAGGTCCGATGCAATTTCTGCATTGAGTTCGCCAAGCGAGTCCAGGAGCCTGCCCGCGACTTTCTCGCCCTCGGACATGGAAATCACGCCAGCCCGCTTGTTGCTTTCGTCAGTGTTGGTAATTGCCAGCTGAAGAATTTCGTCCTGCATCTTGCGCCAGGCCGGCAGATCCGCCGCGAACTGATCAATCTTCTCGCGAATCTTCGGATTCGTATCCTTGCGAATCTCGGGCACCAGTTTGTCGATTACCGCCTGATTGTCGTGAACCTGAGTCACAAAACCGGTGATCAGGGTGGGATCGGTATTGAGGATTGCGTTCTTCTCGCCGCGAATGGACTTGAGCACAGCGTCAGAGAGATCGCTGGAGTTTCGCAAGTTCACCGCCGGTCCCTGCACGATATCCGAAATGGCAAGATTGAGCGACGAAAGGTTCATGATCGCAATGACGGACATGCCCGCAGACAACAGGATCATCAGGCCAAATGCCATCGCGAGTTTGAATTTGATAGTGAAGCGCATGGTCGTGGTACCCCTCGTAGGACACGCTTGGATTTTAGGTTCGAAGTGCCTGTGACCTGAGCCACACAGCGGATTGCGCGAAGACCGATGCATTCAACCTTCTGCCAGCCGGAAGCCCGACCCTTTATCCGGCACCATCATGGACCGGCCGTATCCGGCGCCCTCAGGCGCCGGCGATTCATGCTTGGCGCGGATCAGGCGCTCTGGCGGAACGCATCGTCGTCGTCGTCAGGGCCGCCCATGGACATATCGAGCGTGTATCCTTTCGACTTCGAACGCGTCGCTACCTCGGGCGCCGGGCGGCGGCCGCGCTCGGCGGCAGCCATCTTCGCGGCGGTCGCGTTGAGCTTCTTGGCATGGACCTGTTGATTCGAGCCGCCTGTGCTATCGACGCGGAAGAATGCGATGGATGCCTGAAGCTCCTCGGCCTGTGCGGCGAGTTCTTCCGACGTTGCCGACATTTCTTCCGATGCACCTGCGTTCTGCTGGGTCACCTTGTCGAGCTGCTGGATGGCTTCGTTGATCTGGCTCGCGCCGATATCCTGCTCACGGCAGGCAGCGGAAATTTCAGCCACCAGCTCTGCTGTCTTGCGAATGTCGGGGACAAGACGCGAGAGCATCTCACCGGCCTCGGTCGCTACCTTCACCGTGTCGCCGGAAAGACCGGAAATTTCGGCTGCGGCGACCTGACTGCGTTCAGCAAGCTTCCGCACTTCCGATGCGACGACCGCAAAGCCGCGACCATGTTCACCGGCACGTGCTGCCTCGACGGCGGCGTTGAGCGCCAGAAGGTCCGTCTGGCGGGCGATTTCCTGCACGACGGAGATCTTGTCTGCAATGGTGCGCATCGCATTCACGGCCTTGTCGACAGCCTGGCCGGAGACCTCGGCGTCCTTGGCGGACTGGCGAGCAATCTTTTCGGTCTGGGCTGCGTTGTCGGCGTTCTGCTTGATGTTGGCGGCCATTTCCTCCATCGAGGCGGAGGCCTCTTCGGCAGACGAGGCCTGCAAGGTGACACCTTCCGACAATTGTTCAGAGCCGGCGGCTAGCTGCTGACTTCCGATTGCAACCTGATCCGACGCACTTGCGATGCCGGTCGAGATGCCGGCCAGATTTTCCACCAGCGTGTTGATGGTGTCCTTCATGCGCTTGTGGTCACCTTCGCAGTCGATGTCCACCTTCTGCCGCAGGTCACCCTTGCTGACCAATTCCAAGACCCGGTTACCCTCGGCGATCGGCATGATGATCGCGTCCAGCATGCCGTTGATCCCCGTCACCAAGCGGGCAAAGTCGCCAACAAAGTCTTCGGCCGTGCCACGTTCGCTCAAACGCCCCTGTGTCGAGGCCGCTATGAGACGTTGAAGCTCTTCGATGATGGCACGGAAGTTACTTCTCAGCGTCTCGATCGTTTCGTTGATGAACGCCTTCTTGCCGGGAAACTGTTCAAGTGGAGCGTTGAAATTGCCCTCGCCAAAGGCCTTGATGCACGCCATCGCCTTTTTCTTGACGGCGATGTGACCGCCGACCATGTCGTTGATCCCACGCGCCATCACGCCAAAGTCACCCTGGAATTTCTCCACCGGGACGAAGACGTCGATATCGCCGCGGTCGTGCTCGGCAGACATCGTGTTCATATCCTCGATCAGGCCCTTGAGATTGCCCCTGAGTGTTTCGATCGTCTCGTTGATGAACGCCTTCTTGCCTGGAAACTGCTCAAGCGGCGCGTTGAAATTACCCTCGCCAAGAGCCTTGATGCATGTCATCGCCTTTTTCTTGACGGCGATGTGACCCGCGACCATGTCGTTGATGCCAGCTGCCATTGTCCCGAAGTCGCCCTTGAAGCGATCCGCTGGGACGAACACGTCGATGTCGCCCTTGTCGTGCTCGGCCGACATCTTGTTCATTTCCGCAATCAAGCCGCGCAAGTTGCCCCGTAGGGTTTCGATCGTCTCGTTGATGAAGGCCTTTTTACCTGGGAAGGCATCCAGCGGTGCGCTGAAGTTGCCCTCTCCCAATTCGCGGACACAAGCCATTGCCTTTTTCTTGACGGCAATATGCCCGGCCACCATGTCGTTTATGCCCTGCGCCATGGTTGCCAACTCGCCCCGAAAGCTTTCGGTGGGAATTGTGACGTCGATGTCGCCACGCTCGTGTTCCGCAGACATCTTGGCGATGGAGACGCCGAGAGCTTGCATAGGCTGCGTCGCGGCGTCCAATAGCGAGTTGACGGCTTCGAGTACATCGCGTGCGCTGCCCGTTGCCTTCGTCAGGTCGGCACGGCCCACAAAGTTGCCTTCGGCGAACAAGGCCTTCAGGCGTGTGATCTCATCGATTGCCGTCGTGGGCTTCGATGTCTTTTTCATCTCGACGTAAAACGACATGGGCCGTCTCCTTGATCCCTTTTGTTAGCTCTGTACTGAACCAGAGCCATTTTCTCTGAGCGAAACCGCTCAGACTTGTTGCGTCTTTCCTTTGGCCGTCACGCGCTTTGGCGGAAGTCGGCGTCGTCGCCGTCAGGTCCGCCCATGGACATGTCGAGCGTGTAGCCCTTGGACTTCGAACGTGCCGCCGTCTCTGGCGCCGGGCGACGACCGCGTTCGGCGGCAGCCATCTTGGCGGCGGTCGCGTTGAGCTTCTTGGCATGGACCTGTTGATTCGAGCCGCCTGTGCTATCGACGCGGAAGAATGCGATGGATGCCTGAAGCTCCTCGGCCTGTGCGGCGAGTTCTTCCGACGTTGCCGACATTTCTTCCGATGCACCTGCGTTCTGCTGGGTCACCTTGTCGAGCTGCTGGATGGCTTCGTTGATCTGGCTCGCGCCGATATCCTGCTCACGGCAGGCAGCGGAAATTTCAGCCACCAGCTCTGCTGTCTTGCGAATGTCGGGGACAAGACGCGAGAGCATCTCACCGGCCTCGGTCGCTACCTTCACCGTGTCGCCGGAAAGACCGGAAATTTCGGCTGCGGCGACCTGACTGCGTTCAGCAAGCTTCCGCACTTCCGATGCGACGACCGCAAAGCCGCGACCATGTTCACCGGCACGTGCTGCCTCGACGGCGGCGTTGAGCGCCAGAAGGTCCGTCTGGCGGGCGATTTCCTGCACGACGGAGATCTTGTCTGCAATGGTGCGCATCGCATTCACGGCCTTGTCGACAGCCTGGCCGGAGACCTCGGCGTCCTTGGCGGACTGGCGAGCAATCTTTTCGGTCTGGGCTGCGTTGTCGGCGTTCTGCTTGATGTTGGCGGCCATTTCCTCCATCGAGGCGGAGGCCTCTTCGGCGGACGAAGCCTGTTCGGTTGCACCCTGCGACAGCTGCTCGGCACCCGAAGACAGCTGCTGGCTGCCTGAAGAGACGTTATCTGAGGCCGAAAGTGCATCACCCACAATGCCGCGCAGGCGTGTGATCATGATGTTCACGTCATTCAGCATGCCGCCGATTTCGTCGCGAGACTTGACCTCTGCAGTTGTCGTGAGGTCGCCCTCAGCCACAGTCTTGATAATCGATACCGCGCGCTGGATGCCCTTCGAAATCGAAAGAACGATCCAGATTGCAGCGACCAGAGCGACAAGCGAACCGGCAATGGCCGTACCGATCATGATCGTGCGCGACTGCGCAAACATGTCGTCAGCGTTGTTGGCTGCTTCAGCCATGCGCTGCTGTTCCAGGTCAAAGACTTCCGCAAGCAGGGCGTCTATCTTGGTGACGGTCTCGCGGGCAGTGGTCGAGGAGATGCGATTTGCCTCTGCAGAATTGCCAGCGAGCATCAATTTGCGGATCGCGTCATCATCGGTGCGGAAGCTTGTGGTCAGGTCCTTCAGCTTGTTCCAGTAGACCATGCCCTTCTCGGTCGCCTTGCCGAGGACACTCTTGAAATCCTCGTCGTACTTGGCGCGGGCATCGTCACCCTTTGCGATGTATTGGCGGATTTCGTCCGGGCTCTGAGCCAGAAGGATGTTCTTCTGCTGCCGGATCTGCTGCAGTTGGTCGATGTTAAGGCTTTGAGCCAATCGCAAGCGGTCCACCGGACCGTTCATAGCATCAAACCAGTTTCCATTGACGCTCGCGATCGTGAAGACCCCGTAAGTCGATGAAGCTGCGAGAGCCAGCAGCAGAAGGCCAAAGCTCAGGATCAGTTTGAGCTTGATAGTAAAGCGCATTTGAAATCCCCAATTCTTTGAAAGTTTAGCCCGTAGCCTGCAATGCGGTGTTTCTCTGGGAGGAGAAGATCACCTGCAGATTCGGAAGAATGATGAATTCGCCTTCGCGTTTGACGAGGGCATGAATGTAGTCCGGCCTCCAGCGCATGCCGATGATCGGCGGCGGTTCGCTTGCCGCTGCGGCAAGTGTCGTCACCTCGAAGACCTTGTCTGTACGGATGCCAACCAGCGATGGTCCGTCGTCGAGATCGATCTCTGTCACGATGATGCGGCTGTCGATCGTGACGTGGCCGCCTTCCATGCCGAAGGCGATGCGAATGTCCGCGAGCGGAATGACCTTGCCGCGAAAATTGATCACGCTTCCAACGAAGGGAAGGCTTCCCGGCACATTGGTTTCCGGCAGCAGATCGAGGATTTCCTGTACGATCACGGCCTCTATTGCGAATGTCTCGCCGTTGAGCCCGAACGTCAGGACGGAGATCTCGTCCTTGCCTTGCCAGATGTTTTTATGGTCGGTCTTTTGGGTCGGTTCGCTCATCCTGCTGCCCTCAATTGTGCTTCCTGATGCTGGCCGGCGGCAATGAGATGCGCGACGTCCAGGATCAGGGCCACGTCGCCATCGCCAAGGATCGTTGCGCCCGAGAAGGACGACACGTGATCATGGAGCTTCGACATGGATTTGATGACTGTCTGGTGGTCACCGATGATCTGGTCGACGACGAGTCCGACCCGCTCGGTTCCGGTCGAGATAACGACCACTTTCTGATAGGCATCCGGCGCGGTTCCCGTCCGGAAGAGTTCGCGCAGACGCAGGAACGGAACCAGGTTGTCGCGAAGCGAAATGAAGCTGCGACCGCGGGAGCGAAGATCGTCCTCGACCGAGAGCTCGAGGCATTCCTCGACTGCGGTCAGCGGAATGACGTAGCGTCCGTTGCCAACGCGCACCAGCAGCCCGTCGATGATCGCGAGAGTCAACGGAATGCGCAGCGCGATTTCCGAGCCCGCACCCGGCTCGCTCTTCATGTCGATGGTGCCGCGGAGCGCTTCGATAGTCTTTTTGACCACATCCATTCCGACACCACGGCCGGAAAGGTTCGTGACAACCTCGGCGGTCGAAAAGCCTGGCTGGAAGATCAGTTGCAGAAGCTCCTGATCGCTCAGCTGCTGGCCCGGCTGGATGATGCCGTTTGCTTCCGCCCGGGCGCGGATGCGGCTCCGGTTCATGCCGCGACCATCGTCCTTGATGGTGATCACGACTTCGCTGCCGGTCTGGTGCGCGGTCAGGTGCACGCGGCCGAGCGGCGGCTTTCCGGCGGCGATGCGTTCCTCGGGCGATTCCAGCCCGTGGTCGATGGAATTGCGCACCAGATGGACCAGGGGATCGGCAAGCCGGTCGATGACCGTCTTGTCCACCTCGGTTGTTTCACCCTCGGTGATCAGTTCGATGTCCTTGCCTGTCTCGCGGGCGAGATCGTGGACAAGGCGACGGAACCGGCTGAAGAGGCTGGCAACGGGCATCATGCGCAGGACCATCATGGTGTCGCGCAATTCGCCAGCAAGGCGTTCGATTTCTTCGGAAACGGAACGAAGGCCAAGATCGGCAGCCGACCCTGCCATCTGGCTCAGCCGCGACTGAGCGATGACGAGTTCCCCGACGCGGTCCATCATTTCGTCGAGGCGTAGCGCGGGAACACGGACGTTGTCCGCCTGCTTCTGCCCCTTGGGATCGGCCGCCTGCGCCTTGGCAGGATCTGCGACGCTTACGCCCGCAACCGGCTGTTCGGCAACGCGAACGGCTGCGGCGTGCTTGATTTCCGCCTGCGTCACCGGAGTGACATCTTCCAGCGACATGGTCATGTCGTCCATCACGAAGATGAAAACATCCTCGATGTCGGAGCGAGGCTTGTCGGTGTTGAGCGTCACGTTCCACCGCAGATAGATCGCGCGCGGATCGATGTCCGAAAGTGCCGGGATGCCGTCAGTGACGGCTTCGACCTTGCAGTCTCCAAGCTCGCGCAACTCATCGATCAGCCCCAGCGGGTTTGTACCGTTGACCATGGAGTTTTGCGGCAGGCTGAAGGAGAGGCTCCACTTGCGCATGCCGGGCTGGCTCGGTGCGGCGGGGGCAGCTTCATCAGCGACAGCCCTAGTCGGGGTGTCCGCGGCTGCGGCCGTGCCATCGACCGCGCGTCGCAGGTTCTCGAGGAGACGAGCGCTGATCGCTTCATGATCGCCATTTGGAGTTTCGAGCAGCGCGAGCATGTGGCCCTGAGCATCGAGAACCGCGCTTACCAGTTCCTTGGTTGCAGGTGCCTCACCCTTGCGCACGCGATCGAACGCCGACTCGCAATGGTGGGTAAACGCAGCCAGTTGATCGAAGCCGAACATCGAGCCCGATCCCTTGAGCGTATGCAGCCCGCGGAAAACCGCGTTGATCTGCGCCGTATCGTCGAGGTCGCGCATCAGATCGAGCAGGCCAGCCTCGATCACTTCAAGCTGCTCGTGCGCCTCGGTCCTGAAGACTGCAATAGGATCGACATCACTCATTTGCTCAGAACCTTTCGCGCAATCTTGATCAGCATGTCCGGCTCGAACGGCTTGGTCAGCCAGCCGGTCGCACCTGCATCCTTGGCCTGCTGCTTGAGTTCGCCGTCGGACTCGGTCGTCAGGAAAATCACCGGGGTGCCCATGTAGGCAGGCAGCTTGCGCAGACTGCGGATCATCGTCAGGCCGTCCATGTTGGGCATGTTCAGGTCAGTTACGATGAGGTCGAAACTGCCGGATTTCATCTTTGCGAGCCCATCAGCGCCATCTACAGCTTCGGTCACGGTGTAGCCGGCGCCCGTCAGGGCCAGTCGTGTTGTGAGGCGAATGCTTGCGGAATCGTCGACGGTCAAAATATGTGCGCTCATGCTGCTTTTCCTTCGAGCCAGAAGCTGTCTTGTTTCTTGTCGCCGGTCAGGATTCCGGCACGTTCAAGCACCGCCAGCAGTGATGCGCCGGCGGCCCCTCTCAATTTGATTTTCATGCCGCCATCGGCTGCGGTCTTGCGCGCCGAAAGCAGGAGTTGCGCGAGCGTCAGATCGCATTCGGTGTCGTCACCGATGTCGATCGTCAAAGTCTTGCCCGATCCGCCCTTCTGCTCCATGAAGCTTGAAAGAACGTCCTTCGTGTCCGCGATCGTACGGATCGTCAGTGGACCATCGAGTTTCAGTGTGTTCGTCGTGCTCATGCTGTCATTCCCAGGCTAACGGGTTCACGTTGTGCAGCCGCCATTGCGGCCAGATCGCTGTAAAGACTGCGGATACCGGACCGGCTCCGGCAAGATGCTGCGACACGGGCAGGATCAGACTGTGCCCTGCTGCAATCCAGGATTTCATGGAATGATGCTACGTTTTGCGCACGCTGAAGGCGGGGCCCGTCGGTGCTCGTGATCAGGACATGACCATTTGTCATCTGGGCCGAGCGGCCATCTGCAGACTTGTCGAGGTGTCCCGTTTCGACCGGTTGCGGTGCCAAAACGGGATACGGATATGCGCCGACGTGGCAAGCAGCCTCGCCACGCAGGGCGTTTTCAATTACTACAAGTATTGATCTTTTTTCGTCGATCAATATGGCCCGCATTCTCTGTCCCCTCGATGCATCACTAAGGATGCAGGCTTTGCAATACACACGCAGAAAATAATGGAATTACAATTTTTCGGTTTGTATTTTCTTAAATAGGTAGAAATGAAAATGCGTAGAAAATTTCCTTAAAAATCTCAAAAAATACTGCCGAATAAATCACTGATAATGAAATAATATGAGGCCCTTAAATGGCTAACGATTGCTTAACTTGGCATACTATAATTCACTAATGAACCAGTCGGCTGAGCCAGTCTGGGTTGTAGGACGCGCATGCCCCTGGCGAAAAAATTTGCAGGCTTTTGCGCGTGGGGTGCCCTTGCGCCGGGTGCGCATTGACGTAAAACCTTGTTGGAAGTAGCCGTGACGCGGCGCTCAACCGGTATTCTGAGGACACGATGGCTATCCCGGAACAGGGTGCTCCCGAAAGTCGACCGCTGCGCCAGCTTAATATATTGCGGACACTCGGCCCCGGGCTGGTCACTGGTGCAGCCGATGATGATCCAAGTGGCGTTGCAACATACAGCCAGGTGGGGGCGCAATTTGGCTATTCGCTCGGCTGGACCATGGTGTTCAGCTACCCACTGATGGCTGCAATCCAGGGCCTCAGTGCGGGCGTGGGAGCGGTGACCGGGCAGGGGATTGCCCAGAACCTGCGCAGACATTTCCCTTCCTGGGTTTTGCGACTGGCTGTTGTCCTTCTCTTCGTTGCCAACTTCATCAATATCGGTGCGGATCTCGCGGCGATGGGCGCAGCACTCGACCTGCTCTTGCCCGGTCCCCAATTGCTCTATGCGGCTGCTTTCGGGATCGTGTGCGTCGGTCTCGAAGTGTTCGTGAGTTACCGGCGCTATGCGTCAGTTCTCAAGTGGCTCACGCTTTCGCTGTTTGCCTATGTTGCTGTCGTCTTTCTGGCTCACGTTCCGTGGTCTACCGCTCTTCTGGGGACGCTCATTCCCAAGCTCGAATTTGACCGCACTCACGCCATGGCGCTGGTCGCACTGCTTGGAACAACCATCAGTCCCTATCTCTTTTTCTGGCAGGCGGGCGAAGAAGTCGAGGAATTGCACCGGCGTCACCAGAAGCGGCTCGCAGTCGATCCTGCAGGGGCCAAAGCAGCACTCCGCAGGATCAGGCTCGACACTCTTTTTGGAATGGGTTTTTCCAATCTCATTGCTCTCTTCATCATCTTCGCGACGGCGGCAACCTTGAACGCCCATGGCATTACCTTGATCCAGACATCTGCCGAAGCCGCCGAGGCCTTGCGACCGTTTGCTGGGGATCTGGCGTTTGCCGTTTTTGCGCTCGGCATCATTGGAACGGGACTGCTCGCCGTGCCTGTTCTTGCCGGCTCGTCAGCCTATGCCGTGGCCGAAATGTTCGGATGGCCGGAAGGCCTTGATCGTCAGCCGCGCGAGGCCAAGGCATTCTACGGAACAATTGCCGTGGCAACCCTTGGAAGCGTCCTTTTCAGCCTTGGTGCGGTTGATCCGATCCTGGCCCTCTATTGGAGTGCTGTCATCAACGGCATTCTCGCCGTGCCGCTGATCGTCATCCTGTTGCTGATGTCGGCGAATCCGCGCGTGATGGGACGCCTGACGGCGCCCTGGTGGATGCGCGCAATCGGCTGGCTTGCAGCATTCGTCATGGCGCTAGCGACCGTCGGGTTCATTTTCCTGTGAGCGTCTGCAGATGCTTTGGCCTGCGGAAGGATTGCCCCAATATGGCCCAGGATGAATTCCAGTCAAACCACTAGCAAGTTTATGATTCGAGTGGAGTTATCGAATTTTACATTTGATTTGAGCGCTCGCAGCAGATGGGTATCAAATGTCAAATTCCATGGCATTGATGAGCGGAGCAAGCATGACGCACGAGAACCACAAGATCCCCTATGTTCACGCCTTCGATTTCTGGCTTGCGCGCGGCTCCGTGGTCGTTGTCGTCGTTCTGCAACTGCTGCTGGTCAACAATTTCTCGATCGGGCCACGTTGGCTGGCACCTGCGCTGGAACTCTTGCTCCTCGTTCCCCTGTCCTTTGCAACGGCGTGGGTTCAGACGCGGGCAAGAACGGCGTCGACCGAGGCGCACTTTCACCTTGTCGCCCATGGTCGACGTTCGATCCGTCGCGCTGCTCTTGTGCAGACGGTGCTGATCACCGTCCTCAATTTTGTAGCGCTCTTCTATCTCGTCGAAGCTTTGCTCGGCGGCCATGCAGGCTCGGGGCAGGCCTTGCTTGTGGATGCCATCAATATCTGGTGCACCAACATCATTGCCTTTGCTCTGTGGTTCTGGGGTATCGATCGCGGCGGTCCGGCGAGCCGCGGCATTTCCACCAAGATCCATGCGGATTTTCTGTTTCCACAGATGGCGAGCAGCGACGAACGCTTCGAGGGTTGGTCACCGGGCTTCATCGACTATCTGTTCGTGTCCTTTACAACGGCCACGGCCTTCTCCCCGACCGACACGATGCCACTGACACCCCAGGCAAAATTGCTGACGATGGCGGAAGCTGCAGTTTCACTGCTCACACTCGCACTCGTGGCAGCCCGAGCCGTTAACATTCTGGCCTGAATATTCAGGGCTTGCCGGACTGCAGGCTGCCGATCTCATCAATTGCGCGTATTCCGATTAATCTAAAATTAACCATTTTAATCTCAAAGTCCCGAACTAGATCATTGTGTTTCTTCATGAGCGCGGCTTTGCCATCGTCAAAGTCGCATCCGGCCGAAACCGAACCTGAGTTCAAGTGATCTATTTCGGGGCGGGAAGTGGCTGTTTGAGACGCCACTTGCATGATGCGCAGTCTACCCCGGGGCTTTCGGAGCCATGTTTCTCTTCAGGATACTGGAGATCAGGCTCGTTGGCACCCATGTCCAGCACTGCTTTCCACGAACTTCCTGACACGTTGGCAAGATAGGTTGCGTACCGGTTAGCGCCTGTTTCCAGCGAGAAAAGTGTTTGGGCAGATTGGAAAGCGGCGGCGCCAATGACTTCTATTGTATCTTCTCTCTCGACGAGTCAGATCAAACTTCTTTCGACTGCAACCATTGCAGCCCTGAACACAGGTGATGTGGCGGCACTTACAACCGCCCAGATGGGTGCGCTGAGCTCCACACAGGTCGCGGCATTTACCACGACTGACGTTGCGGCCTTTACCACATCCCAATTCGACGCCATTTCAACGAGTGCGATCGTCGGCCTCAATCTGAACCAGCTGGCGGTCCTGACCACCGACACCATTGTCGCGATGACGACCTCGCAGGCCGGTGCGCTGACCTCCACCCAGGTTGCCGGTCTCTCCACCGATCAGGCACAGGCGCTCAGCGCCGGCCAGATCGGCGCCATGGGATCCGCTGCGATGGCAGCGCTCACGACCGACGACATTGCATTGTTTTCCACCGGTGACGTCGCCGCCATCACCGCAAAGGCCATTGTCGGTCTGACGACGAACGCCATTGCCGCGCTCTCGACCGATCAGTTCGCTGCCATGACCGCGACCCAGGTTGCGGCCCTGAAAACCAATCAGATCGCTGCGCTTTCGACTGATCAGCTCGCTGTCATGACCACTGCACAGGCAGCAGCACTGACCTCGACGCAGGTTGCGGCGCTGAGCACCACGGATGTGTCGATCCTGTCGACCGGCCAGTTTGCAGCGATCAAGGCGGCCTCGATCCCGGGCATGACCTCCGCCCAGATCGGTGCTCTGACGACGGACCAGACGGCCGTGATCACCACGGCACAGGCAGCAGCGCTGACCTCGAGCCAGCTGGGTGGGATGACGACGGCAAACCTTGCGGTTCTGTCGACGACGGACCTTGCAGCGATCAGCACCAAGGCAATCCCGGGGCTGTCAACGACCAACATCGCAGCCCTTTCGACCGACCAGGTCGCAGCGCTGACGACCTCGCAGATTGCAGCCATGACGACCGCACAGGTCAGCGTTCTCTCGACCGATCAATTGGCGGTCGTCACGACCGGCCAGATCGCGGCCCTGACCTCATCTCAGGTGGCGGCGCTCACCACGACGGACGTCGCGGCGCTGTCGACCGACCAGGTCGCGGCCCTGAGCACCAGCGCGATCGTCGGACTGACGACAGCACAGATCGGCGCAATGTCGACGGCCCAGGCGGAAGCACTGACCTCCACCGAAGTCGCGGCCCTTAAGTCGACCCAGATTGCGGCCTTGAGCACTGCAGACTTGGCGACATTTTCGACCGCCGACATCGCAGCGATCAGCACTGGCGCGATCCTCGGCCTCTCGACGACCGATATCGGTGCATTGTCGAGCGACCAGCTCCAGGCCTTCAAGACCACACAGGTCCAGGCCATGGATGCCGATCAGGTCTCGGCCATCATTCTTGCCTACCAGTCGCTCTAAGCGCGACACCCTAGTGGAGTGAATTTGACATTTGATACCCATGTGCGGCGAGCGCTTAAATCAAATGTCAAATTCGATAACTCCACTCGAATCATAAGCTTGCCAGTGGTTTAACTGATTCCAACATTTGCCCGGGAGTTTGCAGGATCGGGATGCAAATGTTGGACTCAAACCACTGGGCAAATCGAAACGCGGGCGGATGGATGACATCCGCCCGCTTCGCGTTTGCAGGATCAAGTTCTCGAAAGCGCCTATCTGCGGGCTTTCGAGGAATGCTTAACGCAAGCTCCCGACGATATTCATTCTCCATCGCAGGCTAGGCCGATCCATCAAACGAGCGGCCTTTGTCACGCGCTCGGAGCAGTTCCAGCGAAGGTGGAAACCGGCTTCGCGTCCGGAATTGCATAAAAACAATGCGATAGAGTGTTTCAGCGTTTACGCTAAATGTTGAAACGCTCTGGTGCGACGAGAACTCATTGGGGGGACGATGAACGAAGGCCAGCAGGGAGCTCAAGGTTCTGCAGCAGATTACGCCGCGATGATCGAACTTGCGCGCACGCAGCGCCTCTCGGTCGCGGACCTTTTCGGTTTCGCAGAAGGCCGCGTGGCTGCGGGCGCGAGAGCCGAGGCAATCGAGGTCTACAAGGCGTGGCTGGCGTTCAATGAAGCCCATCCCCTCTTGCATTTGGTCTTCTTCAACTACTCGGTCACGCTCAGGCAGATGGGCGATGTCACGGGCTCCATTCACGCCTTGCGCGCGGCCCTGAAGATCGAGCCCAAATTCGGCCATGCCCATATCAACCTTGGCCGTGCCTATGAGGACAGCGGTCTTGGCGCGCTCGCCATCCAGCAATGGAAGAGCTTCATTGACCTGACGAGCGAGATCACCCCTGACAGGCTGAACAACCGGTTCATGATGCTGCAGCATATCGGCCGCGTCATGGAAAATGCAGGACTGCTGGAAGAAGCAGAGCCATATCTCTGGCAGGCAATCGAACTCAGACCCGACAAGCCGGAGACCGGGCAGCACTGGAGCGCAATCCGCCAGCGCCTCTGCAAATGGCCGATACTGACACCGACCGAACACGCGTCCATGCGGCAACTCATCGATTCCATCTCGCCGCTCTCGCTTGGCAGCTATTCCGATGATCCCATCTTCCAGCTGGCCAAGGCTGCACGCTACAACAGGTCTCTTGTTGGCCGTCCGGATACGTCCGGCTTCCCGCGAAAGACTGTTGCGAAGAAGACGGGAACGGGCGCGCGCTTGCGGATCGGCTATCTGTCGTCAGACCTTCGTGATCACGCAGTTGGCTTTGCGCTGCGCGAAGTCCTCGAGCTTCACGACAAGACGAGCGTAGAAATCTACGCCTATTATTGCGGGGACCCCGTCAACAACGATCCGACCCAAATCCGGATGAAGGCAGCGATCGACTGCTGGCGCGAAATCGGCCAGATCCCGGACGAGGCGGCCGCACGCATGATTGCCGATGACGATATCGATATCCTGATCGACGTGAACGGCTATACCAAGCATGCCCGCACGCGCATATTCGCCTATCGACCGGCACCTGTGATCGTCAATTTCTGTGGCTATCCGGGTTCCATGGGCAGCCCGTTCCACCAATACATGATCACGGATAGGCTTGTCGTGCCCGAGGGCAGCGAGATCTACTATTCGGAGAACGTCAAGTTCATAGCCTGCACCCAGCCGGTGGACCGCAAGCGTGTTATCGCGGAAAAGCCCACGCGCGCCGAGGTGGGCCTGCCTGAAAAGGCATTTGTCTATGCCTGCTTCAACGGCATGCAGAAGATCACCGAAGCAACCTATCGCCAATGGCTGCAGATCCTTGCCGCAACGCCCGGCAGCGTCCTGTGGCTCCTGACGGGTGGCGATAGCGCAGACCAGAGACTTCGCGACATTGCCGCCGCCGCCGGTATCGATCCGCAACGGATCATCTATGCGCCAAAGGCCGGAAACGCCAAGCACCTTGCGCGCATCGCCGTGGCCGACCTCTTCCTTGACACCTTCCCCTATGGTGCGCACTCGACCGCAGCTGACGCCTTGACCGTGGGCCTGCCTGTGCTGACCTATCCCGGCAAGACATTTGCCGCGCGCTTCTGCCATTCGATCGTCGATGCTGCCGGCATTCCCGAGCTCATTTGCCGTGATCCTGAGGACTATGTTGCGCGGGCCATTGCCTATGCACGGGACACCAAATCCCTGAAAAAGATCAGGGATGCGCTTGCGGCGCGCAGGGACCAAAGCGTGCTGCGCGATATTCCCGGTCTCGCGCGCCGTCTGGAAGAAATCTATTGGGAGATGCAGGGCGAGGCGGAACGCGATGAAACGCCTGTGCCGGATCTTCGAAACCTAGACGTCTACTATGAAATTGGCGCAGAACTGGTGCTGGCGAACCTGGTCTACCAGGACGAGCAGACCTACCGGCAGCAATATCTGCAGAAGCTGAAGGCGCTCAACGATTTTGCGCCGATTCCCTTCGACAACCGTCTTTGGACGGCGGAAGCTGCGGCGCAAGCATGACTGATCAGCCGAAGAGGGGACTGAGGATCGGGATTGCAGGTGCGGGGCTCACCGGCGCGGTCATCGCGCGGGAACTGGCCGAGGCAGGGCACAGCGTCGATGTCTTCGACACACGCTCGCACATTGCGGGTAACTGTCACACCGAACGCGATGCCGAGACCGGTGTGATGGTGCATGTCTACGGACCGCATATCTTCCATACGGATGATGCCGAGGTCTGGGAGTATGTAAACCGCTACGAGACCTTCATGCCCTACAAGAACCGGGTGAAGACCACGGTCGGCGGGCAGGTCTTTTCGCTTCCGGTCAACCTTCACACGATCAACCAGTTCTTCGGCAAGACGCTGCGGCCTGACGAGGCGAGGGCATTCATCGAGGGCGTCGCGGATACCTCGATAGCCGATCCGCAAAGCTTCGAGGAACAGGCGCTGCGCTTTGTCGGACGCGCGCTTTATGAGGCCTTTTTCGAAGGGTATACGCGCAAGCAGTGGGGCTGTCCGCCGTCCGATCTTCCTGCGTCGATCCTGAAACGGCTGCCCGTCAGGTTCAACTACGATGACAACTATTTCTTCCACCGTTTCCAGGGCATGCCCGAGAACGGATACACGGTCATGGTCGAGCGTATCCTGGATCATCCGGCGATCCGCGTGCATCTTTCGACGGCGCTTCATCGTGGTGAAATCTCGTCCTATGACCATGTCTTCTACAGCGGTCCGCTCGACAGCTATTTCGATTACGAAGATGGCAGGCTGGGGTACCGGACGCTGGATTTCGAGCGCTTCACCTATCAGGGCGACTATCAGGGTTGCGCCGTCATGAACTACGGCGAAATCTCCGTGCCCTACACGCGCATCACCGAGCACAAGCACTTTTCGCCCTGGGAGAGCCACGAAGGTTCAGTCTGTTATCGCGAGTATGCGCGCGCCTGCGAGCCGGGTGACATTCCCTACTACCCGATCCGGTTGGTTCAGGAGAAGGCGCTGCTAGCGCACTACGCGGAAAAGGCCGCTGCCGAAACCGGCGTGACATTTGCCGGCAGGCTCGGAACCTATCGCTATCTCGATATGGACGTGACGATCCGCGAAGCACTCGACACCGCACGGCTGTTCCTCCGCGCCAACTCGGAAGGCCGGGCTATGCCTGCATTCCTCGCACCGCTCCTATAGTTGCCCTAATGCTCGGTGTCGCCCCGTGAGCCGTCGCGAATGGCGGCCAGAACCTGCTTTTGCAAAGCGATGAATTCGGGCGTCGAAATCATGTCCTGATTGCGTGGCCGCGCGAGCCCGACATGGAAGGTCGCATTGATACGACCCGGATTAATGCTCATAGCCACGATGCGATCGGAGAGATAGACCGCTTCCTCAACGTCGTGGGTCACGAAGAGAACGGTGAGACGGTGTTCTTCCCAGATCTGGGTCAGCAATTCCTGCATCTGATGACGGGTCAGCGCATCGAGCGCGCCAAACGGCTCGTCCATCAAAAGCATCTTCGGACGATAGGAAAGCGCACGCGCAATCGCCACGCGCTGCATCATCCCGCCTGAAAGCTGCGACGGGAAAGCATCCGCAAACTTCGTCAGCTTGACGAGTTCGATGTGGTGGCGCGCCACGTCGCGGCATTCCGCAGAGGGAAGGCCGGCGGCCTGCAGGGCAAACTCGACGTTCTGCTGGGCGGTCAGCCACGGCAGCAAGGTATAGGACTGGAAGACGACGCCGCGGTCAAGGCCCGGCCCGATGATCGGCGCGCCATCGGTCAGAAGCACACCGTTGTCAAAGCCCTGTAATCCCGCGACAATCGAAAGCAGCGTGCTCTTGCCGCAGCCTGAGGCGCCGACCAGCGACACGAACTCATTGTCCGCGAGTTCCAGGTCGATGTTGCTCAGTGCATGGACACGCGTCTTCGTGCCGCCATACCACTTGTTCAGGCCTTCGATCTTGAGTTTGGAATCAGTCATCTCAGTGCCTTGAAGCGTAACGGAAGAAGACGCGCTCGAGTGCCTTCATGCTTTGGTCGGTAGCAAGACCAAGCAGGCCCAGGAGCAGAATGTAGCCAATGATCGTCTGCGTCTGGAAATAGCGCTGGGACACGACGATCCGGTAGCCAAGTCCGGAGGTCGCGGCCACCAGCTCGGCAAGCACGAGCCATGTCCAGGCCCAGCCAAGACTGATGCGCAGCGTATCCCAGATCCCCGGAAGCGCCGAAGGCAGCACGATCCGGCGAAGGATATTGGTTTCCGACATACCAAGTGTGCGGCCGAGACCGACGAAATCGGGGGGCACGCGCTTGACGCTGTCCATCACCATCAGAACCTGCTGAAAGAACGTGCCGATGAAGATGATCACGAATTTCTGGATGTCGCTGGTGCCCGCCCACAGGATCGTCAGCGGCACGAAGGCCACGACCGGCATATAGCGGACGAAGTCGACAAAGGGTTCGATCGCAGCTTCCCAGGTCTTGAAGCAGCCGATCATGATGCCGATCGGGATCGCGAGCGCCGAGGCGATCAGAAAGCCGACGAGCATGCGGTAGATGCTGATGCCTGCATCGGTCCAGAGCGTTCCGTCGACCGCCAGTTCCACCATCTTTGTCCAGACGGCACCGGGCGAGGGCAGGAAGATCGGCTTGACCCAGCCGGTCGCCGTGGCAAGCCACCAGACAACGAAGAGCAGGGCGAAGACGCAGACCGCAATCAGGAGAAACGACCCGCCGCCAATCGGATCACCGATCCGGAAAGCGCTCGGCGGGCGGCCGACGCCCGCGCGCGAAGACGCGCGGGGCCGGTTGCTCGAAGTCGAGGATTGTTCTGAACTGGACATTACGATCCTGTCGAGTGGCGTGAGATCACTTGTTCGCGGCGTCAACGAAGGACGTATCGACGATCGCATCGAAGGCAACATCCGACGGAACGAGGCCTGCCTGCTTGGCGGCTTTGAGAACATCCGGGAAGGTCTTCGACTTGAAGTCGCCTGCAAACGCCTTCGAGGCTTCGCCCGAGCTGTAATACTGGACGCCATCGAAAGCCGTCTTCAGGTCGTCTGGCGAAGCGCCAACGGCCTTGGAAATGATCGCGCGATCCGCATCGGTATTCGTCTTGTAGTCGTTGAGGGCGGCGTCCCAGGCCTTGATCATGGCCAGAACCTGACCCGGCTTGGACTTCAGCACCTCTTCACGCACGACAAGAACGTCGGATACGAGACCCGGATCCTTGCCGGCTTCGAAAAGCATCTTCACGTTCTTGTCCTGTGCAAGCGCGGTGGAGATATAGGGCTCGTAGGTTACGGCAACCGGCACCTTGCCGGCAATCAGCGCCGAACCGGCGTCAGCAGCAGGCATCGGCACGCGCGTGATGTCGTCGATGGACATGCCGTTGCTGGAAAGCGCGTAGTGTAGGAGGATGTCGCTGGTGGTTCCTTCTTCAAAGGCGACGTTCTTGCCCTTGAGGTCGGCAATGCTCTTGATGTCGGAGCCTGCGAGAATGGCGTCGGCCTTCAGGCTGAAATCGAGCAGCGAAACGATCTTGACCGGCAGACCGGCGGCAACCATGCCCATGGCGGTGTGGGTTGCGATATTGGCTGCGTCAAGCTGGCCGCTGGCGAGCGCAGCATTGATATCCTTGTCTTCGCTGAAGTTGACGATCTGGACATCGTCCAGGCCGCTCTTCTTGAAGAGGTCCTTGGCAGCTGCAACGTGCCACTGGCCGTAGCCGAGCCACGGCTCGATGCCGATCTTGAACGTGCCGACTTCCGGTTTCGCCGGAATGCTGTCGCCTGCATGGGCGGCGGTGCCGGCCAGAAGGCCGACCATGCCGAGTGCGATAAAGGCGCCGGAAAGCTTCTTGCTGATGGTTTGACTGTTCATTGGGGAACCCCTCTTTTTTGACGGTTTCAGCGGTTGTTAAAGCGTTGGGTATGCCAGTTTCACGCCCGAGGATCGCGGTCGACCGCGAGCGAATTCGAATTGTCTTTATCCTATATGATCACCTCTTGCGCGGCCGCGCGCTGCCTGAACACAAAATGTGAGCGTTTTTTCTTGAGTTCGTCGATCGATCCACAGCCCATGAGGGTCAGTGTGATCGAGATTTCGCGGCTCAGGATTTCAATGGCCTGTGCGACGCCAGCCTGACCGCTGGCTGCGAGGCCAAAGGTATAGGCGCGGCCAAGCATGATGCCATCCGCTCCCATGCCGATTGCCTTGATGACGTCGCTGCCACGCCGAATGCCGCCGTCGAGCATGAGGGTGAAATCGCTGCCAACGGCGGCGCGAATGTCCGGGAGTGCCGCGATCGTGCTTGTCGCGCCATCAAGCTGGCGGCCGCCGTGGTTTGAGATGACGATCGCATCGACGCCGACGGACTTTGCCTTCTCGGCGTCTTCCGGTGAAAGGATGCCCTTGATGATCAGTTGGCGCTTCCAGCGGTCCCGAAGTCGCCCGATATCATCCCAGGAAAGCTTCTTGTCGATCCGGCGCGACAGATTGGCGGCCTGTTCCAGTGCGCCCTTGCCGAAGTCCGCCCTGTGTTCGATTGCCCGCACGGAAGGTGGCCCACCTGCAGCGATGTCGAGGAGCCAGCCGGGCTTCCGGCAGAAGCTGGCAAGCAGTCCGGGCGTGAGACGCGTCAACGAGCGGAAACCGTTGCGCACATCCCGTTCGCGGATCGCCGTGATCGCGGTGTCAACGGTCACGAAAAGTGCTTCCGCATTGGCCCTCTCCGCCTCGGCGAGAAGTTCGTCCATCAGCGCGCGTTCGTCGAGCACGTAGAGCTGGAAGTGCAGCGGCCCCTCAGTCACCTTGCGCACATCGGCCAGCGAGGCAATGGAGAAGGTCGAGAGGCAGAAGGGAATTCCCGCGGCGTTGGCCGCAAGCGCCGCCTTCTGTTCGCCTTTGCGCGAATAGAGGCCCAGAAAGCCGACCGGTCCCAGCATGAAGGGCAGGGAGCGGCGCTGCCGAAGATAGTCGGTCGAAAGATCCGGTTCCGCGCTGTCGGCCAGAACATTCTGGCGGAGCGTCAGATGCGCGAAGTCGTCACGGTTGCGGCGATAGGTTTCCTCGCTGAAGGAACCACCATCGATGTAATCAAAGAAAAGCTTCGGCAGTCTGCGCTGCGCGGCAATGCGAAGATCCTCGATGTTTACAATCGTCATCAGCTCACCTGTCCGGATCGATTGCGTCGAGGAAGGTGCTGATCATGTCCGAGCCGTTCACCGGCGGTGATCCTGCCATCACGGCAACCGAGAGGCCGATCAGCGATGACGTCGCATTGTGGCTCTTTGCCCCGGCGCGCAGGTTCATGACCAGTGTCGGGCAAAGAAAAAGGCCAAGCCGGACGACATCGCGCCAGTCGGCAGGCAGCATGCCCCTTGTCTTCAGCGCGGCGAGAAGCGGTCGCCACATCGTCTCCGCCTTTGTCTTCAGCAGCGCTTCCCGCACGGGTGAGAGGCGCCAGTCAAAATCTGCGAAGAGGCAGTCTCCCTCAAGGCGCGCGTTAGCCTTGAAAGACGCTTCGGCAAGCGCCGGATCATAGAGCCAGAACGGGTGGGCCAGAATGTTGTGAAACGTCGTCTTGATCTCGGCAAGCAAAGTCGGGATGTGCTCTCCGGCAAAGGCGGGATCGAAGAAGGAGAGCGCTGCGCCTTCTGGGCGGCGTTCGAACCAGACATTGGCGTTATGCGCGTCACCATGAGCGGTGACCCCGCCATGGTCTGCCAGGCGCGCAGGTGCAAGGCGCACGTACGCCGCATCAAAAAGCGCGCCGAGCGAGTGACGGTATTCGACGCCGTTGACCACAAAACGGCTGCTTGCGAGCGCATCCCACCCGAGCGTCACGCTGGGAAGCGCAAACGTCTTGCCAACATAGAAGCTTTCCATCCGGCCGCCCGGATAGTGCCCATCCGGCGGGCTGACCAGCCGGTCGAAGAAAAGCCGATGGATCGGCTCCCTGGAAACCTGTTCGACGGTCACCGGATGCAGGCTCTTCAGGTAGATGCCGAGAACGGTTTCATTGAGCTTTCGCTCAGCGTCAACGGCCTCTATCGCCGCTGCGTCGTCGTGACTCTGATCGAGGCTACGCAACACGTCCGAGAAACGCGGATCGGTGCGCCGCTTGTAGACGAGGATCTGTTCGCCGGGCAGCGTCGACATCATGACCGGCTGGTCGACCGGAAGTCCGGCCTTGGCCAGAATATCCGCCCGATAATACTCGCCGCTCATGTCCTCTTCGTTTTCTTCCTGATGAAACTTGAAGAAATAGGGCTTGCCATCCGCTTCAAAGAAGCCGTTCAGCGAGTTCAGGCTGTACTGGTCGTAATTGATCGAGACTGCACGGGCATCGACGTCAAAGAGTGTACGCAGCAGATCGCAAAGCATTGCCTCGGCCGTTCCGTCACGGCGTTTTGCATGGTCTCGAATGGCAGCGGTGCGGCTTGTATTGTGCATCATCGTCTCTTTCGGGCCGGTCGGATCGGGCAGTGTCCTCATTTTGCTGGCGGCAGATAGCGGCTGCCGAGGCTGTAGCGGCTGCCGACATAGGTGAAGATGTTGACGGTCGCGACCGTCTGTCCGGTCCAGGTCTTGCGGTTCAGCACAAGGCAACTGTCCCTGTCACGAATATGAAGAAGCTTCGCATGCCGTTCGGTGGCGGGCATGGCGCTGATCAGATGTTCGACTTCGGTCAGCGGTGTGCTGTGCTGAAGGTAGTCGTAGGTCGCGGCGGAGGTGAAATCCTGGTCGAGATAGTTCTTGACCAGTTCCGGGTTGACGAAGCGCTCTTCGAGTTGCACCGGCACATTGTTCTCGTAGTGCACGATGACCGAGTGATCGACCGGCTGCGGCGATTTGAATTCAAAGGCCTCGGTCAGTAACTGGTCAGGCTCGGCGATCCGCTCCAGCGTGATGACTTCGGCGCGATGCTGGCTGCCGCGCGCCTTGATTTCACTGACGATATTGCTGATCTCGATCAAGGTCGACTGCGCCTTGGGCGGCGAGACGAATGTGCCCACCCCCTGCACGCGCCGCAGATAGCCCTCTGCAGTCAGTTCGCGAAGCGCGCGATGAACAGTCATGCGGGAGACGCCGAGCGATGAGGTGAGTTCGTGTTCGGAAGGCACTTTTTCGTTCTGCGGCCAGTTGCCATTGCCGATATTGTCGAGAACGAAGTCCTTGACCTTCTCGTAGAGTGGCAGAGCGGTGTTCGAAAGACCGGTCAATGTTCTATCTCCGTCTCACGCCGTGGCGCAGGGTCAATCGGCGACCCGAATAATGGTTTTCAATTTGGTCGTGCGGCGCTCGATGAGGCGATTGTAGGCAGCCGGGATGTCATCGAGAGAACCCAGAATTTCGCTGAACGTGCCAAGCTGCTCCTGCAGTTTCGGCAGCAGGGCGATCGCCTCTTCCAGTTCCCGCTCGTAGGCATGGCACCCGACCAGCGCGATCTCGCGCTCGACCAGCGTAGTGGGGTCGAGATCAAGCTTTCCGTGGCCGATGCCGACGAGCGCCAGCGCGCCGCCGCCATCCAGAACATCAAGGCCCTTTGCGATGGCCGCCACATTCCCGGTGGCGTCGATCGCAAAACGAAGCCGCCCATCGTTCAGCGCCTGGCGGATTTCGGACTTGTCCAAAGCGGTCACCGCGCCCTTGCAGGCATTAGCCACCATCGTCGCGCGCTCGGCATTCATATCGGCAAACAAGAGCATGCCGTCATGCAGATGCGACAGAAGCAGCCCGCAAAGGCCCCCGATCGTGCCGGCGCCGATGACCAGAACCGCCTCGCCCGAAGGGGCGTTGAGACGCTTGACCGCGTGAAGCGCCACGGCGAGCGGTTCGGCCATGGCCGCGACAGATGGGGCAAGCGCGGCGTCATGCCTGAAGACCAGCCGGGCAGGTATTTCTGCCTGTTCGGCAAATCCGCCGTCGCACACCTCGCCAACAAAGCCGAGGTTTTCGCAGACATTGGTGCGGCCCGAGGTACAGGCTGCGCATTCGCCACAATAGTAGCGCGAGTCGATAGCGACCAGATCGCCGACCGCCAGCGCTTCCACACCCTCGCCAACGGCCGAAATTCGGCCGCAGAATTCGTGGCCGGCCGTCGAAGGCCGCCGGCTGATCCACTGACCCGTCTGGAAGTTATGGATGTCCGACCCGCAGATCCCGGCGGCGCGCACATCGACGATGACGTGCCCGGCCTTTGGCAGGCCAGGCCGTTCAACGTCTTCGACCCGAAGGTCCCGCGCATCGTGGAGCCGCACAGCCTTCATCGGCTTCAGCCTCGCTTGGGCAGATAGGCATCGCGCACGGCAGAGACTGCGTGGGCGTGGGACGAGAATCCTTCATATTCGGCGAGTTTGTGGGCGCGCTTGGCAAATTCCGGATAGGCAGGCGCCGTTACATAGCCGATCGAGCTTCGCTTGACGAAATCCGTGACCGAAAGCGGACCGAACGTGCGGGCCCAGCGGCTCGTGGGCAGAACTGCATTCGGGCCAAGGCAGAAATTGCCGATGCTGACCGGCGTGTATGGCCCCATGAGGATTTCGGCGGCTTCCGTGATATGGCCGAGATGGGCAAAGGCATCCTGCGAGAGGATTTCCAGATGCTCCGGCGCGTAGGCGTTGACGAATTCGTAGCTCTCCTCAATCGATGAGGTGAGGATGATCCCCCCGCAGGTGCCGGAAAGCACCTTGGACGAAAACTCGACGCGTTGTTCCGTCATGCGCGCCCAATGTTCGGGAAGTGCGGCAAGCGCCTCTTCAGCAACGCGACGGCTATGCGTGACAAGGTAGGCTGACGAATCCGGGCCATGTTCGGCCTCGATGAGCAGGTCGAGCGCGGCCAGCCCGCCATGAACCGTATCGTCGGCAAAAATCACCGCTTCCGAAGGGCCTGCAGGCAGGCCGGTGTCGATGATGCCGGCAAGGCTGCGCTTTGCGGCGACAACCCATGGGCTGCCGGGGCCGACGATCTTCAGCGCCGGCTTGATGGTTTCCGTGCCGTAGGCGACGGCCGCAACGGCTTGAGCGCCGCCGACCTTGTAGACCGTCTCGACGCCTGCAAGGCGCGCAGCAACAAGCGTTGCGGCATCGACGCGGCCATCAGGCGCTGGCGGCGTGACGATGGCAAGATCTGGCACACCAGCCACGACCGCGGGCACGGACGTCATCATGGTCACGGACGGGAACGATCCCTTGCCGCGCGGCACATAGAGTGCGACGGATTTGATGGGCGTGAAGCGGTCGCCGGCATAGGCCCCCGGCTTGATTTCCTTCAGCCACATGGCTTCCGGCTTCTGTTCTTCATGGAAATGGCGGATATTCTGGATGCCGAAGGTGATTGCCTCGATCACGTCCTCGCTCACCAGCTTGAAGGCTTCGTCAAACTCGGCTTCCGTAACCTTGATCGTGGCCTCCGTGATGTCGGCCTTGTCGAGCTCGCGACCGAAGCGGGCAATGGCGCGGTCACCCTCGGTGCGTACGGCTTCGAGGATAGGGGTCACTTTTTCGATGAAGCCGGAGATGTCGGTTTCTGAGCGGCGCAGAAGGGCGTTCTTCTCGTCCTTGCTGAGCTTGGCATATTCGTGAAAAGTGACTTTGGTCATGATGCATACCTTCCTTGACGCGCCGCAAGCGCGGACAACAGATATCGCCCGCGCTATCGGCGCGGCGATCGAATTTCAGCTGGCTGGTCTTGAACAGAGTCCCCGCAAAGGGCTGGTGTCAGACCGGCGCATTGCATGTCCGGGTGCCGGGGCTATCCGGCAGGTTCCCTGGAAGTCTGAGACTTCGTTCCCGTTTTTCTTGTCTATAGATGTCTATACATTTATAGACATTATTCCCGCTGGCTATCCTGTCAAGCCGGAATTGTATGTTCTAGATCGAGGCCAGATAGCCTCCGTCGACTGGTATGCACTGGCCCGTGATGTAGGCGGCGGCATTGCTTGCCAGAAAGATGACCGCGCCGCCGATATCGCTGTCGGAGCCGAAGCGCTTCTGCGGGATCTTGCCGAGCATCTGCGTCGCCCAGTCCTCATTCTGGTAGAAAACTTCCGTCATGGCCGTCCTGAAATAGCCGGGCGCGATTGCATTGACGCGAATGCCGTATTGCGCCCATTCGGCGGATAGCGCGCGCGTCATGCCGAGCAACCCCGACTTTGACGAACCGTAGGGTACTGCAGTCGGAATGCCGACATAGGATGTAAGCGAGCAGAGGTTGACGATACTGCCACCGCTTGCCTGTTTCGACATGCGTCGCGCCGCTGCCTGCGACCAGAAGAATGCGCCCTTGAGATTGGTTCCAACAATCCGGTCCCAAGTCTCTTCGTCCACGTCGAGCGAGGGGGAAACCTGCTCGTAGCCCGCATTGTTGACCAGAATATCGATCTGCTGCCCACCGGCCTCGAACGCGGAGAGTGCGGCCTCGATCGATGAGATATCGGTCACGTCCTGCGCGAAGGTCTGGCAGGAGCGACCGAGCGCTTCGACCTTCTGCTTCGTTTCCGCAAGGGATGTTTCGCTGCGCGCCGTGATGCAGAGATCAGCGCCGGCTTGCGCCAACGCGAGGGCGATCCATTGTCCAAGGCCCCGGCTCGCACCGGTGACGACGGCCGTCTTGCCTGTGAGGTCGAACATGGATTGCATCATCGTGATCCCCTGCTTTTTTAAGATACAAGCATGACTGATTTTAAATGTCTATACATGTATCGACAAATTGAGACTTCCTTCTTATGCTCCCTCCAAAATCAGGATGAGAGGCGAGCATGTCGGACAGCAAGAGACACATCCGCGACGAAATCTTCGGTATCCCGCCCTACAATTCCGGGCTGACGCTCGACGAGGTCCGGGAGCGCTATCATCCGGCAACGATCGCAAAGCTGGGTTCCAACGAAAACCCGCTGGGGCCATCGCCGGCCGCCATGGATTTTGGCGGTAATCACGCCGAGCTTGCAAGGCTCTATCCCGATCCAAAGGGCCGCGCGCTCTGCGAGGCGTTGTCAGCCCGCTTCGGCATCGACGCCGACAACATCGTGCTTGGCAATGGTTCGGAAGACCTGATCGGCGTCGTCTGCCGCGCCGTTGTCCGGCCCGGTGATGTCGTCACAACGCTCTATCCGTCCTTTCCGCTGCATGAGGACTATGCGGTTCTGATGGGCGGCGTGATCGAACGCATCGCGATCAAGCCCGATCTCACGGTAGATGTCGCGGGGCTGCTGGCCGCGGCGGCCCGCAAGCCGCGTCTGCTGATCTTCGCCAACCCCATGAATCCGGTTGGCTCCTGGATCGGCAGCGCGGATTTCCGCCGCGTCCTCGATGCGGTTCATGAAGACACATTGCTGGTCGTGGACGAAGCCTATGCCGAATATGCCGCTGGCGACGACTATCCGGAGACCATTGATCTGCTCAAGGCGAGCAAAAAGAGCTGGATCGTGCTGCGCACCTTCTCCAAGGCCTATGGTCTGGCAGGCCTCAGGATCGGCTTCGGTCTGGCATCAAGCACAGGGCTCTGCGACTTCCTGAACCGCGTCCGCACCCCGTTCAATACCAACGCCTTCGCGCAGGCCGCAGCAATCTCGGCGCTTGCCGACGACGCTCATCTTGAAAAGACGGTCTCGCTTGTTTTGTCCGAGCGTTCCCGGCTCAGCGAAACCCTGAAGAAAAAAGGCCTCACCGTCGCACCATCAAAGGGAAACTTCGTGTTCTTCGATTGCGGTATGGACGCGACAGCCTGTGCCGAAAGGCTTCTCGCGGCAGGTGTGATCGTCAAACCCTGGAAGCAGCAGGGCTACCAGACCTTCATTCGGGTCAGCATCGGCAGCGTCGCCGAAAACGATCAGTTTCTGGAGGCGCTCGACGCAGCGCTCAAGCCGTAGAAACGATGCTTACTGCGCGGTGAGGGTGATCGCAAAGACGACGCCATGGCCGTGCAGCGTCACAGCTTCTCCGCCTTCAGGAAGGACTGCGTCCTGCGCTTCCAGCGGAATGGAATGCCCCACCGAGATCACGCTCAGTCCATGGTCGCGGATCAGCAGCATGTGCTGCAAGGCCGGTGACGGCAGGGTAAGCGTGTCCTCGACGGTCACGCGCTCGACGCGATGCACATAGCGGCCGCGCCGTGTCATCACGTTCAGATCCGTGATCGGACCATTGACCAGCGTAGCGTTGACGGGAACATCGGCGGCAAAAGCCAGGGGTGCACTCGAAGGTTCGAGATGCACGGGCGGCTGGCCGTCGATTTCGAGCGCCATGCCCGCTCCGGTCAGAATCGTCAGTGTCCGGTCGATCTGCTCGAAGATCGAGAACGGGCCATCCATGGCAACGGTCGCCATGCTGACCCGCCAGTCGAAATCGCCAAGACCGGCGCTCTGCGGGAAAACGGCAATCTCGATAGTCTCCCCGCCGCCATTCTTCCACGGCATGCGTTTGTGATTGGCGGCGCGGAGAATTTTCATCGATCAGTTCCCGAGAATGCCCGGCAGGCGAAGGCCCTTGTCCTTGGCGCATTCCAGCGCGATGTCATAGCCGGCATCCGCATGACGCATGACGCCGGTCGCCGGGTCGTTCCAGAGCACGCGCTCAAGCCGCTTTGCCGCATCGTCCGAGCCATCGGCGCAGATGACAACGCCGGAATGCTGCGAAAAGCCCATGCCGACGCCGCCACCGTGATGTAGCGAGACCCAGGTCGCGCCGGACGCGGTGTTGAGCAGCGCGTTTAGAAGCGGCCAGTCGGAGACGGCGTCCGAGCCGTCCTTCATCGCTTCGGTCTCGCGGTTGGGCGATGCGACCGAGCCGGAATCGAGATGGTCGCGTCCGATCACGATCGGTGCCGAGAGCTCGCCGTTCTTGACCATTTCGTTGAAAGCCAGCGCCAGACGATGGCGATCGCCGAGACCAACCCAGCAGATGCGGGCTGGCAGGCCCTGGAAGGAAATGCGCTCGGCCGCCATGTCCAGCCAGTTGTGCAGGTGCTTGTTGTCCGGCAGCAGCTCCTTCACCTTGGCGTCGGTCTTGTAGATGTCCTGCGGATCGCCCGACAATGCGGCCCAACGGAAGGGGCCGATGCCGCGGCAGAAGAGCGGTCTGATATAGGCGGGCACGAAGCCCGGAAATGCAAAGGCGTTTTCCAGCCCTTCATCTTTGGCGACCTGACGAATGTTGTTGCCGTAGTCGAGGGTCGGCACACCGGCGTCCCAGAAGGCCACCATGGCTTCGACATGCTGTTTCATCGAGGCCCGCGCTGCCGCCTCGACGGCCTTGGGATCGGTTTCGCGCTTGGCGCGGTGTTCGGCAACGCTCCAGCCGATCGGCAGGTAGCCATTCAGCGGGTCATGGGCCGACGTCTGGTCCGTGACGATGTCCGGGCGCGGACCGCCGGCCTTCATGCGGCGCACGAGTTCCGGAAAGATCTCCGCGGCATTGCCGAGCAGACCGACGGACTTGGCTTCACCGGCCTTCGTCCACTTTTCGATCAGGGCGAGGGCTTCATCAAGCGACTTCGCCTTTTCATCGACATAACGGGTGCGCAGGCGGAAATCGATGCGGGTCTCGTCGCTTTCGACCGCAAGGCAGCAGGCGCCGGCCATGACGGCCGCCAGGGGCTGGGCGCCGCCCATGCCGCCGAGGCCGCCGGTCAGGATCCACTTGCCCTTCAGGTCGCCATTGTAGTGCTGGCGGCCTGCTTCCACGAAGGTTTCGTAGGTACCCTGCACGATGCCCTGGGTGCCGATATAGATCCACGAGCCGGCCGTCATCTGGCCGTACATGGCCAGACCCTTCTTGTCGAGCTCGTTGAAATGGTCCCAAGTCGCCCAATGCGGCACGAGGTTGGAGTTGGCGATGAGCACGCGCGGTGCGTCCTTGTGGGTGCGGAAAACGCCGACCGGCTTGCCGGACTGCACCATGAGGGTCTCATCCTCGTTCAGGGTCTTCAGCGTCTCCACAATCGTGTCGAAGCTTGCCCAGTCGCGCGCGGCACGGCCGATGCCGCCATAGACCACCAGCTCATGCGGGTTTTCGGCAACATCCGGGTCAAGATTGTTCATCAGCATGCGCAGCGGCGCTTCCGTCATCCAGCTCTTGGCATTGAGTTCTGTGCCGCGCGGACTGCGGATTTCGCGGATATTGTGACGAGGATTGGTCATGATGCGTTCCCTTTTTCTGAGCGCTTGAGTCCGAGTGCGATCTGTTCGATGCGCGTCAGGACGTCCTTGAGATGAAGTCGGAGGCGGTCTGCCTTGGCTGTGTCATAGGCAAATGGCGGCGTCTCGGTCGCCAGATGGGTGCTCTGGGCAAGCTCCATCTGAATGGCGTGGACGCCTGTTTCCGGCCTGCCATAATGGCGTGTCGTCCAGCCGCCCTTGAAGCGACCGTTGAGAATGCTCGTATAGCCCTCTGCCGCTCCGGTCGCCGAAACTGTTGCCTGTTCGATTGCGGCGGCGCAGGTCTTGCCGTTGTCCGTCCCGATGTTGAAATCCGGCAGCTTGCCTTCAAACAGGAAGGGAATATGCGAGCGGATCGAGTGGCAATCATAAAGGACGGCCACGCCATGGATCGCCTTCACCCGTTCAATCTCTGCCGCCAACGCTGCATGATACGGCGCATGGAAATCACGGGTCCGGGCGGCGATATCGGCTTCGGTCGGCCCCTCGCCATCTTTCCAGATCGCGACGCCGTCGAAATCCGTTTCAGGCACGAGGCCGGTGGTGTTCTGTCCGGGGTAGAGGCTGACACCCGCAGGGTCCCGGTTCGCATCGATCACATAGCGATGAAACGTGGCGCGCACCGTCGTGACATTGTCCAGCAGGCCGTCATAAAGATCATGAATGTGCCAGTCGGTGTCGGCAAGTATCCGGCCGTTGTCGTTCAGGCGCGCATGAATATCGGCAGGCACATCGGTGCCCGTGTGCGGAAAACCGAGGATGACCGGCGAAGAACCTTGTTTGACTTCGAAAACGGCCATTTCACATCTCCAGCGCAGGCAGGATACCGGCGGAAACCGCGCTGATCAGCGTGCCGTCCGCCACGATGTCGGTCGCGGCCTTCAAGTCATTGGCCATGTAGCGGTCTTCTTCGAGCGACGGCACGACGGCGCGGATCGCCGCAATGGCCTTGGCCAGTTCCGGGCTCGTTGCGGGCGCACGGCACTCGATGCCCTGCGCACCGGCCAGAGCCTCGATGCCGAGAATGCCGTAGAGGTTGTCGGTCATGGCGAGAAGGCGGCGCGCGCCGTGGCAGGCCATGGATACGTGGTCTTCCTGGTTTGCCGATGTCGGCGTGGAATCGACGGAGGCCGGATGCGACATCTGCTTGTTTTCCGACATCAGCGTCGCCGAGGTCACTTCCGCGATCATCAGACCCGAATTCAGCCCCGGCTTTTTGGCGAGGAAGGCGGGGAGGCCGTAGGAGAGTGCCGGGTCTACGAGGAGCGCAATGCGGCGCTGCGCGATGGCTCCGATTTCACAGACGGCAAGCGCGATCTGGTCTGCTGCGAAGGCCACCGGTTCGGCATGGAAGTTGCCCCCGGACACGACGGAGTTGTCGGAGAGAACCAGCGGGTTGTCGGTCACCGCATTCGCCTCGATTTCAAGCGTGTGGCCGACCGAGCGCAAGAGATCAAGGCAGGCGCCATCAACCTGCGGCTGGCAGCGGATGCAATAGGGGTCCTGAACTCGCTCGTCGCCCTCGATGTGGCTGGTGACGATCGCAGAACCGGCAAGCAGCGCCCGGAGCGCCGCAGCGGTATCGATCTGGCCCTGATGGCCACGCAACGTATGAATATCCGGATGGAAGGGCGCAACCGAACCCATGGCGGCATCGGTGGAAAGCGCGCCTGTGATCAGTGCCGCCTGCGCTGCGCGGTGCGCGCGGAAAAGCCCGGCCAGCGCCAGCGCCGTGGACGTCTGCGTGCCATTGATCAGCGCCAGACCTTCCTTGGCGGCAAGAACGACCGGCGTCAGGCCCGCCTTCTTCAGCGCCGATGCGCCATCCATCCGTTCACCGGCATAGAAGGCTTCGCCATGACCCATCATGACGGCGGTCATATGGGCAAGCGGCGCGAGGTCGCCCGAGGCACCGACAGAACCCTTTTCCGGGATCAGCGGAATGACGCCGCGCTCAAGCATGGCTTCGATCAGGCGGACGAGCTCAATACGGACGCCGGATGCGCCACGGCCAAGCGAAACCAGCTTCAGCGACATGATGAGGCGGACGACATTTTCCTGAAGCGGTTGCCCAACGCCGCAGCAATGCGACAGGATCAGGTTGCGTTGCAGGGTGGAGACATCCGCCGCGTCGATCTTGATCGAGGCAAGCTTTCCGAAGCCGGTGTTGATGCCGTAAACGGGTGCGTTTCCAGCCGCGATCTCGGCAATGCGCGCCGCCGCCTTCAGGATCCCGGCGTCAAAAGACGGGTCGAGGCGTGCCGGCTCGCCGGTCCAGTAAATGGTCTCGAGATCCTTCAGCGAAACCGATCCGGGGTGGAGGGTGATGGTCATCGATCGATCCTTTCGCCCTTGAAGACATGGGCATGCAGTGGGTTGAAGCCGATCCGGTAGACGAGCTCGGCCAGGCTCTCGACATTCCAGATGGCAAAATCGGCAGACTTGCCGGGCTCGAGTGTCCCGGTCTCGTCAAGCAAGCCAAGGGCGCGCGCGCCTTCGCGTGTCGCCCCGGCGATGCATTCCTCGACGGTGAGACCAAAGAGTGTGGCCGACATGTTCATGGTCAGAAGAATGGATGTGAGGGGCGACGTGCCGGGATTGCAGTCCGTCGCAATAGCGATGTGCGTGCCCGCCTCGCGCAGCAGTTTCACGGGCGGCTTCTGCTTTTCGTTGATGGCGTAGAAAGCGCCGGGCAGCAGCACAGCAACCGTGCCGGCCGTCGCCATGGCGCGGGCACCATCTTCATCGAGATATTCGAGATGGTCAGCCGATAGTGCGCCATAGGATGCGGCAAGCTTCGCGCCGCCGAGATTGGAGAGCTGTTCGGCATGCAGCTTCACCGGCAGGCCAAGCGACCTTGCGGCATCAAAGACGCGCGCGATTTGCGCGGGCGAAAAGGCGATGCCCTCGCAGAAGCCATCGACCGCATCAACCAGACCCTCTCGGTGCGCTTCGGTCAAGCCCGGCAGCACCACGTCAGTGATGTAATCGTCATTCTGCCCCTTGTATTCGACCGGAGTTGCATGTGCGCCGAGATAGGTCGTGATGACGCGCACAGGGCGAAGGTCGGCCAGCTTGCGCGCGGCGCGTAGCATGTTCAGCTCGGCTTCGATATTCAGGCCGTAGCCGGACTTGATTTCGAGCGTCGCCACGCCTTCGGCAAGCAATGTGTCCACCCGCGCCAGCGATGCATCGACGAGCCCATCGACCGAAAGCGCGTTGGTTGCCTTGACGGAGGAAACGATACCGCCGCCGGCACGCGCGACCGCTTCATAGGTTGCTCCCTCGAGGCGCATTTCGAATTCGCGCGCCCGGTTGCCGCCATGAATGATGTGTGTATGGCAATCGACAAGCCCCGGGGTCACCCAGCGGCCCTCGAGATCGAACGTCTCGGCGTTGCTTGCGGCAGAGTTGGGCAGACCCTCTTCGGAGCCCGCATAGACGACCCGCCCGCTCTCGACGAGCAGAGCACCCTTTTCATGGATGCCAAGGCCACCCTGCGATGAGGCCAGCGTCGCAAGCCGGGCATTGCGCCACAACTGCGGACGGACGTGCTGATCGCTATTTTTTGACACCGATCACCTCGGGAAGTTTCGAATGAGGACTTTCAATCTTCGATAACATGTATATACATAATAGCACCGCTGACAAGCGGCAATTTTGAATGGTAGGTTGAAATTGACGGGTCGCGGAGGCCGAGCAACGTGAATGCAGCTGTTAAAACGATCCATGCGCAACGCGCGCTTCTGCCTTCCGGCTGGTGCAGCGATGTACGACTGACCCTTGATGGTGCGCACATCTCCGGGGTCGAGCAGGGTGTGGCCGCGATCGCCGGCGACGAGCGTCATTCGGTCCTTGTGCCTGCCATGCCCAACCTGCACAGTCATGCATTCCAGCGCGCAATGGCTGGCCTCACCGAAGTGCGCGGCCCGGCGAATGACAGCTTCTGGAGCTGGCGCACGGTCATGTACAAGTTTGCGCTGTCGATGACGCCGGAGCATGTCGAGGCCGTTGCGGCGCAGCTCTATGTGGAAATGCTCGAAGCTGGATTTTCCCGCGTTGGCGAATTTCACTATCTCCACCATGACAAGGATGGCGCGCCCTATGCCGACATCGCCGAAATGGCGGTGCGCATTGCCGCCGCCAGTGCGCAAACGGGAATCGGCCTCACTCTGCTGCCGGTTTTTTATGCGCATTCCGGATTTGGTGGTGCGCAGCCGATTGAAGGGCAGCGCCGCTTCATCAATTCGGTCGACTCCTATGCCCGTCTCATGGAACGCTGCGAAACCATCACCGGCGGCGTTCAAACCGCGCGTCTCGGCATTGCGCCACACAGCTTGCGCGCGGCAACGCCAGATGAACTCAAGGCGGTACTCCCGCTCGCCAAGGGTGGTCCCGTCCATATCCATATCGCCGAGCAGGTGAAGGAAGTGGAAGACTGCGTTTCATGGTCGAAGGCCCGGCCGGTCGAATGGCTGCTTGCCAACGCGCCGGTCGATGATCGCTGGTGCCTGATCCATGCAACCCACATGACCGACGAAGAAACCCTCGGTATGGCGAAAAGCGGCGCGATTGCCGGGCTCTGCCCGATCACGGAGGCCAATCTGGGTGATGGCACGTTCCCGGCCACGCTGTTCCTTGAAGCAGGCGGCAGGCTCGGCGTCGGTTCGGATTCCAATGTCATGATCTCGCTGCCCGGCGAACTTGCCCAGCTTGAATATTCGCAGCGTCTTGCAAGACGTGCGCGCAACGTGATTGCCGCACCCGGTGGCTCGACGGGCCGGGCTCTGTTCGATCATGCCATCATCGGCGGCAACGCGGCGCTCGCCTCCAGGGTTGGCCTCGCCGAAGGCTGCGACGCGGATATGGTCTCGCTCGATTGCAGGGCTGCGCCCCATCTGGTTGACGATCAGATCATCGATCACTGGGTGTTTGCAGGCGGCATTCGCGTTGACACCGCCTGGTCTGGCGGACGCAAGCTGGTCGAGGCCGGCCGCCATCACCTGCGCGACCAGGTCAATCAGCGTTTTCTCAAGGCGCTGGGCGAACTTACGGCGCAGTGACCTTTTCAGCGTGGCCGTTCCGCACTAGAGCGGTGGACGCTGAGACGATTGGAGACCTGAATGAGCACGGCCAGAGATGCCACGCTGCACCAGCGCATCCTGAGCGATATTGAAGGGCGCATTCTCTCCGGGGAATGGCCGCCGGGATACCGTATCCCGTTCGAGGTTGAACTTGCGGCGCAATATCAGGTCTCGCGCATGACCGTGAACAAGGTCATGACCCAGCTTGCCAAGAATGGCGTCATTGAACGCCGCAAGAAGGGCGGCAGCTTTGTCACCCAGCCGCACAGTCAGGCCGCCGTACTCGAGATCAATGACATCGAGGCGGAAGTGCTGGCGCTGAATCTGCCCTATCGCTGCGAAATCCGCGCGCGCACGGCCCGCAAGGCGCGTGCCGAGGACATCCGGCGCATGGAGGTCCCGCTTGGCGCTGCCATCATCGACGTGCGGTGCTTGCATTATGCCGGCCCGCACCCATTCTGTCTTGAAGACCGGGTCATCAACGTGAATGCGGTCCCGACGGTTGCGGATGCAGATTTCGATGCGATTTCGCCCGGCCGCTGGCTGATCCAGCAGATTCCCTGGAATTCGGCCGAGCACAAGATTTATGCGCAATCGGCCTCGCAGAACGTTGCGTCCGAATTGCGGATCAAGGAAGGCGCGGCCTGTCTGGTCATCGAGCGCCGCACGTGGCTCGCCGATCAGGCCGTGACATCCGTGCGCTTCATCTATCCCGGCGAGTCACATTCGCTGGTGGCGCGATTTTCACCCGCACGGTAAGCCGTGACGAGTTCATCTCATCGCTTGTATCTGCGGGTCTGGAAATTCAGGACGGTCGCGAGAAACATCATGCCCGCTGCCATGGCGAAGGTAGTCTGCATCCCTGATTGAATGGCAATGACGGGCGCGGATCCAAGGTCTTGCGTGCCGACAGCGAACGCGAAAATGCTGCCCATGCCCGACGCGCCAGCAATCAAGCCCAGATTGCGCGATAGCGTGAGTAACCCAGAGACTATGCCACGCTGTTCTGCGGGGACGTCTGCGAGCGCCTCCGTATTGTTTGCGGCTTGGAAGAGCTGGTAGCCAGGGGTGAGGATCACGATTGCTCCAAGATAGCCGGTGATTCCTATGAGGTTGGGAAGGAGTGCCAGCATAGATGCGCCCGCAGTGACGAGCCAGAGACCCAAAGTCGCCGTTCGATGGCTTCCGATCATGTCGACCAACCGACCTGACGGAAGGCCGGAGAATATCGAGATCATCGGTCCCACTGCCATAACGATGCCTACAAGTCCTGCTCTCAGGCCGAGTCCCAGGCTGAGATAAAACGGACCAACGACAAGCGTCGTCATCATCATGGCGGCGACCACGAGATTGAGCAAAAATCGTGGCATCAGCCCGCGTTCCCTGGCCAGCATGGAGAGTCCGAACGCGACTGAACGTGTCTTTTTTCCGCTCGGAAACGCCTTGGCAGTGAGAACCAGCGCAGCCGCTGCCAAAGGCACCTGAAACCAGAAGATTGATCTCCAGCCGAATTCGGAGACCAATATGCCTCCGACCGATGGGCCAAGCGCTGTGCCCAAAGCTGAAACGGAACCGAGAAGGCCCATGGCACGGCCGATCCGTGACGAATCTGAAATCTGGCGCATCAACGCCATGGAAAGTGTCATCATGAACGCCGCTCCGACGCCCTGGACGCCGCGAGCAAACATCACCAGGAACAGACTGGGTGCGACCGCACATGAAATCGAAGCGATCATGAAAATGCTAAGCCCCAGTATAAGCATCTGCTTCATACCGTGTCGATCACCGAAACGTCCGGCCATGACGACCGAGATTGTCAGTGTGCCGAGATAAGCGATCACAACCAGCTGGACCTCACGAAAAGGCGCTGCGAACGCCACTTGCAGGTCTGGCAGAGCGATGTTTGCAATGCTTGTACCCAACGACGCTAGCAGCATCGACAAGGCAAGCCCGGAGACTGCGCGTCGTTGAGATGTAAATAATTCAGTGATGGGATGGATTTTCATGACTTTGATCCCTTGCCAGACAGAGCGAATGGGCAGAGCCTGCCACTTCAAGTCAACTTGAGGTCAAGCATGAAATTTCTGGATATTGGCGAAGTGGCTGCCCGAAGCGGCGTGAAGCCCTCCGCATTGCGCCATTATGAGTCGGCCGGACTGATTTCATCGGTCGCAAGGCACGGATTGCGCAGGCAATTTCCGCCTGAGGTGCTTTTGCAACTCAAGCTGATTGCCATGGGCAAGTCTGCCGGATTTTCGCTCGATGAAATCGCGGGCATGTTTGGTCGCAATGGTTTGCCGGACCTGCCGCGAGCTCTCCTGCATGAAAAGGCAAATGAGATCGACCGTCAGATCGATGATCTGAGAGCCCTAAGCGATACATTGCGACACGTCGCCGATTGTAGCGCGCCTTCCCACATGGAATGCCAGACCTTTCGCGGTTTGCTCGACAAGGCAGGTATGCAAAGCGCGTTCGCCTTGCCTGACCGAAAGCCGGTAAAGCGCAAGTCAAGAACGTGAAATCCCTCTTGCCTGCTGCGAGCAGCCTACATCGCGGTCGTCCGACGAGAGGCTGCGCGTGGTGTCAGGAGGCTGGAGCCGATGAGTGCTGCGGCACGTTCCAGCGCTGCTCTGGGCGACTTGTTGCCGAGCAGGGCATCATGAATCTCGTCGCCGAGGATCTTCTCGATCATCGTATATTGAGGGATCTTCGGGCGCTGCCAGGTGTGCAGCAAATTCTTCTTTGCGAGCTGGTCCACGAACCGAACGATCGGCGAACTGGCTGCCGCTTCCGGATCGGCGCTCACTGAGAAGCGCGGTGCGACAGGAAATCCGTTCTTGACGTGGGCCTTCATCGCTTCGCGCGACGCCATCCAGGCGATGGCATCGGCGGCAAGTTCGACCCTTTCTTCCGGCAGGTTCGTCGGAATGCAAAAGAGAAAACCGCCGATCGGCGAAGCGCGCGTGCCGCCGAGGCCCGATGGCTGCGGCAGGTATTCCACCCGGCGCTTCACGACAGACTGGACGTCATATTCGAATCGCGCAGCACGCATCGTCCAGAAATAGCCAAGGCTCGCATGGCCTTTCATGAAAACCGAAAGCGACTGGTCCCATGCCATCTCGAGGATCTTGGGTGGCGAGATTTCCATCAGGCGGCGCATGTAGTCGATGGCGGCAAAGCCAGCGTCCGAGAGTATCGTGCAACGCAGATGCTCCAGGTCGATGCCTTCGACCGTATAACCGGTGCGCGTCTTTGGCAGAGATATGACCGGCTGGCCACAAGCACCCATGAAGAAGAGGAAGCTCGAGGCAATCGGCATGCCGCGCGCGCCATCCCAGACGGCGCCATAGCGCCCCTCGGCCGGTGCGTGAAACTTCCGCCCGGAGTTGATCACGTCATCGAATGTCTTCGGAAACCCGAGGCCTACATCGCCGAAGAGATCCTTCCGGGCCGCCAGGAATTCCACCGTGCAGTAGCCCGGAACGCCATAGTCCCGGCCTTCCCATGTGGCTGAGGCCCAGATTGAGGGATGAAAGTCGAGCGGGTTTATTCCGGTTTTCTGGATATATTGATCGATGGGGCGGATGAAGCCGCTTTCGGCAAACTCGCCAAGCCAGGGCATGTTGATCGCGATGACGTCGTAGTCCGAAAACGGCTTCGCGCCATTTTCCCGCGCCCGCCGATAAAGCTCGGGCAAAGGCAGGAGATCAAAGTTCTTGCGTGACGCGAGATTGCTGCGAAAATCCGCCCACATGTTGCGCATGGCGGAGAAGTAGTTGTCGTCGTTCAGCAGAAAACGCAGTTCGATCTGGGACTCGACACGCTTTTGCACCAGCCGCATTGGTGGGATGATTTGCGATCCAAGCGGCGTTCCACCAAAGTAATACTGGTCTTCGCCTTCGCTGGCGCGCAGGCCAAGCGTTTGCGCTAGCAGCGACTTCGTCTTGCGCGCGTAGATTTCGAACGACCGCAGCAGTTCTTCACTTGGCTGAAGGGTAAAGCTCTTGCCTGTCGATCCCTTGACCACCTTGAGAATATGGCCGTTGTCGATCATGCGGTTGATCAGCCGCATCGAGGTTGCATAGGCCAGTCCGGATTCCTGACCTAACGTCGAGATCGACACGCTCTGGTTCAGGATATGCGACTTCACGAGAAAGGTGACGATACGCCAGATGGCGTCGTCGCCCGCCTCCTCGATCACATCCCGGAACGGACGGCGTGTCTTTTCGATGAAGTCGATGACACGCAGGATCTCGTATTCGTTCACGTCAGCCTCCCAACCGCCGCGTCATTCGCATGGGCGCTTCCTTCGATCTGCCGGGTTGCGAAGCCCCAGACCGAAATCGACCTCACAAGAACTATATCGCCTTAAGTCCCTTGGCGGGAGACGATTTTTCCCGTGTCAGGCCGGCCAGACGCTCATACTGCTCGAACAACACAAAGAAATCCTTGTCAGCGAGGCCTTCCGCATAGGCAGCCTCATATTGCTGGCGGATCATGGATGCGAGATACATGGGAACATGATCAGCCTTTGCAGCACCGAGGATGAGATCGAAGTCCTTCATCATCTGGGATACGGAAAAGGCGGGATCGTAGTTGCGATTGACCAGAAGGTCGCGCTTGTAGGCAATCAGTGGCGAGGCGACCGCGCTCTCGCAAATCACATTCAACATCGTCTCGACGCTGAGATTGCCTTTGAGCCCCAGTGTCAGCGCTTCGCCCAGAAGTGCAGCCGTTGCGCCCACGAGCGCGTTGACCACCAGCTTCAGGTACCGGGCCTCTTCGCCATCTCCAAGATAGAACCGGCGTGACGAGAAGCTTTCAAGCACAGGTTCGATCCTGCGATAATCGTCCTCCGGGCCGGAAGCCATCACGGAGAGCGTGCCCGAGGACGCCGTAACGGTACTACCCGACACCGGAGCACGGATGTAGGCCACGTTTTTGCGGGCAAGCGCCTCGGCAACCTCCGCCGAAATTTCCGGCGAAACAGTACTCATCTCGACCAGGGTCTGACCGGGTCGCATGATCTCCGCCAGAGCTCCGGGTGCGAGCATGAGCTGTCTGAGGACAGCATCGTTGGGGATCGTCATCAGAATGACGTTCGATGCATCCACAAGATCGGAAAGCGAATGCGCGACATTCGCACCGGCTGCGACAACCGAGGCCCGATTTTCGGGAAGCGGTTCGTACACCGTGAGACGGTAGCCCTTTTCAAGGACATGCCGGCTCATAGGCGCCCCCATCTTGCCGATACCGGCCCAACCCACTCTCAACGTATCCTGCATGTGCAACCTTCCTTCCGAGACGGCGACCGACATCGGGGTTTCAAAAGCCCGCCCTGATTTGGGGAGAGCTTTGGCTCACCTGAATGGATTTTCATGTGAGGCGCACGCGCCGTCTCCTCCGCTATAAACCTAGTGCCCGACGCAGAGGGTTTTCTGCATCAAAAATATCCGTTTCGGATAATTAAGCATTTGTCCGGATACGTCCTCGTGCCATAGCTTCAAAATCGAACTACACGGGGGTTCCTTGGGAGGAATTCAATCCGTTTCTTAAAGTTGTAAACCGGGCAGGAGAAAGCCTGTCCGGGTCGTTGTTTCAGAATTCCGGTTCTGACTGGCGCAGGTTTGTAGTTGGGCTTTGCCTATACTCACACATGTGTCGAACATTACCGATTATTCTGACCTACGACATTGCACAGCGTCGATTGTTCGTGTGTCCCGTGAAGGGCGCAGAGCAATACATGGTATGTTTTAGGATGCGCTCAAGGCGTCTCCGAATAACGGAAGGCATGAAAATGAAGGCCGTCAGGTATTACACGAAGAAAGATATCCGGGTTGAGGATGTTCCCGCGCCGACCGGTCCGTTGGCGGATGATATGGTTCTGATCGAGCCCCTGGTGTGCGGCATTTGCGGCACCGATCTTCACGAATACATTGCGGGTCCGATCGTGACACCTGCGACTCCCCACGTCTATTCCGGCGCGGTCCTGCCGCAGATCCTTGGCCATGAATTTTCAGCCCGGGTGATCGAAGTTGGCAAGGCCGTCACGCACGTCAAGCCTGGCTCGCGTGTCTCGATCCAGCCTCTGATCTCGCCGCGCGACGACTACTATGGCCGTCGGGGCCTGTTCCATCTGTCCGAAAAGATGGCCTGCGTTGGCCTTTCCTGGGATTGGGGCGGTATGGGCGAACGGGCTGTGGTCAACGGCTACAACGTGTTCCCGGTTCCGGATAGCGTTTCCGACATTCAGGCCGCGATGATCGAGCCTGCAGCCGTGGCGCTTTACGGCGTCGATCGCGGCGGAGTTACAAGCGGCAGCAGCGTACTTGTCTCCGGCGTCGGACCGATCGGAGCACTGGTCCTTCTGGCCACCAAGGCAGCGGGTGCAACAACGATCTTCGTGTCCGAACTCAATCCCAATCGTCGGGCGCTTGCCAAACAGCTCGTGCCGGAGGCCATCGTCTTCGATCCGCGCGAAACCGATGCTCTGCAGCTCTTCCGCGACCATACCGAGGAAGGCGTGGGTCTTGATGTCGCCCTCGAATGCGTTGGGGCGGAGGCCTCACTGAACCTGTGCGCGCAGGCGGTGCGTCGCCGCGGGACTGTCGTTCAGGTTGGTCTGCACATGAAGCCAGCAGCGGTCGACGCGATGTTGTGGGCATTGAAGGATATCACGGTTGAAGCCACGTGGTGCTACCCGGTTCAGATCTGGCCGCGTGTCGCGTCCATGATTGGCGCGGGTATTTTCCCGGTCGAAAAGATCGTGACCGCGAAGATTTCACCTGACGACGTGGTGGCCAAGGGATTTGAGGCGCTTCTCGATCCGAAGGCGACGCATATGAAAATTCTGGTCGACATGAAGGCCTGACGGCCGGTCGCAAACGCAAGTCAAGAATGGTGGATTTGTCACGAAGGTGCGCGCCTGCGGCGTGGCCTTTGACGGGTTCCCTGTCGAATTCGAAAGGAGTTCCGCATGCATTACGTGGTTCATTGTCTCGATCACGAGGGAGCTGTCGACAAGCGGCTCGCCAATTACGAGGCGCACAAGGTCTATCTCGGTTCCGGAAAGACGAAAACCGTGATCTCCGGACCACTGCTGGCCGATGACAATGCGACGATGATCGGCTCGCTCTTCATCTTCGATGCAGAGACCAAGGAAGAGGTCGTTGCATTCAACAAGGCCGATCCTTTCACCAGGGCAGGCGTCTGGAAAAGCGTCAACATCCATCCCTTCAACAAGCGGGTAGACAACCGATGACCACGAACGAGAAACCGGTTTCAGCGGCAATCATCGGTCTGGGTTGGTGGGGCCGCAAGATGGTAACGCTGGTCAACGCTGGCGGTGCCGACATGCATTTCGTCCGCGGTGTGGACCCGACACCCGAGGCTGGTGCATTCGCGAATGAAAAGGGACTGACCTACTCGACGGACATGGCTGAAGCGCTGACCGATCCCGCAATTGAGGCCGTCGTGCTGGCAACCCCGCATTCGTTGCACCGCCAGCAGATCGAACAGGTCGTTGCCGCCGGCAAGCATGTGTTTTGCGAAAAGCCTCTCGACCTGACAAAGGCCGGAGCGCAGGCATCTGTTGAACTTTGCCGCAAGGCAGGCCTCGTCCTCGGTATGGGCCATGAGCGCCGGTTTGAACCGCCTATAGCCGAAATTCTTGCCGCCGCGCAGGACGGGCGTCTTGGTCGGTTGCTGCAGATCGAAGCCAACTTCAGTCACGACAAGTTCCTGGGCCTCGACCCGTCGAACTGGCGGCTGAAGGCAGATCAGGCTCCTGCTGGCGGCATGACAGCAACAGGCATCCATCTGACCGATCTTGCCGTAAAGCTCATGGGGCGGCCGCTTGATGTCCGGGTTGCATGTGAGAATCTCGCGTCAACCATCCCCCAGGGGGATACGATGAGCGCGCATATTCGATTTGCCAACGGCGGCACTGCCTATGTGTCGGCGACGCTTGCAACGCCGTTTGTCTCGCGCTTTGCCGTGTTTGGCACCAATGGCTGGATCGAAGTTCGAGACAAGGCCCACGTTGAAGCACCCGAAGGCTGGGTTGTGACGGAGGGCTGGAAGAACCAGCGCATCACCGTGCGCGAAGTCGGCCCGGCGGAACCTGTGCGCGACAATCTGCGTGCATTTGCGCACGCTGTTCGTGGCAAGTCGGACTATCCGATTTCCGGTGAGGACATGATCAACAATATCGCGTTGCTTGAAGCCATCGTACGATCGGCAAAGACCAGCAACGTGGAAGCAATCTGAGGAGGATCCCATGAAGGCACTTGTTTTCGAGGCCCCTGAAAAGCCCGTCATCGTCGATGCCCCCATGCCCGAACTGTCGCCAAACGAAGTCCTCGTGCAGACCAAGGCCGTTGGCATCTGCCACTCGGATTACGAACTTCTGGCGGGCCGCTACATCATCCCGATTTCCTATCCGGTGACGCCCGGGCACGAATGGTGCGGCGAAATCGTCGAGGTCGGCCGCAACGTCAAGGGTTTCAGCAAGGGTGATCGCGTCGTCGGTGAATGCGTGGTCAGGACGCCAGAAAGGCTGCACCATTTCGGCTTTTCGATGAGTGGCGCGGACCGTGAGTTCTTCGCGGTCAATCCGGAATGGCTTCACAAGCTGCCCGACGCGGTCGACAACAAGAAGGCAGCGCTCATTGAGCCCTTTACCTGCGGTTACTACGCGGTCATGCGGTCCGGCGGCACCAATGCGAGTGAGACCGTCGTCGTCTCCGGTGGCGGCACGATCGGCCTCGTGTCGGCTGCGGCCGCGATCGGAATGGGCGCCCGTGTGATTGTCGTTGATCCGCTCGCATCCCGTCGCGAGGTCGCGCTCAAGCTGGGCGCTGATGTCGCAATCGACCCTACGGACGGGGGTGCTGCGGAGCGGGTGCGCGAATTGACCGGCGGCCATGGCGCAGACCTCGTGATTGAGGCGTCTGGTCATGACGCGTCTCTGGCCGCTGCCTTTGACTATGCGCGTGAGGAAGGTCGCATGTCGATGGTTGGCATCAACATCGGCCGCAAGGTTCCTGTCGTGATCGGTCAGATCCAGATGAAGAACCTGACGGTTCGCGGCTGCATTGGTTCGCCGGGCGTCTGGCCGTCCGCCATTCGCTTCCTGGAGCGCACGGGCATCAATCTTGCGCCGATCCAGACCCACGATTTTGCATTGACCGAGGCGGTCAGCGCGTTCTCGTTCGGACAGGATCCGACCAAGAGCATCAAGATTACTCTTCTGAATGGATAAGACATGGCAAATCAGGCACTTATCGTAGGCGCGACCGGCATAACGGGAAGCAATCTGGCAGAACATCTTCTGGGGCTCGGTGGCTGGGACGTCCTGGGGCTCTCGCGGTCAAAAAGCCGGGTTCCGGGCGTCACGACGCTGAGTTGCGATCTCACCGATGCTGCATCGGTGAAGGCGGCGATCGCAGATGCGCGGCCGACACATGTGTTCATCACCGCCTGGTCCCGACAGGATACCGAGGCGCAGAACTGCATCGTCAACGGCGCTATCGTTCGAAATGTGCTTGATGCGCTTGCCGGGCGTGGTGTGAAGCACGTCGCTCTGACCACGGGCACGAAACACTATCTCGGCCCGTTTGAATCCTACGCCAAGACGCAGCCGGAAACACCTTTCCGCGAAGAGCAGGAAAGGCTCCCGGGCGAAAACTTCTACTATGTTCAAGAGGATGAAGTCTTTGCCGCTGCCGCGCGTGATGGCTTCACATGGTCTATCCATCGCCCGCACACGCTGATCGGCTATGCCGTCGGCAACGCCATGAACATGGCCGCGACCCTCGCAGTCTATGCGACCATCTGCAAGGAAACGGGTCGCGGGTTCGTCTTCCCCGGCTCTCCCCAGCAGTGGCAGGCGGCAACGGACGTCACGGATGTACGCGTTCTCGCCCATCATCTCGCATGGGCCGCGACGCACAAGGAGGCAGCCAACCTCGCGTTCAACGTCGTGAATGGTGAGATCTTCCGCTGGAAGTGGCTCTGGCCGAGGCTTGCGGCCTATTTCGGCATCGAGGCCGCAGCCTATCCCGGAACGCCGAACCGGCTTGAAGACCAGATGAAGGACGCATCCGCAATCTGGGATCAGATCGTGCAGAAATATGGCCTGCAGGCGAACAAGCTCTCCCATGTGGCGTCCTTCTGGCATTCCGATGCAGATCTCGGACGACAGATCGAGACGTTCAACGACATGGGTCGCAGCCGCAAGTTGGGCTTCCTCGAATATCAGGAAACCCTTCAGTCCTTCACGGACGCATTCGACCGCCTGCGTGCGGATCGCATCATTCCCTGATGACAAGGAGCGTGCAGATGGTTGGTACGAGACAAAATGGCGCTGCGGCATCGGGCTTCTTCACGGAGCAGAACTCCGTCGATACAGTCAACGGCCGTACGGGGCGCGATGCGAACCCGCGTTTGGCACATGTCATGGCAAGTCTTGTCCGGCATTTGCACGACTTCATCCGCGAAGTCGAACTGACCCAGGACGAATGGGAGGTCGGCATCGACTTCCTGACCCGAACGGGCCAGATCTGCTCGAATGAACGACAGGAATTCATTCTGCTTTCCGACACTCTTGGCGTGTCCATGCTGGTCGACGCGATCAACAATCGTCGCCCCCCGCCGGCCACGGAGAATACGGTATTTGGTCCGTTCCACGTCGAAGGGTGCCCGGTGCGGCAAATGGGAGAAACCATCTGCCTCGATGGCAAGGGTGAACCCTGCCTGTTTACCGGACGCGTGCTCGATCTCGATGGAAACCCAGTCTCCGGTGCGCGGATCGACGTTTGGTCTGACAATGCCGATGGGTACTACGACGTTCAGCAGCCGGGCATTCAGCCGCAGTGGAACAATCGTGGTGTCTTCATCACCGGTGATGACGGCGTTTACAGCTTTGTTGGGATCAAGCCCGTTTCCTATCCGATCCCGGACGACGGTCCCGTTGGCAAGATGCTGGGAGGATTGGATCGCCATCCCTACCGGCCGGCGCATATGCATTACATGGTTCGGGCTGAAGGCTTTCAGAAACTTGTGACCCACACCTTCGTCGGTGGGGACAAGTATCTGGAATCCGACGCGGTTTTCGGCGTGAAGCAGACGCTCGTCGCTCCCTTCGAAAAGCTTGAGGGCGCTGATACCGCCTGGCGTTCAGACTATGACTTCGTTCTCGTTCCGGCGAGCTTGAAGCGATAGGAGCTCGCCTTGGACAACTTTGTATTCAACGCAAATCCTGGCCGCGTTCTGTTCGGGAGTGGTACCGTTGCGCGGCTCGGAGAAGAAGTTGCAAGTTTGAATGCCGAGCGTGTGCTGGTGCTTTCGACGCCCGAACAGGCTGACATGGCATCCGGCATAGCCGCGCAATTGGGTACAAGGGTTGCGGCCGTGTTCTCAAATGCGCAGATGCACACGCCTGTCGAAGTGACGCGCGATGCCCTGCATGTGGTAGAGCAGGCAAAGGCCGATCTTGTGCTTTCAGTCGGCGGTGGGTCCACGACGGGTCTCGGCAAGGCGATCGCCTGGCGAACAGACCTGCCGCAAATCGTGGTTCCGACAACCTATGCCGGTTCCGAGGCAACGCCGATCCTTGGCGAAACGGAAGCCGGCCGCAAGACAACAAGATCGGATCCACGCATCCTGCCCGAGGTCATCGTTTATGATGTTGATCTCACACTGACATTGCCGGTTGCGATGTCGGTGACCAGCGGGATCAATGCAATTGCCCATGCGGCAGAAGCCCTCTACGCACGCGATGCGAACCCGATCGTTTCGATGATGGCGGAAGAAGGGATCTCGTCGATCGTGCGAGGTTTGCCACGACTGACGACGAACGCTCAGGACCGGGAGGCAAGGACACAGCTGCTTTATGGCGCGTGGCTTTGCGGCGTGTGCCTGGGATCCGTGGGCATGGCTTTGCACCATAAGCTTTGCCACACGCTTGGCGGAATGTTCAACCTCCCGCACGCGCCCATGCACACGGCCGTGCTGCCGCATGCGCTTCGCTACAACGCGGATTCCGCACCCGCAGCGATGGCCAGACTGAGCCGCGCCATGGGCTTTGCCGACCCGGCGGTTGGTCTTTTCGAGTTTGCTGCGAGGCTGGGCGCGACCATGTCGCTGAAGGGCCTCGGCATGCCCGAAAACGCTGTTGAGGCTGCGGTAACCGAGGCGATGGCCAATCCTTACTGGAACCCGAGGCCGCTTGAAAAGGGCGCGCTCACGACGCTTCTGGAACGCGCCTTTGCCGGTGATGCACCCTGGGGATGACGGGAGCAGCAACTTGGGATTTTCCGCGTAGATTTCCTCTGAATTTTCTTTTGAAATCAGATGCTTGGTAAAAAGTCCAAAATGAATATTTCTCTGGTTTTCTTTGAAAACACACCGCTCTAACATCCAGCAATGAGGAAAATAAAAGACGCGGTTCAGGGAATAGAAAGTGGGCCAAAGTCGGGGAGTGGAATGAAATGATTGCGGTTCGCTTGGCGATTGGCAATCCAGACAAAGCATCAGAGAGAGACATTTATTTCGAAGATCACAAAAAATATCTTCGATCCGGCGCTTTGGACATCATTCAGTCCGGACCTATTCTTTGCGAAGCGGGTCGTGGTCAAGGTGGAATGGTTGTCGCGAACGTCAATACTCTCGAAGAGATGCGACGGTTCAGTGATAACGACCCCTTTGTCCAGAACGGCGTTTACGGGCTGGTGGAAATATACGAGTGGACGCCAACCATAGACAATATGGCTTCCAATTAAGTTGCAAGTTTGGCTTTGCCGTGAAGGCGCTCTATCTGGGAGGAGGAGCAAATGAATGACAATTTTGCCCTTGATTTCAGTGCGTCCGGATCCCTCGGTTCCGCTGCAGCGTTGAATTCAATTCCCTCATTTCTATTGCTCACCAGTTCAGTGATCCCTCCCGGACGGTCACGGTCCCCCATGCAGCATTGCCACTATGCCGGAGCATCCGTTCTCGACTGTGAGTTTGGATCCATAGCACGTGGTTTCGGCATGGGGGCAGGGCCGGTAAAGGCTCGCACCTGGGGGATTATCGCATGACAAATGGAGTGACCATGCTCGACAATTTGCAGACCAATGCGTTGCGTCTGCCGGGAACTCTTGCTCGCAGCTTTGTAACGGTGTTGCTGTCGACGCTTCTGCTTTTGATCGTCTGTGCCATCTATGCGCCGTCAAGCGTGTCCTGGGGCGCTCTGTCCGGCAGCCTCCCGTTTGCGGCCATTATCGCGATCGTCGGGCTCGGGCAGCTGCTTGTTGTTCAACAGGGTGGCGTCGATCTCTCTCTCCCCGGATCTGTCTCGCTGGCGGTCGTCGTGGCCACGCATTATCCGCAACAACAGAACGACCTGCTCTGGCAAGCGGTGTTGATCGCGGCCGGCTTTGCCCTCGCAGCGGGTGTGCTCAACGGCGTGCTGGTGAGCATCTTCAGACTCAATGCGATCATCGCGACCATCGGCACCAACGCTCTGCTCTACAGCGCCGTGTTTGCGGTTTCCGGTGGTGTGCCGTCGATCACGACACCGCTTCTGGCAGATATCGCGGGTGGTTCAAAGGCGGGCGTACCGCATTCGGTCTATTTTGCTGTCGCACTCATGCTTCTGGTCGCCTTCGTCTTGAAGAAGACGGTGATTGGCCGGCGCTTTGAGGCAATTGGCGCCAGCCCTTTGGCGGGCCGCGCAGCAGGCTTGCGGGTTCGGTTGCATCAGGTGATGGCCTATGTCCTCGCACAGCTTCTCTACTGTGTGGCAGGCGTCCTGATCGCAGGGATTACACGAGAGCCGACGGCATTCCAGGGCGACAGCCTGCTTCTTCCCTCGGTCGCAGTCGTCGTTCTGGGCGGGACGTCTCTGCTCGGCGGACGAGGCTTTCCGGTATCGACCGTAGTCGCGGCCTTCTTCCTGAACCAGCTGAGCCAGTTCGCGCTCGCGGTCGGCGTGCCGTTTTCGGCGCAAACCATCATCCAGGCCTTGGCATTGGGCTTTGGCATTGGCGTGTATTCGATCCGCTGGCGGATCGGAGGCAGAAAATAGTCATTATCTAAACTGTGGAGGAGAAGTAATGAAACGTTCAACACTCGCTAAAGGTCTGGCCCTTTCGGTCGCGGCAGTCGCCATGTCCGTTGGTTTTGGATCGGTCGCCAAGGCTGATGTTCCGTCGTGGTGCGGACCGAAGAAGGCGACGCTTGCGCTGCTTGACGGCTATGGCGGCAACAGCTGGCGTCAGGTCACCACGGCGTCCGGCAAGCAGACAGTCGAACTCTGCCCCAGCATCACCAAGTATGAATATGCTGACGGTCAGGGCGATACGCAAAAGTCCATTTCGGATATCAAGAGCATGGCCGCCAAGGGCGTCGATGCACTTGTGGTCTTCGGCGATGCCGGTCCAGCCGTTCTGCCCGCCATCACCAGCGCATTCAAGGCTGGCAAGGTGGTCGTGCCATACCGCGTCAACGTCGGCGGCAAGGAAGGCGTGAACTACTCGAAGTTCATCGGTTCGTCCTTCGAGAACGACGGCGAAACCTGGGGCAACTGGATCAAGACGAACCTGCCGAAGGGCGGCAATATCCTGTTCCTCAGCGGCCCGGCCGGCAACAGCCAGGGTCTCGACGAACTCAAGGGCATGAAGAAGGTTCTTGGCAGCGAGTACGTCTTCGTAAACCCGGAACCCTTCGGCGTGACCAATTGGGACCCGGCGCTGACCCAGAAGGTTCTGACTGCAGAAATCGCCAAGAACGCAAAGATCGACGTGATCGTATCGGACTTTGGCCCTTCGCTCGTTGGCGCTTTGCCGCAGTTCACCAAGCAGGGCAAGTCCATTCCGGCACTGGCAACGTCTGACGGCAACTCGCTGGGCTGCTTCTGGCAGGATAACAACGCAAGCAACCCGGACTTCAAGCTCTTCACAGTCGCAACGGGCAACGACAATGTTCGCCTGGCTGTCGAGTGGGCTGTTGCTCTGGCGACCGGCGGCGAGAAGCCGAAGGACGAAATCTTCAAGGCTCCGGCATTTGAAGACTCTGTGTCGGGCTCGCCGCACCCGGTTCAGTGCCGCAAGGACCTGCCTGGCGCCATCTACCTGTCGTCGGAACTTCCTGCGGAGGCTCAGGCGAAGGCCGTTGGCCAATAAGGATGACAAGTGCATGGCCCGGGAGATCGCTCCCGGGCTGGCCCATACGGGATCGGAATGATGGACATGATTGCACCGAAGATCGCATTCGATACTGATGCAGCCCACGCATCGCAGGCGGAGCCGCGCGAGGTCACGATTCGACTGAAGGGCATCAGCAAGAATTTCTCGGCCGTTCAGGCATTGAGCGATGTCAATGTTGAATTCTACACCGGAGAGGTTCACGCGATCCTCGGTGAGAACGGTGCTGGCAAATCCACGCTGATGAACATCATTTCTGGCACCTTTGCCCCGTCCCAGGGCGAGATTTCGTTTGCTGGCCGCGCCATCTCGCGGATGACGCCGGAGACCGCCGCATCACTCGGCATTGCCATCTGTTTCCAGCATCCCGCCATTCTTGATGACTTGAGCGTTCTTGAAAATCTGCGCGTGGCGCTGCCTGATGCCTTGTTCGAAGGCCGCGCAGCAACAGCTGTCGCGGAGGAGATGCTGGCCCGCGTTGGTCTCGATGTACCTCTTTCGATGCGCGCGGAAAATATCACGGTTGCCCAGAAACACCTCCTGGAAATCGCCAAGGCGCTGTCGCTGAAGCCGAAGGTGCTCATTCTGGATGAGCCGACAGCGTCCTTGGATCAGGATGCGACAGACATGCTGTTTGAGCGCATTCGCGAGGTGATTTCGGCGGGGACGTCGGTCATTTATATCACCCATCGTCTGGCAGAACTGCGCCAGATTGCCCACAGGGTCACCGTGCTTCGCGATGGACGCGTGCGCGGCGCAGCGCTGGTTGGCGAGATCAGCGACTCCGATCTGGTCAACATGATCGTTGGACGTACGCTTGCGGCAGCATTCCCGCCAAAATCAAAAGGCGACGAAAGCCGGATTTCACTGACAGTGAAGGGTGTCGGGGGCCATGGTCTCCACGACATCAGTTTCGACGTTCCGCGTGGTCAGATTGTCGGCATTGCAGGTGTCGCCGGCAACGGTCAGTCTGAACTGATGCGCGTGCTCGCAGGTCTCGAAGCCGCCAAGGGGTCCATCCGGCTCCACGACAAAGAACTTACCCAGCCCGAACTTTTGAAGACGGCCGCCTTCATGCCGTCCGACCGGCATGTCGAGGGCGTGGCCAGCGAGCTCACGGTGCGCGAGAACGCCACCTATTCTGCAATCGAGAAGTTCGCGACCGCCGGCATTGTCAGTCGCAAGCGAGAACTCGAAGGTGTCCGCGCCATATTTGAGGAACTGGCGGTCAAGGCTCCGGGTATGGAGGCACCCATCCTGTCCCTGTCCGGCGGAAACCAGCAGAAGGTTGTCATGTCCCGCGCGCTTCTCTCGGAGCCGGGCGTGATAATTGCCGACGAACCGACACAGGGCGTCGATGTCGGAGCGCGCTTCGAGATCTACCGGATTTTGCGCAAGGTTTCGGAAGCCGGCACGCCGGTCATCGTCAATTCCTCCGATGCCGTCGAGCTCGAGGGCCTTTGTGACAAGGTCGTTGTCCTGTCGCGCGGCCATGTCGTGAAAACCCTGACAGGCACTGACGTTACAGAGGAACACATTGTTGCAGCGGCAGTGCAGGCCGAAACCCATCTGGGCGATGATAGTGAGGCCACAGACACCCGTTCCAAAGGGTGGCGTCGATACCTGACGCAATCTGACAATGCTCCGGCAGTACCGCTTGCTGCAGTCATCGCGATCCTCGGTCTCTACGTTTATAGCCAGAACGAGAACTTTCTGTCTGCCTACAACGTCTACAACATCTTGCTGCTCGCGACCGCGCTCGGCTTCATTGCCCTGGGGCAGACCGTTGCGCTGCTTATGGGTGGTATTGATCTTTCCGTCGGGCCGCTAGCCGGGTTCCTGGTGGTTGTCGCCTCGTTTTTCGTCAACGACGACAAGTCGACGCTCATGATGGTTGCCGGCTTTGCGCTGATGTTCGCGGGTGCGCTCGTAACCGGGATCGTCAACGGCCTGCTTATCCGGTTTGCAAACTTTACACCCATCGCGGCAACGCTAGCCACCTACATAGCGATCCAGGGATGCAGCTTCATCCTGCGCGACAATCCCGACGGCTATATCAGTGCGACGGTAACAGATTGGGTTAACTGGCAGTGGGGGCCTTTCCCGGCAGCATTCGTCGTGCTGGTGATCGTTGCCCTGATGGCCGAATATGTCCTGCGCGCAAGGCGCGTCGGCTGGCGATTGCGCGCCGTCGGCTCCAACGAGGCAACCGCGCGGCGTCTTGGAACGCCGGTCGACCTGACCTTTGTCTCCGGCTATGTCGCCTGCTCCCTTTTGACGGCTGTCGGCTCCATCATGCTGATGACGCAGATTGGTGTAGGCGATCCGCGCCAGGGCGTCAGCTATACTTTGGGCAGTATCACGGCAGTCGTGCTTGGCGGAACGAGCCTGAGCGGAGGGCGAGGAACATTCATCGGCACGCTTCTTGGAGCGATCCTGCTGACGGAAGTGCTGAATGTCGTGACATTCCTCGGGCTGACGCAGACCTACCAATATCTGTTTCAGGGGCTTCTGATCGTCAGCGCCGCCCTGATCTATTCCCTGACGCGCCGCCGCTCGGCCGGGTGATCGGCGACAGGACCGGGTTCAAAATCTTGCAATGAGGGAGGACGCCATGTCACGCGTGACATATGGCATGCATCATATCGGCATCACGGTTCCTGACATCGAGGAAGGCATTGCCTTCTTCAAGGCGATCTTCGGCGCGGTGGATGTCTTCAGGACCGGTCCGTTTGACGTGGATGAAGCCTTCATGGAGCGCAAGCTTGGTGCCGCGCCCACATCGAAGATCCGCGATCTGGTCTTTCTGCGATGCGGCGAGGGGACGAGTGTCGAGCTTTTTGAATATGAAGGCGAGGACAAGACTGTTCCGCCGCGTCGGCCTTCGGAAATCGGTGGCATGCATCTCTGTTTCGAGGTCGATGATGTCCATGCCGCTGCCGCCCGCCTGCGCGACATGGGTGTTGATCTGCTCGATGGGCCAACACGCGTGGACGCAGGACCGCTTGAGGGTTTTGACTGGATCTACTTCCGGGCACCCTGGGGGTTGATGCTGGAAGTGGCGAGCTTCGACACCCTGGGCTATGAGCGCAATTCAACCGAGCGTCTCTGGAGTGCGCGAAAAGCTGCTACGCAAGCCTGACCAGCACGAACTGGACCGGAGAATGGCATTCGCCGCTTGAGGTTACCGAAAAACGCCTTTGACCGCCGATCAGCCTTCAGGCCATTTCGTCTGGAGGCCGTTTGCGTTTGCGGCAGTTTCCGAAAGCGTGTGAGACTAAGTCAACGCGTCGTGCGCACGTCTCTGGAAAAGCAGGAGATTTGCTGATGAACGGATGGCGGACAGAGAGGGATTCGAACCCTCGGTACGCTTTCACGTACACACGCGTTCCAGGCGTGCGCCTTAAACCACTCGGCCACCTGTCCTTGCCAGATTTTACCGGGAAAACCGGTCCGTGAAACATGAAGTCACCCGGGCGGACGATGCCGCAACCCGCTGGTTTCGGCGGGACGGGCGGATATATACCGATGAATTTGAAAGGATCAACTGCTTTCTTGCGATTTTTCCACGACGGATGACATAATGGTGACGAAGTCGTGATTGGTCCAGGCATTGCGCCAGTGAAAGGTGCTTTCTATCTAAGCGCCATGGACGATCACATGTGTTGAACACCGGTCGAGCGGAACCTTGAAATGCGGATGTTGCTACGTTTCCTGAGCGTCCTCAGCCTGATTGCGGCGGTTGTCGCTGGCGTGGCCGATACGGTGCAGTCTTTTGCAGCCGATCTGCCCGTGATGACGCCGGGACTGACGTTGATGCAGTTTGCGTTGCCGGGAGCCTATGAACGTATCGAAAACTATGCGGCGACGCTGCCGAGTGGTGCGACGCTGGCCCGATGGTTCGAGCTCGCAATGAGCCAGCCGGCCTTCGGTCTGTTGCTGGCGCTGTCACTGCTGTTCTGGATCGTCGCATACAAGAAACCCAAGCCGGCCGGTCGTTTTGCGGCTTGACCGCGAAAGCTGAAATACCGGACCGGACAAGCCGCCCCGATGGGCAAGGGAGATGACAATGTTTCTGATGGATGCCTTCAACAAGAAAACCGTTATGCCGGACGCTGCAAAGTCGTTGCCGGGCCGCCCGCAGCCTATCCCGACATCCACGCACCACTTCGTCAATGGTCGCCCGCTGGCTGGCCCCTATCCGGATGGCTTCAAGAAAATCCTTCTTGGCATGGGCTGCTTCTGGGGTGCTGAGCGCCATTTCTGGAAGATACCGGGTGTCTGGGTCACCGCTGCAGGCTATTCCGGTGGCTTCACCCCAAATCCGACCTATCAGGAAACCGTGACCGGCCTGACGGGCCACACGGAGGTGGTTCTGGTTGTCTACGATCCTTCGGTCGTCAGCCTCAATGCCCTGCTCAAGTCGTTCTTTGAAGCGCACGATCCGACGCAGGGCATGCGGCAGGGCAATGACGTGGGTACAACCTACCGCTCTGCCATCTACGTTGACGATGATTCGGACCTCGACGCAGCCAATGCGGCCCGCGACGTCTTCCAGCAGGCGCTGCGCGACAACGGCGTGAGAGCCGAAATCACAACCGAAATCGCGCCTGCCGGCGAATTCTACTTTGCCGAAGACTATCACCAGCAATATCTTGCCAAGAACCCGGGAGGCTATTGCGGCCTGCGGGGCACGGGCGTAACCTGCCAGCTGGATTGATTGAAGTCCGTTCGCGGACGCCTGAAAACCAGGCTTTGATATAGAGGGCACAGCGAGGATCCCGAGGGGTTTTGCTGTGCCTAATTTTTTGACCGGTTGAAAAATTTTTTTGGTGAATTTTGTTTTTGGGCATGCAAGGATGCGGCAAGCTTGGACCTTCTAGAGGGGAGGCAGGCGGACTTCCGGGTTGACGTATGACAACCGGAAGATGACCCGTAACTTTGAAAAACAGGGCTTTCAAAAATGAAAAGAATCATCCTGAGTCTGTTGGCAACGGCTGCTCTGGCTGCACCGGCGCTTGCCGCCGATGCCAAGCCTGCCGTGATTTACGATCTGGGCGGCAAGTTCGACAAGTCGTTCAACGAAGCAGCCTTCCACGGCGCTGAGAAGTTCGCCAAGGAAACCGGCACCAAGTTCCGCGAATTCGAAATCTCCAACGACGCACAGCGCGAGCAGGCTCTGCGCAAGTTCGCCAAGGATCATGACAGCCCGATCGTGACCGCTGGTTTCAGCTGGTCCGACGCCGTCAAGAAGGTGGCTGCCGAGTTCCCGAAGACCCAGTTCGTCGTCATCGACACCGTTGTTGACGCACCGAACGTTCGTTCCGTTGTCTTTAAGGAGCAGGAAGGTTCCTACCTCGCCGGCGTTATGGCTGCCATGGCTGCCAAGTCCGGCACGGTTGGTTTCGTTGGTGGCATGGACATTCCGCTCATCCACCGTTTCGCCTGCGGCTATGTTGGCGGCGTGAAGTCGGTCAAGGCTGACGCGAAGGTTCTGCAGGCCTACACGGGTTCTGACCCGTCGGCATGGAATGACCCGGTCAAGGGTGGCGAAATCACGAAGTCGCAGATCGCCCAGGGCGCTGACGTTGTCTATCATGCCGCTGGCGGCACGGGCGTTGGTGTTCTCCAGGCTGCCGCTGATGCCGGCAAGCTTGGCATCGGTGTCGACTCCAACCAGAACGGCCTGCAGCCGGGCAAGGTCCTCACCTCCATGATGAAGCGCGTTGACGTTGCCGTCTATAACGCCTTCATGGATGGCAAGAAGGGCACCTTCAAGCCTGGCACCGACGTTCTCGGCCTGAAGGAAAAGGGCGTTGATGTCGCTATGGACGACAACAACAAGAAGCTCGTAACGCCTGAAATGGCTGACGCCGTGAAGAAGGCTCGCGCCGATATCGAATCCGGCAAGGTGCAGGTTCACGACTACATGTCTGACGAAAAGTGCCCCTATTGATATCTGACTGATATGACCGCTTCCGGCTTGGGTCGGGAGCGGTGCTTTGCCGGACAAGAAGAACAAGACGGCAGGGGAACGTCGATTAGTAGTGAGGTGGCCGGTTTGCCGGATGTGCCTCGATCGAGGCCTCTTCGAGGGCCAGGAACCGCTCGTTGAGGCGGTCAAGCTTGATCTGTAGGCCGTCGATGATTTTCCATTGCCGGGCCAGCTGATCCGACAAGTCTTCAATTGTTCTTGCCTGATGCGCCGCATGTTCTTCCAGCTGGGATATGCGCTCTTCTGTCTGGTTCATTTCCGGGTGTCTCCAGTCTCGCCACGCCTTGCGTCGGGGGTCGCTGGACAAAAGGCAATTTGCCCGGCAACGTCATGACCGCCATGATGGCGGAAACTTTTTCTGATGGGTTGACATGAGCGATATCGCGATAGAACTCAAGGGCATCGACAAAAGCTTTGGCGCCGTCCATGCCAACAAGAACATCAACCTGAAGGTTTCCAAGGGAACCATCCACGGGATCATTGGCGAAAACGGCGCCGGGAAGTCGACATTGATGTCGATCCTTTACGGCTTCTATCAGGCCGACAAGGGCGAAATCTTCGTGGATGGCCAGAAGATCACGATCAAGGATTCGAAGGCCGCGATCAATGCCGGTATCGGCATGGTGCATCAGCACTTCATGCTGGTCGAGAATTTCACGGTGCTTGAGAATATCATGCTGGGCGCAGAAGAAAGCGCCGTGCTGACCAAGGGCATCGCCAAGGCGCGCGCCGAACTCAAGCATCTCGAAGAACAATACGAGATGGAAGTCGACCCCGACGCCGTGATCGAGCAATTGCCGGTCGGTGTGCAGCAGCGCGTCGAAATCCTGAAAGCGATCTACCGCAAGGCGGACATCCTCATCCTCGACGAGCCGACAGGCGTACTGACGCCAGCCGAGGCCGACCATCTTTTCCGTATTCTCGCCCAGCTGAAGGCCATGGGCAAAACTGTCATCCTCATCACCCACAAGCTGCGCGAGATCATGGCGATCACCGATGAAGTTTCGGTCATGCGCCGCGGCGAAATGGTGGCCACGCGCAAGACTGCCGAGACAAGCGTTGAGGAACTGGCCGAGCTTATGGTCGGCCGTCGCGTCCTGCTGCGTGTCGAAAAGGGAGAGGCGCGCCCCGGCGACGTCAAGCTTTCGGTCCGCGATCTCGTGGTCAAGGATAGCCGCGGCGTTACCATGGTCGACAAGGTGTCCTTCGACGTACGTGCCGGCGAGATCGTTGGCATTGCGGGCGTTGCGGGCAACGGCCAGTCGGAACTGCTGGAGGCGATTGCCGGCATGCGGTCGGCGTTTTCCGGAACCGTCACGCTGAACGGCGAGCCTGTGGACGTTGCAGGCGCGGGCGACCCCGCCGAGATGCGCGCGCGCGGACTTGCCCACGTGCCTGAGGATCGCCACCACACCGGCCTCGTGCTGAAGTTCGAGGAGAGCGAGAATGCGATGCTCGGCTATCACAATGATCCGAAGTATCGCAAAGGCCTGCTGCTGGACGTCGATGCTATCCGCAAGGATGCCGCCGAGAAGATCGAGCAATATGACATTCGCCCGCCGAACCCTCGGTTGAAGACCGCAAACTTCTCGGGCGGCAACCAGCAGAAGATCGTCCTGGCACGCGAAATGGAGCGCGATCCCAAGGTGCTGATCATCGGTCAGCCGACCCGTGGGGTTGACGTGGGTGCCATCGAGTTCATTCACAAGCGCATCATCGAGATGCGCGATCAGGGCAAGGCGATTCTCCTTGTCTCCGTCGAGCTCGATGAAATCCGCTCTCTGTCCGACCGGATCCTGGTGATGTTTGCCGGCAGCGTTGTCGGCGAGTGCACGCCGGATACGCCGGAAGGTGAAATTGGCCTGCTGATGGCTGGCGTGGATCAAAAACTGGAGGCAGCCGAATGAGCGCACCCTTCGCCAAGCTGCCCATCTGGGTGGAATACATTCTCATCCCTGTGGTCAACCTGCTCGTTGCCTTTCTGGTGGCCGGGATCGTGGTTGTCTTCGTGGGCGAAAACCCGCTCGATGCCGCATCGCTGATGATCACGGGCGCTTTTGGCTCGGGCGAGGGGATCGGCTTTACGCTGTATTACGCCACCTATTTTATCTTCACCGGTCTGGCGGTCTCCGTGGCTTTCCACGCAGGCCTTTTCAATATCGGCGCCGAAGGGCAGGCCTATGTGGGCGGCATCGGCGTGGCCGCGGCCTGTCTCGCCTTCGACCAGAGCATGCCGTGGTATCTTGTCTTCATCCTCGCAAGCCTCGGCTCCATGGCCTGTGGCGCGCTGTGGGCGTTGATCCCGGCCTGGCTGCAGGCCTATCGCGGCAGCCACATCGTCATCACCACCATCATGTTCAACTACATCGCGTCGAACCTGATGCTCTACATGTTGATCAACGTATTCAAGCCGCTCGGCCAGATGGCTGCGCAATCGCGTACCTTTGAGGCAGGCGGGCAATTGCCAAAGCTCGACTGGCTGCTCAGCATATTCGGTCTGGACATTGGCGGTGCGCCTTTCAACTTTTCATTCCTGGTGGCGCTTGTTGCGGCCGCCTTTGTCTGGGTGCTGATCTGGCGCACGCGGCTGGGCTACGAGATGCGCACCATGGGCCATCAGCCGCATGCCGCGCGCTTTGCCGGCATGAAGCAGAAGCGTATCGTTATCATCGCCATGCTGATTTCCGGCGCTCTCGCCGGGTTGATGGCGCTGAATCCGATCATGGGCGACCAGTACCGCATCCAGCAGGATTTCGTGACCGGTGCCGGTTTCGTGGGCATTGCGGTGGCCCTGATGGGCCGCTCGCATCCGGTCGGCATCGTCCTGGCGGCTATCCTCTTCGGCATGCTCTATCAGGGCGGCGCAGAGCTTTCCTTCGAAATGCCGGAGATCACGCGTGACATGATCGTTGTCATTCAGGGGCTTGTCATTCTGTTTGCGGGCGCTCTCGAGCACATGTTCCGTCCCGCCATCACGGCCTTCTTCGCAAGGCTTGCCAACTCCCGCGCCGAAGCAGCACAGAGGGCCTGAACCATGGATCACGGCACAATCGTTGTTCTTCTTCAGTCCACCATCCGCGTTTCGGTCCCGCTGGTTCTGACAGCGCTTGCGGGCCTCTATTCCGAACGCTCCGGCGTGGTCGACATCGGCCTTGAAGGCAAGATGCTGGCCGCAGCCTTTGCGGGCGCGGCCACAGCTTCTGTCACGGGCTCTGCTCCCCTGGGGCTGCTCGCCGCCATTGTAGTGTCCATCGCGCTTTCGCTCGTCCATGGCTACGCGTCAATCAGCCAGCGCGGCGACCAGATCGTGTCCGGTACGGCGATCAACTTCGTCGCCGCAGGTGCAACGGTGATCCTCGGGCAGGCCTGGTTCAACCAGGGTGGTCGTACACCGGCACTGGACGATACCGCGCGCCTTGCCATCTACAATCTGCCATTTGCCGACAAGTTGGAGGGCATCCCCTTCATCGGCGCGCTCTATTCCGGGCTTTTGTCGGGCCAGTACCTGCTGACCTACTTTGCCTTCGCGATGGTTCCGGCCACCTGGTGGGTGCTCTATCGTACACGTTTCGGCCTGCGCCTGCGCGCCGTCGGCGAGAACCCGGGGGCGGTCGACACGGCGGGCATCTCCGTCGTGCGCATGCGCTACCTTGCGGTCATTTGCGGCGGCATTCTTTGCGGTCTGGCCGGCGCCTATCTTTCGATGGCTCTCGCCAATGGTTTCGTGAAGAACATGTCGGCAGGGCGCGGCTTCATCGCGCTTGCTGCTCTCGTCTTCGCTAACTGGAAACCCAAGAACATCCTTTTCACCTGCCTGCTTTTCGGCTTCCTCGATGCGCTTTCCATCTACAGCCAGAATGCGCAATTGCCGATCATGAGCCAGGTTCCCGATCAGGTCATTCAGGCCTTGCCTTACATCCTGACGGTCATCCTGCTCGCCGGCTTTATCGGCAAGGCAAGCCCGCCGAAGGCATCCGGCATCCCCTATGTGAAGGAGCGCTAGAATGGACGATCTCCACAAGGCTGCAAAGAAGGCCATGGCCATGTGCCACGCGCCCTATTCCAAGTTTCCGGTCGGCGCGGCCATCCGCGCCGAAGACGGCAAGATCTACACTGGCGCCAACATCGAAAATCTCGCCTTCCCGGAAGGCTGGTGCGCCGAGACGACCGCAATCAGCCACATGGTCATGGGCGGTGCGCGCCGGATCGTCGAAATCGCCGTGATTGCCGAAAAACTGGCGCTTTGCCCACCTTGCGGCGGCTGCCGCCAGCGCATCAAGGAATTCGCCGGTCCCGATACGCTGATCTATCTCTGCGATGATGCGGGCGTGAAGAAGACCATGACCATGGTGGAGCTCCTGCCGCACAGTTTCGAAACCGAGGTCATCGGATGAGAGAGACAATAGATCTGCTGGTCTCCAGGCTCGGTGGATTGCTCCCGCGTCATGGCATCGTCCTGGGCTCCGGGCTCGGAAGTCTGGTCGAGGCCGTGGATGTTTCCGTCCGCATTCCCTATGGCCAGTTGAAGGATTTTCCGGTCAGCGCCGTCTCCGGTCATGCAGGCGAACTCGTCGCCGGCAAACTGGATGGCGTGCCGGTCATCATGTTGTCGGGCCGCGTCCATTATTACGAAAAGGGTGATGCCGCCGCGATGCGCCGCCCTCTTGAGGTCCTGAAGGGGATTGGTGTCCAGAACCTCATCCTGACCAACTCTGCCGGTTCGCTGCGCGAGGAGATGGCGCCCGGGTCCGTCATGCGCATTTCCGACCATATCAATTTCTCTGGTTCCAATCCGCTGATCGGTGAGGAAACGGATGCCCGCTTTGTCGGTCTGACCAATGCCTATGATGCGGACATGGCGGCATCTATGGAAGCCGCTGCCCGCAAGACAGGGACGCCGCTCCATAATGGCGTCTACATGTGGTTTTCGGGGCCGAGCTTCGAGACGCCAGCCGAAATTCGCATGGCGCGCGTGATGGGTGCGGATGCTGTGGGAATGTCGACAGTCCCGGAGGTCATTCTGGCGCGGTTCCTTGGACTCCGCGTCGCGGCCGCATCGGTCATCACGAACTATGCCGCAGGCATGACAGGCAATGAACTCTCGCATCACGAGACCAAGGATATGGCGCCCGTTGGCGGGGCCAGATTGGCTGCCATTCTGCGCGAAATGATAACAGGAAGCGATAATCACCATGGCTGATCACGACATCAAGGCGTTGGCTGAAAAAGCGCTGGCGCTGCTCGATTTGACGAACCTCAACGACGACTGCACACCGGCTGCCATCGAAAAGCTTTGCGCCGATGCGGTCACCCAGTTTGGTCACACGGCGGCTATCTGCATCTGGCCACGCTTCATCAGGCAGGCCCGCGGAATACTGGGACCGTCAAGCCCGGTTAAGATCGCCACCGTCGTCAATTTTCCGTCCGGAGCACTGCCGATTTCCGAGGTCATTGCCGAAACTGAACAGGCCATTGCGGATGGCGCTGACGAAATCGATCTGGTGATCCCTTACAAGGAATTCATGCTGGGTCAGGAAGCCTCAACCCGCCTCATGATCATGGCGATCCGCGATCGGTGCAAGCCACCCGTCGCGCTGAAGACGATCCTTGAAACCGGTATTCTGGATGATGAAACCCTGATCCGCCGGGCATCCGATATCGCATTGGAATGCGGCGCCGATTTCATCAAGACATCGACGGGCAAGGTCTCCATCAACGCCACATTGCCGGCCGCCCGCATCATGCTTGAGGCCATCAAGACCTCGGGCAAACCTGCGGGCTTCAAGCCCGCTGGCGGCGTGCGCACGGTGGCAGACGCGGGAGCTTACCTCGCGTTGGCCGACGAAATCATGGGATCCGGCTGGGCAAGTCGCAAGACCTTCCGCTTCGGCGCGTCCGGCCTCCTGGGCGATATTCTCTCGGTGCTTTCCGGCAAAGGGTTTGCAGCTTCAACTGCGGCCTACTGAGCAAGTTCCATGCTGCCCCAGGAAATCATCCGCAGGAAGCGAAACGGCGAGACGCTGACCGCCGCCGAAATTGCGACGTTCATTCGCGGGCTCTCGGATAATTCTCTCTCCGAAGGGCAGGTGGCTGCCTTTGCCATGGCGGTCTGGTTCAACGGCATGGATCGCTCGGAAACGGTGGCGCTGACGCTGGCCATGCGTGATTCCGGCGACGTTCTGGCATGGGGCGATCTGGGAATGCCCGTTGCCGACAAGCACTCGACAGGTGGTGTCGGCGACAACGTTTCGCTGATGCTGGCGCCGATCGTTGCGTCGCTCGGGCTCGCAGTCCCGATGATTTCGGGGCGAGGGCTCGGTCACACCGGTGGCACGCTCGATAAGCTGGAATCCATTCCAGGCTACAATGTCATGCCGGACGAGGCGGTGTTCCGCAAAACCGTCCGCGAGGCCGGTTGCGCCATCATCGGCCAGACGGGCGACCTCGCGCCTGCCGACAAGCGCCTTTATGCAATCCGCGATGTCACGGCGACGGTTGACAGCGTTCCACTGATCACGGCGTCCATCCTGTCGAAGAAGCTGGCCGCCGGGCTGGAAAGCCTCGTCCTCGATGTGAAGGTCGGAACAGGCGCCTTCATGGCTGGTCCTGAGGAAGCCGAGACGCTTGCTCGCTCGCTGGTCGAGGTGGCAAACGGCGCCGGTGTGCGGACCTCGGCACTGATAACCGATATGAACGAACCGCTCGCCGATGCCGCAGGCAACGCGGTAGAAGTCTTGCACGCGCTGTCGTTTCTGAAGGGCGAGAAAAAGGGAACGCGCATCGAGGCCGCAACGCTTGCGCTTGCTGCCGAAATGCTGGTTGCCGCTGGCGTGGAGGCGAATCTCCAAAGCGCGAGTGCAAGGGCTGAACAGGCGATTTCATCCGGACGCGCGCTGGAACGATTTGCATGCATGATCTACCAGCTTGGCGGCCCTGCAGATTTTGCCGATAAGCCGCAAGCTTACCTGCCGACCGCTCCCGTCCAGCTGGATGTTCTGGCTGAAGAGGCAGGTGTGCTGTCGGGTTGTGGTGCGCGTGGGGTCGGTCTTTCGATCATCGGTCTTGGCGGCGGGCGCTTGCGCCCAACGGACCAAGTCGACCATGCAGTGGGATTTACCGGGCTTCTGCCACTGGGTAGCCGGGTCGAGAAGGGCACGCCGATAGCGCGCGTGCACGCTCGCAGTCACGATGATGCGGAGCGTGCTGCCAATGAGCTTCGAGCGCTTTACCGCATCGGCGAGGCGGACGAAGGGTCACGTCCGGTCATTATCGATCGGATCAGTTCTTGAGATAGAGAACGCCGTCCTGAACCTTGTAGGATTTCAGGCGGCTCATGAAGCTCATGCCTACCAGCGTGCCAGATAGCGACTTGTCCTTGAGCACGAAGGCATCGACATCACGCACGGTCACCTGCCCGATATCCATGCGGTTGATGGTGATATGCGCGGCCTGTGTCGTGCCATTGGCGGTGGTGACGGCGTAGCGATAATCGAGATCGGACCGGCTGACGCCAACCTGGCGCGCCGTCTCTTCATTCAGTGCGACGAAGGTTGCGCCCGTGTCGACCAGGCCCTGAACCTCACGGCCGTTGATCCGGAACGATGCGAGGAAGTGCCCGCCCGAGCCCGCTGGAATGGAAACTTCACAAGGGGCTGAAACCTTGACCGGTTCCACAGTGGCGCTGTTGTCTTGTGCGGCGGCGGATGCCGGTGATTTGGTCTGAACCAGATGGGCAAGCATGTCAGGCTTGCTGCTGGCATATACGGCGGCGAAGGCCGCCAACGTCGTTGCGAAAACGAGGCGATGCATTGTTTTGGTCCCTGTCAGCGCGGAAGCTCATTTGTACGGCTATCCTTCGCGATGGGATCAGTATCAGAGTGAGAAGTTATGAATTTCAAAACAAAAGCCCGCCTGACAGCTGTCAAGCGGGCCGAATTGCGGCGGCTGGTTAATGCCGCATGAAACTATACCAACGATCACTGATATGAACTCATCTGACCGGAGCGATTTTGGTTTCCGGCGAGGAGAAAACCACAGTCGGACCCGAAGGTCCGGCGAGGATTTTCGACGACATCCGGGAGGCAAAAGCGCCCGGCCCCGAAGGGGTGGCCTGGAAAGCGGCCACCGGAGGGCGTCGAAATCCTCGACCGATGCAGGAGCGTCGCTCTGTGGACTTCTCCTACCCGGATGGCCGTTTCCAGGCCATCAGATGTGTCCCTATCAATGATCGTTGGTATTACTTCGTGCCGTACATCCGGTCACCCGCATCGCCAAGCCCCGGAACGATATAGCCGAGTTCGTTGAGGTGACTGTCGATGGCGGCCGTGTAAACCGGCACGTCCGGATGTGCTTCGCGGAAATTGCGGATGCCTTCAGGCGCCGCCAGGAGACACAGGAAGCGAATGTTCTTCGATCCACGCTCCTTCAGCTTGTCGACAGCTGCGATTGAAGAATTGCCGGTCGCCAGCATCGGATCCACGACGATGACGAGACGTTCGTCGAGATCGCCCGGCGCCTTGAAGTAATATTCAACCGGCTTCAGCGTCTCGTGATCTCGGTAGACGCCGACATGCGAGACACGGGCCGCAGGAACGAGTTCCAGCATGCCTTCGAGAAGACCGTTACCTGCGCGCAGGATCGAGGCGAAGACCAGCTTCTTTCCTTCGAGCAGCGGCGCGTCCATTTCGGTGAGCGGCGTTTCGATCCGTTCCGTCGTCAACTCGAGGTCGCGCGTCACTTCGTAGCAAAGCAGCGTCGAGATTTCGCGCAGCAGTCGACGGAAGCTCGCGGTCGACGTCTCCTTCTTCCGCATGATCGTCAGCTTGTGCTGCACGAGGGGGTGAGAAATAACCGTGACGCCGTCCATATCATGCCTTCCGTGAAAAAATGCCGGTCCATTGATACCGGATTGACAGGCCGCTGCAAGCATAACAGCAGGCAGGGTCCGGTCTATCCTCATATCATTGCAAGAAGCCGCGCTCTCGTTGCCTCATCGACGAATGCCGCCTCGATCGCGGTCCGGGTCATCGTATTCAATTCTGCCTTGGTGAAACCCATCAGTGTTTTCGCCGTATGGTACTCACCGCCAAGCGATGTGTAGAAGAACGGCGGATCATCCGAGTTGAGCGTCACGCGCACTCCTGCGTCAAAGAATGTTCTGAGCGGGTGGCTCTTGTAGTCGGGAAACACCTTCAGCGCGATGTTCGAGCCGGGGCAGACTTCCAGGACGGTCCCCAGGTCCGCAAGACGCTTCACCAGGTCCATATCCTCGATGGCGCGAACGCCGTGCCCGATCCGGCTTGGGCGCACCAGGTCGAGAGCGTCCCTTACCGAGAACGCGCCACACAGTTCGCCCGCATGGATTGTGATGCCAAGTCCGGCGTCACGCGCAATATCAAAGGCCTTCACGAAATCGGCGACGCGACCGAAGCGTTCTTCGCCGGCCATGTTGAAGCCGGTGATCAGGGGATCGGGGCGCGTGGCGGCAAGCCTTGCCGCCGCCTCGACGCGCTCGGGTCCAAGATGCCGGACACCGATGATGACCATGCGGCTCTCGATCCCGGTCGCTTCCGTGGCCCGCTTCATGCCCTCTGAAATGCCGGACAGATATGCGAGTTCGCTCAAGCCGGCCGACACGCCGTGGTCGGGCGAGACGAAGAGTTCCGCATAGATTGCGCCTTCCGCAGCAATGCCCTCAAGGTATGTCTGCGCAAGCAGGGCAAAGTCCTCCTCGCTCTTGAAGAGCGCCGCCGCCGCGTCATAGCAACCAAGGAAAGTCGTGAAATCATGCCAGATATAAGCACCGCCACGGATGAAGGCGGACATGTCGGCATTGTATTTGCGTGCCTGCGACAGGACCAGATTGACAGAAGCGCCAGCCTCCAGATGGATATGAAGTTCGGCCTTTTTCAATTGCCGCGTCATAGGAAGCTCCTGCCATGGCGACCCTGCATGATGCCGAGATGGGCCGCGACCGTTTCGCCGATATCGGCATAGGTTGATAGAATGCCCGCAGAGCGGCTGTGGATGCCAGGCCCATAGGCAAGCACGGGAACGCGTTCGCGCGTGTGGTCCGTCCCGCGCCATGTGGGGTCACAGCCGTGGTCAGCCGTGATGATGACCATATCGCCCCGTCTCAGTTTCCGATTGATCTCCGGCAGGCGTTGATCAAACGCCTCGAGCGCGGCTGCATAGCCAGGCACATCACGCCTGTGCCCATAGAGCATGTCGAAATCGACAAAATTCGTGAAAACCAGATCGCCGTCTGCAGCTTCATCCATGACGCGCAGCGTGGCATCAAGCAGCGCAGCATTGCCATTCGCCTTGGTCAGCTTGCTGATGCCCTGATGCGCAAAGATATCTGCAATCTTGCCGACGGCATGGACCGAACGACCGGCGGCCACGAGCCTGTCGAGAAGTGTGGGTTCAGGCGGCAGAACCGAATAGTCGCGCCGGTTTCCCGTTCGCTCGAATGTTGCGGCCGTTTCCCCGACAAAGGGTCGCGCTATCACACGCCCGATATTGTAGTTGTCGAGCAGCTTGCGCACAGTCTCGCAAAGCGACAGCAGTCTCTCCAGCCCGAAATGCGTCTCGTGGGCCGCAATCTGGAAGACTGAGTCCGAGGACGTATAGCAGATCGGCTTGCCGCTCCGGATGTGTTCCTCCCCGAAACGGCGTATGATATCTGTTCCCGATGCATGGCAATTGCCGAGGATCCCCGGCAGCTCGGCCGCGGCGCAGATATTGGCGACGAGCTCTTCGGGAAAGGCGTCGCCTTCGGCGGGGAAATAGCCCCAGTCGAACATGACGGGCGTGCCGGCAATCTCCCAGTGCCCCGATGGCGTGTCCTTGCCCTTCGAGACTTCGCTGGCCGCAGCATGGATCCCATAAATCTTGTCCGGGATATGCATGCTTGGGGGGAAGCTTCCGCAGGCAAGCTTCGCCGCCTGCATGAGGCCGAAGACCGATAGGTTGGGCAACATCAGCGGTCCATGGCGCAGACCATCCCGGTCACCCAGACCGCGGGCGCAGAATTCGGCAATGTGCCCCAGCGTGTTCGATCCAAGGTCGCTGTAGGACGCAGCGTCGGGGGCACCGCCGATGCCAAACGAATCCAGGACAAACAAGAATGCACGCGTCATGCAGGAACTCCGGAAATGCCGACCCGTGTTTACGCGAGGCCTCTTTCCGACTCTTATTGCGTGCCGATGGGCAATGCCAGAAGATTTACGATGCTATCCGCAGGCGGATGTTGCCTGACCGTTGGTATAGAGCGATCGCATCGGCATTTCCCCGAGGTTCAACGGCTTCGGGAGATCAGCAGTTGGAGCAGGTAATATTGTTTCCAACGCGCTGGCGGAAGTAGAATTCCTTTGACAGCGTCAGGCTCTGGTTCTGGGTTCCGCTCATGCCAGGCAGGTAAAGTACCAGCGAATAGGGCATCGAAACTTCCGAATGGATGAGAAACGAGTTGGCGATGAGAAGGTCGCTCGGCACTGTCACGCTCGCGCCATTCGTATACGGGCGCGTTCCGTCGCTTTTCCAGGACCACGAAATCGTTGCCTTTGACGTTGAGTCGATCGTGATGCCGCTGATTTTCAGCGACAGACCGGTCCCGCCATAAGGCGCAATCACTGCCAGCGCGACATTCGTCATGGTGGCGAGATAGGTGGTGTCGACCGACGTCTTTTGGGTAACAAGGTCGGCAATGTCCGATGATGCGTGCGAGACCTTGCGCGACAGGCTCACTGCAACGGTGATTTCGAACGACATGAGATAGATGATGAGAAGGATGGGAGCGACAAGTGTGAACTCGACGGCTCCGACGCCCTCGCGAGCCCGCATGAGCCGACGTAGCCGCGTGAGAAACCCGGCTCTACCCGTTTCGGGGGTGTAGTGTTTCTCTTCGCCGCTCATGGATAGTTCTCGTTCTGGAAGGCGGTTGTCGCGACAACGAGCACCTGCGTTCCGCTGCTTTGGCCTTCAGGCATGATGTTGGAAATGTAGGGGCGAACGAGATCCGTCATGATGCTCCAGCGATAGTAGACGCGCATCATGTTGATCGTGCCTGCTCCACCCGGCGTGTAGGCAAAACCCGTCGTGTCGAGGTCCTTGCCCTTGCCGCCATTGGTCGACTTCAAGGGTACGGTTGTCGGAATGCTGGCGAATGTCGTGACCTGACGCAGATCGATGTAGAGCTTTGCCGGCGTTGCGGCTTCGCTGGTTGAGCACGTGATCAGCAGCGAAATCTGCGTGCAGAACGCCTGGCGGAACTGCGTCTGCGTCATGTCCGTGGAGCGGCTGAGATTGTAGGTGATCTGGCCGGTCTTCAACTGCCGGGCCATGGTATCCACGGCATTGGCAATCACTTGCTCTCCTGTGAACGCCACGAAGGTCTCAAAGGTCGCGAAAACGATCATCAGGAAGGGAACAGCCAGAATGGCGAATTCGATAGCCGTGGCGCCCTCGGCAGATCCGAGAAGCCTGCGCCATGCCCGATACCCGAAGAGCCTCTTCTTCACCGTCTTCTACCCGCATTGATAACGTGGCATTTCGGCTGAAATCACCACTGTTTTGATCTGGCTCAGGTTAAAGAAAGAAAGTTGAATAATGTCTTACATCCCGCGAAGGATTCAAATTAAATAATACTTATGGACCAGTCGTGACTGGCCTTTTTTAAGATCAGGATCGCTTATTGGGCCGCAGTGGAAGACGAGGACATGCTCGACGATGCGGAAGATGTCGACGCGCTCGTGCCGGCGCTCGACAGATCTACGTGCTGCTCGCAGTTCGGCGTGCAGGAATAAACAGTGCGATCGGTCTGGCGGAACACGCGAACCGTGTTGCCTTCGTCAATAGATACCAGAACGCGCTGATCGACAATTGCGTTGTCGGCAGCGTCGAGTAGAACCAGGTTCGTCGTCCCGAAGCTGCGTCCGGTGAGCACGATCGTCTTTGAGTCAGCGACAGTGGCATCTGCGACCTGATTGTTGCCAATGATGACCTTGGCAACGGCGCGGTCGAGTTTCAGCACGCGCGCGTGGTTCATAAAGACGCGGATGAAGTCGCCATCCTGCTCGGCCGCGATCGCCGTCCCGTTAACGGACAAGAGCGCGAGCGCACCAGCAACGATCACGGCGAACTTGTAAGACGACTGTTTGATTTGCATGAGGACGATCCTGCGCACGATTTTGGGACAATGTGGGCTTTATTGGTAAAATTCGCGTTAAGCATGCAGGCCCCGAAGCCGGTTCAAATGCCCTAATTTCATGCCATCCTGAGCAAAAGCAGGCCCAGAAACGTCAATAGCGCAATTTTTAATCATCGCATTAGCAAGTGGGTTACCACGAACAACCACACCATCCAATTAACACTCTGTTAATTATGGATATTAAGTTCATTTCAAGGAACGGCGTCTAGTGTGAAGCCATCCGATCAACGGGAACGGTTGGCGGTATTGCTGAACCAAGCTATGTGACTCAGGAGACAGAAATGACCAAGCTTTTTGCACGCCTCATGAAAGACGAATCTGGCGCCACCGCTATCGAGTACGGCCTCATTGCCGCTCTGATCGGCGTCGCTATCATCACCGGCGCGAAGTCCCTCGGCGGCGCGCTGAGCAACAAGTTCACCGCAATCGGCGGTAACATCACGAACGGCAGCTAATATCATCTGCTGACGTACAAGCATGCCTGCGACCTGCCTTCCCGACCGGGGAGGCAGGTTTGCACATTTTTAAGGGATACCGCGCACACTGCGACCAAAACCTTGCAGGATTGAGCCCGCGATGATCGAAGCCGCCATTTTCGTAGTCTTTCCGCTTTGCGTCGCAGTTGCCGCATTCACTGATCTCTTTACGATGACCATTCCGAACCGCGTTTCGGTCATTCTTCTGGCGTCGTTTTTCATCATTGCACCGCTTGCCGGCCTGGGCTGGCACGAAATCGCCTTCCACCTTCTGGCGGGTCTGGCGGTTTTCGCGGTTGTGTTCGTGCTGTTCGCGCTCAATACGATGGGCGGCGGCGACGCCAAGGTGTTGACGGCAACAGCGGTCTGGTTTGGCTTCAACGACAGTCTTGTCGGCTACCTCGCTGACGTTGCGATCGTCGGGGGCATCCTGACTGTCTTCATCCTGATCCTGCGCAGCCAGGCGAACCTGATCACGGCGGTTGGATTGCCGGTACCGGGAACGCTCATGAAGCAAAACAAGATCCCCTACGGCATCGCGATCGGGATCGGCGCCTTCATCGCATATCCCACATCGCCGCTCATGCAGCTCGCGCTCTACCACTCTCTCTGAATATCGCACCTATAGCGCTCAACGCCTGGGTTGCACGCGCGCCCTGGGCTCCACGTCGCGTGTTCAACTTCCGCAACGTCACGCGTTGATTGTTCAACGGCGCGTGAAGCTCACTGGAACGATATATTAACCAAACCGCTAAGACTTTCGTTAACCATAATTACACCAATTCCTGATCATCTGGGGCAATCTCATTTGGATTCTCCAAGGACCGATCATGAAACCTGCCCGACTTATCATCTTGTCCGTTGCCGCGGCGGCGGCCGGTCTTGCCGGTTATCTGGCTGTTAACCTGTCGGGCGGTCAAAACGTCGTCGAAATGCAGGCCGCCCAGCCGAAGGTCGTCAAGGAGACGACTGTCGATGTGCTTGTCGCCAAGAAGAACCTTCCCACCGGTTCTCATCTTGATGACGACAGCATGACCTGGATCGCCTGGCCGCCGAGCGCCATTGCCGATGGCTTCATCACGAAGCAGAACCGCGCCACCGCCATGGCAGACCTGAAGGGCACGATCGTTCGGCTGCCGATGTTTGCAAACGAACCCGTCCGGCTTGAAAAGCTGGTCGATGCCAGCAACCGCACCATGTCCTCGATCCTGCCTGCAGGAAAGCGCGCCATGGCCACGGAAATCAGTGTCAGCACCGGCGCCGGCGGCTTCATCCTGCCGAACGACCGTGTTGACGTGATCATGGTCAAGAAGGGTGCGAACAACGTCTATCAGACCGAGACGATCCTCACCAACATCAGGGTGCTGGCCATTGACCAGCAGTTGCAGCAGGGGCCGGATGGCAAGCAGTCAGCAGTCGGTTCGACTGCGACGCTTGAGCTGACACCCGAGCAATCGAAGGTCATCGCGGTCGCACAACAATTTGCCGACAAGCTGACACTGGCGCTGCGTTCCGTTGCCGATGCCTCCGAGCCGGACACGAATGCCGCAGATCATCTGTTGAATGGTGGTGACGGATCGTCCGCCATTCAGGTGATCAAGTCCGGCGCCATTTCAACGGCACAATAAGGTCAAAGCGGGAGCCGAAAGTGAAGAAACTCGAGCAAAATATCCGCAAGGCCGCGATCAGCGGCTTGGTTTTCAGCGTCGCCCTGACCGGTTTGACCACGGTGCCTTTCGATGGCGGCGCAAGCCTTGCCGCATTCGCGGAAGGCGAAACGATGATCTCGGTTGCGCAGACCGGACCTGGTGTGACCAAGCATCTGAAGCTCGGCCTGAACAAGGCGATCGTTGTCGACCTTCCGGCCGACGCGCATGACATTCTGGTCGCTGATCCGTCGATGGCTGATGCGGTGACCCGGACTTCACGCCGCATCTATCTCTTCGGCAAGGCTGTTGGACAGACAAACGTCTTCATCTTTGGTGCGGACGGGCAGCAGATTGTCAGCCTCGACCTGCAGGTCGAACGTGACATCTCGAACCTCGAGACGAACCTGCGCCGGTTCATCCCTGACTCTGACATCAAGGTCGAGATCATCTCGGACAACATCGTTCTGACTGGCACCGTTCGCACCCCGCAGGATGCTGCCCAGGCGACCCAGCTTGCACAGATCTTCCTGAAGGGCGGTGAAGCAACCACCCGCAGCATGACCGCCAGCGGCGGATCGCAGCAGAGCGGCGTCGCAATCTTTGCCGAAGACCGCCAGACCTCGCAGATTGTCAATCTCCTGCAGATTGAGGGTGAAGATCAGGTCACGCTCAAGGTCACGGTCGCCGAAGTCAGCCGTCAGGTCGTCAAGCAGCTGGGTCTGAGCGGATATGTCAGCGCCTCGAACAATAATTTCGGCGCCAGCTTTACAAACCTCAACCCGAGCAACCTGGGCGCTTCACTTGGCAGCGTAGCCGGGTCTGCCATAGGCGGCACGATTGGCAATCTTGGGCTCGGCGCCTACATCAACGCCATGGAGCAGGCAGGTGTCATGCGAACCCTTGCCGAGCCGAGCCTGACGGCGATTTCCGGTGAAGTTGCGAAGTTCTATGTCGGCGGCTCATTCAACATGGCGAGCGATCAGGATATCACGCCAGCCACATCAACCGTGACCAATTCAGGAGCGGTCGTGACGACGCCGGGCTCCGTCAGCCGCAGCTCTGAATCGCAGACCTATGGCATTTCGCTGAACTTCCTGCCGGTAGTTCTGGCGCCTGGCCGTATCAGCCTGAAACTCGAAACGGAAGTCTCCGAGCCGACCTACGAGGGCAACTATTCGACTGCAGGCTCTGGCAAATACGCCGGCATCACGCATCTCGGAATCAAGCGCCGCAAGGCATCCACCAGCGTCGAACTCCCCTCGGGTGGTTCGATCATGATCGCCGGTCTTGTCAATGACAGCTTCAAGCAGGCTTTCAGCGGTTATCCGGGCCTGGCGAACCTGCCCATTCTCGGCACGCTTTTCCGCTCGAAGGACTACCAGCGCAACGAAACGGAACTGGTCATCATCGCGACGCCTTATCTCGTGCGTCCCGTCGGCGCCGACAAGCTTTCGCGCCCCGACGACAACTTCATGCCGGAGAATGATGCAGCGACCTTCTTCCTGAACAGCGTCAACAAGGTTTACGGCAGCAAGATGGATCCGGCGGGCCAGCGGTATCACGGCAATGTCGGATTTATCTACAAGTGAGGAATGAAACGATGGCTGCAACGAACATTAACACAATGACCTGCGTCGGCCGTTCCTCGCTGACTGCGCGTGCATGGAAGGCTTCCGCGTTCGCCGCGCTTGCCGTTTCGACGCTCGCGCTGGCAAGCTGCGGCAATCTTCGTTCAGAGGAAAGCCTGCACACGGCATCGGTCGAAAACGATTACCGCGTGCGCCATCCCTTGAGCCTGGCTGAGGCTGAGCACTCCGTCAATATTCCGGTTGCGACCGGTACCCAACGGCTGACGCACGACATAGAAGATAACATTCGCGGATTTGCGCAGGACTACAAGCGTGGCAATTCCGGCGGTGTCATGATCGCGGTGCCTTCCGGTGCAGTCAATTCTGGGGCAGCAAGAGCGGTGGTGGGCCAGATCCGCAGCGTGCTCATCGCGCAGGGCATCGACACGCGCAAGATCGTCGTTTCAAGCTATCAGGCGCAGTCTGGCGGCATTTCCGCACCGGTGCGTCTGACATTCGTGTCGCTGACGGCGATGACCAATGAATGCGGCCAGTGGCCCGAGGATCTGATGGAAAGGTCTTCGTCCAACAAGAACTGGTACAATTTCGGTTGCGCCAACCAGAACAATCTCGCCGCACAGATCGCAAATCCGAACGACCTGTTCGAACCGCGCGGCCAAACACCGATCGATGCACAGCGCCGCGCGAATGCCATCGATAGCTATCGCAGCGACGGGGCAAGCCTCGGTGCTGACACGAGCATCAGCATTCCAACGCAATAAGGTTTGGGCCTGATCCACTTTTCGGGGATGACGAAATGAGTACTGTTGAATATGGCATCGCGCCGGAAACCTCCCAGGAATATGCCGAGGAGCACACCACCGATGCGTTTGACCTGGACCAGATCAGGCCGCTGCCGCGTATCTCCATTCACGCGTTTTGCGAAACGGAAGAAATGCTCCGGCTGATGGAGCGCACTGCGCGTGATCGCCGCATGGCCAAGGTGACGTTCAAGGTGAACAGCGGCAGCATTGCCGCTGCTGCCAACATGTTTGCCAGCGTTGCGACGCCCAACCTGATCATTCTTGAGACCTCGCTCGATGCGGAGCGTCTTTTCAGCGAGCTCGCCCCACTGGCTGAAGTTTGCGATCCCTCGACGAAGGTGATCATTGTCGGCCGTCACAACGACATTGCGCTTTATCGCGAACTGATGCGCAACGGCATCTCGGAATACCTTGTTTACCCCATCGGTCTTTCCGAAATCCTGATGTCGGTTGCCACCATCTTCGTGGATCCGGATGCCGAGCCGCTCGGACGCAGCATTGCCTTCATCGGCGCAAAGGGCGGCACGGGATCGTCCACGATTGCGCACAACACCGCCTTCGGCATCTCGAGCCTGTTCTCCACCGAGACCATTCTCGCGGACCTCGATCTCGCTTTTGGAACGGCCAACATAAATTTCGATCAGGACCCGGCGCAGGGCATTGCCGAAGCCGTCTATGCGCCTGATCGTCTTGATGAGATCTTCCTGGACCGCCTTCTGGCGAAATGCACCGACAATCTGTCGCTGCTTGCAGCTCCGTCCATGCTGGACCGCTCCTACGACTTCGCCCGCGAATCCTTCCAGCCGGTGCTGGAAGTCCTGTCGCGCTCGGCGCCTGTCTCGGTTCTCGACGTGCCCCACGCGTGGAACGACTGGACGCGCATGCTCCTGTCGAGTGTCGACGAGGTGGTCATCACCGCAAGTCCCGATCTCGCCAACCTGCGAAACGCCAAGAACATGTTCGAAGCACTCCGCAAGCTTCGTCCCAACGACAAGACACCGCACCTGATCCTCAATCAGGCCGGTATGCCCAAGCGCACGGAAATCTCGACAGCCGATTTCTCCGACACGCTTGATGTACGCCCGATCGCCATTATTCCGTTCGATGTCCAGCTGTTCACCAATGCAGCAAACAGCGGACGGATGATTGCAGAAATCGATGCCAAGTCTGCTGTCGCCGAGACCTTCTCGCAGATTTCCCACGTGGTGACGGGACGTACCTCGGTGAAGAAGCAGAAGGGAGGCGGCCTCGGAAAGGTTCTCTCGCTTCTCAAGCGCGGAAAAGCCAAGGGCTGAAGGACTGGATTGAGCAATGTTCGGTAAAAAGGGAAATGACGGATTTGGACGGTCGGGGCAGGGAGGTGGTTTGGCTCCGCCGCCGGCACGGCCTGCAATCCAGCCGACACCGATGGAAACCACGGCCGCGCCTGCAACCGTGACCGCACCGCCCCTGGCGCCAGCGGCGCATCAGCCGGTTGCCGAAGCCCCGGCTCCGCGTCCGGTTCCCCAGCCTGCCCCAGAGCCTGCTTCCAAGCGTCGCACGCCGCGCAACTCGGAATACTACGACACCAAATCGCAGGTCTTTTCGGCGCTCATCGACACGATCGACCTGTCGCAGCTGGCCAAGCTTGACAGCGAGAGCGCGCGCGAAGAAATTCGCGATATCGTCAATGATATCATCACGATCAAGAACTTTGCGATGTCCATCGCAGAGCAGGAAGAACTGCTTGAGGACATCTGCAACGACGTTCTGGGCTTTGGTCCGCTGGAGCCCTTGCTGGCACGCGACGACATCGCCGACATTATGGTCAATGGCGCGCGCCAGACCTTCATCGAAGTCGCCGGCAAGGTGCAGGAATCCGATATCCGGTTCCGCGACAATGCCCAGCTTCTCTCGGTCTGCCAGCGTATCGTGAGCCAGGTCGGCCGCCGCGTCGATGAATCAAGCCCGATATGCGACGCCCGTCTGCCTGACGGGTCGCGCGTCAACGTCATCGCGCCACCGCTTTCGATCGACGGTCCGGCCCTCACCATTCGTAAGTTCAAGAAGGACAAGCTGACGCTTGATCAGCTCGTCAAGTTCGGCTCGATCACACCGGAAGGTGCGACAGTCCTTCAGATTATCGGCCGTGTCCGCTGCAACATTGTCGTCTCCGGCGGTACCGGTTCGGGCAAGACGACGCTGCTCAACTGCCTGACGCGCTATATCGATCTGGATGAGCGCATCATCACCTGCGAAGACTCTGCCGAACTTCAGCTTCAGCAGCCGCACGTGGTGCGTCTCGAAACGCGCCCGCCGAATATTGAAGGCGAAGGCGAAATCACCATGCGTGATCTCGTCAAGAACTGCCTGCGTATGCGTCCTGAACGCATCATCGTCGGCGAAGTCCGCGGATCCGAGGTGTTCGACCTTTTGCAGGCGATGAACACCGGTCACGACGGATCCATGGGTACGATCCACGCCAACACGCCGCGCGAATGCCTGAGCCGCATGGAATCCATGATCGCCATGGGCGGCTTCACGCTGCCGGCCAAGACCGTGCGCGAGATCATTGCCGGTTCGGTGGACGTGGTGATCCAGGCTGCGCGTCTGCGCGATGGTTCGCGTCGCATCACCCACATCACGGAAGTGATCGGGATGGAAGGCGATGTCATCGTCACCCAGGACCTGATGCGCTACGAAATCGAGGGTGAAGACGCAAACGGCAAGATCATCGGTCGTCACAAGTCGACCGGTATCGGCCGTCCGCATTTCTGGGACCGCGCACGTTACTATGGCGAGGAACAGCGGCTGGCTGCTGCGCTCGACGCCATGGAGGACAAGTCCGGTGGCTGATAGGCAGGAGCGTCACTAATGTTTGGAATGGATCCCATCCTGCTCGCAGTCATTGGTCTGGCCGCCATTGCAGCGGCAGCCGTGGCCTATGGTGTGCTCTTCAACCAGATCGAGACGCAGAAGAAGACCACCAATCGCTACAAGAAGGTCAAGTCCGCGGAAACCGACACCGTAAAGGTCAAGGCTGCCCGCGACCGCATGACGGAAGTGACGAAGCGGCGCAAATCCATCCAGGATTCGCTGACCGAGCTCGAGAAGAAGCAGGAACAGGAAAAGAAGAGCAAGGCCCCTGCGATCAAGGACAAGCTGGCGCAGGCAGGTCTCTCGATGACCGAGCCGCAGTTTCACATTGCAAGCGCCGTCCTCGGCTTCGTCACCCTGGTTGTCGGCCTCATCCTCGTCTCCGGCATGGACAATTCCGAGTCGATCGGCATTCTGCCGTTTTCGACCAAGCAGGTCAGCGTCGTCGGCCTCGCGTTTGCGATTGGCGTCGGTTTGCCGCGCTTCATCCTCAACTTCATTTTCAAGCGGCGCATGAAGAAATTCCTGCATGAATTTCCGAACTCGCTCGATATCATGGTCCGCTCGATCAAGTCAGGTCTGCCGCTCAACGACGCGATTCGCCTGATTGCAACGGAAGGCCGCGATCCGGTGCGCAGCGAATTCCGACGTGTGGTCGAAGCCCAGCAGCTCGGCCTTTCCGTGCCAGAAGCCTGCGCCCGCATGCACCTCTCCATTCCTTTGCAAGAGGTCAAGTTCTTCGCCATCGTGATCGCCATTCAGGCTCAGGCCGGTGGCAACCTTTCGGAAGCGCTGGGCAACCTCAGCCGCGTTCTGCGCGACCGCAAGAAGATGCAGGGCAAGGTTGCCGCACTTTCGATGGAAGCAAAGGCCTCGGCGGTCATCATCGGCGCCCTGCCGTTCATTGTTGCGCTTCTTGTTTCGTTGACTTCGCCTGACTACATCGCCCCGCTCTTCAACGATCCGCGTGGCCACATGATCCTTCTCGGCGGCGGCCTCTGGATGTCGATGGGCATCATGGTCATGCGCAAGATGATCAATTTCGACATTTAAGGAACTGCGGCCTCTCCGGCTGAACGGGAACACGATATGCTGTACGACCTCTCAGCGACGCTCACCAGCCCGAACTTCCTGTTTGCGGCACTCGTTTCCGTTGCTGTTTTCGGCACACTCTACGTCCTGGCGACGCCCTATTTCGAGCGTGGCGACATGCAGAAGCGCATGAAGGCCGTCGCTGTGGAACGCGACCAGATCCGCGCCCGTGAACGCGCCCGCTTGAATGCTTCGGCCAATTCCAAGGCCAGCCTTCGCGGCACTGACAACAAATCCGTCAAGAACGTGGTTGAGCGGTTGAACCTGAAAAAGGCGCTGGTCGACGAGAACACTGTCAACAAGCTCAAGGCCGCTGGCTTCCGTTCGCAGAATGCGTTGAATATCTATCTCTTTGCGCGCTTCGTGCTGCCATTCGTGTTTGGCGTGGGTGGTGCAATCTGGATCTTCGTGCTCGGAAACCTGCCCGATCGACCGCTGACGGTGCAGCTCTTTGCAAACGTCGTGATCGCCTATGTCGGCTTTTACGCGCCGATCCTCTTCATTTCGAACCGGATGGGCAAGCGCCAGGGCTCGATCCGTCGGGCCTGGCCAGATTGCCTCGACCTGATGCTGATCTGCGTGGAATCGGGTATTTCGATCGAAGCTGCAATGCGCCGCGTGGCAGAAGAAATTGCCGTCCAGTCTCCGGAACTTGGTGAAGAACTGGTGCTGACGACTGCGGAACTATCCTATCTGCAGGATCGTCGCATGGCCTACGATAACCTCGCAAACCGCACCCAACTTGAACCGGTGAAGTCTGCCATGCAGGCGCTGACCCAGGCCGAGCGTTACGGTACCCCGGTTGCGCAGGCACTGCGCGTTCTGGCCCAGGAAAGCCGTGACTACCGCATGAACGAAGCGGAAAAAAAGGCGGCTGCCCTGCCACCGAAGCTCACCGTTCCGATGATCCTGTTCTTCCTGCCGGTGCTGATCGCCGTCATCCTCGGGCCTGCCGGCATTCGCGTCAGCGATCAGATGTCGGGCATCAACCACGACCAGACGTCGCATTGAATACAGAGGCCCAAAAAGCCGCGTAGCTGACAACCAACAATAAGAAAGCGGCCTTTTGGGCCGCTTTTCTGTTTCTTATGATGGTTAAGGAGCTTAAGCGACCTCAGCCCTGATCCTTGAGCGCTTTCCAGGTCGCCTGCTGGCTCATCATGGAGCGAAGATATTTCACGTTGGCGTCGGCCTGATCGGGCGAGAGTTCCTGCCGCGCAATCTGCTCGGCCTCGGGGTAGCGACCCTGAAGGCCAACGACGAGCGCAAGGTTCTGCCGTACGGAGCTGTCTGCCCCCGGCAGCGCGACGGCCTTGCGAAGATAGGTTTCAGCCGTCTTGAGATCCTTCGTCAGGACGTAGGACATGCCGAGGTTCGAAAGGATCGACGGATCGTTGGGGTTGAGGTCCATCGCCTCGCGATATTTCAGGCGCGCTTCTTCGGATCTGCCCAATTGGTCGAGAATGGCGCCCTGAGCCGATTTCAGCCGCCAGTCCGGACGATCGGGGCGCTCCGCGCGCGAAATGGTTTCAAGCGCTGGTTCCAGCAGTCCGGCGGCAGCCTGCGCCTTGCCGTAGGCGGCCAGCACTTCGTTGTCGTTCGGATTGTGGATGACGACCTGCTGCATGACGGCAAGCGCCTGGTCGTTCTTGCCGTTCATGCGAAGAAGATTTGCGTAGTTAAGGCCGGCGGTCTTGTCGGCCGGATTGCGCTGATAGTCCTGGCCTATCTGCGAAGCAGCGGCAGAGAGCTCGCTAGGCGACATCTCGGAGGCAGGTTTAGACAGCTTCGGGATCGAGCCCGTCGTCATGTTGTCGTGGCTTGTCGTGGTACAGGACGCCACCGAAAGCGCGGCGAGAATGCAGGCGCCTGCAAGTAGAGATTTCTTGCTGAACCGGGAAACGAATTGGCTGTTCATGAGTCCTGCCCTGGGAAGTATCACATCATGCACCGGCCGGCAGGCGAAACGATAAACTGCGGCGCAATCTTCACTCCAGCAATAGTCTGTTAAGACTAACAGAGTGTTAATGGCGGTGATTCTGCGGCCCGCAAAGAGACTTCAATGGCACCTTACCAGTTCATCAAGCATCCAAGCCCCTTCAATTCGAAAGCAGGCAAGACCTTGCCGGTTTTTGCAGTCACGCCAGCCCATATCGAGATTGGAGCCATCGATCCGCTTGCGCTGGATTGGGCAAGAAAATCAGGCTTCAAGGCGGATTCAGGGTCGGTCCTGCTCGTCCCGTCGGAGGATGGATCGCTCGGCGGCGCTCTGTTCGGTCTTGGCAAGAACCCGGCCCTGACGCCTTTCATGACAGGCTCTCTCGCCAAGGCTCTGCCGGAAGGTGACTGGCATATTGAAACCGCACCCCTGACATCCGCCCGCATCGCGCTCGGGTTTGGCATGGGCAGCTATCGCTTCGAAACGTACCTGAAGGCGAAGCCGCAGGGCGCAACGCTGATGATCCCGAAGGATGCCAACGCGACCGACATCAAACGGCAGGTCGCGGCGATCTTCCTGGCGCGCGATCTCATCAACACGCCCACAAATGACATGGGCCCCGAAGCCCTTGAGAAGGTTTTCCGGGACCTCGCGGCCCATTACGAGGCAAAGGTCAACGTCATCAGGGGCGATGAACTCCTCAAGCAGAATTTCCCGCTCATTCATGCTGTCGGTCGTGCCGCTGCCGAAGAGCCGCGGCTCCTCGAAATGCGGTGGGGTCAGGCAGGCGCACCCAAGGTAACGCTGGTAGGCAAGGGTGTCTGTTTTGACACAGGCGGCCTCGACATCAAACCTTCCTCCTCCATGCTGCTGATGAAGAAGGATATGGGCGGTGCTGCCAATGTGCTGGCGCTGGCGCTGATGATCATGGACGCGCACCTGAAGGTCGATCTTCGTGTGCTTGTGCCGGTCGTCGAAAACTCAATTGCAGGCAACGCTTTCCGGCCGGGTGACATCTATCGCAGCCGCAAGGGCCTGACCGTGCAGATCGACAATACGGATGCGGAAGGTCGCCTCATCCTGGCGGATGCCTTGGCCTACGCCGACGAGGAGGAGCCGGATCTGATGATCGACATGGCGACGCTGACCGGCGCTGCGCGCGTGGCGCTCGGCCCGGAATTGCCGCCGTTCTTTACAGACGACGAAGACCTTGCTCACGAACTGACGGATGCGGCTCTCGAAACGGATGACCTGTTGTGGCGTCTACCGCTTCATCCCGGCTATGAGGTCGATCTCAACACCAAGATCGCCGATCTGACCAATGCTCCGGCAGGCGGGATGGCAGGCGCCATCACGGCCGCACTCTTCCTGAAGCGCTTTGTCAGCAACTGCGAAAGCTGGGTGCATCTCGATATCTTCGGCTGGTCGCCAAAGGATCGGCCGCATGCGCCGATGGGTGGCGAAGCCCAGGGCATTCGTGCGCTCTACAACGTCGTCCGCAAACGAGCGAAGTAGAACCCGCTCACTCAACGGTTTCGGTGCGGGCAGCTCGCCAGATGCCGCTTGCAACGTGCTCCGTTTTCGATCAATCTGATACGGTACCGAAACATTTCGGAGGCTGTATTGGCGGTTGAACTGACACCCTCTCAGGCTCTCGGGCTTTGGCATGCGGCCAGTCTGGCGCAGGTCCGCGCCGATGCCCATGACCTGACGCTGCGGCAGACCGCCATCCTGCTGCATATCTATCTCGTTCCGCCGCCCCATACTGTCAGGGGTCTGGCGGCGACACTCAACGTGACCAAGCCGGTCATCACGCGCGCTCTCGATACGATGGGTGCCATGGGATTGGTTGATCGTGTTCGTGATGACAATGACAGGCGAAATGTTATTATCAAGAGAACTGTAGCGGGGGCGCTTTATCTTGAAAAACTCGGGGATCTGATCATCGCCGAGGGACGCAAGCTATAGGGTCAGGATTCAATCCGAAACCTGATTAGGTTTTGACCTTAAAACCTGGGAATGTTGCCGGCGTGCCGAATAAACCTGCCGGTGTTGACGTTTCTCGATTGCAGAATTGGAATTGTCGTTACGCCCCGTCTGGGTCTCCGGGCGTCCACAGGGACGCGCAACGGTTGACCCAAATGGTTGAAAGATCATCAGTCCGTTCAGGACGGTGCGCTGGGCGTGCAGCATTCCGTGTCGGGCGCAAATATGACCTTGGGGGTTGGCGGGTGCTTGATCGCCGTTTGAATGCATATCGGCCGGATCTTGCCGACGCAGTGCTTTGGGGGCAGGTGGAAGCAGAACGCTTCACCGCTGGTGAGCCAGCTTGTGTGATCATTTCAGTTGCAGGTCTTCGCGCCACGCCAGATCCGAACGCGGGGATTGATACGCAATTGCTTTACGGTGAGCGCGTGACCGTTCTCGAGCGCAAGGATGGATGGGCCTGGGTCAAGGCCACCTATGATGGCTATGTCGGCTATCTGCCGGAAGACACCCTGAGCGAGAGCGCCATCACGCCGACGCACTGGATCATCCAGCCGCGCACGTTCCTCTATCCGCAGGCAGACATGAAAACACCCCACTGTGGCGCGCTTTCCGTCGGCAGCCGCATCACCGTGAGCGATGAGGTCGAAGTTCGCGGCACGCGCTATCTGCGCCTTGAAGATGGTCGTGCCGTGATCGCGGCCCATTGCGCAGCGCCAGGGGAACGCCCGCTGGGCGATTACGTGGCCATTGCCAGCCGTCTGCTGGAAACGCCCTATCTCTGGGGTGGAAAGTCCGCCTTCGGGATCGATTGCTCCGGTCTCGTCCAGCTGTCGATGATGATGGCCGGACAATGGGCGCCGCGTGACAGCGACATGCAGGCCGCAGGCCTTGGCGTTGAAATTTCGCCGGAAGATCTGGGTCGCGGCGATCTTGTTTTCTGGAAAGGCCACGTCGCGATCATGGAGGACGAGGAGACCCTTATCCACGCGAACGGCAATACAATGAGCGTGGCGCGCGAAGGGCTGGAGGCCGCCATCAACCGCATCGGTTATCTCTACGGTGATCCGATCATCTGCCGACGACCATAACCAGGATCCGGATCAGTAGCCCAGAGCCCGATCGACAACGAATTGTAGAGGTTCACCCGCCTCATAACGCGCAATCTGCTGCTCGACATGGGCGACGAGCGCAAAGACGTCCGAGGCAGCCGCGGCATGCGGGGTGACGAAGACGTTGGGCAATTTCCACAGTGCGCTGCCGCTGTTCAGTGGCTCCGCCTCGAAAACGTCCAAAGAAGCACCGCCTAGAAGCCCGATATCGATCGCAGCGATAATGTCGTCTTCAACCTGGGAGCCGCCACGACCGGCATTGATGAAAACCGGCTTGCCGAGCGCACCGCCCTGGCGAAGCTTCTGAAACAGCGTTCGTGCATAGATTCCGCGCGTATCAGCCGTCAGCGGCAATAGCCCGACCAGGATATCCGTCTGTCCGAGGAAATGATCGAGTTCCGCCTGATCGAAGCATTCGACGCCGTCGATTGCCTTGCGGGTTCGTGACCAGCCGATCACATTGAAGCCCATCACCTTCAGCTTGCGTGCGGCATCTTCGCCAAGCACACCAAGCCCCATGATCCCGACAGTCAGGTCACGCGCTTCGGGCTGTGCAAGCTCCTGCCAATGGCGCTCCTGCTGGAAGCGCTGGTAGGTTGCGTGCTGCCTCAGATGCATGAGGCACTGCATCACGACCCATTCGCTCATCCGGTCCGTCAGGCTGCGGTCTGAAAAGCGCACAAGCGGCACGCCGTCTGGCAGGCCACCGGCCTTCAGAATGTGATCGACGCCCGCACCACCAGAAAAGATGACCTTTACGCCGGTTGCCCGGGTGAACAGCGCAGGATCCTGTTTCCAGACAATGGCATAGTCCACGTCAGTCAGATCCCGCCCCGAACTGGCGGGGTCGGCCATATTGATGACCTCGCGGCCAGAGAATGCACCGGCAAGCGCCTTGCGCACGGCATCCTGCGGGAACTTTACGTCGACGACGATCGATTTTGACATGTCACTGGCTCACGGCTTCGCTGCGGATGGCCTTCAGGTCAAAGGCGGCAGCCATCAGTGCCTTCGTGTAGGCTTCCTTGGGAGCACCGATCACGTCGGCCGCCGGTCCCTGTTCAACCACCTTACCGGCACGCATGACAATGATGTCGTTGGCAAGCGCGCGCACCACCTTGAGGTCATGGCTGATGAAGAGATAGGCGAGATCATGGTCGGCCTGCAGCTTGCGCAGAAGTTCGACCACCTGTGCCTGCACACTCATGTCGAGCGCCGACGTTGGTTCGTCGAGCATCACGAAGCGTGGCTTCAGGATCATGGCGCGGGCAATCGCGATACGCTGCCGCTGGCCACCGGAATATTCGTGCGGGTAACGCCAACGGGTGGCGGGGTCGAGCCCAACCTCTTCCAGCACATCGGCCACGCGGCGGTCACGCTCGGCGGCAGAAAGTCCAGGCTCATGGATTTCGAGCCCTTCCGCGACGATATCGGCAATGTTCATGCGGGGAGACAGGGAGCCATAAGGGTCCTGGAAAACCACCTGCATACGGTTGCGCAGCGGCTTCATCGCCTTGAAGGAATAGGCGTTGATATCCTGACCGACGAAACTGATCCGCCCCTTGGAGGAGATGAGCCGAGTGAGGGCAAGCCCGAGCGTCGTTTTGCCCGAGCCGGATTCACCGACGACGCCGAGCGTCTGCCCAGCGCGCAGCTTCATGTCGATCCCGTCGACGGCCTTCACATAGTCGGTCACCTTGCGCATGAGGCCGGTCTTGATCGGGAACCAGACGCGAATGTCCTCCGCTTCCATGACGACAGGCTTGGACAGATCGGCGACAGGGGGCCGACCCTTCGGCTCGGCTGCCAGCAAATGTCTCGTATAGGGATGCTGTGGAGCCGCAAAGAGGTCTGCCGTCGCGCCTGCTTCGACGATCTCGCCACGCTGCATCACGCAGACCTTGTCGGCAAAGCGCCGGACGATGCCGAGGTCGTGAGTAATGAAGAGCATCGCCATGCCGTGATGACTCTTGAGCTCGGCGAGAAGCTCGAGGATCTGCGCCTGCACCGTCACGTCGAGCGCTGTCGTCGGCTCGTCGGCGATCAGGATGTCGGGACGGTTGGCCAGCGCCATGGCGATCATGACGCGCTGACGCTGCCCGCCCGAAAGCTCATGCGGATAGGCCTTCAGCCGCTTTTCGGGCTCCCGGATGCCCACCTGCAGCAGCAGTTCCAGCGTCCGCGCGCGGGCGGGCGCACCCAGCATGCCCTGATGCAGTGCGAGAATTTCGCCGATCTGCCGCTCGATCGAGTGGAGCGGATTGAGCGATGTCATCGGCTCCTGGAAGATCATCGTGATGTCGTTGCCGCGAACGCGACGCAATTCCGCATCGCTGGCTTTCATCAAATCCTTGCCCTTAAAGTGGATTTCGCCGGCCGGGTGGCTCGCGGCGGGGTAGGGCAGGAGCTTGAGGATCGAATTGGCTGTGACCGATTTGCCGGAACCGGACTCGCCCACAAGCGCCACGACTTCGCCCGGATGAATATCGAACGAAACGCCTTTGACGGCCAGTGACGTCTGGCCACCCTGGTGAAACGCGACCTGCAGATTGCGGACGGAAAGAAGAGGCTCAGTCATCCTCACACCGCCTTTCGGGGATCGAACGCATCACGGACGGCTTCACCGACGAAGATCAGCAGCGACAGCATCAGCGACATGGTGATAAAGGCGGTGATCCCGAGCCAGGGCGATTGCAGGTTATTCTTGCCCTGCGCGATCATTTCGCCGAGCGAAGGCGATCCGGGCGGCATGCCGAAACCGAGGAAGTCAAGCGAGGTGAGCGTCGTGATTGACCCGGAAAGGATGAACGGCAGGAAGGTCAGCGTCGCGACCATTGCATTGGGCAGAAGGTGGCGGAACATGATCGTCCCGTTTCCGACGCCAAGCGCGCGCGCAGCACGCACATATTCGAAATTGCGTGCACGCAGGAACTCCGCTCTCACGACACCGACAAAGGCCGTCCATGAGAAAAGAAGCATGATCCCCAGCAGGATAAAGAAGCCCGGTGGCAGCACGGCCGCAATGATCAGCAGGATGTAGAGCACCGGCATCGAAGACCAGATTTCGATGAAACGCTGCATCAGCAGGTCCGTCCATCCGCCAAAATAGCCTTGAACTGCACCAGCACCGACGCCGATGACGGCTGATGCGGCCGTTAGCGCCAGCCCGAAGAGAACGGAAATCCGGAAGCCGTAAATCAGCCTTGCCAGAACGTCGCGCGCCTGATCGTCGGTGCCAAGCCAGTTCATGTTGCCTATAATGCAGCCGGGATCCTTGTCGCCCTGCGGGTAACCTGCGCAGCGCTCTTTGGCGTCCATCAGCCAGAAGGGCGGGGTCGGGGCGGAATGCGGAATGTATGAGTTGGCGGTCGAGTAGGAATACCGAACAGGCGGCCAGACCATCCAGCCATTTGCGTTGATCTCGTCGCTGATTTCGGAGGACTTGTAGTCGGTCGTCGCGAGAAAGCCGCCGAACTTTTCTTCAGGATAGTCGACGAAAACGGGGAAGAGGATCTCCCCCTTGTAGGAGACGATCAACGGCTTGTCGTTGGCGATGAACTCGACACCGAGGCTCAGCACAAAGAGCACCATGAAAATCCAGAAGGACCAGTAGCCGCGTCGATTGGCCTTGAAATTCATCCAGCGTCTGCGGTTGCCGGGTGAAAGCCAGCTTTTCCTGGCCGGCGCGGCGGCGATGGTGATGGCGGGTGTATCGACCATGTCAGACATCCCTCCGCTCGAAATCGATGCGGGGGTCAACCCAGGTGTAGATCAGGTCTGAGATCAGGCCGACAACGAGGCCGATCAACGAGAAGATGAACAGGGTGGCGAAGACCACCGGATAGTCACGCTTCACCACCGCGAAATATCCAAGGCGTCCGAGCCCATCGAGCGAAAAGATGTTTTCGATCAAAAGCGACCCGGTGAAGAAGGCGGAGATGAAGGCGCCGGGAAAACCGGCAATGATGATCAGCATGGCATTGCGGAAGACATGGCGATAAAGCACCTGACGATCCGTCAGCCCCTTTGCACGCGCCGTCACGACATACTGCTTGCGAATTTCGTCGATGAACGAATTCTTGGTCAAAAGCGTCGTCGTGGCGAAGGCCGACAGGGCCAGTGATATGAGCGGCAGCGTCAGGTGCCAGAAATAGTCACCGATCTTCTGATACCAGGTCAGATCGCTGAAATTGTCCGAGACGAGACCGCGCAGCGGGAACCAGTCGTAGAAGGACCCACCGGCAAAGAGCACGATCAGCAGGATGCCGAAAAGGAAGCTCGGCACGGCATAGCCGATGATGATGACGCCCGAGGTCCACACGTCGAACGTCGATCCGTCCTCCACCGCTTTCTTGATGCCGAGCGGGATGGAAATCAGGTAGGAGAAGATGAGGATCCAGACGCCCAGTGATGCCGACACCGGCATCCTGTTTTTGATCATGTCGATGACGCGTTCGTTGGAGAAGAAGCTCTCGCCAAAGTCGAAGCGGATGTAATCCCACATCATTTTCAGGAAACGCTCGCCAGCCGGCTTGTCGAAGCCGAACTGCTTTTCGAGCTTCTTGACGAGTTCCGGGTCAAGCCCCTGCGATCCGCGATAACGCGAACCCATTTCCTCGCCCAGCGACATTTTCTGGCCGGAGAGATCACTACCTGCGCCGGAAAGTCGGTCTTCGCTGCCATTGCCCTGACCGGTCAAGTCAGCAATGGCTTGCTCGACCGGGCCGCCGGGCGCGAATTGCACGACGGCAAATGAAATTGCCATGATGCCGACGATGGTCGGGATGATCAGCAGCATGCGTCGAAGGATATAGGCACCCATCTCAGGCGGGCCTCCGCACGTGACGGTGACTGGAAATGATGATGACCTTCAACGTTTCACGATCTCCTGTTGATGGGCTGCAGATGTGCTGATTCGCCTTTCGCGAGGGTGGACAGGCACCCTGCCTGCCCGTCTCCAAATCAATTGGCGTCAGCCCACCACGTATCGGCAAAACCGAGCCCATAATACGGCAGGGTTTCGGGGTGATGGACTTTCTTCCAATAGGCAACGCGGGAAACCGACGATGCATAGCTGGGCACGACATAGTGGTTTGCCAGCAGCACGCGGTCGAGCGCGTGGACGGCTGCGACCAGCGCGTCCCGATCCGGCGCATAGATGACCTTCTGGATCAGGGCGTCGATGGCAGGGTCCTTGATGCCGGCGTAGTTCTTCGAACCCTCCCGGTCAGCCGAAGCGCTGCTCCAGTATTCGGATTGTTCGTTGCCCGGGCGAAGCGTTTCCGACCAGGACTGGTAGACGACATCATAGTCGCGTGTGCGCATGCGGTTGATGAATTGGGAGGAGTCGACCGAGCGCACCGTTGCGTCGATGCCGATCATCTTGAGGTTCTTCACATAGGGCAGGGCAACGACTTCGATGATCGGTCCATTGAGGAGGATTTCGAAGGTGAACGGCTTGCCGGTGGCCGAGTTGACCATCTTGCCGTTCTTCAGCTCGTATCCCGCTTGCCTGAAAAGCGCCAGCGCTTGCCGCAGGTTCTTGCGCAGGTTATCCTGGCTGCCATTGACCGGGTTCGTATAGGGTGTCGTGAAGACGCTCGCCGGAACCTTGTCTTTCAGGCCATTGAGGATTTCCAGCTCCTTGCCTTCAGGCAGTCCCTTTGAGGCGAGCTCGGTGCCGAAGAAATAGCTGTCGATGCGCTTGTAGGCGTTGAAGAAGATCGTGCGGCTCAAATCCTCGAAATCGAACGCATAGTTCAGCGCCTCGCGAATGCGCGCATCCTTGAACTGTTCCCGCCGCATGTTCGGCACAAAGCCAACCATCACGCCGGTAGCGCGGTATTCATTGGGAAACTCCTCGCGCAGCACACGGCCATCCTTGAAGGCAGGGAAATCATACTCTGTTGCCCAGCGCTTGGCGCGGTTCTCCTGCCACAGGTCGATATCGCCGCCCTTGAACGCCTGGAATTCGACGTCGCGATCGCGGTAATAGGTGTATCGCATGGACTTGAAATTGAACCGACCGACATTGACCGGCAGATCCTTGCCCCAATAGTCGTCGCGACGCTCGAAGGTCACATGGTCGCCCGGCTTGACCTCGACGATCTTGTAAGGACCCGATCCCATGATGGGCTCGAGGGTTGTCTTTCCGATATCGCGCTGGTTGCCGCTGGCGTCCTTGCCCTCCCACCAGTGCTTGGGCAGGATCATCAGTTCGCCCACGATGTTGGGCAGTTCCTTGTTGTTCTTTTCGTCGAAGGTGAAGGTGACTTCACGGTCGCCGGTCTTTTCGGCCTTTGTGACGTGCAGATAGTAGAACTGATATTGCGGGTTCAGCTCCTTTGCCTTCTCGAAGGAGAAGACGACGTCTTCGGGAGTCACCGGCTCGCCATCGGCCCATTTCGCGGCCGGGTTCAGGCGGAACTTTGCGTAGGATATATCGTCCGGAAAGGCCACGGCCTCGGCAAGCAATCCATAAGACCCGGCAATTTCATCCGGCGACGAGTACATCAGAGGCTCGAACACGTTGTTCAGCCCATCGGCAATCTCGCCCTTGTCGAGGATCGGGTTGAAGGAATCAAACCCGTCCTGCGACGACAGGCTGATGGAGCCACCCTTCGGCGCAGTGGGGTTCACGTAGTCGAAATGCGCGAAATCCTGCTTGTACTTGGGTGGCAGGCCGGTCGACGTCACTGCGTAGCGCCATGTGAGATCCTCGGCGGCAGCATTTGTCGGAAGGGATTGAATTCCGGCCATGACGGCCAGCAAGGCCACCATCGAAAATGCTTTGCCGCTCAGGCTCATGTGCGTTGTCTCCGTGAATCGCTTGGGCTCACAATAAGTCAAACCGGGGCAAAATGAAGGGGCGTGCGCCCCTGATTGCCTGGCAGGGATTCCCGCCGGCCGGGTTTGACGCTAAAATCGCCGCAAATCACCTCTTGTATGCATTGCATATCCCCAACGAATGGCAGGCCGGATGAACAATTCCCTTACGAAGCTTGTGGCGTTCGCCATGACTGCAGCTCTTGCCGTCGCCGATTTTACCGGCGCGCTTGCGGCAGACAGCAGGCCCGCCAAGGCCACGTTCGGCGCGATGACGCTTGCTTCGTCGCAGCCTTCTCAGCCAATCGGCTTTTACGCGAAGGGCTGCCAGGCAGGCGCTGTCCAGCTTCCTTATGACGGGCCGACCTGGGAGGTCATGCGGCTTGCGCGCAACCGGCGCTGGGGCCAGCCGCAGCTTGTATCCTTCATCCAGCAGCTGTCGCGCGATGCCGCGGCCAAGGATGGCTGGCCGGGGCTGTTGATCGGCGACATGTCGCAGCCGCGCGGCGGTCCGATGATCAATGGGCACGCTTCGCATCAGATCGGCCTCGATGTTGACGTCTGGCTCTCGCCGATGCCGCGGCAGCGGCTGACAGGGCAGCAGCGCGAGTCGCTGGCCGCCGTTTCGATGTTGAAGAAGGATGCGTTCTTGACGGTTGATCCGCGCTACTGGAGCGATGGTCAGGCCCGCCTGATCATGCGGGCGGCAAGCTATCCGCAGGTGCAGCGCATTTTCGTAAATCCGGCTATCAAGAAGAAGCTCTGCGAAAGCTGGACCGGTGACCGCACGTTCATGGGCAAGGTGCGTCCCATCTACGGACATGACACGCATTTCCACATTCGGCTTTTCTGCCCTGCGGGTGCGACCAACTGCAAGTCTCAGCCCGATATCCAGCCCGGAGACGGTTGTGGCAAGGATCTGGCCTATTGGTTTACGCCCGCGCCCTGGAAAAAACCGCCGCCACCGACCAAGCCTTTGCCCAAGCCGCGCATTATGACGGTTGGCGATCTGCCGCCGGCATGCGCCGCCGTTCTTGCGGCTCCGGCAGCGCGTGGCGATGACAACATGGGCGTTACGGTGGCTGTCACGACATCGACGGACTCCGCAATCGGAACACCGATTACGACTTTGGCCGGATATTCGGAAAAGGTCGGTTCGGGGGCAGCTGCCGTCGCGACAGCCGCAACGACGCAGCCGGCACCCGCTGCAAGCCCTGCGGCGGTGGCCGTAGCGGCGCCCGCTCAGTCGGTCACGCTGCCGGATAATGTTCCGCTGCCAACACCGCGGCCCGCCCGCTGAAATTGCGCAAGGCCGATCTGTGCCCCTTTTCAATAGGCCCTTCGTGCTATAGGGCTAAACCGATTTAAGTCGCGTTTTGAGGCGTGGCTGCGCTGGCCTCGGGCTGTGTGCAAAAAGCGGAGACGGGGAGGAAAAGGTGGCAGAAAAAGCGATCGCGCTCATCGCGCATGATCAGAAGAAGGCGGAAATGGCGAGTTTCGCCATGCAACACGTCGATATTCTTGCCAGGTATCCACTCTTTGCAACCGGCACCACCGGTGGACGCATTCTCGAGGTTTGCCCGGGCCTTGATCTGACGCGCCTGAAAAGCGGTCCCCTTGGTGGCGATCAGCAGATTGGCGCTATGATTGCGACTGGCGAAATTTCCATGCTGATTTTTTTCACCGATCCTTTGACGCCCCTGCCGCATGATGTAGATGTCAAGGCATTGACGCGGTTGGCCACGGTTTATGATATTCCGATGGCGCTCAATCGCGCGACGGCAGAAATGTTGATCACCAATCTTTAAATGGCGTCTTGCCCGGCGCGCAGAGACTGAAATGATGGCCAGATCCAACGACAGCGACCTCACGATGCCCTTTCCGATCCTGATCGGCGACATCGGGGGTACCAACGCACGCTTTGCTCTCCTCGTTGACGCCTATGCGGAGCCGAAATTCTTTCCGGTTGTCCAGACAGCCGATTTCGAGACGATCAACGATGCCATCCAGATGAATGTTCTGGACAAGAGTTCTGTGCAGCCGCGTTCCGCCATCCTCGCTATTGCCGGACCAATCCGTGGCGACGAAATTCCACTTACCAATTGTCCCTGGGTTGTGCGTCCAAACGCCATGATTTCGGATCTCGGGTTCCATGATGTTCTCGTCATCAACGACTTCGAGGCGCAGGCGCTTGCCATTGCATCGCTGGGCGACAACGACCGCGAGCAGATCGGCACCAGCCAGACGGCGCAAGCCGGGTCGCGCGCGGTTCTCGGTCCGGGTACGGGTCTCGGCGTTGCCGGTCTCGTGCATGCCCAGCATACATGGATCCCGGTTCCGGGTGAGGGCGGCCATGTCGATCTCGGACCGCGCACGGATCGTGACTATCAGCTGTTTCCGCACTACGAGCCGATCGAGGGTCGCATCTCGGCCGAGCAGCTGCTGTGTGGTCGCGGGCTCGTCAACATCTATCGCGCGATCTGCCATGTCGATGGCATCGAGCCGCGCCTGATCACACCGGCCGATGTCACGACCAATGCCCTGACGGCTGACAAGCCCGAAGCCGCGGCGGTGGAGACGCTTTCGCTCTTCTCGACCTATCTGGGGCGGCTTGCGGGCGATATTGCGCTCATCTTCATGGCAAAGGGCGGAGTCTTCCTGGCGGGTGGCATTTCGCAGAAAATCCTCCCTGCGCTCCGCAAGCCCGAGTTCCGGCAGGCGTTTGAGGACAAAGCCCCACACAATGAGGTCATGCGCCAGATCCCGACCTATGTGATCACGCATCCGCTGGCGGCGCTTGCCGGTCTTGCGCATTATGCGCGTGATCCCTCGCGCTTTGGCCTTGACCCGGCGGGTCGCCGTTGGCGCACCTGAGGGTGCCGGCAGGAAGCTGATCTAGGGGTTCGACATACGCCGCTTGCGCGCGGCAACCAGGAAGCAAGAGAATGGATAACGCGGATATGAGGCTGGTGGTGGTTGGCGCGGCGGGTCGCATGGGCCAGACGCTGGTCAAAGCCATCGATGCCATGCCGGGCGTGTGTGTCGCGGGTGCCGTGGAACGGGCCGGGTCGCCCATGCTTGGCCGCGACATTGGCGAAGTCACTGGCCTTGGCAATCTGGGCGTTGCAATCACCGATGATCCGCTCAAGGCCTTTGTCGCTGCCGATGGCGTGATCGATTTTACGACGCCCTCCGCGACCGTGGAATTCGTGGAGCTGTCTGCGCAGGCGCGCATCGTCCACATCATCGGGACAACTGGTCTTTCTGACGACGACGAAAAGAAGATCGCTGCAGCCGCGCGCCACGCCCGCATCGTCAAGTCCGGCAACATGAGCCTCGGCGTCAATCTTCTGGGTGTTCTGGTCCGTCAGGCCGCCAGGGCGCTCGATGCTGCGGGATGGGATATCGAAGTCCTCGAGATGCACCACAAGCACAAGGTTGATGCGCCCTCGGGCACCGCCTACCTGCTGGGGCGCGAGGCCGCCAAGGGTCGCGGCGTCGAGCTGAAGGACAAGGCCGTCAAGGTGCGTGATGGCATCACCGGCCCGCGCGAAGAGAGCACAATCGGCTTTGCAACGCTGCGCGGCGGCGGCGTCATTGGCGACCATTCTGTCGTTTTCGCCAGCGAGAACGAGATGATTACGCTGTCGCACCGTGCGACCGACCGTTCGCTGTTTGCGTCCGGTGCGCTGAAGTCGGCGCTCTGGGCGCGCGACAAGAAGCCGGGACTGTATTCGACGCTCGATGTTCTCGGGCTGGCTGACGCTTGATATTTCAAACGGCTCGCTTTCGCGGGCCGAACTTTTGTGAGGAAGACGACGATGAGTGGAACCCTTGTGCTCGTGCGCCACGGCCAGAGCGAATGGAATCTGAAGAACCTGTTCACCGGCTGGCGCGATCCGGATCTGACGGCGCTCGGCGTCGAGGAAGCCACGGCCGGCGCCAAGGCGCTCGCAGATTATGGCATCAAGTTCGACATCGCCTTCACCTCGGACCTCACCCGCGCGCAGAAGACCTGCAAGATCATTCTCGATGGCGTCGGTCAGTCCGGCCTTGAAACGATCAGGAACCAGGCCCTCAACGAGCGCGACTACGGCGATCTCTCCGGCCTCAACAAGGATGACGCCCGCGCCAAGTGGGGCGAGGAGCAGGTACACATCTGGCGCCGCTCTTACGACATCCCGCCTCCGGGTGGCGAAAGCCTGAAGGATACCGGCGCACGCGTCTGGCCCTATTACATGACCGAAATCCTGCCCCGCGTCCTGCGTGGCGAAAAGGTCCTCGTCGCCGCCCACGGCAACTCGCTGCGCTCGCTCCTCATGGTCCTCGACCGCCTCGACTCGACCAAGATCCTCGACGTCAACCTCGCGACCGGCGTGCCGATGGTCTACAAGCTCAACGCCGACTCCACCGTCGCTTCCAAGGAAGTGCTTGGCGACATGTCCGGAGCGCATTGAGCAAAAAATCAGGCTGATTGAGACCACGCCCTGCTCCTGGAAATGTGAGAGCAGGGCGTGGTCTTTCTTTTCGGCGGCGGCGGCCCCTGAGGCGATCATATGCGCTTGGCGGCTCAGCCCCACCCAACCAGCCTTTCCTCGAAAGGTGCGGGATTGCGGAGGAAGAACGAATGACCCTCGTCGCTGAGGATGTCGACGTTCAGGCCGCAGCGCTGAAACTCCGCGGCCATCTTCACCGATTGCATGACCGCATCGCCGGTGCCGCACAGCACCCGGATGCGTGCCTTGTCGGCGTCGGGCAGGCCGCTCAGGAACGGTCTGTGGTCGATCTCGCGAAACAGCGCGGCTTGCCGCGCAGCAGGCGGCATGCGGAGATTGTATGTCATTGCGGAAAGAATGTCGTCGCGGCTGGCCGGAGGACGGTCGCTGACGGTGTCGCGGAGTGTCAGCGCGACAAAATCGGTCAGCCCGCTGATCACCGCTTCTGCGGTGGACGCCACGGCGGGCTGCTGCATCGGGTCTATGTCGATTGTGCGGAACACGGCAGCCGGAACCTCTGGCATGAATACCTGATCGCCCCCGATGCCTTCCGCGCCCGGCGGCAGGCAGCCTGGTGTGCTGGCAATCAGCATGACCTTCGAGGCTGCACCAAGTCCGCCATGCGTTGCCATATAATCGCAGGCCACCACCCCGCCATAGGACCAGCCGATGATCGCCGGCGCGTGCAACCCGAGACCCTCGATGACCGCCTCAATGTCGTTGGCCCACAGGCGGGAGGTGCCGGCGCGGTCGCCCGGCAGATGGTAATGCTCCGGCTCCAGCAGCGGCAACGCCCGGCCGTCTGCCGCTACCGCGCCGAATGCGCCTTGCGAGCGTCCGTGCCCGCGCAGGTCGAAGGCGACAAGCCGGAAGCGCGCCCGCAGCCGCTCCGAAAGGAACTGGGCGCGAAACGCGAACGAGGACTGGGTAAGCCCGTGCACGAACAGCAGCGCCGGCTTGCCGGTATCGCCTGTGTCAGTCACACTCAGCGTGACACCATCGCGTGTGATGACCTGTTTTTGCGTTGAGCGCTCTACGCTTATGTGGTCCTGTTTCATCGAATTTGGCATTTTCCTGACTCCCGTCCTCGTGTTAGCCTGATGACGGAAACGCTAGAGCGAGCGCCTTGCCCTTGTCGATGCCGGGACCTGCACGGTCGCCGTGCATAAATTCGGTATGGTGATCGCAACAACTGAAAGCGCAACGCTGTTGGAATGGAACCATCTCAGGACGCTGCTTGCGCTGAAGCAGGGCGGTTCGATTGCGGCGGCGGCGCGTGCGCTGGCGGTTGACCATTCCACTGTCAGCCGCCAATTGGCGGCGCTGGAAGCCTCGTTGGGCGCGCAAATCCTGATCCGTGGCCGCAAAGGCCTTGTGTGGACTGCGCATGGCACGCGGCTGTTGGAGGCCGCCACTGCCATGGACGCGGTGGCCACCGATGCGGTGCGCCATGCGCGCGACATGCTCGCCGACCCCACGGGCGTCGTGCGCCTTAGCGTTCCGACCGGGTTTCTGCCGTTGCTGATGCGGCTGTTCGTGCCTCGCCTGACGGCCCAGCATCCCATGATCAGGGTCGAATTTGACGGAACCTACAAGCAGGTGGATCTGGGGAGCGGAGCGGCGGACATTGCCATCAGAATGAGCCGGCCGAGAGAGCAGGATCTGATCGCCCGCCGCGCCTTTTCAGAGGCCTGGTTCGCTTATGGTTCGGAGAGCTATGTGGCGCGCTGCGGCCGTCCGGCCGATCGCGAGGCGCTGACAAACCATGACCTGATCCTGTTTGCCGAGTCGCTTCATGACCTCGAACCCCTTGCATGGATGGAACCCTTCGCCGTGCGCAAGGCCGCGGCCATTCGCGTCGACAGCATTGAGGCGGCCCTGCAAATTGCTCTGGCCGGAGGTGGTGTCACGGTGCTGCCCGCCTTCGTGGCGCATGACAAGCCCACGCTGGTGCAGATGCTGCCGGAGTCTGTCGCCCTGAAACAGGGCTGGCTGGTTTTTCACGAGGCCCTGCGCCATTCGACCCGCGTCCGCACGGTCAGCCGTGTCCTCACGCAGGTTTTTCAGGATAACAAGGCGATCTTTCAAGGCGATGTCAGGCCGCCGGTTTGAACGATCGCCAGCGGAAGCCTCATCGTTGCTGCCTTGCGGCGGATCCGATCTCTCCCGCCTCCCAGCCCAGCATGGCCCGCTTGCGGGTGAGCCCCCAGTGATAGCCGGTCAGCGCGCCGGATTTGCCGAGCGCCCTGTGGCAGGGCACAACGAAGGAAATGGGGTTGGCGCCGACGGCTGCACCCACGGCGCGCGATGCCGTCGGCTGGCCAATTCCTTGAGCGATGTTGGAGTAGGTGACCGCGCGGCCAAGCGGGATCTGCAGCAGCTGCTCCCACACGCGCACCTGAAAATCCGTGCCGATGAGGACGACGCGCAGCGGCTCTTCGGCGCGCCAGCGCTCTGTGTCGAAAATCCGCCCGGCATAGGGCGCCGTCGCCGCACTGTCCTCGGTAAAGCGGGCGTTCGGCCAGCGCCGCGCCATATCCTCGAAGGCTTCGCGTTCGCCGCCTTCGTCTGAGAAGGCGAGCCCGCAGAGGCCGCGCGGCGTGATCATGGCGAGCGCGATGCCAAAGGGCGACGGGTGGAACCCATAGCGGATTTCAAGGCCGGACCCCTTTGCCTTCCACTCGCCGGGCGACATGGCCTCGTGGGTGACGAAGAGATCGTGCAGGCGGCCGGGGCCGGAAAGCCCGACCTCGAAAGAGGTTTCAAGCAGCGGCAGTCCTTCCTGTCCGAGAAGCCGCTTGGCGTGGTCGAGCGTCACGGCCTGCAGGAAGGCTTTTGGCGACAGTCCCGCCCAGCGGGTGAAGGTCTTCTGCAACTGCGTCGGCGATTGGCCGAGTTCCGCGGCGATGCTCTCCAGCGACGGCTGATCACGGTATTCGAGCGTCAGGTGTTCGATCACCCTTCGAACGGTCTCATAGTCCGAGCCTTCGGGCGTGATGTCGCGGGATGTGCTGGTATCGAAGCGGGCAGGTGTCATGATGGTTCTCCTTGACCATCATCATGCAGTGCAAGGCAAGTGCCTTCCACCCGTTTCTTGCGCGCTATATACGCTGCTTGACGGTGGCGAGCGCCCGGGTGAGGTCGGAGGCAAGCTTCTCGCGCGCCTCGGGATAAAGGAATTCGCCAAGCGGCGTCTCGCGGCCCTGTCCTGCGACGCGAAGCGACGTGATCCCGATTTCCGGATGGCGCGAAACCTTCAGCCGCGTCCAGAAGGGATTGTAGCGTGCCTCGCGCACCATGCCGTTGGGCGAGATCTTGCGAATGGAAAGGTTCATGCGGCTGAGACTGACCTGTTCACGCGCGCGAGCCGCGCGGTAGTTGAGGTAGAACGCGCCGTAAAGCAGGACGAAATCGAGCCCGAAGAACATCATGATCGGCCATGCGCCAACTGTCATGAAGAAGATCACATGGACGAGGCTGAGCGCGCCGGAGAGCGCAAAGAGGATTCGAAATCCCTTGCGTCCCAGCGAGCGGTGCGGCACCAGCTCGGTCTCGTAGACCGTCTGGTCGTTCAGCGCCAATGTCTCGTTGCCATCGCTCATGGGGAGCGAATATAGAGAAAAGATGCAAAACAGAAAACAGATTTCCCGAACGCCGAAAAAGACAAATCAGCGCGGCAAACGCGTGAAATCGGCCTATAGCGAGGACGAGCTTCGGGAGATCTTCCGGCGGTTCAGCGTCCAGCGGCCCGAGCCCAAGGGCGAACTGGAACATGTGAACCCGTTCACGCTGGTCGTTGCCGTGGCGCTCTCCGCGCAGGCGACCGATGCCGGCGTCAACAAGGCGACGCGCGCGCTTTTCAAGGTGGCCGATACGCCGCAGAAGATGCTCGACCTCGGTGAGGAAAAGGTCCGCGATTACATCAAGACCATTGGCCTGTTCCGCAACAAGGCGAAGAATGTCATCGCGCTTTCGCAGAAGCTGATCGACGATTTTGGCGGCGAGGTGCCAAAGACCCGCGAAGAACTGATGACGCTGCCGGGTGTTGGCCGCAAGACCGCGAACGTCGTCATGTCAATGGCTTTTGGTGTGCCGACAATGGCGGTCGACACGCATGTCTTCCGCATCGCCAACCGCCTCGGCCTTGCCCCGGGCAAGACGCCGGACGAGGTGGAAGAGCGGCTGATGAAGGCCATCCCTGAGGATTATCTCTTCCACGCCCACCACTGGCTGATCCTGCATGGACGCTACTGTTGCAAGGCGCGCAAGCCCGAATGTCAGGCCTGCGTGATTGCCGACATCTGCAAATCGGCGGAGAAGACAAACGCCATCCCTGCCGAGTTGAAGGAGCTTCCCGCGCAAAGCGTCGGTGGGGGCGATTGATCAGCTTCTAAAACCCGGATCGCGCGCGCTGAGCATCTTGTGCAGATGGACCATCAGGCCTGCGGCGAACAGCGGCGTCAGCAGGTTCACGACCGGGATTGCCAGGAAAAGCGCGATCACCAATCCGCCCATCAGCACGGTTGCCGAATGCTTGGATCGGAAGTCGCGCGCCTCGGTCGGCGCTCTGTGACGCATGGCCGCAAATTCGAAGAATTCCCGGCCGAGCAGATATCCGTTGACCAGAAAGAACGCGATCAGGTTCACGCCGGGGATCAGGAGCAGGAAAAGCGCCAGGATGTTGCCGACAATCACGATGCCCAGAAACCGGATCGCGGACAGAAGGGATGCACCGAGCGGCATGGCGACCCCGGCGGGGTCAGCCGGATAGTCGCGCTTTTCCACGACCTCCGCGACGTCATCGAGAAAGAACCCGGCGATGACGGCCGTGATGGGGGAAATCAGGAGCGCCAGCGCCAGAGCGAGCCCGATGCTGGAAAAGAGGCCGAGCACAAAGCCGAGCCAGCCCGCCCAGTCAGGGAGGCCTGGGATGAACGGCTCGATCCATGGCAGCGCATAGACGACGAAAAGGTCGCGCAGCGCTGCCCAGATCGCGGCCAGCAAGAGCAGCGTCAGTGCAAGCACCTTGAAGAAGACGCCACGTGTTTCCCGCGCAAACAGATTGACGAGCGCAAGCCGCGCCGCTTCGATCACCATCATAGTCTCCCGGTGCCATTGCTGGCATCCATGTAGGCGCGCGTCTGCCGGCGGGCAAGCCGACGGTCAGTAAACCGCCGGCTCATACTCGCGTTTGGCGATCTCGTAGTCCTCGTTATGGACCTGCAAACCATGTTCGGTGGTGACCACGATTCCGTAGGCGGCAGGCTCGTCTACGGAGAGCGAGGCATCCGGCATCTCGAAGGGCATTGGCTGTTGATGAACCGGGCTCTTGAAGATCGAGTATGGGATGCCGCGATGCGACCCGTTGATCGTGCGATGCACGTGGCCCGCAAAGATGTGGCGAACATTGCCGTGCTCCTGGACGAGATCGTAAAAGTCACCCTCGTTGATGAGCTTGATGACATCCATGCCGGAAAAGCCGGTCTTGTGCGGCGGGTGGTGCATGAAGATCAGCACCGGCTTGCCCGCATCCTTGGCCGCTTTCAGTTCCCTCTCGAGCCAGCGCATCCTCTTCTGGCACAGGAAACCTGCATGGGAAACCGGGTACTCGTAAGGTGGGCCAAACAGGCTGTCGAGGATCAGGACGCGGCAGTCGGCGAAATCGATCGCGCGCTGCACGAAGCCATGTTCGTCCGTCTGCGTTTCCGGAAAGACGGAAAGAAACATCTCCCGGTTGTCGTGATTGCCGACCGTTATGAAAAGCGGTGGCTTGAGCCTGTCGAGCAGTATCTTCAGCCGCTTGTAGGCCTCGATATCGCCGTGGTGGGCAAGATCGCCCGTGATGACGACGCCATCCGCGTCCGCCTGAAATGCGTTAACGTGCTCGATGCCCGCCTCGAGACGTTTGAAAGGGTCGAGCCCGATAATGGTCTTGCCCTCCGGGGTCATGTGAAGATCAGTAAATACAATGAGTTTGGTCATAAGATCTCTCTGAAATCAAAGCGGCGTCGCCGCATGGCGGCCACCGGCAGGCGAAATCTGGCGATCCGCCTCCGCTTCGTCAAGCATCAATGGAGACTTCTCCAAGCCTGTTACCGCAGGAACAGCATATCGGCAAAATGCGGGTAAGAATGGTGCCGACTTGTTCAGGCAGTTGCCTCTCTCTAAAGTAGCGCATGCCAGTCGTCAGGAAAGCGGGAGACCATAACGATGCGCAGTTTTCACGTGACGAGGCGAATGCTTCTCGGCAGTTTGGCGGCAGGCGCTACGTTTGCCGCCGTGCGCCCGGCCATCGGCGAGAACACGCTTGGCCGCGTGCTGGCTGTCGAGGGCTCTCTGACCCGCCTCAACGCAACCCCGGGCGAGGCTCTGTCCCCCGGTAACAGTCTGATAGAGAACGATAAATTGCAGACTGGAAAAGAAAGCTTCGCGCGTCTCAAACTGGGCGAGGATACCGATATTCTTCTCGGGCCTAACACCCATCTCGTTGTCGATCATTTCCTGGCCGGGCAGGGCGGGGAACTTGAACTCATGTCCGGCCAGATGCTGTTCGACCGGCCGGAAGGTCTTCCCAAGATCGATGTGTCGGTGCGAACCACGTTCGGCATGATTGGCGTGCGCGGCACCAAATTCTTTGCAGGACCCTTGCAGGGTGTGTTCTCGGTCTTCGTTGAACACGGCAAGATCGAAGTCTCCAATGCCGGTGTTTCAAGAAAGGTCATCGGCGGAGAGGGGCTGGAAATCCGCGCGCCTCAGGGTTCAACGCGTTCCCTCGGAGCCAAGCAGGATATCCGCGATATCGCCCGTCTCGCCATTCCCGCGCCACCTGCGCCATGGGCTCAGGATCGCATTCGGGCGGCCTATGCCAGTGTTGGTTTAAAATAGGTAAAGCGCCCGCGCTTTAGGCTGCATCTCCCTAAATTCAGGGGTACTGAGGAAATATTAACCTTCAGGCAAGGAATTAACCATAAACATTAAGACGGGCCGGAGTGGGACATGCGCGGCACAAGAGGGGGCGGTCAGAAACCAATCTTTCATGCTGCGCATCCGCACCGGGTCGATGCTGGTTTTGCCTTGAAGGGCGAGCTTGTGTCGGCCCTGTCAAAGTTCCAGGCATGATGCCGTTCCGCTGCACCGGGTTAGAACCGGTATGTCATGGGTTTCAAGGATATCCAGTTTCCGACAGGGACCGGGCTTTATGGCTGGTTTCGATTGGTCGGGAAGCAAGTCCCGGCAGGGGGCTGGTATCGAAAACCTGATCATCAGTGGGGCGTCATTTGGATAACGGTGCGCATACAGACAGAACTCAGAGGCAACAGGCCGGCGGCCTGTATGACCGGCTGCGTTTTGCTGGCCTCGACCAGGCGCAGACCGACTTCCTGCGTGCCAACCGGGAAACCCTGTTGCCCCATATTGAAAACGGTCTGAAGGACCTTTTCACACGTTATCAGTCGTTCCCCGCCGCATCCCGGAATTTTGAAAGCGAACGCCAGATCGAGCGCCTGCATGGCCTTATGAGCCAGCATTGGGCAGTGCTCTCCGACGCCCGCTTTGACAGCCTTTATGCAGAACGTGTCAAGGTCCTCTCCGACACCGAAGGGAAGATGGGGCTTGACCCACGCTGGCACGTGGCGGGCCATGCGGTCGTTCTCGAACACCTGATCGCCGGCGCCGTCGCCGCGCATTGGCCAAAGTCCTTCTTCTCTCGCCGCAAGGCCTCCGCTGAACTCGATGCGCTGATCAAGGCGATCATTCGCACCGTGATGGTTGACGTCGAGATTGCCGTGTCGCTGCGGTTCAACGAACTGCGTGTCGAGCATGCGGCCGAGCTTCAGGCGCAGCGGGAAGAGATCGAAGGCGAGGCATTCGACATTCTTTCAGGGGCTGCGGCTGCAATCCGCGCCAAGGACCTGACGGCCCGCGCGCCGACTGATGTCGCCGAAGCCTATCGGCCCGTTGCAGAAGAATTCTATGCAGCGCTCGATCAGCTGCGTGAAGAAATGGCGCTGTCTGCTGGCCGCTCGGCGAGCAGCGAAAAGATGGTCGAGACGGTTTCGGCCGCATCGCGACAGGCCGCGGAAATCGCGGGCGATTTCTCGCGCAAGCTGGTATCCGGCATCGAAGGTCTGAAGGATCTGACCCACAAGGTCGGTAGCAACGCCGCAAGCACGGTCGCTGCTGAAAAGGCCGTCAACAACACCAAGGCTGCCGCTGAACACAGTGGCGAAATCGTTGGCGCCGCAATCAATGCGATGAACGATATCGAAAATTCCGCCGAGCGCATTGGCGAGATTATCGGCGTGATTGACGAAATCGCGTTCCAGACCAATCTTCTGGCGTTGAACGCCGGTATCGAGGCTGCACGCGCTGGCGACAGTGGTCGCGGGTTTGCAGTCGTTGCCCAGGAAGTGCGCGCGCTTGCGCAGCGCTCTGCCGATGCCGCAAAGCAGATCAAACATCTTGTCACCGAAACCAAGTCTCAGGTGGACTCGGGCGTACAGATGGTCGGTCGCACACAGGTGGCCATCAGCGATATCGTCCGCCAGGTCGAGGACATCAGCGCCGCCGTCACAGGCATTGCGGCCGACGCGCGCGACCATACCCGCGATCTGGGTGCCGCTGTTGGAAACCTCGAAGACATCGGACGCACCGCGACCCATGGCGCCGAGATCTCGGTTCGTGCAGCCAGCGAAGCAACTGACCTTCACACCGTCATTCTGGAGCTGGGGAACACGATACGCTCCTTCCGGGTCGCCGCGCGCGAGCCGCAGGCATCCACGCAGTTCAACATGAAGCGCAAGCCGGCACAGGCCCCACAAGCAGAGCCGCAGCAGCTTTCAGGCCAGGCTCCACCGGCGCTGGCTTTCCTCGCAGGGCTCGGGGGATGAGATGGCAAACCAGCATCATGCCCGGCCCGGCAGACACACACCGATTGCAATTCTTTTCCGCAAAGAGGGAAAACTGGAATGGCTAGCAAGAAACCGGCTCAGAACAGTCTGAGCCTTGCCACGGTTCTCGACCTCAACGAGGCGACGACCCTTCATGGCAAACTGATGTCCCTGCGCGGCAGCGACCTCGTCATCGATGCATCCAGCGTCGAGCGTGTCGGTGCTCAATGCGTTCAGGTGCTCATGGCCGCCAAGAAAATATGGGACGAAGACAAACTGACCTTCAGATTCTCCAAGGTCTCGGATTCGTTCAATAAAACAATGCAGCTCATTGGTATCAATATCGCCCCCATGCTGGCTTAGGAGTCCTATTAAAATGAAAAAGAAAGTTCTTACGGTCGACGATTCCCGGACTATCCGGAACATGCTTCTCGTCACCCTGAATAATGCAGGTTTCGAGACGATCCAGGCCGAAGATGGCATCGAAGGGCTCGAAGTCCTCGAAGGATGCAATCCCGACGTCATCGTCACCGACATCAACATGCCGCGCCTCGATGGCTTCGGCTTCATTGAAGGTGTTCGCAAGAACGAGAAGTACCGCGCAATTCCGATCCTCGTTCTGACGACCGAAAGCGACGCAGAAAAGAAGAACCGCGCGCGTCAGGCCGGCGCCACGGGCTGGATTGTCAAGCCGTTCGACCCGACAAAACTGATTGATGCGATTGAGCGCGTAACTGCCTAACCGCTTTACGGGATACTCCTATGGATATGAACGAAATCAAAGAGATCTTTTTCCAGGAGTGCGAGGAACAGCTCGCCGAACTGGAATCTGGTCTTCTGAAGCTGAATGACGGGGATCGCGATCCGGAAACGGTCAACGCCGTTTTCCGAGCGGTGCACTCGATCAAGGGCGGTGCCGGGGCATTCGGCCTCGACGATCTTGTCGCCTTCGCGCACGTCTTCGAGACCACTCTGGATTGCGTTCGTTCCAACAAGCTTGAGCCCAACCCCGACGTTCTGAAGGTCATGTTGAAGTCAGCCGACGCGCTGGCTGACCTGACCGCAGCGGCCCGCGATGGCGCCTCGGTCGAGGCCTCCCGCACGAGCGGCCTGGTGAAGGAACTCGAAGCCCTGGCCAACGGAGAGATGCCAGCTCCCTCCGCAAGCCATGCGCCCGAACCCGCACCTGCCCCCGCGCCGGTCGTTGCCAAGGCGACGGACGAAAGCGGCTTCCAGCCCATTCCGTTCTCGTTCGACGATTTCCCGTCTGAAGGCGAAGCCGAAGAGGAAAAGCAGGTTCCGGTCTGCGACGTTACCTTCAAGCCGCGCCCCGAGCTCTATTCGAAGGGCAATGAGGCCACGCTGCTTCTGCGCGATCTGTCCAAGATCGGCGAGATGAGCATCTACTGCGATATGGATGCCCTGCCGCCGCTCGACCAGATGGATCCCGAAGGCGCCTATTTCGTCTGGAAGATCTCCGTAAAGTCGGAAAAGGGCGAAGAAGGTGTTCGCTCGGTCTTTGAATTCGCCGAATGGGACTGCGACCTCGAAATCAAGGTTCACGAGCCGGCCGCCGAAGGCGAAGAAGTTGAAGAGCTGCCCATGCAGCCGGTTCCGTTCGATCTCTCCGTCCTCGACGATGAAGATGGCGATCAGGATCAGGTCGAGCACGACGATGTGCCGGCTCTTATCGAGGCCGCTCAGGTCGCAACGCAAGTGGTCAACATGGCCGCTGCAAGCGCTGTTCAGGCTGCTGCGCCGATCACAGTTCCCAAGGCAGCAGGCGATCCCAAGCCGGCGGCTGCCTCGGCTGCAGCTGCGGCGGCGGCTGATGCCGGTGGTGCAGGTGGTTCCTCCGCTGCAAACCCGACCATCCGCGTTGATCTTGACCGCGTTGATCGCCTGATCAACCTCGTCGGCGAGCTGGTGATCAACCAGGCCATGCTTTCACAGAGCGTGATTGCCAACGAAACGTCCGGCGCATCGACCATCAACACCGGTCTCGAAGAGCTTCAGCAGCTCACCCGCGAGATCCAGGACAGCGTGATGGCAATCCGCGCGCAGCCTGTGAAGCCGGTCTTCCAGCGCATGTCGCGTATTGTTCGCGAAGTGGCCGACATGGTCGGCAAGTCGGTTCGCCTGATCACCGAAGGTGAAAACACCGAAGTGGACAAGACGGTCATCGACAAGCTGGCCGAGCCGCTGACACACATGATCCGCAATGCCGTCGACCACGGCCTTGAAATGCCTGAAAAGCGCATTGCGCTCGGCAAGAACCCGGAAGGTACAGTCAAGCTTTCGGCAAAGCATCGTTCGGGCCGCATTGTTATCGAACTGTCTGACGACGGCGCGGGCATCAACCGCGAGAAGGTGCGCCAGAAGGCGATCGACAACGATCTCATCACCTCCGAGACCAACCTCTCGGACGAGGAAATCGACAACCTGATCTTCCACGCAGGTTTCTCGACCGCAGACAAGATCACCGACGTTTCGGGTCGTGGCGTGGGCATGGACGTGGTCAAGCGTTCCATCCAGGCGCTCGGCGGACGCATCAACATCTCGTCGAGACCCGGCCAGGGCTCGGTGTTCACCATGAGCCTGCCGCTGACGCTCGCCGTTCTTGACGGCATGGTGGTCACGGTCGCCGGCCAGACACTGGTCGTCCCGTTGACGGCAATTGTTGAAACGCTCCAGCCGGAGGCATCCGCGATCCACTCCTTCGGAGCGAGCCAGCGCCTGATCTCGATCCGCGACAGCTTCTGCCCTCTGGTCGATGTCGGTCGCATCCTGAACTTCCGCGCCACACAGGCCAATCCAACCGATGGCGTTGCGCTTCTGGTCGAATCTGAAAGCGGTGGTCAGCGCGCCCTGATGGTCGATGCGATCCAGGGCCAGCGTCAGGTGGTCATCAAGAGCCTAGAGGCCAACTACACCCACGTTCCGGGTATCGCTGCGGCAACCATCCTTGGCGATGGCCGCGTGGCGCTCATCCTCGACGTTGATGCGGTGGTGGCGGCTTCGCGCGGACAGTCGCTTGGCGGCGACGGTGCCCTGGCGGCGGCAAGTTAACCGATAAAGGAACCCGGTAGGTAGATTGTACGGAGTAGGTTGAACCGATGTCGAGCATAGCAAAAAATCTGACCAGAGGAGCCAGGGAGCTGATCGCTTTCCGGATCGGCGATCAGGAATTTTGCGTCAACATCATGATTGTCCGTGAAATTCGCGGTTGGACGAAGACGACGCCCATGCCGCACTCTCCCGACTACATGATGGGCGTCATCAATTTGCGTGGTGCGGTGCTGCCGATCCTTGATTTGTCACGCCGTCTCGGCATGAAGCCTGCCGTTCCCAGCGAACGACATGTCATCATCGTTGTTCAGGTGCGCGAAAGAATAGTCGGGCTGCTCGTTGATGCGGTGTCCGACATCCTCAGCGTAACGGACGACAATATTCAACCGACGCCCGAAATCTCCTCTGAACTGGAGCGCTCGTTTGCACGCGGAATCATGGCCATCGACAAGCGCATGATCTGCCTGCTCGAACTTGATGCTTTGATTGAGCGCACAGAAAGTGAAGCTGCATGAATAATTCTCTGGCGTTTGACAGCAGATTGCCCGCAGACGAATGTCTGGCCAGCGGAGAATATCCGCTGACCCGTCGCGATCTGTCTGAAATCGCCGCAATGATTTATGCGGATGCCGGTATTTATCTGAACGAAACCAAGGCATCTCTCGTCTATTCGCGCTTGTCGAAGCATATCCGCAAGCTCGGGCTTTCGGGTTTTCGGGAATATTGCGAGCTGGTCGCTTCGCCCGAAGGTGCGGGTGAGCGCCGCGAGATGCTGTCGCATCTGACGACCAATTTCACGCGGTTCTTCCGCGAGAACCACCACTTCGAACATCTGCGGGATGAGGTTCTGCCGGGTCTTTTTGCTCGGGCAAAGGCAGGCGGCCGGGTGCGGATCTGGTCTGCGGCCTGCTCGGATGGACAAGAGCCCTATTCGATCGCGCTGACCGTTCTGCAGCAAATGCCAAATGCGGCCGACTACGATATCCGGATCCTGGCGACCGACATCGATCCCAAGATCCTGGCGATCGCCCGTCGTGGCGCATACGATGTTTCGGCCCTGGAAACCGTGACGCCCGAAATGCGTCGCCAGTGGTTCCGCGAAACCGACGTCGATGGTCGCCGCAAGTGGCAGATTGACGACCGGGTCAAGCGTCTGATCACGTTCAACGAACTCAACCTGATGACGCAGTGGCCGTTCAAGGGCAAGTTCGACGTCATCTTCTGCCGCAACGTCGTCATCTACTTCGATGAACCGACGCAGATGAAGATCTGGTCGCGTTTTGCCGGCCTGCTCAACGATCAGGGCCATCTCTACATTGGCCATTCGGAACGCGTTTCAGGTGACTCGAAGGCCGTGTTCGACAACATCGGCATCACGACATACAGGTACAACGGCAAGCATGCCGGGAGGGCCGGATAATGGCGCCCGCACGCGTTCTTGTTGTTGACGATTCCCCGACGATGCGCGGCCTCATCACGGCCGTCCTGAACTCCGATCCGGAGGTCAGCGTTGTCGGTCAGGCCGGTGATGCCATGGAAGCCCGTGAGGCGATTAAGGCGCTGAACCCTGACGTCGTCACGCTCGACATCGAAATGCCTAACATGAACGGGCTCGAGTTTCTGGACAAGATCATGCGGCTTCGTCCGATGCCGGTCATCATGGTCTCGTCGCTGACACATCGAGGCGCGGATGCGACGCTCGCAGCGCTTGAAATCGGCGCGTTCGACTGCATCGGCAAGCCAGCGCCCGGTGAGCCAAGTCCGTTCCCGGAACTGGCCGAGAAGGTCAAGGCGGCAGCGCGCTCCAAATATCGTTATGGCGCTCAACCGGTATCGGTGACCGCGCAGCCCGCCAATGTGAACCACGAAGAGGCATATCGCGTCGGTCGCAAGATCGTCGCCATCGGCTCGTCAACCGGCGGCGTCGAGGCTTTGATCACTGTCCTGCAGGGCTTTCCGGTCAATTGCCCGCCGACGGTTATCACGCAGCATATGCCGCCAACATTCACCAAGAGCTTCGCCGAGCGGCTCAATCGTCTCTGTGCACCGGTGGTGCAGGAGGCAACCGACGGCGCAAGACTGGAGATCGGCAAGATTTATCTTGCTCCGGGGGGAGACCGGCATCTCCAGGTCGTCAACCCGTCAGCCCCGAGCTGCCGTCTTCTGGACAGGGACCCCGTCAATGGCCATCGGCCATCGGTGGATGTGCTGTTCGATTCGGTGGCAGAGCTGGCAGGCCGCAACGCAGTTGGGGTCATTCTGACAGGCATGGGCCGCGATGGCGCGGCTGGTCTGCTCAAGATGCGGTATGCCGGTGCGAAAACAATCGGCCAGGATGAAAAAACCTGCGTCGTTTACGGAATGCCAAGGGTTGCCCATGAATTGGGTGCCGTTGAGCGTCAGTTGCCGCTGGGGCGGATTGGCGAAGAAGTATTGAAATTGACAGCAGCCCGGAAAGAAGGAAGCGAATAATGTCTATCGCTGAGAAAATCAAAGTACTGATCGTCGACGATCAGGTTACCAGTCGTCTCCTGTTGAGCGACGCCCTGACACAACTTGGCTTCAAGCAGATCACTGTCGCCGGCGACGGCGAGCAGGGATACAAGATCATGTCGACGGCACCGCATCACCTGGTGATCTCCGACTTCAACATGCCCAAGATGGATGGCCTCGGCTTCTTGCAGGCGGTTCGTACGAACCCTGCGACGAAGAAGGCTGCCTTTATCATGCTGACCGCGCAGGGCGACCGAAATCTCGTCCAGAAGGCGGCCCAGCTCGGCGCGAACAACGTGCTGGCCAAACCCTTCACCATTGAAAAGATGAAAGCCGCTATCGAAGCGGTATTTGGATCGCTGAAATGAATCTTGAGCTCCCGCCACGCCGCGTAAACATCATTCAGGGAGAGTACAAGGTCTCCAACGACCCTGCGGTCGTGTTGACCACAATCCTTGGCTCTTGTGTTGCGGCATGTATTCGCGACCCTGTTGCTGGCGTTGGTGGCATGAACCACTTTCTGCTGCCAGGAAGCGCGGAAGCATTGGCGGGAGGCGGCGACGCGACGCGTTATGGCGTGCACCTGATGGAGCTTCTCATCAACGGGCTGTTGAAGCAGGGTGCGCGCCGTGACCGTCTTGAAGCCAAGATATTTGGCGGCGCCAAGACGATTGCGACCTTTTCGAACGTGGGGCAGCAGAACGCCGAGTTTGCGGCGCGGTTCCTCCGCGACGAAGGCATCTCGGTGGTCGGTTCGTCCACCGGCGGCGACCACGGACGCAAGCTTGAGTTCTGGCCCGTTTCCGGGCGCGCAAGACAACACGCCCTGACGGGCGCCGAAACGCAGCGTACGGTGGCCCTGGAAACACGCCCCGCACCCGCGCCGAAGCCGGCCGTCGATACATCTGTCGAGTTTTTCTGAGTTTATGGAGTCAGGTATGCGTCTGGATAAGGAAATTGGTGTGGAGCCGGGGGAAGAAGCCCTTCCGGAAGTCCTGATGCGTATCGTCTCGGAGCTCCATGACGTCGCCTACCTGATCGAAAGGATTGAGCCGACCATTTCAAACACCGAAAATCCCGGTGTTCTGGATGAGGCGGATCGCATCAAGGTTCTGCAGGGCATCGACCTTGCCGTGCAGAAGACCCGCGGTCTGGCAGAGTTCATCGATACCATCACTGCGGGCATTCCCGAGGAATGGTTCATCGACACGACGATTGCCATCAGTCTGATCAAGCTTGCCGACATGCAGAAGGCGCTCAGCGCCAGCGCACATCGACACGGTCATTCGCAGCCGATCACCAAGGCTTCCGGCGACTTTGAATTTTTCTGAGAAGCGGTGCGAACCCGTTCCGCTACAACGTGGTGCGTTCTATTGAACGCACAAACGACGCTGTAGCACTTCGGATCTATGTATGTCTGTTCCGCTCAATTGAATCCAGTTGAGCGCGACATGCATCAAGACAAGTTCGCACAAGTTTCGATTCCTATTGTCCCCACAGGGTTAATGGCATCTGCCCAAGCTGCGCTCAGGCGTAACCGGTATTTGCCTTGGCGCTCTGGCTGACCACCGGTTGGCTGTCGCCTTGCCCTTAAGTCGATGTAGACAGTGCGGGACAGAATGAATCTGTTGAATCAACTCTTGGCAATTGGCAAGAATCTGGCGGGGCTTGGCCCTGGACGTCTTGCTGCGCTTGCCGGCGTCGGGATCCTGACGATAGCGCTGATCCTTGGCGCGACCTATTATCTCAACAAGCCTTCAATGGAGACGCTTTACGTCGGCCTCGACGCAAGCGATCTCAACCAGATCAGTCTCGTGCTCGCCGGCGCTGGTGTCGATTTCGAGCAGGGTGCCGATGGCTCAAGCCTGAAGGTCAAGGTTGGACAGGTGGCGCAGGCGCGTCTGCTGCTCGCCGAACAAGGCCTGCCGAACAGCGCAAATTCCGGCTATGAACTCTTCGACAAGGTGGGTTCGCTCGGTCTCACCTCCTTCATGCAGCAGATCACCAAGGTCCGCGCACTTGAGGGCGAGATCGCCCGGACGATCCAGCAGATCAATGGCGTATCGGCCGCTCGCGTGCACATCGTTCTTTCCGATCAGGGCAGCTTCCGCGAAGGCACGCAAAAGCCCACAGCGTCGGTCATGATCCGTGCAGGTGCGGCCGCAGGCCGCAAGGCTGCCGCTGCGATCCGCCACCTGGTTGCCGCATCGGTGCCGGGCTTGAGCCCGGATGACGTGACCATTCTCGATTCGACCGGTCAGTTGCTTGCATCGGGCGACGACTATTCCAACTCAGCCGCCAACCGCTCGCTCAACACAGAGCTTCAGGTTCAGAGCCAGATCGAAACCAACATCGACAAGGCCCTCTCGCCATTCCTCGGCGTCGACAACTTCCGTGCAAGCGTTGTGGCCAAGCTGAACACCGACGCCCAGCAGGTTCAGGAAACCACCTACGATCCGGAATCCAAGGTTGAACGTTCGGTTCGCACGACGACGGAAAACCAGAAGTCGCAGCAGACGGACAACAACAGCGCGACGACCGTGCAGCAGAACATTCCGCAGGGCAACCCGGGCAATGGCGGCAAGGGCGGTCCGACGCAGGCTGACGAGCAGGCGAAGAAGGAAGAAACCACCAACTACGAAATCAACAGCAAGACGGTCGCAACCGTTCGCAACAGCTATCAGGTCGAAAAGCTTTCGATCGCTGTCGTCGTGAACAAGGCGCGTGTTGCCAAGCTCGTCGGCGAGCCAGTCGATCAGACGAAGATCGATGCCTATGTGGCGGAGATGCAGAAGGTTGTCGCTGCCGCCTCGGGCGTTGACACCAAACGCGGCGACGAAATCAACGTCACGGTCATGGACTTCATGGAAAGTCAGTTGATCGCCGATGCGGCTGCCAATGGCCCTGGTATCATGGACATGATCACCCGAAACATGGGTGGCATCATCAATTCGCTGGCCTTCATCGTCGTGGCGTTCCTCATCGTCTGGCTCGGCTTCCGTCCGCTGGCGAAGTCCATGGGTACGGGGCTGGTCGTTGCCGGCGCCGGCGGCGTGGCAGCGCCCGGGGCGCTGGAAGGCGAATCGGATTCACTGGGTCTCGAGCTACCCGATTTCGCGCCGACTGCCGTTGGCGGGCCTGGCGCTACGCTGATGGAAGGCTTCGGATCGGATTTCGGCTTCGACAGCACCGAAGATCTCCTGACTGTCGGCGACGAGGAAGAAGGGGTCTTCAACCGCCGCGTCAAGGAAGGACCGGAGCGCCGCCTCGCGCGCATGGTCGAAATCAGCGAAGAGCGCGCCGCAAAGATCCTGCGCAAGTGGGCAGTGGACAGGGCAGCGTGACATGGCAAGGTTCCTCCCGTTCACAGTCCGGGCGGGACATGGCGACAAGGCAAGAATTCATGGCGTCGGACCCAGGCATGGAACTCGGGTCCGACGTTTTGCGTTTGAGCGGCCAATTAGCCACTTGATGCGCAATCGTTCTCCACAGCCACCCTTAAAATTTGGGTTTGGTCATCCTGCTGCAGGAGGACTACACTTCAATGATTCGAGCCCGAGTGGTCTCGTTGACCCATTGAACACAGCAAGCCCGCGGGCAAAGAAGAGATCAGTGTAGGACATGAGCCACGCCGAGGCCTTTTACGCCGACCCACAAGCCATCCGCGCGGATGCCGGGCGACGCATCATGAGCCGCGATTATCTGATGGCGCGGCTCGGAAAGACTGGCGAAGACCTCAAGCTGTCGACGACGCTGAAGCTTCTCAGCGACTATTGTGGCGCGGCCTGCTACCTTCTGGCGCGCTACGATCTCGTCAACGAGCAGCATCTCGATAGCGTCGTATCGTCCGATTGGCCATTCGATCTGGTGCGCCAGATCGATGCCGAGTTGACGGCGAGCTACCACAAGACGAACGAACTGGAAAAATGCCTTTCCATTCTCCAACCTGGCTTTGCGCATCTGCCGGCTGATATCAGCCTTCCGGACGGGATAAACCGGCAATATTGCTCCGTGGTCTTCAACACGGGCAAGACACGCTACATCCTGATGTTCCTGTTGCCCGAGCACGTCGTGCCGTCGGCACAGCGCATTACCGAAGCGGGGTTGATCGCGGCTTATGCGTTGAGCCTCCGCTCAAGTCCCGAGGTGCTGGCCGACAGGTCCATGGAACTGACGGACCGCGAACTTGAATGCATCTACTGGATCGCGGAAGGCAAGACGAGCGACGAGATCGCCGTCATCCTGGGGATTTCCCGCAACACGATCAACAACTACATCACCAGCGTCATGCGCAAGACGGCAACCCGGAACCGTTCGGAGGCGATCGCATTTGCTGTTCGTAACAATCTGGTCTGAGATGAATTCGATATAAGGGATAACAAAACGCGTGTAGCGTGAGCGTTGATTGCGATGATGTGGGCTCTAGAGACGAGTTGCCGCAACTGGCGCTGAAGAGACTGAGGGGTTGGCCTTCCCTGAAAGGTGGGCCTGAAAATATCTTCCGATCAGGCGGTGGGCGGATCGCTGGTCGAAGGGACACGAGAGGACATGATGCAAAACCTGCATGACAGGCAGGAGAGGGAAAGCCCGCTGGGACTGCGTTCGCGTGGTCGCCGTGGCGCAGATCTCATTCAGCAAATGGTATTGCTGCAACGCCAGCTCAATGCCCGCAATTTTGCTGTCTTGAGGGTTTCCGGTTCAAGTCTATCCACCAAACGACAAATCAAGCTGGTCGCGGAGAATTTCGGTCCGGGCTCCTCCGGTGCGGAGGCCATCATCGATGTCTATGGAGAGGCGCTTCTTGCCCATCTGGAGACGTCGCTGCTGCCGATGCTTTGGCACGGCAAGGATGAAAACAACACGGCAGAGACGGCGGATTTCGATCATTTCGTGGTCAGGCTGAGAGGTCGCCCACTGCCGTTCTCCGGTGTTGCATTCCCGGTCAGGCTGGGCGCCTCTGGGAACGGTTTTGCAGTATTCACCTCCGCCTATCTCGATCTTGCCAGTGACGTGATCATGCAGACGCACCTGCAGGCAACGGCGCTGCTTGCAGCACTGCTCAACAATGATGAGCGTCGTGGTCTACCGGCTGAGACCTTGACCGAGCGTGAAATCGTTTGCCTTCAGATGGCTGGTGACGGTCATACGAGCGAAGAGATCGCCGAAAAGCTTGGCCTTTCCGTGCACACGGTCAACGCCTACCTTGGGACTGCGACGACGAAGCTCGATTCTGTCAACCGCATTCAGGCGATCGCGAAGGCGATACGCCTTGGTTACATAAACTAGAGCCAACTTTTGTGACCGGTCTTGCGTGGTCGCGTATGCCCAAGACTCTTGGTTTTCACCGAATGGACGGCGGTACGCTGTGCTTCAGCTCGCCAAAGCTGCCGGCGGATGCGTTGTAAACCGCGCGCTTGCCAGCGCATGGCGCAGGAAAGCCGTGTTGTCTTCAGGATTGTCAGCCGGGTTCTTGAAGTCGATGTGGTTGATCTCGACACCGGCGTGGTTCTTGCTGAGCGCAAGCTTGGCATAGATCGTCACGCCGTGAGGCTTGATCTCGAGGTCGAGTTCGACTTCGGGTTCGCTGTCCCATTCGAGCGTATAGTTGCCGCCCACGCCCAGCGCGACCGTGCCGGGGTGGAAATAGAGCTCGGCAGCAGAGGAAACGAGATCCGCCAGGCTGCCATAATGTTCAAATCGCAGAAGTGCGATCAGGTCGGCTGCATCGACGAGACGCAGTTCGGAGGCAACCGGTCGGATTGCTTCTGCCAGTATCTGTTCGCGCTGTTCGGAAAAGGGGTTCTTTTTCATTAGCCACGCATCGTCCGTCTGGTCTTGTTCTGCTTCGCATAAACGCGGTGAATGAGCTCGGCGACGGCCTTGTAAAACACCGGTGGAATGACACTATCCACCGAGACTTGCGCAAACATGGAGCGTGCGAGGGGAGGATCTTCAAACACGGGAATATTATTTTCTTCCGCGATCTCTCTGATTTTCAACGCAATAAGGTCCTGGCCCTTGGCAAGAACGACAGGTGCCTCGCTTTCTTCCCTCACGTAACGCAGCGCCACGGCATAATGGGTCGGATTTGCGACGACGAGCGTGGCGCGCGGCACATTTGCCATCATGCGGCGGCGCAAAAGGGTGCGGGCAAAGGCGCGCTGCTTGGATTTGATGACCGGGTCACCCTGCGATTGTTTGAACTCTTCCTTGATCTCCTGCTTGGACATCTTGAGGTTTTCGTTCCACTGCCTGCGGGCCCAGAAGAAGTCGCCGATGCCGATCACGGCCGTGGCAAAAAGAATGATGATCAGAACCGTGCGCAGGTTCTCGCTCATGGTCCTGAACATGACTGCGGGATCGGAATACATGAGGCTGAGCGAGGCGAAATACTGTTGCTTCAGCGCGAGGAAAATCACGACCGAAACGACGAAAACCTTGAGCAGCGATTTTGCAAATTCAACCAGGTTGCTCAGACTGAACATGCGGCCGATGCCGGCCACAAGCGAAACGCGCGAGAAATCGGGCATGATGCGGTCGAGAACGGGGCTCGGCATGTTTTGTAGGATCGAGGAACCGACGCCGAAAACCATGATGAGGATGAGTGCCGGCAAAACCACGGCTCCGGCATTCCAGGCCAGACGGTAGAAGATGGAAATCACATCCGGACTGGTTTCAATCCGCCACTGGTCGGCCTGTTCGAAGATGTCCTTGAGGCTGCCCGCGACGGTCAGGGAACCATCTGTCACAAAGAACACGACGAAGATGTAGACGGCGACAGCTGCGGAGAATGAGGTGAGTTCGCGGGAGAAGGGTATGTTGCCCTTCTCGAGGGCATCCGCTTTCTTTTTCTCTGTGGGCTCTTCTGTTTTACTTTCCTTGTCGTCATCAGCCATGATGAAGCCCCATCAAAGTTCAATTCCGGCTACCGGATCTTCCCGGCGGCATCAGGACGACGGGGATCAGGCGGCTGCGGACGACTCGCCCTTTTCTTTCAACTCTATCTGGTTGTTGCCGGCAAGGCGAATGGCTTCCTGCGCGATGGAGCGACGAGCCACTGCAATATCGCGCGGGTTGATACCGGCCGTTCCGGAGGCAAGGTCGGACTCGATCATGCGGCGCTGGCGAGCGCCGATCGCCGACAGGACGGCTTCGCGAATGTCCGACGCAGCACCGCGCAGTGCCATCGTGATGATGTCGGCGGAGATGTCGTTGAAGAGTGTAACGCGACTGCGCTGCGGCATCGACAGCAGGTCTTCGAACAGGAAGATGCGCGGACGAACCTTGTCGGCCGTTTCCTTGTTGAGCGACTCGAGGGCGCCCAGAAGCTGCTCGACCTGTTCCTTCTCCAGTTCGTTCATCAGTTCTGCGACCTTGACCGTACCGGTCGCATTCTTTTCGGCGTCCATGGCGCGCAGCAGTTCGATCACGCGGTTCTCGATGATTTCCGCGGCCTTCGGGCTGACCTGCTTCAGGTTGACGGTACGGTTGATGACGTCTGCGCGACGCTCCTCCGTCAGTTCCATCAGTACCTTTGCGCCAAAGCTCGAAGGCGCCATCGACAGGATGTAGGCAACGGTCTGCGGATGCTCGTGCTCGAAGAACTTGGCAACGAAAGCCGGATCTGCTTCGCCCAACTGGTCCCAGATCGAGTTTTCGATGCTCTGGAACGTGGCGCGGCGGCCCAGCAGATTGTCGACCTCGTCAGGCGTCAGGCCTTCTTCGAGGATGCTTTCCATGGCCTTGGCGTTGTCCATCAGGCCAGCGCCCTCGGTGAAGAGGTCCTCGAATTCGTTGACCAGTGCGATCAATTCGTGAGGAGGGATCGTGCGCAGGTTCTGCGCGGCACGGATGATGACCTGAAGTTCATGCTGGGTGAAGAATTTCAGAAGCTTCCCGGCGACACCCTTGCCCATGGACAAAAGAACAGCCGCAGCCTTCTCAGCCTGCGTCAGCGGCTTGGCAGATGCCTGTTCTTCGAAATCCTCGAAATCCATGTCCAGTTCCTTGTCGAAGGGTCTTATTTCTTGACCGCTTTTACTTCGATCATGCGCACGCCGAAGCGCGTATTGTCTTCTTCGAGAACGGTAATCTCGCCGCGGCCGATCATCCGACCGTTGACGATGACTTCAACCGGTTCGCCGATCCTGCGATCAAGTGCAATCGTGGCGCCCTCTGTCAGGTTCATCAACGTCGCGACATGCATGTGGCTGTTGCCAAGCACGATCTGCACGTCGATCGGAATGTCCATGATCAGATCGAGATTGGCGTGCAGCGCGCTGCCTGCCGAGACCGAATGCGATGACATTCCGCCGCCGACTGCGCCGCCGCCAAAACCACCTGCGTCGAAACTCGATCCGAAGTCGCCGCCGCCAAACTGCGAAAGGTCGGAATCCATCGATGGCGCGCTTGCTGCGGCATCAAAATCGAAGCCGCCAGCTTCGCCGAGATCCGGCAAGGTACCGTCCGCATCGTTCTGCAAAACGCCACGCAGATCGTCTATCGCACCGTCAAGGCCGGCTTCGGACGGGTCAGCGGAAAACCCCGCGAGGATATCATCCTCTTCCGCACCAGCTTCAGTTTGTTTGCTCTTGTTCGCCATGCCCGAGTTATTCCAGTCCAAACTTGCGCCAAGCGTGATCCCACGCGAATTCGGAGGTCACCATCCACAGCATGACAACTGTCTGCTGCAGGGAGGCCACACCAAAGAGCGAGGTTTTGAATCTTAAGCTGATTCTCGTTTATAAACGATTGCAGGAAAGCCACGCAGTGTCACCGAATGCGCATTTTCCATGGCTTTTGAAGCTGGCCATCAAGGCCCGCCCACAACCGGGCTCTAGCCCATCAGATGTTCGAGAAAATCGGTCTCGGTCGTGTAGGTGTCAGTGATCCTGACGGTATATTTGGCACCAGAGCGGCCAAACTCGCCGAAATAGAGTTCCTTGCCATTCGCATTGACTTCGACGCGCACGTCGTTGCCGTCGAGGAAGGGGATCACATCACCCACCTGGAGGCGGCTGATGGTGCCAAGCGACAGGCTTTCCAGCTTGATCCGGGCCTCAACAGCGACCTGGGACCGTTGGACCTGTTCCTTGATCTGGTCCGTCCATTCCTTCTTGACCCGCGCTGCGCTGGTATTCTTCGGGGTCGCGAACCTGCTCTTGAGGAAATTGCGCTGCGGCACGATGACGTGCAGCAATGCTTCCGTCTCGCCGAGCTTGGCTCTCATCGACACGAGCACTGCATTGGGGTCCTTGTAGCCCTCGGCAGGCTTCGGTCTGTTCGGCGCATTGTAGGGCTTGGTAAGGACCGCCTCGTAGGACGCGCCGGAAAGCACCACCGAGCGCAGAACGCTCGCCATCTTCTGGAATATCATGTCGGCGAGATCGAGCTCGATCTTGGAAAGTGCGCGCTCTTTTGGCGGCTCGATCGTTTCCGGTGGCGCGCCGAGCAGCGCTTCCACTGTCGTCATGACAAACGTGCTGCCGCAACCAAAGGTGAAATCCGTGCACCAGCCCCTGAGCGAAGCGTCTGACAGCGCCACCGTTTCGCCAAGTCCTGCTATCAGCTCTTCCTTGAGCCCGGCCTTGTGCTCTTCGAAGGTCACCTCGATCTCAAGACCGGTCTCGGTTTGGAAAACATCCGGCAGAAATTCGACATAGACTCCGGCGAGGTCCTCGCTCAGCTTCTCGAGAGACGGCGCATCGCCGAGTTCGCCCATCATGCGTTGAAGCAGGATGGGATCGAAGCCCTGCGCGCTTTCGCTCTGAACCTCTTCCGTCATCGCTCGTCCTTATGCGGCCTTGGCGTCGCCGCCGCCGCCTGGGTTCATCATTTCCTGTTCGACCGCGTCGATCGATGGGCGTTCCTTCGAGGAAATGGTCTTGCGACCGTATTCCAGAGCGACCTGCGGAACCGACCCGTTCATGTAGGCGAGCAGCGTCTGCTTGACGATGACATACATGCGGTTCTGCTTTTCGCGCACCACCTTCACCGAGGTCGAAATCGGCTGCAGAATGCAATAGGAGATCAGAATGCCGGCGAATGTACCGACAAGGGCGGCCGCAATCAGCTCGCCGAGCACTTCCGGCGGTTCGCTGATGGCGCCCATGGTGTGAATGATGCCGAGAACGGCCGCGACGATACCGATGGCGGGCATGGCGTCGCCCATGCCGTTGAGCGCGTTATGCGGCTTCAGCTTGTCGTGCTCGATCGTGTTAATTTCCTCATCCATCAGAGCTTCGATTTCATGGCTGCGGGCGTTGCCGATAATGATCAGGCGCACATAGTCGCAGATGAAAGCGGTCAGCTCGTGGTTCTTGAGGACAGTGGGGGCTGCCTGGAAGATCGATGATTCTTCAGGATTGTCGATGTGCGCTTCGATTTCGTTGCGCGACTTCGTGCGCAGGTCGCGCATCAGGGCGTAGAGAACACCCAGCATATCCAGATAGTTACGCTCTTTCGGGACCTTGTTGCCCAGCGCTTCGCCCAGCGCCTTGCCGGTGTCCTTGATGACTTTCAAAGGGTTGGCAATGATGAAGCCACCGACGGCAGCGCCGATGATTTCCAGGAGCTCGAACGGCTGAATAAGGACCCCGAAATGCCCGCCGGCAGCCATATAGCCGCCGAACACGCAACCGAAGGTCACAACCAGGCCGATGATGATGTTCATAAGGTAGAGCCCCTGCTGAAAATCAGAGTGTAAGGCCGGAGATATGAATTTTTCCTTGCGTGAGGCTGGCTCAGGTTAACCATGATTGAGCGAGATGGCCCTCCATTGCACCTATCCTGACCGCCTGAAAGTTCGACCCTAAAGCTTCGCACAAGCCATTTGCACCAGATTGGCACGGGAAAATCCCTTCCTGCCTCAACTCCGATCATCTGGGCACACTATGGAAACCGGCATTTACGTTGCTCTGTCGTCGCAGGTCGCGCTCGAAACGCGTCTGGCGACGCTTGCTGACAACGTTGCAAACTCCAATACAGCAGGGTTCCGGGCGACCGAGATCAAGTTTCAGGACGTGCTGCAAAAGGCAGGTGCCAGCGACGTTCATTACGTCAATGAGGGCAAGGAATATCTCTCGGAATTGAACGGCGGGCTGACTCCGACATCGAATCCGCTCGATTTCGCCATTCGTGGCAATGCCTATTTTGAAGTACAGACACCGGCAGGGCCTGCCCTGACGCGCGATGGCCGCTTCAGCCTCACCCCGAATGGAAGCCTGGTAACCGTGCAGGGCTATCCCGTGCTCGATGCCGGCGGCGGGCCGATCCAGCTGCCGACAAGCGGCACGCAGGTGAGCGTCGGACGCGACGGCTCCATTCATGTCGACGGCAAGGCCGTCAGCTCCCTCGGACTTTTCGAGGCGGACATGTCGAAGGGCTACCAGCGCGTGGCCGGATCGGCGATCATCCCAAATTCGCAGCCGAGTGCCGTGGTTGATCGCATCGATGCCGGCGTGGTTCAGGGCTTTGTCGAGGAATCCAACGTCAATCCGATCCAGGAAATGACGCAGCTCATCATGGTGCAGCGAAACTTCGAGGATATCTCCGCCCTCGTGACCAAGAGCGAGACCTCGCTTGAGGATGCCATCAAGTCACTTGGCTCGAAGGCGTAAGGTTCCGATGATGATCATGCCGTCGCGCGACGCTGAAGGTAATCACCGTTTATCGGGTCGGGCCGCATGATGGAAATCCGCAACGACGCCAAGGCGCCCGAGCGTCTCGAAAAGCTGGGGCGGATCGTTGCTCGCAACGCGCCCGTCGAACATCTCGCCGCGCCGGGCGGTCGTGTCAAGACGATTGCGGCGGGCCACTACACCGTCACAGGTCTGTCGCGCCATGTGAGGCTCGGCGATTTCGTGGCTCATACGACGCCTACCAGCGTCAACCTCGGTGAGGTCGTCCGCGTCGAGCCAGACGTAGTTTTTGTCTGCCCCATTGAGCCGGGTGAGCCTATCGGCATTGGTGATATCGTCGTGCGCAAGGGTGCATTTCGTCTCGCGCCTGATCCCGCCTGGTGTGGTCGGACAATCAACGCGCTTGGTGAGCCCATCGACGGTCTTGGCGTCTTGCCGCAGGGCGAGGTGCGCCGACCCATTTCCGCCAATGCGCCCCCATCCATGCTGCGCTCGCGGGTCGAAACAGGCTTCAAGACCGGCGTGAAGGCGATCGACATCTTTTCGCCGCTCTGCCTTGGCCAGCGTCTCGGTATCTTTGCGGGCTCCGGCGTTGGCAAGTCGACGCTGCTTTCGATGCTGGCGCGCGCGGACTCCTTCGACAAGGTGGTGATCGCGCTTGTGGGCGAACGCGGCCGCGAAGTGCGCGAGTTCATCGAGGATACGCTGGGCGAGAACCTTCGCAAGTCGGTCGCCGTCGTGGCAACCAGCGACGAAAGCCCGATGCTCCGCAAGATGGCACCGCTTTCTGCCATCACGATAGCGGAGCAGTTCCGCGACAATGGCGACAACGTGCTTCTGATCGTCGATAGCGTGACGCGCTTTGCTCATGCAATCCGCGAGGTTGCTGTGGCCGCTGGTGAGCCTCCGGTTGCGCGTGGTTACCCGGCCTCCGTCTTCACCGAACTCCCACGCCTGCTTGAGCGCGCTGGACCAGGCGAAGAGGGCAAGGGAACGATCACCGCCATCATTTCCATCCTGGTTGATGGCGACAATCACAACGACCCGATTGCCGACTCCACCCGCGGTATTCTCGACGGGCACATCGTGATGGAACGCTCGCTGGCGGAGGAGGGGCGTTATCCGCCGATCAATCCGCTCGCCTCGATCTCGCGTCTTGCCCGCAAAGCCTGGACACCGGATCAGGAAAAGCTTGTGTCGCGGTTGAAGTCGCTTATTCACAAATACGAAGAGACGAGCGATCTGCGCTTGATAGGCGGCTATCGGCCCGGGTCCGACGCCGATGTCGACATGGCGGTCAAGCAGGTGCCTGTCATTTACGAAATGCTCAAGCAATCGCCGGGGGACAAGCCTTCGCCCGATGCCTTTGCCGATCTTGCGGTCGCCCTGCGCAACGCTGCCAATCCGCAGACCTCGCAGCCGGCCGTCAACGTTAGACCACGATAGTCTGGGGATGTGACCGATGACGCAGCCGGACGAACAGAACAAGGGTATAGTCGAGAGGCTGAATGGCGGCGAGCGTATGGATCGCTCCGAGATGGCCCTGTCGGCGACGGGCATTGGCCTTGCTGCCTTCGCTGCGTTCTTCCCATGGTATGTCTTCTTCCATCATGAACAGTTTGCGGCACGTCACGACGGTTTGGCGCAGAACATGGTTCGTGACTTGCCGGTTGGTCCGCCAAAGCCGGTCTACTCCGTTTCGCCTTCTGCCAGCATCAACGCCAATGGTCCGCCATCGGGCCTTGCGATGACATTGCCCAAGGGTTTCGACAATCTGAAGACCGGCACCATTGCCGGGCAGGACAAGCCCGTCGAAGGCGAGGGTGGCGATCTCAATCAGCCGCTACCCGGTCGAAGCGGAGCGTTCAAGCTGTTGCACGTCTCGGGCGGCAAGGCGTTGATCGAAGACGAAGGTGGCATGTACATCGTCGGCGTTGGTTCGGCGCTGCCGGACAACAGCAGCATCAAGAGCATCGAACAGCGCGACGGCAACTGGGTCATCGTCACCTCCAGCGGCAATGTCGTCGGCATAAACTGATCAAGGGGCGCTAGCTGGACGTGGGCAAGTCCCACGCAAGTTTAGTCACCTAGTTTCCGGACGATGGCTATGAATGGCCGATCATGGACGGAGAAGGCGATGGAGCCGATACAACTATTTCAGCTGGCCTCGAAGCAGGCGCAGTGGCTTTCCGTAAGGGAAAGCGTTGTATCCACGAACGTTGCAAATGCGAACACGCCTGCCTTCAAGACCAAGGACATCGTCCCGTTCACCGATTATCTCGACAACACGACGGACAAGACATCTGCGCTCAGCATGATTTCGACCAATCCGGCGCATTTCAACGACACCACCCAGTTCAACGACAGTATTCGTGAGACTGAGGACAAGTCGTCTGCGGGCACGACATCGGGCAACAATGTCAGCCTTGCCAAGGAAATGATGAAGGCCAACGAAGTCCGCCAGCAGTACGACCTCAATACGAACCTGGTCAAATCGCTCAATCGCATGATGCTGATGGTCGTGAGGAAGTAAGCCCGTGTTTGTGGATCCCCTGATCGCCAGCCAGAAGATTTCTGCCTCCGGGATGGACGCGCAGTCGACCCGTCTGAGAGTCGTATCGGAAAATCTCGCCAACGTTCGTTCGACCGGCGATGCGCCGGGCGCTGATCCCTACCGCCGCAAGCTGGTGAGCTTTGCCGAGCATGTTGATCGCGCCTCCGGCGTCCCGCAGGTTCAGGTTCAGAAGGTCTTCGAGGACGCTTCCGAGTTTCAGCTGGAATACGACCCCGGCAACCCCGCTGCCAACCAGCAGGGCTACGTGAAGATGCCGAACGTCAACGTCCTGATTGAAATGGCCGATATGCGTGAGGCCAACAGGTCCTATGAAGCCAATATCCAGTCCATCAAGCAGGCGCGAGACATGATCAGCTCGACCATCGATCTTCTCAGGAGCTAACCATGATTGATCCGATTTCGCTCATCTCGCTGGTCAAGGGTGTCGGCACCACGCTCGGAATTGGTTCCGACAGCACCTCCGTCGGCCAGACCGTCGGCGCAAGCAACAGCCAGTCATTCGTGGATGTCCTCAAGAACACCACATCCAACATGGTGCACGATCTGTCGAATGCCGAAACCATGTCGGCAAAGGGCATCACCGGTGATGCATCCACCCGCGATGTGGTCGATGCCGTCATGGACGCCGATCGTTCGCTGCAGACCGCCATGGCGATCCGCGACAAGGTCGTCTCCGCCTATCTCGATGTAACCAAGATGCCGATCTGAGGAGACGTATATGAGGGCTTTGTCCATCGCCGCGACCGGCATGAATGCGCAGCAGACCAATCTCGAGGTCATCGCGAACAACATCGCAAACATCAATACAACGGGCTTCAAGCGCGCACGCGCCGAGTTTACCGATCTGCTCTACCAGACCGAGCGCATGGCAGGTGTGTCGAATTCCGCCAACAGCGCCATCGTGCCTGAAGGCGCCAATATCGGTCTTGGCGTCAAGACTGCAGCCGTCCGCAACCTGCATCAGCAGGGCGAATTGACCTCCACAAGCAATCCGCTCGATGTCGCGATTGTCGGCAAGGGTTGGTTCCAGGTGGAAGCGCCCGACGGCAGCACCGTCTACACCCGCGATGGCGCCTTCAACACCAACGCGAATGGCGATCTTGTCACGCTGTCCGGCGACAAGGTCATTCCCAACATCAATATTCCGATCGATGCCAAGGATGTGACGATCAACCGTTCGGGCCAGGTCTTTGCGACGCTGGCCAACGCGACGACGGCGACACAGCTCGGCCAGATTACGGTTGCAACCTTCATCAACGACGCGGGCCTGACGCCTATGGGCGACAACCTGTTCAAGCAGACGGATGCCTCTGGCGATCCGACGGTTGGCGTCGCGGATGATCCGGGCTTCGGATACCTCACCCAGAACTATCTGGAAGCCTCGAATGTCGATCCGGTCAAGGAAATCACGGATCTGATCTCGGCGCAGCGCGCCTACGAAATGAATTCCAAGGTCATCCAGGCTGCTGATGACATGGCCTCCGTGGTCAGCAAGAACCTGAGGTAAAATCGGGAGTTGGGCATGATGCGCCAGCTGCAAAAACATGACGTTTTGAAAGTTCTCGTCGGCATGCTCGCGCTGCTCTTCACGGCAGTGTGCGCGCTTGCGGGGCCGGAAGGCGAAGACAAGCGCTATGCGATGGTCCCGAACGTGGTGATCTACCCCGGGCAGGTCATTTCTGCAGGCCAGATTCGGCGCGTCGAGGTTACAAACCCGAACCTCAGCGGCGACTATGCGCAGGACTTCCCCGAGGTTGAGGGCATGGTTGCCAAAAGGACGCTCCTGCCCGAGCAGGCGATCTATGTCGCCTCCCTTCGACAGCCGTTTGCAGTCAGTCGCGGCACGCAGGTCAGACTTCTCTACGATGGTGGCCATCTCCAGATCACTGCGCTCGGCGTTCCGCTTGACGACGGCAGCGTCGGCGAAAGCGTGCGCGTTCGCAACAAGGATTCCGGCCTGACCGTCAGCGGCACGGTGCTCTCACCGGGGATCGTTCAGGTGGTCGCAAAATGACGTTGGCCCGCATTTTCCGTGTTGTTCTGGCGCTCTCGCTTGCATTTGCTGCAAGCGGGGAATCTGCGTTCGCAACATCGCGCATCAAGGACATCGCCTCGCTTCAGGCCGGCCGAGATAACCAGCTGATCGGTTATGGTCTCGTTGTTGGCCTGCAAGGCACCGGCGACAGTCTGCGTTCTGCGCCGTTTACCGAGCAGTCCATGCGCGCCATGCTGCAGAACCTCGGTATTTCGACGCAGGGTGGACAAAGCCGCTCGAAAAACGTGGCAGGCGTCATGGTGACGGCAACGCTTCCGCCGTTTGCCAGCCCCGGCAGCCGCATCGATATCAGCATTTCATCGATGGGTGACGCCACCAATCTGCGTGGCGGCACGCTAGTCATGACGTCGCTGACCGGTGCCGACGGACAGATTTACGCTGTCGCACAGGGTTCCGTGATCGTGTCGGGCTTCTCCGCCGACGGTCAGGCCGCATCCCTGACACAGGGTGTCCCGACGGCCGGTCGCGTGCCGGGCGGCGCGATCATCGAGCGTCCTCTGCCCTCGCGTTTCAAGGACGCCGTCGACCTCGTGCTTCAGCTTCGCAACCCTGACTTCAGCACGTCAGTGGGCATTGCGGATGCCATCAACAGCTGGGCAAAGTCGCGCTACGGCGAGCCGATCGCCACGGCAAACGATTCCCAGGAGGTCGAAGTCCAGAAGCCGAAGACGGCCGATCTCGCTCGTTTGATGGCCGAAATCGAAAACCTGAATGTCGAGACCGATACGCCCGCCAAGGTCGTCGTCAACGAACGCACGGGCACGATTGTCATTGGTGCGGACGTGAAGATTTCCAAGGTGGCGGTGAGCTACGGCTCCCTCACGGTACAGGTCATCGAAACCCCGCAGGTCGTGCAGCCTGCACCGTTCAGTCAGGGCCAGACGGCAGTGCAGCCTCAGACCGATATCAAGGCGACGGCCGACAGCGGTACGGTTGCGATCCTCAACGGTCCTGACCTGAAGACACTGGTTGCCGGGCTCAACAGCATTGGCGTGAAGCCGGACGGCGTGATCGCGATCCTGCAGGGCATCAAGTCCGCGGGCGCGTTAAACGCGGAACTGGTGGTACAATGATCATGCGAAGCGGAAAAGCGGTTCAGTCTCTTGTGGTTGCCGGCATCTGGGCCGCGATGCTGGTTGGAGCGGGGTCGGCTCTCGCCGAAGACGCACCAGCACCACAGCCCCCAGCGCAACCTGCAGACACGCAGACAGCAGCGCCTGACGCGCCCAAGCCGCCTGCAAATGCGTCGATTGACGAAATCCAGCGCTATTGCTCGAACATCATCGATCCGGCGCGCGACCGGCGCTATCTCATTCAGAAGCAGGAACTGGAAAAGCTTCAGGGCGATGTCGATCAGCGGCTCAAGGCTCTCGACAAGCGCAAGGCCGAGTATCAGGACTGGCTGCAGAAGCGCAACGACTTCCTTAAAATGGCGGAACAGGATCTTGTCGACATGTACAAGAGCATGAAGCCCGCCGACGCAGCGCCACGTCTGGCTGCCGCCGATATCAACGTCACCGCCGCAATCCTTCTCAAACTGACGCCCCGCCAGTCGGGGTTGATCCTCGCGCAAATGGATCCCGATAAAGCCGCGAAGCTGACCGGTCTGATTTCGAGCGCCGCCGATACAAGGACTACGCAGCAGCAACCATGAAAAACCTTCCCATCATCATCGCCGTCTTGTTGATGCTGGCTGGATGTTCCAGCCAGGCGATCAACGAGATTGGCAAGGCGCCCGCCATGAGCCCGATCGGGAGCGGTCTGCGCTATGGCCAGACCCAGGAGATGGCGCTCTATCCGAAGCGCCCGCGGCAGGTGTCGACTGGCTACTCCCTGTGGAATGACAGTCAGGCAGCACTGTTCAAGGATTCGCGTGCACTCAACGTGGGCGATATCCTGACCGTCAACATCTCGATCAACGACAACGCGTCATTCGCCAACGATACGAGCCGCAGCCGCAAGAATTCGCAGGACTTCAACTTCGGCCTGTCGGCGTCGAGCGCCAACGTGTCGCCGTCGCTCTCCGCCAAGGTCAACGATGGGTCCGATACGTCGACGACCGGTTCGGGATCGACCAAACGCTCTGAAAAACTGACGCTGCTGATCGCGGCCGTCGTCACCGGGATTCTCGAAAACGGAAACCTCGTGATCTCGGGTTCGCAGGAAGTCCGCGTCAATCAGGAACTGCGCATCCTCAACGTCGCCGGCATCGTGCGTCCGCAGGACGTCAACGCCGACAACCAGATTTCCTATGACAAGATCGCCGAAGCGCGCATCTCCTATGGCGGCCGTGGCCGCCTGACCGAAGTGCAGCAACCGCCGGCCGGACAACAGCTCATCGACCTCGTGTCGCCATTCTAATTCCGTTAGGGACAGGACACCGCTGCCATGGCTGAACCTGAAGCCCCGGAAGGGGAAGCCGAAGAGGGAAAGAAGAAGAAGGGTGGCGGGCTCGTTGTCACGATTGTCATCGTGCTGGTGCTGACCCTGATCGCCGGCGGTGGCGGTTGGTATCTGGGCGGCATGCTGTCCGGCAAGTTCATTACCCAGGAAAAGAAGGACGAGATCGCCAAGAAGGCCGCCGAGGCCGCAGCCGAAAACGCTGCGGATTCCAAACAGGAAGCCAAGAAGCCCGGGCAGGACTCGCTCCCGCACCTGGCGACGGAAGAAAACGGCGTTGTGGCCCTGGAACCGATCACGACCAATCTCGCCTATCCGTCGCAGAACTGGATCCGTATCGAGGTGGCATTGCTCTTCAACGGCAAGCCCGACGAAAAGACAGCCGAAGAAGTCCATCAGGACATCATGGCCTATCTGCGCACGGTCTCGTTGCAGCAGGTGCAGAGCGCCAGAGGCTTCGGCTATCTGAAAGATGACATCAAGGAACGCGCTGAGATCAGGTCCGAGGGCAAGGTCAAAGACGTCATGTTCAGGACATTTGTGGTAGAATGAAACGTCTTCTTGCGATCACGGCACTTCTGGTGCTGATACCGGCCGGCAGCTTTGCACAGCAATTGCCGGATTTCCTCTCGCAGGTTCCGGCGGGCGGTTCGGTTGCATCGTGGATCATCCGGATGTTCGGCCTGCTGACCATCCTGTCGGTGGCGCCCGGCATCCTGATCATGGTCACCAGCTTCCCACGTTTCGTGATTGCCTTTTCCATCCTGCGCTCGGGCATGGGGCTGGCGACGACGCCGTCCAACATGATCCTCGTCAGCCTGGCCCTGTTCATGACCTTTTATGTCATGTCGCCTGTCTTCGACAAATCATGGCAGGAGGGCATTCAGCCGATGCTGGACAACAAGATCACGGAAACCGAGGCCTGGCCGAAAATCTACAGCCCCTTCCGCGACTTCATGACGGCCAACACCCGCGACAAGGACATCAAGCTGTTCGTCGATATCGCCAAGGAGCGTGGCCAGACGACGGAGACCGATGGCAAGCTGGACCTGCGCGTCGTCGTGCCCGCCTTCATGATCTCGGAAATTCGCCGCGGCTTCGAAATCGGCTTCCTGGTTGTGCTGCCGTTCCTGGTGATCGACCTGATCGTGGCCACGATTACCATGGCCATGGGCATGATGATGCTGCCGCCAACATCGATCTCGCTACCGTTCAAGATCCTCTTCTTTGTCCTGATCGATGGGTGGAACCTGCTCGTGGGAAGCCTAACGCGCAGCTTCGTCTGACCGTCGTCCGGCACTCGCTAAGATTCTCCCGGCGGCTTTAACGTTCTGTTCGGCATATACCAGCGTGACCGGTCGCGAATCGCGAAAATTAAGAAATTGGCAAGATTCAAAAACGCATATTCGCCAGGCATGACGGGCCTGGTCTTGAGCTTTGATAGCCAGGCGGCATGAAGCCAATCCGTCATCGCCGGTAAACTTTTAAAGTCCGGTATGTCCCTGTTTTGTTTTGTGTAAAAGGGACTATCCCATGACCAGCATTATGACGAACTCCGCAGCTATGGCTGCGCTGCAGACCCTCCGTGGCATCAACGATCAGATGGACTCGACGCAGAATGCGATCTCGTCCGGCTACCGCGTTGCCAACGCTTCCGACAACGCCGCCTACTGGTCGATCGCGACCACGATGCGTTCGGACAACAAGGCTCTTTCGACTGTTTCCGACGCACTCGGCCTCGCAGCCGCCAAGACGGATACGGCCTACACTGGTCTCGACTCCTCGATCTCGGTCGTTGAAGAAATCAAGGCCAAGCTTGTTGCAGCTCGCGAACCGGGCGTTGACAAGACCAAGATCAACTCCGAACTTGACGAACTGAAGTCGCAGCTTTCGTCGGTTTCGAAGTCCGCTTCGTTCTCGGGCGAAAACTGGCTCTACAACTCCTCGTCGACCGCTGTCGGCACCAAGGAAATGGTTGGCTCGTTCACCCGTGACTCGACCGGCAACGTTTCGATCAACACGCTCTCCTTCGACGCTTCGACCTCGGTTCTGGTAGACACCAAGTCTGCAGCCCGCGGCCAGCTGACGAAGGACGTCTCGGTATCGCAGCCGCAGACGGGTACGACGTCGATGACTTCGGCGACCTACTACCTGATCGACGCTTCCTCGACGACGTCCGCTTCCGGCTCGGAAATCAAGCTGACGACCGGCACATCCGACCAGAACCTGGAAGGCATGATCTCGGCCGTCGACAAGATGCTGAGCAACCTGACCGACTCTGCTTCGAAGCTCGGTGCCGTCAACAGCCGCATTTCCATGCAGGACAACTTCGTAAGCAACCTGCAGGACGTGATCAACAAGGGCATCGGCCGTCTGGTGGACGCCGACATGAACCAGGAATCGACCAAGCTGAAGGCGCTGCAGACGCAGCAGCAGCTCGGCATCCAGGCGCTCTCGATCGCAAACTCCGACAGCCAGAACGTGCTGTCGCTGTTCCGCTAAGACATTCTTCGCCCGCCGCAAGTCGGGCGTTGATCCACTATCCCGGACGAGGCATGTCCCGGGACCGTTCCCGATTGACAGAGAAGGCCGCGCCATCTGGCGCGGCCTTTAACGTTTTAGGGTCCCTACTCATGGATATGGGACATCAATCTCTTCCTCTGCTTTGCCCGCTGTCGCCACTTGAGAGGCTGCCCTTCGACAAAATCTTGCGGCGAAAATATTGTCGATACACCTCTGAATTGGTATGCAAATAGGCGAAAATTATGAGGCCTACCATGAAATACAGCAATTCTAGAGCGCTAATAATCGTGGGCTCATTGCTCCTATCGGCAACACCCTCAAAGGCGGCCAAGGTCTTTGCGAATTTCGGGCCAGACGGCAGTTGTGCCGTCACCTTCTACGGCGAGATTAAAGCTGGGGACGAGAACATTTTCGACGCATTGACACCCGATTGTCGCGGTGGCGGTGTCATTTTGAAAAGTGACGGTGGATCGCTTGCAGCTGGTCTAAGGATCGGAGAGCTAATCCGCCAAAAGGGTTTGGAGACCGCCGTGGCATTTAACGCTCGTTGCGCATCTGCTTGTGCGCTTGCATGGCTTGGCGGCACAAAGCGCTATATGTCGACCTCTTCGTGGATCGGCTTCCATGCAGCCTATACTCTAGACGATTTGGGGACTGCCAACGAGAGTGGCCTCGGTAATGCCCTTGTGGGTGCATATATGACGATGCTAGGTCTGCCTAAGTCCGCTGTAGTCTTCGTTGCGTCTGCAAGGCCAAACGAAATGAACTGGTTGACTGCAGCCCACGCCTTAGAGCTTGGTATCAAAGTGGTTGTACTTTCGAAGGCAGATTATGCGTGGATCGAGGCGCTTGACCAAAGCGATCCGCACCGAAACGACGATTAGGGTTTCATTCCAAAATTGGCATTTGGGTTCGGCAGCTAATTTGCACACTTGCCGTCCGGCTGCACCAACTGTTTAGTTCATTCTGCCATTCCGCCGCAGGCCCTTAGTAAATACTGCCCGCCTTGGGTAGGTGGCCGGCGACAATTCGGCTGAGCCGCATTGGGTTAACAGGTGGTGAAAACACATTACTAATTTTGCGGCGGCTGATTCAGTGATTGTTAATGGTAAACGGCGCACTGTGTTCTCGACAGGCCGCGAAACGATGGCGGACGCATGAGGCATCCTGTTAAGCCATTGAAATGGCATGTCCCTATTTTGTTCTGTGTAAGGGACGCTTATGTCTACCAGCATTATGACGAACTCCGCAGCTATGTCTGCGCTCCAGACTCTCCGCGGCATCAACGACCAGATGGACTCGACGCAAAATGCGATCTCGTCCGGTTACCGCGTAGCCAGCGCCTCCGATAACGCAGCATACTGGTCCATCGCAACGACCATGCGTTCGGACAACAAGGCTCTCTCGACCGTTTCCGACGCACTCGGCCTCGCCGCCGCCAAGACCGACACGGCCTACACCGGCCTCGACTCCTCGATCTCCGTCATCGAAGAAATCAAATCCAAGCTCGTAGCAGCGCGCGAACCGGGCGTTGACAAGACCAAGATCAACTCCGAACTGGACGAACTGAAGTCGCAGCTGACCTCGGTTTCCAAGTCCGCATCGTTCTCGGGCGAAAACTGGCTCTACAACTCCTCGACCACGGCAACCGGCACCAAGGAAATGGTCGGCTCGTTCACCCGTGACTCGACCGGCAGTGTTTCGGTTCAGACCCTTTCCTACGACGCATCCGCCTCCGTCCTCGTGGACACGCAGGATGCAAGCCGCGGCCAGCTGACCAAGGATGTCGGCGTGTCGCAGTCGCAGACGGGTACGACGTCGATGACCTCGGCGACCTACTACCTCGTCAACGCCTCCTCGACGACGTCTGCTGCCGGCTCGGAAATCAAGCTGACGACCGGTACCTCCGATCACAACATCGAAGGCATGATCTCGGCCGTCGACAAGATGCTGACCAACATGACGGATGCCGCCGCAAAGCTCGGCGCCGTCAACAGCCGCATCTCCATGCAGGACAACTTCGTCAGCAACCTGCAGGACGTTATCGGCAAGGGCATCGGTCGTCTCGTGGACGCAGACATGAACCAGGAATCGACCAAGCTGAAGGCCCTGCAGACGCAGCAGCAGCTCGGCATCCAGGCGCTGTCGATCGCGAACTCGAACAGCCAGAACGTGCTGTCGCTCTTCCGTTAAGATTTCATCGCCCGCCCGCAGGGCGCAAGTCCGCCGGGGGCGGGGAGTTCCGAAATTTCCCAACGATTACAAGGGTCGCCATCTCGGCGGCCCTTTTTGCTATCTGCTGGATGAAAGGGGGTCCCCATAAAATTTAGGGAATAAATCCTCACGTTTAAGCTTCCTTAACCATGTTGATGTTTCCTTACGCCAATGAAACGTCGGGTTAACCTTAACAGATGGTTAGCGAGCATGAGGCTGCACCGACGTTGCCGGTTGGAAATCCGGTATGCCCTTCAAATTCAAACTGTCATAAATAAGGGGCAGTACCAATGACGAGTATCATGACCAACGCTTCCGCTCTGGCTGCCCTTGCGACCATGCGGAATATCGATGCCAACATGAACGACACGCAGAATGCGATTTCGTCGGGCTTCCGCGTCAACACCGCCGCTGACAACGCGGCTTACTGGTCGATCGCAACCACGATGCGTTCGGACAACAAGGCACTCTCGACGGTTTCCGACGCACTCGGCCTCGCTGCAGCAAAGACGGACACGGCTTACACCGGTCTCGACTCCTCGATCTCGGTGATCGAAGAAATCAAGGCCAAGCTGGTTGCCTCCCGCGAACCGGGCGTCGACAAGACCAAGATCAACTCCGAACTGAGCGAACTGAAGTCGCAGCTCTCGTCGATTTCGCAGTCTGCATCGTTCTCCGGTGAAAACTGGCTTTACAACTCTTCGACGACCGCCGTTGGCACGAAGGAAATGGTTGGCTCGTTCACTCGTTCATCGACCGGCACCGTTTCCGTTCAGACGCTTACGTATGACGCATCTGCCTCCGTCATGGTCGACACGCAGGATGCAAGCCGTGGCGAACTGACCAAGGACGTCGGCGTTTCGCAGCCGCAGACCGGTACGACGTCGATGACCTCGGCGACCTACTACCTGATCAATGCGTCTTCCACGACCTCTGCCGCCGGCTCGGAAATCAAGCTGACCACGGGTACGTCGGACAACAATATCGACGGCATGATCTCGGCAGTCGACAAGATGCTCACCAACATGACCGACGCCGCATCCAAGCTCGGTGCCGTCAACAGCCGCATCTCCATGCAGGACAGTTTCGTCATGGATCTGCAGGACGTGATCAACAAGGGCATCGGCCGACTCGTGGATGCAGACATGAACCAGGAATCGACCAAGCTGAAGGCCCTGCAGACGCAGCAGCAGCTCGGTATCCAGTCGCTGTCGATCGCGAACTCGAACAGCCAGAACATCCTGTCGCTCTTCCGTTAAGAGCGAATCAGCAGGCGCATCCACCGTTTCGAACGGAAACGGATGCGTCGAAAATCGCTGGAAAATCAGACGCCGTGGCAATTTTGCCGCGGCGTTTTTCATTTTTGTTGCAATATCAAGTCATTGAAAAGATTAACAAAATATAGAGGTTGAGCGCCTGCCTTAAGCTCTCGTTCATTTGATTTAACAACTTGCTAATTGCATTAATCATTTGTTAACCATAATGCTATTAAACGTTCTTTAAGAACTCGGACAGGTCCCAGGGCAAAAACGGACCCGAGCATGATGCTTCTCCAGAGTTTCCGGTAACAGCACTCCGGAATGTCCCTAACGAAACGCTTTGGGGCAATGACCGATGACCAGCATTATGACCAATGCGGCCGCAATGGCCGCACTACAGACCCTGCGCACGATCGATGGCAATCTCGAGACGACGCAAAACAAGATTTCATCCGGATACCGCGTTCAGACCGCAGCCGATAATGCTGCATATTGGTCGATCGCGACGACGATGCGCTCTGACAACAAGGCGCTGTCGACCGTATCCGACGCACTCGGCCTCGGCGCTGCCAAGACCGATACGGCTTACACCGGCCTCGACTCCTCGATCTCCGTTATCGAAGACATCAAGACCAAGCTGGTTGCAGCCCGCGAACCGGGCGTCGACAAGACGAAGATCAATTCTGAAATCGTCGAGCTCAAGGCGCAGCTGACCTCGGTTTCACAGTCGGCGTCGTTCTCTGGCGAAAACTGGCTCTACAACTCCTCTACCACTGCTGCGGGCACCAAGGAAATCGTCGCATCGTTCAACCGTTCATCGACCGGTGAGGTCTCGGTTGCAACGCTGCAGTTCGACACCGGCGCATCGACGATGATCGATACGCAGGACGCCTCTCGCGGTGCGCTGACAAAGTCGGTCCAGGTTTCGCAGCCGCAAAACGGCACGACGTCGATGACCTCGGCGACCTATTACCTCATCAACGCCTCGTCCTCGACATCTGCTGCAGGTTCGGAAGTCACGCTGACGACCGGCACCAGCGACCATGATATCGACGGCATGATCTCGGCTGTTGATGCGATGCTTGAAAACATGACCTCTGTTGCGTCCAATCTCGGCGCCATCAACAAGCGCATCGACATGCAGGACAGTTTCGTGTCCGACCTCATGGACGTGATCAACAAGGGTATCGGACGTCTCGTGGACGCCGACATGAACCAGGAATCGACGAAGCTCAAAGCCCTGCAGACGCAGCAGCAGCTGGGTATTCAGTCGCTCTCGATCGCCAACACGAACTCGCAGAACATTCTGTCGCTGTTCAAGTAAGCGTCGTGACATTCCGGCGGCGCTACCGCCGGAATCCTCCCGGGCGGCATCAAATGGCCGTCTCACCGGCAAGCCGCCGGTATGTCAGAAGGCATGGGCAGCCTTTCGCAACATCTTTATCCCTGTCTACCGTGCCGCCGGTCATCGGCATATGGTGGAAAGTTGGGCCGCGCTGATTGCCCTGGCGCGGTCCAACGCCTTCATTCTCGCGCAAGATTAGCCACTTACCCTGAACCGTGATCGAGCCCTTCGCCATGCGATCGGGCTTGTTGTCATTTTGGGCACCTGATGACCCGTCAAGGAAAGTACAGTTTCGCATGAGCGCCAGTCTCGCCCGGTTTCTGAAGGACTTCAGCGCGCCTGAGCCAGCGCCGACCCCGGCGCATGATCCGTTCGACCTGTCGGCGATGAACGAAGTTGCATTCGAATTTCCGCAGGAGCCGGCGATCGATCTTGAGGAAGAGCGCCGCGTTGCCTTCGAAGAGGGCAGGGCGGCCATGCGCGCCGAGCTCGAGGCTGAGCACGCCGCAGAACTTGCCGCGATGGCTGACGCACGAACCGCTGCGGAAGCCGCGATGGTCAAGCATTTCGAATCCGAGGTCATGAAGCGCATTTCCTCAAGCCTCAGTGTGATCACGGGCAATCTCGAGCGAAGTGTTTCGGCAAGTGTTTTCAATACCTTGTTGCCAATTCTCGACAAGGAGATCGCTGGCAGGGCAGTTGAAGCGCTTGCGAAATCCGTGCGTTCCGCATTCGAGGAACCGGGCGGGGTCGAGCTGGTCCTCAGAGGCCCGCAGGCGCTGGCAAGGCCCTTGGGGGAACTCTTGACCGAGAGCGGGTTCCGCGTCCGTCATATCGAAGCGGATGGTCCTGATATCGGTGTTGAATTTGAAGATTCGGTTTTCGTCACGCGGCTTGCCGCATGGCGGGATAACCTCGAAGAACTGATCAGATGAGCGAAAACGAAAGCCACCATCACGGCAAGAACGAAATCATCATCATCAAGCGCCACGGTCATGGTGATCACGGTCACCACGGCGGCGCATGGAAGATCGCGTACGCCGACTTCATGACGGCGATGATGGCCTTCTTCCTCGTGATGTGGCTTGTCAACGCTGCCAATGAAGCGACCAAGGCCGCCGTTGCCAGCTACTTCAATCCGATCAAGCTGACCGACGCCAAGCCTGCCGAAAAAGGCCTGACGAAGCCCGGCAAGACCGCCGAAGGCGAGGCCACGCAGGACAAGTCCAAGGTCGAGGGCGAGGCGAAGTCCTCCGGGGATAGCGCCGCGACCGGCCAGCAGCAGCAGTCAACGGCCGGGGAAAAGACCTCCTATTCGGAAGCGGACTACTTCGAGAACCCCTATGCCGTCCTCTCGGAAATCGTCCTTCAGGTTGGCTCCCAGGCAAATGTCAGCGTCAAGGGCGAGGGCGGTGCTGCCGATGCAGGGCCTTCAACCGGTGCGGATGGTGGTCAGGCCTATCGCGATCCGTTCGATCCGGATTTCTGGACCCACCAGGAGCAGGTCGCCGGGCAGCAGGCCAATGCCAGCGGCCAGAATGGCGACATGAAGAAGGACCAGGCTGCAGCAGCGGTGGCTGCGCAGGACAAGGGCAACGAGGTCGGCAAGGGTGGTATCGCCGGCGACCAGAGTACGTCCGAAAAAGGCAAGGGCGGCATTCCGGGCGATCAGAACACGGCTGAGAAGGGCAAGGGCGGATTGCCCGGGACCCAGAACACCACCGAAAAGGGTCAGGGTGGCAGCACCGCGACCGACCAGACCGGCAAGGCGCCCCAGCAGATGCAGGCTGCCAAGGACGCAAAGCAGAACGACACCAAGTCGAAGCAGGACGCGGCTGATCAGGTTGCTGCCGCGACACCTGCAAAATCCGCCGCGGCACAGGCGGCCGACCAGAAGGCCGCCGACAATCTGAAGTCGGAGATTGTCAATGCGATGCAGGGTTCCGTCGGAAAGCTCGCGGATGCAATTTCGGTCGAGCCATCCGAGGGTGGCCTGCTGATCTCGGTGTCCGATCAGGTCGCTTCACCGATGTTTGACGTCGGTTCGTCCGTTCCCAAGCGTGATCTTATCATCGCGATGCAGGACATCGGCAAGATCCTGCAGGCACAGAAGGGCGCGATCGCCATCCGTGGTCATACCGATGGACGGCAGTACAAGGCGGGCGGTGGTGACAACTGGGCGCTGTCGCTCAATCGCGCCCGAAGCGCCTATTACATGCTGGTCAGCGGTGGTCTCGATGAGAAGCGCATCAAGCAGGTAACCGGTTACGCCGACCGTTTCCTCAAGATGCCGGACGACCCGAACAATCCGGCAAACCGCCGCATCGAAATCCTGATTGAAGGCAAGAGCGTCGCTGGGGGATAAGATGAACCCTCGCGGGCGGGCTTCACGACTGGCTTGGGTATTCGCGGCCTGCTTGGCTGCGCTGCCCTTTGCCGGCTCCGTTGCAGGTGCCGTCGACAAGCTCGACACGACACTGCCGCTCTACAAGATGGTGCGCGCGCTGCAGGATGTTCAGGATCAGATCGTTGCAGGTGATATTCAGGCCGCCGACATGCAACGCTATATGCTGGGTGCGATCGATGCGCGGCTGAGAACCGCGACGCCTCAGGAATTCGATGATCTGCGCAATGTCGACGCGGCCATGATCTATGCCATGAGCGGCGGCAACCCCGCGACGCTCGACTTCCTCATCAGTCACGACGCGCGCGGCAATTTCGACAACCGCATCATGAATGCGCTTCTGCTCTACATGGGTGGCAAGGGCTCCATGGCGACAAAAAGCCTGGATGAAACGGTTCCGGAATACAAGACCACGGCAATCGGACCCTATCTGGCGCTCGTTGCGGCCAATGCCATCATGCAGAAGTCGCCCGACAAGGCATTGAAGTATTTCGATTGGGCGCGGCTTGTGCTGCCCGGCTCGATCGTCGAGGAAGCAGCACTTCGCCGCTCCCTGTTCATCACCGTCAAGGCCAACGATCTGGACAAGTCCTTGCGCCTCTCCAGGCTCTATCTGTCGCGGTTTCCGAAGTCCCCCTATGCGGCACAGGTGGCCGATCAGTTCGTCACGCTTGTCGATGCAGACTACGGAAAGATCACCAACGACCAGATCGCTGTGATCCTCGACGAACTGGATCACCCGCGTCAGCAGGAAGTTTACCTTCGCATTGCCCGAAAGGCCGCCATTGCCGGCAAGCTGCCATTTGCAAAATGGGCGGCGGGACAGGCGATTGCGCTGGATGACGGCACCAATCCCGCACAGTTGAAGCTCGCGAAACTCTATCAGGGATTGTCCGACATCCCGACCGGAGATATGGCGGAAACGCGCTCGACCTTCGACCAGATCCCCGACGAAATTCTCGGGCCGCGCGAAAGAAAACTGCGCGATGCAGGCCAGTTCATACTGTCCGAAGTGTCCAAGCCACCCAGCCTGGAAAGCCTGACACAAGCGGAAAAGGATAAACCCGCTTCCAGTGAGCCAGCGTCGGCACAACCGGCGAAGGCGGACTCGAATGCGCCGACGCCCCCCGTTCAGCCCGCAAAGGCGGATCAGAAACCGGCGACAGCGCAGGCAGAGGCCGATCCCATAGATGCATTTCTGAATCAGGCCAAATCGCAGGTCACCGCGATTGATGATCTGATCAAGAAGGGGGACAAGTGAGCGCGATCGAGCAAAGCATTCTGCCGGTACCGGTTCGGCCGGATCCATCGCCGGCATGGGCAAGCAGCGGACGTTCGTCGACAGACAGCGCCAGCGGTCAATCCTTCAGCGATGTCTACAATCAGCAGAACCGTGGCGGCCAGTCATCTGACGACGACAACCATGCCTCAACGGCTCAGACGTCGTCGCCTGCGGCCAGCAGCACGCATTCCAGTCCCGGTTCGGCAAATGCAGGCGGCAAGCCGGCGTCTTCCAATGGCACAGGCACCGATGGGACCAATGCTGACAGCGCCACGGGCGCTCAGACGAAGACCAGCACGATTTCCAATCCGATCGTCAAGCTGACCCTGGCGCAGAAGGCGGCCAAGGCTGCCAGCAGTGCGACCGATACGACAGCGTCGAAGCAGGACACGGACATCGACGCGAAGATGCTCGAAAAGCTTGCGAGGGCGGTTGCGTCGCAGCAGTCGCAAACCGATGACGTGAGTGCAGCAACGACCCTGACGACAGCGGCTGATGCCGATGGCGTGGCGGCGGCACTTAAGCTCCTCGGAGCCCAGGCGGCCACGAAGGGCTCCACCAGGGCAGCGTCCACCGACACGACCGATACAGCCAAGACTGACAGCAAGAAGTCGAACGAATCCAAGGACAAGACCGCTGACGCGGATGCCAAGGGTGCAGGTGAGCTGGATGCGCTCAACCTGCTTTCGGGTGGCGTTCAGGTTCAGTCGGCTGCAAGCAATCAGAACACGAAGGATCAGTCAGGCGGGGACACGGTCTACCGCTTCTCGCGGGCAGATGGCACGGGCAAGTCGCTCGACATGAGCCTGCCGTCGGCTGACGCGAATGGAAGCAAGGACACTGCCACCTCGGGTATCGAGCACATCACCGTGCTTGATGCGCGGCGGTTCATTTCCGATGGCGACAGTGTCTCTGCAAACACAAAGGCGCTCGTATCCGGCATGTCCGGCGACAAGGATTGGGCGGCTGCGATGAAGGCGGCCTCGTCTGCAAACGCCAGCAACTCGGTTGACTCCAATCGTGTTGCCGCCCCGGTAAACACGTTGAAGATCCAGATGACGCCCGCCGACATGGGCACGGTGACGGCAACGCTGAGACTGCAGGGTGATCAGCTAACGGTTCACCTCTCGGTCGACAGCGCCGAGGCCTACAAGCATCTGACGCAGGACAAGGATGGCCTCGTCCAGTCGCTGAAGTCGCAGGGCTTCTCTGTCGATCAGGTCAATATTCAGCTCAACACGACCTCCACCGCCGACCGTACCGTTGCGCAGACATCGTCTAGCCAGCAATCGGGTGGCCAGCAGATGCAGGATGGCTCCGCAGGCCAGTTCGCACAGCAAGGCCAGGGTCAGGATAACAGTCGCAGGCAGCAATCGAATGGCTTCAACAGCAACACGCAGTTTACTGATCAGGCTGCTGGCTCCGATATTGGCACTGACAGCGGCACAGACGGCGCCCGTTCCGGTCAGGTTTATCTCTGACGCGCATGCGGCCCAAACTGTCGGGGACGCAGGGCTCTGCGAACGCGAGATCCGCCGTGCTGCCGCCAAATACGGCGTGCCGGAGGGCATTCTCTATTCCGTTGGCCTGGCGGAAACCGGCAAGAAGGGCTCTCTGCAGCCCTGGGCGCTCAACATCGAAGGAAAGGCCGTCTTCGCATCAAGCCCGCAGGCAGCGCTCGACATATTCGAGCAGGCTAGACGGCAGGGTGCGGTGCTCATTGACCTCGGCTGCATGCAGATCAACCACCATTTCCATGGGGGAGAGTTTGCATCGCCGGCGCAAATGCTCGAACCCGCACGCAATGTCGACTACGCCGCGCGATTCCTTGCCGAGCTTCATGCGCGCCACGATACCTGGACGATGGCAGTCGCGCGCTACCACGCAGGTCCGAACAATGACCCAGCCCAGAAGCAATATGTTTGCCGTGTCATCGCCAATCTGGTCGCGTCGGGCTACGGCCAGTGGACGCAAAATGCATCCAACTTTTGTCCTGGATACAATTAAAAGTTTAATTATGGCATGATTTTGAAGGTGCCCCGGCCGCCTCCTGTTTTATGGCGAGAATATGAATTCTCATTAACCTTCAAGTCCGCGGTTAACCATGCATTAACTTTTCCAAGAGAAGATAGCGTCTGTCGGCGCCAAAACCTACTATATGTAGTGCAAATCGCCACTCAAATCTTAATCAACTGTAAATTTGCGTAAGTGAGTTCATCCAGTTGTAGCTGATTCCCCCGATTCGTATCGATGACGTATCGAGGTGCCACACTGATTCGGAGGCGGACGAATGATCGTAGTGGTTGATGAGCGTGAGCTTGTAAAAGACGGATATACTTCACTCTTTGGGCGCGAAGGCGTGCCTTCGACGGGATTCGATCCAAGCGAATTCGGCGAGTGGGTCAACACTGCGGCCGATACGGATATCGACGCGGTCGAGGCGTTCCTGATTGGTCAGGGCGATCTTGCCATGACGCTTCCGAAGGCGATCCGTGATCGCTCACAGGCGCCGGTAATCGCTGTCAGCGATTCCCCGTCGCTTGAAACCACACTGGCATTCTTCGATTGCGGCGTTGATGACGTCGTACGCAAGCCTGTCCATCCCCGGGAGATCCTGGCGCGCGCAGCGGCAATCCGCCGTCGCCTCAAGGCAATCTCGAACTACATGGACATCGGACCGATCCGGGTTTTCTCCGATGGTCGCGATCCGGAAATCGAAGGCGAAGCCTTCCCACTGCCGCGGCGCGAGCGCCGCATCCTTGAATACTTGGTCGCCAATCGTGGCCGCCGGGTATCCAAGACGCAGATATTCAGCGCCATCTACGGCATCTTCGATGAGGATGTCGAAGAGAACGTGGTTGAAAGCCATATCAGCAAGCTGCGCAAGAAGCTGCGCAAGAAGCTGGGCTTCGATCCGATCGATTCAAAGCGCTTCTTGGGTTACTGCATAGACTGGAATTGAACCCTGGAAAGCGTGGCCGGCATGAAGCCAAAGTGGCCATTGTTCGCAATGTACTAGCGACCACATACAGTTTCACGCAAGGCCCGCCTCCTACTCTGTAATGACTACGGAAATGAGGATCCGATATGAGCCTTCAAGGTATGATGCGAACCGCCACGTCTGGCATGAACGCACAGGCGAGCCGGCTTTCGTCCATCTCTGACAACATCGCGAACTCCTCGACCACGGGCTACAAGGGCTCGGACGTGTCATTTTCGGACCTCGTTCTGTCTTCTGGCGGCAGCGGCAGCTATACTTCAGGCTCGGTCAACGCCAACACCAACTACAACATCTCCGAGCAGGGCTCGCTGACGTCCACGACGTCGAGCACCGACCTTGCCATCAAGGGGACCGGCTTTTTCGTCGTTCAGGATACCAGCGGCAGCATCTTCCTGACCCGCGATGGTTCGTTCAAGGTCAATTCCAGCGGCGAACTCGTCAATGAATCCGGATACACGCTGCTCGGCTATAGCAAGACTGATGGCTCATCGGCCATCGTCAACGGCTTCTCCGGTCTCGCGCCGGTCAAGGTAACCCAGAACGGCCTGACGGCAAGCGCCTCCACGACGGGTACTGTCAACGTGAACCTGAATTCAACGGCAACGGCCGTGACAGGGGCAACGACGCCTGCAGATATCGGCACCACCAGCAGTTCTGTCGACTACACCAGTTCGACCTCGGTCGTGACCTATGACAGCCTCGGTAACACCGTGCAGGTCGACCTCTATTATACCAAGACGGCCGACAACACCTGGCAGGTCACGGCATTCAACCACGCTGACGCCGATTCAACGACTGGATCCTTCCCCTACAGCTCCGGTCCGATGTCGACGGCCGAACTCGATTTTGACGCGACGACCGGCAAGCTTTCTTCATCGTCGGCCAACGATTCCATCACGGTCACGATCCCGGGTGGCAAGGACGTCACGCTCGATCTCTCGTCCACGACCCAGTTCGCCTACAAGTTCACCGTGTCGGGTGCAAAGGTCGATGGCAATGCCGCCAGCGCCGTGTCCTCGGTGTCCATCGGGACGGATGGCGTCATTTCCGCGGTGTATTCCGACGGCAGCACGAAGGATCTCTATCAGATCGCGCTCGCCAAGGTGCAGAGCCCTGACAATCTGGCGCCGATCTCCGGCAATGCATTCGCGCTGACAGACGCAGCCGGCACGGTCGTCGTCGGCTTCGGCGGCGACAGCAACTTCGGTACGATCAATGCCTACCAGCTGGAAGAGTCCAACGTGGACGTCGCCACCGAGCTGACGAACATGATCGAATCCCAGCGCAGCTATACGGCAAATTCCAAGGCGTTTCAGACGGCTTCCGACCTTATGGATGTCCTCGTGAACCTCAAGAGATAATGGGGGGTAACGGGACGGCGTCATGGGGCTGACATCCGCACTCCACACGGCAACGAGTATTTTTTCGAACACGTCGGCCCAGATGGCCGTCGTGTCGAAGAATATTTCGAATTCCGGCAATGCGGATTACTCACGCCGCGATGCGACCGTTTCCACGACGATCAACGGTGCCAAGCTCAATTCAACCACCCGCGCCGAAGATACGATGTTGCAGCGGCACAGCGTCGATGCAAACTCGGCGTTGAGTGGACAAAGCGCGCTTTACGAGGGCCTACAGCAGCTGCAGTCCGCCATGGGCGGAAACAACTATGCGACGTCGCCCGCAACCTACCTAACTTCGCTTGAAAACAGCCTTCAGGCCTATGCAGCCGCGCCTTCCAATACGACGCTTGCGCAGTCGGTCGTGTCGTCCGCGAAGGATGTCGTCAATTCGTTGAACCAGGCTTCGACCGCCGTGCAGAAATTGCGAACGGAAGCGGATGAGAACATATCGCAAAGCGTGACGCAGCTTCGCGGTCTGCTCGATCAGTTCAAGACCCTGAATGACACGATCAAGGGTGGGACGGCCGCAGGTCAGGACGTCAACGACGAACTGGACAAGCGCGACGCAATCCTGGGCAAGATATCGGACATCATTGGCGTCCAGACGGTTGTGCGCCAGAACAACGATGTGGCGCTCTATACATCCGACGGTACGACCCTTTTTGAAGGGACGCCCCGCGACATCATCTTCGCTCCCCAGCCGGGCTATGACGCCACGACGACGGGCAACTCCGTCTTTATCGATGGCGTGCCGGTCAGTTCGGGCACCGGCGGCAACACGACGGCGCAGGGGAGCATTCAGGCAAACCTGCAGATCCGCGACAGCATCGCACCCGTTTTCCAGTCGCAACTGGATGAAATCGGACGCGGCCTGGTGACGCTTTTTTCCGAAAAGGATCAGTCGGGCGGCAGCCTGCCGGACATGCCGGGCTTGTTCACCTGGTCTGGCGGAACGGTGCCTGCATCCGGGACGATCGAGGCGGGTTTGTCGGCCAGCATCTCGGTCAATTCCGCACTCGACATTTCCCAGGGCGGCAATCCGGCCCTTCTGCGTGACGGCGGCATCAACGGCACCAATTACGTGTCGAATTCCTCCGGTGGCGAAGGCTATTCGACGCTTCTGCAGGGCTACGTCTCGGGCATGACGACGAAGATGACTTTCGATTCGTCGTCGGAACTCAACCCAGATCTCAGCGTCAGCGATTTCGCCAGCGCCTCCATCGGCTGGCTGGAACAGTATCGCAGCGAAGCATCGAACGCCAAGGACACGAAGACCGCGACGGCTTCCACCGCCTCGCAGGCGCTTTCCAGTGCGACCGGTGTGAGCCTGGACGAAGAACTGTCCAAACTCTTGGACCTCGAGCAATCCTACAAGGCATCCGCCAAGATCGTGACGACAGTCAACGACATGATGGGTGCGCTTCTGCAGGCGGCGGGGTAACGGGCGATGAAGATTTCCTTCACTTCTAACCTGGGGATCCAGAACGCGATGCGTTCGACGATTAACGAGTCGCAGTCCGAACTGCTGAAGGCCCAGACCGAAGTGACGACGGGCACCTACGCAGACGCCGGCGTGGCTCTGGGCTACCAGAGCGGGCGCAGCGTCAGCCTGACGGCGGAAAAAAGCCGCTTGAATGCCATCATGGATTCCAATTCGATCGTGACGCAGCGCCTTTCGGCCTCGCAGTCGTCCCTGTCGAACATGTCCGACAATATCCAGACCTCGATGAATTCGCTGATCGCGCTGTCGGGATCGGACGACAAGACACTTCTGGCAACCACGACGCAGTCGCTGCAAAGCCAGCTCGATGCCTTCACGTCGTCGGCCAATACCTCGGCAAACGGCGAATACCTGTTCAGCGGCATCAATACCTCGCAGCAGCCGATGACGTCCTACACCGCGACATCGGCCGCCAAGGCGAGCTTTGATTCGGCGCTCTCGAACTACATGTCCGCGAACGGCATCGCCTCGATGTCCGACTTCACGGTCACGCAGATGCAGGACTTCGTCAAGAATACGATCGAGCCGATGTACGATGCATCCAGTGGCAGCGACCAGTGGAAGACTGATTGGTCGAATGCGTCCGACACGGACATGACATCGCGAATCAACACGTCCGAAACGGTGCAGACATCGACGAACGCCAATACCGATGGCTTCCGCAAGTTTGCGCTTGCGTCCGTTCTTGGCATCGAACTGCTGGGCTCTGATGTGAATTCGGATGTCCGCCAGTATGTCAGCAAGGCTGCCATCGGCTACATGGGGCAGGCGATATCGGGTGTCGACAGCGAACGTTCGGCCCTGGGCCTTTCGGAATCGCGTGTGACGGCCGCCAACACGACCATTTCGACCCAGGTGAATATCGTCGAGACCAGCTTCAATAGTCTCAACGAAGTCGACGCGTATCAAGCTTCCACCAAGGTTAATACCCTACTGTCGCAGATGGAAGCGTCGTACACCCTGACGGCACACATACAAAAGCTCAGTCTGGTCAATTACGTTTCGGGCTGACGAAGGATTATTGAATGTATCAGTTTTCATATGCCGAGGTCATGGAGGACGGGGTCGCCGACGCCAAGGAGCGCGAGCGCCAGGTCCTCGATCGGTCTATCGAACTGATGAGATCCGCCCTCACGCGTGGGCGCAATTCAAGCGAGGCCGTCGAGGCCATCTACTACACCCGCCGGCTCTGGATCCGGCTCACTGAAGATCTTTGCCTGCCGGATAACCAGCTGGACAATGAACTGAAGGCCAATCTCATTTCGATCGCCATCTGGATCTTGAACGAGACAGAGAAGATCAGAAAGCGGGAATCGGACAATTTCCAGGGCATCATAGAAATTACCACCATCATCAGGGATGGATTGAAATGAAGAGCACGCTACGCATATCGCTGAAATCCGGCGAGAAGATTTTCATCAATGGCGCAGTCCTGCGCGTAGATCGCAAAGTAGCGCTCGAATTTCTCAACGACGTGACCTTCCTTCTGGAAAACCACGTTTTGCAGCCCGAAGATGCGAATACGCCGCTTCGCCAGCTCTACTTCATCGCCCAGATGATGCTGATCAACCCGGAAGGCATGACCCAGTCGATGGCGATGTTCCGCAAGTCGATCACCATGCTTCTGACCTGCTTCCAGAACGAGGAAGTGCTGGCCGAACTGAAGCGGATCGACGGCATGGTTTCGTCCGGGCGTGCCTTTGATGCGCTGAAAGCCATTCGCTCGCTCTATCCGATCGAAGAGAGCATTCTGAACAATCAGGAAATGACACCGGCTGCCGTCGAGCAGATTCGCAAGGAGATCGCCCCATGGTCAGCGCGGTAACATCGTCCACGTCGACGTCAAGCACATCCTCGACGTCTTCGACGTCGTCTGCCACCGATTCGACTGCGGCCTCGCTCAACTATGACAGCTTCCTGAAGCTTTTCATGGCGGAACTGCAGAACCAGGATCCGACGAGCCCGATGGACACGACGACCCAGATGTCCCAGCTGGCATCGTTCTCGCAGGTCGAGCAGCAGATCAAGACGAATACCAACCTGACGTCGCTGATCTCGCAGAGCATGATCGGCCAGGCTGGCAGCCTTATCGGCAAGACAGTGACGGATTCCGATGGTAATACGGGTGTCGTCAAGAGCATCAGCGTTGCCACCGACAGCTCGACCAGTGCCACGACACTGACAGCGACACTGACATCGGGCAAGACGATGACGATCGGCAACGGTGTCACGATTTCGAACACAACGACGAACTGAAGAACGCCGATGAATGAAGCAGACGCCCTCGACATCGTCCAGGCGGCCATCTGGACGGTGATCGTCTCCGCTGGACCGGCCGTTGCGGCCGCGATGGTGGTGGGCGTCATCATTGCACTCATCCAGGCACTCACGCAGGTTCAGGAAATGACCTTGACCTTCGTGCCGAAGATCCTCGCGGTCATGGCCACGGTTGCCCTTTCTGCACCATTCATGGGTTCGCAGATCTCGATCTTCACCAACATGATCTTTTCCCGCATCCAGTCGGGATTCTGAACACATTCAGGCACATTTGGGCGACGCAAAAATCTGACTTGCGTCTGAAGCTCACCCCTCGCGCAAGCTTCATTTCTTATCTGTCTCGGCATGACGCGTCGAACGCGGCTTTTATCTCATGATGAGACGGACGACAGATGGCAATACCGGCACCAGTTCCCTCGGCCAAAGCAGGCCCTAATCTGAGCGATGTCGGCTTTGCAGCCGGTATCGTGCTGATGCTGTCGATCCTGTTCCTGCCGATCCCGGCGTTCATGATCGATATTGGTCTGGCCTTCTCGATGGCTCTGTCGATCCTGATCCTCATGGTGTCGCTGTGGATCCAGAAGCCGCTCGATTTCTCGTCCTTCCCGACCATTCTGCTCATTGCCACCATGACGCGCCTGTCGCTCAACATCGCGACGACGCGCATGATCCTGTCTCACGGCAACGAGGGTGACCATGCCGCCGGTGGCGTGATCGCGGGCTTCGCGCGGCTCGTCATGTCGGGCGATTTCGTGATCGGGGTGATTGTCTTCCTGATCCTGATCGTCATCAACTTCATCGTTATCACCAAGGGTGCGACGCGTATCGCTGAAGTGGGTGCACGCTTTACCCTGGACGCCATTCCCGGCAAGCAGATGTCGATCGATGCCGACCTGTCTGCCGGTATCATCGACGAAAAGGAAGCGCAGTCCCGCCGCCGTGAACTGGAGCAGGAAAGCTCGTTCTTCGGCGCGATGGACGGTGCCTCGAAGTTCGTGCGCGGTGATGCGGTCGCAGGCCTCCTGATCACCGCCATCAACGTCTTCGGTGGCATCATCATCGGCTACTTCCGCCATGGCATGTCGCTCTCGGAAGCAGCCGATGTCTTCGTCAAGCTGTCGGTCGGTGACGGTCTGGTTTCGCAGATCCCGGCGCTGATCGTTTCGCTGGCCGCCGGCCTTCTCGTGTCGCGCGGCGGCAACCTCGGCACAACCGACAAGGCCGTCATCAGCCAATTGAGCGGCTATCCTCGCGCCCTTTCGGTTGCTGCGGGCCTCATGGGTATTCTCGCGTTCATGCCGGGGCTTCCCTTTGTTCCCTTCGCCGTCCTTTCGGGCGTTCTTGCGTTCGGTGGCTGGCTGATCCCGCGCCAGATCGAGGCCGAGAACAAGGCTCTGCGCGACGCCGAGGAAAAGAAGAACAAGCAGGTCAAGGAAACCGAGAACGATTCGGTCAAAAACGTCCTCAAGACCGCCGAAATCGAGCTCCTTCTCGGCAAGCAGATATCGACCCGGCTCCTCGGCGCCCATCAGGAGCTTGCATTCCGCGTCGGCAAGATGCGCAAGAAATTTGCGAGCCAGTACGGCTTCGTGGTGCCGGAAATCAAGGTAAGCGACGACATCGGCATTCCCGACAAGACCTACCAGATCCGCATCCATGGAACGACCGTTGCCTCAAACGCGCTGCGGGTCGGCGAAGTGCTGGTCATCACCGGTGGCGGTCGCAAGCCGTCGATCCCGGGGGATGAAATCCGCGAACCCGCCTTCGGCATGCCGGCGGTCTCCGTGCTCGAAACCTTCATGGAAGAGTTGAAGCGCGAAGGTTTCCACCCGATCGACAACGTCTCGGTGGTTCTGACGCACCTGAGCGAAGTGATCCGCAATAACCTGCCGCAGCTTCTCTCCTACAAGGACGTGAAGATCCTCATCGACAGGCTGGATCCGGAATACAAGAAGCTTGCAGATGAAATCTGCACCTCGCATCTGTCCTATTCGGGCCTGCAGGCCGTGCTGAAACTGCTGCTCGCAGAGCGCGTCTCGATCCGCAACCTGCATCTCATTCTCGAAGCGGTGGCAGAGCTTGCGCCGCATGTGCGCAAGACGGAGCAGATCGTCGAGCATGTGCGCGTGCGCATGGCGCAGCAGCTCTGCGGCGACCTGGCAGACAATGGCCTGCTGCGCGTGTTGCGCCTCGGCAACAAATGGGACCTCGTATTCCACCAGGCATTGAAGCGCGACCAGAAGGGCGAGGTGATCGAATTCGACATCGATCCGCGTCAGCTCGAAGAATTCTCCGAACAGGCGTCCAAGGTCGTTCGCGAATATCTCGACCGCGGCATGCCGTTCGTTCTGGTGACGTCGCCGGAAACCCGCTCTTACGTCCGCATGATCATCGAGCGCCTGTTTGCAACGCTCCCCGTCCTGTCCCACGTTGAACTGGCCAAGGGCATCGAAATCAAGATCCTGGGTTCGATCTCATGATCAACGACGCGCAGGGAACAGTGCTTGCGCTCTTTGCTGTCTTTTGCCGGATCGGCAGTTGCTTCATGGTCCTGCCCGGCTTTTCCAGCGCGCGCGTGCCGGGGCAGGTCCGGCTGTTCGTGGCTGCGGGTATTTCACTGTCCCTGACGCCCATGCTCTGGGATACGGTCTATCCGAAAGTGTCCGCCCCGGGGACCACCTATCTCGCAATCGTCTTCGTGGAGGCGATGATCGGCATCGTCATCGGCATGGTGGCGCGTTTCTTTGTTCTTGGTCTTCAGTTCACCGGCACGGTCATCAACATGATGATTGGCTTCAACGCGCCGCCTGCGGGGGACGTGCTCGAAGACGGATCGGAAAGCCAGCTGACGAACCTGATAAGCTTCGCCGGACTTCTCGTCCTGTTCATGCTGGATTTCCATCACGTCATCATCGGGGCGCTGGCCGACTCCTACAAGACACTGCCGATCGGCGGCGTCTTCGAGTCCCGCCGCGCATTGGTGACGCTGACCAACTCGCTAAGCATGACCTTCATGATCATGCTGCGCCTCGCAAGCCCGTTCATCATTTACGGCTTCCTCTTCAACGTGACGATCGGTTTCATCAACAAGCTCGCGCCTGCGCTGCCGGTCTACTTCATCTCGACGCCGTTCATTGTGATGGGCGGGCTCATCCTCGTCTATTTCGGGATCGCAATCATGATCAGCCTTTTTGCGGAAGCCTTTATGCCGCTTTTCTCCAGCGTGTAGGTTTCGATGGCGGGTGGCAAGAACAGATCCGACAAGCTGAAGCGCCTCGTTGCGGTTCAGCGTCACATGGAGCGCATGGCAGAGCTTGATCTCGCCAGCACGACGGAGGTCCGCCGCGAGCTTGCACAGAAGATGGAGTTTGCGATGGATGCCATCGGCTCCTTCGAGCCGGTTCACATGTCGCTGAAGGGGCAATATGCTCTTCAATATGGTCGCCTGAACGGACAGGATCAGCAGATGGAAACCCTGCAGGAAGTGCAGGAAAATCGTATCCTGCGCGAGAAGGCAAAGGGCGACAGGCTTGAGGAACACTTCAAGGACGCCCGCAACGCCGAGGAGCGCGAGCGCGAGGACAATGCCGTCATCGACCTGATCGAGATGCGGCTTGCGCTTGATGCACCAGCCTCCAGCAAGGTTGAGAAGCCATAATTACATTTGCAGGATCAGTCTGCGCTACCGTCCGGGCGGAGGGTGGCACGCACATGAATTAGCGAGTTGAGCCATGGCAATTGCGCCCCCCAGTGACATCGTGATGGACGTCGTCAATGCGGCGGATCCGACCCGGATCCAGGAGGCTCAGGAGCGTCTGCAGACCGCAAGTGCAACGCTCGCGGCGACCCGGCTGACACAGCAAGGGCAGGGCTTCGAAACGAACGTTGCAAGTCTCGACAAGACGATCGGGGTGTCATCGGATCACGCCGCGACCAAGAGCGCGGCTTCGAACGATCACAAGACCCCTGAGAGCTATCGCAAGTTTGAGGCCATGGTGCTGCAGAATTTCATTCAGTACATGATGCCGGACGACAATTCCGACGTCTATGGACAGGGCATTGCCGGCGGCTACTGGAAAAGCATGATGGCCGAGCAGATTGCCAATTCGGTCGCCAAGCACGGTGGCGTCGGGATCGCGGACCACATGATGCGCGGCACGACCTATGACAAGGCCCGCAAGGCCGAGCATACGGCTGATCAGGCCTACATCAACAACGTTGCATCGACCATCGTGGACCAGCAGCAGCGGGCTGGCATGAGCGGGTTGCTCCCGACGGTCGACGACAAGAAGGATAAAGACGCGAGGGTTGCATAATGGAAGTCGCATCGTTGGAAGCCTCGCCGGCGGATGTTCGTATCCGCAACGTGCTCGGACGGCTTGAACTGATCATCGACAACGAAAACAGCAGGCTTGGCTCTGATCCTGCATTCGACATCAAGGCGTCGAATGCGCAGAAGAGCCGTTGCCTCTATGAGTTGACGATGCTGTTTCGCGATACCACGCCGGAGCTGATGCCGCCTTCCTTCGTGACGCAGATGAAGCTTCTCAAGGAGAAGCTGAACACCAATGCGCGCAAGGTTCAGGCCTATATGGAAGCCGTGCGCGCCGTCGCGGACATCCTCAAGAATGCCGCCCGTGACGCGGAAAATGACGGCACCTACCAGCAGGAGCACTTCCGGTTCGCTGAATTCTGAGCGCCCGGTCTTGGGACATGAACTGACATGGTCAAGCTGATCGCTTCGGGTATTTGGGTCGTCGTCGTCGCGCTTGTCGCTGTCTATTTCTCTGTGCAGATGGCGCTTGCGCCCAAGGTCGACAAGGAAGCTGAAGCACGCCGCGCCGCGGAGGAAACCATCCGTGGCGAACTCACGAGCTTGCCGGTCATTCAGGATGGCGATGTGCAGGGCTATTTCCTCACGAAGCTCTCCTATGTGGTGGACAAGGTGAAGATGGCCAATGTCCACATCCCCATCGATGTCTTGATCAACGACCAGCTTTTCACCCTGCTTGTCGGCAACAAGATGGTCGACATCAGCAACCATCAGAACTTCGACGTGCCGGCGTTCCGCAAGGCAATCCAGGATGCCATCAACAAGCGGCTTGGTGATGACGTGGTTCATGATGTCATGATCGAGCAGATCGACTTCCTGTCCAAAAAGGATATCCGCTCCAACATGGAGCAGAAGAACCTCAACATCAAAGGTGGCGCTCCCATCGTGAAGGAAGGCGCCGTCGCAGCGCCCGGTGCCGAAAACAAGCCGGTGGCCGAGGGTGAAACAGCACCAGCCGCCACACCCGCCGAAGGCCATTGAAGATCTGTTAACCAGATGACCGCCTTCAGCCTTGGATAACAAATTCTTAATATGCATCAAGTAATTGATATATAACAAGAATATCTTTGGCGCTGCGATTGCCGTGAGCCCCAAGCCCCTCGCTCTGATCCGTTTTGCGAATAAATACATCGCATTTTATCGATCTTATTAAATGGGTTTTCATCAGTCCTGCCTAGGTTTGCCCAAAAGCGCGAAAATCTTCGTGAGGCATGAGGCAATGCGATTGAAATCGGTATCTCAGACAGGTCCGGCGGCTCCAATGGAGCGCTCGCTTGGTCGAGGTGCGCGCGCATGAACCAGCTGTCCGAAATAATTGAAGCAAGCCCCTCGCGCTCGCTCCTCGGTCTTGACGTCGTGTGTTTCGGCTACGCAGAAGCGCTCGCCTATGCGGACACCATGGCATCGATGCCGTTTGGCCAGACCGTCATTGCCTTTATGAACGCCAACAACGCGAACATCATGTTCGAAGATGCCCAGTATCGCGACGTCCTTTCGCGACAGGTTATCTTTCCGGATGGCGTCGGGCTCGATATCGCGTCGACTTTCGTCTACGGGGAGGCGTTTCCAGCCAATCTGAACGGAACCGATTTTGTCCCGGCGCTCCTGACCTATATGGAGCAGCCGCGCCGGATCGGCTTGATTGGCGCCCGCAGGGACATCGTCGAGCGCGCAGCCGCAAACTTCAAGTCGCACGCGCCATGGCACGAATTCCTGGTCGTTTCCGACGGCTATTTCGACATAGCCAACTCAAAGGCCATCGCCGACCGTGCAGCATCGCTCGATCTGGATGTTCTGCTTGTTGCGCTTGGCAGCCCCCGGCAGGAAAAGTGGATCGATCGCCACATCCGTCCCGAATGCGCGCCTTTGGTCATCAGTGTCGGTGCGCTTTTCGACTTTACTGCAGAGGCATTTCCGCGTGCGCCGGGGATCGTCCGCAAGCTGCGCCTCGAATGGGCATTCAGAATGCTCAATGAACCACGTCGCTTGTGGAAGCGCTATATTATTGGAAACCCGATTTTCCTTGCGCGAGCGCTGAAGCAGGCCTTCAAGGTTCGCGTTCTGGGCGACGCCTGACCGGCGTCGCGGGACGCTCGAAAGCACCCACAGATCCAATCCCGTTAACCATTTGTTACCCCTGCCCGTATAGGGTTGCTTAACCATTTGGCCATGATCGAATGCCTTTTTCGGGTCGTTCGTTGCGCCGCTGCGAAGCGCGGGGAGATCGATATCTTCCGCATTCGGGACAGCAAGGCGCGGGCCGGGCAACCTGGGAGATGCGGATGATGAAGTCAGGAATGAAGCGGCAGGGTATCGCAGCCTCGGATCTGGTGCTGGCAACCCGCAATATCACCAACAGGCGCTGGGCTTTGGCCGCGGCATGTCTCGCTGCCGGTCTGGCTGGCGCGTTTGCAGCAGGTGCATGGAAATCGCCGGTTTTCAGTCCGGCGCGCCTTGTCGTCACGAGTTCCAAAGCAGAGCCGCTCGGTGCGACATTCGTCCGCGACGCACTCGCCAAGGCCAGCGGCATCGCAACGTCGCAAAAGGCGATCGCCGAGCTTTCCAGAAGCCTCGCCGCGTCCGGTCTCCCGGTACGCGGCGCGTCATCGCTATCGGTGGATCGCATTCAAGTAAGCCAGGCAGATACCTCGAATGTCCTGACAGTGGCAGTGCATGCAGGCACTGTCGATGGCGACATCATGGCGTCGAACTATCTGGCGAACATGATCGTCGTGGGCGCGCAGCCCGTCCCGCATCCTAAGGTGGAGACGGCTGAAATCTCCGCGCCCCTGCCGCCCATGCCTGCATCCGCCGAACTGAAGGCACAGCGCGACCGCATCGACGCCATGCGCATGAAAGATATGGCCACTGTCGGTCAGATCGAGGCAGCCAAGCGGCGCGCATCTGTCCTTGCCGATGCCACCGCAACGTCGGTCGTCAAGGGCCAGCTTCCTTCCGAACTGATGACAACGCAGATGGAAAAGCTTGTTGCCGATTATGCTGGCGCGAAGGCGACGTTCGATGAAGCAGCCCTGAAATATGGGCCTCAGCACCCGAGAATCCGGATTGCCCGCAACGACCTGCACAACGCCCTGGCCGCCATTTCGCTGGAACTGCGCGAAATGAGCACGAGGGAGGCCAGTAACGTCCGGGAACTGGCCGCCCGGCAGGCTGACGAGGAGAGCGATCTCGCCGCCGCCCGCATTACACTCAACCAGCTTGAGAAGAAGGCGAATGCCGAGGTTGCAGCTGCGGCCAAGCCGGCGATCGATCCGATCATCACCGGGCCTGTTCCTGCTGTGCCGGTTTACAGCCTGATCTCGCCGGCACGTTATGCGACACCCGGCGGTGTCTCTGCACTTGTCTATCAGCTTGAAGCTGTTGCGCTTGGTGTGCTGGCGGCAATCGCCGTTCTTGCCAGAGGGTTGAACCGCGCGCTCGAGCCCGAGGTCGTTCCAGTCCTGACACCGATCCGCCGCAAGGCGCCCGTACAGCGCGGTATCCTCGAACAGATCGAGATGCTGGAGCAGTTCTGGCCCTCGACCGGACGCAGCAATCTGCTCCCCGAAGCCGTCAACGATGATCCGGAGCAGAAGGATCTCGAACCGGCGCGCCAGATCGTCGTGCGCATGGATGAACTGCGCCGCGAGGCACACAAGGCATCGGCCGACCAGTCAGAAGAAGCATTGGGCAATGTGCTGGTCGATATCCAGGCGCTGCGTGATCGCATCAAATGGATTTCCGCCGAGCAGCAGCGCAAGCGCCGTTCGGCCAACGGCGCTTCATAATATCAAATATACTTGAGATAGTTAGGGCAGGCGGCCAATCCTCTTGAAGCTGACAGCCGGTCAAGCTCAAGAACGCCGGATTTATCTTTGCGGCGCGGGTCCTGTCGAGGCACGCACGATCAGTTCTGCCTCCCACAATTCCTGTTCCGCCATTTTGGGTCCGCCCTTGACGGTCGAGATCAGCCTTTGCGCCACGCGAACCCCGGCCGCGCGCAAGGAAGACCGTGTGGTCGTCAAGGGCACGCTGAAGCTTTCAGGCTTGAGCAGCGACAGAACGTCGTCGTGGGCGATCAGCGAAATATCCTCGCCCGGTTTCAGCCCCGCCTTGTTGATGGCGCGTACAGCGCCAAGCGCCAGCGCCGTACTGGCGCAGAGGACCGCGGTGGGCGGCTCGGGCAGGGCGAGAAATCCTTCCATGCCGCGCAATCCCATCTGGTCGTTCATCACGCTGTGCTGGGTGTAATCGTTCGGCAGGGATAGTCCGGCTTCCCGCAATGCCCGCTCAAGTCCGTTCTTGCGGCGGATCGCGAACGTGAAGCGCTCCATCCCGTTCAGCAGCGCGATGCGCTTATGGCCGAGTTGCAGCAGCAGCTTTGCCGCCGTGTAGAATGCGCCCTCGTTGTCGACGTCGAGATAGGGATAGTCGTGTTCGTCGCCCATCAGGCGGCCGTGCATCAGATAGGGCATGCCGCTCGACTTGAGCAGTTCGACCCGTGGGTCGGGGTCAATGACGTGAGCGACGAATACCGCATCGACATATCCGCTGGCGATCAGTCGTCGTAGCGCCGCGACTTCATCGTCGGGCGAGGCCGGTGCCATCACGAAATGGAAGTCGTGCTTGACGGACTCCTCTGCAAGGCCGCTCAGAAACTCCGCGAAGTGAGGATCGCCGCCAAGTTCAGGCGCGCTCTGCATGACAAGGCCGATCGACGCAGCCTTGCCGGTTGCCAGTCGCTGGGCTGCCTTGTTTGGTTTGTAGCCGGTCTGCTGCGCAGCGTTCATCACGCGTGCGCGCGTGGCCTCGCTCACCTCCGGGTAGCCGTTCAGCGCTCTGCTGACAGTCGTTTGCGAGAGCCCTAGCTTCTCCGACAGCTCTTTAAGGTTCAACTTATATGCCCTTTTTATTCCTAAAAGCGCTTTGGAATTTTCCCCGTGCGCATCTCCCCTTGTCATGTTAATCTACCTTGTAGAGTTGCTGTTATCAAAGCCCAAAGCATTTTGCAGTGCGGAAAACCGCTGCTGCATCGCAGAATATTTGCAGGAAAAGCGAATTTGGCGCGCGCCCCCTTGACTCTTTGCGCGCGAAAATGGAATAAATTCTTTCAAAGCGCTTTGGGAAAGCGCTTGCGAAGGAGCTTCGTTTGGCCACAAAGGCCATTTGCTTAGGGAGGCATATCCAATGAAGAGCATGTTCCTCATGGGCGTAGCATTTGCTGCGCTGGTAGCCGGTTCGGCCTATTCCGCCGATCTGAAATTCAAGCCGGGTGAAGATTCCAAATTCAACTGGGCAAGCTACGATGAGTTCAAGAAGGCGCACGGCGACGTCAAGGGAGAAACCCTGACGATCTTCGGCCCCTGGCGTGGTGAAGACGAAAAGCTCGTCACCAGCATTCTCGACTACTACTCGGAAGCGACCGGCGTAACGGTCAAGTATTCGTCTTCGGAAAACTACGAGCAGCAGATCGTGATCGATACGCAGGCTGGTTCGCCGCCGAATATCGCCATCCTGCCGCAGCCGGGTCTGCTGGCCGATCTGGCGTCCAAGGGTTATCTCACGCCTCTCGGCGATGACGTCTCCAAGTGGGTCAAGGACAACTACGGCGCTGGTCAGTCGTGGGTCGACTACGGCACCTACAAGGGCAAGGACGGCGCCAAGGCCTACTACGCATTCCCCTACAAGGCTGACCTGAAGTCGCTGGTCTGGTATGTGCCGGAAAACTTCAAGGAAGCCGGCTACAAGGTCCCCGAGACCATGGAAGACCTCAAGGCCCTGACGGACAAGATCGTCAAGGACGGCGGCACCCCGTGGTGCATCGGTCTGGGTTCTGGCGGTGCAACCGGCTGGCCGGCGACCGACTGGGTCGAAGACATCATGCTGCGCACGACGTCGCCTGAAAACTACGACAAGTGGACCACGAACGATCTGAAGTTCAACGACCCGATCGTTCAGCATGCCGTCGATGAGTTTGGCTGGTTTGCCAAGAACGACAAGTATGTTGACGGTGGCGCCAAGGCAGTTGCCTCGACCGACTTCCGCGACAGCCCGAAGGGTCTCTTCAGTGTTCCGCCGAAGTGCTACATGCATCGCCAGGCATCGTTCATCCCGTCCTTCTTCCCCGATGGAACGAAGCTCGGCACCGATGCAGACTTCTTCTACTTCCCGCCGTATGCAGCGCATCCGGAACTCGGCAAGCCGGTTGAAGGTGCAGGCACGCTCGTAACGATCACCAAGGACTCCAAGGCTGCCCGTGCATTCGTGGCATTCCTGCAGACCCCGATCGCGCACGAACTGTGGATGGCTCAGTCCGGCTTCCTGACGCCGTACAAGGCCGCCAACACCGCAGCTTATGCAAACGACACGCTGCGCAAGGAAGGCGAAATCCTGACTTCGGCCACGACCTTCCGCTTCGACGGTTCGGACCTTATGCCCGGCAAGATCGGCGCTGGCGCATTCTGGACCGGCATGGTTGACTTCGTCTCTGGCAAGTCCACGGCTGACGTCACCGACCAGATCCAGAAGGCCTGGGACGGTCTGAAGTAAGACATCATGACTGCTGTGGCGCGGGGCATGTGTCCCGCGCCATGGCGATCCGGCGGCGACAGGAGGAAAATCGCCGCGCCACCCAATGAAAAAGAAGCCTGTTGTCCCGCAAGGCACGCCTCTCATGAAGCCCGGTCTTCGAGGCGTGTCAAGGGATAAGCCGGCCCTGGAATAGGGGAGACACGCATGCTGTCGCAGATTGTTTCAGCGCTTCTGGTCATGGTGATAGGTGTTCTGGTCGCAGCGGCCTATTTCTACCTGTCCAATATCCTGCTCGATATGGTTTTGCCGGCGCGCGACGGCGATGTGATCAAGGCCTCGCGCAACCTTCGCATCCGTGGGATGATAAGGCCCTGGCTTTTTCTGGGTCCGGCGATCCTGTTCCTGACGATCTATCTCGTCTATCCGGTGATCGCGACCTTCCGGCTCTCTTTATACGACCGCTCCGCTGATCATTTCGTCGGCCTGTCGAATTACGTCTGGGCGTATGGCGACGCTGGCTTCCGCCGTTCGATCTTCAACAACATTCTCTGGCTCGCGGTGGTGCCTGCGGCCTGCACGTTCTTCGGGCTTGTCATTGCGGTGCTGACTGATCGCCTTGCCTGGGGCAACCTTGCCAAGAGCCTGATCTTCATGCCAATGGCGATCTCTTTCGTTGGCGCGTCCGTCATCTGGAAGTTCATCTACGACTATCGTGGCGATGGTCAGGTGCAGATCGGCATCCTGAATGCGATCGTCCAGCACTTCGGCGGCAAGCCGGAGGTCTGGATCTCGCTGCCGTTCTGGAACAACTTCTTCCTGATGGCGATCCTCATCTGGATCCAGACGGGCTTCGCGATGGTCATCCTGTCGGCGGCGCTGCGCGGCATTCCTGAAGAAACCATCGAAGCAGCCGTCATCGATGGCGCAAGCGGCTGGCAGATCTTCTGGAAGATCATGGTACCGCAGATCTGGGGCACGATCGCCACCGTCTGGACGACCATCACGATCCTTGTTCTCAAGGTTTTCGATATCGTGTTGACGATGACCAACGGGCAGTGGAATTCCGAAGTTCTGGCAAACCTCATGTTTGGCTGGATGTTCCAGGGCGGAGGCGACAGCGGACGAAGTGCGGCCATCGCAGTCGTTCTGATGATCGCAGTCATGCCGATCATGATCTGGAACATTCGTCGCGCAAACGAAGAAATGAAGGGGCGCTGACATGGGTATCGCCAAGAGACTTGCACGCATCGGTCTTCCGCGCCTTATCGTCAATATTTCCGTCATCGTGATTGTTGCCCTCTGGGTCATGCCGACGCTCGGCATCTTCGTCAGCTCTTTCCGCGACAAGAACCAGCTGGCCGTATCCGGCTGGTGGACAGCGTTCTCGTCCGCTGAGCGCAACGAGGCGGGCCGCCTCGGCGATCTCGACAAGATGGTGCAGGACGGATCGGTCTATGTCATCTCTGGCAATGTGCTTGACGGCAAACCCGGAAAGGTCGTCGCCTACGGCGTCAAATCGATCGCGCCACGCGCCTTTACTGCCGGCAATGAAGCCGATATGGGCGATGGCCTCAAACTGACGATCAACGCAGACGGAAGCTATCGCTACACCAGCCCGCAACCGTTCACGCAGGACAACACCGGCCGCCGCGTCTACCTTGCTGTCGCCACCCCTCCGGTCTTCACGCTGGCGAACTATCATTCGGTCCTGACAGGCGAGGGGGTTGGGCAGTCCTTCGTGAACTCGCTGACGGTTGCCATTCCGGCGACCGTGATCCCGATCCTGGTCGCGGCGTTTGCTGCCTATGCGCTGTCTTGGATGAACTTCAAGGGGCGGACCCTGCTGCTCGCAGCCGTCGTCGGCCTCATCGTCGTCCCGCTGCAGATGTCGCTGATCCCGCTTCTGAGACTTTATAATGACGTCGGCACGTTCCTCGGTGTACCGTCGAAGACATATGCGGGGATATGGCTTGCGCATACTGGTTTCGGCTTGCCGCTCGCCATCTACCTGCTGCGCAACTATATCGTCGGCCTGCCCAAGGAAATCATTGAAAGCGCGCGCGTCGATGGTGCCGGAGACTTTGAAATCTTCGTCCGCATCGTGTTGCCGCTCTCGTTCCCGGCGCTGGCCTCCTTCGCGATCTTCCAGTTCCTCTGGGTCTGGAATGACCTTCTCGTCGCCATGGTCTTCCTGGGTACGGAAAAGGACAAGCTTGTCCTGACCGGGGCACTCAATGCCCTTCTCGGGTCGCGTGGCGGCAACTGGGAAATCCTCACAGCATCGGCCTTCGTCTCCATCCTCGTCCCGGTCATCGTGTTCTTCTCGCTCCAGCGTTATCTGGTGCGTGGCTTGCTCGCCGGCTCGGTCAAGGGCGGCTGAGGCATGGTCCGACAGGCATAAATTGAAGCGCGAAGCTGTCGCGCTTCAGGCCAGAAGACCTCGGCATTTCCTGTAAAGCGGGATTGCCAGGTCCATCATCAAAAGACTGCATCAATTCGGAATTCACACATGAAGCAACTCGACAAAGGCAACCTCATCCCCGACAGCGACTGGTGGCGCGGCGCGGTGATCTATCAGATCTATCCGCGTTCCTATCAGGACTCGAATGGTGACGGGGTTGGCGACCTGAAGGGTATCATGGCGCGGCTTCCGCACATTGCAGAGCTTGGCGCCGATGCCATCTGGATTTCGCCCTTCTTCAAGTCGCCGATGAAGGATTTCGGCTACGATGTGTCCGACTATGTTGACATCGATCCGATCTTCGGTTCGCTTGCTGACTTCGACGCGATGATCGCGGAAGCCCACCGCCTGAAACTGCGCGTGATGATCGATCTGGTCATTTCGCATACATCCGACCAGCATCCCTGGTTCGTCGAAAGCTCGGCAAGTCGCGACAATCCGAAGGCCGACTGGTATGTCTGGGTCGATCCGAAGGATGACGGGACGCCGCCGAACAACTGGCTATCCATCTTTGGCGGGTCAGCATGGGCGTGGGACCCGGGCCGCTGCCAGTATTACCTTCATAACTTCCTGACGTCCCAGCCCGACCTGAACTATCACAATCCCGAGGTTCAGGCGGCGGTGCTCGACGTGGCCCGCTTCTGGCTGGAGCGCGGTGTCGATGGCTTCCGGCTTGATACGATCAACTTCTATTTCCACGACAAGGAATTGCGCAGCAATCCGGGCCTGCCGCCCGAGCGCCGCAACGCCAACACGGCTCCCGCCGTGAACCCCTACAACCATCAGGAACATCTCTACGACAAGAACCGTCCGGAGAACCTCGAGTTCCTGAAGCGCCTGCGCGCGCTGATGAACCAGTATCAGGATATCGCAGCTGTCGGCGAAGTCGGCGATAGCCAGCGGGGGCTGGAGATCGCCGGCGAATACACGTCCGGCGGCGACAAGATGCAGATGTGCTACGCTTTCGAGTTCCTGGCGCCAGATCAGCTCAATCCCGCCTTCGTGGCTGAGGTACAGCGCGCCTTCGAGGCTGCAGCACCGGAAGGCTGGGCCTGCTGGGCTTTCTCAAACCACGATGTCATGCGCCATATCTCGCGCTGGAGCGAAGGCATTGCAGACCTCGACGCTTACGCGCGCATGCTCAATGGCCTGCTGCTGTCGCTGCGTGGCTCCGCCTGCATCTATCAGGGTGAAGAGCTCGGCCTGACCGAAGCGGAACTGCAGTTTGAAGACCTGCAGGACCCCTATGGCATCCAGTTCTGGCCGGAGTTCAAGGGACGCGACGGTTGCCGCACGCCGATGGTTTGGGATCAGAGCGCAAATGGCGGCTTCTCGAGCGCAAAGCCGTGGCTGCCGGTACCGGCCGAGCATATCGCAAAGGCCGTTTCCGTCGAACGCGGCAAGGCCGGATCGCTGATGGCGCAGTACCAGCGCTTCATCGCCTTCCGCAAGCTGTACCCGGCGCTGTCGAAGGGTGACATCCACTTCACGCATGAAGTCGGACCCGTGCTCGGTTTCGAGCGTCGCTTCGGCAACGAGGTCATCGTCTGCTACTTCAATATGAGTGCTGCTGAACAGACGATTGTAGCACCTGCCGCTGAGCTTCAGGTGCTGGACGGACACGGATTTTCGGGAACAATCAAAAATAACGAGATCGTCATTCCCGCGTGGAATGCGTTCTTCGCGCGGATCGCGTGATAAGGGAGGGATAAGGCATGGCTGGACTTGAGCTGAAAGATATCCGCAAATCCTACGGGGCTGTCGATGTCATCAAGGGCGTCGATCTGTCGATCAAGCAAGGCGAGTTCGTGGTTTTCGTTGGCCCTTCCGGCTGCGGAAAGTCGACGCTCCTGCGCATGATCGCTGGTCTCGAGGAAATCACCGGCGGCGAAATGCTCATCGATGGCCAGCGCGTCAACGAAGTGCCGCCCGCCAAGCGCGGTATCGCGATGGTGTTCCAGTCCTATGCGCTTTATCCGCACATGACGGTGTACGACAACATGGCCTTCGGCATGCGTATTGCCAAGGAAAGCAGCGCAGAGATTGACCGCCGCGTGCGCGCCGCCGCTGATATCCTTCAGCTCGGCCCCTATCTGGAGCGTCTGCCGAAGGCGCTTTCAGGCGGGCAGCGCCAGCGCGTCGCCATCGGCCGCGCCATCTGCCGCAATCCCAAGGTCTTCCTTTTCGACGAGCCGCTGTCGAACCTCGACGCAGCACTGCGCGTCGCAACCCGTATCGAGATCGCCAAGCTCAACGAGCAGATGGCCGATACGACCATGATCTACGTGACACACGACCAGGTGGAAGCCATGACGCTGGCCGACCGCATCGTTGTTCTGTCAGCCGGTCATATCGAGCAGGTCGGCCCGCCGCTGGAACTCTATGAGCGTCCTGCCAATCTCTTCGTCGCCCAGTTCATCGGTTCGCCTGCCATGAACATCATTCCCTCGAAAATCGAGGAAGCCGGCGCTGTGACACGCGTCGCGCTTGAAGGTGGCAAGTCGGTCTCGTTAGATATCGCAACGGCGGCCAGCGAAAAGGGCAAATCCGCAAGCTTCGGTGTGCGCCCGGAAGATCTCTTCGTCACGGAAGGCGAGGACTATCTGTTCGAAGGCTCGGTCGATATCGTCGAAGCGCTGGGCGAAGTCACGTTGCTTTATCTTGAAGACCTTGGCGACAAGGAGCCTCTGATCGCAAAGCTCCCCGGCATTGTACCGATCCGCAAGGGGCAGAATGTGCGCCTCGCAGCTGACCGTGCCAAGCTGCATCTCTTTGATGCCGAGGGCAAGACTTACCGCCGGTAACACCCGGTGTTCATGATACTCGGCCTTGGGCCGGGCATCTACCGGCTTGAAAACCATCGGCGGTGTCGATGGATGAGGGAGCGTTAGACGTTCTTGTCTGAAACATCGCCAGAGATGTTGACCAAAGCCGCGTCCATGAATTCAGTCATTGCAGGATCGCGGGCATCGGCTTCTGCGATCAGCTTCGACCGTCGCCGCGCGTCCGCCGACAGCCACTCCCGCTTGAGGATGGACATGATGACCAGATTTGCTCTCGTCCCATCCGCCAGCGGATAGTGTTCGCGCAGCACACCGTCCTGCTGCAGGCCGCATGCCACATATACATGACGCGCACGTGCATTGGTTTCGAACGCATCGAGCCAGAACTTCTCAGCCCCGAATACCTCGAACGACATACGGATCATTTCAGCCAGAAAGGGCTTCCCCAGTCCCTTGCCCGGCGCGTTGACCGCAATGCGCTTGAGATAGATGATCGCGTTCGCGGTCCCGATACCTTGCAGGATTGCAAAGCCCACAGGCTCTTCCAGATCTTCAAGCAGGATGTAGCGAGTGTCGGCCAATGCCATCATGGCCTCGTGCTGCGCCCGCTCCGAACGCCCGACGAATTGCTCGAAACCCGGCGTCCGTTCGATCTCCATAATCGCCGGAACATCAGCTTCGGTCGCCAATCGAACGGTCATCTCAGCTATCTCTGCCAATGTTCCCTCAAAAGTCCGTAGCGTGCAATGTTCACAGTCTGGCCTGTTACCAATACGCCTGCATTGGTTAGTATCTCTTCCAGCGTGAATCCGTTGCGTTCGTAAACGTGCCGTGCGCGGCTGTTGTTTTCCGCAACTCGGAGCCACAGACGTGCGGTTGCAGGCGGTTCGAAAGCAATCGATTTGATGGCATCCAGAAGGATTTGGCCGTCGCCCTTGCCTGGCTTCTTCACGGCAATCCGGTTGAGCCGGACATGGCCGTTACCGTGTTCAAAGCCTAGCAACAGCGCAAAACCGACAAGGTCGGCGCTATCCAAGGCAACGAGCTTCCTGCAATCCGGATCTGCCAATTGGGCGATATGTTCGGCTTCGTCAAACCGTCCGAAGAACTGCTCAAAACCCGGCGTCCGTTCGATCTCCATGATCGCCGGAAGATCAGCTTCGGTCGCCGGGCGTATCAGCATGTCAGTTCAGGACGACGCTTGCGCCCTGATCGGCCGCACCCACCATCGCGCGGAACGGCGCGAAGAGTTCGCGGCCCATGCCAAATTCGTTGGCCGAGAGGTCAGCCGTCGCGACGGGACGCGCATCGAACTCGGCGGCATCCACCAGAACCTCGACGGTGCCCTTGACCGCATCGAGCCGGATCATGTCGCCGTCGCGGATCTTGGCGATGGCCCCACCGTTGACGGCCTCGGGCGTCATGTGGATCGCCGCCGGAACCTTGCCGGACGCGCCGGACATGCGGCCATCGGTGACGAGCGCCACCTTGAACCCGCGGTCCTGCAGCACGCCAAGCGGCGGCGTCAGCTTGTGCAGTTCCGGCATGCCATTGGCCTTCGGGCCCTGGAACCGCACGACGGCAACGAAGTCGCGCTCCAGCTTGCCATCCTTGAATGCCTGCTGCAGCTCAGCCTGGTCGTTGAAGACAATGGCAGGCGCTTCGATAACATGGCGTTCCGGCTTGACGGCCGAAATCTTGATCACGGCCTTGCCGATATTGCCGGTCAGCATCTTCAGGCCGCCGTTTGGCTGGAAGGGCTTGTCGATGGTCGAGAGCACCTTCGGGTCGTGGCTGACATCGGGAGCCTTCTCGCGCACGATCGTGCCATCGTCGCCGAGACGCGGATCGATCGTGTAGGCTTCGAGGCCATGGCCGTAAACGGTGCGCACGTCATCGTGCAGCATACCTTCCTTGAGCAGTTCCTTGATCAGGAAGCCCATGCCGCCCGCAGCGTGGAAATGGTTCACGTCGGCAATGCCGTTCGGGTAAACGCGTGCCAGCAGGGGCACGACGTCGGAGAGTTCCGAAATGTCTTCCCAGGTCAGCTGGATACCGGCAGCCTTGGCAATCGCCAGAAGGTGGAGCGTATGGTTGGTCGAGCCGCCCGTGGCATGCAGGCCAACCACGCCGTTGACGATCGAGCGCTCGTCGATCATCTCGCCGGCGGGGGTGAATTCGTTGCCCTGCGCGGTGATCGCCAGCGCGCGCTTGGCGGCTTCCCTGGTCAGAGCGTCGCGCAGCGGCGTGCCGGGATTGATGAAGGAGGCGCCGGGCATGTGAAAGCCCATGATCTCCATCAGCATCTGGTTCGAGTTGGCGGTGCCGTAGAAGGTGCAGGTGCCGGGGCCGTGATAGGACTTGGATTCGGCTTCCAGCAACTCCTCGCGGCCGACCTTGCCTTCCGCATAGAGCTGGCGCACGCGCGACTTTTCGTCGTTCGGCAGGCCGGATGTCATCGGTCCGGCGGGCACGAAGATCGCAGGCAGATGGCCAAAGGTCAGCGCGGCCATGGCAAGGCCCGGCACGATCTTGTCGCACACGCCGAGATAGACGATTGAATCGAACATATTGTGCGACAGGCCAATGCCGGCCGCCATCGCGATCAGGTCGCGCGAAAAGAGCGAGAGTTCCATGCCCGGCTGCCCCTGGGTCACGCCATCGCACATGGCGGGCACACCGCCGGCAACCTGCGCCACGCCACCGGCTTCGCGCGCTGCCTCGCGGATGAGGGCAGGGTAGGTCTCGAAGGGTTGGTGGGCCGACAGCATGTCGTTATAGGCCGTGATGATGCCGAGGTTCGGCACGACGTCGCCCGCAAGCGCCGCCTTTTCCGAGGGGGAACAGACCGCGAAGCCGTGGGCGAGATTGGCGCAGCCGAGAACCGAGCGATGCACGCCCTTGGCGGCTGCATCAGAGATCCGTTGCAGATAGGCACTGCGCGTGGGCCTGGAGCGCTCGACAATGCGGGCCGTGATGGCGGAAATCTTCTTGTTCGCGGACATGGGGCGTCTGCCTTTCGTCTTCGGAGTGGTTGTTTTGGCTCGTCTGTCCGGGAGTGTCAGGGAGCCCAGTAAACTTCGACCGGCGATGACGCACGGTTGAGAATTGCGCGCACAGGCATTTCGGCTTCATCGGAACCGGCCAGTGCCTTGTCGAGAACGGATGCTTTTTCAGCGCCCTCGATGTGCAGGATCAGCAGGCGTGCATCCTGCAGGGCGGAAAAGGAAAAGGTCAGTCGCGGTTCGCCCGCGCCGTCCGCTTCCATCGTCATGATACCCCTTGGACGGGCGGCATCAAGCGCGTCCGCGAGATGGTTGCCACCGGGGAAGAACGAGGCCGTGTGCCCGTCATTGCCCATGCCGAGAATGACGACATCAAAGGGCGACGAGAGGCTTGCCGTCTCGGCTGTTGCGAGAACAGCGGCCGCATCGGCATCCGCTGCAGCGTGATAGAGCGGAATGAAGTTTGCCGATGCCGCATTGGCCTGCAGCAGCATGTCTGCTGCAAGCTTGTGGTTGGAGCGCGCATTGTCGGCAGGCACGAAGCGCTCGTCGACAAGCGTGATGTTCACCTTGTCCCACGCGATCGGCTTGGCCGAAAGTGCCTTGAAGAAGGCTTTCGGCGTCGATCCGCCGGACACTGCGATGCTGGCCTTGCCGCGCAGGGCAACGGCATCTGCAAGAGCCTTGGCCACATGGGTGGCCAGGGCCTCGGCAAGCGCCGCACCATTGTCGAATTCATTGCGCTTCAAGGCCATTGATCACTCCCCTTCGTGCCAGGTGCGGCCATCGCGTTCGATCAGCGCGATTGCCTGGCTCGGTCCCCATGTGCCGGCTGTGTAGCTCTGGCACTTCTGTGCTGTTTCGTCCCAGGCCTTCAGGATCGGATCGACCCAGCGCCATGCGGCTTCCACTTCGTCGCGACGCATGAAGAGCGTCTGGTTGTTGCGGATCACGTCCAGCAGAAGACGCTCGTAGGCGTCCGGGTTCCGCACTTCGAAAGCCTGCGCGAAGGACATGTCGAGCGGAACGTGACGCAGACGCATGCCACCCGGGCCGGGATCCTTGATCATCAGCCACTGCTTGACGCCTTCATCCGGCTGCAGGCGAATGACGAGCTGGTTTGCCATGATGCGGCCGGCCGCTTCGTCAAAGATCGAGTGCGGAACGGGCTTGAAGGTGATGACGATTTCGGACATGCGCGCCACCAGACGCTTGCCGGTGCGCAGGTAGAAGGGCACACCCGCCCAGCGCCAATTGCCGATTTCGGCCTTCAGCGCCACAAAGGTTTCGGTGTCCGAAACTCCGCCTTCCAGCTCTTCGAGATAGCCCTTGACCGGACCATTTGCCGAAGCGCCGGCCTTGTACTGGCCGCGAACGGTCGTCTTTTCCACATTGGCCGAGGTGATCGGCTTCAGCGAACGCAGAACCTTCAGCTTTTCGTCGCGAACCGCTTCCGGATCCATCGACGACGGAGGTTCCATGGCCACAAGGCAGAGAAGCTGCAGGATGTGGTTCTGCACCATGTCGCGCAGCGCGCCTGCCTTGTCGTAGTAACCGGCACGGCTTTCGAGGCCGACGGACTCGGCAACCGTGATCTGGACATGGTCGATATGTTCGGCGTTCCACAGCGGCTCATAGAGCGCGTTGGCAAAGCGCAGCGCCATCAGGTTCTGCACCGTTTCCTTGCCAAGATAGTGGTCGATGCGGAAGATCTGTTCTTCCTTGAAGACCTTGCCGATCGTGTCGTTGAGCTGCAGTGCCGAATCGAGGTCGCGGCCGATCGGCTTTTCAACAACGATGCGGGTCTGCTTGGTGATCAGCTTGTGATCGCGGATCTTTTCCGAGAAATCGCCAAACAGGGCCGGGCCGACGGCGAGGTAGAAGGCGCGCACGCGCTCCTTGCCTTCGTCCAGCAGGCTCTTGAGCTTGTCCCAGCCCTTGTCGGACTTGGCGTCGACGGACACGTAGTAGAGCCGCGCGCAGAACCTTTCCAGTTCGTCCTTGTCGATCTCGTTGGCCTTCAGGTGTTCCTTCAGCGCATCGGCCGCGTACTTGCGGTATTCCTCGTTCGACATTTCGGCGCGCGATGCGCCGATGATCCGCGTCGGATCTGTGAACTGGCCGGACATCTGCCGGTGGTAGAGTGCGGGGAGAAGCTTGCGCTCGGCAAGGTCGCCGGTGCCTCCGAAGACGACGTAGTCGAAGGGTTCAACGGGAATGATCTGGCTGCTCATGAAGCTTTATCCTTGGGAGAATGTTGCGGGCACTTATAATCTAATCGATTTAATTAGGCTAGGGTGCACCGCGAAAAAAGCGAATTTGGCGCACTCTAGCCATTAATGCGAGGCGGCGAAACACGGAAATTGTGGAAACACCATTTCGGATTCCAACCGGTTCGGCGCTTCTCCTGCGGCGTTCAGCCGGCGGCTTTCATGATGAGAATTCCGCCGAGAATCATCAGTGCGGCGAGTGCGCGCAGAGCCGTCAGGCCCTCACCCATGAAGGTGATGCCGACCACGAAAGCCCCCAGTGCGCCAATCCCTGTCCAGACCATGTAGGCCGTACCGAGTGGTAGGGTGCGCATGGCAGCGGCCAGCAGAAAGAATGATCCCGCCACTGCAGCAGCCATGATCAGGGTTGGAATGGGACGCGTGAAACCTTCGGATTGTTTCATGGCGACTGCCCAGACAATCTCGAGAAGACCAGCGATGATAAGAAGTAACCAGGACATCATAAAACCTCTCACCGGGTCGTCCCGGAACATGCCCGTCAATCGGGCTGCGGTGAGTAAGGTCGTCCTTACGTCCCGGATATAGAGCGTCGGAGGCTCCGCTTCAAGAACCCAAGGGTCAGATCCTGATCCTGATTGCGTTTTGACCCTAAAGCTTGTCGACCAGCGAATACCAGGTGAGCGCCAGGAACAGCAGCGGTTTTCTGAACCGCGCGCCGCCCGGGAATGATGGCACCTTGAGTTCGCGGATCAGATCAAGCTCGGCTGATCCGCCGGTCACGAGGTCTGCGTAGAGCTTGCCGCAATAGTTTGACAGCATCACGCCATGGCCCGAATAGCCACCGATCGACGTGACCCCAGGCAGAACCTCGCGGACGAACGGTTGGCGTGGAAGGGTGATACCGACGGAGCCGCCCCACGAATGGGTGATCTCGATGCTGCTCAGTTCCGGATAGATTTCCGTGATCTGGCGCCGGATATGGGCCGAGATGTCGCGCGGCTGATCGGCCGTGTAGGCCTCGCGGCCACCGAACAGGAGGCGGCCATCCTTCGTTTTGCGGAAGTAGCGCACCACGAACCGCGAATCGGCGATCGACTCAAAGCCCGGAATGATCGTGGGATGCCGGTCGAGCGGCGCCGTCGCGCCGATGAACGAGCGGATCGGCATGACATGCGCGGACGTCACCGGCTCCAGCCCGTTGATATAGGCGTTGCAGGCAATCAGCGCCCGGTCGGCAGTGATCGTTCCGCGCGGCGTTTGGACGATGATCTTGCCGGCCTTGCGGTCGATGTTCGTCGCCGGAGTATCCTCACAGAGCAAGGCGCCGGCTGCTTGTGCAGCTTTTGCCAGCCCGACAAGCAGCTTCATCGGCTGGATGTGGCCGGTGCCCGTATCCCGGATGCCGAAGAGATAGCGCTTCGATCCGAGCCGCTCGGCTGTTTCAGCGCTCTCCATGAACCAAAAATGCTTGTAGCCGTATCGATTTGCGGCCGCCTCGACACTGTTGCGATAGTCCTTTTCGTAAGATCGCTTGTGCGAGACATTCATGTGCCCGGCGACATAGTCCATGTCGATGGCCTGGCTTGCCGTGAAATCGAACAGATATTGCTTCGCGTTCTCGGCCAGATCGAAGAGAGCCTTCGAGCGCTCATAGCCCAGGCTGCCTTCCATCTCTTCGGGCGCCCAGCGTTGCCCAGTGCCCAGCTGTCCGCCGTTACGGCCGGACGCGCCATCGCCGAGATGGTGCGCCTCGATGAGCACCACGGAGACACCCTTGCGGGCGAGATTATAGGCGGCCTGCAGGCCCGTGAAGCCGCCACCGATGATAACAACGTCGGCGCTCCTGCTGCCGTCCAGCTGTGCATAGCGCGGGCGCTCGCCCACGCTTGCCTCATACCAGGAAATCCCCGGCGAAATCGGGCTCTGCCATGCCATGGTGATCACACGTTCAGAAGCAGGAATTCCCGCTCCCACGGGCTGATCACCTGCATGAATGTTTCGAATTCCCCGCGCTTGACGCCGGCATACATGTGCACGAATTCAGAACTGAAGACGTCATGCAGCGACGTGTCCGCCTCGAGCAGGCCGACAGCCTCCAGCAGTCCCCGTGGCAGTTCGATCGCGCCTTCGTTGGCCGAATCCGAGGTCGGCTCCGTTGGCTTGATCTGCTGCACGATGCCGAGATACCCGCAGGCCAGAGACGCCGACAGCGCAAGATAAGGGTTGGCGTCCGAACCGGGCAGGCGGTTTTCGACACGGCGCGCGGCGGCATCCGAAACCGGAACGCGGAAGGCCGTGGTTCGGTTGTCATAGCCCCATGCGGTGTTGAGCGGCGCTGCCATGTCGGGCGTCAGGCGGCGATAGGAATTCACGTAAGGCGCCATCATCGCCATGGCGCGCGGAATATAGTGCTGCATGCCGCCAATGAAGTGGAAGAACGCTTCTGAAGGCTCGCCATCCGCCTTCGAGAACACATTCGCGCCCGTCTCGATATCGATGACGGACTGGTGGATATGCATGGCAGAGCCAGCCTGGCCCTGCATCGGCTTGGCCATGAAGGTCGCGTAGATACCATATTTCAGGGCGGCTTCGCGAATGGTGCGCTTGAACAGGAACACTTGGTCCGCAAGCTCGATCGGATCGCCGTGACGCAGGTTGATTTCAAGCTGCGCCGGACCCTCCTCGTGAATGAGGGTATCGATCTCGAGGCCCTGCTTTTCCGAGAAATGGTAGATGTCGTCGATGAGTTCGTCGAACTCGTTGATGCCAGCGATCGAATAGGCCTGACCACCCTGGATCGAGCGGCCGGAGCGGCCGGACGGCGGTTGCAGCGGATAGTCGGGGTCGTCGTTCTTGGCCACAAGATAGAATTCGATCTCGGGGGCAACGACCGGCTTCCAGCCCTTTTCAGCGTAAAGTTCGACGATGTGCTTGAGCACGTTGCGCGGTGTGTAGGGTACCTTCTCTCCCGCAGAGCCGCGAATGTCGCAGATGACCTGTGCGGTCGGGTCCGTTTCCCACGGCACCACCGTCAGGGTCGAAAGGTCGGGCACCAGCTTGATGTCGCTGTCGCGCGCGTCGTAGCGGAAGTTTTCCGTTTCGTCGGGGTATTCGCCCGAAATCGTATGACGATAGATTGCGGAGGGAAGCGCCAGCGACGTGTTCGAGGTGAACTTCGAGGCGGGCATCATCTTGCCGCGCGGCACGCCCGCAAGGTCCGGTGTAATGCACTCCACATCCTCGATGCCGCGCGCGCGCAGCCATTCGACGGCTTCCGGCCATGTGCTGACGCCGCGTGGCGCCTCGATGGCGGACCTGCTGATGGAGGATGCCTGACTTGTTTTGCCAGGACGGAGGACTTTCTTCTTGTCGGCCATTGGACACCGGTTTGATTTTGCGTTTTGACCATAATAGACACGGATTTCGTTTTGGCGAGGGGGGTCGTGAACAATTTGATCAAAAAAGTGGATGTTTTGGTTTTGGGCGCAGGTGCCGCCGGCATGATGGCGGCGATTGCAGCCGCGCGCCGCGGTCGCAGCGTGCTGGTCATCGACCATGCCAAGGCGCCGGGCGAGAAGATCCGCATCTCGGGAGGCGGCCGTTGCAACTTCACCAACATCCATGCCGGGCCCCGTAACTACTACTCTGCCAACCCGCATTTCGCGAAGTCGGCGCTTGCGCGCTTCACACCGGCTGATTTCGTTCGCATGGTCGATGCCCACGGCATCGCCTGGCATGAGAAGACATTGGGACAGCTCTTCTGTGACGGATCGGCGACGGCGATCGTCGACATGCTGCTGAAGGACATGCACGGCGCCGGTGCACAGTTGCAAACCGGCGTATCCATCGAGAAGGTGGAACGGGAAGGGGAAACCTTCCGTGTCCTGACCTCTGAGGGGGCGGTCGAGTCCGCATCGCTGATCATTGCCACGGGCGGCAAGTCGATCCCCAAGATGGGCGCGACCGGGCTTGCCTATCAGATTGCCGAGCAGTTCGGTTTGCGGGTGACGGAGACCCGGCCGGCGCTGGTACCCTTCACGTTGGAGCCGACGCTGCTTGGCGAACTCTCACAGCTTGCGGGCGTATCCTGCGAGGCGGAGGTTGCTTGCGGCAAGACGTCGTTCCGCGAAGCCCTTCTGTTCACCCATAGAGGTCTCTCCGGACCTGTTATCCTGCAGATATCTGCGGTCTGGCGCGAAGGTGACAGCGTCAGGATCCGCATGGAGCCGCAGGTCGATGTGCTCAATGCGCTCAAGCAGGCAAAGGCGTCCAATGGCCGGCAGGGGCTGGCGACCGCACTCGCCGACATCCTGCCCAAGCGTTTGGCGCAGCACATTGCATCCCGCGACGGGTTTGGTGGCAATCTCGCCGACGCTTCGGACAAGCTGCTGACGCGGGTTGCGGCCTCGGTGGCGGACTGGACGCTGAAGCCTGCGGGAACCGAAGGCTACAGAACAGCAGAAGTGACCCTGGGGGGCGTCGATACCCGCGACCTGGATTCGCGCACCTTGCAATCCACCCATGTCCCGGGGCTCTTCTTCATCGGCGAGTGTGTCGACGTCACGGGATGGCTCGGCGGCTATAATTTCCAGTGGGCCTGGGCATCCGGGCATGCGGCCGGTTCCGCGGCCTGACGACATCGCGGGTGCCGCGCAATCGCAGGCATTTTGGGCGCCGTCTTAAACTTAACGAAACCAAGTCACGAAATCGTCATGCTTCAGAGCCTCGTGTAACGGCTTGTTAACAGGCGAGGACCATTCTCGACTGACAGCTGATTTTTTCTCGCGAATGAACGGAACGCCAGCAAGGGGGCAGCGATCATGGCATCAGCAAAAGCAAGGGCAATCGCAAAGGCGCAAGCCTTCAATCGAGAGCAGGAGATCCGCAAGATCTGGCTGATGACGATTGCATGTGCCGTCACGCTTGTCGTGGCCGGTTTGCTCTCGGTGCTTTGAAGCGCCAAGCACGCGATCAACACACGCATCCAAACGAGAAGACTGTGGCGGGCAGCCAGGCTGTCCGCTTTTGCTTTTATGGCATGGATTTACTGTGCCACGACGGTGTTTCACATGTTTAATTTCGGAGCATCTCTTTATACATTAGCTGATCGAAATCATCGTTAGAGAATTATTAGCGACCCAACACTAAACTCCTGTCGATTACAGGTCGGCGCGCGTGCATTTGGTGCCGGGCAGGGGAGCGAATGATGAGTTTCGACAAGATACTTTCCCGGTTCAAGATCCAGACAAAGGTCTTGGTCTTCATTTTTCCATTCGTGATAAGTATCTCTGCCGTAGGACTTGTTGGCCTCTACGCACTTGGTCTTCTGCAGGGCCGTCTCGTCATCTCCAACAGCGTCATGACCTCGCTCAGCGGCTTTCGCGATGTTTCCTCAGCCATGTCGCAGTTCCTCGGCGATTCCAATGAGAAGACCCTTGCCGGCGTGAAGGACAGGCTGAGCCAGCAGAAGGACTATCTGCAGGGCATGCTCGGTGGTCTCGAAAAGAACGCCGACGGTGCCGACGAACTGCAGTCTGCGATCGATACGACCGCTGTTGTCGATCAGGGCGTGTCTTCGCTTTGGGATCTCTACAAGCAGGAGCAGGCGACCCGTGGCGCTATCGGCGAAAGCCTGAAAGCCATGGTCGGCGCCCAGGTCATGCTGGCCGACACCGGTTCCCAGTCGGCGCGCCAGATCCAGCAGATGGAAGGCGGCGTCAAGAACGAACTTTATGGAACCGGTCGTGTGCTCGATGTGACGCGCACTCTGGTCACCCTTGTCGAAGGCTATAATGCAGCGCCCGGCATGGACAAGAAGATTGCGTTTCTATCCGGCCAGTTGAACGACCTGAACAAGTCCATCCGCAAGCTGGGCCAATCCCTGCCGGCGGACAAGAAGATCTTCGCCGACCAGGCCAAGGAAGCCTTTGGCGAGTTGAAGTCGATCGTCGACGCCAAGGAAACCGACGACCGCACGATGCCGCGCCTTGCCGCAGCCATCCAGGAAATCACCTCCGTATCTGCCGGACTGTCGGCCTACAACGACGCTCTGACGGTGCAATCGATCAAGAAGCTTGCAGATGCCGAAGGCCCGAAGGTCAAGGCTGATGCCATGCAGGACGATACGCGCCGCGTGGCCGGATCGGTCTACTCCATCCAGATCGACCTTGCTCGCTTCCTCGTCGCCCCCGGCAAGGAAAACCGAGACGCCGTCGTCAATGATTTCAAGATCGTTCGCAAGGACATGGAAGCGCTGAGTGGTTCCGCCAAGGGCGAGGCCTTCCTCGACACGCTGAACACCACGCTGGTTCCGGCGATGACAAAGATGGAAGCGGATACCGCGACCCTCACCGACATCCATACCAAGCGTCAGGCAGCCTTTGAGGACGCAGAACGCCAGATCGATACGATCTGGGGCAAGCTCACCGCGTTTGCCGAAACGCAGAAGAACAGCGCCGGTGTCGAGCGCGCGCACGCCAACACGATTTCCATCAGCGCGACCGTCATTGGTATCATCATCGCGGCGCTGGCTGGCATTGGCCTCGTCCTGACATTCAAGAAGCCGATCGGCCAGATCACTGCCGCGATGCGCAAGCTGGCGGAAGGCATGCTGGAAACCTCCATCGAGGGTGAAGCCCGCGTCGACGAAATCGGCGACATGGCCCGTGCGCTGGGTGTGTTCAAGGAAAATGCGCTCGAGAAAGTGCGCATGGAACATCGCAGTGCTGAAGAACGCGCGGCCACCGAAGCCGAGCGTGCACGCAACGATGCCGAAAAGCGCTCCAGCGAAGAGCAGATCGCCTTTGCGGTTTCTGCACTCGCCTCTGGTCTTGAGCGCCTGTCGAACGGCGACCTGTCGCGTGGCATTGATACACCCTTCAACGGTTCGCTGGATCGCCTGCGCACCGACTTCAATACCTCGATCATGCGCCTGCGTGATACGTTGCAGCTGATCCAGGGCAATGCCCTGACCATACAGGCGAACGGCTCCGCCATGCGCGGATCGGCCGATGAGCTCTCACGCCGCACCGAGTCCCAGGCCGCCTCGCTCGAACAGACGGCCGCAGCAGTCGATGAAATCACGGTGACCGTGCGTGGTTCGGCGGAACGGGCGCGTGAAGCCAATACGATCGTCATGGCGGCCCGCAAGAGTGCGGACAACTCCTCGGTCGTCGTCGGCAATGCTGTTGAAGCCATGTCGCGCATCGAAGGCGCTTCCAAGCGCATCGAGCAGATCATCGACGTGATCGAGGATATCGCCTTCCAGACCAACCTGCTGGCGCTCAACGCCGGCATCGAAGCTGCGCGCGCCGGTGAAGCGGGCAAGGGCTTTGCGGTGGTCGCGATGGAAGTGCGCGAACTCGCCCAGCGTTCGGGTGGTGCGGCCAAGGAAATCAAGAGCCTCATCGAAACCGCCGCGCGCGAAGTTTCCAGTGGTGTGGATCAGGTCCAGCAGACCGGCGATGCGCTGGGCACGATCGGCCGTCAGATTTCCGAAATCTCGGCGCATATGAATGTCATCGTGACGGCCGCACAGGACCAGTCGGCCGCGCTGCACGAGGTCAACGGCACCGTCAACCAGATGGACCAGATGACACAGGCAAACGCCGCCATGGTCGAAGAGGCCAATGCCATGTCGCAGCAGCTCTCGATCGAGGCGGACCAGCTAATGCAGCTGGTGGGTCAGTTCAACCTGGGCAGCGACGGCAACGCCGATTACCACCAGGGTTATCGGGCGGCCTGACGCCAGCGCATAAAACTGGAACTCTTCGAAAAGGCAGGTGGATCAGTCCGCCTGCTTTTTTGCTTTCGTCATGATCTTTTCCAGATAGCCGAGCAACAGCGCTGACACCACAAACGCCAGGTGAATGCCGGTCAGGATGATCAACTGATCGTTCTGGTACTGGTTGGCATTGAGGAAAATCTGCAGGAGATGGATCGACGAGATCGCCACGATCGACGATGCGACCTTGATCTTCAGGCTGCCCGCATCCAGCTTTCCAAGGAATGAAACTTCCTTGTCGTCACCGGTTTCGGCCTCGTCAAACCGGCTGACGAAGTTCTCGTACCCCGAAATCATCACCATCACGATCAGGCTGGCCACAAGTGCGGCGTCGATCAGCCCCAGCATGGAGAGGATCATGTCGGACTCGCTGGCGCCGTATACGCCCAGCACGACCTTGTAGAGCTTCATGATGAAGGAGAATGCGTAGATGGCGAGTGCCGCAGCCAGTCCGAGATAGAAGAACACGAGGATCCATCGGCTGGAAAGGATGATGCGTTCAACAAGAAGTTCCAGGGATTTCATCAGGCCTCGCCTTTTGCATTGATCGGGGTCGGCGCACATTCGTGCATCCGGCAGGCGAGTTCAAGTCCGCTATGGCGCAGTTTCTCCAAATGACGATGCCCCCGGACCCATCGGCCAGGGGGCATCGTGCATGACTGGAGGTCTTGGTGGCTGCTTGTCAGCGGCCCTGTGTCACGATGACCGGGATCAGGAGATCGCCCCAGTTGCCTTCGCCGCCATGGTGGCGGGCCGAGCGGACGAGCTCGACGGAGACGCCCGCGTCAACGGCTTTCATGACCGACTGGTTCAGGCGGTGAAGGTCGTTGGCGACCATGCGGATCATGGCCTGCTGGTCGGCCGACATGGCCGAAGACTGTTCTTCTGCACGTTCTTTTACGCGGGTAGCTGGGGCATTCATGGCATTTCTCCTCTATCGGGGTTCGTGATCTGAGCGTTTGGTGTCTCGGGGTGCCTTCCCGCCCCTCTCCGGCGGGAAGGCTGGACCGGTGCTTATTCAGCGGCCGGCTTGAACTGTTCGGTCTCGGTCGATTCCTTCATGGCGGTCGTCGAGGACTGGCCGCCCGTGATGGCGAGCGACACGGCATCGAAGTAGCCGGTGCCGACTTCGCGCTGGTGCTTGGTCGCGGTGTAGCCGTTGACCTCTGCCGCGAATTCGGCCTGCTGCAGCTCCGAATAGGCCGCCATCTGGCGATCCTTGTAGCCGCGTGCCAGTTCGAACATGCCGAAGTTCAGCTGGTGGAAGCCGGCAAGGGTGATGAACTGGAACTTGTAGCCCATCGCGCCGAGTTCGCGCTGGAACTTTGCAATCGTGGCGTCGTCGAGGTTCTTCTTCCAGTTGAACGACGGCGAGCAGTTGTAGGCGAGCATCTTGCCCGGGTGCGCCTTCTGCACGGCTTCGGCGAACTTGCGGGCCTGGGCAAGGTCCGGCTTTCCGGTTTCCATCCAGATCAGGTCGCAATGCGGAGCATAGGCAATGGCGCGGGCAATGCAGGGCTCGATGCCGTTCTTGACCTGATAGAAGCCTTCAGCCGTGCGGCCGGCGTCATAGTCGACGAACGGACGGTCGCGCTCGTCGATGTCCGACGTCAGCAGCTTGGCAGCTTCCGCATCCGTGCGGGCAACGATCAGCGTCGGAACGCCCATGACGTCGGCAGCCAGTCGGGCCGCATTGAGGTTGCGGATGTGGGCAGCGGTCGGGATCAGAACCTTGCCACCCAGATGGCCGCACTTCTTTTCCGAAGCCAGCTGGTCTTCGAAGTGAACGCCGGCGGCACCCGCCTCGATGAAGGCCTTCATGATTTCGAATGTGTTGAGGGGGCCACCGAAGCCTGCCTCGGCATCGGCAACGATCGGCGCGAACCAGGTGTCGACCGAGAGGCCCTTGCCTTCCTGCGTTTCGATCTGGTCGGCGCGCTGCAGCGTCCGGTTGATGCGCTTGGCGAGCTCCGGTGCAGCGTTTGCCGGATAGAGCGACTGATCCGGATACATCGCGGATGCCGTGTTGGCGTCAGCAGCAACCTGCCAGCCGGAGAGGTAGATCGCCTTCAGGCCGGCGCGAACCATCTGCATGGCCTGGTTGCCGGAGAGAGCGCCCAGCGCGTTGACGAAGTCTTCCTCGTGGATCAGCTTCCAGAGGCGGTTGGCGCCCATCTCGGCCAGCGTGTACTTGATCTGGACGGAGCCGCGCAGACGCTTGACGTCTTCGGCGGTGTACGGACGATCGATGTTGTCAAAACGGCCCTGCGGTGCGCTCGGGACAAGATTGTAAAAATCAGTCATGGACTTTCTCCGTTCACTTTATGTGGGTGGCTCTCGATCCGTGGGAGGCGTCGTTTGCCGTCAATCTGATGTGACTGTTTTTACACTGCGCTGCAAAAGACGCCAGAAAAATGAACGAAAACGGATGGATAAAGAGGTTATGATGTCTTGTCTTTGACAAGGGCTCGGTGTAAAATTGTCAAAATTGTAAATGTGACTATGGACGTCAGTTCAGTCACGTTTTGTAAAAACGGCAAAAGGGGTGTTGGATGGCTGAGCATAAGATCTTTGCGGGACCGCGCGTCAGGCGCATCCGCAACACGCTGTCCCTGACGCAGACGGCCATGGCCGAAGCGCTGGGCATCTCGCCGTCCTACCTCAATCTGATTGAACGCAATCAGCGCCCGTTGACGGTGCAGCTGCTGTTGAAGCTGGCCTCGGTTTACAAGGTCGATCTGGATGAGTTGCAGGGCGAGGCAACCGGCAGCGTCAGCCTCTTGCGCGAGGTTTTTTCCGATCCGCTTCTGGCTGGCGAGGTGCCCGGAGATCAGGAGTTGATCGAGGTATCCGAGGCCGCGCCCAATGCGACGTCAGGGATCATCAAACTCTATCGCGCCTACCGCGAACAGGCAGCGCGCCTCACCGATCTGGCCGAACTTCTCGCCCGCGAGGGGCATGAGACAGCACTGTCCGCCGCCCGGCTGCCGGCCGACGAGGTGCGCGAATATTTTGAGCGGCGACCCAACTATCATGCCTCGATCGATGAGGCTGCCGAGCGTTTTCATGAGGAACTGAAGCCTGCAGAGGATATCGGCGGCGCATTGCGCAACTGGCTGAAGACCCAGCATGGCATCGTCGTGCGCACGTTGCCGGTCCACACCATGCCCGGACTCCGCCGCCGCTATGACCGGCACTCCATGCGTCTCTTTCTGTCGGAGCGGCTCTCCCCCTTTGATCAGTTGCGTGAAGTGGCGATGGAAGTGGCCCAGATCGCGCTGAATGACGCGATCGTTGCGGAGCTCGACGGCTGCGGGTTCTCCTCCAACGAGGCGCGCCGTATCGCGCGCTTCGAACTGGCGCGCTACGCCGCTCATGCGCTCATCATGCCCTATGGCGGATTTCTGGCGGCTGCCCAGCGCGCCAGATATGATGTCGATGTCCTGCGCTCCCGCTATGGCGTGTCTTATGAAATGGTGGCAAACCGCCTGACCATGCTGCAACGGCCTGGCGCGTCGGGTGTGCCCTTCTTCATGCTGGAGATCGACATTGCCGGGAACCGTTTCCGCAGGGCAGGGGCGCAGGGCTTTCCGCAGGTGCGTTTCGGCGGCCATTGTCCGAAGCTGAATGTCCATGCAGCCTTTGCCCAGCCGGGCCAGATTCTGGTCGATGCGGTGGAAATGCCCGATGGCGCGGAATTCCTTGTCGTATCCCGCACACTTGAAGGACCGCAGGGGGCATTCTCCGAACGTGTTCGCCGCACCGCGCTGCTGCTCGGCTGTGATATCTCGTTCAGGGACGAGACAGTTTATGGACAGGCCGTTGCCAATATGCCGGGCGGCCCGGTTCCGATTGGCGCCGCCTGCCGCACCTGCGAGCGTCAGGGCTGTCTGGCGCGCGCCGAGCCTCCGGTCACGCGGCCTCTCGGCCTGGACGAAATGGTGACCGGTCTCAGCGTCTTCGACTTTCAGTGAGAGCAATTGTGACGGTCGTGTGAATTTTTTGATCAAATATTGATAAAAGGCGTCAAATAGGTCTTGTCGCCTTACAAAAAGATTTCTAGTCTCCTTAAAAAAATAACAAGGTCGCCCGGCGCTGGTGCCTGTCGGCCCTCCAAAGGAGAACGAAATGAAGCCTTTGATTTCAAAGCTTGCGCTTTCGGTCGTGTTCGCAGCGGGTCTCACGGGTGCCGCGCTCGCCGAAGACAAGGTCGTCAACGTCTACAACTGGTCGGACTACATCGACACCTCCATTCTTGATGATTTCACGAAGGAAACGGGCATCAAGGTCGTCTACGACACGTTCGACTCCAACGAAATTCTGGAAACCAAGCTTCTGGCCGGCAGCACCGGCTATGACGTCGTGGTGCCGACCGCGAACTTCCTCTCGCGCCAGATCCAGGCCGGTGTGTTTGAGAAGCTCGACAAGTCGAAGCTTCCGAACATTTCCAACATGTGGGATGTCATCAACGATCGCACGGCCAAGTATGACCCCGGCAACCAGTATGCCATCGACTACATGTGGGGCACCAACGGCATTGGCTACAATGTCGACAAGGTCAAGCAGATCCTCGGATCCGACGCCAAGCCGGGTCTTGAAGTGATCTTCGACCCCAAGGTCGCCGCCAAGTTCAAGGATTGCGGCATTCATGTGCTCGACGCGCCGCAGGACGTATTGCCGGCAGCGCTGAACTATCTCGGCCTCAACCCGGACAGCCATGATCCGGCCGACCTGCAGAAGGCCGAGGACCTGATGATGTCGGTGCGTCCGTTTATCCGCAAGTTCCATTCCTCCGAATACATCAACGCGCTCGCCAACGGCGACATCTGCATTGCATTCGGCTATTCGGGTGACATCTTCCAGGCTGCAAGCCGTGCCAAGGACGCCAAGAATGGCGTAACGGTCGGCTACTCGATCCCGTCGCAGGGTGCACAGATGTGGTTTGACATGATGGCGATCCCGGCGGACGCTCCGCACAAGGATGCTGCCTATGCATTCCTCAACTACATGATGCGCCCGGAAGTGATTGCGAAGTCATCCAACTTCGTTTTCTACGCCAACGGCAACAAGGCGTCGCAGAAGTTCGTCAGCAAGGAAATCCTGGACGATCCGGCGATCTACCCGGACGACGAGAAGATGAAGAAGCTTTTCACCATTACGCCGCTGGATCCGAAAGCCCAGCGTCTTGAGACTCGGGTCTGGACCAAGGTGGTCACCGGTCAGTAATCGAAGACAAATGCCCGGGCCTGTTCCGGGCATTTCTTTTATGATCGCAGACATGCGCCAAATTCGCCTTGGCCGGAGAAATATTCGGTCAAGCCGCACGAAAACATAACTTTGGGGAACATCATGAAGTCTTTGGGCAGCATTCGCCGCTCGTTTGCCCCTTGGGCAGATCCGGCTTCCAAGCCATATATTTCGTTCAAGAACGTGACCAAGAAATTTGGCACATTTACAGCCGTCGACGATCTTTCGCTTGATATCTATCACCGCGAATTCTTTGCGTTGCTGGGCGCGTCGGGCTGCGGAAAATCAACGCTTCTGCGCATGCTGGCGGGCTTCGAGCAGCCGACATCAGGCGAGATCATTCTCGATGGGCAGGATATGGCTGGCACGCCGCCTTATCGCCGGCCTGTCAACATGATGTTCCAGTCCTACGCGCTCTTCCCCCACATGACGGTGGAGAAGAACATCGGCTTCGGCCTCCGGCAGGACGGCATGCCCAAGGCGGAAATCGCCGAACGCGTTGCCCAGATGCTCAAGCTCGTGAAGCTTGAAAAGTTTGCCTCCCGCAAGCCGCATCAGCTTTCCGGCGGCCAGCGTCAGCGTGTGGCGCTTGCCCGTTCGCTGGCAAAACGTCCGAAAGTGCTGCTTCTCGATGAGCCGCTCGGCGCACTCGACAAGAAGCTGCGCGAAGAAACACAGTTCGAACTGATGGACCTGCAGCAGGATCTGGGCCTGACCTTCGTCGTCGTGACGCACGACCAGGAAGAAGCCATGACCATGGCCGATCGCATTGCGGTCATGGCTGCCGGCAGGGTCAGCCAGGTGGCGACGCCCGCTGAAATCTATGAAGCGCCGAATTCCCGTTTCGTCGCCGACTTCATTGGCGACGTGAACATCTTCGATGGCCCGGCAACTGTCGGCGCCGATGGCTTTGCCGAAATTGCCGTGTCGCCGGATTTCAAGATCCGCACGCCCGCCAACGGCGAGATGCTCAGCGGCACGCGAGGCTTTGCGATCCGTCCCGAAAAGCTCCGCGTTTCGCGTGAGGCGCCGGCCAACCCGGGTGTCAACTCGGCCAGGGGTGAGCTGTGGGACATCGCCTATCTGGGTGACATGACGGTCTTCATCGCACGTCTTGCCTCAGGTCAGACGGTCCGCGCCTCGATGCTGAACTCCGCCCGCGCGGTTGAAAATCCGCTGGGCTATGACGAAGAGGTCTGGATTTCCTTCGACGGCGATGCCGGCGTTCTGCTGAAGGATTGAAACCATGAACCGGCTCGTCAACGGCATATTCAACAGGCTGGTGATTGCCATCCCCTTCGGCTGGTTGCTCCTGCTCTTCCTCGTTCCGTTCTTCATCGTGTTTCGCATTTCGCTGTCGACGACAGCGATTGCCATGCCGCCTTATACGCCGGTCTTTGATGTCGCGGCCGGCTGGGCAGGGTTCAAGGCTTTTCTCAACCAGCTGTCCTTCGACAATTTCGTCTGGTTGACGCAGGATGCGCTTTATTACAAGGCCTACCTGTCAAGCCTGATGATCGCGTTTATCTCCACGTTCATCACGCTGCTCGTGGGCTATCCGATCGCCTATGCCATGGCGCAGGCGCCACGCACGATCCGGCCGACGCTGGTCATGCTGGTCATCCTGCCCTTCTGGACGAGCTTCCTGATCCGCGTCTACGCCTGGATCGCGATCCTCAAGCCGGAAGGTTTTCTCAACCAGGTGCTTCTGTATCTTGGCGTGATCCATGAGCCGCTGGTGATCCTCAACACCAATCTCGCGGTCTATATCGGCATCGTCTATTCCTACCTGCCGTTCATGGTTCTGCCGCTCTATTCGTCGCTGGAAAAGCTCGATGGCACGCTGATCGAGGCGGCTGAAGATCTGGGCTGCACACCGCTGAAGGCCTTCTGGAAGGTCACATTCCCCCTGTCGGTCCCCGGTGTCGTGGCGGGCTTCCTGCTCGTCTTCATTCCGGCGACCGGTGAGTTCGTGATCCCCGATCTGCTCGGCGGCTCCTCGACGCTCATGATCGGCAAGACCCTGTGGAACGAGTTCTTCGCCAACCGCGACTGGCCGGTGGCCTCTGCCGTGGCGATCATCCTGCTTCTGGTTCTGGTGATCCCGATCGCCTTCTTCCAGAACGCGCAAACCAAAGCCTCGGGGGAGTGACGCCATGAACCGCTGGACACCCTTCAACAAGGTCTCGCTTCTCGTCGGCTTTGCCTTTCTTTACCTGCCCATCGTGCTCCTGGTGGTCTATTCGTTCAACGCCTCCAAACTGGTGACGGTCTGGGGCGGGTTCTCGACGAAGTGGTATGGATCGCTGCTCGAAAACCAGGGTCTGATGGATGCCGCCTGGGTCACGATCCGCGTGGCGCTGGTCTCGGCAACGGTGGCGACCATCCTCGGCACGCTCGCCGCCCTTGCACTCACGCGCTACACGACCTTCAGGGGCCGGACGCTCTTCTCCGGCATGATCTATGCGCCGCTCGTCATGCCGGATGTCATCACCGGCCTGTCGCTGCTGCTGTTCTTCGTGGCGGTCAATCTCGATCGCGGCATCGTGACGGTCATCATCGCGCATATCACCTTCTCGATGTGCTATGTCGCGGTGGTCGTGCAGTCACGCCTCCTGAGCTTCGATCGCTCGATCGAGGAGGCGGCGATGGATCTGGGCGCAACGCCAACGGCGACGTTCCTGCAGGTGACACTGCCGGTCATTTCGCCGGCCGTCGTATCGGGCTGGATGCTCGCCTTCACGCTGTCGCTGGACGACCTCGTGATCTCGAGCTTTGCCTCCGGTCCGGGCGCCACCACGCTGCCGATGAAGATCTACAGCCAGGTGCGCCTGGGTGTGACCCCTGAAATCAACGCGGTCTGCACCATCCTGATCACATTCGTGACCATCGGTGTCATCGCGGCTTCCATCATCACGAAGCGCCGCGAGGTCCAGCGCCAGCGCGACGAGCAGGCGGCCTTCGCACAAGGCTGATCAAATCCTGCAGCTCAATCCTTCTCGCCGTAGTGGCCAAAGCGCGTATGCGCGAGTGCCAGCCGCGCGGCGAGCAGGAACGAGATCGTCACGAACAGAAACTTCAGGCGCGTCGCCCAATAGAGCCCCTGCGCCAGCTGCTGCAGGTTTTCGGGCGCGGGCGAGGCGGGCGGAAACAGCAGAAAGCAGAGCGTGTTTTCGGTGTAGTCGAAGACGCCGTAAAGCAGCGGAATGGTGAGCAGGATCGGCAGCAGTGTTTCGGCACGTCGCCGGTAAATCAGTGCACCGGCCGAAAGCCGCCGGATGAGCAGGACCAGAAACGCGGTCAGCGCCGCAGGCAACACCATGTCCGGGTAGAGGTGCAAGGTGTGCATTACGGCCGCCGCATCCGGCCTGGCGATCAGCAGGTCGCGCAGCGCAAGGATGCTTTCGGGCGTTGCCGAAAGATCAGACCCCGGAAAGTCCCGGCCATTGGTGAGCGACGCGAATTGAACCGCGTCGTGCACGTTCATATAGACCAGCAGGCAAGCGGAAACGAGACCGGTCAGCCAGAGCGGCCGGTCTCGCCCGAAGCTTGATGCGAGGCTCACATGCCCCCCGGATAGTTCGGGCTCTCGCGCGTGATCGTCACGTCATGGGCATGGCTTTCGCGCAGGCCAGCGCCAGAGATGCGCACGAACGTCGCCTTCTTCTGGAAGTCCTTGAGATCGACGCCGCCGACATAGCCCATCGCGGCCTTGAGGCCACCGGCGAGCTGGTGCAGCACGCCCGACACCGGACCCTTGTAGGGCACCTGACCTTCGATGCCTTCCGGAACCAGCTTCAGCGTGTCGCGCACTTCCGCCTGGAAATAGCGGTCTGCCGAGCCGCGCGCCATGGCGCCGACAGAGCCCATGCCGCGATAGGCCTTGAAGGAACGGCCCTGGTAGAGGTAGACCTCGCCCGGGCTTTCGTCGGTGCCGGCCAGCAGCGAACCGACCATGCAGGCCGAAGCGCCCGCTGCGATGGCCTTGGCCAGATCGCCCGAGAACTTGATGCCGCCATCGGCGATGACCGGCACGCCGGATTTGTTGGCCTCTTCAACGGCAGCCATGACGGCAGCGAGCTGCGGAACGCCAACGCCGGCAACGATACGCGTCGTGCAGATCGAACCGGGGCCGATGCCAACCTTGACTGCATCGGCGCCTGCGTCGATGAGCGCCCGCGTGCCGCCCGCCGTTGCGACATTGCCGGCGATGATGCGAACCGAGTTCGTCATCTTCTTGACGATGGCGACGGCATCGAGAACCTTCTGCGAATGACCATGCGCAGTGTCGATGACCAGGACGTCGACGCCTGCATCGATCAGCCGCTCGGCGCGTTCGCGGGCATCGTCGCCGACCGAAATCGCGGCGGCGGCGCGCAGACGACCCTGAACGTCCTTCGAGGCATTCGGGTTCAGCTGCGTCTTTTCGATGTCCTTGACGGTGATCAGGCCGACGCAGCGACCATCGCCGTCCACGACCACCAGCTTTTCAATGCGGTGCGTATGAAGCAGGCGCTTGGCTTCCTGCTGTTCGACGTTCTCCGTGACCGTGATCAGTCGATCCTTGGTCATCAACTCGTGGATCTTCTGCTGCGGGTTCGAGGCAAAGCGCACGTCGCGGTTGGTGAGGATGCCGACGAGCTTGCCAGCAACGCCATTGCCGCCGTTCAGCACGACCGGAATGCCCGAAATGCCATGGGCCTTCATCAGCGCGAGAGCTTCGGCGAGCGTCGCGTCCGGGCCGATGGTGACCGGGTTGACCACCATGCCGCTTTCGAACTTCTTGACCTGACGGACCTCTTCGGCCTGTGCGACCGGCGAGAGGTTGCGATGAATAACACCAAGACCCCCGGCCTGCGCCATGGCGATTGCCAGACGCGACTCCGTCACCGTGTCCATGGCGGACGACAGGATCGGCAGGTTCAGATCGATATCCGGCGCGATGCGGGTCGCGATATTCGTCTGGCCGGGCATGATTTCGGAATGTCCGGGCTGCAGAAGTACATCGTCGAATGTCAGGGCTTCATGTCCGGTTGCGGACTCAATGATACGCGCCATAGGCCAAGTTCCTTTTCGAGGTCGGTCGAAATGCAAAAAACCCGGCGTAAGCAATTTTGCCCCACCGGTTCGTTTCCATTTCATCTTGGAAGTTGGCGAGGGCTGGTAACACGTTCATGACAGGAAGGGAAGAACGGGAAACAAGATTCTTGCCGCTTTATCCCGTGTCTGTTGCGTCCTGCCCCGTTTGCGCGTCACGCATTTCCGAACGGAAAACCGGTTCCCACTTTTGTCTCGGAAATGCTTTGATCCCGGCAGGGATTTCACCTCCGGGTTTTGCGTCATGCTTGCTTGGTCGCATTTCCGGACGGAAAACCGCTAAACACTTTTCCTGGAAATGCTTGTGTTACTCTTCCGAGTAACGGCCGGGGCGTTTTGAGCACCTCGTAATGATAATAATTAATTGGCGTTCAAAACGCCCCGCTTCAGTTGTTTTTACCTGACGAACTTGGTGATCAACGCCCGGTCCGCCCTCGCATCCCCTTTGTTAAGAGCCGCGTTAAGGCTGCTGGCAGTGGACCGTGTCTGAGCTTATGCTGGCCAAGCCAGCGCTTCGGGTGCGGCCTGCCTCCGCTTGCCCTCCGGGTCACCGTCTCTCATCAGGCACCGGCGACAATCCTGTCCAAAGACAGAACCATTCATCCGCCTCCCTTGCGGGGGCGAATATCCGAAGGCTTGCGTCTCGCCCCCGAACCCGGAACCGGCCCCGTCTCGCCGCAGCGCCCTGCGGTG